>ERZ810019.3-NODE-3-length-472381-cov-35.0619_pt1 | contig 472381 bp, 376 predicted proteins | sample MGYA00520494_ERZ810019 | MGnify/ENA primary metagenome ERZ810019 (study PRJEB31588, sample SAMN03398862) | human gut metagenome | study: EMG produced TPA metagenomics assembly of the PRJNA231909 data set (A prospective, longitudinal analysis of the... | reverse complement strand
CATAAAAAAAGGCTATCTATCCCAGACAGCCAATCTTTTGTTAACCTTAAATCTAATACTATGAAAAACACATTGCAAAGATACGGACTTTTATCAACTTTGCAAATTTACCAAGCGAAACGGACCATCTTATAACATGGTTTAATAGAACGACCGACCTGTTAACATTTAGGCTTTCTTTTGTTAACATTTAACGGATTTATAAAGATTTGGCGGAATAAAAGATATACAGATGCAAAAGTCAGGGAAATGGTGCTAAAGAGGGTTTATTCGAATAACAAATTCTGAAACAGACTGTTTATGTAAGTATCAATCCTCAAAACCATCCTATTATGAACAGATTTGAAAATAAGATAATCATTATCACGGGAGCTGCCGGTGGAATCGGCGCATCAACCACACGCCGCATTGTATCTGAAGGCGGCAAAGTAGTTATTGCTGACTATTCAAGAGAAAAAGCAGACCAATTTGCTGCCGAGCTTAGTAATTCGGGAGCAGATGTACGTCCGGTTTATTTTTCTGCTACAGAATTGAAAAGCTGCAAAGAACTAATCACCTTTACAATGAAGGAATACGGGCAGATCGATGTACTGGTAAACAATGTAGGAGGTACAAATCCCAGACGGGACACAAACATCGAAACTCTGGATATGGATTATTTTGACGAAGCCTTCCATCTGAATTTATCTTGTACCATGTATTTGTCCCAACTGGTTATCCCCATTATGAGCGCACAAGGTGGTGGAAATATTGTAAACGTAGCCTCAATAAGTGGAATCACGGCCGATTCGAATGGTACTCTTTATGGAGCCAGCAAAGCAGGAGTCATCAATCTGACCAAATACATTGCCACCCAAACGGGAAAGAAAAACATCCGTTGCAATGCAGTAGCACCGGGATTGATCCTGACCCCGGCCGCACTGAATAATCTTAATGAAGAGGTACGCAAAATATTTCTCGGGCAATGTGCGACACCCTATTTAGGTGAACCGCAAGATGTTGCCGCGACCATCGCCTTTTTAGCCTCCGAAGATGCACGTTACATTACCGGACAGACCATAGTAGTAGATGGCGGATTGACAATACACAATCCGACAATAAACTTAGTATAAAAAGAATCTTATCAAGTTACTGAGGTTATATCAAAATCGAGAATAGCTTATAAATCCCGATAATGCATCCGTCGCTTCCGACAAAGGTATTTTTAATCACAAATCATACAGCGAATATTATTTTAACAAAATGTGCTCCTTCTCTCTAGAAGCGAGCACATCTGAATAAAACAAACAATCTTATTTATCTTCATGAGATAAAAATACAACGATACTTTCCTATTCTACCGAACCAAAAAGTATTCTAACTAAAAACATAAACTAAGCTCGTTTCAAAACGTGAATAGACAGTTTTTATACAAAAGCAAATCAAAGAAAACTAATTGACCACTTACTATATCTGCTATATTCCTGTTCTTTTGTAAAGACATCTACACAGTTCCTCAATATCTCCCGCTCAAAATTACCACAAATCATCCTCTTTAAACAAGCCATATTTCTTCACTAATAGAGATAATTCCGGATCTAGATTGGCTCGGAATCTCATTCGGTCATCTATTTCCGCCGCACTGAGCAACAACGATACAGCCCGCTGCTCATTACCCAGACGAGCATTCAGAATAGCTTGCATATATTGGGTTTCGGCAGTCTGCGACGATTGTTCAAGTATTCGTAAGGCAGCCTTACCATATCCCAAAGACATATAGGCAATTGCAGTATTTACGTCCTCGTACGGACGCAGAATTTCCAAAGCTTGCCCATACTTACGTTTCTCCAGATAATCCACAGCTCGGGCATACATTGTATCCGGTTCATTGGTATAGAGTGTGTCCTGCCGCATACCCCGACGGGAGAGACTGAAAAGGAAATCCACCCTGCGTACTGCCGGATAGAGTTTGTCAAGCATGTAGGCATATTCTGTCTTATACTGACTTTTAATCAGCCATTCGCGCCGATCGGGCTCCTGTTCACGATCAATAATTCTCAAGATTGCACCTTTATTGCCTTGAAAATTTTTATCATTTACAATCAGACGGCGCAGTTTCTCCCACCCCTCAGGTACGGTACGTATCTTTATCAACTCCGGCAAGTTCGGAATCCCATCCTTCATCTCCTGCCGGATGATGTTGCCCGCCTCATCCATCTCGATAGCAGCACCGATAGCCAATGAATCATAAAGCAGTTTGAAGTCCTCCACCAAGATATTACGGATTGATTCCGCACGTTTTCGGGCTATTTCTCCATTAACGTACCAGTTACCTTCGGGTGACGAGGTAGCCAAAAGTGTCAGACTGTCTATGATATATACCGGATCGGTCATTAATGCCAGAGTAAGGTTATGTACCTGCTTCACTCCCTGCCGGTTTACGTCAATAGTTTCATCCATACGAAAACTGTTTTTTGGAAAGTAAAAGTTTACGCTAGCATTTGCTTCCGCATCACGGGTAACTATTTTTCGAACAAAGCGTGGCGTCCTGTCAACAAACTTAGTCATCGAACTCACCAGATAAGTCAGCGTATCCGAGTACGGAAGGGGAAACCTGCTTCCATTACTATTCAGCACATCACCAACTACATATACCTTCATACGTGCCGAATTTTCATCTGCCGGTACTTTCTGCGAGTAGAGGAAATGTACCTGATCAGTAGCATAAATCACCGTATCGAGCTGCGCTTCAGGATTGAACGGAAAACGAACGATATCACGGTATTTTGTATCTTTCATCGCCTTACGCGCCTCATTACGGGCAATTTTCTGTGTATTATAGAACATCTTTATCAGACTGGTCGAATCAAGAGAATTGATACGTGCCAGTCGCTCTTCATAGCTCGCCTGCCGAGCCGCATGCCGCAGAGCAGGCGGATGTATGTTATACAATTTACGTATCAAACGGTATTGCGGATAAGTTGACCGCAGGAACTCGTAACGACCGATATAACGATTAACCGTAGTAGCCGAATCAAACCGGCTGAGTTCAAAATCCCGCCGTGTTTTACGTCCCGGGACACGCGATACTATAGAATCGGGCAAATCACGATGATAGGTATATAGAGGCAGAAGACCACGAAAAGGTCCTATCATTCCCCTATCAGATACCCCTTGTTGCTGCCGGACATAATATTCGTATATATCTTCTTTTGAAAACTTCGACAGCAATGTATGCCGTGTCTGCATTGTATCTATCCGTGTCCTCGTCTCCCACAAAGGAGATAACGTATCCGGATCCGGACGACGGAAATGAAACATCGGGAAAAAATTTTTCACCTTCTCGTAGCGACGAATATATTTCTCCGTTAATTGGTTGCGGTTCAGGTACGACGAAGTAGTATCACGTCCCACCATAAAAGCTCGCAGAAATCTTACTCCTTCCCTACTTTCAGCACGCGCGCCTTTAGTACGATAATATCGGTAAAGGATAGCATCCAGCCGTTCCATTTTATCATTAAAATAGCCAAAGCGAGAAGCATATATTCGTATCGCAGCATCCGGGTCCGCTTTATAGAGTGCGCGCTTTGCCTGCCACATAGGGGTACTCAGTGCTTTGTCGCGAAAATAATTCTTGCGGGCTATCAGTCCATCGGATTGGAAAGTGGCATTATCGGCCCATTTATTGTTGAAGAAGCGGAAACGTTCCAGCAGATGCCTACTTTGAAACTGTAAGGTGTCATTCATCCGCTCCCATGCACGACCGTATCGCCACCACTGCCGGGTAATCATTCGTTGAGAGTTATCCAACATACGACTTTTCATCAGGCTGTCCCGCCTGCCTACCTGACGGTTGAACATATCAAAACGCAACAGCAAAGGGTCCGGACGACGTTTCCTGGCATCCTGTATTGCCCAACGTTTCTCTAACCCGCGTTTATACCACTTCAAACGCTCCAGATAGCGCTCGAAAGAGTGATAGTTTACATAAGTCCGGTAAAAATTGACAGAATCCGGGATGATTTTTTCGACAAAACGGTCATAATGCCGATAATCCCGCTCTTGCGCCTCCCGAAAACGTTGGCCCGTGAAACGCAATTCTTTTAATGAATCGGGCGTATCCCCCCGCATTAATACCGGGCGGATATTAAGCATCCAGTTATCCTTCTGCAGGGCTTGCGGCACCGTTACTACAAATTCTATGTTAACCATCCCGTTGCGCTCCGCCGTGTTACGGGTAGAACGGGCCGACACCACAACCTCATCCAGAGCCAGCGTAGTCAGGTTCTCTTTATGGATACTATCCCATTCTACAGACATACCCACAGGAATAGAATCTCCTTTAGAATTGACAAATGTAAAATTTGAAACCGGAGGCAAGCTAACAGAATCACGCTTTACCACATTCATCGGCCCCGTTTCCTGCCTGGCCGGCAATGCCAGTGTCACCCTGGGCTGCTCTTTATGGAGAAGACCGAATGGCGTACATGCAGTAATAACCATTATCAGAAATATAATATAGAAACTTTTAGTATTCTTCATACACTCGTGGGTCGAATAAAAAATCAACCTCAGAATAAATAAACAAGATTAAATGCCAATTTAGGAGTCGGTAAAAAGTAAGTTCCCGATTTTACCTTATCTCCACAATGTTCGCAACGGTATTTTGTGTACGGAGCCACAAGCAATCCCAATCCTGCCTCCACTTCCATATTCCAGCGTTTACTCAGCAACCAGGAACGTCCGTAAGTCATTCCGGCACCATACCCCCATCCCTGATAACGGTAGTCACCACCCAACAGACCATCCCAAGCCACATTGTAACGGGCCCCCATGGCATACATACTGATAAAACTACCTGCATAGGTTTGCCAGAACCAGTACCGTGCACCGGGTTCTATCAGAAAGTGTTTTATCTTACGTGTATCGCTGAAGTTCCACGGATTATAAGAAAAACCAAGATTCAACGTCCAATGGGTACTCAAAAGCATACTGCCCTCGGCATTAAAAGTAGTGGTAGCCAATTTAAGCGTATTGGTCTGTACTGAATAAAACTGTGCCTGCAGATTACTCGTAAGACTACCTGCAAACAATAGAAAAAAGAATAATAAACAATATCGTATGATTCGTCTCATTGATGTTTCAATATATGAAGTTTATTTTTGTCAACAAATAGTTTAGTGCACCATTTGTCATAGCCATTTCGATAGCTATAGACCGTAGGTGGAACGCTAACCTGTATATGGGTATCCGAGACCAGGGTATTGTAATAATCTGAGAGGTTTAACAAACAGGGTTCGGTAACGGGAAGGAAAGGCAGACAGTCTCCATCAGTCGTAAAAAATGCCTCGGCAAAGTCATCCAACTCAGGATACATGATACTCAAGTAATACGCAGAACAGCCAAATGCACACCACCTATCATCAACATAAAAAAGATAGATGTGATACAGATTGTCAAGTTCCATCGTTTTTGCTAATACCGGAATTTCCATATTACATTTTATTATTGGTTAATAATCACTTACGCATCTCACATTGCTTGAAGTAGTTTTAAGCTGCCAGGAACACTGAGGCACCCCCTGTTTGAAATCGAAATACCATGCATTGGCAGCATCTTCCTCTGTGGCAGCCCAATATATTTTTGACGATACATTTTCCATCTGTGCTGCCGGATAGATAATTCCCACAGGCTCACGAAACAGCCACATCAATTGCAGCTCGCGCTGGGTAGGAACACGCCATTTACGGTTTGGGTCACCGGCTATTTTGTAACTACGGCAGCCCGTGGCAGCAGTTGATCTAAAATCTGCATTCAGATTTCCATTTCCATCGCCTGCACCTTCTGCCTGCATCCAGGTGACATTAGCTACATCGGTAGGAGCTATAATGAAACGCATCGGAATCCTGTCATTGACAATCGGATTCCCACCATTTCCACGGGATACCTGGTGACGGATGGTTGCGTCGTTTTTCATCATTTTGAACCCGGAGATCCATTGGGCGGACCCTGCCAATCCTTCCGCATAAATCACGGCATAAACCTGGCTGTTGACAGTCTCTTTTTTGATATACTGCCCGAAAGCATCTGAAGGGAAACAGAGGCATACCCAAACAATCGGCAGGAGGATATAATATTTAAAACTCATAATTTTCACTTTTCAATGGGTTATATTTTAATGAATGGTGTTAACTGCATCCGGATCCCGAAAGCCCCGTACATAGTGACGATCATTATCACTATTGACAGGTGCGGTTTTCACTTCTCCTTTATTCGTGATGATAAAAGCATTAGGAGTAGCAAGGGCAGTAGATGACCAGTAGCTGGCACTCAACTGACTTGCCGTACTTGCAGAAGAAATCCATGTTCCGATCAGTTCCGAGACGGAAGGAAGATACCATGAAAATGATGTTTCACCCCCATTAACCAGACCATTCAATCCTCCATAACAGGCCTGCGCCGCCGGATAATGCAGATAAAAACTATCATCTGCCTCCAGTTTTCGGGTATTGCCATGACCGTCTGTCGGGGAGGTGGCTCCACGATTATTATACGAACCTATAGCCTGCCATCTCACATCCTGTCTGCCGTTGTCCTCACCCCCCGCCTGTTGTCCCGTATACTTGCTATCCTGAAAGAAAGCCTCCAGCCTTTTGGAATATTCCCATTTAACAGCAGACGGATTGGTTTTTGAAGCCAAGGCGTTGTCATTTGCATCATACGCTTTAAGCTCTCCGGAGAAATAGCCGGGAATAAACCTTATGACATTGGTGTCGTCGTCCGACCTTCCCTTCAGGGTGATATTGTAGGTCAGGTTATAATTGGGGTACACACTGAAATCAGTAGTCAGGTTCTTTCCCAGATAAAGCTGATAAAGAACGAAATCTTTTACTACAGAACCTGAGCCCACTCCCTCAGGAGACATTTCTCTACCCAAAATTTGAAGATAAGTACCTCCGATTGGCGCGTTATCACGCCGGGTGCCCGAAGTGGAGGTTGTTACCGACCGCTGGAGATTGACAGGGAGATAGGAAAACTTCCCATTCAGAGGAAGAGCCTCGCCTTTTGGGACGGTAAGTGGCTTGAACCAATAAGCCGAAAACTGACTCAGGCGGTCTACAGCGGGGAAAACGGCGAATCGCCCCAATGTATTAAAGTAACTTTTATTGGGAATACTTGTTAATATCAGGTCCCAATTCTCCAATTTACCAAACGCCGGATTATCTGTCTTAATATTAAAGGTGACCTTCGCTACTGTCCGTTTCAGAGCTATGGATAGCTGTTTGGCTTCACCGACATTTATGGTGGCATCAACCGAACCACACATGATTATTGCATCTTTCTTCACTCCGTTTACTGTAACTTTATGCAAAGGGAAGTCTTGGTTTCCTGCTTGCGAAATATGCATATTCTGCAAATCCGAATATGTGGAAGTATTTTCCTGCAAAGTATTAAAATCTGTCCCATCAACGTTCGCTATAACCACGAACCGATGTTTAACGACAGTCCCGCCGGGCCCTGTTGTAGTTGCCTGAAGCTCTACATCCGCTGTTGTGATTACCCCATCCTTACAAGGATAGGTAGCTTTACCGAGTAAAGTGGCAGTTTCCGTTATTCCGGCGAACTGTAATACGGTATAGTTATAGACGGCGTTTTCTTTATCAATGGCTGCGACAGCATCTCTTGTAACGGGTGTTTTCACCAATTCGATGTTCATATCCTGATTGGAAACGGACAAAACGGTACTTTCTTCTCCCGAACGCGTGTCGCCCTGAAAGGGGGTATTAAAAGCCTCGGTGCTGAAATTCAACCTGACGGGAACGGTCTCCGAGGATACAGGCGTTTGGGATGAAGGCATCATGTCGTCATCCGTACACCCCGCCAACAACGGGCATATCATGCATATTGAGAATATTAATTTTCTAATCATAAGAATATTATTCATTCATGAAATTATATGATGTCGTTATTGAAGTTGCCGGATACAACGTACAGAGAGTCTTGTGCTTTTGTCTTGAGCGGATATGTTAGGGCCTCTACCAACAAGAGTGTTATCATCATAATAGAGCATAGCCCAAGCTTTGTCCTCACTTTCTTCGGTTCCTGTCCAGTAAAGTTTCTCCCGGTTTACATCATTCGTTAGTTTCAAATTTATAAATTGTTTAGTACCGGCACCATATATTGCATATACCAATAGTGCCCTGAGCTCGGATGCCCTTGGAAGCCTCCAGTCTTTAAAGCCCCCCCCGTTATATTTCCTGCAAAGTTCTTTTGCAACCAACTGTCCCATTTCATCTTCCCACGGCACCGGTTCAATGGAAACATCTTTTGTAGTCATCTGAAATAGCCTGCAAGCCGGTTCCTGGGTAGCAACATTAGCATCATCCTCTATGATTATACCTTTGGGAGGAGGCGGATCCGTCACCGGTTTGGCCGGCACATATTCTCCGTTGCCACCATACTTCACAGTAGTAAGGTAATTATAATACCGACGGTCACCAGCTGGCAAGTCTTTGTATTTTGGAGGAAATACTTTGCCATTAGCCCTCGTCCAACCACCATTATCCTCGGCATAGTAGAAACTCATCTCTTGATAATTTGTAGGATTAGTTACATTTTGACCAAAATCTCCATCAATACGTGTTGATGTCCAGTTTAAAAGCCGCATATTCAGAGACGAATTATTGAATTCAACGTTATAAGTATTGGCATAACCCTGCTTGAAACCATATGTGTCTCCGTCATTGTTCAGGTGCTCTCTTCCGAGAGAAAAGATTTCTTTCTTTCCGTCAATTATCAATGTGAAAACAAGGTCGTCGTCTTTAACATTTTTATCCATAAATGCAGGAACCAGAAAGTCGTATATTATAGGAGTTGCTGTATCTCCGGAGGGATCCAGTACCTCTGCAGTCCTCACTTCTCCTATCGGTCCCTGAATAGCTCCCTGCATTGCCATACCCGTTGCCGGATTGATCTTTCCTTTGTTTTTAATCCATCCTCCCGATAGGTTGTCTATGGATACGCCGCTCAGCTTGTGACTTCCTTTATCAACAGATTTCGTTACCTTGATACTTATCCAGGAGTAGGCATGCTGAAACTTCAGAGGAATAGTCACCTTGTCTGAGCCACCGGATGAAGGTATCGTATATGAAGTGTTGGTATTGTAGAGTATTTCCTTCTGTTGGGGGTTACTGGTCTGTGTAAAATCAAACGGAATTCCATCAGTGAAGTTCTCGGTTCCGGCAATGGCAGGATAATAAGCGATTACCCTTAGCGGCTTTCCTTCCGGTCCCCGGGGAGTTACCACTGTACCATTAGCGTTATTGCTGAATTCCCAGTTCCAAGGCGCATCGCCCGAAGGTCTACTCATGGTTGCTTTCAGATTACGGGATCCTTCAAAAATCTCACCCCGTGATGCATTATCTTTGGTGACAGACATGCCAAAAATATATTCGTTTTTGGCAAAACCTTCAATGGGAACAAAACTTCTTGTTTCAGTAGTGGTTGCATCAATCGTCGACGCATTGAAATTCAGGAGCACACCGTTTGCCTGAGTCTCTGTCTCGATCCGGTCACTATTATCACAGGCTCCTGCCAGTAATAAAAAGCACGATACAAGGATGATTGTCCCGGATAAATTATGTTTCTTTTGAGTATCCATATTTATTGTATATGATATTTTTTCATTTACTGCGTTTGTCGTACACACCGGATTTTAAATTTTTTCGTTGTTTTGTCATAGGGTGCCGCATTGCCCGGATTCGTAGCATCAAAGTTGATTCCCCAAGCCTGTTCGGAGTGTCTTTTATCTACCTTCGAATCACTTACCAGATATTCCGAACCGCTCCAGTAAGTTCCGCTTAGTGGAGCAAACCCTCTCATTGCCTCCAGGCTCCCTCTGTTTAAATAGAGCAAAGCCAGCTCGGAAAGCCGCGGAAGCCTCCAGTCGCCAAATCCGTCTCCTTCATAGTTGCGGCAAATGTCAAAAGCCGTAAGGGTTTTACCCGTTTTCCACGGATTGGTATCTCCACCCGTCACGTCAGTGACATCATCGGCCGATACCATAAGGGAGGGGTATACTCCCTCATAATCAAAAGCCACCTCTATGGTGTGATATAGCGATCCGTTTCGAGGTTCTATCGGATAGGTTATAGCATAAGCGTTATTTGTTTCGTCATAAAATCCGTTATAGTTAAAGTTCATTTTAGTCCCCTTCCAGGTATCTCTCTTTTTAGGAATAGTAAGTCCGGTTGCCGTATTCCACAACAACATGCCACCATTCGTGTTTTGGTACACCATACGGTAACCGATTATGGAAGGCACGGAAACCGCAGGAGGGAATGTCCATGGAGTAAGCTCGGCAGTAAAGCTTATATCTTTCGGTATACTTTTATAGGCCAGTTCGGCTGTATCATAACCGTCATCCGTTACCTTCGTTACGGTAAACCGATAAACATGGTTACGCAATATGTCCATTTTTTCACCCGAAACATCATTTTTGAAATCCACGCGGTAAAATGTTTCTGTTTGCGAACCGTTATATTTACCCCCTACAATAACTGCCAGGCGATCTGTGTGGTTAGCATCATATACATCTCCCCAGTTCAAATCGGCTTCAGGAAGATAGATCTTTCCAGAACAATAAGTATTGTTTGTAATATGTGTAATGTCATAAACCTTCGTTTCCGTAGTCCCCACGAGAGAAGGACCTGTTATAGTCACTCCATCCACTCGTCCTGTGGAGGAAAAATTATTTTCAGAAGGCATGTACGCATATTGCTTGCCCGCTTTCCAGATCTGAATCTGGGTCATGTTAAATTTCACCCCGTTTTTATTCCATGTATCATCTGCATTTTTTATACCAATGCCGATATCCACACGCGCCACTCCGCGTATCAGGGACACATCGGACAGACTCATGTTTTCAGTGATCTCTATGGAATTTCCGGAATTGGCTACTCCGAACATCGGGAAGGGACGGGATCCATCGAAAGACGGAATATTGTTCGCCCCGCTAAGCTCTTCGCTCAGCAATGTCTTTTGCACCTGGTCATAAGATTTCCCCGACAGACTGTTCAGGAAACCGTAATCGGGCAGGTTGGCAAGCAACACAAGTTTATACTTGTCATCCGGATTTACACTCTGCAACAATGTAGCATTGAAAGTCCCCGCACTTGCCGGTGAGCCCTTGGCCACATGACGCAAATTGCCGAAACCTGTGCCGTTTACATTAAATTGGAGAATACAAAGGTCTCTGATGGATGAAGCCGGATCATCGGAAGCCGCTACCGCACCACTGTTGGAAGCGGACACAGACAGACTTACAAGGGTGGTGGGGCCCGGGTGACTACTATATGAATCATCGTCCTGACGGCAGGAAGACAATAACAGCAGCACCGCCGCAAGGAGCATTACCAACCGAAGTAACTTCGATATAGGGTTATTCGTCATATTCTCTAATTTTATCTTCATTCTATAGTTCTATACTCTATGGAAATCAGTTATACTCTTTCCAGATATATTTCTCTCCCCAACCGGTTATCTCTACTTGCACATCGACATCGAGCTTGAAGTTCAACAGCACGTTCAGGGTTTTACCCACTACGGGAACAAGAGGGCGATTACCGCTATCCGTACTTACGCTTCTCAATAACTTGCCGTCATGGTAGATATCAATGATTATACCGCCGCCCCCCATAACAGGAAATAGGCTAAAGGCAGGCATCGTACAATCTTTTCCCACCTCGAAAGAGGGAGTGAATGCATAGGAAGCGGGATCTCCTCCATAACGGCCTTCAAAATCCAGACGGCTGGCGGTTTCATGCACAACGAGCGAGTAAACACCCCGGTTGCTTTCTCCCAAGAGCTCCAATCCGCGGATTGTTATATTCATTGACGCAACCATCCGGGAGACAGACAGTTCCTGCTCTTCCATATGATTAGACGTCGAGGTATTTTCTAAAATAAGTTCTCCGTAAAACAAATCCGCAGGAGGGTTGAAGAGACTCATCTGTGCTCTTGTAGCAGCAGAAGGTTTCAAAGAGATGAAACCGGCAGAGAGCGGATCGCCTTTTTTCAGTGAACCGGCGGACACAGCACCATCCCCGGTATTACACCAAGTGATACAATGAAGTACGGGAATGCCCGGATAATCTAATACAACAGATTCCGAGCTACTTATAGGCAGGATGTCTAACAACAAGTCTTTATCATCGAACACGTAGAGGTTTATATCCTTCATTGTTTCTCCGGAGACATCGGCAGGCAGCTTCACCTGAAGGGAAACTCCCTTGAAACAATCATCGGTATTCTCGGCTATGCACCCGGATAACAGCACTGCTGTGAATATCAAGGATAATATCCCCGGCATAAACCGGAATTTGTAGTCACCTGTCATAATGGATATTCTTTCTTATTTTGGATCTTTGATTAAAAAAGGGGGGGGGACCGTCGCAAGCGAACCGGCAAACGGACACCCTCCGTTTTCTAAAATTTATCTTTCCCGTTTAAAGGAAAAGATTCTCTGAAATGATGAAGTTAGTTGAATTCTTTATTGATTACAGCAACAGCTGCCCATTCGGCAGGAGCTACGGTTATTTCAACATTGGCATCTACACTGGGCTTGGTCGGATCTGTCGTACCACCACCACCGGTTCCGTCTCCCGGATCGAAACTGCCATTCAGGGCTATGTTGATAGAATACCTCTGTCCTGCGTTGAGAATAGGCTGATTCCCTGAGTCTCCGGTTTTCTTCTCTCCAAAATACATTGTAAAGTATCTGGATTCTTTCTTCAGAGCCTCATTTTGTTTGTTGACCTTACATACAACTTCAAGGACTACTCCGGTTAAATTTTGAGAAGCGTTTTCAAACACATACCAAGGAGCGGAAGCAAGAATATTATCTATGGTATTTGTAGCACCGGAAGGGATAGTGGTTTGCAAATAATCGGTTGCCTTGACAGGATTAGTGCCTGCAGGAGCATCCTTCCATGGAGGCGTGCCCCATGCCAAACCGCCGGCATAAGCGAAGTCTGCAGGAGTGAATGCACCTGTCCATGCACCAAGGTCGGTAGCGGGTAAAAGAACAGAATTGGTCTGTGCCATCATCAGGTAAGCCTGTTTGATAGTAAACCAGTTGTCACCTGTTGCAGCAATTCCATCTTCAGTGTCTGCATAGTGCCCTACGTTCTTGCCACCGATAGTAACTTTCAGCGTTTCGATCTTTGCAGCCATAAAATGCAATTTTACGTTGGCAGTGCCTGTATTATTATCAGCATTCATATTAATAGCTCCCCAACCGCTCATCGTCAGGTTAGTTTTTGTCTGGTTGATCGGAAAATTGCTACTCGCCTCCGTACCCAGAGAAGAAACCACAAATTCTTTCAACTTAGAAAGACTAGTTACACCGGTGAAAGCAGTACCGGCCGGTACATTGGCAACCAAAACCACCTGAGAGGCATCCGTAGTGGTGGCAAGCGTTATTTCAGGCTTTAAGTCGTTCCCAGCCACAGGCATCGGGGCCTTGATAAGTGCACCTGCCGTGTTAAAGAAAAACGCAGTCAGGTTATTAACCACTGCATCCTCACTTCCGATAGCTCTTGTCATGCCTTCGCTTCCTGCAAAACGGATGGTCACTTTAGCCGGCGGGGCACTGTCCGTAGGAACAGCCACGTCATCATTCTGCGAACAACTTGCCAATGCCGCTATCGCACACATTGATAATAAGATTTTTTTAACTTTCATTCTGTGATTTTTTTAATGAATAAAATTGATAATGTTTATTTGTTTCAAGCTTAAATATTGTTTTTTACTGCATCTCTATTCTATAATAGAGATTGAAAGGAGAGTAAACAAATCATAAAATTCTAGTTATCAATAAATTAGTGTCACACAACCGACATAATACCTTATGAAAAGAACAATTAATATAATAAGTTAAGGTTTAATTCACAGTATTTTAGTACAATACGAAAAGCTATCAGAACAAGATGCTGAAATAATACTGAAGTAAAATGAATAAGCCACCAAACTCAATATGATATGAATAAGAAATCTTCACTTAACAATTTGCTCTATATACAAGAGCATCGTTCATGCAGAAATTACCTGGAAAAGGTAGAAAACGGATTCAAATATATTGAATTCTCACATGAAGAAGCTATTCTGGAAAAAGCAATTTCATGGAACTATCTTTTATTTGTTCTCGAAGGAGAATGTGTCATCAATTGTAATCAGTTTAGAGAACGTTTGTTTCAGGCTAACTGTATGGTACTACTCCCCAAAACAGCTATGGTTGAAATTAAAGTCATAGCCGGTACCCGGTTACTCTCCTTATCCTTTGATGTTCCCTTAAACGTATGTGATAAGTTCATATTACAATCGTTAACAGGACTATGCAGGAAACTGGATTATAATTTCCAGTCACTCGCTATCCGTTATCCCCTTCCTCCTTATTTGGAGATTGTTACGTATTGCCTGACCAATAAGATGGATTGCGGACATTTTCACACTTTGTTGCAACAGGAATTATTTTTTTTACTCCGGGGTTTTTATCTGAAAGAAGAATTAGCCCTATTGTTCCACCCGATCATCTCAGCAGAATTATCTTTCAAAGATTTTGTCATTGGCAATTATTTTAAAGTAAGCAATGTAAATGATCTCATCTCCCTCTCCAATATGTGTAAAAGCAGCTTTTACTGTAAATTTAAAGAAGTATTCGGAATGACGGCCAAGCAATGGTTGCTGAAACAACGGAACACACATATATTAAATAAAGTGATGACCTCAGAGACTACAGTCGGAGAGTTGATGGAGGAGTTTAGATTTGAGTCACAAGCTCATTTCACCCACTATTGCAAGCAGCATTTTAATTGCACACCACGGGAGTTGATTATGAAATATCAGGTTGTAAATCAGTAGTTTTTAACTACTTTGTGAAGTTTTGTACGAAATATCAAAATTATTGTTCTTTTTGGCAATAATGGCAAACTGACAATGTCGTACTTTTGTAGCGAGAAAGATAGATTGATGAAAAATATGAAGTATTAATCTCTATTATAGAATAGAGAAATACAGAGGAACTCATTTTCTCTCCAGAAGATTATTTACCATCTTATTGATCCGGTGAAGAGGAGCCAAATCCAATTCCTTAAGATAGACAAGTGTCATTTCTTCTTTGGTATGCCCTAATCCCGCACTGATTGCCGAAACCGGGGCCCCGTATTCTCTGGCCAGTGTTGCCCATGTATGGCGCGCGGTGTACGTAGTCAACGGAGGATCAATCTTCAGTTTCGCAGAGATTATTTTTAAGTGCCTGTTGGTACGTCCTAAAGCTGTACGATACTGAGTATATTCATTTGCATTATTTTTGATAACCGAGAATACATACTCTTCTGCATTGTTCGTATTATTCCCATGCTCGTCTATAATGGATTTGATCTGGGGTGTAATGACTATTTGTATCAATTGTTTTGATTTATGTCTTCTATAGATAATCCGATTACCACTTATATTTTTCCACTTCAGATATGCAATGTCAACAAAAGCCATTCCCTGGGCATAGAAACCAAAAAGAAAAAGATCCAATGAACGTTTTAACTCTGCATCGGAATGCAATGACAGACAAGCCAATTTAACCATCTGTTCCCGATCTAATGCACGTTTTACTGTTTTACAGGGCTTGGTACATATTTCCTTGAACGGATAATCGCATGGAGGAACCAAGCCGTCCTTTACCGCGAGATTATACAATGCCCTGAAGTTCCTTAAATAGTATCCGATCGTATTTTCCGTAGCCCCATTTTTGGATAAAAAGTCTCTGTAGCAAGTTACAAAGCGGTGGTTCACTTGCGATATTTTCACCTCTTTCTTACCGATATATTTGGCAAGTGAAGCATAGGTACTTTGATAAGCAGCGGCGGTTCCGTTTTTCATTATTGATTTTTTCCATTCTATTTGTGTATCAATGTAAGGCAGTAATAAGAATTTCCCGGTCACTTTTGAAAACATGACAGTAGTGATATCATTTATTGTATATTCCTCACCACGGCTTTCCAGTCTGCGAACTCGTGCGGTCAGTTGCTTATAGATCCTCAACAATTCGCGACTGATTTTGCAACCGGTATGGCAACCCGAAACAACATTTCCGGCAATAATTATAAAGTCCTCTTCTTTCATACGGTATTTCGTATAAATTATTTTTTTGCGCTTTTGGTGGATTAGCTGGAATACCACCGGATAATTCCCATCTTTCAATGCATGGGTCTTGTTCAATTTTAATTTTACTGATGTCATAAGTTTTAATTTAATATAACAAAATTATCTTTTCGGGTTGCAAATAAAAGATTCCTCCAGCAATTGCGCAAAAGATCGATACCAAATCCTTTATTGAACTTTTGTATTCCGAAATAATTTTGTTAACGAGCCTCCTGTTTACATCAGGAGGCTACAGTATACCGGACGTCAAGTGACTTTCGCAGTTATTTTATTTGTGTGCTTTAAATTCATTTTTTTAAGAAGTTATACTGCATAATCCAGCGACAGAACTATGTGTGTGCTACTTGTCCTAATGCCTATCATATAAGATCTGCGTCTTTATTAATTCTCTTTTCTTCATTACCATAAATACTGAATATGAGTGCAGGTTATGTCTTCTTATTTCTTGAATACAAAATTATGCAATAAAAAGAAGAAGCTTATTACCAATTTGCGTATAAAATCTACCAATTAAGGCAAGGTACTCATATTATCATCCTTATTGCTGTTTCTTATTTGCATCGGAGCGGCACCCAAATGTTGCTTACAATAAAAATTAAAATGCGAAGAGGTTGCAAATTTAAATTCATACATGATCTGCTTCAATGAGATAGCGGGATTCATCAATCTTTGTTGTATCTGCAAAGCCTTCCGTTTCTGCATCCATTTATAAGGAGATTCATCAAAATTCTCTCTGAAAAGCTTTTCAAACGTCTTTATGCCATAGCCTAAAAGACCGGCTAACTCTTTAACGGTTTTCACTTTTAAATAATTATCCAACACCCGTTCGTTAAAGAGCGGATTGCTGCCTAATATAAGATAAAATATCTGTATTATCTCCTCATACGTATAGAAGTGCTTGAACATGAGATACAGTTCTTTATGTTTCAAAATATACATATGATGACAGTTTATTCCGGACTCAAGATAATGCTTCATTTGATTCACTACTACTTTGACTTCGTCCTTCATCACTACTCCACGGCAATCGAACTTCACGCCGGCCTTTATTTTATATAAAATTCTTGCCCTGACACTCGTACATGGGAAAATGGTGGCGTTGTATCCTGTAAGAATCAACACTGTTTGCGTAACAGCTTTCCATTTAAAACAGTTGTTTTTAGGCAGAAAAAACATTTCATTTTCCAACACGGACCGATTAGTGTACTGCTCAAAACTAATTGTAATTTCACCTGAAAGAATAAAAATAAAAAAACTGGTAGTTCTATTATTCAATTCCATGCACTCTCCCTCTTTCATTATAATATACTGAGGTATCACTTTAAATTCCGGAGAGAAATAAGGACAAATATCCGGTTGTTGGTTTAATTTTTGCATGATTGTTTGTATGCGATTAAGTTTTAAAACTAATAAAAAGATAGAAAAGCACCAACTTATAAGATCTTTTTTTGTTTTTAATATCAGCTATCATCATTGAAATGAACACCGTGTATAAAGAAAATACTTTATCTTCGGAATGATGATTTTGCCATATGAACCGATACGGAATGGATTACTATAGAATATTTTGTATCTTTGACGAGAATAACAGAGAAAAAAGAACCCAATGATCATTCGTACCATACTCGATACAGACCTTTATAAATTCACTACTTCGTATGCTTATATCAAACTATTCCCGTACGCAATAGGCACTTTCAGCTTCAAAGACAGGGACGGGACTGAATATAGCGACGAGTTTGTGGAAAGATTGAGAACGGAAATCAGTCAGCTATCACACGTGGCACTGACCGAAAAAGAACTGGAATATATGATAAAGAACTGCCGCTTCCTGCCCAGGGTCTATTGGGAGTGGCTCTCTTCTTTCCGTTTCCAACCCGAGAAAATAGAAATCCGTCTGGACGAGAATCGGCAGCTTCACATCGAAGTGAACGACTATCTTTACAAAGCAACGCTTTATGAAGTACCTCTACTCGCCATCGTTTCGGAGATAAAGAACCAATCGTCCGGCAATGTTGCCAACCTGGAAGACATCCTGTACAAACTGTCCGAAAAGACAGAACTGTCCAATAAGCATCAGCTACTTTTCTCTGAATTCGGAACCCGAAGGCGCTTTTCGTTCGATGTGCAGAATCAAGTCATCGGGCACCTGAAACAGACAGCCCATTACTGTATCGGCACTTCCAATTGCCATTTCGCCATGAAATACGGCATGAAGCCCATGGGTACGCATCCCCATGAATGGTTCATGTTTCACGGAGCGCAATTCGGCTATAAACATGCCAACTATATGGCCCTTGAAAATTGGGTAAATGTATACGATGGCGACCTTGGCATCGCCTTGTCCGACACTTATACATCTGCCATCTTTCTAAGCAATCTAAGCCGCAAACAGGCTAAGTTGTTTGATGGCGTGAGGTGTGATTCCGGTGATGAATTCCGGTTCATCGATCAGCTGACCGCACGTTATAAGGAGTTGGGCATCGACCCGACCACCAAGACAATCGTATTCAGCAACGCACTCGACTTTGGCAAAGCACTGGATATCCAGGAGTATTGCCAGGGAAAGATCCGTTGCTCTTTCGGCATCGGGACAAACCTGACCAACGATACGGGATTCAAGCCATCGAACATTGTCATGAAGCTATCGCAATGCAAGATGAACATGAACCAGGAGTGGCGCGAATGTGTGAAATTATCAGACGACATAGGGAAACATATCGGCAGCCCGGAAGAGGTGCGTGCCTGTCTATACGACTTGCGGTTGGAGTAACCTCCAACCGCAAATACATTTTATCATAACAGTGCTTTAATGGCATCTGTGATTTCTTCATCGGTCCGCCCCATTCGATACCCCCGGATGACCTTTCTGATCACCCGATCCTGATCTAATATAAAGAATAAAGGTGCCGCGCCATAAGTCCGGTATGACTTGACAATACCTTCATCACCGCACAAAAAACTATAATTTATTTGATTCTTATCCGCATAAGTTCGCAGCGAATGGGGTTCACGTCCCCAGGTTTCTATAGAAACCACTTCAAATTCACCGGCATTGAACTTCCCTTTCAATCCGTTCAGAAAAGGAATGGATGCATGGCAAGCACCACAACCGATACCGGTGAGGTTCACCAATAGCACTTTACTTTTAAATTCGGATAACGCCACCGGTTTCTCATACATATCTTTCAACATCCAGTCGGGAGCTTTCTGTCCTATAAGATCTGTCGCCGCAGGCTGAGTGTTCTTTTTTTGCTCGCCATACTTGCGGATCTCATAGTCTTGGGGCACATAATCATATAAGTTTAAACCGGCTATCGACAATTGATTCAAGACTACATCCGAACAAGTAGTAGCAGAAATCTGATGCGACATTTCCCTGCGCATTTTATAAGGCAGACCGTCCGCTTTGCTAATCCACAATTCGTAAATCGAGGTCGGGTCTCCCAAATCAAAAGGAGGCTTCGGTATGTAGTACGCTTTTCCAAAAAATTCAACCTGCCTGTCTTCATGTATCACCAACTTGAAGTAATACGCTTCTCCTAAATCCTTCCATTCGGTGGTGATGCTATCTCCCGTACTCAAAGCATATCCGATGATATTCCGGGTATAACAAAAAAACGGAGGAGCCACCAACCTGAAAGGAAGGGATCTGGTCGTGAAATCATCGATCATAATCCCTTTATGCTCATGATAACTTATCATCCTCACGTTTCCATCATAACCAAATTCAAATCGCGTCGTATCCTTGGCGTCAAGACACACATAGCTCGCGCCGATGGTTGAATCAGAAGGATTGGTGTATTCTTTAATAAAACGATGAAAATTGGTAATGGCAACGGTATCGCCGGGTTGCCAGGACTGAGATTGCTCATGATAGGAAGCTGATTCTATCTTACCAAGATTACCGAGAACTTTTTTCAAATAAGTTCTCATATCCACATCATTCTTACCACAGACATTCATGACTAACAAGAATGAAATAACAGATAACAAAATGGACTTCATAGTATTTTATATTTTAGATACACGCAAATATAGCCAATGAAAACAGAAATCGACAAGCGGTATCCCAACTTTTATACTTAATAATAATATTATAATATCTACTAACTTTTCATAGAAAAGAGACACTTTAATGGCCCGAACACAAATAGACGAAGATATTCCTATTTTAAGATCAGAAAGAAACGATTTCTCTCTTTTTAATAACACACCGTCTATTCAAAACTTATGTAATAGAAAGATACAACGCATAGATATGACATTTACATACAGAAATCTACATTATATTGAGTAAATATACCATTTTACGTACCCAAAGACTTAACTCTTTCCGAAAAAGAAGTTAATGTTTTCCCGGTAAGAAGTTAGTCTTTTCTTCAGAAGAAGTTAGTCTTTTGTCCGGAAGAAATTAATAAAGCAAAAGAAGAGGTAAAATACATGCTTTCTGAAGTTATCAGAGACCTCAGAGGGAGCATTTACCAACTATCATTTTAGAGAACGGAATTGAGTTACATCAACAGAATGCTTCTATACCGGAAGATTATCAATTCATAATATCAGATAAAGAGCCCCAATCACATCATTTTAATTTTGACTAATGGCAAAACAACAGCTTTTTCGGGAGCAATCGCAAAGAAGCCCGGAAAGAAACGAATACAGCCCGTATTAAAAATACAGAATGACAGTTCGACGTGCTTCTGTCAAAATGAAAATCTTCATCTGAATCGTTTGTCTTTCCTCCTCTCTTTACTTACACATGCTTTTTCCGCATCAGGAGTTGTCTGATCTTCTCCCTGTCACCCACTATCCATACCAGATCTCCCAAACGGAAAACCGTACTTTGATTCATGGAAATCAACTCGTCTTCCCGCTCAATGGCAACGATAAGGCTGTCATACTGTTTTCCCAACCGTGACTGGGCAATACTTTTATTCAGGAGCGGAGATTCTTCATCTACCGTGAAAGAGTGAAGCGTCACCTCTTGTCGCACATTCTTTTCGTCCGGAAAATCCTGCCGGATGTCGAGTTCCGAACGAAACTTCTGTAACTGGCCGTCTGTACCGACCACGATCAACTTATCCTGCGGATAAATGCACTCGTCACTTTGCGGAATGTATATCCTCCGTTCTCCCCTGACAATCCCCACTACATTGACACCAAACTCACGCCTGAAAGGAAGTTCCTCCAGCGACTTCCCTATATAAGATGAATAAGGAGATACCCAAACGGAGGTCAACTCGATATCTTTATCACTAAACTCACTGTTGAAACGGCTCTTCAGCGGATAGCGATTCCGGGCTGCTTCCTCCCTTCCGTTCAGATTGGTCAGGAAGTGGTTCTCCAAATGCGAATATTGGGTGAGGTTCTCCCTGAGAAGAAGTATCAGTCCCAACACGGCAACAGCTATGACAATACCTATCCCGTAATTAAGACTAAAATAACTGATGACAACTCCCGCTATGAAAAAAACAGCCACCGAAACACGGAACAGAATCAACGCTACCAGCCTCCCGTGATTGTAATTGTCGTCATTCCACAACTTCAGAAACACGTCCGGAGAATTGTACTTATCTGAAACAAGGGCCCACAAGAAAGGAATCATCAGCAAAAGGGTGAGCAGGCACATCACTACACTCAGCCATCGTCCCGGGGAATCAAACATTCCGTTTATCGTTGGGTATACGGTCTGAACGGACAACAGCCAAATAGCAGTAAGGAGGACACTGTAAATAATCACTCTTCCGACAATCGTTTTCAGTAACCGTTTCCAGTCACTATCATGATTGACGGTCTTCTTGCCGGAAGCGTAACGGTCCAGGAATTCACGGGTCCGAGGGGAAAGTACTTTATAAAGCCATTCGGAAAACGGATTTGCCAACCGGATAAAATAGGGAGTGGTAAAGGTAGTGATAACGGATACCGCAACGATAATCGGGGGAACAAACGGGTCCAGCACCTTGAGCGAGGCTCCCAATCCCGCGATAATAAAAGCAAACTCTCCTATCTGGGCCAGACTGAACCCGGACTTGACGGAAACCTTCAGTGGTTCGCCGGATAGCAAGACTCCCAATGAAGAGAAAATCGATTTACCCACAAGAGTCACCAATGTAATGATAACCACCGGCCAGGCATACTGAAGCAGGACAGACGGATTGACCAGCATACCGACGGATACAAAGAAAATAGCTCCGAAAAGATCTTTCACCGGCTGTATGATGTGTTCTATATGTTCGGCCTCAACCGTCTCAGCAAGAATAGATCCCATAATGAAAGCACCCAGCGCAGCCGAAAAACCGGTACGGGTAGCCAGCACGACCATTGCCAGGCAAAGCCCGAGAGAGACAATCAACAGAGTTTCATTATTCATCAACCGCTTTGCTTTTTTCAGGAAGAACGGAAGGATGAATATACCGACCAGAAACCACAAAATCAGGAAAAAGGCAACTTTCAGGACACTCATCAAGAGTTCCTCACCCACAAACTCTTTGCTCACCGCCATAGTAGAAAGGATGACCATCATCAGGATAGCGATCAGGTCTTCGACCACCAAGGTTCCGAACACAATGCCTGTAAACCGTTGGCTGCGCAAACCAAGATCATCAAAGGCTTTAATAATAATCGTGGTAGACGACATGGACAACATTCCACCCAGAAACACAGAATTCATCGTACTCCACCCCAACAGATGCCCCACCATAAAACCGATCAGTAACATACTGATCACTTCGGTTGTTGCCGTAATAAACGCTGCCGATCCGACATTCATCAATTTTTTAAAGCTAAACTCGAGTCCGAGAGCAAAAAGCAAAAAGACAACTCCTATCTCAGCCCAGGTATTGATGTTCTCCATATCGCCAACAGTCGGGAAGATGCGGACATAAGGCCCGGCCAGCAATCCGGCAACGATATATCCCAGGACCAGGGGTTGCTTCAGCCATTTAAATAAAAGAGTAATGATACTTGCGGACATCAGTATTAAGGCAAGGTCAGCAATCAAGGTAGGTAAATGTGACATAGTATGGTATGTATATTTCGTTAGTACTTCATTCCGTTTTATGCTCGTTTATTGTACCCAAAGAACAATCGGTAGTCCGTTTGTGTTCCGTATATATGACATTTATTTTGAAAAAAAGCTGCGGGGGCATTGCACAAAACTGAACTTTTCGTGCAAAAAGTATCCATCCTATTCAATATTTCTCTATATTTGTCGCCGAATTGGTTCGGAATCCGTGGTCAACGGACGAAGATTAAAAGGGAATCGGGTGTAAATCCCGGACAGTCCCGCTGCTGTGAAACTCTGTATAGCATCTTATCAATCAGCCAATTTCGTACCACTGACAGAAAAAGCAAACTCTGTCGGGAAGGTCCCGGTAAGATGTAGAGTCAGTCAGAAGACCTGCCATTCGTGAATAAGAGCATTCTCTCCTCGTGGGTTAGGAAAGAAAGCATCGTTGTTAAGCCCCAAATCGTAGAAATACTGTGTTTTCATCGGGTGGACGTATGTCCGCAGGGTGGAAAAGCGCGAATATGTATATGCATTTAATTGAGAAATGAATATGATTAAAAGAATCTTAGTCGCCAACCGCGGTGAAATTGCCGTGAGGGTGATGCGCTCCTGTCGGGAGATGGAAATAACGAGCATTGCCGTTTTCTCGGAAGCGGACCGAACAGCGAAACATGTGCTTTACGCCGATGAAGCTTATTGCATCGGACCGGCAGCATCGAAAGAGAGTTATCTGAATATAGAAAAAATCATTGAAGTGGCAAAGTCATGCCACGCAGACGCCATTCACCCGGGATACGGGTTCTTATCGGAAAATGCAACCTTTGCCCGCCGTTGCCGGGAAGAAGGCATCACCTTTATCGGTCCTGACCCGGAAACAATGGAAGCCATGGGAGATAAAATCTCGGCACGCATCAAGATGATCGAAGCCGGGGTACCGGTAGTTCCGGGCACTCAAGACAACCTGAAAAGTGTTGAGGAAGCCGTAGAACTCTGCAACCAAATCGGCTATCCGGTAATGCTGAAAGCCTCGATGGGCGGTGGCGGAAAAGGAATGCGACTGATTCATCATGCAGACGAAGTGGCCGAAGCCTATACAACAGCCAAGAGCGAATCGCTTTCCTCGTTCGGAGACGACACGGTCTATCTGGAGAAGTTTGTGGAAGAACCCCATCACATCGAGTTCCAGATACTGGGCGACAAGCATGGCAACGTAATTCACCTGTGCGAACGTGAATGCTCGGTGCAGCGCCGCAACCAAAAGATCGTAGAAGAGAGCCCTTCAGTTTTTATCACACCGGAACTGCGCCGGGACATGGGCGAAAAGGCAGTAGCCGCTGCCAAGGCCGTGAACTACATCGGCGCGGGAACCATTGAATTCCTGGTGGACAAGCACCGCAATTATTACTTTCTGGAAATGAACACCCGCCTGCAAGTGGAACATCCCATCACAGAAGAAGTAGTCGGCGTAGATCTGGTAAAAGAACAAATTAAGGTAGCCGACGGACAGGTACTGCAACTGAGACAAGAGGACATCCAGCAACGGGGACACGCCATCGAATGCCGCATCTGTGCGGAAGATACGGAAATGAACTTCATGCCCAGCCCGGGTGTCATCAAGCAAATCACAGAACCCAACGGTATCGGAGTACGCATCGACAGCTATGTATACGAAGGATACGAGATTCCGATTTATTACGATCCGATGATCGGCAAACTGATCGTGTGGGCCACCACACGGGAATATGCCATCGAACGGATGCGCCGCGTGCTTCACGAATATAAGTTGACGGGCGTAAAGAACAACATCAGTTACCTGCGCGCCATCATGGATACACCCGACTTTGTGGAAGGACACTATGACACAGGCTTCATCGCCAAAAACGGTGAAGTGCTTCAGCAATGCATCACGCGCACCAGTGAGCGTGCGGAAAACATTGCGCTGATTGCCGCCTACATGGACTACCTGATGAACCTGGAAGAAAACAACAGCGGACTGGCAGCGGATAACCGCCCGATCAGCAAGTGGAAAGAATTTGGATTGCACAAAGGGGTATTAAGAATATAAAAGTATGGAAATACATATAGGAAATCGCGTGGCCGAAATAGAATTGGTCAGCAAGGAAGACAACAAAGTGGTTCTCACCATCGACGGAAAAACGTTCGAAGCGGACGTTGTCATGGCAGAGAACGGGAATTGCAACATCCTGATGGACGGACGCAGCTCCAACGCCCAACTGATTCGCAAAGAGAACGGAAAGAGCTACAAAGTGAATACCCACTACAGCAGCTTCAATGTCGAGATTATAGACAGCCAGGCGAAATACCTGCGCATGCGCAAGAAAGGTGAAGAGGAGCAGAACGACCGTATCACTTCGCCCATGCCGGGCAAGGTGGTGAAAATCCCCGTCAGTGTGGGACAAGAGATGAAGGCCGGAGAAACGGTCATCGTCATCGAAGCCATGAAGATGCAGAGCAACTACAAGGTGACTTCGGACTGCCGGATTAAAGAGATTTTGGTGCAGGAGGGCGATAACATTGCCGGAGAGCAGACGCTGATAACGTTAGAATAAAATTAAAGCAAGAATAACAATGGAAGATATAAATAAAGCTTATGCCACGTTCGCCGAACGTGACCGCATCGCTTCTCTGGGTGGAGGCGCAGCCAAGATTGATATACAGCACGAAAGCGGAAAAATGACCGCCCGCGAACGCATCGACATGTTGCTGGATAAGGGTACATTTGTAGAGCTGGACAAGCTGATGGTGCACCGTTGCACCAACTACGGCATGGACCGGAACAAGATTCCGGGAGACGGCGTCGTGTCGGGCTACGGAAAGATCAACGGACGGCAAGTATTTGTCTATGCCTATGACTTCACCGTTTACGGCGGTTCGCTATCGGCATCGAATGCCAAGAAGATAGTCAAGGTGCAGCAACTGGCTTTAAAGAACGGTGCTCCGATCATTGCACTGAACGATTCGGGCGGTGCACGTATCCAGGAGGGAATCGAAAGCTTGTCGGGTTATGCTGACATCTTCTACCAGAATACGATGGCAAGCGGAGTGATTCCCCAGATCTCGGCCATTCTGGGTCCTTGTGCCGGAGGAGCCTGCTACTCTCCCGCACTGACGGATTTCATCTTTATGGTGAAAGAGAAAAGCCACATGTTCGTTACCGGGCCGGACGTCGTGAAAACGGTGATCCACGAAGAAGTCAGCAAAGAAGAGCTGGGCGGCGCCATGACACACAGCAGCAAGAGCGGTGTGACACACTTCATGGCCAACACCGAAGAAGAGCTGTTGATGTCGATCCGCGAGCTCCTCTCATTCCTCCCGCAAAACAACATGGACGAGGCACGCAAGCAGAATTGCACCGACGACGTCAACCGTGAAGACGCCTCACTGAACAGCATTGTCCCTGCCGACCCCAACGTACCGTATGACATGAAGGAGATCATCGAAAGAGTAGTCGATGGAGGCTATTTCTTTGAGGTGATGCAGAACTTTGCCAAGAACATTATTATCGGTTTTGCACGCATGGGCGGACGCTCGGTAGGCATCGTAGCTAACCAACCGGCTTATCTGGCCGGAGTGCTCGACATCGACGCCAGCGATAAAGCAAGCCGCTTCATCCGCTTCTGCGACTGCTTCAACATTCCGCTGATTACATTCGAAGACGTACCGGGTTTCCTGCCGGGGTACACCCAAGAGAACAACGGCATCATCCGCCACGGAGCCAAAATTGTGTATGCTTTTGCTGAAGCAACAGTACCCAAGCTGACTGTAATCACCCGGAAGGCTTACGGCGGTGCTTACATCGTAATGAACTCCAAACAGACGGGAGCAGACGTGAACTTTGCCTATCCGAGTGCAGAGATCGCTGTAATGGGTGCCGAAGGTGCGGTGAACATTCTGTTCCGCAAGGCAGACGCAGAGACGAAAGCCCAAGAGCTGAATGCCTACAAAGAGAAGTTTGCCACCCCCTATCAGGCTGCCGAACTGGGATTCATTGACGAAATCATCCTGCCGAAGCAGACCCGCAAACGCCTGATACAGGCATTGGAGATGACAGAGAACAAGATGCAGACCAATCCGCCCAAGAAGCACGGAAACATGCCACTTTAAACAGCTGGCGGATGGAGTAATCATAAGAGAGAGGAGGGTGAATACCAGTTTCAACACCTCCTCTCTCTCTTTTTAACCTGACTACTTTAAAAAAACGCTTTCACTTATCGCTGCCGCATCTCGTTTACAAATTCATCCGTTGTATACACCTTTTCCGCCAACAACGTGAAGTTGATAAACGCTGCCGTATCGGCATCCATCCCCGGAAGCTTGGCAGAAGCCGTAGCATCAAACACCACCGCTGCCTCAAATCCCCGTTCCTGCAACTCGCGCAAATGGGATTCTGCACAGAGATTGCCGGACATGCCGCACACCACTACTTTATTGACCCCGCGCTTACGGAGTTGCAGAATCAAATCATTGTTTTCCGGACCGTAAAGTTTGTGCGGAGCTGTAACGATGATGTTCGTGCCTTCGTTGATATAAGGCTTGTAGAGATCCAGCCAGTCGGCACCCGAACCTTCAAATCCCTCACCGGTCAGTTGTCCCCGGCGCTCAAACATACCCGTGTCATGCATCAGTTTCTCGATAGGCCCCTCAAAAAGCCATTGGTGATCGTGTTTGTAATAATAATGTGGAGAGATGAATACCAGCATACCTTTCGCTGCCGCTACCTCAAAGATGCGGCGGAGGTTCTCTACCGTACCGTTCTTCTGTATATTCTCTCCAAAAGCTCCCCAACCTAAACCGTTCTCACTCAGGAAATCGTTTTGTGGGTCTGTCATTACAATCGCTGTATGTTCGTCAATAACGAACGGGGTATTGATACCTTCCATAATCTTTTTCTGTTTTTAGATGTTTATATTCATTTTCAACCCGGGTGCTGCCGTATCGGGCAGCCTCCGTTTTTTTCGACTTTGCAAAGGTCGGTATTCGGTACGGTACGGGAAATGGCCATTCAACCGGATAATTTGGCAATTCTTCCCGATTACACAAAAGCATCTATTTTCATCCCAGAAAGGGACCGGTATAGGAAGGAAGCCGGAGCAGGAACACCTATTTATATATAAAACACTTATGTTATAAACCATTAGACAGTAACTCCCGAGAGTTCTTTTTTGTATTCGGGAATAATTGCCTATTCAATATGTGATATCGCTATTTCCCGTGAATTAAAAGCCGCCTATCTTTGCAACATCAGATTGAGACAACTAAAAGAAGACCCAAAACGTTATGAAAAAGAATTTATTAATTTTAGTCGCACTGCTGACATCGGCAACGATATCGGCACAGAACGGAGGAACCATTATGAAGAAGTATGAGAACCAACTACCGCAAGCCGGCAGAGGAAACGTGCATGTTGCCTACCAAGGCAAAGCCATCGACCAAATGATTTACGATTTTATGGAAGAACAGGGAATACCGGGCATGACACTTGCCATCGTACAGGCACCTTATATTCCGCGTGTAGCAGGCTACGGAGTGACGGACCTTGAAAAAGGAAACCTTGCCGCTGCCAAGACTCTTTGGCCCATCGGTCCCATCTCACAAGGATATGCAGCCGTGGCAGTGATGCAGCTCTACGAAAAAGGAAAACTAGACCTGAACGACCCGATCGGCAAGTACCTGAAAGATATACCCGAAAACTGGAAACCGATCAGTATCCTTCAGTTGATGCAACACAGTTCGGGCATTGCGGACTATCGTAATGAAAAGGGATTCGATGTATCGGCCGATTATCGCCCGGAACAACTGATCGAAACGGTAGCCGCCATTCCGCTCGCCTTCGAACCGGGGACAGACGTGAAACAGAGCGCCACAAACTTTCTGCTACTGACTTCTATCATCGAAAAGACCGGCAAGATGCCGTATCACGACTTTGTGAAAAAGTATCAGATCGACTACCTGGGACTGAAACAGACATTCTTCGGCGAAGACCTGGCGAAAGTAAAACAGGAGGACGTGACCCTCACCAACAACGTGCATCAGACATTCAAAAAAGATAAAGACTACATCAATCCCTCGGAAACGACTACCGGATATGTGGAAAAAGAGGGTCGCCTTGTCTCCGCACCGGCTGTCAGCCCGACGGCACTGAAAGGATTCTCCGACATCTGGGCATCAGCCGAGAATGTGAGCCACTGGGACATCGGACTGGCGGGAAGTGCATTGATCGAAAAGCCCGAAAACCGTGACATGGTGTACAAGCCAACCCGGCTGGCCAACGGCAAGGTAGTACCTGCCATGGCAGGATGGCAGTTCTATAACCACAACGGCCTGATGGACATCAAAGGCAACGTATCGGGCCATTCGGCTTTCCTGAGTCGATTTACGGACGCCTCGGAACTAGTGTGCGTTACCCTACTGGCCAATAAAGAGGGGGTAGACCTGACAAATCTGGGACGCCGTATCGCAGCCGCTTTCGACAGTGATAAGATGGGTACGGGAGCCAACGACAACCTGCTCTATACTTATGAAAGCCAGTTCAGCGTGCCCGAAACCATGACGCGCATCGAGCAGACCCTCCACACGATGGGCGTTCCCGTCTTTGCCAAGTTCGATCACGGGAAAAACGCCGAAGAAGTGGGATTACAACTCCGCCCCAACCAGGTCATCGTTTTCGGTTCACCGAAAGTTGGCACAAAACTGATGCAGGACAACCCGAGTATCTCGATCGAACTGCCGCTGAAGATCTCCGTTTGGGAGGACAAGAACGGAAGCGTATGGGCCACGTTCCCACAGATGAGGACGATGGCGGCCGAATACGGGCTGGAAGCCGAACCGGTAATCGGAAAGATGCAAGAACTACTGGAGAAAATCGTAATTAAAGGGGCAAGCGTATACTAACTTCCTACTGTAGGGATAAACGCTTTTCCTGCAGAAAATTATTTATAAAATATTTGGAAGAAACACACGGGAAAAGTCACAAGCGGCTATAGAACAACGCAGCATGACTTCTCCCGTATTTTTTTACTGTACTCAGGCATGCAAAACAGGTTTCATTCTTTTGAGTAGGTTTGTTTATCCGAAAAGATAATATTTTTGTCTTCCGGGAACAATCGTTGAGAAATAAAACAACCGACATTTTGCGTTCAGTGAACATCTGATACGGAACAGGCGGACTGAAACGGACCTCCGGAGGGTATGTACCCCACCTGGAATCCACATCAGTCCGCCTGTTCTACATTTATCTGTATATCCGTATTCTTAACTCGCTATTGCGAGAAACGGAATGACCGTTATTATCCTTTTTCTTTCAGGATCACATCGTGTGCACCACCCTCTACGATACTTGTGGATGAAACCAGCGTGATCTTGGCATTTTGTTGCAAATCGGGAATGGTAACAGCACCGCAACTGCACATCGTAGCCTTGATCTTACTCAGAGTGGCCGCCAGGTTGTCTTTCATCTTGCCGGCATAAGGCACGTAACTGTCTACACCTTCTTCAAACTTAAGCGATTCAGTTCCACCCATATCGTAACGTTGCCAGTTCTGGGCACGATTTGAACCTTCGCCCCAATACTCTTTCACGTAGTTGTTCTTGATGCAGAGCTTCTTGGTAGGCGATTCGTCAAAACGTGCGAAATAACGACCCATCATCAGGAAATCGGCTCCCATGGCAAGGGCAAGCACCATGTGATAGTCGTGCACCAATCCGCCATCACTACAAATAGGTACATAAATACCCGTCCGTGCCTGATATTCGTCGCGGGCACGAGCCACATCTTGCAGGGCAGTCGCCTGTCCACGTCCGATACCTTTCTGCTCACGGGTGATACAGATAGATCCACCTCCGATACCCACCTTCACAAAGTCGGCACCAGCCTCTGCCAGATAGAAGAAACCTTCTTTATCTACCACATTACCGGCACCTACCAGCACTTTATCTCCATATTGTTGCTTGATCCATTGCAGGGTCTCATACTGCCATTCCGAATAACCATCCGAAGAATCGATACAGAGCACATCTACTCCGGCTTCTACCAAGGCAGGGACACGCTCCTGATAGTCACGGGTATTGATACCGGCACCTACCAACAATTTCTTGTCGGGACTCGACACCTCGTTCGGATTCTCCTTGTGGCTGTCGTAGTCCTTGCGGAAAACAAAGTAAGCCAGACGTCCTTCTTTGTCGATAATAGGAAGTGTATTGAGTTTATGATCCCAGATAATCTGGTTGGCCTCGCTCAGTGTCAATCCCACTTCACCCACAATCAGCTTCTCAAAAGGAGTCATGAAGTCTTTGATCTTTTTATCCAGCGGGTCTCTGGAGATACGATAGTCACGGCTGGTTACCAATCCCAGAAGATGTCCGTTTGGCGAACCGTCATCCGTTATTCCGATAGTAGAGTGACCGGTCTGGCGCAACAGGCGGAGTACGTCTTCCAACGTATGTTCCGGAGTCAGATTCGAATCACTGGTCACAAAACCGGCTTTAAATTTCTTCACTTTCCGCACCATTTCCGCCTGACTGGCGATGGGTTGCGAACCGAAGATAAACGAGAGTCCTCCGTTACGCGCCAACTCGATGGCCAGTTCGGGACCGGAAACCGATTGCATGATTGCCGAAACGAAAGGGATGTTCAATTCGATTGCTGCTTGTGTGCCTGCCGCATGTTTCACCAGCGGGGTGCGCAAAGAGACATTGGAGGCACACTGTTTGGTGGTAAGACCGGGAATAAGTAGATATTCACCGAAAGTTCTTGAAACTTCTTCTACGTAAACTGCCATAAGATAAGTTATTTTTTGGCATGCAAAATTACATCTTTCTTTTTAATTATGTGACTGGGGAAGGGAGATTTTTTCAATAATGCTTGTTTTTAATCACATCGGGGCAATAAAGAGGAGACTCACTCCTGAAAGCACGCCATGTAAACCACCTTCTTACAATATCACATTCTCCTGATGTCTGTCCATTCAACTACGGATATTATTGAACACAATCTTCATATCAACCTATTTTTAAAAGTTCCTTGAATCCTTCTACCGACTTATTCGGTTCAAACTCTATCACCCGATAGTCTGCCACAGCATTAAAAGGGTCCTCACCGATTATCTTTTCTACTTCTGCACGGCTCTGAGCACGGCAAAGAATAACTCCCCCCGTCCGGGGCACCTGCGGCCCGGAAGCAAGAAAGATTCCGGCAGCATAATACTTATCCAGATAGCAACAGTGTGCTTCCAGCAATTCGATCACCTTTTCGATAGGTGCTTTATAAGTCAATATTAATACGAACATGGCCCGATTTATTTTAGTTCTCCCGCAAAGGTAACACAAATCGGCCTACGTTAGGCTTTTCTTATAAATTTAATCTGAATCCGGAATATTTCTTTTAAATTAACAGGAAACAACACTACTTGGCAAACACTTTCATACCTCCGGTGTTATACATCAACATACAAAAAACAACCGCCTATGTCACAAGAAATGAAAGCATTCCCAGGAATGAAAGCTTCACAGAAACTCAACTTCAACCATTCCGAAGTTATTATCAACAGCGCACCGGACCGGAAGGTTATCTTGGAATCGACTCTGTTAGAGCAGTCATTCGTGGAAAAAGGATGTGGGGAAACCACTCCGCATGCTTGGAAAACAACATCGAAAGAGTCTCTGAAAAGACCCGTGTTTAACGAGATATGGTACACATAATGCCAGCTTGACCTGACAGAAACCTTATCCTGCCAATTCCGCCCTGTACTCCATCGGCGAAACCCCTTCGTGTCGCTTAAAATACCTACCCAGATACGACTGGTCGGGAAAATTCAGCCTGTCTGCTATCTCCTGAATACTGAGATCGGTCGATTGGAGGAGTACCTTTATTTCAAGTGCCGTAAAATCATCAATCACTTTTTTGGCCGAATGACCTGTCAGCGAACGACAGATGCTCGTCAGGTACTTAGTAGAAATACAGAGTTTGCCTGCATAGAAAACGACATCCCGTTGCGAACAGCAATATTCGTGCACCAGAGCAACGAACTTATGAAAAAGTTCGTTCGGACGACTGCCGCCCTCAATCTCTTTATGGGTGAAAAGGCGGTGTACTTTGTCGTATACATCAAGCAGGAAACTTTGCAGGTGATTGCGCGCTATCTGGTTGCGGAAACGATGATCGGTATCGGCATAAATAGCAGACGTAGCATGCAGGAGACCGTTAATGGGGGCGGTAAATTCGGAAGGAAGTGTATAACAGGGCTTCTCTTTTATAAAATGAAAAAAGGAGGGTTCAAAACGGATACAAGCCTCACGAAACATTTCAATATGTGAAGCGAAAAAGGAGACCCGAAAATCATCGCTCTTCTCATCAAGGCTGATAACAGCACCCGGAAGGAGTACAACCTGGGTATTTACCGTTATCTCGTATTTCTTCAGATCGATGGCCATTGTACCACGGCCGGCACGGCAATAAAGGATAATGGCACAATTGAGTTTATGCAAACGGTTGTAAAAGGGAGAAAAATCATCGGTCCCTGCCACAAACGGCTGGTCGAGCGTGAGGGTAAGCGGGTTTCTTTTTTCCATATCATGTTCTTTATTTTGCCTACAAAAGTAGGTCTTTTTAGTGAATTAGCCCGCATACTGTTCCGATAATGAACAATACTGGGGCGGGTATGAAAAGCAGTCGACAGTGAAAACGCTCTACCTTTGCCACGACAAAATTAAATAGGAATTATGATTGAAAAGGTTAGTAAAGTAAAGCAGGCTATATTATTCGCCTGCTGTTTGGCCGCCACCGGATGCAAGCAAGCACCGCAGGCAACTGTAGAATCGGGATACAAAGTAATAACCCTTGCGCCTACCGACCGGACGCTATCGAGTACGTACTCGGCAACAATACGCGGACGCCAGGACATCGAAATCTATCCGCAAGTGAGCGGTACACTGACACAGGTGTGTGTCAGCGAAGGAGAACGGGTAAAACGGGGACAGTCGTTGTTCATCATCGACCAAGTGCCTTACGAAGCTGCCCTGCAGACAGCATTGGCAAACGTGGAAGCAGCCAAAGCCTCACTGGCTACAGCACAACTGACGTATGACAGCAAACAGGAATTATATAAGCAGAATGTGGTTTCGGCCTTCGACCTGAGTACGGCCAAAAACTCTCTTTTGGCAGCACAAGCGCAATTGGCACAGATGAAGGCTCAGGAGGTGAACGCCCGGAACAACTTATCGTACACATTGGTAAAAAGTCCGGCGGACGGAGTGGTGGGAACACTGCCCTACCGGGTAGGAACGTTGGTGAGTGCCAGTCTGCCTGAACCGCTGACTACCGTTTCGGACAACTCGGACATGTACGTCTACTTCTCGATGACGGAAAACCAACTCTTAGGACTGATCCGACGCTACGGATCGAAGGAAGAAGCACTGAAACAAATGCCGGAAATCGGCCTCCAACTGAATGACCGATCGGACTATCCGCAACAAGGACGAATCGAGACAATCAGCGGAGTGATAGACCGGAACACCGGAACAGTCAGCCTGCGGGCAGTATTTCCCAACCGGGAAGGATTGTTGCACAGCGGCGGCGCGGGCAATGTGATTGTACCGACAGAAAAAGCGGGTGCATTGGTCATTCCGCAAGCTGCCACATTTGAGGTACAGGATAAAGTATTTGCATATAAGGTTGTGGACGGAAAAGCGCAATCCACTCCGGTACAGGTGACACGTGTGAACGGCGGGCAGGAGTACATTGTGGAGAGCGGTTTGCAGCCCGGCGACGTAATTGTGGCAGAAGGTGTAGGATTGCTTCGCGAAGGAACAGAGATAAAAACAATAAATGGTGAATGATGAACCGAACTGCCACAGCCGCCCATCCAAGTAAGCCGGCTTTTAATATCCACTTATTAAACGTATTACTAACAAGAATATTATGAATTTACGAACTTTCATTGAACGGCCTGTCCTATCGGCTGTTATATCCATAACCATTGTCGTGGTCGGGATTATCGGATTGTTTACGCTACCCGTAGAACAATATCCGGACATTGCCCCGCCCACCATCATGGTGAGCACCAGTTACTTCGGTGCCAGCGCAGAAACTCTGCAAAAGAGTGTTATCGCACCACTCGAAGAGGCCATCAACGGTGTGGAAGACATGACCTACATGACCTCCAGCGCTACCAATGCCGGAACAGTCTCTATCACCGTCTACTTTAAACAGGGGACTGACCCGGACATGGCGGCGGTGAATGTACAGAACCGAGTTTCCAAAGCTACCGGACAGCTCCCCTCGGAGGTAAACCAAGTAGGTGTCACCACTTCGAAGCGGCAGACGAGTATCCTGCAAATGTTCTCGCTCCACAGCCCGGACGACTCGTACGACGAAGCCTTCCTGGCCAACTATATCAGCATCAACCTCAAACCTGAGATTCTCCGTATCTCGGGCGTCGGAGACATGATGATTATGGGAGGAGATTATAGCTTGCGTATCTGGATGAAACCGGACGTAATGGCACAATACCGGCTGATCCCTTCGGACGTATCGACTGTCCTGGCGGAACAGAACATTGAGTCGGCCACCGGATCGTTCGGTGAAAATTCCGATGAAACGTATCAATATACCATGAAATACAAAGGACGCCGAATCACACCGGAAGAATTCGGTGAGATCGTGATCCGTTCCACCGACGACGGACAGGTGCTGAAACTAAAAGATATCGCCACAATCGAACTGGGACAGGAAAGTTATGCTTACAGTGGTACGACGGACGGGCACAACGGTGTCTCGTGTATGCTCTTCCAGACAGCCGGCTCCAATGCCACAGAGGTGAACAACCAAATCAACCGATTCCTTGAAGAGGCAAGGAAAGAACTTCCCCAAGGAGTGGAACTGACACAACTGATGTCGTCCAACGACTTCCTGTATGCCTCCATCCACGAAGTGGTGAAGACACTGTTGGAAGCCATTCTGTTGGTTATCCTTGTCGTGTATGTCTTTTTGCAGGATATCCGCTCAACACTGATTCCACTGGTGGGGATCATTGTATCACTTATCGGTACGTTCGCTTTCATGGCGATAGCCGGATTCAGTATCAACCTGATTACGTTGTTTGCCCTGGTACTGGTCATCGGTACGGTAGTGGACGATGCCATTGTGGTGGTCGAAGCCGTGCAAGCACGGTTTGACGTGGGATACAAATCATCCTATATGGCAAGTGTCGATGCCATGAAAGGAATCAGCAATGCCGTCATCACCTCCTCATTGGTGTTCATGGCAGTTTTTATCCCCGTATCGTTCATGTCCGGCACATCGGGTACGTTCTATACTCAATTCGGACTGACAATGGCCGTTGCGGTAGGTATCTCGGCAGTAAACGCCCTGACACTGAGTCCGGCACTTTGCGCCCTGCTACTGAAACCGTACATCAATGAAGACGGTACCCAGAAACAGAACTTCGCCGCCCGTTTCCGTAAAGCATTCAATGCAGCTTTCGATGTTGTGGTAGAAAAATACAAAGGCATCGTTCTCTTCTTCATCAAGCGCCGGTGGCTGACAGGATCACTCCTGATAGCTTCCATCGCCTTACTGGTAGTACTGATGAATACAACAAAAACCAGTCTTGTGCCCGATGAAGACCAGGGCGTCGTATTCGTCAACGTCAGTACGGCCGCAGGCAGTTCGCTACGGACGACAGACGATGTAATGAAACGTATCGAGGAACGCATGGAACAGATTCCACAAGTGAAGCATGTGCAAAAGGTGGCAGGATACGGATTGCTGGCCGGACAAGGAAGCTCCTTCGGTATGCTGATCTTGAAACTGAAACCATGGGACGAACGCCCCGGAAAAGAAGATGATGTGCAGGCAGTGATCGGACAAGTGTATGGACGGACAGCAGACATCAAGGATGCCAGTGTATTCGCCATCTCACCGGGTATGATTCCGGGCTACGGAATGGGTAACGCACTTGAACTTCACATGCAGGATAAGACCGGAGGAGACGTCAATGAATTCTTCCAGACCACACAGCAGTATCTGGGAGCCCTCAACCAACGTCCGGAAATCGCCATGGCCTACTCTACATTCGACGTGCGCTATCCGCAGTGGCTGGTCGAAGTCGATCCGTCGAAATGCAAGCGTGCCGGTATCACACCGGACCAGGTATTGAGTACTCTTTCCGGATACTATGGCGGACAGTATGTGTCCAACTTCAACCGATTCTCAAAGGTGTACAAGGTGATGATCCAGTCCGACCCGCAGTACCGGCTTGACGAAGCGTCACTGAACAATACATTCGTACGCATGTCTAACGGAGAGATGGCTCCCCTCAGCCAATTCCTCACACTGACCCGTACGTATGGCGCCGAATCACTGAGCCGTTTCAATATGTACAACTCTATTGCCGTAAATGCCATGCCGGCCGATGGTTACAGTACGGGTGACGCCATCCGTGCCGTTCAGGAGACAGCTTCCACTTCCCTGCCCAAAGGTTATGGATACGATTACGGAGGCATCACCCGCGAAGAGAATCAGCAAAGCGGTACGACGGCCATCATCTTCGGCATCTGTTTTCTGATGATCTACCTGATCCTGAGTGCACTCTACGAAAGCTTCCTGATCCCGTTTGCCGTCCTCCTGAGCGTACCCTGCGGTCTGATGGGTTCATTCCTCTTCGCACGCATGTTCGGGCTGGAGAATAACATCTACCTGCAAACCGGACTGATCATGCTCATTGGATTGCTTGCCAAAACCGCCATCTTGCTGACGGAATATGCCGCCGAACGCCGTAAGGCAGGCATGGGACTGATTGCTTCTGCATTGAGTGCCGCCAAAGCCCGCCTGCGCCCGATATTAATGACGGCATTGACCATGATCTTCGGTCTGCTCCCGCTGATGGTAGCCAGCGGCGTAGGTGCAAACGGTAACCGCTCGCTGGGAACAGGTGCTGTAGGTGGCATGGTCATCGGTACACTGGCACTGCTGTTCATCGTACCGTCGCTGTTCATTGCCTTCCAATGGCTACAGGAACGGATACGTCCCGTACAGATAGAACCAAGTCATGACTGGCAGATTCAGACAGAGCAGGAAGTGAGTGAACACGAAAAAGAAGAAGCTAAGAATCGCCCTCTAAAATAAATAAACAAGCATGAAAAAGTTAATCATATCCCTTGCCGCTATCCTCGCCCTAAGCAGTTGCGGCATCTACTCCAAATACAAACCCGTCACGGAGATTCCCGACGGACTTTACGGACACGGAGGAACAGACACCCCCGGGTTGACTTCCGCCGATCCGGAAATCCAACGAAGTGATACTGCCGCCAACTTCGGCAACCTCAGCTGGCGGGAGGTTTTCACCGACCCGTATCTGCGCGTACTGATCGACTCTGCCCTCGTGCGCAACACCGATCTGCGCACTGCCCACTTACGGGTGAAAGAGGCTGAAGCTACCTTGCTTTCCGCACGCCTCTCCTATCTGCCGGCTTTTTCACTTTCTCCGCAAGGTACGGCAAGCAGCTTCGATGGCGGAAAAGCTACTCAGACCTATTCACTGCCCGTCAGTGCCAGTTGGGAGATCGATATCTTTGGCCGACTGACCAATGCCAAACGTCGTGCCCAAGCTGTCGTGGCCCAAAGCCGAGATTATGAACAGGCGGTGCAGACCCAACTGATTGCCGCCGTGGCCAACAACTATTTTACTTTGTTGATGCTCGACGCCCAGATCGAAATCTCCACCGCTACGGAAGCTGCCTGGAAAGAGAGCGTCGCCACCACCCGTGCCATGAAAGCAGCGGGAATGGTGACCGAAGCTGCCTTGTCGCAAACCGAAGCTACCTATTATAATATATGTACGACTCTGCTCGATCTGCAAGAACAGCTCAACCAAGCCGAGAACGCCCTTTCTTTGCTGCTGGCGGATGTCCCCCACCGTATCCCCCGCGGACGTCTGGCCGACCAACAGCTCCCGGAGAATCTATCGGTAGGCGTACCCCTGCAGATACTCTCCAACCGGCCCGACGTACGCAGTGCCGAACAGTCGCTGGCACAGGCATTCTACACTACCAATGCTGCCCGTTCCGCCTTTTACCCCTCAATCACACTGAGTGGCAGTGCGGGATGGACCAATTCGGCAGGTGCCATGATTGTCAACCCCGGTAAGTTTCTTGCCACAGCAGTAGCCTCTCTTACCCAGCCCTTGTTTAACCGCGGAGCAAACATCGCCCAACTCCGCATAGCCAAGGCGCAGCAGGAAGAGGCACGCCTCAGCTTTGAGCAGACCTTACTCAATGCCGGAAGTGAAGTCAACAATGCTCTGGTACAATATCAGACGGCACGAGACAAATCGGCCTATTTCAACCGTCAGGTAGCCTCTCTGGAGAATGCTGCACGCAGCACGCAACTACTGATGAAGCATGGTAACACGACTTACCTGGAAGTGCTCACCGCACAGCAGACACTGCTTAATGCGCAACTCTCCCAGGTGGCCAACCGCTTTACCGAAATCCAGGGAGTCATCACCTTGTATCAGGCATTGGGAGGGGGCAGGGAAACTGCCTCCGGAGAAAGAAATTCTTAACAGAAGAATACAGCCTAACTTTTCAACCTTTCTTAAATGATGACGACTGTCTGTCCGGTACCTTGTGTACCGGGCTGTACAGAAAAAGCCCGTACTACCTCTTCTCTAACAAAAAGGATGTACGGGCTTTCCTGTTTTAAACGGTATCTTATGCGTTCAGCGCCTGTTCGATGTCCGCGATAATATCATCTGCATTTTCGATTCCCACCGACAAGCGGATCAGATCCGGACGAACACCGGCTTCTATCAATTGTTCGTCTGTCAGCTGGCGATGCGTATGACTGGCGGGATGAAGCACACATGTGCGTGCATCGGCTACATGGGTAACGATGGCCGCCAGCTTCAGCGAATCCATAAATTTGATGGACAACTCACGACCGCCTTTCAAGCCGAAAGAGATCACACCGCACGAGCCATTCGGCATATACTTCTGCGCCAGTTCGTAGTATTTGTTGTCCGGCAGACCGCAATAGTTTACCCATGCCACCTTGTCGTTCTGCGCAAGATATTCGGCTACCTTCTGTGCATTGCCACAGTGCTGAGGCATGCGCAAATGCAACGTCTCCAAGCCCAGATTCAACAAGAAAGCGTTTTGCGGACTTTGAATACTGCCCAGGTCACGCATCAATTGCGCGGTTGCCTTTGTCATATAAGCGCCCTTGCCGAAAGCCTTGGTATAGGTCAGTCCGTGATACGATTCATCCGGTGTGCAGAGTCCCGGGAACTTGTCCGCATGGGCTTCCCAATCGAAGTTTCCGCTGTCTACGATGCAGCCGCCTACACTGGTGGCATGCCCGTCCATGTATTTAGTAGTGGAGTGAACCACGATATCGGCTCCCCACTCAAACGGACGACAGTTGATCGGTGTCGGAAATGTATTATCAACAATCAAAGGCACACCGTGACTATGGGCAATGCGAGCGAATTTCTCAATGTCGAGCACTTCAAGTGACGGATTGGAGATGGTCTCGCCGAACAGTGCTTTCGTATTCGGACGGAAAGCCGCCGAAATCTCTTCTTCACCGGCATCGGGGCTGACGAAAGTGACATCGATACCCAATTTCTTCATCGTCACGCCAAAGAGGTTAAACGTTCCGCCGTAGATGGCCGACGAACAAACAAAATGATCGCCCGCCTGGCAAATGTTGAATATGGCATAGAAATTGGCAGCCTGTCCACTGGAAGTCAACATAGCTCCCACACCTCCTTCGAGAGCGGCAATCTTGGCGGCTACAGCGTCGTTCGTCGGATTTTGCAGACGGGTATAAAAGTAACCGCTGTCTTCAAGATCGAACAAGCGGGCCATCTGCTCACTGGTTTCGTATTTAAAAGTAGTACTTTGATAGATGGGCAGCACGCGCGGCTCGCCCTTTTTCGGAGTCCATCCTGCTTGTACGCACAGGGTTTCGGGCTTGAATTGTTTTGCCATAATGATATTGAGTTTACGATTATATTGCCTTAAAAAAGTTATATCGACGCAAAAGTAGAGAAAATTATTGGTTTAAAAGGCTATCTTTGCGAGCGAAAAAGCAAAAATTCACCTTAGAAGTCAAACAATAGCACAGCAGCCCGAGCCTGCATCTTTTATACGTAGCGATATGAAAAGAAAACTCTGTCTTCTCCTGTTCTTCTGTCTTTTATTGATTGCCCCGGCTTTGCGGGCACAGCAGAAAGCCACTCCCAGATCCGGTGAAGGTATCTCTACCTTCCTCCTGCGCCACAACCGCGCCCCGAAGAAATACTACAATGATTTCATCGAACTCAACAAAGCCAAACTAGGGAAGAGCAGAACTCTTAAAATGGGTGTCACTTACCTGATTCCCCCTGTCAAGAAAGCGTCGGCCGCCACTTCCGGAAAAACGACGGAGGCAGCAGCCGAAAAGACATCCGCACATCACCCGCGCCGTACGGAAGTCAACGAGCCGCTCTTCGGGAAGTGGCTTTCAAATGTCAAGGTCACTTCCAATCGCCTTGCCGGTACCTGCTTCTATGTTGTCAGCGGACATGGCGGTCCCGATCCGGGCGCCATCGGACGCGTTGGCAAACACGAGCTCCACGAAGACGAATATGCCTACGACATCGCCCTTCGCCTTGCCCGCAATCTGATGCAGGAGGGTGCCGAAGTCCGTATCATCATTCAAGATGCCAAAGACGGCATCCGTGACGAGGCTTATCTCTCGAACAGTAAACGTGAAACCTGCATGGGCTCTCCCATCCCGCTGAACCAGGTACAGCGCCTTCAGCAGCGTTGCGACAAAATCAATGCCCTTTATCGTAAAGACCGCAAGAAGTATAAATACTGCCGCGCCATCTTCATTCATGTGGACAGTCGCAGCAAAGGTACCCAGACCGACGTCTTCTTTTACCACTCCAACCGCAAAGCCGAGAGTAAGCGCCTCGCCAAAAACATGAAGGAAACCTTCGAGTCCAAATACGGCAAGCATCAACCTAACCGGGGGTTTTCGGGCACCGTAAGCGGACGCAACCTCTATGTTCTGGCCCACACCACGCCCGCCTCTGTTTTTGTCGAGTTGGGCAACATCCAGAATACCTTCGACCAGCGTCGCCTGGTGATCCCCTCCAACCGGCAGGCACTCGCCAAATGGTTAATGGAAGGGTTTATAAAAGACTATAAATAAACAGAACCTCTTGTTTTTCTGAAAGATTACAAAAGGATGTGAATGTACTGAGAGCAGATGACCGGAGTGAGCCGATAAATCCTATATTTGTTGCCGGATGTAAAGTAAAACTTTTAAAGTCATTTTTATGGAACAGTTATCTTTTATAGAATCATTCCGGACTTCTCCTTTCATTCTCACCGAAGGCGCTATCGTAGAACGTTTGCGTCACGAGTTTCACATTTCACCGGACAAACACATTGCACATGCCGCACTGATCTACGATGACTCCCATCGTGAGATTCTGGCATCCATCTACCGGCAATACCTGCAGATAGCCACTGAGTTCCGCCTGCCACTGATGCTGATGACTCCCACCCGCAGAGCGAACATCGAGCAAATAGCCGCGTCCGATTACCGGCATAAAAATGTACTGGCGGATACTATGGCCTTTCTCTCCCGCTTCCGTGACGAAGCTTCCACTCCCGTATATATCGGCGGACTGGCCGGATGCCGCGGCAATGCGTACGACGGCCGCTACTATCTGTCGGTAGAAGAAGCCATGGAGTTTCATTTCCCGACAGTCCGCACGCTGGCACAGTCGGGGGCGGACTATCTGTTTGCCGGCATCATGCCGCAACTGACAGAAGCCATCGGAATGGCCAATGCCATGGCTGCAACAGGACTGCCTTACATCATCAGCTTCATGATATGTCGTGACGGACGCCTGATAGACGGTACTTTCATTCATGACGCCATCGATGCCATCGAAAAGGAAACTTCCACCCGCCCACTATGCTATATGGCCAACTGCGTACATCCCGATGTGTTGCACCAGGCGCTGCTGCATCCCCGGAACGATACGCCTTTGGTGCGTCAGCGCTTTCAGGGTATTCAGGCCAATGCCGCCAACCTCAGCCCGGAGGAACTGGACGGATGCGATCATCTGATTTCTTCTTCACCGGAAGAACTGGCAGACAGACTGATGACACTGCTGTGGGACTTTCCGTTAAAAATCTGCGGAGGCTGTTGCGGAACCAACCAACAGCATATGCACCGTTTCGCAGAAATGCTGGCTTACCGCCGTGACAATAAAGCGTGGTAACTGTCTGCTCCGGTAAACGGGACCGCCCGTGCCGGCAATGCAAACTCTCACTCCTTCCTCCTGCGGTTCAGATATCTGCGCAACAATGTGGGAGTAAAGCAGAAGATCAACTGGGCTTTACTCCACTTGTAGCATTGCTGGAACACAAGCATACCGATAGCGATGAACAGGGCAGCGCCCGCAGCAGCTTGCAGAGGCAGCCAATGCACACCCTCTTGCGGGACTATCAGAGGGATCAACGCCAATGCTCCGGCGGGAGCAAAGTACTTTCCGGTCCACTCGAAGACAGCAAACAAGCAGCAGATGATGAGCAAGGCGATCACCGTTTCGGGCAAATGCAAAAAGGTATGCCCGATGATCTGAAAAGCGGTCCCCAAGGCAGCTCCGGTAACCAAAAACAGAAACACCTGCATGGGGCGGTTTCTGAATCCGGCTTTCGAATTGACAATCTCCGTGAATGTCACGATCAACGGAGGAATAATGAAATAACTGCATTCGCAGGAGATAGAAAGGGCAGCTACCAGTGAAACCCAAAAGAGCAAAGCCGCCCAACGGAAAATCTCCTTTTTCCACTCACGCCCGGGCAGGACGTAATCCGTCTCCCGGCGCAAACCTCCTTTTTCCATCAGCCTCTGTCCGGCAACAAGCACGGCGGAAAGCAGGAAAACGGCCGACGGATAGATCCAGGTCTCAGTGTGCAGCAGCACCGGCAGCATACAAGCCGAAATCAGCGGAATCAGAGTAGCCCGGCTGAACAGCAGGCAACAGGCGGCAAAGGCAAATGCCAGGCATAAATTGCAGAGCAACGGCAGCGTGGAGTAGCGCACGATACAAACTCCGGCAACAGCCCCTGCTGTCATCAGCCCGATCAGCTGCCAACGCCCGACTTTCCAAACCCGCTTATCGATCACCCACAAGCCGACGGCGAGCGCCGCCATCTCCGGAAAGATAATCTCTTTCTCGCCTGTCCATTCGGCTATGCCCACCATCAGCATCACCATGAAAACAGAGAATACATATCTGACTTTTTTCGTTTTGTCCATCATGAAGTCCAATAAAGATCCGCAAAGATAGTCATTTATCAGGAGGCATCCCTCCCGAATGGCTACCGGATGGAAATTTAACCGTAAAAATTCGACGATCGCCCGATCATAACCGTCCCGGATTTGTTACTACACCAAGTGTAACATCAAATTCTTATGACCATGTCCGATTTCAACCCCAGACCGTCCGACAAACTGACGGCAAGCGAACGTAAAGAACTGGATACCTCCGAGTTCGGCATACCCCAATTAAGAGAATTCCCCATCCATGACGCCGCCCATGTACGCGCGGCAGAAGCCTACTTCAGGTATGCGCCCGAAGAATATAAAGCGCAGTTGGCACGGAACATCCTGGCCAAAGCACATCTGCTGGGAGTGAACGTAAAAAGCCCCACCATCCTGGAGTGGGCGGAGAAATAACCGGAAATAAAAGCAATAAGGCAGGCGCACGAAGAAAGATTCCCGGATTATTTCCTACTTTTGTACCCATATACCCCCTCACTTTATAAAAACTGTTGTATATGAGTTTCTCAGGATTCGTTTTTGATATGATCAGGCGCAATAAGGAGAACAGAGACCTGCTTACTCTGCGCCGGGAACGGATGAAGGACCTTCAAGGTAAAATGTACCGGAAAGGGACGCTTCAAAATCCGAATGTAACCCTGGAAGAACTGGAGAAGATAGAAAAGGCCACCCGTGAAAAGGAAAAAGCGGAAACACAATATTATCTGCGCGCCACGCTGATCTTCCTGACCGTGACAGCCATACTAGCACTCATACTCTGGTGGATATTGTAGCATCGTCCCCGCTTTAGAGAACCGTCGGTTCCACATCCGTTACCGTTCACCTCCTCATACCTTTATTCAACCGATTATGAACACAAAGACATACCCTTGGCTGCGTACGGGCGCATCGGTGAAACGATAAAAGAGAATGCTCAAGACTACGGACGGTGTCTACCCTTCTGAAAACGAACGGGACTTATTTGTAACCGGTATGAAAATATTCTTTCATGCCGGGATGATATTCGTCGGATAAACACTACCTTTGTTGGAATACAACGTTTCTAACCTAATATCAATCCATATAACATGACTCCAGATTTCGATTACAGTGAAGTGCCTTTCGGATTCAACTATTGCCTCAACAAATCATGTAAGCAAGCCTCCACGTGCCTGCGCTACCGGTTGTACACTCATATTCCGGAAGCTTGCCAGACCATAAGAATAATCAACCCCGTTTACGCCGCCACCATCGACGACGTGTGCCCTTTCTTCATGCCCGACAAGAAAGTGCGGTATGCCTTAGGCATCACCCATTTGCTGGATCATGTGCCTTACAGTGACGCAGTCAGCATCAAAAGACAAATGCTGGCACACTTCAAGCAGGCCACTTATTATCGTTGCCGCCGCAAAGAACGGATGCTCGATCCTTCCGAACAGGAATATATCCGTAAATTATTTGTCAGTAAAGGAATCAAAGAACTACCGGTATATGATGAATACATAGAAAAGTACGACTGGTAGCACAAGCATTTATAAAGAAACCGGCAACTTCGGTAAAGGGAAAGGATTGCTTCATAAAAGAGAAACGAATGCTTTGTCAAAGGGGAGAAAACGCCTTGTTGAAAGGGAATGGCAGACCTCTCCCAAAGGAAAAATCGCACGACCCAAAGAAGGCAGTCAGCCTGCCGAAGAGAAAAAACCTACTATCTGAAAGGGAGCAATCACTTCAACAAAAGAAATAATCACTTCAACAAAAGGGGAATAGTGCCCTCTTCAAAGAAAAATAATCGATCTGTCATAGAAAAGCAGTTGCCTCACCACAGAAAAAGAGCTGCTTCACCACCCAAGAACAGTTGCTTCACCACAGAAAAACAGACATTTAACCGATGACAAACAGATATTGCTTCCATGGCAAATCATCATTTAAATGAAGAGAAACCTTCCACTAAAGTGTCACAATCTTTACTTCTAGGCGACAACTTTTTGTCGCCCGAGAGAAAAAAGTTTTTCACCTACACGACACAAAGTGAAACAATAGAGAAAGGAATAAATACATCTCCATCTACCGGATTCTTCCACTGAATTCTTCTAATAAACTTATCGGATTCTATATTCAAAATAAGATTGCGAATGTACCGTTTTTTACAGAAGCTCCGATTCAATATCCAAGGGTAGCCGGATGTAATTGTGCGATAGTGAACTGCCTTTGTGCGTGTCCGCACAATAGCAAGAGAGTGTTCAGGAATATATTGTATTATATAATAGCCATTTAGCGATATGGCATGATTCTTGCAAGCATAAAGAAAAAACAGTAATAGAACCATGATCAAGCATTACTTGAAAGTAGCATTACGCAATTTGATGAACTTTAAAGTTCATAGTCTTATTTCGGCTATTTGTTTAGCGATAGGTATCACCTGCTTCAGTATGATGAATTATTTTATTGATGCCATAACTGGTAAAGTAGAACTGTCCGATAATAATAAATACAGCATCCGGTTGTCCGGAGCATCTTCCCAGACAGCCGCCGATATCTATTTGTTTAAGGAGGATTTTGATTATCTGAAAGAGTTGCCGATAGCGGGCATAGATACCCTTGTGGCTTTTTCCTCTTATAGCAATGGAAAAGAGATTACGGCCATCGACAAAAAACAACGGGAACTGCCGTTTTTAGTGTCGTTCCAAAATGTATCATCCAATTATTTCACCTATAATTCGCTCCAATTGAAGTATGGCAATCAAGAGATAACAGCTCCCGACGAGGTGATCGTCTCCCAATCGTTTGCCCGGAAAGCATTTGGAGAAGAGAATCCGATAGGCCAGGTCATCCGTCAGGAAACAGAGGCTGCCAACCCGTCTGATCTTATGGTGTATAAAATTGTCAATGTTGCTTTGACAGAAGAAAAAGATTTTCATGGGAAAACGATCGATTGTTATTTTCCCTTGTCCGCAAAATCCCGTACTCCACTCTGCATCAGATCACGTCTCACCGGACAAACCACGACCGAAAGCCTGAATAAACAGTTAAAAGGCCTGACCTGGAAGCATGGAGACCAGGATATCTATTTATATGCCTCCCTGGAGTCGAAACAGAATAGCAGTGTTCAAAGAACGATAAGCATTCTGCTCGCCCGGTTTATAGCTTCACTGATTTTATTGTCTGGTTTGATCAATTTTCTGAAATTCATTATCCAGATGTTCTATAACCGGCAACGAGAACTGGTGCTTCGCAAATGTATCGGTTCGGACATCAAAGGATTGTTTGCCTTGCTTTTCGCCGAAATCTTCTGGATGCTATCTGTCGCTTTCCTTCTGTCCTTGGCCGTGACGGAAATCACGCTCTCTCTGGTATATACGTACATCCGTCCGGAAGACATGATCTCATTCTCCCTGGTAGACTTGTATGGTTCACAGTTAGGTTTATACCTCGCTTTGTTGTTGATCTGCATGCTCGCCATTCTTTATCCTATCTATCGGTTACGCCGGTTGAGTGTCCTCCATTCGGTCGTGCAGAGACAGAAGCGACACGTGTTCCGCAATTTCATGATTGCTCTACAATTGGCGATCTCCATCCTTTTCACAGGCGGTGTATTCGGCATAACGCTTTTGTTCAATGAGATGTTTGAAGGAATGTACCGTCCTTTGAGCACGGAAGAAGAGAACCGGGTGATTTCAATATCGGTCAATACCATATGCATGCAGAAAAACATGGATGCCATTCTTTCGGATATCCAGTCTTTGTCCGAGATAACCGATCGGACATCCGCCTTCAATACCTTCGATGCCGATGTTTATACTTACATGACCTATATGAAAGACGGAAAGCCGAGAGGAAATGTGATGATGATCCAAGCAGAGCCTCATTATTTTGAGTTCTTCAAGATCCCGTTCTCCGGAAAATTAGTAGATAAGGATGCTCAAGGCTTTGTTTATATAAGCGAACAGTTTAAAGAACAATTGCAAAGGGATAGTATAGCAGGTAGTGTCACGCTGGATGGCAAAGAATACCGGATTGCCGGGACTTACCGTGCACTGAACAGGGAAGATACTCAGAGCAGTTCAGTCGGTTCTGTCTTTCTAGTTAACCCGCAAGCCTACACCTATTACTTCAAAACTCTCCATTCCGATATTACTCCGGTCGCCCTGGAAAAGATAACGGAGATCTGCCGGCGTTATGTACCCGAGACATTGCCTCTTAACATTCGTAATACGGGTGATTCCAAACAGTCCGTCATGGGAACTGTAGCACTCTTGCAGACAGCATCCCTGTTGTTGGCGATAGTCAGTATCCTCCTGTTGATATTAAGTATTTATTCCGGAATCTCCATGGATGTGATAAATCGGCAAAAAGAAGTGGCCATCCGAAAAATAAACGGAGCCACCCCGAGAGTGATTGCCCTGTTATTCGGCAAAATCTATTTGATTATTTATCTTTCTGTCTTCGTCATTATCTATCCGCTGGTACGATTGGTGTTGATAAGCATCGCACAAAAAAGCAATCTGCAAAGCATATATAGTTGGAGCTGGGGAGTCCTGTTGTTCTTCACAATGGCTCTTTTGATCTTTTTGGTTACGGCATACAAGATTTATAAAGTAATGCACCTGAATCCGGCAAGCGTCTTGAAAAAGGAATAAAAACGATCTCTATTGCGCCTGCCTGTTATAAGGTCAAAATGAGGAGATGTGTCAAGACTCGTATTCACCACAGGTTACACGGATGTATACAGATAAGCAGTATTGGTTATCAGCAGATAAAAAAAATCGCTTAGTGTAAATCTGTGCAATCCTGTGTGGTGAGTTATGAAACCCTCTCCTTTCCTGCGCGATGCACAATAACCATGTCAGGGTGTTGATGCGCCCCAAGGCTGTGGTATTTGCATTTCCTGCTGTTCCGGGCATCCATGTGTAACAGTCCTCAATGAACGGCTTTTCAAGTTCACCAATAGCTACATCTTCAATGTTCTTTCGGGTTTTCATGAAAAGGCAAAAGACTTTTGTAGTCGGCAACCGGTTCACAACAGATGTCTTCCGCTTTTCCTTTACCTATCTTTTCCTCATGCTATTCAAGCTGTTCTTTGAAAACAACTACTTGTTTTTTAGCATGCTTACGTTATCTTTGCACATCTTTTAGAAATAGAAAGTTTAAAAGGAAAATGCCGGATTCCTTTATCCGATCTATTTGTCTCCTTTACTTTTATCCCTATCTTTACGGCCCTAAACAATAAATGATATGAACTGGATTATCCTAACGATTGCCGGATGCTTTGAAGTACTGTTCACTTTCTGCATGGGAAAAGTGAAAGAAACAACCGGAACAGAAATGTACTTATGGTTTACCGGATTCCTGATTGCAACCCTGATCAGCATGCTGTTACTGGTGAAAGCAACACACAATCTTCCCATCGGCACAGCCTATGCCGTATGGACGGGGATAGGTGCCGTGGGTACGGTACTTGTAGGTATTCTGGTATTCAAAGAACCTGCCGGCTTCTGGAGGCTCTTCTTTATAGTGATGTTAATCGGTTCGATTATCGGATTGAAGATGGTGTCGCACGGATAGAGAGGAGTAATCTGTAACATACGGTTCCGTTGACGGAAACTTTGGAAATGTGGTTACTGCTTTGGAAGTACACCGCCTACTCTTCAAAGTCATTCTCTTGTGCAACCTCGTTTTCTGCTTTATCCTCTTAGCACTGCCGGCAATTCCGCCAACGAATGAATCATCAAATACTCTCGCTCCGTCCCGGAGATCACCTCGTGTTTCCACATAGCTTCGGCCGGCACATGAATGGCATGCCCACCCAATGACAATACCGGAAGCACGTCCGATTTCAGCGAGTTACCCACCATTAAAAAAGATTGTGGAGCAACGTCCAGTGAAGAGATCAGCCGCTGATAATCCTGCGGTGCCTTGTCGGTCATGATCTCCGTATGATCAAAATAATGGGAGATTCCCGAACGTTGCAGTTTACGTTCCTGATCCAGCAGGTCGCCCTTGGTCGCTACAACCAGTTTATAGTCATCCTTCAGTGTCTCAAGCGCCTCCGTCACCCCGCCGAGCAGACGGATAGGCATCTCCAACAGTTCTTTTCCCATCTCCACGATGCGTCCGATCACTTCGGCAGGCACCCGGTTCCGGCTAATCTTCACGGCAGCCTCCACCATGGAGAGCGTGAACGGCTTAGCCCCGTATTTATAGATATCCATATTCTCCATCTCTATGGCGAATAGGCGGGACGAGATTTCTTCCGCCGTTCCATACCCGGCAAGTAAATGGCAAAATTCACTCTCAACCTTGTCGTAAAACACCTGATTATCCCATAATGTATCGTCCGCATCGAATGCGATCACTTTAATTTGCTGCATGTCTCTCTCTTTTGATTCCTGCAAAAATACGCTTATAAAATGAAAGCAGCCTGCATCCGGTAAACAAAATTAAGTTCTTTTCCGGATTCAAGAACCAACACATACGGCTTTTGTTATTACCGCATAATCAGAGATGTTCAATTTTCAAACAGTAAAATCAATGTATGATAACCTAAAACAACAGAAGTATGAAAAAGTTAATGTTTGCTGTAATAGCTTGCGCGATGGGCCTTTCGGGCTGCTCTTCGGAGGATGACTGTGCTACCAATCCCGAACCTGCGGGAGATGTGACGGAAATCAAATTAAGTGCCGGTATCCAGGGAGTGGCAACCCGCACCCCGGTATCGACCAATGACAATATAACGGCTCCGTTTGTGGCCTCCGCCACCACCGGAGACTATACGACGAATGCATGGAGTTCCACCGTGACGTTTGTGGCATCGCCCACACCGACAGCCGCACTCTCTTTCAGCCCGGCACGGTATTATCCGGTGGATAATTCTCCCATCTATATCAGAGGTTACTACCCGGCAGGGACACTTTCCGGCAAAACAGTTACGCTGGCTGGCGATGGGACAGAAGACGTGATGCTCACCGCTCAAGCCTCAGGGACGAAAGCGACTGCAGGAGCACTGTCGTTTGTCTTCAACCATCTGCTGACGCAATTGCAATTCAAACTTGTGGCCGGTGCAGGATATCCGGCATCGGGTGTCAACGTGACCAGTCTTGTCATCAAGCAACAAAAGACACCTGCCACACTGGACCTGAATACATCCAGCCTGACGTATACCACCAAAGACCTTACCCTTTCGGGTACATTCCCCATCCTAACGGCCGGAAGTACAATCAACAACTATCCGATGGTGAAAAGCGGCGAAGCCCTCACGGTGGCAGTCACCACAAGTGACGGAGTGACTTATCCCGAATCTACCATCTCGGTCACTACCGAAGTCGGAAAATCACATTTAATCACCCTTACCTTTACGCCGAAGGAAATCACGTCCTCTATCAGTGTGACAGCCTGGCAGACAGGAGGGACCGGATCGTCCACATTACAATAAACGTTCTCATAACACGCAGGTTGTGCAGGAGATGGCGACAGCTATATCCGCGCAATCTGTCACATCAAGAAAGAAAGGAGCGATGAAACGGACTATCCTCATCTTATTGGGCTGGATGCTGCTCTCGCAAGGATGCAGCTATGGTGTGGGCGACGACTGCCTCCCACCCGAAGAACCTGTACCCATACGGATGGCGATTGCAGAAGGAAAGCTCTCCACGCGGGCACCTGTCACAACGATCGATGCAAGCAATCTGTCGAATGTCGGCATTTACGCAGTCAGCGAAGGGAGCATAGCCGGGCAATATCCCTGGACATCCACTCCTTTCGCCCTGAATCTGGTACCGAGCGGCATCAGCGGCAGCCAGCTCTCTTTCAACCCCAAACTCTATTATCCATTGGGGGGGAAACGGGTCATTTTCTACAGTTATTATCCGCGCACGACAGCCACAAGCGGCAGCAATTACATCACGGCTCCGGGCAACGGTGTCGCCCCTGCCTATCATTTCACGCTGACGGGAGCAGAAGACATCATGTATGCCGCAGGCACTCCCACAGGAAGTACCAGCACCATGCCCGTCAGCCTGACATTCAACCATGTGTTGACCCAACTCCAACTGAACACTTCTCTATTGGGCGCACTGTCCAGCATCAAGCTGCTGGGTGTGTACAATAAAGGTACGCTCGACATTGGCAACGGAAATGTCACCTACGACAGTTCCACGACGGATATCACATTGACCGTTCCCCTTCTAGGTTCGATTACCAATACCGTAATGGTTCCTGCCGGAGTAGCAAGTTATAAGGTAGAAGTCGTTCTGCTGCTTTCGCTGTTGAAAAGGACATATCTGGTGAAACCCACTTCGGGTAATTTCCAACCGGGGGTAATTTATACGATCAGTCTCTGATCAGGAAAAGAGTAACGACAGGAAGTTTGCATTCTCCTCCTGCTCTCCGTCTTCCGGATTATGGCTGTAGCCGTTCTCCATCAACAAGTCACGGTATATCAGGCAGAGCTGCATGGGTGAGTGGTAAGGCTCGTATGTGCTGACCGGAAGTTGCGACACCGCATGCAGGGCATCTGCTATTTTCATTGCCATCCGCCTGTTCTCCTGTATCCGGTGGAAACACTCTTCCCGCTCCTCTACACTTTCGGCATGTACCATCTGCGACGCAAGTTCCTCTATTCGGTTGAGAGGTCCCCGCAGCTCCCTGCTGACGTGGGCAAAAAAGGCTGAGCGCAACCGGTCCGCCTGTTCGGTGCGCTCCTTCTCTATACACAGACGGTTGGCTTCCATCACCTGTGCGGTTATATTCTTGACGTATCCTTTCAGATAATAGAATCCATTGCCCAGCGGTTGGCAGGTCACAACATGATTTTCAAGATAAAAGTCCTCTCCGTTACCATGAATCTTATAACGGATTCCTTCCTGGGGAGGACGCCCGGCATGAATGTCGGCCATAAATTGAGTGACGGTCTGCAGATCTTCACCGTTCATCAATTTCAGATAATCCGCTGGATCGACATACTGCAATTCGTCGTGCCGATGGATGGTATCGGCGAATCCAATGTAACGTAATCTTCCCGTTTCGGTACTGTATGTCCACATACCAACTCCTGCTATTTTCAGCATTTCCAGCAATACCTTTTCCCTGAAAAGGGCATCAAGGCTCTCTTTACGATGTTTTTTAGCCATTCTGTAATGATTATGAATACTTAGATGGTCCTGAGTTGTTTTACAGTTAAATCTATTTTATAAGTCCATTGTCTATCCAATTGCATAGTACACATCCGAAAGATGTTTGTTGAAGTACAACAATCGGGAAAAGAAAAGGTTCGGTAGCGGTCCTCTACTTTCCGGATGAGGAGCAGGCCGCTAAAAAGAGGATGTGTCAAGACTCCTGCTCACCACTGATTGCACCGATTGACACAGATAAACATCATTAGTTATCAATAGATTAAGTTCGCTCTGCAGAACTTAGTGTTGCTCTGTGGTGAATTTTGACACATCCCCCTATCTTCTATCCTACGCTGTGACAGCGTTACTCATCCCGATATTTACAGCAGCCGGGCAGAGCATCGTAAACTGCTTTGACGGCCTTGTACTTATCCGTATCATGACCCGCTGCGGCAATGGCTTTGGCAACGGCGTCGGCCGATGTTTCTGACGGGTCGAGTTGCAGGTGGATCATTTGTTTCTCCCGGTCCCAATGAGCGGACCGGACACCGGAGACACCTTTAGCGGCTGTTTCGATGCGTTCCTTGCACATATCGCAAGAACCACGGACGGCAAACAGTACGTGTTCACTTTCCTGAGAGACAGCATGACTGCCAGACATACCGGACATGCTGTGTCCTTGGTGTCCGGTCATGGGAGCAGTTCCCGGAGTATCTTCGTTCATCATTGAGCGTTTGCCTTCGAGTTGTGCACTGGCATCGATGGAGAAGACTCCGTTGGTCACAATCTCCTCACCATCGGAAAGTCCGTCGAGAACCACATAGGCTCCGCCAAGAGCGGGGCCAAGGGTGACTTCACGCATCCGGAAGGTGGGAGTATCCGTATCGGGCAGGCGCACATAGACCACAGCACGCTTGCCGGTCCAGAGGACAGCCGTTTGCGGAACAACAATCCGGTCTTTATACCCCTTTAGAGGAGCAGCAACCTGGGCAGTAGCATACATTTCGGGCTTCATCTCCAGAGTGGGATTGGCTACATCCACGCGGACCCGGGCCGTGCGCGTAGTGGCATTAAGAATGGGATCGATGAATGAAATACGCCCGGAATACGTCTTTCCGGGAAAGGCAGAAAGAGTAAACTCCACCCGGTCACCTTTGGCAAGAAAAGGTAAATCCACCTCAAAAGCGTCGAACATGGCCCACACACGGGAGAGGTTGGCAATATCGAAAAGAATGCTCCCCTGTGAAACATAGTCGCCCCGGTTAACCCGCTTGGCAATGACGATCCCATTCGTGTTGGATTTAATCTCTACCATAGGAGACGCCTGGCCGGAATATTGGATAGCGTCGATCTGGGCATCCGTCAAGTTCCAAAGGCGGAGTTTCTCGCGGGCAGCCTGCACAAGAGCGGGTTGCTGCATACGGACCGCTTCGAGCAATTCCTGCTGGGCGGTGAAAAGTTCAGGCGAATAAAGAGTAGCAAGTGTCTGCCCGGCACGTACGGTCTCGCCGGTGAACTCGATGTCAAGCCGTTCAATACGTCCGCCGACATAAGCTGTCTGCGACTGCAGACTACGTTCGTCCGGAATAATCTTACCGTACAGCCGGACTTGCTTCACGGGGTTACTGCGACTGACACGGGTAGTCTGAACATCGGCGAGAGCCATGGCCTCATCAGAGAGCCGGATGGCATCGGGATCGGAAACAGCATTACCTCCAGAAATAACGTTCTTCTTAAGAGGGATCAGGTCCATACCGCAGATAGGGCATTTGCCGGGTTTGTCCTGACGAATCTGCGGATGCATGGAGCAGGTCCAGACACCGGATTCGTCCTGCACCAGATCATGAGACGTTCCATGCATATCATGGTTATGAGCTTCAGCATGTGTTCCCCCGGCAGACTCCGGAGAAGATGAAGGGCTGAACAAAAGCCATCCCAGCATAAAGCCGGCAAGGGCAATCAGGGGATAAAGTACTTGCTTCTTACGAAGAATATCTGATATCTTTTTCATACAATTACTATTTTAGTGGTTCTATTTATTTTCAGTCGGCTATCAGCTTTTCTATGGCTGCCACCGTAGTATTATAAGCGGCTACGGCCTCACTCTTTTTCAGTTTATAATCGAGCATCTGACGCTCCACCTGAATCACATCGGTCAGCGATTGACGCCCGGCGGTAAATTCACGCACCATCAACTGCCAGGTAGAAAGAGAGAGGGCATACTGCCGTTCGTAAAGTGACACCTTACGGGCGGCATCGTCGAGCTGCTGGCAAACGTTAATGTATTCAGCCTGCAACTGGTTCTGTACATTGTCACGTTTCAGTTCGCTTGCCATCCGGTAGTTATGGCTCTCCCGCTGCCGGGCATTGTATTTCCGGCGGAACAGCGGAAGACTTACCTTGACCATCGGCATCACCATGTCCTTACCGTTCATATCGGGCATTCCCATCGGATCGGCCACTTTATTGACCACAGAGTATTGAAGACCGATACCGATCATAGGATAACTCATGCGACGGTCCATCTTTGCCTTGGCACGATAGGCTTCTCCCTCCGCCTCGAGCATGGCAAGCATGGGATTACGGGTGAAGATGCTGTCGAGCAGGAGCTGTCCGTCTATCCGGTAGAAGCGTTGTGTCAGAGAATCGGGTACACAGACAGAAGCATCGGACGGACGGTTGAGCAGGGCGTTAAACCGGGCTTGAACGGTCAGCCGGGCAGAAAGTAAACTGGCAAGGTTATCCTCCAATCCGGCACGCTCCATTTGAATGCGGAGAACATCGGACATACCACCAACAGCAACGTTTCCCATTGATCCGCCTCCCATGCCGGACATGCCTCTACCGGAAGAGCTGCCGGCAGAGACACCTGGAGTACCCGCAGGCGCCGGGCTGCCCATTCCTCCCATACCGGACATGCCACTTCCCGAAGAAAGTGCAGATGGCATCGAAGCAACTGACGTTACAGAAGTCGACGAGGGAGCTGCCTGTGCCGACGAAGCGGAAAAGCGGTTCAGTGCCAACTGCTCGAGTTGATAAAGAAGACGGATATTAGCTTCCGTAATGTGATATTGCTCGTTGAGGCTACTAAGCTGATACCACTGGGCCTTAACCTCATACCAGAGATTATTACGTGTATCACGAAATTGTTCGTAAGCCATACGTGCCATCTCAGAAGCTTCACTGCGGGCGGCCTTGCGAGTGCCGAACCAAGGAAACATCTGCATCAACGTAAAGTCGGCTATCTGCTTTCCCATCAGCGTCTCCATAGGTTTAACGAAAAAACCGATTTCCAATTCGGGATCGGCAAAAGCACCGGCCTGAGGGATCTTCTCCAAAGAGGCTTTATAGAGCATGAAGTCGGCATTGACTTGCGGATTACTGCGTGCTGCCTGTTCCAGATAGTGGGACAAGCTGTCGACAGAGGGTTGCACCGAAACAGAAGGCACCTCCACAACGGATGGCTGCGCCGAAGCCGAAACGGCAAAATGACTCAGCGAAAGGAATATCGCCAAGGTGAGTAAAGATATATGTTTCTTGTTTATCATATCTGATTGTTTTTATGTGAATCCGATAGACGAATCGAAGACTGTCGGATTCTGATTCTGTTATTCTTTATAATGATGAGTACGGTTTCAGCCCCATACGACCGGCAGAGGGGACATTCCAAATATCCGGGAATGTCCCGGATAGCCATCAGGGAGTATGCCGGATGCCCATCTGAAGATCAGATACCGGGAGAGCCTGTAACCGGCTCAGAAACTTCACTTCCGTTTTTCTTCTCACGTCTCCTCTCCACAGTCTCACGCCACCAGCATTGTAATACCGGGACGACAAACATGGTCATTGATTGTATCAGCATTCCTCCAAACGTGGGTATAGCCATCGGTACCATGATATCCGCTCCCTTTCCGGTAGATGTAAGTACGGGAAGCAGAGCGATGAGTGTTGTCGCCGTTGTCATTGCAGCAGGACGGACACGCTTCAGCCCGGCTTCTACTACCGCCTCACGGATGTCATATTTCGTACGGGGATCGCGTTCCAGAAAAACATGGTGAATATACGTTCCCATCAATACTCCATCATCCGTGGCCACACCGAAGAGAGCAATGAACCCTACCCAGACCGCTACACTCAGGTTGATGGGATGCATCTGGAAGAGGTCACGCATGTTTTCACCCGCAATGCTGAAATTCATAAACCACGGTTGCCCATAGAGCCACAAGAGAATAAAACCGCCAGCGAAAGCTACGAATACACCCGAAAAATGAATCAACGAGGCCGTCACCGTACGAAACTGGAAATAGAGTACCAGCAGGACAATGAGCAAAGCCAACGGAACAACAATCATCAACCGGTCCGTAGCACGTTGCTGTTGTTCATAATTACCGGCAAACTTATAAGAAACACCTTTGGGGAGAACCAGTTCACCGCTTTTTACTTTAGCCTCGAGCAGATTACTCGCCTCCTTCACCACATCCACTTCGGCACGGCCTGAAAGTTTATCGAAGATGACATAACCTACCAGGAAAGTGTTCTCACTCTGGATCATTTGTGCACCACGGGAATATTCGATGTCCGCCAACTCTTTAAGAGGTACCTGTATTCCGGTAGCAGTAGGTACAAGCAGCATGGAAAGAGCCTCCGGACTATCACGCAACTCACGTGCATAACGTAACCGGATGGGGAAGCGCTCGCGCCCCTCTACAGTACGGGTCAACGCCATGCCACCAACAGCAGCACTGAGCACTTCCTGCAGATCGCCCACCGCCACGCCATAACGTGCCATTGACTCACGATTCAGCTTTATTTCGAGATACGGAGCACCTACCGCCCGGTCGTAGAACACAGACGAGGGAATGACAGACGGTACAGACTTTAATGCCTGCTCAATCGCCTTACCTCCCTGCTCTATATCCTCCAGTGTGGGACCGTATACCTTCACCCCCATCGGTGCACGCATACCGGTTGAAAGCATTACGAGCCGTGCCTCAATAGGTTGCAGTTTCGGTGCAGAGGTCAGTCCCGGCAAATGGGTAACATTGACAATCTGTTGCCAGATATCATTTGCATTCTTAATCTCCGGACGCCACTGGCGGAAATAGTCGCCACGCGAATCAGGCACCAGACTATCGGCAGGGATAAGCCGGAAACCATTGGCAGGATTATATGTACCTCCACCTTTCAGCAGGAATGCACCATCATAATTCACACGGAAACGGGCACGCTTTCCGTCTTCTCCGATGATATATTCGGGACGATAATTAATGGTATTCTCAAACATCTGGACCGGTGCCGGATCGAGAGCGGAATTTACACGTCCCCACTTACCGATGGCAGTTTCTACTTCTGGAATGGCCGCCAGCCGCTTATCGAGTTTCTCCACATAATCTAGATTCTGTTCAATACCCGTATGAGGCATACTGGTAGGCATCAATAGAAAAGAGCCTTCGTTCAGGCTGGGCATAAATTCCTGCCCGATACTCCGCCAGATGAGGAAACCACAAACGACGGTTGCTGCAGGAATCATCATAAACTTCCAACGATTGGCCAGACACCAACGCAAAATACGCTCGTAGAAAATGACCAGTATCCAAAGTAAAGCCAGAATGATGGCAACGCAACCGGCTACAAACAGCACATTTACCGACAGTCCCCGTTGCGGTCCCATCGGCAGCCACTCTTCGGACAAATAGAAAACAGCTACCAACAGGGCAATACCGATATTAACATAATTGCCTGTCTTAGGATTCTTCCAACGATATGCAAGCAAGTTATTGATTCCAACCGCCGTCAGTCCCAATGCAGGGACACTATCGTATACGGCGAACAAAACAATACCCGCTGCTATAAGCACACAGTTCATTACGCGCCGGATCAACCTCGAGTCAATCCGCACCGAAAAAAGGATATAAGCCAATGTAGGCAGCAAAATTAATCCCAACACAAAAGCTGATGCCAATGCATAAGTTTTTGTATATGCCAGTGGAGAGAACATTTTCCCCTCTTGCGCCTGCATGGCAAATACGGGTAAGAAACTGACAATAGTCGTAATCATTGCCGTAGCAATAGCTCCCGACACCTCGCTTACAGCTTTATAGATCAGTCCGACAAATGGTTTACCCCGCGTGATACCCTTATTCTCCGGCATCTCCATGTACCGGATAATACTCTCGACAAATACCACACCCACATCTACCATCACCCCGATGGCAATCGCGATACCGGACAGCGCCACGATATTTGCTTCGATACCGGTATATCGCATCAGTATAAATGTAGCCAATACGGCAATAGGCAGCATACTTGCTATTACAACCGATGCCCGCAAGTTAAGTACCAACACAATGATGACAATAATACAGATCAATATCTCGTGCGAAAGGCTCGTCTCCAATGTACCGATGGTCTCCTTTATCAATCCCGTCCGGTCGTAGAAAGGGACGACAGTCACTTTCGACACCGTCCCGTCAGCCAATGTTTTCTGCGGCATTCCGGCATCCATCTCATGTATCTTTTCTTTCACATTATTAATTACTTCCAGAGGATTGGAGCCATAACGGGCAATCACCACGCCCCCTACAGCCTCTACTCCTTCCTTGTCCAGACCGCCACGTCTCGTCCCCGGCCCGATATTCACAAAGGCAATATCGGAAATACGTACAGGTACCCCTTCACGGACGGTAACAACCGTATTCTCTATATCTGCCACATTTTTCACATACCCAAGACCACGAATCAAGTATTCCACTTTATTCACCTCCATTGTTTCGGCACCAATATCAAGGTTACTCTTCTTCACAGCATTCATCACATCCATCACCGACACATTGAACGAGTACATCGCATCCGGATTCAACTCGATCTGATACTCCTTGATAAAACCTCCTGCTGAAGCTACTTCGGACACACCTTCGGCAGCAGACAAAGAGTACTTGACATAAAAGTCCTGAATAGTACGCAATTCCTCAGCGTTCCAGCCGCCGGCAGGTTTCCCGGTTTTAGGATCACGCCCTTCCAGCGTATACCAATAGATTTGTCCCAATGCTGTAGCATCCGGCCCCAGCGTAGGCTGCACATTTTCGGGCAAAGTGCCCGGAGGCAACGAGTTGAGTTTCTCTAAAATGCGCGAACGACTCCAATAGAACTCAATATCATCCTCAAAAATAATGTAGATAAACGACATACCGAACATAGACGAACTGCGGATGGTCTTCACCCCCGGTATACCCAACAATGAAGTGGTCAGCGGATAGGTAATCTGATCTTGGATGTCCTTAGGCGAACGTCCCATCCATTCCGTAGCCACAATCTGCTGGTTGTCACCGATATCGGGGATAGCATCCACAGGAATCGGGTTTCGCGGCACAATCCCCCCATGCCAGTTAAAGGGCGCAGTAGAAATTCCCCAAACCACGACAAGTGTCAGCAGAAGAATAGTTATCACCCTATTTTCAAGGAAATAACGAATTATTTTATTAATCATACAGATAGATTATTTATTTTAAATTAGTAAACACTTGGCAATGCCAAAAAGGATCAGTAAAGTGATAATAAAATAGAAAGTAGGAAGCCAAATCCCCATCGATACATGGGTATGACGACTCCTACCTCACTTTAAAATCAGTAAGGTCTAATTTTCTCTTCTTTTCTGGCCGAAAGAGAAGCTATGTGAAAACTAAATCAGATAAGTACAATGATGAACAAACAGCGGAATATCTGTTTGCCAAGGTGGGAAATTGAAAGAAGCAACACTTCGACGCAGACTTTCTGCCTCCAATGGTATAAAAGCACTATACATCACAGGTAACAGTTCTGTCACTGCCGGTAATAGATTAGTTACCGGTACGTGGTTCACATCCTGATCTACCGCCAGTTTGACGTAATGCGCCTCGTCCTTACAACAATGTGAGGTCATCTTCTTCTCTCCACACGATGCACAAACGGACGCACTTCCCCACTCTACATCCGCCAGACGGCCCATGCAGTAATGGAAATTAATCGTTATGCCTGATGAAACAACGGCATAAAGCAACGTCAAGGTGATTAATATAAACTTCTTCATGTGCATTTTGAGGCTGCGAAAATAAGTATCGACACCGATACTACCGATACCCGTTACATATAATTAACGTATGAACATCCTTTTTGGTTTAATCCTTTTGGTTATCTTTACCCCACAAATTAACATAATAATTGTCATGAAACATATATCTATTAACTATATTCTAACTACTGCACTTGCTTTAGGTATCGGCATCAGCATCCCTGTCCTTATAGGCAGCACTTGCCTCAGCGAACAACACTCTGTACAATCCGAAGTTCCTTATTGCGTCACTCCTCCCACTGTCCCCGAACAAGCTGTGTTTGATGGTGACACAATCGACCTGCGTCGTTATGACCGCCGTGAACGTATGGACCGCGAACTGATGTCCTTCACTTACATGCACTCCAGCACCATGCAAATGATTAAACGGGCCAACCGCTACTTCCCTGTCATTGAACCATTACTGAAAGCCAACGGTATTCCGGACGACTTCAAATATTTGATGGTAATAGAAAGCAATCTCAACCCGATAGCACGTTCACCGGCCGGTGCCGCCGGTTTATGGCAATTTATGCCTGTCACTGCCCGTGAATTCGGTCTTGAAGTAAATGATAACGTAGACGAACGCTATCATATTGAGAAAGCTACCGCAGCCGCCTGCCGCTATTTCAAGCAGGCTTATGCCAAATATGGCGACTGGATGGCTGTATCTGCCTCTTACAATGCCGGACAAGGACGTATTTCCTCTCAACTGGACAAACAATTGGCGGATCATGCCATGGACCTCTGGCTGACAGAAGAAACCTCACGCTACATGTTCCGCCTACTGGCTGTAAAAGAGGTATTCGGTAATCCTCAACGTTTCGGTTTTCTGCTGAAGCGGGAACATCTCTACCCTGGCATTCCCTACAAAGAAGTGGCGGTAGATACAGAAATCAGTGACTTGAGCAACTTTGCACAGAAACAAGGCATCACCTATGCACAACTTCGCGATGCCAACCCCTGGCTTCGAGGTTCATCACTAAAAAACAAAACCGGGAAGAAATACGTTTTACATATACCCACGCAAGAGGGTATGAATTATGATCCTCGTAAAACAGTTCCTCACGAACATAAATGGGTGATTGACTAATGGTTAATCAAACGAGTACATTGGTATATTAATATATTGGCACATTGAAAAGTGATTCTTGGCTCCATCGTTTTTTGCATAATCAGCCGCTAAAGCATAAGCTGTATGTCATTATCTTCGAATCCGATACACCCGCAGGGAAAGCATTCGACGTAACCCTGATCATATGTATTCTGCTGAGTATCCTGCTTGCTATAATCGAAAGCCTCCAAGGCCTGCCTTCCTGGCTTTCCACTCCCTTTATCGTGCTTGAATATCTTTTCACAGTTTTTTTTACCTTTGAATATGTCACCCGCATCTATTGCTCACCCAATCCACGGAAATATATTTTCAGTTTTTTCGGTATCGTCGATCTTCTGGCTACATTGCCACTCTACCTTGCCTTCTTCCTGCCCGGAGCACGCTATCTGCTGATTATACGTGCTTTCCGGATTATCCGGGTATTCCGAATATTCAAGTTGTTCAACTTCTGGCTCGAAGGTGAACGTCTACTCACTTCCCTGCGGGAAAGCAGCAAAAAGATCGCCGTCTTTTTCCTCTTTGTTGTCATCCTCGTCGTTGCCATCGGCACTTTAATGTACATGATTGAAGGGACTCAACCCAATACACAATTTAATAACATTCCGAATAGTATCTATTGGGCCATTGTCACCATGACCACCGTAGGCTATGGAGACATCACTCCTGCTACCGCTCTTGGCAAATTTCTTTCTGCCTGCGTGATGCTGATCGGTTACACAATTATTGCTGTCCCTACAGGTATCGTCTCTGCATCCATGATGAAAGAATACAAAAAATTAAAAGACTTACAATGTCCCAACTGTCATAAAACGGGGCACGAAGAGAATGCCACTTATTGTAAATACTGCGGACATAAATTGAAAAATGATGAAATTTACCGGCAAGAAAACACGGCAACTGATCCGGATCGGACTACTTCATAAGTATCTTACCCCCTTCAATCTTTACCTCTTCTCCGTCCAACAGTATTTGCACTCCCCTGCGCATGGCAGTCTCCACATTCAATCCGAAACGTGCATACCCCAACAACTGGGCGGTTACCCGCATTAAGTCAACCAAAGGTAAAGCGACCTGCTGTTCCAGTATATTCCGAGCCGCATTGGCTACCTCACGAGGAGGTAAATCTACGGCTTCACGCTTGGAGTCTATGCGGAATCCGGTATACGAGTCTGCTTCTTCCTTGGTATTCCAGTAGAAAACCAATCCATCAATTTCCTGCTTGTAATAAGGAGTTTTATCCAGTATACCATCCATCCATTCAATCAGGCGAGCTGTCTTCCGAAGAATGCCATAAGCATTAAAGATTCTGCTGCTTAACAATGAACGGCTAATCGGAGCCTCCGTACGCATGATCTCATTCAATTGTTTTCTGATACGGGGCTCCCGGCGTGGCATCATCAATTCCCAAGCAGATACATTTACAGAGTTTAAAAGAGTTTTTTCATAGATCTCCGGTGACGCAGTTTTCACTTCTTCCCGAATTACTAGCTCCGGCAACTTCACTAAACAATGTTGTGCATGGCATAGTAAACCCTCTTTTTGCACTTCTCCCGATCCTGAAGCCAAAGAAATCACCGGAACGGATCGTTGCGATTTTCCGCACTCTGCTCTTTTCAATTCCACCTCTATATGGTCAATAACTTTTTGTGAGTCTTCCCACCAATCCAGAGTCCATACTTTACAAATGTTCCATCCCAACATTTTCAGTACACTGTCTTGCACAATCTCCCTATCCCGAGCTGTTTTTGCAGCCCGATAATTCTCGCCATCACACAAAATTCCGAGCATATAACGGGAGGTATCATTAGGATCGATAATACCTACATCTACTTTGAATCCGGAACATCCGATTTTGGTTTTCACCTGATGTCCTTTTTCACGAAGTGCCGCAGCAATCAGCTCACCCATTTCGACCTCTTCGGATACCGCTGCATAAGAATGATTCAAAACTCCGGTACCCTTACCTGCATATTCAAGGAAATATTTCAAACCTGCCACTCCTATAGAAGATGTCTTTTTCAGATCAATCTGGTCGGCTCTTAATGTAGAGAAGACTTTCATCTCATATCGGGCACGTGACACTGCCACATTCAAACGACGTTCGCCACCATCCCTATTCAACGGTCCGAAATTGAGACTCACCCTTCCGTTGACATCCGGACCATAACCTACAGAAAAAAGAATAACGTCCCGTTCATCCCCTTGCACATTTTCCAGATTCTTAATAAAAACAGGTTCTTCACGATTGAATGCAAGATTCTCTAATTCTGCGTTCTGTAAAACAACATCCGATAACATGTCTTCTATTAAAGTCTGCTGTACGGAACTAAAAGTTACAACACCTATACTCTGATTTCTCAATTCCGGATCGGAAAGTCTGCGAACAATCTCGTCTACTACCGCCTGTGCCTCAGCTTGATTCTGACGACTTTTACCCTTATCGTAATATCCCTCGATGGGTACTAAAGTAACTTTGGCAGCCAGATCATCCGGAGATGGAAAAGTCAGCAACTTATTATCATAATACTGAGAATTGCTGAAAGCAATCAGGCTTTCATGTTTACTGCGATAATGCCATAACAAATATTTAGAAGGCATAGACAAAGCCAGGCAATCATCCAGGATACTTTCCAGATCTTCTATCTCTATATGTTCTTCATCAACTGAATTACTGGTAAAGAAATTAGTCGGTGGCATTTGTTTCGGATCACCTACAACGACTACATGATTTCCACGGGCAATAGCACCTACGGCTTCACAAGTAGGCATCTGTGAAGCCTCATCAAATACAACCAAATCAAACTTATCGTGGTTCACATTGATATACTGCGCTACTGACATTGGACTCATCAGCATACACGGACACATACGTGACAATAAGTTGGAAATCGAATCGAACAACTTACGAATAGACATTCCACGTCCGTTACTGCGAATACATTTCTGCAAAATACCAACCTCCGAACTTTGGGCAGCCGCAAGTACAAACGATGGGATATTAGAAGCCAGTTTTGTATAAAGTTCCTTTTTTATTAATTCCTGATACTCCGTATTCAATTCACGAAAACGCCGGATGCTGTCATTGAACAGCTCCCCGTTAAAAAATTGCAGAACCTGCTCCTTCCCGATGGCATATTCAATAAAACTATGATAAAACCCTTTCAAATAAATATTCATCATCCGTTCGGCAGGCAAGTTACGTTCCGTATATGCTGCAAATACAGAAGTCAAGCCACAAGCCTCGAACCGACGAGATACATTCAACCAACGATACCAATCTTTCAGCTTATCCGTGTTTCTTGCCCAAATCTCACATTGTCGTGACGCTCCTGCCAGCCAGTCGTCTTCACAAGCATGAAGCACCTCTTTGGAAACGCCCAATAATTGCAACATCGATTTTTCCAATTGCTTTATACACTCCCAGTCGTATACCAAACCTTCCAACAACTCCCGATTCATTTGCCGGAACAAAGAATAACCCTCAGAGAGTTGTTCCGCCAGCTTCTCCTTAACTCGCCGTATAGACATAGGATCATCCACTACCTCCACCAGAAGCCTGTTCAATTGGAGTATAGCCTTGCTCATCACTTCTATATCGTCCCATTGCTCTTCACCGGGATGGGATTTATTCCCAAATAAGTCCTCAAACCAACGACTACTGCTATCTACTTCCTGTTTTTGCTGCTGATAAAAGAGCAATTGTTGCAAAGCGGGAAGAACTTGTTCTTTATTGACACGGCCCTGAAGCGAAAAGAGGGACAGCTCCTTACAAAACTTCCGTTGTTTTAACAAGCGAGGCAGAAACCAACTCTGTGTAATATCTTTCCATTCCGAGATCTTTTGCTGCACCGGTAAAGTGAGAAAAGTGTCTTCAAATGATTGTTTTAGCAGATTGCAAAATTCATCTCTTTTTCGTCCATGTTCAATGATCCGGCCTATCTTATCAACATTCTCGTCAAGATCGGTTAACAACATCAAGTTACCGGTCATACCAGGAAGTTGCATTAGGATTCGGATGAACCGAACAAAGTTATCCAATAGCTTCTCTGTGCATTTATTCCCTATTCCATAATTTGAGAAGCATCTATTCATCTTCTCTTCCATCTTCTGCAACAGAATCATATAGTCTTTCAGAAGTTTATCCGCTTCTTCTTTCAGTTGAGAAGAGTACTCCATTATATTGATTCCTGTGAGAGGATGCTGATGGGAATGTCCACTTACTTTTCCAACTCCGATCAATTCTTCCACAGCATGATTCCATTCATTGAATTGCTCCTTAGTCAACGAAGCAAGCAAAGAAGCGGGTATCATTATTTCTTCTGTTTCGTCAATGGAGCTATAACGGGTGATAGCCTCATAGACAGATATGCCACAAGGATATATTCGGTGTAATGCCTCTACATATCCATTAATCTGCTGACGCATTTTAAACAGCCTTTCCGACTCTTCCTTAAACTCTTCCGGTTCCTTATAACGAAAGATCTCAGTTGATTCTTTCAGCTGACTCAGTACATCTGTCTTTCGTGCTTTATTAGAATGCAGTTCCAGGCAGAACGGAGCTAAACCTATATTCATAAGCCTTTTCTGAACTACGGAGAGTGCAGCCATTTTTTCGGCCACAAACAATACCCGTTTACCCTGATACAGTGCATTGGCTATAATATTCGTAATGGTTTGTGACTTGCCAGTTCCCGGAGGTCCATGTAAAATAAAGCTTTTCTCATTTACAGCTTCATAAACCGCTTCAAGCTGCGAAGAATCGGCACTGACAGGCAACGCAATATCAGCAGGAGTTAAAGCATGATCCAGTTCTATGGCATTGGCATCGACTTCTGCAACCTCCCATTCCATTTTACCACTCATCAAACTGCCGACAATCTTATTTTTACTCAACTCTTTGGCATTCGAGTGAATGTCATTCCACATGATGAACTTACTGAATGAAAAAGTACCCAAAATAGCCTGTTCTTCTACGTCCCAACGCTTTTCGTTCATCACAGCTTTCCGAAAGATTGAGAAAATACGTTTCACATCGGTTCCATTTTCATCTTTCGGCAATGAATCGAGCCCAGAAATAGTGATGCCAAAGTTTTGTCTCAACATCTCCAACAAGGTAATGTTAAGCATACTCTCTTCTTCACGGGCACGGATAATATATCCTTTGGATACCGACTTACGGATCATCTCAACAGGAAGTAACAATATCGGGGCATAGCGAGGACGCTCACTATGTTCGGTTTCATACCACCTCAGCAGCCCCAAGGCAAGATATAAAGTATTTGCACCATTTTCTTCCAATGCTATTCTGGAAGAACGATATAAATAAGTAAGCGATTTCTTCAGATCCTGTTCGGTAAGATAGGTTCTCAATCTTTTTTGAGTCAGCTCCTGCTTAATCAAATCAATCATCGGATCCGATTCCGTTAAAGTGCCATAAAGCCCGAAGTCATACAACGGATTATCCCAATCAGAGGGCTTACCCAAAATCTGAAATTCTGTTCCGTCCGAAAAAGCATCTTCCATCTTATCTATATCCGCAGAGATCACTTGAAGGGCATTACGGGTAATACGCAGGTTCAGAAAATTATTACGTAGACTCAGGTCAAGTAACTTTCGTTCCCACAAAAGTTGTTTGGTGAATTCCACATAACTATCCTGATTATCCAAATCATATTGCTTAATCTCTTCCGGAGCACTAACAGGACTAATGTACAACCCGCTTTTAGGAATCTGAGCTACCTCCGGACCCACAGTCCATGCTTTCCCATGCATAACCCGTTGAGGTAAAGGCAAAATATGAGCAAAACGGCTGCGAGCAACATCTATAAAACAAGTAAAGTCATTCACAGCCAACATTTTGTCATTAGCCAGCCCGACTGCGGTATCGAAAGTCACATTGTTTCCATCGGTCATACAAGTGGCTTCCAGCAAAATAACTTCGTTGATACCGTCCGCCGTTCGTTTGGTCAATAACGAAGGGTCATCGTTCACCGCATCAGGAAATGTCCCGTCAATCAACCAGCATCCCACAAAAGCATGTCCCTGAATGATCACCAACAACGGATGCAACCCCATGGCTTCGGCACATGAAGCATACAACAGTGACAGATCCAAACAAGTCCCTAATTTACCGGAAAGTACATTATCCGAAAGCCTGACTCGCTGACCGGCATCACCAAAACTGGACGGAGGCGTGCAGTATGCAATATGCTGTTCTTTAATAGCCTCGTACAGAGCCGCCAATTGTAACTTCACCCGATTGGGATTACAACTCTGATAAGCATCCAATGAAGAATTACCGGACCACTCTTTCAGGATAGATGACGCCCGCGAAAGAACTCCTGTAAGTACCGGATGATTAGGAACCACAAATGCAGACAAAAGTTCAGGCAATACCTGAATGCCTCCCCATTGATCAAAAGCCAGGATATCAACAGGATACTTCTCTTGAAAAAATACGTTTTCCTCATCAGAAACTACCAGAACGATAGTACCGGACAAGCGTTCGGTTTGCTGAATAAAAAAAGAAGGGTCCAGCATCAGATTTAATCCGGTTATTGTAATAATCTCACCGGAAGCTAATTTTTCTACCATTACCGGTGAAACTGATGCAAATTCAGGCTCCAGAGTTAGAAATACCTTTAAATCCGCAAGCGGATGTTCTGTATTATTTTTAATAGAAAGTAACCGGACAACAGGTATCCGGTTTTGCTGCATGGAATAATTGATAACAGGCAAATAAATAAATTCCACATCCAATTGTGAAGAAGGATTCTCTTGACTCATGATAAACGAGATTAATTAATTCACATTCAAACAATAACATGTGGCAAAATTACATATTTATTTATAAAGGAGACCTCTTTAATTTAAAGAATTTACAAAACAAGCAGAAATATATGTATTATTTTCTTTTCTTATCTAAAAAATATTCTGCCAGTAGAATAAATACATATCCGCCGGCATAACTGACCATATCTTTCAAATCGAAAGTAGAACCAAGGGCTATACGGAGTATACGATTCGATATTCCCAACACATCCACCAACTGAAAATATTGAAGTATCTCTATGAAACAGGCAAAAGCAAGCACATACAAAGGTAATTGTGACAAACCGTTCGGAATAAAAATTCGTATAAAACAATAAATCAACACAACAACCAGTGCGTCACCCATATAAGGACGTACAAAGTTATCACGAACATATATACCAATAATAATCTCAACTACCAGTATTACGACAAAACATATCGCATAGAAAAAACTTTTATTCATGGTGTCTTTCGAATTTTATCTTTCACAGGATATACTGAGAATACAAAGTTCGATTGTTGTTTATCAATACTATTAAAAACTTTATGTATTATATCAACTTTATGATGTCAGTATTTCCGATAGAAATAATCTTTTGACTGCGAATATACGTTATTTCTAAAAAACTATTGTATCTTTAGGTAATGAATAAACGATTGAAATAAAGATAGAAAGGAAATTTACGTATGATGTTGAACTTCGACTTTGTATTAAGACTTTTAGTCGCCGGAATCTTAGGTGCCATCATTGGCTTGGACAGAGAATATCGTGCCAAAGAAGCGGGCTATCGCACACACTTTCTGGTGTCATTGGGTAGTGCACTGATTATGATCGTTTCTCAATACGGCTTTCAAGAAATCATAAAAGAAAATAGTGTTACACTCGATCCAAGCCGTGTAGCGGCACAAGTAGTCAGTGGGATTGGTTTTATCGGTGCCGGAACGATTATCTTTCAAAAACAGATAGTCAGAGGACTGACTACAGCGGCAGGGATTTGGGCGACAGCCGGAATAGGCCTGGCAGTAGGCGCGGGCATGTACGTCATAGGTATTGCTGCCATGGTACTGACCCTGATTGGTCTTGAAGTGCTAAGTTACCTGTTTAAAAGCATAGGAATGAAAAGCTCAATGATAACTTTTTCGACCGATAACAAACAAGTACTGAAAGGAGTGGCTGATCGATTTAATTCCAAAGATTACCTCATAGTGTCGTATCAGATGGATACACAGAAGCACGGAAGCATAGAAACCTATCAAGTGACAATGATCATCAAATCCAAACGGAACAATGACGAAGGACATTTGCTATCTTTAATACAAGAATTTCCTGAAGTGACAGTAGAACGAATTGAATAAGATTATTTCTGTTTTTCGGTGATATACTTCCAATAACGCACCGGCATATCCTGTTTATGTTTACGAGGATTCAGTCGTTCTTTAATTGTGATAGATTTAAAATAAGTCTTCCAAAGTTGTTGGAAAAGTTTTTCGTCCTTATCCATCAAGCTTTCGTCCAACATTCCGGTAATCAGATGTGCTGCTTGACCATCATCATCAAATGTCACCTCCTCTACCGTGTGTAGATCATAATAAAAACCATAACGGCGCTTCATGTCATAAATCAGCCACCGCTGATCGGCAAAACGATCTTTAAAGTGACCTACCGTCAAAGGTAAAGCATTGTGCTGTGGTTCAAAAGCAGCGAAAAAGGTACCATCCACCGCTTTCTGAAAACGTACGAACTGCAACATACGCAAACGCTCCCAATCTACCCGCTTCCATATTTTGGAAAGAGCGAGAACATCCGGATCACCGAAATTAGTCTCAATGGAGACGGGAGAGTCAATGGCCTTTCGGATGTATCGGAACAAAAGCATACCTACTTCCGGTAACTCTGAAAGCCAACACTAGGTGATAGCTGAAAGGGCCGATGCCGATATCTTCTTCTGCAATCCCCGCCAGACACGTCCTGCCTTCTCTTCATCAGTGATAACCGTAAAAATGTCATCATAGAAAAGTGGTAAAGTATCTCCTTTCGAGAGTAAGACATCAGGAAAGGTCTTGCGGTTATAAGCATCGAATAGTGCTGTCAGCAAGCCATCAAGTGTTTTATCGTAGATAAAAAGAATCATAACAATCTCAATCGTTAAAAACAAATGATAACTGATTTTCATCCGTCTTTTTCTTAGCAGATTTGGGCAGTAACAAGCTACGTACGGTCTGTGGAGTCATTTCATTTACAGTCCGCATGGGTAATTCGCTGCAAGTAATAAAATATTGTGCTTTTTTCATAACCACACCTATTTTTTTAAGTTGATAATATCCCAACTTCGAATAACGACGGGAAGCTATAATTAATTTTGCCGACTTTACCCCAATTCCCGGAATACGAAGTATCATTTCATAATCCGCCTTGTTGATATCAACAGGAAACTGCTCGGGATGACGTAACGCCCACGACAACTTGGGATCTATTTCCAGATCAAGATCAGGATAGGTGTCATCCACAATTTCATTGACTTTGAACTGATAGAACCGCATCAGCCAATCTGCCTGATAAAGACGATTCTCACGTACCAAAGGAGGCTGTTTAAGTGCAGGTAAACGAGTATCGTATGTATTTACTGATACGTAACCGGAATAATAGACACGCTTCATCGTGGGACGCTGGTAAAGGGCGGAAGAAAGAAAGAGAATATCCTTATCACTTTCAGCCGTAGCACCGACAATCATCTGTGTACTCTGACCCGCAGGAGCAAAGCGGGGCGCATACCGGAACTTTTTTCGTTCTTCACTACTTTCCAGTACGCCCTGTTGAATATAAAGCATCGGTGCAAATACACTTTTATGATCTTTTTCAGGAGCCAGCAGTTTCAAGTTCTCTTCTTTGGGGATCTCCACGTTCACACTAAGCCGGTCAGCATAACGCCCGGCTTCGTTCACCAATTCCCGGCTGGCTCCCGGAATACTTTTCAAATGAATGTACCCGTTAAAGCGGTGCACTTCACGCAGATCTTTCGCCACACGTACCAAACGCTCCATTGTATAATCGGGATTTCGCACCACACCGGAACTCAAAAACAACCCTTCAATGTAATTTCGACGATAAAACTCAATCGTCAAATCTACCAGTTCGGACACAGATAACGTAGCCCTGGGCAAGTCATTACTTCTCCGGTTAATACAATAGGCACAATCGTATATGCAATAATTGGTAAGCATCACTTTCAGTAACGAAATGCAACGTCCGTCTTCCGCAAAACTATGGCAAATACCCCATCCACCCACCGTATTACCTAATGTACCGGGCTTGTTGGCACGCACCGTGCCACTTGAGGCGCAGGAAACATCGTACTTGGCCGATTCTGCCAGTATCTTCAATTTTTCGAGAACATTTGCATTCATAAGCGGTAAAGAGTTTGCATGTTTTGTATCTCGACTTTTATCTTATCCCGCAGCGACTGGGGCTTCAACACCTCCACTGCCGCTCCTTTGGATAATAACTCCTGAATAAAATCATAAGTATGCGAAATATAAAGTTCAAAATCAACATAACTCTCTGTAACGGCAATCTCCTTTTGACTGGAATGTAAAGGAAGATTTCTCAGGTATGGAGCCTGTGAAATAGTGGTCCTGAGGACAGTGTGCTGAGGAAGCAGATTTTCATCACGAATAATACCAAAACTATCTCTGAAATGATCCTGAGGAGTAAACTTACGTGGGAAATTGAATGTCTCTTCCGAAAGAGCGATTCTCTTGATCCGATCGAGAGAATAAGAACGAAAAGCTTTATATTCCCGGTTTATTCCTATCAAATACCAGCGATGACGGAATAATTTCACGAAATAAGGCTCAAGTAACACATCTTTGGAGTGTTCCCAGTTGTACGCCTGATATTCCATAGCAAGCACGCGTCCGCTACGCATAGCATCAATAACAAGATCCATGAATTGCACTCCCGAAGGTACTTCCTCAAATACAATCCGGTTCTTCATATCCACATTTTCCTGCAATACATTGTTCAACGAAAAACTATTCAGTAACCACATCTTCAACTTATCACCCAACATTCCTTCGGCGTCTGCTATATAATAAGTATTGTTCCGTTTATCACATTCAATGTTTATGTCGAACATTTCTTCAATGGCCTGTCGATGGTTATGGAAAGTCCGCAAAGGTATATCAGAACGATTATCATCTCCCGCTCTCCAACGACGATTGATTTCGGCAAATGTCACAGGAGCATTCCGGAAGATAGTATCCACCAACCAGATTAGTTTATTGAATTGTTGTTTTGCCATACTAAACTTGATTTCTGCTGCAAAGCAAGGAAATGTTTATGCCAAAAATAAGCACAATCCTCCAAAAGATCAAAAGATAATCTCTTTTTAACCACTTCATTGCAGGATACAACAGTTCTTAATAATCCGAAAAGGATCTTCGTTTGTTATTTATAAAAGAGACCGAAAATTATGAAGAAGAAGTTTACTATATTTGTCGTGCTATTGGCCGGTATCATTTACACTGGCCATGCACAAGGCGTACAATGGATTTATCAACAAAAACAGGAGAAAAAAAACATGAAGAATCTGAGTGAAATATATTTTGCAGGCGGTTGTTTCTGGGGAACAGACCATTTCCTGAAACAGATCAGAGGAGTAAAATCGACTCAGGTCGGATATGCCAATGGAAACATTGCTAATCCGACTTACCAACAGGTGTGTACAGGAAAAACCAATTTTGCAGAAACCGTTAAGGTGGAGTATAATCCACAAGAAGTTCCCCTAAAACTATTGATCGACCTTTTTTTTAAGACAATAGATCCTACAAGTCTGAATCGACAAGGCAATGACAAAGGTTCGCAATATCGCACCGGTATTTATTATACTGATGAAGTTGACTTGCCGACTATCCGGACAGCCATCGACGAATTGGCTAAAGAGTATTCCAAACCTATAGTCATAGAAGTGAAACCCTTATCCAATTTCTACAAAGCCGAGGAATATCATCAGGATTACCTAGATAAGAATCCCGGAGGATACTGCCATATTAACCCTGCACTATTCGAGTTGGCAAAAAAAGCAAATGCACAGGTTGAGCAGCCCCAGACAAATTACAAAAAACCGGATGACGCCACACTTCGTAGTAAATTGACGCCCGAGCAATATGCGGTCACACAAAAGAACGCAACCGAACCAGCTTTTCATAACGAATACTGGGATGAAAAACGAGATGGCATCTACGTAGATATCACTACCGGTGAGCCTCTTTTTATATCAACAGATAAGTTTGATTCCGGCTGTGGCTGGCCCAGTTTCACCAAACCGATAGAAAAAGAAGTGATAAAAGAGAAGATGGATACATCACACGGAATGATACGCACAGAAGTACGGAGTAAAACGGGAGATGCACATTTAGGACATGTCTTCACGGATGGCCCTAAAGAAAAAGGAGGATTACGTTATTGCATCAACAGTGCATCCTTACGCTTCATTCCAAAAGAGAAAATGAAAGAAGAAGGATATGGAGAGTACTTGAAACTTCTGCCTCAAAAATAAGTCACCAACAGATATCAAAATCATTGTCGGAATCCCAGTGTACACAAAAAGAGGATATCCACAAGATTATCGTTTCTGAAATATAGACGAATTAAAATTCTGTAAAACAAAAAAGCCGGTTTCAAAATTGAGACCGACTTTTCCATTTTTTCTATTCGTAAGATTACTTCTTTGATTCTTCCAAAGATACTTTACGGAATTCTTTCATTGCTTTTTCGATTTCCAATGAAGCTTTACGGGCACGAGTTCCTGCAGCTTTGTTACCATTTTCAATCTGAGCATTTGCATCTTTGTTGAACTCAGCTACCAAAGTAGCAATCTTTTCTACTAATTCTTTCATAATCCTTATTTATTTCTTCGTTAATAATGATGGGCAAAAATACATCCTTTCCCGAAATAAACGCATAAAAACGATATTTTTTTTGAAATTATCAGCTAAAAATCAGCAAAAAAATAAGGTTTAGTCTTTTTTATCTACTTTTGCAGGCATGAAACCGCTTACAGATACTGATTACATACACGCATTGATAGCCGAAGGGGAGCATCAACAGCAAGACTTTAAATTTGAAATATCCGATGCCCGTAAAATCGCCAAAACACTGTCAGCTTTTGCCAATACCGATGGAGGACGGCTGTTGATCGGCGTTAAAGACAATGGAAAAATAGCCGGTGTACGTTCGGATGAAGAAAAATATATGATAGAAGCAGCTGCCCAACTTTATTGCCGGCCGGAAGTTGATTATTCCATGCAAACATTTCACGTTGAAGGACGTTCTGTATTAGTCGTACAAATAGATGAAAGTGAACACAAGCCCGTTTTTGCAAAAGACGAAAACGGTAAATCACTGGCATATATTCGGATCAAAGATGAAAATATCCTGGCTACTCCGGTACATTTGCGCGTCTGGCAGCAGAGCGGCAATCCGGCAGGAGAATTGATTCGCTATACCGAACGGGAACAACTGTTGCTGGACTTACTGGAAGAAAATACTTCGCTTTCTCTTAACCGCTATTGCCGGCAAGCAGGTATTTCCCGACGGGCTGCAGAGCATTTACTGGCTAAATTTATCCGGTTTGATATCGTGGAACCGATATTCGAGAAGCATAAATTCTACTTCAGGCTAAAATAAAAGAATTTGCCCCTGATACCAATTAATTAATAGATATGAATCTAATTAACGATATATTATGGACCTACATCCTGATTGCAATGCTGTTGGGATGCGCCATTTGGTTCACGATTAAAACCCGTTTCGTGCAATTCCGCATGATCGGCGAAATGCTACGTCTGTTGAAAGACTCTGCCGGAAAAGGAGAACATGGAGAGAAACATATTTCTTCGTTCCAGGCCTTTGCCATATCACTGGCAAGCCGTGTCGGTACAGGAAATCTGGCTGGCGTAGCTACGGCAATTGCCATCGGCGGACCGGGTGCCATATTTTGGATGTGGATCATTGCTCTATTAGGAGCATCGAGTGCTTTTGTAGAATCTACCCTCGCACAATTATATAAGGAAAAAGGGAAGGAATCTTTTATCGGAGGCCCTGCCTACTACATGAAGAAAGGGTTAAAAAAACCATGGATGGGAATTCTGTTTGCCATACTGATTACTGTCACTTTCGGATTTGCCTTCAACTCAGTACAAAGCAATACCATTTGTGCAGCTGTAGAACATGCGTTTGGCATCAGCCATGTGCCTATGGGCATCATCCTGACCGGACTGACTCTATTGATTATTTTCGGAGGTATCCAGCGCATTGCTAAAGTAAGCAGCATCATCGTCCCTGTCATGGCACTGGGATATGTAGGATTGGCACTGGTCATTGTACTCATCAATATCACACATCTGCCGGATGTTATCGGAACCATTGTCAGTCATGCTTTTGGTTGGCAACAGGCTTTAGGAGGAGGTGTAGCAGCTGCATTGATGCAAGGCATCAAACGTGGGCTGTTCAGCAATGAAGCCGGTATGGGTTCGGCACCGAACGTAGCCGCAACCGCATTCGTATCACACCCGGTGAAACAAGGACTGATTCAGACCTTAGGAGTTTTCACAGATACTCTTATTATCTGTTCATGCACAGCATTCATCATTCTTTTCAGTGGTGCTCCGCTCGATGGTTCGACCAACGGAGTACAACTCACTCAACATGCGTTGAACAACGAAATAGGAAGCATAGGAGGTATATTTGTGGCAGTTGCCCTTTTCTTTTTTGCGTTTAGCAGCATCATCGGCAATTACTATTATGGAGAAGCAAATATCCGATACCTCACCCACAAACGATGGATAGTTTACCTTTACCGTCTATTGGTAGGGGGGATGGTATGGGTGGGAGCCATGTCCACTCTCGATTTTGTATGGGGACTGGCAGATATCACCATGGGGTTAATGGCCATCTGCAACCTGATAGCGATCGCCTTTCTGGGAAAATATGCTTTCCGATTGCTGCAGGACTATCGTGAACAGAAAAAGTCAGGCATCAAAAGCCCGGTATTCACCAAAAACAAGATGAAGGATATTGAAAAAGATATTGAGTGTTGGTAAAGGGCCTCAAAAAGAATAGATGTTATCCGTATAATCTGTAGTAATTTAACAACTTATTTAGTAAATTTGCAACCTCAATCTATAATTGACAAAATGACTTATGAGCATATTCGCTAACTTATTTAAAAAACAGGCCGACGCTGACGCAAAAGTAGTAGGCAATGTAGAAGATTTCGTATCACTGACACGTGTATATTTTCAATCTGTAATCGCAGTAAATTTAGGTATCACGAATATCCGTTTTCTGCCGGATGTAGCCAACTTCAAACGTTTATTCAAAGTAGCCACACAAGGTGGCAAATTAGGACTTGCCGAGAAATCAGCTTCCCGCAAGATGTTGATGCAGGATTACGGCATCAGTGAATCGTTTTTTAAAGAGATAGACACCTCTATCAAGAAAAACTGCCGCACACAAAATGATGTACAGGCATATCTTTTCATGTACCAGGGATTCTCAAGTGACCTGATGATGCTGATGGGTAACCTGATGCAATGGAAGTTCCGTATGCCGGCGATATTCAAAAAAGCCTTGCGCTCCATGACAGAAAAAACTGTGCACGATGTATGTACCAAAACAGTATGGAAAGCTGATGACGTACACAAAACGGCTGCCGCAGTACGCCAGTACAAAGAACGTCTCGGATTTTCGGAACAATGGATGTCAGAGTACGTATACAACATTGTTTTACTGGCTAAAAAAGAGCCGAAACATAAGGACGAAGAAGCGAAAGCAAAATGAAAAGCGGAATGTTATTAAACAAAAAAGAATCGTAAAGAATAGCACGAATAGCAAAGCGGAGGTTTTCTACCTCCGCTTTTTTTGTTATATTTATGCAAATATTTCAATTTTAACAATCTAAAAACAATCGCGTATGAAACAAAAGAAAATGCTTTCACTCACACTTTCCCAAATACGGCAACTATACTGTCAGGAGTTACCTGAACTCACAGCAATGGCTCAACAAAGTCTTGACGACACCGACTTTAAAAACCACCTGCAAGAGTTCCTCACTCCTTACATATCCGGAGGGAACAAAGCGGGTGAGCAAATTCGACTCCTTATCAGCTACGACGGAAAGACTGTTCATGAGCTGTCTAACGAACAGGATATGCAAATACAGACCTTATCTCTTCTCCGACGCTTCTTGACCGGGAATTTGGAAAATGCAGAAATACCTACTGACTTGTTCCTGGACCTATACTATCTCTTTAAAAGACTGGAAGAGCCGGAATCCCCACTCCCCTCTCCACAACGAATTAAAAACCGAACCGAACGCTGGGCCACCGGACTGGACGAAGATGTGATAGAGTTACGTTCCGAGAATCAGGAACGGATGCTGCATCTACTGATACAAAAAATAGAAAACCGGAAATCCAAACCATCTTCACGTTTTCACTTTGAAGAAGGAATGAGTTATGAAGAGAAATATCAACAGGTCTGTCAGTGGTGGAACGACTTTCGCTTCCATCTTTCAATGGCCATCAAAACTCCTACCGAGTTGAACCGCTTTCTCGGGAACTCCCTTTCCAGCGAAACAATGTATTTGTTGTCACGGGCCCGCAAAAAAGGAATGCCTTTTTTTGCCACTCCTTACTATCTTTCTTTACTCAATACCAGTGGAGAAGGGTATAATGATGAAGCCATCCGCAGCTATATTCTTTACTCCCCCCGTCTGGTAGAAACCTATGGTAACATTCGTGCCTGGGAACGTGAAGACATTGTAGAAGCCGGTAAACCGAACGCCGCCGGATGGTTATTGCCGGATGGACATAACATCCACCGTCGTTATCCGGAAGTAGCTATCTTGATCCCCGATACAATGGGACGGGCTTGTGGAGGATTGTGCGCTTCATGTCAACGCATGTACGACTTCCAGAGCGAACGATTGAATTTCGAGTTCGACGCACTTCGTCCTAAAGAAAGCTGGGACAAAAAGCTACGCAGATTAATGTCTTATTTTGAAGAAGATACCCAATTACGAGATATATTGATTACCGGAGGAGATGCTCTGATGAGTCAGAACAAAACCCTGAAAAATATTCTTGAGGCTGTTTACCGCATGGCCGCACGTAAAAGAAAAGCAAATCAGGAACGCCCGGAAGGAGAAAAATACGCAGAATTGCAACGTGTCCGTCTGGGATCAAGATTATTAGCTTACCTACCTATGCGTATTAACGATGAATTGATAGAGATCCTAAGAGAATTTAAAGAAAAGGCTTCTGCCATCGGAGTGAAACAATTTATTATTCAAACTCACTTCCAAAGTCCTTTAGAGGTTACTCCCTACACCCGGGAAGCTATCCGGAAAATTCTTTCTGCCGGATGGCTGATTACGAATCAGTTGGTATATACCGTAGCTGCATCCCGACGGGGACACACCACAAGACTGAGACAAGTACTCAATTCGCTGGGAGTAGTTTGTTATTATACCTTCTCCGTCAAAGGATTCAATGAAAATTATGCCGTATTCACTCCCAACAGCCGATCGATGCAGGAGCAACATGAAGAAAAAGCATTTGGCAAGTTGACGCAGGAACAGGCTGACGAACTGTACTCTCTTCTTGAAACAGGTGAGGACATCGCTACTCGAATACGTCATTTCATGAAGAAACATCATTTACCCTTCATGGCAACAGACCGAAGTGTACTTAATCTGCCCGCTATCGGCAAGAGCATGACATTCAATCTAGTGGGAATAACAGAGGAAGGCAGACGTGTCCTTCGTTTCGACCATGACAGTACCCGCCGTCATAGCTCTATCATTGACAAACTGGGAAAAATATATATCGTAGAAAATAAATCACTCGCAGCTTATCTAAGGCAATTAAGCAAAATGGGGGAAGATCCGGAAGATTATGCCAGCATTTGGAGCTATACGGAAGGAGAAACAGAACCTCGCTTCAAGTTGTATGAATACCCTGAATTTGAATTCCACACAACAGAACGGATGAGCAATCTGGAAGTATTATAAACAACAAACAGTGAATAATAAACAGCCTCCTAATATATAATGCGTATCCTGTTTATTATTCACAGTTCATCACTCTTTGCCGAGCGTCCGTTATTCCTCGTTTTCCTCTTTCACCCGAATTACGATATTCGCTATGATAGCAGTCAAACCACCGGTCGTGATGCCAGACGAAAAGATACTACGAATAGCTTCCGGAGCCTGGCTTAACACATCGGGCATCAATTCTACTCCAAGTCCCAATGAAAGACTGACAGCCAATACCAATGTTTCCTTCCGTCCGATATTTTGTGATGCAACAATGCGGATTCCGGCTGCTGCGACAGTTCCGAACATTAACAAAGTAGCTCCGCCTAATACAGGGTCCGGCATCAGTGAGAAAACAGCTCCCACAATCGGAAATAGCCCCAAAAGAATCAACATTGCAGCTATATAGTAACCCACATACCGACTGGCCACTCCTGTCAATTGAATGATTCCATTGTTCTGAGCAAAAATAGAATTAGGGAAAGAGTTAAATATACCTGCCAGAAAAGAGTTAAAACCATCGGCCATCACACCTCCCGAAACTCGTTTGAGATAGTCGTCACCCTCGATCTTCAAACCAGAAATCATCGAATTGGCCGTTACGTCTCCGGTCGCTTCGATAGCTGTAATCATATATACGAGCCCGATGGCAATGAAAGAAGACACATTAAAATCGAGTCCGTATTTAAAAGGCTGGGGAATATTGAAACTCATCAGCATCTCTACATTCAAAGCACTCATATCTACTTTTCCCAAAACAAAAGCAAGGCCGTATCCCAAACAGAGTCCCAACACAATGGAACTCATGCGCAAATACTTATTCTTGCAACGGTTAAAAAACAGCACGCTGAGCAAAACCGCACCTGCAATCGAAAGATTCTCCCAAGAAGCAAACGTACCATTATCCATCGCAGTATAACCACCTCCACAAGAGATAATACCTACTTTTATCAGACTTAACCCGATAAGCAACACCACGATACCCGAAACCAACGGAGTAATAATATTACGCATATATTTGAAAGTGCGGCTGATAATCATTTCAATGGGAGCAGCCGCCATACAGACACCAAAAATAAGAGGAAGTCCACCGACAAGTCCCGTAGCAATGATAGGACCGATAAACGAAAAACTTGTTCCCTGAATACAAAGCAACTTTGCCCCTATAGGTCCAAAACGGCGACACTGGATAAAAGTAGATACCCCCGAAGCAAAGAGAGACATCGAAACCAAGAAACCGGTTTTCTCCACATCCAGTTTCAAGGCACTGGCGATAATCAACGGCGGAGTAATAATAGCTACAAAAATAGCAAGCAGATGCTGCAATGCCGCAAATAATGCATCTTTAAAAGGCGGACGGTCTTCAATACCGTATATCAAGTCTGTTTTCATCAGTTTTTAGTTTATTGTCCATTTCAGTGCCAGTGTAGGGATGACATAAAAACCATCGCGTCCACCAAAATTATTACTCAGCTCAACTTCTGAGCCCACACTCAACTTAAATTTATCACTGATACCTTTTATACGGTTCAGATTCACCCAAAACTGGGGCTCGGTAAGAAAAATAGTCTTCCCATAAGCAGTCTCCTCACGCCACCAGTCAGCAAAGCCGGAAAAAGTGAGCAAGTTATTGCTGAAATTCATATACCAGGTTCCGGTCAGCTGAAAGTTATTGGGAGAATGGTGTTTCTGAATATACTTATACATGGCCGACAATGAAAAGCCACGCGAGAAAGCAGTATTATTATAAGTATAGGTAACTCCCCCCAAATAAGCGTTCTGATAAGAAAAACCTTTGGCAAGACCTCCATTATACTCCACATGTACCGAGAACGGATTCTTCCAGAATTTCAATTCACGGGCTATTTCCCAATAAGCAGCCGCTACTCCGTCAGAAGTATAGTCCATGTCCACAAAGAAATAAGTACTACCCCACTTATCAGGATGAAACTTCTCTACGGTAGAGGTTAATACAGGACGGTCCTTTAAATCTTTATCATACAAAGAACGTCCGAAATCATAGTGCAACTGAATGTTTTGTGCCCTTAATCCGATGCCAACAGATAACAAAAACAGGCAAAAAAGAGCAATAGCAGTCCTTCTCATGTTGAATGTTTTTTTATTAAGGCGCAAAAGTAATTAAAAATCGTGGGAGTACGTTTCTATCAAATAGATATTATCACTATTTTTGCTCCCGATCAAATAGTAAACAATGGACATAGAAATAGAAAATCATCCGTTAGAGCCCTTTCTCCCCGCCAATGCCCGATTGCTGATGCTGGGAAGTTTTCCACCTCAAAAGAAACGATGGTCGATGGATTTTTACTATCCGAACCTGAACAATGATATGTGGAGAATCGTGGGATTGCTGTTCTTTAACAACAAAGACTACTTCCTTAACGAAACCCGGAAAGCTTTCTGCCGCGAACGCATTATCAGCTTTCTCAACGATAAAGGAATAGCTTTATTCGATACCGCTTCGGCCATCCGACGCCTACAGGACAATGCCTCAGACAAGTTCCTGGAAGTGGTGCAGCCCACTGATATAAGCCGACTTCTCGGACAACTCCCGGAATGCAAAGCCATCGTCACAACAGGGCAAAAGGCAACAGATACACTTCGGGCACAATTCGAAGTGGAAGAACCCAAGGTGGGCGATTTCTCTGAGTTCGTCTTTGATGGACGCCCGGTGCGCTTATACCGCATGCCTTCTTCTTCACGAGCCTATCCGTTGGCACTCGACAAAAAAGCGGCAGCATACCGCACCATGTATCAGGATTTACAAATGCTTAATATAGAATAAATATGAAAACTCTCTTTTTGCAATATCCCGCATGCAGCACTTGCCAGAAAGCTAAAAAGTGGCTGACAGAAAACAACATTGAGTATACTAACCGCCTTATTGTGGACGATAATCCCACAGTAGAAGAATTGAAAGCCTGGATTCCACTAAGCGGACTACCCGTTAAGAAGTTTTTCAACACCAGTGGTGTAGTATATAAAGAGCTGAAACTCAGCAGCAAGCTTCCTACAATGACTGAAGAAGAACAGATCGCCCTTTTAGCTACCAATGGCAAATTAGTGAAACGCCCGCTGGTAGTGACCGAGCGCTTCGTATTGGTAGGATTTAAACCCGAAGAATGGGAAAAATTAAAATAATTAGCAACTTCTTTGCATAAAAGCTTGCAAATTCAGAAGTTTATTCTACCTTTGCAGCCGCAAACACGGGAGTAGCTCAGTTGGTAGAGCACCGGTCTCCAAAACCGGGTGTCGGGAGTTCGAGCCTCTCCTCCCGTGCAGAAAAAATCCCGCTTAGGTCACATGACTTAGGCGGGATTTTTCATTAATCAAAAACGGATACTGATTTCTACCGGTTCCTCACCCATTGTCCAGTCAGGTCCTTCCTCGATCAAGCGAATGGCTTCCTCATCAGCCGAAGCACAAAGTCCCTTTTTAACAGTAATGTCTTGTGGACGTCCTTCCTTATCTACCCGAAAAGTAAGAATAACTTTTCCCTTGGCACGCGCACAGTCTTTATCAGACGGATGAACCAGACTCTCTTTCAGATACTTCCGAAATGCCTTTCTACCTATGGTAGGTTGGGGAGTACCGGACATTTTCAGACTCGCTACAGCTCCCGTTATACTCCCTTTCGACTGCGAACCATACCCTACCACTACCACCTCATCAAGCGTAGCTTGATCTTCGTTCATCGCTATTAATAAGCTTTTAGTCGTATCAGCCGGAAGTGTAACGGATTCATAACCAATATAATCGACTGCAAGTTCCCGATTTCCACCTGTCTTCAATACAAAATTACCATTTACGTCGGAGATAGTTCCCTGATTAGTCCCTTTCAGCTTAACGGTAGCACCGACAATAGGATAACCGCTGGAGTCTGTCACTCTGCCATGTACTTTACCCCCAACCGCTACCTGAGCAGTAAGGCTGCTGTCATTAGCCGGAATAGATTTCATAGCCGAACTTGTGGTAGCAGCCAAAGGTTCTTCGGCAATAGTGGTTTCCAATGCCTCATCAATCCATTCCTGTGTCATGGCCTGAGGCACCTCTGTGTGGGGAGATACAACAACTTTTTTCTCTCTATTCCCGGTTATCAATCCCTTCTGAATAGTTGCGGAATCTTTTCTCACCGTCGCCACCAAATCCTCTTTCTTTTCTTCCTTTTGTACAGACAAAGGTTCCAACTGAGATACTTCTTCCATCGCTATCCGTGCTTCATCCGGTAAAGTATTCTCCTGAAGCAGGAAATAAGAACCGATACAAACTCCGATCAGAAGGCTGGCAGCCACACTCCAGACAATGGTATGCCTGCGTTTTTGCGTTACGCGCATATTCACCCGGCGACGCAACAACTCTATTTGCTCATCGGCTCCACTCTCCACCCGGCTATACCCTTCCAACGCATCGGCCAAAAAAGGATCACGCATCGCTTCTTTCTCCAATCGATGTGCTTCTTTCCCCTTGCGGAATCCCCGTATGTAATCCGATAGTTTCATCCCTTAAGCTGATTTTTAATGCAAATCTTTAAATTCCGTTTTCCATTTTGGATATAGCTCTTCACATTGTTCAGAGTAAATCCGGTTTGTTCCACAATGTCGGCATACGACATCTCTTCGAGAAAGAAACGCGTAATACTGGTCCGTTGTTCTTCGGGCAACTTTTCGAGACAGTGATGTAATGCCTTCAGTTGTTCCTCCGAACTTTCCTCTTCACATAACAGATGCAGAAATTCGTCAGATTCCACAATATTAACCGTATAATCTAACGGAATTTCTTTATTTTCCTTCCGTAAAAGTTGCAGGCAATGATTCTTCGCTACCCGGTAGAGCCATGGCTTGAACACTTTTATCTCATAATTTCCCAACTTAGGTAGTAAATCTTCAAATAGTTGCATGACTGCTTCCTGTGCCCGGTCTTCATCATGCAGGTATTTCAGGCAAAGTCCATACAGTAACGGTATATATCGGTTATATAATTCGCCGAAATATTCCGTATCGCCAGACTTCGTATAGTGTATCAGTAATTCCTCGTCCGATAGTCTCGATATGTTTCTTTTGAAAAACAACATCTATTCCTCTTCTTCGTCGATAACGACTTGATATTTTTCTTTCATTACTTCAAAATCACCTGTAATCTGGTCTAATATTTCATGTGTATCTGTACTCTTTACCAATGTGGGTATACCGTAATAGACGGATGCTTTGTAGGGTAGCAGTATCATTTTGCCTTTAGGCAGTGAACGTCCCATGCCGGTCATGAACACGGGAATATATTTCACTTCAGGTCGCAGAGACAGGATACGGGCTATACCGGATTTTATTTTTCCCATTTGTTCCGACTTTCCTCTGGTTCCTTCCGGAAAAAGAATCAGTGAATATCCGGCATCAATGGCTTCGAGCATCTTGCGAATCGGATCATGTTCCGAATCTTTTTCCCCTTTTCTCCTGATTAAAAGAGTATTGATGAAAAAGTTACTTATCGAAGCCTGAAAGCGAGTTTTCCCGAAATAATCTTCTGCCGCTACAGGTTTGACTTTCCATAAAAGGTTACCGGGCAAAGAAGATAGCAAACTGAGGGTATCCAAGTGGCTGTTATGATTGGCAAGGATGATAAACTGCTTCTCCTTTTTGAGGAACTGGCAATCGGTGAACTGAACCCCTACGATTAATTTCAGGAACCAGTGGAAAACACCTTTATATATAATCCGCATGGCAACAGATTGCATGAATCTTTTTTCCATCTTTTCCTCTTAATAAGCAATATAATAAACTAAATGAAAAAATACGGGGGCAGTGTAGGCCAGAGAGTCGATCCGGTCGAACACCCCTCCATGACCGGGAATACTGTTTCCCATATCTTTGATTCCTTTGTCTCTCTTGATCGCGGAGATGACTACATCTCCCGAGAATCCGGCAATTGCGATAAGGGCACTTACCAGGATGACATTAGGAGCGGAGAGGGGAGTCAGGAAACCGAGAAAGTAACCAATCACAGTGGTACTGATTACACCACCCAGAAAACCTTCCCATGTTTTGTTCGGACTTATTTTCGGAAGTATCTTATGCCGTCCCAAGAGTTTACCCCAAATGAACTGCATGACATCATTTATTTCGGTAAGGAATACAAGGAACAACAGCAGACCTCGTCCTCCTGAACTGAATCCCGGTAGTTCGGGAAGCGACAGGAGATAAGCAAGGTGACTGATACCGAATACCGAAAGCATCAGAATCCATTGCAACAGGGCCATCGACTTGGTAATTCCATGCGTGTCTCCCTTTAAAACCAGTCGTAAAGGCAATACAAGGAACATGACTACCGGAATGAATATGATAAAGGCTCCATACCAGGCCAGGTAGGCAAGGTAATATTGAATGGGAATGGCTAGTATGCCCCAGAACAATGCTCCGCGATCCGCTTCTCTGAATCCCAGTACCGAATAAAGTTCTCTGAAGGCGATAAAAGAGAGAAATGCAAGGAAGAAATAAGAGATGTTATAGCTGATAAATACGGCACCGATAAACATGCCCGCCATGATCCACCATGAGCGTGTGCGTGCAGCGAGTTCGCTGATATTTGTTTTCGGAAATATCTTCTTTACGAGAAAGAGAATAAGGCTTGCCGTAACAAGTAGTCCGATGATAAGCGAGATGACAATAATCAGTTCATCGCTTAATGTGGGGAATATTTTATCCAGTAGGTCTTTCATTTTATTTCAGTGTTTGTAGTGTGTGATATGAGGTACAAGCGGTGTATCAGTGTTGCGATAAGACCGATGTTGATAATGATTAGAGCTATGAAACATACCATCCGGTCGTATCCTGAATAAATAGTGCAAGTGGCGACCACGAAGGTAAGAGTCAATAATGCCATACGGTGCTGCTTGGCCATCGGGCCGTTAAAGAAATGCTGGTGTGTCTTGTATGCCCCTATCCAGCGGAAATAGGCAGTCATAACAGCGAGAAGAGCAGCCAGCCATCCCAATTCAATGCCGAATCCACCAGCTACATACCCCACGGGAATGATGAACAGAGCATCGGCAAAGCGGTCGGGCATATCGTTATAAAGATCTCCATTGGCACTTTTCTTTCCTCCTTCAATGGCTACCATCCCGTCGAACAGATTGCAGAGTAATCGCGACTGCATACAAACGATAAACAGAATATAGGCTACATATTTATTGAAGCCGGGATAAATGACTGTGCCAATCAGCAGGAGACATCCCACCATAGCGAAGAATACACTCATCATGGAAATTTGGTTGGGTGTGACACCCCAATGAGTAAGTTTACGGGCAATGATATTAGCCCAGGCCGTGTTTCGTGAGGCTATTTCCCGCCTTCCATCAACTTCATTTTTCATATTTGTGATATGTTTATGATTCGCAAATATACACATCATCTGATGAGTTGCAAAGGAATGAGTGAGAATTTTGAAATGAACCTCTTTTGCAGCAAAATAAAAAAAGTTTGGGTTGTTTATGGAATCTGTGTGGAATCTGCATCTCTATAGTAAAAGCGAACTAATAGTAACATTTTAAAATAATGAAGTTATGAAAACAAATCAATTCAGAGCGATGGTGTTCGCACTGCTAATGGCAGTTATCTCTTTGGCTACAGTGAGTGCACAAGCTATTACTGTGTCGGGTACTGTAACAGATGCAAAAGATGGAACTCCGCTTGTCGGCTGTTCGGTACAGATAAAGGGTACTACGAAAGGTACGGTGACGAACATGAACGGTCAATACACGATTCAGTCTAAGAAAGGAGAGACGTTGTTGTTTCAGTATATCGGCTATACGCAAGAGAAAAGGGTGGTAAAATCGTCCACACTGGATGTGAAGATGAAAGCTGACGAACTTGTATTGGAAGAATGTGTGGTTGTAGGATACGGACACGAACTAAGGGCCACTAAATCAATGTCTACTGCTTATATGGCAGTATGTCCCGCATCGGGAATCATGTATAATGCTGTAAATGCGGAAGAATATGGCGAGATTCAGGAAAATGGTTTCAAGAATGTGTCGGATGCTCCACTTTCTACTTTTTCTATTGACGTGGATGCCGCTTCTTACAGCAATATGCGTCGTTTTATCAATAAAGGTAAACTGCCTCCAGTCGATGCAATCCGTACGGAAGAATTAGTGAACTACTTTTCCTATGATTATCCGAAACCGACGGGAAGTGATCCTGTGAAGATTACGATGGAAGCCGGAACCTGCCCTTGGAACGCAGATCACCGTCTTGTCCGTATCGGACTGAAGGCTAAAGAAATCCCGACGGACAATCTGCCTGCATCCAATCTTGTCTTTCTGATCGACGTCTCTGGCTCTATGTGGGGAGCGAACCGGTTGGATTTAGTGAAATCCTCTCTTAAACTATTGGTAAACAACTTACGTGATAAAGATAAAGTAGCTATCGTGACTTATGCAGGCAATGCCGGTGTGAAACTGGAAGCAACTCCGGGCAGTGACAAACAAAAGATACGTGAAGCCATTGACGAGCTGGAAGCAAGTGGTTCTACCGCAGGAGGTGAAGGGATCATGCTGGCTTATAAAATAGCCCAAAAGAACTTTATATCAGGAGGCAACAATCGTATCATACTCTGCACCGATGGTGATTTCAATGTGGGCGTATCATCGGACAAGGAACTTGAAAAGCTGATTGAACAAAAGCGTAAAAGCGGTATATTCCTCACCGTATTGGGATATGGAATGGGCAACTACAAAGACAACAAGATGCAGACTCTCGCCGAAAAAGGCAACGGAAACCATGCCTACATCGATAACTTACAAGAAGCCAACCGGGTATTGGTGAACGAATTCGGAGCAACTTTACACACTGTTGCCAAAGACGTAAAGTTACAGGTAGAGTTCAATCCGGCACAAGTGCAGGCCTACCGACTGATAGGTTACGAGAGCCGTTTGCTTGCAGACGAGGATTTTAATAACGATACAAAAGATGCCGGAGAAATGGGAGCCGGACATACAGTGACAGCTTTCTATGAAGTAATTCCCACGGGAGTAAAGAGTGATTTTGCAGGAAAAATAGACGATCTCAAATATCAGAAAAAACAAAAACCATCTACGCCTCTCAATGAATCTGACGAGTTATTAACCATTAAGCTACGTTACAAAGCTCCGGACAGTAACACCAGCAAGAAGATAGAATTGCCGTTGATTGACCATAAAAGCAACCGGGTCTCTGCCGATTTCCGCTTTGCAGCCGCAGTAACCATGTTCGGACAACTACTGAGAGACTCGGAATTCAAAGGAAACGCCACTTATGACAAAGTGATCTCTTTGGCAAAAACCGGATTAGAAAATGATGAAAAAGGATACAAAAGAGAATTCATACGGCTTGCAGAAACTGCCAAAAGTCTCTGAGATTGTGGAAGTTTTCCACGGTATCCACACTCCAAAGTCCCGTTTTCCACAGTTTGAACTTTAGGTCATCGTTCATAAACAGCTATATACTAACACTATAGCATATCCACCTTCGTTCTGGCACGAGGCTTGCAATATTATTATCGTAAGCAAGTGGCTTACAGAAAAACAAACTTCATTTATTAACTTAAAACTTACAATTATGAAAAAGGTATTAGTAGCAGTAGCATTGGTTATGGGATTAGGTAGCTCAGTAGCATTCGCACAGAACGCAGAAAACGCTAACGCAGTGGTAGCAACCGCACAAGCTCCGCAAGACGAGTATACAAAGATTGAAGTAAAGGATCTGCCCGCAGCAGTAACCGAAGCTCTCGGAAAAGCTTATCCTGAATCAACCATCAAGGAAGCATCGGTAACAACTAAAGAAGAAGGTAAACTTTACAAAGTAGTCGTTACTCAGAAAGACGGAACAGACGTGACTGTGGTATTGAACGAAAAAGGGGAAGAAGTAAAATAAAAGTGCACGTTTAAAGGGCGAAAAGCACTGTTTCCAATCAGGGGAGCAGTGCTTTTCCCATTTATGGAGGAATGTGGACTTACCATTACAGTTTATTTGCCTCTTATCATCTATTGACTGGCCTCCTCCTGTCCGGCAACGAATGATAGGGACAATAAATATAAGCAACCGACTTCCGGAACAAAATTCAGAGTCACTACTTAAATCAACTCGTAGCTGCTGCTTTGGATGGGCATATCGAGATTGTGAAGTACCTTCTCCAACAGAATACCCTCACGATTGTCGTACTCGTAACCGAAAGTAGCACGAATGCCCTGCAAAATAAACTGCGTAGCACGGTCCAGAGCAATGGGAAGACTGTCTCCCTGCAATAAAGCTCCGGTAATGACACTCGTAAACGTATCTCCCGTACCCGGATAATGGGCGGGCAAATAGGGACATGTGATTTTCCAGTAACGGTTTCCTGTCCGATTGTAAGCATAAACAGAAGTTTTGTGGGGTTCGTCCAACACCGGTACACTGGTGATAATGACCACTTCCGGCCCTTTGTCCGACAAACAACGCAAATACTCTTTTAGTTCCTGATCGGTATTACTCTCTTTATACGGCCGGTCGAGCAGATAGAAAAGTTCCGTCAGATTGGGGGTGATCACATCGGCATGTGTGACTAAATGCTGCATTTCCACCACCATCGATTCATTGAAATTGGAATAGAGCTTACCATTGTCTCCCAAAACGGGATCTATTACAGTCAGACTATCTTTTCTGCGAAAATCACGAATAAAATCAGATACAATCTGAATCTGTCGGGGCGATCCCAGATAACCGGTATAAATAGCATCAAACTCCACTTCCAACCGTTTCCACTCAGCAATGATACGAGGCATCTCGTCCGTCAGATCAAGAAAAGTAAAATCAGGATACTGCGTGTGGTTAGACAGGATGGCCGTAGGCAACGGACATACCTGAAACCCCATCGATGACAGAATGGGAATGACGACCGTCAGAGAGACCCTTCCCATACCGGAAAGATCGTGAATGGCCGCCACCTTCTTTACTTTATTTGCAAACATACACTTATATCAATCAAAACCAATATTCATCCAGGCAACCCGCAGTCGCATCTCCTCTGACACTGCTTCGTTACTTTAATATTACCAATACATCTCTCGCTCCATGAGCTCCCATCACCAATGCCTGTTCAATGTCGGCAGTCTTTGAGGGTCCCGAGATAAATGTACCGAATTTATATTTTTCATCTTTTACCCGTTCGTAAGCCTGATGCATATTGCTCACAATACGATTTTTGTCCAGAACAATCACCAGCTTCTCGGCAATAAAATAGAGTGCCTTGTATTTCACTGTCTGAGGAATCCAGACAGCCGCATTCTCGGCTACTCCGATTTCACCTTTGACAACGGCTATATCGGTTCCGTTCAGATCCTGCGCACGACCTAACAAATCAGGATTGAACGTAGCACACGTGATTTCCTCCAAATCGGAAGCAATGCTGCCGGCATCAGGGTAAGTACGGCGAATGACAGCATTGATATCTTCTCCCTCACCGAGCACAATAGCCTCACCACCGACGGCAAAACTCATTTCACAGAATTTGGCAACCACGTCCGGATAAACAGTTGCATTGATCTGCCAATCGGGATATTCGTAGCGGTTCTTCGTATTTTTACGGATACTCGCTAATATGTCTTCTTTACTATTCATTTGTTTTCCTCCTTTCCCTGCACTTTATTTTTCTTCCACATCTCGTTAAACGATTCGCCCGCGAATTTAGGAAGTTCTCGTCCTTTTCCCCACGCATCCAAATCGTTATACTTCATAAAACGTGGCAAATGGTTAACTACCGGAGCAGCCCAAAGCGCCGCATTGAAAAGCGTAGGATGATCCATCAACACCTTCATGCCACCGGACATTATTTTCTTACCCGTATTAGCTTTTCCAATCTTATCCAGATCCTGCCTCCATTTATAAATCTGTTCGGCCAAGTCCACCTTTGCCGGACAAACATCCGAACAAGACATACAGAGAGAACAGGCTGACAGATTATCGTAATACTTTTCCGGATCATGTGCCATTCCCAGATTGATACCGATAGGTCCGGGAATAAAGTAAGTGTAAGAATATCCTCCACTCCGACGATACACCGGACACGTATTCATGCAGGCACCACATCGGATACAGTTCAAAGTCTTGATATGATCGGGATGGGCCAGCAGGGCACTCCGTCCATTATCTACAATAATAATATGATATTCACCTCCTTCACGGGGATTCCGGTATTGAGAGGTATAAGTAGTGATCGGCTGTCCCGTTGCCGAACGTGCCAACAGACGGGTAAACACTCCCAGAGCCTCCATGTCCGGCACAATCTTTTCCATGCCGAAAGCAGCAATATTCAGTGTCGGGCACGATGTACCCATATCGGCATTTCCTTCATTGGTACAAACCACAATATCTCCGGTAGACGCCACAGCAAAGTTGGCTCCCGTCATAGCGGCTTCTGCATTCAGAAAGATATTTCGTAAGTTCTTTCGGGCGGCATGGGTCAGATAAGTGGGATCAAAATTCCCTTTCTCCGTTCCCATTTCTTTCTCAAAAAGTTCTCCTACCTGCTCACGCTTGATGTGGATAGCCGGAAGTACAATATGACTCGGTGCCAGATTCATCAATTGCAGGATACGCTCACCGAGATCGGATTCCACCACATCGATTCCTTTCTCTATCAGAAACGGGTTCAGTTCGCACTCTTCTGCCAACATCGATTTGCTTTTTACAAAATGCTTTACTCCGTGACTGCTCAATATTTCATAAACGATGGCACGATACTCTTCCGCATCTTTTGCCCAGTGAACGATGGCTCCATTGGCTGTGGCATTCTTCTCAAACTCCAGCAAGAGTTCCTCAAGGTGGCTGTTGGAGTAGAGTTTCAACGCACATGCCTTATCACGCAATTCTTCCCACTCGGGTACTTCCTTGCTCATCTTGTCTCTCTTGGCACGAACCATCCAAAGGGTCTCGTTGTGCCATGCTGCCATCACCGGATTTTCCAGGAATTTTTCGGCAGCTTTTGCATGCTTGGTACTCATAATTGTGATGCTAATATTTCTACAACATGAATCATTCGGATAGGCAGGTGCTCACGTTCGATGATACCCTGCATATGCATCAGGCAGGAGCTATCCGCTCCGGTGATGTATTCGGCACCGGTCTCCATGTGATGCCGTATCTTATCGCGTCCCATACAGACTGAAACAGCCTGCTCCTCGACCGCAAACATACCTCCGAAACCACAACATTCGTCCACATGGGAGGGCTCAAAAACTTCAATTCCTTCGACCATCTGAAGTAAATCACGCAATTTATTAAAATAAGGTATATTCAGTTCGCTCGGAGCTGACAGGAAAAGTTCACGTACACCGTGACAACTGTTATGGATGCTGACTTTATGGGGAAAGCGGGCAGGAATTTTCGTAGGTTTTATCACATCGTGAATGAAAGCGCAAAGGTCATATATCTTACCTGCGCTCTGGCACTGATGGCCTTCTTTGGCCAGAATGCCGGGATGATTCTCTTTCACAAAAGCCACACAACTGGCAGAGGGACCGACAATGTAATCGTACTTCCGGAATAAATCATCGAAACGAATAGCCATTTTTAAAGATTCATCTTGAAAACCGGCGTTCGCCATGGGCTGTCCGCAACAGGTCTGGTCAAGAGGATAATCAACATCCACCCCTAAGTTCTTCAGTAATTTATATGATGCCACCCCTACCTGCGGATAAATGGCATTGATATAACAGGGGATAAATAAACCTACTTTCATAATATATCATTAATTAGTTACAAGTCACGAGTCACAAGCTACGAGTCACAAACGATCAATAACACACAAGACACAATACGGCTGCCTATATCTTGCAGCTTATCACATATAGCCCGAATCAGATCCCACAGCTCATAGAATATTTATCAGTTTGTGCGTTTGCAGGCTAAGTCTCCATTTAGGATGTCGCATCACGCAATCCACCGTTTCTGCGGTGTTATTACAAGAACAAGGCTGAAGGAAAAAATGTTCGGCGGGAAGTTGTTCATAAACGTCAATATTTTGTCCTTCGTAAACAACTTTAACTTCATCCATCCGGTTTAAAGCTAAATTGACACCCTGCTTGGGAGAGCAGGTCACCCAATCGATAGCAACGGGCAAGGGTTTCGTACCATTGGTTTCGATACATACATACTTGCCTGCACGGTGCAAAAGGTCTATAAAAGCATCGTCAATCCACAAAGAAGGCTCTCCTCCGGTAAGAATCACCATGACAGCCGGATACTTCCCTATTTCATTGACAATATCTTCGTCTGTCATCATTTCACCCTCTTCGTGTCGGGTATCACAGAAGTCACATTTCAGATTACAGCCCGAGAAACGTATAAAAACAGCAGGGGTACCCGTATGATACCCCTCTCCCTGTAAACTATAAAAAATTTCGTTAATCTTTCTCATAAATCACCGTATTTGCTTCCGATTCCTGCACTTCGACCTTATAACATTGAGGTATTTGCTTGCATACCCAACGGGCAATATTTTCTGCCGTGGGATTAAAAGGAAGTACCTCATTCAGATTCCTGTGATCCAGTTTCTCCTTAACGGCCTGCTTAATCTGGGTGAAATCCACTACCATTCCATCTGCATTGAGCCGCTCAGAACGGCAGTAGACAGTGATAATCCAGTTGTGACCATGAAGACTGGCGCATTTGCTCCGGTACGGAAGAATCAGCTTATGTGCAGCCGATATCTCCATTCTTTTGATTACTGTAAACATTGTTGTAGATATTATTAATGGTTACTGCACCTAATGTCACCTCGGTGCGGGCACAAAGATAATACAAAAGATAGTTTTCATTCAGCGAGAAAAGTTATTTTTCCTATTTTTGCCGAATGAAAACTATCTGTATTATATTAGGTACCATTTCGCTGGGGCTCGGCATTCTTGGCATTTTTCTGCCATTATTGCCCACTACCCCGTTTCTGCTACTCACTGCCGCCCTCTATTTCAAGGGATCTCCCCGGTTATACCAGTGGCTTCTGAATCACAAATACTTTGGTACTTATATACGCAACTTTCGGGAAAATAAAGCGATCCCGTTACGCGCCAAAATCATCTCACTGCTGCTCATGTGGGGCACAATGCTTTATTGCATTTTCTTCCTGATCCCGTTGGTCTGGGTCAAGATACTCCTCTTCCTGATAGCCGCAGGCGTAACTTATCATATACTTTCTTTTAAAACATTGAAAAAGTGAGATAAGCCTGCACGGGCATCTTCCAAACGGTCTTCCCAGTGCTTCACAGAATTCTGTCCAATCACATCCGAAACATACTTAACCGAAATAAAAGGAATTTCTTTGGCTCTGCATACAAAAGCCTGCGCATAAGCCTCCATATCAACCACATCTCCCTCAATATCCGTCAGCTCGGTCAGGAAGCTATCACCGGTATTGCAGGTTGCCGATTCGGTCCAGTGTTGGCAAAAGCCCCTGGCAGCAAGCAATTCCGACGAATCAATACGGTATTCCATTCCCAATCCGGTCATCTTATGCATATCCCGATCGACAAAATGACGGCAGACAAAAACGTCCCCTACCTGATGATTAATAGTTCCGGCTGTTCCCTGATTGATCACAATATCGGGCTTCACTTGCTGGATAGCCTCGGACAAATGAAAAGCCGATTTCACTTTTCCAATACCGGTCCGCACATAATATACCTCCACGTCGGGCCACTTGATTTCTGTAAATTCGCCTTGTACGGCATAAGTCACCAATATCTTTAACATGATTACTTTTTTTGAATTTCATACATTTATATCGCTGCAAAAGTAATCAATTAAAGCCAAATTGACCAGATATTATCTTTAATTGGTCAGAATCTACATATACCCGGCTCCTTTTCATCCTATCTTTGCCCGAAACTTAAAGCACAAATATCATGATTCAAAACTCTATCTCCGACAATCGTATCGTCTGGCTCGACGTCATCCGCTGTGTTGCAATGATAATGGTCATAGGCGTTCATTGTATCGACCCTTTTTACATTTCGCCCACAATGCGGGCTATTCCGGAATACACGCATTGGGCAGCGATCTATGGTTCACTGCTCCGTCCGTCGGTACCTCTGTTTGTTATGATGACGGGACTGCTTCTGCTCCCCGTAAAAAAACAACCACTGGGTAAATTCTACAAAAAGCGCATTTACCGTGTTTTGTTCCCTTTTCTTATATGGTCGGTGTTGTATAGCATGTTTCCTTGGGTTACAGGCGTACTCGGACTACCGAAAGAGATCATCGGTGACTTCTTTTGCTATACACAAGGGCAGGAATCACAAAGCCTGATAGACTCTCTTAAAGATGTGGCAATGATTCCATTCAACTTCAGCCATAAAGAGAACCACATGTGGTATATCTATCTACTTATCGGTCTGTATCTCTACATGCCATTCTTCTCGGCATGGATAGAAAATGCCGACCGAAAGACCAAACGAGCTTTTCTCCTGATATGGATTATCTCACTCTTTATCCCTTATTTGAAAGAGTATGTTGCCAATTGTTTGTTCGAAAGAAGCGGATATGTATTCGGCACGGACACGTGGAATGAATTCGGGCTCTTCTATTACTTTGCCGGATTCAACGGCTATTTATTACTGGGGCATTATGTCAAAAAAGGAAATGACTGGAGCCTTATGAAAACATTCATACTCTGCATACTCATGTTTGCCGTCGGATATTATATCACTTATACAGGGTTCAGCACCACAGCGTCAAATCCCAATGCGACGGAAACGGAGATGGAACTCTTCTTTACCTTCTGCAGCCCCAATGTGCTACTAATGACTTTGGCTACCTTCTTACTATTACAAAAGGTTGTCATCACCAACTCTACTGTCATTAAAGTATTGGCCAATATGACCCAGTGTGGTTTCGGCATCTATATGGTACACTATTTTGTCGTAGGTCCCTTCTTCCTTTTAATAGGACCTTCGTCATTGCCCATCCCTTTGCAGGTTCCACTGATGGCTATCTGCATATTCCTTTGCAGTTGGGCATTTACTGCACTAATTTATAAGCTGATGCCACGAAAAGCCGTTTGGTTTATGGGATAAAGAACAAGCATTTACGGGTGAATGGAAAGATATTCGGACTCCTTCCATCCACCCGTAAATCCATAATACGAAGAAAGCTACAAAAAAGTACCGGGGCCCAATATATCATCCATATAGCTCACATTGCGAGTACGCAGCAATGTTCCATTCGGACTATAGAACAGTTGATACTGGATGTCTACATTTTGCTGTCCCACCTTAATGACAATAATCGGTTGCCATTTCGGAAATTCTACGTAAGTGACGTCCTCTACCTGCCAGCCGGAATAGGGTCCGGAAGCATACGCATTATATACCGTGGCAGAAAGTTCATCGGTATCTCCCCACTCTGTCTGCGTCATCTGCCATTGTCCCTGTGCATTGAACCAGACATTCTTTTCATAACCATTCATCATAAAATCGGCACAATAGTAACCACCGTCCTGCGACCAGGCGATTCCATCAGCCTTGGGATACATTTTTTTCAGGGCTGTCTGCACTTTGGCAGGTGCATTATCCGCAAAAACCGACACAGCCACTACCAACAAAGCCATCAACAAGCTGAATCTCAATTTTATCATAGCTAAAGCATTTTAATCGGGTGAATACTTTTCGCTAACTAACAGTTTGCAGGGATGGTTTGTTTCGAAAAAACGGCCGACACCCATTCGAACCGGCTCAAATACTCTTTTAAAGAGAAGAAGTAATACTCTCAATCGTATCTTTCACGCGTTTCACTGTCGTCACGTTCCGCTCATACTCACTGATGTGGACAGTTCCTCCCATGGATACCGCCTCATTCTTATACTCCATTCCGCTCTTAATGCTTTCACGAGCCGAGAAATGGAATTCCTGAATACCGGTCTCTTTTGCAATCCGGCAGATATTCTTTTCGTTCACCCCACAACCTGCAAGGAGAGTAATTCTGCCGTTCGCCCTTTCACGGAGTTCCTTCAACAAAGGTATTCCAAGTTCCGCCGTTGCCTGTTGCCCCGAAGTCAGGATACGGTCGCATCCCAAATCAATTATCTGTTCCAAAGCTTCAGACGCATCACGGCAGACATCAAATGCCCGATGGAAAGTGACAGATAAGCCTTTCGAGGCCTCCATCAATTGTTTCATCACCGGTACGTCTATCCCGCCATTTGTAGTCAGGCAGCCAAACACCACCCCGTCGGCTCCAAGTTGACGAGCCATTTCTATATCCTTCAGCATGGTCTTTACCTCGACAGGAGAATAAAGAAAATCGCCGCCGCGCGGACGTATGATGACATGCAGCCGGGTGGTCGTCAGTACCTCACGTGCCATTGCTATCTCGCCATACGACGGAGTAGTTCCGCCTTCGGGGATACCGGCACAAAGTTCCACACGGTTTGCTCCACCTTCCTGTGCAGCAATGCAACTCTCTACAGAGTTGGTACAAACCTCAAATAAGTAATTCTTCATATTTTATCCATATTAAAACAACTGTTGAACGGAGAATTAAAAAAGGGCGAATTGCTTCGCCCTTATCCTAAACATTTTCTTTTTCAATCTTTACTTTGCAAAGCTCACCGCACGTGTTTCGCGGATAACGGTTATCTTCACCTGTCCCGGGTAGGTCATCTCATCCTGAATCTTCTTCGCAATTTCACCCGACAGATTCTCCGTCTGCTTATCGTCTATCTTATCCGCTCCGACAATGACGCGAAGTTCACGTCCTGCCTGAATGGCATAAGTTTTGGTCACACCCGGATAAGACATAGCCAATTGTTCCAGATCGTTCAGACGCTTGATATAAGCTTCAACAATTTCACGGCGTGCACCCGGACGTGCTCCTGAAATAGCATCACACACCTGTACGATAGGTGCAAGCAGACTGGTCATTTCTATTTCATCATGGTGAGCACCGATAGCGTTGCAAATATCCGGTTTTTCCTTAAACTTCTCAGCAAGCTTCATACCTAACAAAGCATGTGGCAATTCCGGTTCTTCATCGGGCACCTTACCAATATCGTGCAGCAATCCGGCACGTTTTGCCTTTTTCGGATTCAGTCCCAGTTCGGATGCCATCACAGCACAAAGATTAGCCGTTTCGCGAGCATGTTGCAACAGGTTCTGTCCGTAAGACGAACGATATTTCATTTTACCGATGATACGAATCAACTCCGGATGTAATCCGTGTATACCAAGGTCGATAGTGGTGCGTTTACCTGTCTCGATAATCTCTTCTTCCACTTGCTTACGCACTTTGGCAACCACCTCTTCGATGCGTGCCGGGTGGATACGTCCGTCAGTAACCAACTGGTGCAATGCCAGACGGGCTATTTCACGGCGAACAGGGTCGAACGCAGAAAGAACGATAGCCTCGGGGGTATCGTCTACTACGATTTCAACACCGGTAGCAGCTTCGAGAGCACGGATATTGCGGCCTTCGCGTCCGATAATGCGTCCCTTGATTTCGTCCGATTCAATGTGGAATACAGTTACTGAGTTTTCAATAGCTGTTTCTGTAGCCACACGCTGTATAGACTGTATCACGATGCGTTTAGCCTCTTTACTTGCGGTCAACTTGGCATCATCCATGATATCATTGATATAAGACTGTGCCTGGGTTTTCGCTTCTTCTTTCAGTGACTCTACCAGACGTTCTTTGGCTTCGTCGGCCGACAAACCGGAAAGTGCTTCCAGCTTCTCAATCTCCTGATGCTGGAGTTTGTCCAGTTCTTCTTTCTTCTTGTCTACAATACCCAATTGAGCTTCCAGATTTTCTCTGACCGCATCAGCCTCGGCTCTTTTACGCTGAATCTCTTCCTGGCGCTGGCTAAGCACCATTTCACGTTGCTTCAACTTATTTTCGGCCTGTTGGATCTTTTGGTTACGTAGAGCTACCTCTTTCTCCAAATCTGCTTTCTTATTGAGAAACTTCTCTTTCACTTCCAGCAGTTTGTTTTTCTTAATCACTTCCGCTTCTGTCTCTGCTTCTTTCAGGACATTATCATATTTGGCCTTTAGTCCGTATTTAAACAATACGTACGATAAGATTCCTCCTACGATGAAGCATGCAATGGATGCTACTATTGTTACTAACATTGTAATTTAATTTAAATATAAATAAAAACGCACTGCCAAATACCCGAGAGCTTCCTCTTTCGGGCATCTTTAGCAGTGCGTGGATTTTCTTTATAAAAATGGAAACAGTTATTCCTCGTTCCTGAAATACTCTTCCAGCATTTCCGTAAGTTCTTCTATCTTGGCCGTATACGGTTGGGTATCATTACGTTGCAGCAACTGTAGCTTCTCCAGTGAAAACTGATATGCCACCATAGCTATAATCTTCTCCGGAGCCACGTTCCTGTAGTGCTCCCGATACGCATTGAGCCTGATATTTACCTGCTTTGCCGCTTCTCTTACGATCTCTTCCTCATCACGGTTAATGGTGAGAGGATAATAAGAATCCGCTATTTGCAGGTTTATTTTTATTTTATCGTTCATACATCCTTTTTTATGTTATTCATTCAACAAAGCGATGCATTTATCGACTTCACGCACTAATTTGGACAATCGCAGCTTCGTCTCTTTTACGTCGCTGCCGTTAAGGCTGATTGTCGTAGCTGTTTTTAGGTCTGTGTAGCTTGATTCTAACGCTTTGTATTCAGCTCTCGCCTTTTCGAGTTCGGACTTCTCTTCTTCGAGAAGTTGCTTTAACTCAGCATTTTCGCGCTTTAATTCATCGTGCAGATAGATTAAATGCCGCAGCCTTGCTTCAAAGGTACTTAATAGCTTCTTTTCTTCTTCTGTCATCACTACACCAAAATTGTACACAAAAATACGATTAACTCTGATATTACAAAAACTTTTCGGCGGAAAATAGTCATTTATAGTGAAAATAGTTATCCGGGGGACTTCCTTTACCTCCCCCGACTCCTAATTATATAAAAGCCCGCTACAAGCACAATTATCCAAAATCGACAACCGATTTGTTATAAATATGCAATAAGAGCGCAAAAAACCGGATACATTTTCATCTTTTTGTGGCTTTTTGTTATTAATTTAATAGAATTTATATCAGATAGACTACGATTTCGAACTTTTATTCCTACATTTGCGGGCAAATGATAACCTTTATTAAAACGCATAATCATGGCTAAAATAACCAAAGAAGCCGCATTGCTCTATCATTCACAGGGCAAACCCGGTAAAATTGAGGTGGTACCTACCAAACCCTACAGTACACAAACCGACTTATCTCTCGCTTACTCTCCCGGCGTGGCAGAACCATGCCTCGAAATAGAAAAGAACCCACAAGATGCTTATAAATATACAGCCAAAGGCAATCTGGTAGCTGTTATCTCAAACGGTACAGCTGTTCTGGGATTGGGTGATATCGGCGCTCTTAGCGGCAAACCGGTAATGGAAGGTAAAGGTTTGCTTTTCAAAATCTATGCAGGAATCGATGTATTCGATATCGAAGTCAATGAAAAAGACCCCGACAAATTTATCGAAGCCGTCAAAGCCATCGCCCCTACTTTCGGGGGTATCAACCTGGAAGATATCAAAGCACCCGAATGCTTTGAAATAGAACGCCGCCTGAAAGAGGAACTCGACATTCCCGTAATGCATGACGACCAGCACGGAACGGCCATCATCTCCAGTGCGGGATTGGTCAATGCCTTGCAAGTAGCCGGTAAAAAGATTGAAGATGTAAAAATCGTAGTTAACGGTGCAGGTGCTTCGGCCGTATCGTGCACGAAGCTTTATGTATCATTGGGCGCACGCCTTGAAAACATTGTCATGCTCGATAGCAAAGGTGTTATCAGCAAGGCACGCACCGACCTGAACGAACAGAAGCGTTATTTCGCAACCGACCGTACCGATATTCACACACTGGCCGAAGCCATCAAAGATGCCGACGTATTCTTAGGACTCTCCAAAGGAAACACTTTGTCGCAGGATATGGTGCGCAGCATGGCTCCGATGCCTATCGTCTTTGCCCTGGCAAACCCGACCCCGGAAATCTCTTACGAAGACGCCATGGCAGCCCGTCCGGACGTATTGATGGCAACCGGACGTTCGGATTATCCCAATCAGATTAATAATGTAATCGGTTTCCCGTATATCTTCCGCGGAGCTCTCGACACGCAAGCGAAAGCGATCAATGAAGAGATGAAAATTGCCGCTGTACACGCCATTGCCAATCTGGCCAAACAGCCCGTACCCGATGTAGTGAACGAAGCCTACCATGTGAACAACTTCACCTTCGGTCCGGAATATTTTATTCCGAAACCGGTAGATCCCCGCCTGATCACGGAAGTATCCATCGCCGTGGCCCGTGCCGCTATGGAGAGTGGTGTTGCCCGTAAGAATATAGAGAACTGGGATGATTATAAAACACATCTCCGCGAATTGATGGGACAGGAATCTCAGCTGACCCGCCAACTCTACGACACGGCCCGTCGCAATCCGCAACGTGTGGTATTTGCCGAAGGCGGACACCCCAACATGTTGAAAGCTGCTGTCGAAGCCAAATCGGAAGGAATCTGCCATCCTATTATATTAGGTAACGAAGAGCGCATCGAGAAACTGGCCAAAGAACTCGACCTGAGCCTGGACGGAATCGAAATCATCAACCTCCGCCACGACCGTGAAGCGGAACGCCGTGAGCGCTATGCACACATCCTCTCCCAGAAGCGTGCCCGCGAAGGTGCTACATACGAAGAGGCCAACGACAAGATGTTCGAGCGCAACTACTTCGGTATGATGATGGTTGAAACCGGAGACGCAGACGCTTTCATCACCGGACTGTACACCAAATACAGCAATACCATCAAAGTAGCGAAAGAAGTTATCGGCATCCGTCCGGAATACAAACATTTCGGAACCATGCACATCCTGAACTCCAAAAAGGGAACTTACTTCCTGGCTGACACTTTGATCAACCGTCATCCGGATACTTCCACTTTGATAGATATAGCCAAACTGGCCGATCAAACTGTCAGATTCTTCAATCATACTCCGGTGATCTCCATGCTGAGCTATTCCAACTTCGGTTCCGACCAGGCAGGAAGCCCGCTGAAGGTACACGAGGCAGTGGCCTATATGCAACAGGAATATCCCGAACTGGCAATTGACGGTGAAATGCAAGTGAACTTCGCCATGAACCGCGAGCTCCGTGACTCTAAGTACCCTTTCACCCGCCTCAACGGCAAGGATGTCAATACATTGGTATTCCCCAACCTGAGTTCTGCCAACGCAGGATATCAGCTGCTGCAAGCCATGGACCCGGATACCGAATTCATCGGCCCGATCCAGATGGGACTGAACAAACCTATCCACTTTACGGATATAGAAAGCTCAGTACGCGACATCGTAAACATCACAGCCGTGGCTGTGATCGACGCTATTGTAGAAAAGAAAAAAGCTAATAAATGAAACGGCCATTATCCAAATCACAAATAGTTTGTATCATTCTGCTTTGGGTGGCGCTTTGTTACATAGTATTGGTATACGCCGAACGTATTGACGGTCCTACCATACTTATGCTTATCATTTCGGCAGCATTAGTGTTTATTCCCGTCTATAAATCACTTAAAAAGAATAAATAATATCTTTTTATTCCTTTTTTGCGGCATAAAATATCAATTTTGATGTTTTATGCCGTTTTTCTTTATAAAATGCTTGCTAGTTCGATTTTTATGTTTACTTTTGCAACGTCATCAACAGAGACGATAGAATTTAAAAACAATCATATTAAAAAGAAAAAAGAATTATGAATGCAGCTAAGGTATTAGAAGATTTGAAGAGAAGGTTCCCCAACGAACCGGAGTATCATCAGGCAGTAGAAGAAGTTCTTTCTACCATTGAAGAAGAATACAACAAACATCCTGAATTCGACAAGGCCAATCTGATTGAACGTCTTTGCATTCCAGACAGAGTATACCAGTTCCGTGTAACTTGGGTAGACGATAAAGGCAACGTGCAGACCAACATGGGTTACCGTGTTCAGCACAACAACGCCATCGGCCCGTATAAGGGAGGTATCCGCTTCCATGCTTCTGTAAACCTTGGTATTCTGAAATTCCTTGCTTTCGAACAAACATTTAAAAACTCGCTGACCACATTGCCTATGGGTGGCGGTAAAGGTGGATCGGACTTCTCTCCACGCGGAAAGTCAAATGCCGAAGTAATGCGTTTCACTCAAGCCTTCATGCTCGAACTGTGGCGCCACATCGGTCCTGAAACCGACGTACCGGCCGGTGACATCGGTGTAGGTGGCCGCGAAGTAGGCTTCATGTTCGGTATGTACAAGAAGTTATCTCACGAATTTACCGGAACATTCACCGGTAAGGGACGCGAATTCGGCGGTTCACTGATCCGTCCGGAAGCTACAGGTTACGGTAACATCTACTTCCTGATGGAAATGCTGAAAACCAAAGGAACCGACCTGAAAGGTAAAGTATGCCTGATCTCCGGTTCGGGTAACGTGGCTCAGTACACTGCCGAAAAAGTATTGGAACTCGGTGGTAAAGTAGTTACCATGTCCGACTCCGATGGTTACATCTACGATCCGGACGGAATCGACCGTGCCAAACTGGATTACATCATGGAGTTGAAGAACCTCTATCGTGGACGTATCCGCGAATATGCCGAAACTTATGGTTGTAAATATGTTGAAGGAGCCCGTCCCTGGGGTGAAAAGGGTGATATCGCACTGCCTTCAGCCACTCAGAACGAACTTAACGGAGACGATGCACGCAAGTTGGTTGCCAACGGGGTGATAGCCGTATCGGAAGGTGCTAACATGCCTTCTACACCTGAAGCCATCAAAGTATTCCAGGATGCTAAGATCCTGTACGCTCCGGGTAAAGCAGCCAATGCAGGCGGTGTATCTGTGTCAGGATTGGAAATGACTCAAAACTCTATCAAACTGAGCTGGAGTTCGGAAGAGGTGGACGAAAAACTGAAGAGCATCATGAAGAACATTCACGAAGCTTGCGTACAGTACGGTACCGAACCGGACGGATACGTAAACTATGTGAAGGGTGCTAACGTTGCCGGATTCATGAAAGTAGCCAAAGCAATGATGGCACAAGGAATCGTATAATCAGCAAAGAATCCAATAATGTCATAGTAAAAGAAAGCCCGTTTCTCCTAAAAGGAGGACGGGCTTTCTTTTTAAACAATCCACACTACTTCTTTACAATAACCTCCGGTTCGAAACTCTCCCTATCGAACAGCTTTCACACATATGTCCCCCCCTTCATACCTCCGCACCCAATCAGGCAGAGCCATCCGGCGTTGCGAGTACAACTATCCCTCTTCTGGTTGCAACCATACGAAAATCCGAATAGAAAACGGCTTGACAGGCATTACCAACTATATTGAAGAGCCAGTAGTGCTTTTTTAATTCCCTTCACGCGTCCACCATTTTACCGACCTTCGTCCGGTACTCCCAACGTCACCGGAATATGTCTCCCCATTCAGTTCCCGCCGATATTCCGCCAACCGTTCAGTCACAAAAAATAATATTAACAGGCGGTTCAAACAGATGCCTTATCAGTTTGCTATAAAAGAAGTTGCCGGCATCACAAAAATAAAAACAATCGTTTCAATCTTTCATAAAACTAAAAAGAGGTCTCTTTTTTTAATCTATTAAAAATTTGCTTGTTTGTTTTAAACCATTTACTTTTGGAATTTTAAAAACCAAAGCCTTATTTTTGAAAAAATCACAATCAGCCTTATATTCTACTAAATGATTTTAAATAACGAGTCTAATAAGAAGAAGAAATTTGAGCAGTTTTTCATTATGACTTATCCCAAAGTCAAAGCGTTTGCATGGAAATTGTTGAAGTCAGAAGAAGATGCAGAGGATATAGCCCAGGATATATTCGCAAAACTATGGACTAATCCTGAGATTTGGGAAAATCAGGAAACTTGGAACAGCTACATATATACTATGGTCCGCAACCATATCTATAACTTTCTAAAACATAAATCAATCCGGCAGACCTATCAGGAGCAATGCACAAAAGAGGAGCCGGCTATATCCGAAACTGACATTCACGATCAACTTTATGCCAAGGAAAGTGAACTTCTGATAAAACTTACGATTGCCAATATGCCCGAACAGAGGAGGAAAATCTTCCGAATGAGCCGGACACAGGAAAAAAGTAATCAGGAAATCGCCGACGAGCTGAATATTTCGATCCGCACTGTAGAGCGCCACATCTATTTGGCACTAATCGATTTAAAAAAAGTACTCCTCACCCTATTTTTTTTCTATCTCGGTTGAGTAATCAGTCACACCTAATTGTCTTATCTATATAAAGGCTATAAAAATGAAGAATTATATTCAGAGAATCATCCGTTTGTTTGCCACCTCCGACCCCGACCCAAAGCTCACCGGAGAGATCCACCGATGGCTGCTCGATCAGGAGCATGCCGGGGAAAAGGAGACGGCACTGCACGATTTATGGAACGAAACGGAAGGAAAGGTGGACAGGACTACTTGGGATTCTCTTGCATCGGTATATACCAAAGTCGGAGCCAACTCCGGGGACAGACATCAGCCACGTATCCGTTTCGCACATTATGCGGCTGCCATAGCGTTGCTGATCGTATCAGTTTCGGTCACTTTTCAAATGACCAAACAGCACTTTGCCGAAGCTCCCCTTATTGAAAACATAACACCGGACGGACGACTGAGCAGCCTTCGTCTTCCGGACGGCAGCATAGTACAAACCAACTCGGGCAGTATCTTGCTCTACCCCGAAAAGTTTAAAGGTGAAACCCGCACAGTTTACCTAATCGGTGAGGCCAACTTCAAAGTAAAGAAAAACTCCGGTCAGCCATTCATTGTCAGATCGGGTACCATGTCGGTGACAGCCTTGGGCACTGAGTTCAATGTCGCTGCTTACCCAGAAGAGAACGAAATGATTGCAACTTTGATCCATGGAAAAATAAAAGTGGAATGCGACAATGGGAAAGAGAGTTATATCGTCACTCCCGGACAACAGGTCACTTATCGTAAAAGTACGGGAGAAAGCCGGCTCGCCGAAGCAAACATCGAAGACGTAACAGCTTGGCAAAAAGGGATGTACGTATTCAGAGGCGTCACCATGTCAGAAATCCTGAACGAGCTGGAAAGACGCTATGCAGTCACCTTCCAGTATAACGCCAATTTATTTAATGATGATAAATTCAACTTCCGTTTTCGTGAAAAATCCACTTTGGAAGATATCCTGAACATTATGCAGGAAGTTGTGGGAGGATTCAGTCATGAACTGAAGGGAAATATATGTTATATAAAACCGGAGACAAAAAAATAAAATGATTTAATATATTGATTTGTTTAACCTTAAAAACAACTGTTTAGTATGTAAAAAAGTATCCGGAAAGAGGCGGCCACCTGATTCCGGATATGAAATCTGAATTCTTTGCGTTAAAGCTTATGCTTTACTTTTTGGGAAATAAATATTATGATTTAACACTAAAATTCGTTCAAATCTATGAATTTTTATCGATTAAAGTCTATTTTTTTTATAATTTTTAGCTGTTTTATTCTACAAACGGCTGCCTTTGCTCAAAACAACGTAAAAATAACAATCAAGAAAAAGAATATCACGTTGCAGGAAGCATTGCGGGAGGTTGAGAAACAATCTGATTATCTGATCGCTTTCAACGAATCCAAACTTGAGAAAACCAAGCGCGTTAACCTGAATATTAATGCTGAATCTCTGGATAAGACACTGGCTTCTATCCTGTCCGGAACGGGGCTTTCCTACAAAATCAAAGACAAATATATCATGATTATTCCGCAATCAAAAGTGGAAGTCGAAAGCAAAAAACTGTCGGGGATAGTGAAAGATGACAAAGGAGATCCCTTGATCGGAGTCAACGTCTCCTTCAAAGGCAGCCCCACAGGAACCGTCACCGGTCTTGACGGACGATTTTCCATTCTGGCTGCCAAAGGAAATATCATTGAATTCTCCTACGTAGGCTATACCACCCAATATATTACAGTGGGCGATGCTTCTTCGCTAACTGTCGTATTGGAAGAAGATGCCAAGGCACTGGACGAAGTAGTTGTTACCGCACTGGGTATCAAACGTGCGGAAAAGGCATTGAGTTACAGTGTTCAGCAGGTAAAATCGGATGCTATCAACGATGTGAAAGATGCCAACTTCGTGAACGGATTGACCGGGAAAGTTGCAGGTGTATCCATCAACCGGAGTTCCTCGGGCATCGGCGGGGCGACCCGTGTTGTCATGCGCGGAGCCAAGTCTATTGTAGGAAACAATAATGTGCTCTACGTGGTGGACGGTATGCCTATCGGCAACCCTTCAAAAGGCGAAATCAACAATGACTATAGCACTCCGGGAGGAGGTGAAGGTATTTCCGACTTCAACCCGGAGGACATCGAAAGTTTATCGATACTGACAGGTCCGGCCGCCGCAGCCCTGTATGGTTCATCGGCAGCCAACGGTGTTATCCTGATTAACACCAAGAAAGGGCAGGAAGGCAAACTGAAAATCTCGATCTCCAACAATACGGAGTTTATGACCCCGTATGTAATGCCGGAATTTCAAAACCGATACGGTAATGCAAAAGGATCATACAAGAGTTGGGGTGAGATGCTGCAACAGCCTTCAACGTTCCGCCCGAAAGACTTCTTCAAGACAGGCGCCAATATCATGAATGCCGCCAATTTTTCAGTAGGAAACAAAAATAATCAAACATTTGTATCGGTGGCAACAACAAACTCCACCGGCATCATTCCCAACAACGAATACTATCGTTACAACTTCACATTACGTAACACCGCGAGTATGCTGAATGACAAACTCCATCTCGACCTGGGAGCCAGTTATGTTCTGCAGGGAGACCAGAATATGCTGTCGGCAGGGCGTTACTTTAATCCGCTGGTACCTCTGTATCTCTTTCCGCGGGGTGAAGATTTCGAAGCAGTCAAGGTGTACGAGCGCTATGACACCAACCGAAAATTCCCCATACAGGAATGGTCTTATGGCGATCAGGGCCTGAATCTGGAAAACCCGTACTGGATTGTGAACCGCGAAATGTTTGTTTCCAAAAAGAAACGTTACATGTTTTATGCCAATGTAAAATACGATATTCTCAGTTGGCTGAACATAGCAGGACGTATACGTGTGGATAACACCAACACTACTTCCGAGCGCAAATTACACGCTTCGACAATCAAGCTGCATGCCCAATCGGACAAAGGAGCCTACAACCGGAGCATGGAAGAATATCAGCAGACCTATGCGGATATTATGCTGAATGTGAACAAGAATTTCGGTAACTTCAACCTGACGGCAAATGCCGGATTCAGTTATGAAGATCACCTGACCACCGGCATGGGCATCGGAGGAAAACTGTTTACCGTCCCCAACCTGTTCTCTGCCTATAACTTCGATCCGGCTTCCGGACCCGGTTCGCAATCGCACACCCATACACGTAACAATTCGGTCTTTGTAAGCACCGAGCTGGGATATAAGAGCATGCTTTACCTCACACTTACCGGACGACAGGAATGGGCTTCCCAGTTAGTCAACTCTGACCAGCCCACCTATTTCTATCCTTCTGTCGGAGTGTCGGGCGTAATCTCTGAGATGGTAAGTCTGCCTAAATTTATTTCATTCTGGAAGATGAGAGCTTCCTTCGCCGAAGTAGGAGGACCGATCAACTATACCGGATTGACTCCCGGAACTGTCACCGATCCCATGAAAGGCGGAGTCATCAATCCGATATCTGTCTATCCTTTCCCGAACTTCAAAGCAGAACAAACCAAATCGTATGAGTTGGGAACTAACCTGAGACTTTTCAACAACAAAATCAATATCGATGCCACGGTGTACCTGACAGATACCTACAACCAGACCTTCCTTTCCAGCATGTCTCCTGCTTCGGGATACTCGGGCTTCTATGTACAAGCGGGTAAAGTGCGCAACAAAGGTATCGAACTGTCATTAGGCTATAACGATCAGTTCGGAAAAGTGGGATATGCCACCAATCTGACTTATACAGCCAACCGAAATAAAATCATGAAGATGGTGCATGACTATAAGAACCCTTCGGACGGTTCGCTGTTCAGCATCACTGAACTGACCCTGCAAGATAAGGGAGGAGTTTACCTGCGGGAAAAGGACGCCATCGGAGACGTATATGTAAAAGGCATCCTTGCCAGGGGCAAAGACGGTAAACTGATCGAAGAAGAAGGAGGATATAAAGTAGACCGCTCACAACGCATCAAGATAGGATCGGTCAATCCGGACTTCTCGATCGGCTGGAGACACAATGTCACCTGGAACAACATTACTCTGGACCTGCTGTTCAACGGACGTTTCGGGGGTATTGTCACCTCTTCCACCCAAGCATTCCTTGACGACTACGGTGTATCGAAAGACACTTATAAAGCGCGTCAGAACGGTGGTGTATGGGTGAACGGAACCCAATACGACGCGGAAAAATATTATACGACCATCGGCGGCGAACAACTGATGGCATATTATGCATACAAAGCAACCAATATTCGTCTTCAAGAAGCCAGCCTGAGCTATACCCTACCGGGCAAATGGTTCGGCAATGTGATCAACCGGCTGACAGTTTCCGCCATCGGGCGCAATTTGTGGATGATCTATAATAAAGCCCCATTCGATCCGGAAATGACCTCTTCGACAGGTACCTATAACCGGGGAGATGTCTTTATGCCACCCAGTTTGCGTAGTGTGGGATTTAGCGTGAAGATTGAATTATAACCTTTAAAAAATGCAACACTATGAAATTAAATAAAGTAAAGAATATGTGGAGAACTCTATCGGTCATAGCCCTCTTGGGTTCAACACTATGCACCTCGTGTATATCCGAAGATATCAACCGGAACCCGTTGCTCCCGACGAAAGAAGATGAAAAGATGGACGGAGTTATTTACGGAGCCTACCTGCCCAATCTTGAAAAAAGTGTAATCCCCATCGGCACCGCCTCAGAAAGTACAGAACCGGTAAACCGCTATCAGATCGGAGTAAATCTGGCCGGTGACGCCTGGGCGGGATACATGTCTCCCCGAGACAACAAATTCAACGGCAGCAAGAATTTCACCAACTATTTCATGTACGAAAACTGGGTGAACTATGTGTATTCTTTTATGGTGACGGATGTATATTCGCCATGGATGCAGATAAAACGCATCTCGCAGGATGAAGGGACAAGAAATGACGAGATTTATGCCTTGGCCCAGATCATCAAGATCGCGGCACTGCACCGCACTACGGATATGTTCGGCCCGATTCCCTACTCACAAGTGGGCAAAGGTTCTTTTAAAGTGGCATACGACTCTCAGGAAAGCGTATACCGCTCTTTTCTGAAAGAACTGGAAGAGGCTGTCCAAACCCTGGACGATTACTCGAATAAGAGCAAAGAAGTATTGCCTGCCTTCGACATTGTTTATAACGGCGATGTCAATAAATGGATGCGCTTTGCCAATTCGCTGATGCTCCGCCTGGCCATCCGTGTCCGTTTTGCCGATGCGGGACTCGCCAAAGAATATGCGGAGAAAGCCGTGAAGCATCCCGCAGGCCTGATCGACAGTAAAGAACTGGCAGCCCAGATGGGTAAAGGAGCCGGCCTGCAGATGAAGAATCCGCTGAAAGTGATCAACGAAGAATACAATGACACCCGTATGGGGGCCACCATCTATTCTTACCTGGCAGGATACAATGACGCCCGTGCTGCCGTATACTTTGTCAAAAACAATGGTTTCAAAGCCGTACGTTGCGGGATCGCCAAGTCCGGAGACGCCTATAACGGATTCACACGCCCGAACGTGCATGAAGACGACCCTCTCTATTGGATGAAAGCATCCGAAGTATGCTTCTTGAAAGCCGAAGGGGCACTGGCCGGATTCGATATGGGCGGCAGTGCCGGCGACTTCTACAACGCAGGCATCCGCATGTCGTTCAGTGAGAATGGACTGGACAATTCGTCGGCCGAAACCTATCTGAAAGACTCCACCCGCAAACCGGCCAACTACACCGATACCTCCAACGGCGAGTTGAGCGCCAATGCTCCGAGCAGCATCACCATCCGTTGGGAAAACGGAGCTACGGAAGAAGAAAAGCTGGAACGTATCATCACTCAAAAATATCTCGCCATCTTCCCCAACGGTCAAGAGGCATGGACCGAGTGGAGACGTACCGGATATCCCCGCCAAATAGTCGTTGCCGAAAATAAAACGAACTCCGCAGTATTGATCGGAAACGGATACGACCTGGGAGGCGTAAGGAGACTGCCCTATCCCCGCACCGAATATGAACAAAACGGCGAAAACCTCCACAACGCCATCAGCCAGTATTTGGGAGGAGTAGACAATGCTGCCACCAAAGTATGGTGGGACAAAAAAAGCAAATAGTAATGAACCTGAAAATTAAAGAAACATGAATATGAGAAATACCATTTTTACATTTATCGGAGTAGCATTGTTGGTAGGCTTCGTCGCATGCGATGACTGGACCTCACCGGAGAAACTCGATGTAGAAAACGAAGCAGTGGGTGACCTTTACTCCAAACGCGACTCCATCAAGTGGGCCGAAGAAGAAAAAAGGCATAAAGAGAACGAAGCTGCCTACGAAAAATACCTGGAGAACCTGAGAGCTTACAAAAGCACCAAGCACCCCATTATGTTCGGGTGGTTCAATGCCTGGCAACCGGACGGAGCGGGAAAATATCCCCGCCTGTCTCTTTTGCCGGACAGCATGGATGTTGTTTCGATATGGGGAAACTGGCACTCTCTGAGCGAAGAAAAAATCAAAGAGTTGCGGAGCGTACAGGCCAAAGGAACCAAAGTCATTATCGGCTGGATTATAGAAGATATAGGCGACCAGATAAAATGGGGACGCGACCAATGGCCCGCCGATGATACTCAAGCCATCAAAGAGTATGCGCAAGCCATCGTAGACACAATCAACAAATACGGCTACGACGGATTCGATTATGACTATGAGCCGTCATACGCATCACCGTTCAAGCCGGGCAATCATTGCGGCAATTTAACTTCTTGCTCACGCGATTATAATAAAGAGAAAGAAATCTTGTTTATGAAGACCATGCGCGAGCTGCTGGGCCCAGACAAACTGTTTCATCTGAACGGCTCTATCCATTGGCTGGACCCGCGTGCGGCACAGTATTTCGACCGTTTTGTCGTTCAATCTTACAACGGATCGGCTTCCAGTTTTGAGAGATGGACCAATGATATCCAAAACCGGTTGAATATCAAACCCGAACAGCTCGTATTTACGGAAAGCTTTCAGAACAAGCCCGGTGCACGAAGCAGATTCCCGGGTACATACGCCGGTTACGTGGCTTCCAAACAAGGCAATGTGGGAGGAATCGGAGTCTTTCATATTAATGAAGACGCATTTGAAGACGAAGCCTATGTTAACATCAGAAAGGCCATCTCTATCATGAATCCTCCCGTAAAATAATTAACCTAAAAACAGTTTGAAACATGAAATGTAACGTATCTTACAAATATCTGTTTATTGCGATCGGCATACTTTGCCCGCTCTTTTCCGCCTGTGACTATGCCGACGGAGAAGGTTCAGGCTCGGAAAACGCAGTATACATGGAAACACCCGATAATAAAGGCATCGTCAACTTCACTTTAGAGCCCGATGGCGGAATAACCTATCTGACACCCCGGCTGGCCAATATCAGCCAAAGCCCGGTGACTATACAAGTGGGTTATGACAAAGAGGCCTTGGATAAATACAACAAGGACAACGGGGCCTCGTATGAACCCCTTCCCCCCTCCGCTTTTAAACTGGCAGATGCAGAGGGAAACGAGCTATCCGCCTCCGAAGGCATACGAGTACCCGCCGGTGACTTTTCAGCAAAAATAATGGTGAAAGTAGGACAACTGAATTCCAAGGATTTCCCCACCAATAAGAAATATGCAATTCCTCTTAGTATCACGGGGGCTTCCAACTATTCGCTGATTCCCTCACAACGCAGCGCGATCTTGCTCCTGAATCGTTCCATCCTTTCGTCGGTAGCCAAAGTCAGCGGTGGAGAAGGCATCCGGATAAAACCTGTCGGAATGCACACAAAGGCCGAATGGACCATTCAAATGAGCGCCATCTATTCCAGCCTGACCCGAAGCAACCTGACCACAGCCTATCTAAGCAACGGAACAGGAGGAGAATTCTATACCCGCATTTCATCTACTGCCGGCATACAAGTGAAAAACGGACGCGACGGGGACGACACATGGACTCAAATACCCCTGCAAGCGGGTAAATGGCTGCATATCACCTATGTGCACAAGGATAAGAAAACGACAGTCTATGTCAATGGAAAGGTCCAGAAGGTCTTTGAGAACAGTGCCATCACCTTTGGCGAGAACAGCATGATCGTAGTCGGAAACTCCGGTTACCGTAACGACTATCTTCGCGAGATACGTTTATGGGACAAGGCGCTGACAGAGTCGGAAATCAACGATTACTTATACCTCCCGATGGACCCTGCAACCCCGCATCTCATTTCGTATCTGCCACTGAGCAAAGAGATGGAGACCAAAGACCTGAAAGCTCCCGCCGGTACGGAGAATGTAACCACGAAAGCCCGCATTGAATATGTGGAAAACGTTAAATTCCCGGCAGATGAATTAGTAATTGTAAATCAAGAATAAAAGGAATTCAAAATGAAAAGAAGAATAAAATCCGCCCAAAGCATTTTATGGGTTCTATTACTCATTTTGTCAGCATCGTGCAGTAAAGACGAAATACAGATCGTAGATCAGGATACAAGTTGGCAAATGGACAATAAGTATATCGAAGAAGATATCCGTGAGCAACTCGGCATCGATCCGTTCACAGATCTGGTGTACCTGGGATATTACGGCAATCCTTATACACAGTTGGAGGCAATCAACGACCTGGTAAATACCACACTGGTGGGAAAGAACGAACTTTCGTTCAAAGTAAAAGTGACGAAGCCTTACAAAGAAGATATCAAAGTCAATCTTATGAAAGAAGACAAACTGGTAACCGATTTTCCAGAGATGGCGGAGGGAATACCTCTTTTTCCGAGCGAAAACTGCACCTTTGAAGGCGGTGTGCTGAAAGCCGGCGAACTGGAAACAACGGTGAAACTAACGATTAAGGATGTTGAGAAGTTAAACAACCTATCGGGTTATGTGATGGCCATAAAGCTGACGATGGAAGGATCGCATGAGCATTTGGCCATCGCCCGAACCCGCTCGGCATACTTTGTGAAATTAAATCTTTCTATACGCCTGGACAATATCGATTCAAGCAATAAAAAGATCGAAGGAAAAGGATTCAACAAAGAAATCAGTTTTAAATCGGACATACGCCCGGATAAATTAGGTTCGTTAAACGATGGCAACTTCACAGCCAACAACTGGTATACCTCCAACGCGAACAATTATCTGACGATAATTCTACCGGAAAAACAATCGCTCAAAGGGTTCAGGCTGGACACCAACACCTCTCCAAGCGGCTCGTATATGCTCAAATCCTGTAGAGTGATGGTTGAAACACCGGATGGGAATTGGGTGAACCATGGAGTATTCGACCGCAAGAGTATGGATGGAATTGCTTATATAAGCTTTAAAAAACCGGTGGAATGTACTAAAGTGCGTTTCGAGAATATGATGGCCTTCAATGGCAGATTTTCCGTTGATGTAAATGAAGTCACAGCTTTCCGGTAAAGCAAGATTTCATTACTTTTTATTCACGCCGTGAAGGGGCGGGACTTATGAAATAACAGTCCCGCCCCTTCCTTAAAACCATGTGACAGCACATTAATATACAAACAGGTGAAGCAGTACCCTTCTCCATGTTATGCCTCTGAACGCATTTCATATTCCTTACTATCTTTAGTGAAAATGGTCTGCCATTGATCCGGCCTGATCGTCCGGCTGAGATAGTTCTCCTTCGGGAACAGCCTCAGCTACCTCACGTTCGATAATCTCCTCGATCCGTTTTCTGTTTTTGCGCAACAGATCATAAATCTCATTTTCATCAAAGCTGTCCTCAAATATAATGGGATATTTTTCCACATCTTCGCTGTCACCAGCACAAACAAGAATACACAGTTCGCTACAATGACCGTAAGATATTATGGCACTGTATTCTTTTAAAAGTTCAGCCAGTTTGGTGAGGAAATCAAGTTCTTTAGTTGTCAGTAGTCCGATCATAGTGTGTAATAGTATTGTTGTTATTTCAATAGCTGTAAAATAAGCGTAAAACAGTTGATTCTGCAAGCATATACGTATTCCTTATATTCTATTTTTAAGCAAAGTAATATTCATTTTATTCATCTTATTCCATTTTTTCGTATATTTGCTTCGAACGGAACATTTTAACGGAAATCGTTGTTCAAAAAGCAAAAAGAATATGGAAACAGAAGAAGAAATACAGAATGTAAATGTCCATCACGGACATAACATAAGGCGCACCCGGATCGAGAAAAACATCAAGCAGGACGCATTGGCAGCACTCGTAAACATGACACAACCGAATGTATCCAAATACGAGAAGATGCGGGTGATTGAGGATGAAATGCTAAATAGATTCGCAAGGGCACTGAATGTGCCGGTAGAATATCTGAAAACGCTGGAAGAGGATGCACCTTCTGTGGTATTTGAGAATATCACAAATAATGTGCATGACAATAAAGACAGCTCAGTGCCCATTACGGGTTATAAAGGACAAGATGCCACCACCAACAGCTTTAATCCGATTGATAAAATCACCGAACTCTACGAGCGTCTTCTCGAAGAGAAAGATGAAAAATATGCCGCGCTTGAAAAACGGATTCAAGGTCTGGAACAGCAAAATAACAACGGAAAGTAATTCCGCAAACATATCTCTCCATATAAATGGGTGTAGCCATCCGATGCTTAGGGTGTAGCCATATCGGGGTTAGGGTGTAGCTATCCGTCCCGGATGGCTACACCCTACTTATTATGTGCAAGTTCCATCGGGGCGGGCATCCCTCACCCGTCTCTCCGGACAAATCTTCGATCCGGGTATATTCCACATGACATTGCATACATGTATCTGTTTCCGCTAACACATCATTAAATACATAAAAAAGCAATGGAATATGCTTGGTGTATCCAATCAGAAACTTCTGCCGGCATGTGGTCTGGAAAGAAAAAAAGAGTTTTAATCAGTTTATAACTATATCTGGCGGGCAGCTCTGTCCCTTCCCCATCCAAATCCAGAAAAGAGCGAATTATTCCTCTTTTTCACCAATAAAAGAAGGGTTTTGGTCGCTATTTGCAAACTCTCAATCAAATTTCACTCAATTCTATTATTCCACTAATAAAATACCAATTAATAGGTATTTTTCTGACAAGAAAAAACTTGTAAATTTGCATAAACTGAACTAATTTTAATTATGAAAAAATTTTATTCCCTTTGTTTGTCGCTCGTACTTGTTGTCTCATCCCCCAAAGAAGGACAATAGAATCGTTGAATGCCGTGTATTAACAAGTGAGCATATCTAAGCCCTTCGTAACGAAAACATTTTTTTTAAATCCCATTTATAGTATAACGGAGAATATTTATATCCGTCATTAAGAATATATTTAATTTAAACCGATAAGAATAATGAAAAAATTAAGAATTACGTGGTTGTGCCTGATATTGGCTGGAATACTACTAGGTGTATCATCATGTTCTAACGATGCAGAGGAGTTACAAGGTAAGCTCGTTATAACATTCGCCAAACCGACAAAGGGACTCAAAGTTGCTATTTGTTCGATGGAGAATACTAAGTACCCCATTTTAGTAGAATCCCCGAATGTTAATGGAGTATTGAAAGTATCGTTGAATATAGGGAATTATTATATAAAACCCTCTGATGATTCTTCTGATATGTATTCGGACATCGGAATACAGGTTAGACCGGATAAAACAACAACAGTGACATATGGCGAATCTCGTCAGGTCATTGGAAGAGAATGATTATAATATTTAAACCCAGAATGGTTTTGACAGATTCAGCTTGAACCTGTCAAAACCATCTTTTAATAAGGAAAGAAGATATCCCAGACCTTTAATATGAAGTGGTAATATGTTTCTGCGCTTTATTAAAAACATGAAATTTCTAACCAGCAATAAAAGTATAACTTCCTCTAATCTGCAAGGACGACTACAATACCGGAACATGGTTATCTGGATATATTAGACTTACTGACATAGGGTTGTCATAGAAAGTGTTTGAGAGCAAATGTCAAAGTGCCAAAATGTCAAAATGATAATCCAATGGCTCTATATCCCGTTCTTTCGGGCACGTCTCTGATGAAGTTCGGAAAAACGGCTCACAGACGATTCCCCGATTATCGTTTCAACAGGTCATTCAGCTGCTTCCTTATCAAATAGAAACAATAAAGGAGTATTATCCGCCGTAATCTCTTTGTTAGAGTAAAACACCATTCCTTTACACACTTCGGACAGGATACTTTCCTGCGAGCAACGGGAAGAAAATCCGTGCTCTTATCGCCCGATTTGCATAACAATATATGTAATCTGCCAAAACATTAGGAGATATTTAAAAAAGAAGTAAGCAAATTAGGAAAATGTAACCGTCTTTCAAGGCAAATGCTTACTTGTTTTGAGGTAAATGCTTACTTGTTTTCCGGAAAAGCAAGGCTCTACCGACTCAAAAGAGCGGTTCTTCGCCAAAGAAACCAGCCATTTCTCACTTCTACCGTCCTAGTTGATCCGGAGAAAGAAAAGTACGAGTCTGTAAAAAGAAGAATTTTATTGCTTTTTATCTGTATTACAGCAGAAACGATATAATTTTGATATTCCCCTTCTACATCATCAGATTTATATCTTTTCAGTAATAGTGTATACGTCTCTTACTTAAAAATAATTTCTCTAACCAGATTCAAACGAATACCGTTTTTCTGATAAAATGATGTCATTTTGTCCTTATAGCTGACCCTAAAGTTAGGATGCCTTTTATTACATACAAATGCACGCTTATATTTATATCTCGATAAATCGTGGTTAGCCTTGAAATGATCAATGGTAGTTTGTAATTGTTCGTCCACCGCATGAAAGATCCAATCGGCTGCTTGTACTTTCAGTTCAACGAAAACAATATTGTCATCATTGGTTAACATGGCATCACAACGAAAGTCCATTGTTCCGTCACTTCGATTCATCTCTACGCAATTATCGACTGCTGTAAAGTTGATAGATTGATTCGTTTGGTTCTTTACCACAGCAACCCATTTATCCGGTTGATTCCTATCTACATAAGCAGGGGTCTTTTTTTCTTCGTCTTCATCATCGCAAATGCCAAATTCCTTATCAACGATGTTCTCTGTCTGACACTTTGCTATAAAAAAATCAATGGACATAGTCACTTAGTTTTTATAATCAAACTCTTGTTCTATTTCAAGTAACTGATCGAACAATTCATTAGTCACTCCCAATTGGATATTCAAAAAGTTCTCGTCAGAAGGCAAGCCCTCGTAAGTACTTAACCTAAATACTCCTCCGTCTTTCAGTTCGTAAATCCGGAGTCGCGCCGGATCTATCGCACTGTCCGCAGGAACTACCTCTTTTATTCTCTCTTGCAAAGTTTCATTTGCAGATACTTTTTGAGTCAGCAAAAAAGCTTTTGCGGCTAAAGTGAGATAATTGATGACATAAGGACTATGCGTAGTAAGCACAAGGCGGTTCAACTCTATCTTATTGGCATAACTTAATAAATCGAAAAGTACACTTCGCTGTGACTCCGGATAGAGATTCAGTTCCATCTCTTCAACAATGTTCACAAAGCAGGAATATTTGAACCGGGATGAGATATTGCGCAACATAGCGAACTTTACCCCATCCGTAAGTGATTTATCATTCATAACTTTATTCACTTCCTTTTCAATCTGCTTCTTCTCTTTAATGCTCAAGTCCTCTTTATTGGCATTGTCCAGCACTAGGTCGGATAGGAATCTGGTAATTAAAGAAAGAGGTAAAACAGACTGATAACCACTGGAAGCTGCCGACAAACGAATCTTGTAATCGCTGCCTTTAATCCACGATATCTTATTGAGTGCGTCATATTCAAAATCAGTGTCATTGAATGGAAGCCGATATCCGGTTTTGAATGCCTCCTTAGCCTTATCAAACTCTTCAAGCAGGGTTTCTAAAGATTCCGGCAGACTTTTCAATCCATCCGTATCATCGGCTGTACTCAAAAAATTTCGTTCAGCTGGAACATACATTACCTTCGCTACCTTATAAGACTCCGGAAGTCCTTTGGCTTCGACATGAAACTTTTCATTTTCATAGAAGAAGTTATAATGTAATCCATAAAAACGGATAACCGTTTCTCTCTTAAAGTATGATTCCAAACGGTGATAGGCACAATATATTTTCTGGAATCGTGAATATTGGGTAATGTATTTTTCACTGGTGATACGGCGTGCCAGCCCCTTCTCCAACCACGTAAACATGGAGTATAATTTGGCAATGGTACTTTTTCCCGATCCCTGTTTTCCTATCAAAACCGTATATTTGTCGAACACGACATCCGCCTCGGATATAGGTCCAAACTGATATACAGTAAGATTAACTGTTTCATTCATAAATAAACCCCTATTGATATTTACATTCAAATATACTACAAAAATACATTATTAACCCGTTTTCTCACAAAAGTTAATAAAATAAGATCGGGCAGCCGCACAATCGTCGTTTGATCGAAGACCGGCAACGAAGGTAAATATGAATCAATCGCAGATATAATACACTCCAGAAAGCTCCTACCCTATAATAAAACTTTGCGTGCAAACTATTAACTGTTTATCGCTAAACCATTAACCGTTTGCACGCAAAGAGTCATTTTTGGGTAGTGGTCTTAATGCCCCTATTCTTTTTTTGATGTTCCTTTACTTTGTCCTCAGACATCAGATGCCTGTTCTTTTCATATTCTTCATGGATCTGCACTTCCCGGCTCTCCATGTCCTTCTTCAATTGCCTGTCTCTATTCATACTTTCTACGTTTTAAAGATTGGCAATATGACAAATCCGGAAGAAGAAAGTTTGGAGGTTTAAGGAAGTTTAGGAGTAGCCGGACTGCTTTTCATCGACCTTCCTTACTGAACCAGGCCGATCCGGACTTTATAATTTCCGGAAGTAAGTTCCGCTCCCGATTCCTGAAGGATGGAACGCGCTTCGGAAGTCATTGTCTCTCCATCGGCATTGGTGGCGGTAAGTGTATAACTTAAATGGGTTCCACCGGTCGGGACATTAAAATATAAAAGGTCTGTCACATTACCTGCCAGGCTTGCCTGACGTCCTGTAGGACTACTTACGGTAATGGAGAAGTCTGTAAAGTTTGCCATAAATTCATCCGAATACTCAACGCCAACCCCGATATTAACTTGCGGTGCTTTCACCGAAATCAGAGTAACATCCTCCGATACAATAGCGAAAGGATAGTAGACGCTGTAGATGGGTGTACCCGATTCATTGTCCGGCGCCTCGGTCTGATCGGGAGTAAAGGCCTTCAGGGTATATTCACCAACCGGAAGAACGATCCTTTTGGAAAGTTCCGCTGCTCCCGGATCATAACTACGTACACACTCAGAACCTTGCCAGATCTCAAGCTTAAGTCCGGCATCGACGGCACGAGTAATGGGCAGCGTTTCGGTATCACAACTGAGGATGATATTTTCTACACGGAGATAACCGACGGAATGATCGGGAGCAGTTTGCTCGCTACAGGAAGCCGTAGCAAGCAAGAGGAGAAAGAGGTATATATAGGTTTTCATATTTATTTGTCGTAATGTAAAGTGAATGAATCGAGCCAGAACTGTGAACCTATGATATAAGCATCACCATATGGAACTTTTGCATCCCTAAACTTATCTTCCAAGTGATCACGATCTTCTTTAGTACCGGCCTTAAATATAATCTTCACATGAGAGATCGGTAAGTTTCTATATTCATTATTATACTCAAAATTCAAGGTTTGAGTTTGATAGGATGAATATGCAGTACCGGATTTCAAATAAGCTTTGCCAATTATGGTTTCTACTTCTCCTGTAATATTTTCCAAATAGGCTTCAATCAAATACTCATCATCTTTATATGGGGCAGCTTTGTACACAAAACTCATAGACGTTGGACGAATATAAGCCGCTTTACCATTAACTACATCTCCAGCAGCCTCATAATCTCCTACGCAAACGATACCCGCACTGATATGATTAATAACACTATTTCCAAGCCAATAATCTTTATTACCGAAAGAACAAGTGTTTCCTGCTCCCCACCCTAATGTCATCATATGAGCAACATTACGCTCACCATCAACTACCGGAAGCGTACTTGATTTAGATACATAGAATGCGTTAGCTCCATCAGTATGACAGGTCAAAGGATTTCGCGTACCAATCCAATCGCCTTTAAATGTGTATAATGGATTCTCACTCTTGGGATATGTAACATCATATCCAGCATTAAAATCAGAATTGGGTATGGATAGCGCCTCATACGTTTTCACCTCCACTTTCTCTCCCGGTACTTCTCCCCTATATTTCGCTCTCACATAATAAGAGGTTCCCGGACTCAGCCCTGCCTTTCGCAAATCTCCGGGCATCGCCTCCCAACTATTACCATCGGCACTAAATTCGTAAGCAATATCGGTAAACTTATCTAAATTGCCGGTTTTCACGCTATCGGCAGTGAGTGTGTTCAAAGTAAACTCTTTCGTCCAAACATTGCCCGGATAATAACCCACTTTAAAGACAGGTTTCACAGTCCGGATGGTATACATACCGGCATCACTCCAACGGTCATTTGCTTTTACCCGAACGGCTATTATATTATCCGTATCCTGTCCTCCATCGTGAGTCAGCATGCCGGAAGTTACTCCGGCAAAGTCGATAACTCCCTCAGTACTTCCTGCAGTCAGATCGGGCAAGACAATATTCACAGCAGCCAAAGCCCGCCGATCTTCTTCGGAAAGTTCCGACAGCAGATACGTCTTATTCAGATGTTCCAAATGCTTATCCGCAAAGTTAAAGGCAAACTCCACATCCTGAACCGGACGCAAAGCTGTATACGCAATGCCGGCTCTCGACAAAGCATCTGCCGTCTCGGTATAAGTCAACACATGATTTTCATCGAAATCCTCACTAAATACCTTAGCCTTCGGCAACCAGCTGTCGGGTACGGTTTCGTTGATAGTAATAGGTTCCTGTTGAGTTTCCGTAGTGACCTCTAGACTTACATTGGAAGCCTTCATGGAGAGCTTATAATTATACTTAACACCCGCTTTCACTGTCTCGATCGGATTCAAAGCATAACTTCCCTCCTGCCCTGTCTCTACAGAAGTACCGATCAATGCCATTGTCACCCGGCCTCCGGCTTTAAAGTAGGGATGTGTGGCGTCTCCCGGTTTCCAAGTAACCGACTCACCCCCTGCGCTGACTTCCACATAATAATCTTTCAGACGTTTATCAAAGACCTCTTGATTCACAATCTCAAAAGTAGCCAGCGCATTGGCTACCTTACAGCCGACAGTAACCGTCGTTGCTTTACCCTTCTCGATGGCAATGTCTTGAACTTCTCCATAATAATAGGGTGCATCCAATGCCAGTGACGGATTCTCTCCAAGACAAGCCTTCAGTTGATAACTGCCTACCTTGAATACCCTTTGATCTCCGAAATCTCTCAATGCACCTTTGTATTCGGGCACGATTGTCCCTTCTCTGTCACGCAGCAACTCAATCGTGAACTGTTGCCGCAATTCATCTGACAAAGCCTCCGGCAAAGTCCGGGTAACCGCTGCTTCATCCGTCAATACGATATTCAAACTGCCGTTAGGCATCGTTTCTATTTCTTCCTGACACGACAGGAAAAAGAACAAACAACACACTAAAGATAAAACAGATTTATGCATAGCTCTCTTTCTTATTCATACAATAATTCAAATTCATCGACCCACAGTTCACTGCCTACACCCACCGAACCGGTCACCTTCATCCCGGTAAAGTCACCGCCATAATGGCTTGAAGTGGCAACAATCGTTATCTTGGCAGGCTTCGCCGTTTTATTGGTATAAGTCACATCGAACCGGAACTGAGTATATTGGGTCACCGTCTCTTTTCCGATGAACTCTCCGTAACCGATCTCGTTGTCTTTATCGTCCCACAGACGGAGATAGATATGGCATTCATCATTTTTCAGATTATCCGGATTACCGACATAATCCACCGGTTTAGAAGTATATTTATACCACCCCTTCAATCCGGTGGGACGTGCCCCCGTAAACGAACGTCCAAACTTGGGGCTATCCTTGGGACTTTGGGCATTCGTTTTATAATCACCGATAAACAGATTGCCGGCAGCCACCCCTACCAGCGGCACACTACCTAAAGTGACCATATAAGCCGCCTTTCCGTTCACAACACTCTTTTCTTCCGGGCGGGTACTCGAATCACGGCTGCCCGCCAGTGAAGAGGTCACTCCATCATTTCCGGTTGCCCAGAAAGAATTTGAGCCATCGGCATTAGGATACCAACTCTTCTTAAAGGTTCCTGTGGGATTCTGCGACCAGGTATCGAAGTTTAAGTTAGGTATTTCCTGTATCTTTTCGGTAGTAAATCCGGATTCCGTACTAGGAACTTCCTCGACCACTACCCGCCAAACGTAATCGGTACCATCTTGCAATCCGGTCAGTGTCGTACTGAAAGTTGTACCACTTTCCAGTTTCACATCTGTTTCGGGTACAACGGTCCAGGTATCTTCCGACTTCTTCCTGTATTCCACACGGGGAGTGGTTCCTTGCTTCATACCCCCGTTTAATGTGGCTCTTGTAGCCCACACATCGGCACTTCCCGTGGTACCTGTCGATGTGGTACGTACCACATCGACCGTCCATAGCTCTTCTTTATCGAAACGGTTGACAACAAACTCTTGCGGTCTCCTGAAATTGGTTACAGTGGACGGATCGGGAGTGATGGTAGCCTTACTGCCTCCCAGAATCATCTTTGTTATCTTGACAGCAGACAAATCCTGTTTCTGCGAGACATACACCAATACCGTGTGATTCTTATCATCGATGATGGCAGGCAAGGCCTGGTTCTCGACTTCGACTATTCTCTCGATTGTCTGCTTAACGGTTATCATCCACTGATAATCCTGATAAGTACGCAACAGAACAGGAACGGTCTTACTGAAATCGACCCGTGTATCTGCTCCTGCCGGCAAGTCGGCTAAAGCAGAAAAGCCGGCCGAAGGAAATTTATTGGGGCTGACGCAGTATTGTTCGTCTATGCTGTAAGTGGCCTCTTCGTTCACAACGAACCTGGTAATACGTAATTCTTCTATATCGACTTCATCACCCACTTCCACTACGATGGTGCGGCTGTTCTTGTTTATCTCGGCATCACCGGTCTGCCCTTCTACTTCGAAAGCTGTAATTTCGCCTTTGATGTAAGGGTAAGGAATGTCATTCTGTATGCAAGCACCCAGAGCAAAGACCGACAGAAACAGGAATAGATAAATTTGTAAACTCTTCATTTCTCAAAACACTGCTTAAGTTAGAAATACATCGTCATTCCGAGATTAATCGAGAATAAGTCTATCTTAAAATTACCACTTGCACTATGACGGGACGCCTTGTTTACCTGATTGTGTATCTGATCGACCCATTTATAACTGAATCCCATCACTCCTACCGAAACTTCTACCGAAGCAAAATCGGATACGAATGCTGCCAATCCGGGAGCCGCACCGATCTCAAACGTGTGAGAACGCTGATAGTATCCCGTCAAGTCGTTACCCGTACCATTGGAATGTTTCCCCTGCCCGTAAGCATAAGTCAGACGCACTTCATTGAAGAAACCGAACACTTTACTGCTGCCCAGCCCCATATAGGTACGCAGAAATCCGGATGCGGAGTAGTTATGCTCCAGATACATATCGTCTTTGATGTGGAACGAAAGATCATCGCCCAGATTAATGTCTACGTTTCCTATATTGAAGTAGGTACGGGAGTAGGTGAACCTGCCTCCCGCTGCCATATTATCAGCAAAAAAGTATCCTCCGAAAGGACTCAAACGGAATGTATAACCTTTGGCATCGATGTTTGCCAATACCAAAAACTGATATTGATCAGCACTCTGCTCCGAATACGAAACTGTAGAACCCATAAACCATTGCCCTTTCGGGACAAACACACTCTTCACGATTCCACGGTCAAACTTCTTCTTTGCCTGGACCAGTACCGGACAAAGAAGAAGTAGAAATATGATTATTTTTTTCATTCGCTATGGATTAGTTGGCGGTAACAGGTGTACCGTACACCAATTCAAAATCATCAATCAACATGACACTGCTTTCACTGCCGGTAAAGAAGTCACCATATTTACTTGCAGAAGCAACGACGATAATATATTTGGGTTTACGGGTCAAATCACGGTATTTCAAATCAATCGTAAACTGCTTCCAGACTACATTTCCGCTTTCATCGAAAGAACCTTTAGACTCTTCATCGGTAATGGAACCGTAAGCTATAACATCTTTATTGGCTTCAGAAAGATCAACCGTATAACGCGTAGGACTGCCTTCTTTGTTATTGTTGACTTCGTAAGCCGTCTTCACTCCATTATCATCAACCAAACCTTCATTGTCAGTCAAGGCAATATAGATAGCACATTTATCACCACCCGAGTTTTTCAATTCCTCCACATTATGATCTCCACGATCTATACTGGTTCCACGAGTGTATTTGTACCATCCCTTCAGCTGCGTAGGACGTGACGTAAACTCACGGCCGAAACGTATACGTGCTCCCATCGGGCTTGTATACGTTTCCATATAACGTCCGATATAGATGTTACCGGCAGCAAATTTTCCGATACCAAACATTCCCACAAATTGCGAAGACAATTTGGCCGATTTACCACCTACGGTATGTACATCGTTACTTTCTCCGATACTTGGATTTTTACTCATGGTAGCTGCTCCCACATTACCGGTATCCCAATACGAATTCTTTGCAGAAGCCTCAGCCGCAGTTCCCGGGAACCAAGTTTTTCCATTCTGATTCCATTCATCAAAACTTCCATTCTCCAGTTGTTTCTGGAGTTCGGTGGTCGCAGTCGTTATTTTTCCGTTTACTCCATTTATTGCAAAACAGAAATCATACTCCGTACCGGGAATCAGACCGGTTATGGTTGCAACAAGCTTTCCATCGGCCTGTTCAACATTGGACACCGTATTCCAATCTTCCGTTCCGGAAATGCGATACTTACACTCTTTGGTAACGACGCCGTCAGGAAGAGGAAGAGTTACGTCTGCAAAATCAGACCAGACATTTACACTCGGATTACTTTCTTTAGGAATGGCTATATTCACATTATACTCTTTGGTAGAAGGATCTAAGGTGACTGATACCCCACCAATAGCACCATTGGCCTTCATAGTATAGTTAATACGATAGTGCTGACGTTCTTTTACATCTGTAATCGGTTCGGATTCAAAAACAAAAGAACGCCCATCCGTATTTGTCAATGCCAACGAAATATTCAACTTATCCACCGCAAAATACCCGGAGCGTGTCTCGTCCTTACCAAAAACCAGCTTACCGGAAGAATTACCCACAGAACAGTTCAGTTTCGAAAAATACTTCTTCACATCAGCACTGTAATTGACTGTCACTTTCACATTGGCCAAACGGCACTCTATGTTAACACTCTGATTTACTTTCGGAACAACCGTTACTTCACTTTGCCCCCAGTAATAAGGCTCGTCAAATCCGGCTGTCCCTACATCAACCCCTTTTGAGAAAGCATTAATGGTATAGGAACCTAATGGCAATTCAAGAGGAGTAGATGTCCAGTTATGCCAATCATCAGTCTCCTTTACAACGGTCCCGGCTCTGTCAACTACCTGCAAGGCAATCGGCAACTCTTCTGCTCTTGTTGCCGGAACTAAAATCGTACTTGTATTCTTCTCCACGGAAAACTGGAGAAATCCGGTCTTACCATTGGAAGTCTCCTCTTGTTGGCATGATGCCATCACAAGAGTAAAGACAGAGACGAACAAATATATATATCTTTTCATTGAAAATTCAAATTAGTTTTTCACCACTTTTACTGTCAATTTCTTGGCTAACTCCTTACCATTATTATCAATCAGTTTAATAGTAAAATAGTGTTGCTGAAGCCCAAACGGCGATAACATAGGCATAAAACCGGATACATCAAAGATAAACTCTTTTTTATCTTTAATCGGATCATTCGGGTCAATCAGGCCTATACCGGATCCGTCTTCTAAACTACCTCCAAGTTTATCCTCCAAATCACCGGGATTAGCTAAGTCGAACGTTTCGCCCAACCCCATTTGAGAAATTAAACCTATAAACTCGTTGGAATCTGAAGTTATCGTCACAAGTAAATTCTGAATTCCAGCCGGAGCTTTCATTGTAACCTGAACTGTTGGAGGATTATTGGTATCCACTTCTACCACTTCATCCGCCCCGATAATCTCCGGTCCGTCTACTGTCGGCTGATCGGGATCTGTTGGTTGATCCGGTTCGTCCGGTTTCGATTCTTCAATCAGTTCAGTCGGTACTTTCACTGTAATGCCAGTTTCATCCATGGTCAAGTCAATATCCAACTGTATCCCCAACTTCGGATCAGAAGGAGTTACGTCGGGATTGTTCGGATCTTCACCTTCTTCTACCGGTTTCACCGTGACATTAAAAGAATCACCGCCTTGCAGACCTTCTGCATCGGGCTTCGTCACTGTATAAACAGTCTCAATGTCTCTACCACTGTCCTTCTCCGTTACTTTCGCTACAATTTTGATCGAAGTAGAGCCGTCAGGAATGCTGAGATAAATCGAACTTAAATCTTCCTTCTTTACATAAATGACTCCGCCGATTCCGTTTGAAACAGTGAACACGTAATCATCGGCAAACATATTGAGAAACTCTTCTGATATATTCAAACTAACCTTCACAGTTGCCGATTTACAAAGAACTTCTGCCTTAGACTCCATTCCTTGCTTCACTTCGATAGAAGAACTTCCTTCAAAATAGGGAGTACGCGAAGCATCTTGCAAAACACCGCTTTTAGCCACAATCTTATAGTTTCCTACCGGAACGACCAACGGCAAAGCTTCTTTCAACTTTGCATAGCTGGCAAATGAACGGACCACGGCTTCAGTGGCATTATCAACAATCTCCACCTTATAGGTATTCACATCCAGTTCATCAGTAAGTGATGTACTTTCAGCCTTTGTAGTAGGCGTAGCCTGAGTCTTGTTCACCAGATCCAATGTCAGAAGCCCCTCGTCATTCTTCAAATTATATTTGCCTTCCAATTCATTCTTCATCTCGCAGGAACTCAAACAAAGTGCTATCAATGCCAGCACCGCATATATGTTTTTTATCGCATTCATATATACCAATCTTTTTATATTTACTTACTTGCATTACCCGGCCAATACTCTTCCGGAATCTCGATATTCACATCCTTATCTTCTGTACCGGTATCCACTGTTACGTCCAACGACGCCGTACCCGTGGAAATAGTAATAACTTCCGGATCGACTGTAATAGTAAGGTGTGTTTTGGGAGCCACTTTTTTCTCAGCAACCAAAGCTTCCATCACCACCTCATTGCCTTCTTTATCTCTGAAGCCTCCTACCGTAATCGATACCTTCTCGCCATCGGCATTTGCTTTCAGATAAGCATCCTTGCCGGAATCTTTTTTCATATTCACTTCAAAAGGAGCAGTCAGGTGTGAAGTAGAGAGGGATACGGTACAATCCGAATAATATTTCAGAAAATCTTCGGTATAGACAACCGATACTTTGACATTAGCCGGTTTGCAGTACAAAATAACATTCTTTTGTTCGCCTTCACTGACCGTGAACTCCTGACTACCTTCCACATATAGCTTGTCGAAGCCTGCGTTCACATTCTCACCATAGAAAGCTTTTACGGTATACCCCTTACCGGCAGTCAGATCAATGGACAAGGGCATGTCTTTGTACAAACCATTGTATAAAGAGGCACCGTCGGCATCCTTGACCGTCACTTGATAATTATCGGCTTTTTTATATTCCGCTTCGTTGACGGAACGGGTTTTCGTGGAAAAAGAAGGATTGGCAGAGAGCCCGAGGCTCAATGTTCCTACACCGTATGAAACAGCATCACTGCCGGAATCACACGAGGCAACACATGAAATTAGCATCGCCATACTAACCATAAAAGAGAGTCTTTTCATAATGATAACTACTAATTATTACTCATAAGTTGTAAAAACCGAACGCAAAGTTATAGTTTTCCTTTATTATAATAAATGCACAACATGCGATTCCTTACAAAATCTGAAAAAAGAGCCACAAAAAGTTGTTTAATCATAAAAACAGACCACAAAAAGGAGGTAAAACAAGAAAGTCCTGCATTTCTTATGAAAAACAGGACTTTTTTTATACAACGTTATTCAATTATTTATCGGGCATAAGGACTACTCCAAGTTTCTTTTTGCCATCCATTTTCACAACAATCGGCCTTTCAAAGCGTACATGACGGAGATATTCGGTTTCAAATACGGCAGGTTGCGCATTCAGGAATTCCTGATTGTATACTCCATCATTCATAAACGCGTTAATCGTGAAATATCCCACACCAAAAGAAGTCAGGTTCTGGAAGAAATGTGTTCCCTGACTGGGATCTACCCGATAGTTAGTAAGTCCGGCCTCCACAATGACACGCGCGGCAGAAATATGTGGCCACTTCACCGGAATACCCAACCAAGTATCACTGCTTCCCCATCGTCCAGGGCCGACAAGCACATAGTTCTTGCCTTCATTCAGAAATTGCTGGTTGATTTTCTCTATTTCCCAAGCTATATTCTGATTGTTCGATGCACTGTAATGATCGGTTTTGACATACACAATATCGTGTATCTCGTTCATAATGCCATGCCCCAAAGAGTTGTTGGAACGAAGCAACACGTCTTCGTCAGGAATAGTCGTAAGATCCTCGTCCAACATATCTTTACTGTCCACAATAGGACGCACCTGAAGCAGATAGAATGTACCGGTCTTATCACGGTCGTGATTGAGCGTCACGGCAAATTCGATCTCTACCGGACGGCGCATCTCCTGCTGACCATAACGAAGCACCCAGCGCAGGATGCGTGCCAACGGAAATACATCGTGCTGCAGGATGTTGGCAAACGTGATCACTTTGCGCCCTCCGGGATACAAACCGTCCCGAATCACCTGATCGTAAGGATCGTAAGTAGAGGCAATATAACGCAACGAACCGTCTTTTTCAGCTTCCTTCACATGTAACTTCAAAAGATTAAAGCCATCGTCAATCGAGAAGTTATCACCGGCATTCTTCAGGTCGAGGGCATAAAAACGGGTCTGCGTCTCTTTCAAGGCAATATCCAATTCACTGGTCTGTAGCACTTTCGAAGGATGGGCAGGCGAGAAACGCAAAGTCATGCCTCCATCTACGATATACTTGCCCAAACCGAGAGCCAGATTTACCGTACCTTCTTCAGCCTTTTCGTCACCAATGGGATAATAATTGAGAGAGCGGGCTACACCGGACATGGAAGGATAATAACGGTCACCATACTGATTGCCGACTACCTGTTGCAGGATAACGGCCATCTTTTCCTGATCGATCACATTCGAAGTGGCTTGCATATATGCCTTACTGTCACGAAAATAGACTGATGCATATACTCCCTTAATAGCATCGGACAACATGCGAAGCATCTCATATTTATCGTCCAGATAAGGAATCATATAAGTGTTATAGATGCCTGCAAAAGGCTGATAATGGGAATCTTCAAGCAGAGAAGAAGAACGGATGGCAATAGGGGACTTCACTACATCGAAGAAAGTAAAAAAGTCCTCAACCAAGCGGTCGGGTAACTTTGCTTTCAGGAAATATCTCAGAATCGTATCGTCATCAGCATCGGAAAGGGCAACCTGATACAGATTATTCGTATCCATAAACTCGTCGAATACATCGGTACAGAGCACTACTGTTTTCGGGATAGCTACACGGGCATTCTCAAATTCTTCAAATTCCGGATGGCGCTTCACCATATTGTCAATAAACGCCAGTCCGCGCCCTTTTCCTCCCAACGAACCGTCTCCGATACGGGCAAAGTTTGAATAACGGTCGAAACGGTCGCGCTTGAATACGGCTACCACTCCCTGGTTTTTCATCTTTCGATATTTCACGATGGCCTCAAAGATGATTTTGCGGTGTGCATCGACATCCTGCAGACTATGCCAGGTGATGGGACGAAGAAATTCGGCTACCGGAAACATGGCGCGTGAATACAACCAACGTGAGACATGGTTACGGCTGATATGATAAAGGAAAGATTCGGCAGGAACGGCAAAAAGGATATTTTGCAACTCTTTCAGATTCCGTACGCGGGCTATCTCGACTCCCGTTTCGGGATTACGGAACACAAAGTCACCAAAACCGAAATTATCGGAAACAATCCGGCGAAGATCGACATCCATCTTCTTGGAATTCTTATCGATAAACGTGGCCCCGTATTTTGCCGCATAGGCCGCATTCTCCGTCTCGGACGACTGGATGATTAAAGGAACAAACGGATCTTTCTTTCTTACCTCGGCACACAACTTGATACCTGCCATACCGTCCTTTTCTCCCTTATCCACACGAGGAAAACGGACATCGGTAATAACTCCCAATATATTGTTAGTATACTTATTATATATATCCATCGCTTCCTCGTAAGTACGAGCCAATACAATTTTGGGACGACCACGCATACGGAGTGTACGTTGATGGGCATTCAAGGCCTCGGTAGAAAACTCCTGACTCTGCTTCAATACAAATTTATAAAGATTGGGAAGTACGGAAGAATAGAAGCGGATACTGTCTTCCACCAACAGAATCAACTGCACGCCCACCTCTTTTACATCATGCTCCAGATTCATCTTGTCTTCGATCAGCTTAATGATAGACACCAGCAAATCGGTATTTCCCAACCAACAGAACACATAGTCGAATGCACTCAGATCTTCGTTTGCGATCCGTTTGGTAATACCATGACTGAACGGTGTCAGGATGACAATCGGTATCTGTTCGTACTTCTCCTTAATATGACGCCCGATATCAAAACTATCGTTATCTCCCGTACCCGGCATGCAAATCACCAGATCGAACGATACACTTTCAAGCTGCCTCAACGCCTCTTCTTCGGTGGAAACTTGTGAAAAACGGGGGGGATAACGGAGAGAAAGTGAGGTATATTCATTGAAAATCTTTTCATCGATACGCCCGTCATCCTCCAGCATAAAAGCATCATAAGGATTAGCTATCAGTAAGACGTTAAAAATTCGCCTTGTCATCAGGTTAGCAAACTGGGTATCTTTAAAGTAGAGCTGGTTTAATTTAAATTTGCTGAGCATGGGCTTCCCGTAGTTTTAAAATTCAACAGACAAAAGTCGCTGTTTTTATTGGGAAAAACAAGAAAAAACAATTCACTTTATTGCTGACTATCCATATATGCACAGATTGCTTTCTCGTTTTCGGCTTAAAATCTCTCATACGTATCGACCACAAGGGCGGACATGGTTCCAACAAAGCCACAACAAAGTTAGTAAAGGAGCAAGCAGACATCTATGCATTTATCATGTATAACCTGGGGATGAAAATGAAATACTGACATAAATATCCGAATAGGTATTTTTGTCATTTTATCATTATTTAATCAAAATAATACGCCATTCCGAATGACATCAGAAAACTTTTCTTATATTTGCATATGAAACAAGTTACATTTTATCAGAATCAACCTTTTTAAAACATACTATTATGAACATCGAAAAAATCATGTCCTCTCTTGAGGCAAAACATCCCGGTGAATCTGAATATCTTCAGGCCGTAAAAGAAGTATTACTCTCTATCGAAGATATCTACAACCAACACCCAGAATTTGAAAAGGCCAAAATCATCGAAAGACTGGTAGAGCCCGACCGTATTTTCACATTCCGTGTAACATGGGTGGATGATAAAGGTGAAGTTCAGACCAACCTGGGATATCGTGTTCAGTTCAACAACGCTATCGGCCCATACAAAGGCGGTATCCGTTTCCACGCTTCTGTCAACCTCTCGATCCTGAAATTCCTGGGATTCGAACAGACTTTCAAAAATGCACTGACAACTTTACCTATGGGCGGTGGCAAAGGAGGTTCCGACTTCTCTCCACGAGGAAAAAGTGATGCGGAAATCATGCGTTTCTGTCAGGCATTCATGCTTGAATTGTGGCGTCATCTAGGGCCGGATATGGATGTGCCTGCCGGTGATATCGGTGTAGGAGGACGTGAAGTCGGCTATATGTTCGGTATGTACAAGAAACTGACCCGTGAGTTTACAGGAACTTTCACGGGTAAAGGACTTGAATTTGGCGGTTCACTGATTCGCCCGGAAGCCACCGGATTCGGCGGATTGTATTTCGTCAACCAAATGTTGCAGACCAAGGGTATCGACATAAAAGGTAAAACTGTGGCTATCTCCGGATTCGGAAACGTTGCCTGGGGAGCTGCTACCAAAGCTACCGAACTGGGAGCCAAAGTAGTTACCATCTCCGGACCGGACGGATATATCTATGATCCGAATGGAATCAGTGGAGAGAAGATCGATTATATGCTTGAGTTACGTGCTTCGGGCAACGATATTGTGGCTCCGTATGCAGACGAATTTCCGGGTTCTACATTCGTAGCCGGTAAACGCCCATGGGAAGTAAAAGCAGACATAGCGCTTCCTTGCGCCACTCAAAACGAATTGAATGGCGAAGATGCCAAGAACCTGATCGACAACAACGTTCTTTGTGTCGGAGAGATCTCCAATATGGGTTGTACACCCGAAGCTATCGATCTCTTTATCGAACACAAAACAATGTACGCTCCCGGCAAAGCTGTCAATGCAGGCGGTGTGGCAACATCCGGACTCGAAATGTCACAAAATGCAATGCACTTGAGTTGGAGTGCAGCCGAGGTAGACGAGAAACTGCATTCTATCATGCACGGCATTCATGCACAATGTGTGAAGTATGGTACAGAGCCCGACGGATATATCAATTATGTAAAAGGTGCCAATATTGCAGGTTTTATGAAAGTAGCCCATGCAATGATGGGACAAGGAATCATCTGATTATTACTTGTCCACTAACATAAAAACTTTGTTTAGTTGTATTTGTATTTATGGTTTGCGTTATCCATCTCCTGAGACAGGACATGGGTAACGCTACTTTTTTATAAAAAGGTTTCATTTTCAACTAAAATCGCCTAACTTTGCATCTCGAAACCAAATAATAATACAAAATGTTACAACCCGAATTAAAGATGCGCCGCGATAAAATTCGTGTGCTTATGGCTCAGCAAAATATTGAAGCCGCACTTATCACTTGTAATGTAAATTTGCTCTATACTTACGGCCGTATCGTCAGCGGATACCTCTACTTACCTCTCCACTCACCGGCTTTATTATTCATCAAACGCCCCAACAATATCACCGGCGAACATGTATTTCCCATCCGTAAACCGGAACAGATTCCAGACTTGATCAAAGAAAACAATCTGCCGATGCCACAAAAGTTGATGTTGGAAGGCGACGAACTTTCGTTTACAGAATACAATCGCCTTGCTGCTATTTTCCCTGAATCGGAAATTGTAAACGGTACTCCTCTGATCCGTGAAGCGCGCAGCGTTAAGACTCCTGTAGAGATAGAATTATTCCGTCGTTCGGGTGTAGCTCATGCCAAAGCCTACGACCAGATTCCTTCGGTATATCGCCCGGGGATGACTGATCTGGAATTCTCCATTGAAATAGAGAGGCTGATGCGTCTGCAAGGTAACTTAGGTATCTTCCGCGTATTCGGTCAAAGTATGGAGATTTTTATGGGTAGCGTACTGACGGGTGACAATGCAGCTTATCCTTCACCTTACGATTTCGCTTTGGGAGGCGAAGGGTTGGATCCGGCTTTGCCAGGCGGACTGAATAAGACTCCTTTAAAAGAAGGACAAAGTGTTATGGTAGATTTAGGCGGAAATTTCAATGGATATATGGGAGATATGAGTCGTGTATTCTCTGTCGGAAAGCTAAGTGACGAGGCTTATACAGCTCATCAGGTCTGTCTTGACATTCAGGAAGCCGTTTCATCGATGGCTCAACCCGGCGTTGTATGCGAAGACTTATATAATGCAGCGATCAACATAGTAACCAAAGCCGGTTTTGCCGACAAATTTATGGGTATCAGTCAACAAGCCAAATTCATTGGCCACGGTATCGGCCTGGAAATCAACGAGGCCCCTGTACTTGCTCCCCGTATGAAACAAGAATTGGAACCGGGAATGGTTTTCGCTCTCGAACCGAAAATCGTCATTCCGGGTGTAGGTCCCGTAGGTATCGAAAACTCTTGGGCAGTAACTCCCGAAGGTGTTGAGAAACTGACTATCTGCAACGAAGAGATTATTGAGTTGCAATAAGACAGCTCTCTCTCTACGGATACTGATAACCGAAGGATGGTTCACACTATTGATGAACCTGAAGTGTAAATTAAAACCGCAACAATAAAAAGAATCGGGAGAGCACTTTCAAACAAGTGCTCTCCCGATTCTTTTTTATACCACTACCGGCTGTTATGCTACTAAGGCGTCACAACCGGAGTTTCCAGTTTTATATCTTCCCAGCCTATCCACGTAGGAGAAGCCATACATTGAGGTTCCTGAATCTTATCGATCAATGCGGTTGCACGTTTCACGGCAGCACTGGTTCTGTCAAACAGTTCTTTCATGGAGATATTCCCTTTTGCGTCCCGAATGGTCTTAATCAGGAAGTAAGTATAATATCCCTGTTTCTTTTCATGATAAACGCTTGAAGTCTGGTCACCGCTACTGGACGAGAAGCTCAATGTGTTTCCTTGTGGTAAACCCACCTTTGGTACCACACGCACCCCTTTCTGTGCCAATAACGGAGCAGCACTCTTATAACCACCGCTAAAGCAAGCATCGAGGAATACATAAGCCCCTTTCACTGGATATGTAGCCAGTTTTTTATACAAGTCACTCAACGAGATACCCAAACGAATATTCTTACCGGTAATATCTACCGGCAACAGATAAGGTTCTTTGGTAGCCTCGTCGTTATTTCCATGTCCTGAATAGTAGAATATCAATTCCGCCTGCGGATCCGTACTTGCCATATTCACCAGCCAGTCGAGTTGCTCGTGCATCATACCGGCTGTGGCATTCGGCACTACCTTGATTTGTCCGTCGGGCACCCCAAAAGTACGCACGCAATACTCACGGAACAACACAGCGTCATTGACCGCATAAGGTACGTTTATTTCCGCATTAGCCCCTGTCATGCTATAATCCTCGTTACCGATAATCAATGCATACCGATGGCGATTGACAGCTCCCACAGGCACATCCTCCATCAGTTCACTCTTAAAGCCGAGTGAGAAGTCTTTCACATTCACTTTACGTGCAGCTACATTTCCACTCAGGTTCATCGAAGCGGAAGCACTCAGGTACTCTCCGACTTTCACCTTATAAGCTTCATTCAGAGAAGCCGAACGAGTAGATTCCGTGACAGCCAGCATAACTGCAATCGAATCTCCATCAAAACGTTTATTCACCAAAAAACCATAGTCGAGTATAGCTACATCTCCCGGGGCAATGCTATCGACAATAATTTCCGGCGTATCAGTCGTATATACATTCTTCGGCAAAGTAAAGTTCACTTTCACCTTGCGTGCAGTCTGCGTACCGAAATTCTGTAAGGCAACAGTCAGCTTACCGTTCTTACCCAAAGTGATGGAAGAACCCTCGGAAGCGAAGAATTGGTGATCGGCAACACGCAGACGAGGCATTGCATATTCCTGAGTGTTCACAATCAGCTCGGAAGGATCCGCATCAAATCCATTCGCCTCGAACGCATAAATATTAATCTTGGCCAGACTTGTCGGCAACTCCTTCTTGGCTATATAACGGAAAGTGTATTCCTTAGACTTCCCGGCAGCAATATTACCACCGTCCAGTTCACGAGGGCCGTCAAAATACTGATCATAGCCCTGCTGTTCAGCCAGGCGAAGCCGTACATTGTAGGCATCTCCCTTACCCTGATTCTCTATGGTGAACCGTATAGCAAAACTTTCGCCGGCATCGATCACCTTATTGTTATTAGCATCCGTAAACTGGTCTACTTTGATAACCAGCATAGCCGGTTCAATAGGCACGGGAACCGCTTGTTGCTCTTGAGCCACATTCTCCGTTTTTTTCAATGCCTCTTTATAGGCCGCAAGACGAGACGGAAAGGCGGTATAAGAAGCCCCATCCTGAACGATTTTGTTCAGCACCTCATATTCCGGTTTCATATCCATATACTGATACACTCCAGCCAGTCCCTGCATATACATTTTGGAAGAAGGATCTTTCTGCAAAATTTTCAGGAAGAGGTCTTTGGCATCCATCAGATAACCCGATGCACGTTGACGTACCAAAGCATATTCCGTATCGTTGGCAATAGTGGCACCATTGTTCACAATCTCCGTAGCACAGTTAAAGTTGGCACGTGCCACTCCCGTCATCAATTCAAAACTCTCAGGATGCAGTGCATAAAGACGTTTATAAATATCCAATGCCTCCACATTCTTTCCCTGACGCTCCAGGATGCGTGCCTTGATAGGCAACACTTTATCATTATTCGGGTCGACAGCCAGAATACGGTCTATTGCTCCAATCAGCTTCTCCATATTATTGGTAGCAATATGCACATTCACCAGATTGTATAGGAAATCAAGCGAAACGGGATACTTGGCAATAGCCTGTTCCAGCACACGTTCTTGGTCCGCATACTTCTTCTGCTTCTGATAAATCATATTCATATAAACATAGCAGTCTTTCTGCTGGGCCTCCGTACCGGTATTGAGATATTCCTGAAAATATCTCAAAGCTTTTTCGTTCTTCTCCAGATTGAAAGCCGCTACAGCTGCGTAATACACCACCGAAGCATATCGGTTATCTTTCGGCAACAATTCACTACGGAACAGTTTCAGCTGCGGCATATCGATATAAGCAGCAGCAAAATCCAATGCTTTGGACGGTTGTTTCTGTTCCGAATAGTACACTGCCCCGTTCAGCAGATAAGGATACAACGCTCTCAGTCGATTCTTGGCGCCTCCAATATACTGACTGTTATCCGGTGCCTCTACAACCTTCATGAAATTTTCGTAACTATCCATCAAATAATCATACATGGCCGTTACGTTCGTTCCCTTATCCCGCTCACTTTCAAAAAGCACATACTGTTGGTTGGCACGTTTTGAAGCGGAGGCAGCTTCTTGTGCCCCCACTTTACCTGTTACAACAACAGTAAGAATGATTGTCAGTAAAAAAAATCTCTTCATTGTTTATTGTTGAAATGCATCCATAATTACAAACTCTACGTTGATCTTGCGGAATTCTCCACCACGCTCTTTGGCTACTTCCACATGATATTCGTATTCGTTCTTTGTATTACCCAATGTTGTCACGTTCTTCTCAATATAAGTCTTTACGCCTGCTGCACGCATCAGGGCCAACTGTTCATTCTGAGTGATTCCTCCGGCCTTGGTGACTGTGATATTATCGAGGTTGCCATCCTTGTAATAAGGTTCGTCCACAAATTCTCCATAACGTCCGTCATAAGCCAGACGTCCGCGAATCGGGGCTGCGTCTGCCGATCCCGTAATAATCACCTTCACCTGCTTACCTTCAGAAAGATATTTGGCAAAGTCACCTTCAAACGCATTCTTGATAATCTTCATCAATGACATGGCTGCATTCGAACGTTCGATATTATAACCTCCCGACGGGAAGTCTTCCTTAGCCGAAAACTCTTTATTGATCACTTCATATTGGTAACCCACCTTGTAGTTCAGAATCTTTTTACCATTCGCATCCACTCCCGGGATTACCTCTGTCTTCACATTGATCTGCGTATTATCAGTGATCAGTTTATCTTGTTTTTTCTCCTCGATGACCTGTTCTTTGATCTCGGCCAATTGTGCTTCCTCACGGGTAGCCTGCTGCATAATTTCCAGAGGAACAAAGTTTTCATCTGCTTCCAGAGCAGTCAGTTTTGTACGTCCGATATTATCATAAATATAAACCTTGTTCGTCGTTTCGTTGGTAACTTCAACATAGGCCAACTCAAATTCATCTTTATCATTCAGCACATATACGGCATTCGAGAATTTCATCTTACCATCTTTAAAGTCGCCCGCTTCATTGGAGGGAACTTCCAGTCCGATAGACGGCAGTCCCTTAAAACCGATATTCAACATATTATTCGAAGCATCATAACCATCTATAAAAGGATTATCCATAGAAATACGGTCACCCGCCAATGCCGTAGCAACTTCCTGAGCAAACAGCTGTTGCTGTTTGATACGGGTTTCATCGTTTACACGAATCGCATAGTCTTCCATCGATTCCCCCTGCATCATCTTCACCCATTCGTTCATCTTGGCATCCACTTCCCGACCCATAATCTTACCATAGAACGGGTTCAGTCCGTTTGCATCCCAGAAGACCATTTGTTTCGTACGATTGGTCAGCAGAAATACCTCGCTGTTCTGGTTGTTCTTAAAGAAACGCCCGCCGGTAACACCGCCTGTAGGATCAACGATATCTTGTTCCACAACACCATTCTTCAGGTTGATGATCTCTATATTCTTTCCATCTTTCACCACACTGATATATTTTCCTTCCGGATGGAATGACGGAGAACTGAGTGTTCCTCCCAGCTTATCAAATATATCTACCTTATCCCAGTTTTTCGTATCGATAATGGTCAAGTGATTGTCATCTGTAGTTACAGCCAGCAATGCAGCATCCGGAGAGAAAGTCACCTCTTTAACGACTGCCGGCATAGGAATCGCTTTTCTCAACTCCTTTGTCTGGAAATTCCAGATATTAATATTCTGTCCTGCCGCGGCGGCGATAAAATAATTGTTCGAGCTCATGGCCAGGGCAGTGGCCGGAGCCTCCCCCTGAATATAAGCTAACGGCATATATTCTTTCGTATCATAAATCACAATTTCTCCCAACGAGTTACCCACAATAAAACTACGGGCATCAGCAGAATAGCACATCGACACCGGCATCGGTTTAGCCTTCAATTTCTTACGTTTCTCCTTCAGTTCGAAAAGCTTCTTATTCCTGTCGCGAAAAGAGTAAATACTTATCGGATTCTTCGCCCTCAACAGAGCGATGGAGCTCCCCGTCGGGTTAAACACAATACGCTCAATTTTTCGCATATCATTAATAGCGATATCGCGCATGGTATACAGGGCTCCGTCAGACAAATAAGCAGTACAAAAAGTCGTGTTATCAAATGCATTAATCTTTTTCTGAGAGTCGAATCCCCTTTTTTCTACAACCTGTGCCATTGTTTGTCCGCAGAACATCGCGGCTACAAAACAAAAAGCAATACCTCTGTAAGTGTAAAATCCACATTTCATCCTATTCATACCTTAAAATGATTTAGTTTATGTTTAATAGTGTTTTGCAAAATAAGCACTTATTCCGCAATCTATCACTAACAGAAACTCCTTTTTTTTTATTTTCTCGAAAGTTTGGTTGTTTATACACAGAAATGAAAAAAGAATAGACAGAAAGAGTAGATAAAAAAAGCACTTTTGTAACGGAAAACCGTTACAAAAGTGCTCTATGGCATATATAATCCTTTCCGGCATGAATCCCCGGAGATCACTAAAAACAAAAACTTATTGCATCTAAACCTCTTTGTTTTGTACGGGTTTCAATCCCATTTTTGCGGCTTTTTGAAGCATAAATGCATAGGCGGCTTCGTATTCATTGGGAATCACTCCGTCCAAAATAGCGTCCTTTATAGCACTTTTTAACGAGCCCACTTGCCTGCAAGGTCCCAGATTGAACACCTCCATAATCTCTTCTCCACTCACAGGTGGCTGGAAGTTACGGACACGGTCTTTTTCCTCCAGATCTTTCAATTTCTGCCTCACCAATTGAAAATTATTCAGGAAGCGCTGTTTACGTTCCATATTTTTCGAGGTTATATCCGCTTCACAAAGCGTCATCAGATCGTCTATATCATCTCCGGCTTCAAAAAGCAGACGCCGTACAGCCGAATCCGTCACCACATCATCCGCTATCACAATGGGACGCATGTGCAGGCTCACCATCTTCTGTACATACTTCATCTTCTCGTTCATCGGCAACTTCATCTTCCGGAAGATATTCGGAATCATCTTTTCACCGATGAAATTATGATTATGGAAGGTCCATCCCGCTTTCGGCTCCCAACGTTTAGTCACCGGTTTAGCAATGTCATGCAACAGAGCACTCCAACGGAGCCAAAGGTTATCCGTCACTCTGCTGATATTGTCGAGCACTTCCAGCGTATGATAGAAATTATCCTTATGGGCACGCCCGTTCCGGGTCTCTACTCCCTGTAAAGCCACTAATTCAGGAAAAATCAATTCCAACAGCCCGCTCCTGTCCAGATCGATAAAACCCTTCGAAGGTATAGGTGAAAGCATGATCTTATTCAATTCGTCGGCAATGCGTTCACGTGAAATGATCTCAATCCGTTCTCTGTTACGGCAAAGAGATTCAAATGTATCATCATCGATGTAAAAATTCAGCTGGGTAGCAAAACGGATACAGCGCATCATGCGCAAGGGGTCGTCACTGAACGTTATGTCCGGATCGAGAGGAGTACGAATGATCTTCTCCTTCAAATCATTCATGCCGCCGAACGGATCGACCAGTTCTCCAAACCGCCCTTTGTTCAGGCAGACAGCCAGTGCATTGATCGTAAAGTCCCGGCGATTCTGATCGTCTTCCAACGTCCCGTCCTCCACAATCGGTTTACGGGAATCCCGTTGATACGACTCCTTCCGGGCACCTACAAACTCCACCTCCGTACCGTGACACTTCACCTGGGCCGTACCGAAATTCTTAAAAACAGAGACATGCGCACCGCGTCCCAAACGTTTTCCCAACGCTTCGGCCATCGCAATGCCACTCCCCACCACTACTACATCTATATCTTTAGAAGGACGTTGCAGAAAAATGTCACGGACATAACCGCCTACCACATAACACTCCAATCCCAACGCATCAGCCGTCTCTGAGATCTGACCGAAAATGGGCTCACTGAAATGCTGCTTCAATTCCTCCTGAGTCAACTCTATCATCTTTTATTTATCTTTTTTACAGTTATTGAAAAAGGCCTGCCTAAACCCTCTGACGCTTTTGGCATACCCTCTTTATAGCTAATCAGTCTGCAAAGGTACAACTTTTCGCTCTTCACTTTCCACTCTTCACTCTAAATTTGTATTTTTGCCCTCTATAACAAAGAACAACAAAATGAAGAAACTGATTGTCCTGACATGTACATTGTCACTACTGACAGCTTGTGGTGACAGCATCGAAAAGAAAGCGGGTGAAAAGCTTGCCGCTGCCCGTGCAGCCTTTGAGCGTAACGACTACAACGAAGCCAAGTTGCAGATCGACAGTATTAAAATTCTCTATCCTAAAGCTTTCGGCACCCGTAAAGAGGGCATCAAGCTGATGCAACAAGTCGAACTGAAAGAGCAACAGGAAAGCCTGGTTTATCTCGACAGCATGCTTCAGGTCAAACAGGAAGAATTCGAAGCGATCAAGAACAAATATACTTTCGAGAAAAACGAAGAATACCAAAAAATCGGTAACTACTTCTGGCCTACCCAGACCGTAGAGAAGAACCTGCACCGCTCTTTCCTCCGTTTTCAGGTGAACGAACAGGGAGTAATGACACTGACGTCTATCTACTGCGGACCAAGCAACATCCACCACGTAGCCGTCAAAGTGATAGCACCGGACGGAAGTTTTGCCGAAACCCCAGCCTCCAACGACAGCTACGAGACTACCGATCTGGGAGAAAAAATCGAAAAAGCCGACTACAAAATGGGAGAAGACGGCAACGTCCTCAGTTTCCTCTACATGAACCGCGATAAGAAAAATATCCGTGTCGAGTATCTCGGCGAACGGAAATTCTCCACTACCATGACTCCTTCCGACCGTGAAGCACTCGTCGGTACTTACGAGTTGGCCAAATTACTTTCATCCATACGTCAGATTCAGCAAGAGAAAGAAGAAGCCAACCTGAAAATCGAATTTGTGAAAAGAAAAATGGAACAGAAAGCCCAAGAAGAGGCTGCGGAAAAACAAAGATAATAAAGCACCCCAACTGCCTGTTTCACCACGGATTAACGGATCACACAAAATACAGCTCACAAGCTATCGTATTTATTTGTCCCATCCGTCAATCTGTGGTGAACTCTTTCCGTCCTATCTATTTTTATCCCCTCCGAAAAGGCCGTCCCGATTATTCCCCACTATCCTGTCGCTATCAATGATCGACCGCCTCTCCATGCTCTCACTCTTCATCTCATGAATTTCCCCAATAATACGGAGTTCAAATTAAAATAAAGATAGCAATTTTTAGGTATTTTCAGAAACAAGTTCATTATGTGTAGCGATTACACAGACTATTCATAGTATCTATCTTTGTCCCCCGAAACATTTGAGTACATATGATAGAACGCTAATATGAAAGCAGTAATCATTTCTTTTTTTATCACCCTTTCCACCCTTACTAGTCATGCTCAGCAAAGAGATATTGTATTGACAGGAACAGTTACGGATCATCAAAACGGACCGCTTCCCGGTGCCACTATCCGCATTAAGGGTACCCAATTCGGCACAGTAACAGATACCGACGGGCATTATCTGTTACGTGGCAAATGGAAAGAAAACGATCTAATTCTTTTCTCTTTCATAGGAATGAAAGAGATACGTGTGAAATACACCGGTCAGAAGGTACAAGATGCAGCCATGCAAGAAGATCCCAAAGCACTGGATGAAGTGGTCATCGTTGCCCGGCAGAATATCAACGAATTGGATATTCGTGCCAAATCCGGCGTTGTACAACGAGTCGACGTAGAACGTCTCAACAGTAAGCCCATGATCGATATGTCCCTCGCCCTACAAGGAGCCGTACCCGGCCTGATTATTACCAATACCGGCGACCTGGGCTCCAAACCGGAAATTCGTATTCGAGGCAATTCATCTTTCCGTAAAGGAGATATGGCTAACGAACCCCTCTACGTCATGGACGGCAAAGTAATATCATCTGATGCCTTCATGACTCTTAATCCCGCCGATATTCAGGAAATAAAGGTTCTGAAAGATGCTGTGGCTTGTGCCTTATACGGAATAAAAGCAGCCAATGGTGTAATAGAAATCACCTCCCAGCGTGGCAATCCCGACGGAAGACTAACCACCAGTTACAGTTTCAATATAGGTATCACCACCCGTGGACGCAGAGGAGTCAAGATGATGGATAGCGAAGAAAAGTTAGAATTAGAAAGACGTTTACAGAATATATCGACTCCGGGATATCGATACAGTGAAGATTACTATCGGAAATATTATGCTACCGCCCCCAACCTCGACGAGCTGATCGCAGAAGGACAACAAGTACTCGACTCATTAAAGAATATCCATACCGACTGGTTTGATGAACTGATACATCGTAGCATCTACCAGCGTCATAACCTTAGCATAAAAGGAGGAACAGATAAGACATCTTATTATATATCCACCAATTATGCCAAGCAGGGAGGACGAGTACCGGGTAATGACACTCAACGTTTCACCGCCCGTATGAGCCTCGATCAGAAACTGGGAAACTGGGGATATTTTTCCTTAAGCACCGATGCAGGTTATTCGGCAACCGATACTCCCAACGGCAGTACCCATTCCCCTACAGATCTGATTTATCAACTTAACCCTTATGAAACCAAAACCGGTAAATTAATCTCCTACTCCGAAAAATCATCCGAATACACATTAAATGATTTGATGAGCCAATACCATAGTAAATCTACCGATAAACGTGGCGGAGTAAGCGGAAGTTTCAACTTAAGACCATTCAAAGGTTTGGAGATAGATGCAGTGACCGGTATCGATTTCCTTCTGAACGAAGCCCTTACGCTTGTTCCTTCCACGTCTATAGCAGAGCGGGAAATGGGAATCGCGATAGCCGAACGTGGAAAATTAACAAAAGAAAAAAATACAACGACCAATATTTCCTCCAATATACGTATCACTTACAACAAGACATTCGCCGGAAGACACGACCTGACAATCGGTGGGAACATGGACTACTACCTGACCCAGACAGATAACATATCTGCCACCGGATACGGAGTGGGGACACAAATGTCACTAAACGCAATCAACCACTCCATCACCGGAGCCCGGAAGCCGACAGCCAGTTCGCTTCTGGACAAAACGGCTCAGTTAGGATTCGGGGTAGTCATGGGCTACAGTTTCGATTCCACCTATGACCTTTTTGCTACTTACAAAGCCGACGCTTCTTCCGTTCTCCCTCCAGACAAGCGCTGGAATGCAGCATGGGCCGTAGGCTTGGGGTGGACCCTCAGCCGATACCCTTTCCTGAAAAATAATAAGGTCATCACTCTCCTGAACCTGAAAGGTTCCCATGGACGTATGGCAAACCTATCCGGAGTATCTGCCTCCGCCACAATCGGCACCTTCAGCTACTCCACCAATTATTACGGAAATGCCCGTCTGCTACAGTTACTCGGATTTTATAATACCGATCTGAAACCGGAACAGACTTCCACAACAGACTTCAGTCTATCCATCGAATTCTTCAAACGGCTGACATTAGGTCTCAATCTATACCGCCGCGAAACGAGTGATGCACTGTTGGACGTCCCCATCCCCCTTTCCAACGGTTTCAATACCATGAAACGTAACATCGGTGTATTACGCAATGAAGGCTACGAGCTGACCGCTGCACTAAAAGTGCTCGATACACCGGACTGGCGTGTATCTTTACGCGGTTCACTGGCCTACAACCGTAATAAGGTAATCAGCCTGTACTATACCGACCGTTTATACACCAGCGAAACCGCCCTGACTCCCGACTATGAAGTCGGAAAAGCTTATAACATGCTTTATGGGCTGAAGTCATTAGGCATAAACCCTATCACCGGTCTTCCGGTATTTCAAGGAGCCGATGGAAGTGAAATTCCCCCGACACAAAATCCGGCCAGAGAAAACTTCATCGTTTTAGGACATAGCACTCCTCCCTATAGCGGTACATTCAACCTGAATTTCTCTTATCGGAATTTCGATTTGGATATGGACTTTTACTATGTGTTCGGCGGCATTAAACCCTACAATTATTCTTATGTCCGTTCAGCCGACAGTGCCAATAAGAATGCCATTCAAAAGCAATTAGAAAACATGTGGTTCCACCGAGGAGATGAAGGAAAAATATACCATTCTCCATTTTACATATCTCCTGCCAATGCTTCACTCCAACAGCCCAATACAGAAACCGTCGGGAAAAGCGATTATCTGAAATTGACCATGTTGTCGCTACGCTACCGGGTTCCACACACCTTTCTGGAGAAAAATTGTCATTTCATAAAATATGCCAATATCGCCTTTCAGGCATCCAACCTTTTTATGATTACTCCTTATAAAGAGTCCGATCCCGAAACAGGTTCATTGGCCGGAGCTATGCAGCCCGTATTAACCATCAATCTTAGTTTGACCTTCTAAATACAAGTAATATATGAACCTGAACCCAATAATAAATAATTTCCAACGCCCAATACGAAAAGTACAAATCTGTTGCATATTGATATTCAGTTGTGCAGCCTGTTCGCTCAATATCCCCTACGAGAATCAGTATTCAGATCCGGATGCCATTACCACAGTAACTGCCGCACGCGAACTATTGGCATCAGCCTATGATGCAATTCCCAAACCGGAATTCAGTTTATCCGTATTGAGCGACGACTTCCAGCCTACTTTTTTAATAAACTTGAATGCCGACCTGAATAACCTGTATAAATGGCATCCTAAACCGATGGAGGACTTATCGAACTCTTTGTGGGAAAAATATTACTCAGCCATAGCCATAGCCAATACGGTACTGGAGCGCATCCATTATGTATCCCCTATTTCAGACAGTGACAAGCAAGAGTTGCAATGTATCGTTAGCGAAGCGAAAACCCTAAAAGCGTATTGTTACTTCAATCTGCTCAGACTTTTTGCCCCCACCTATCCGGAAGGTCCCGAAAAAGACGGAATCATCTTAAAAGAGCGGTTCGAACTTGCTTTTCTAAAACGCTCGAGCATCAGTGAATGTGTGAATGCTATCCGCCAATTGCTGACCGAAGCAGTTACCGTAGACAACCGTCCTTCACAGGTCTACTGGTTTTCCCGGCAAAGTGCTTATTATCTATTGGCAGCCTTAGAACTCTATGCCGAAAATTACGATAAAGCCGAAGAATATGCCTTAAAAATCCTGTCTTCAACCAATGCATACGATGTCCTGGCCCCCGTACATTATAAAAAACTATGGGAACAAGAACCATGCGAGGAATGTATTTTTTCTCTGCATACCACCAATTCATATTATACCGATATGAATTACGAAAGGAAGAAAGGAGACTACTTCACGATCAACTCCACACTCACCCAATTATATGCTGCCAATGACATCCGTTACGAAGCAACGGTCTATCCCCAAGAAATGCCTGGTGAAAGCATCGGCGAGACCTTACCGGTACTCTATCTGGGAAAATACAACAAACAGAACTGGAATTATAAGCCTATACAATATATCAACAAACTTCGTGTATCCGGCATCTGTTTTATTCTTGCCGAAGCCTATTGTCAAGACCAGAAAGGTCACGATGCATTGGCCCTGGAAGTAATAAACAACTACCTGGCCCAACGTGAAGCTCCCTTGCTTGACACATCACTTTCCGGCGCTCCCCTATTGAAAGCTATCCTTCAGGAAAAGTGGAAAGAATTTGCCGGTGAAGGTGAACGTTACTTTGATTTAAAGCGCTATCGGAAAAGCCTGCTTTCCGATTGGAATCTCTCTGCCACAATGAAAAATAAACCAATCAAACCAGATGACTACCGCTGGCTTTTCCCCATTCCGAAAGGCGAATATCTATATAATGAAAATATATCGCAAAATGCAGGATGGACCAAAATCGAAAAATAAACAAAATACTAAACTAAATGAAAACTAGAATGAAAAAACTGTTTATCTACACAGTAGGCATCTGCCTACTGCCTGCTTTCACGTCATGCAAAGACGATAGAGAAGAAAATAAATATACAGGAATCAACAAAATCTACCTGTCTGCCGAAACCCCGGTTATTACCGAGTCCGAAAACATTCCATTAACAGTAAATGTAGATTTAACATTGACCTGTGAACAGGACCTCGTACTCAACTTTGAATTGCCCGATGATAAAAACGGAGTTCTAAAATTAGAGAACAATCCCGTCACGATTAAAGCCGGAAAACGTTCTGCAACATTCGAAGTAGTTTCCAACCAAAAGAATTTATTAACCGAGGATACATACTTTCAGGTCGGAATTTCTCAATTCCCTACCGATAATTTAATGTTAAACGAAACATTGCAGGTACGTGTCAAGCCTAACCCTAAAATTCCGGAATTGTCCCCTCAGCAAAAAGCGTTAATCAAAGGTTATAAGACCAAATACGGCATTGACCTGAATAAATGGCTCGGAGTCCTCTCTTGCCATACCACTGTGCAAAGCCCTGCAGATGGGTATCTCCAACCCTTTGCAGCAGCATTTACGAAAGAATATGATGGCAAGACCGTCATCACTCTCAGTGAGCAGGCCACAGAAGACATGCCGGTATTAAAAATGACAGACAATCCATTCGGACTGACCGAATATTTATACTTTGTACTCCGTTCCGAGACCGTAGCAGATCCGGAATTCTGGACTCAACAGCCGGAACCGCAAAAACTGATGAAACTACTCAACTGGAATAAAGAAAGTAAAGAGACATTTGCCGTATCATTGGATGCAATCAGACTCAAAGACATCACTTCCACTTCAACCCGGCTGGAATATCTGGGTCCGGGAAAAAACTATTATGGAGCTCCTATTACCATCGTTCCATTTACCTACCAATTCAGTGCTTTAGACCGTCAAAACAAGCTCCTGGAAAGTGGAAACGCAGAAATTAAAGAGATCAATGACCAGGGAGCTTCCGCAGATCCGGCTTACTACCTCAACTGCTACGATCTTGTCAATTCCGACTACTATGATACCCCCGAAAACTTTATCAAATCCACCGGAAACATAGACTTTGCCACAGATAAAATGACTTATCAATTTCTCCTGAGCCATGCTAACGCCGGAGGATATACACGCATAACCGTAGTTTATGAAAAGAAATAATAAAAACAGATATTTATACATAGCAGCTATATTCATAGCTGCTATGCTCCCATATACAGCCTGCCCGCAGTCCACTCCAATCCTTCTTCCACCCGGAACGGTAGAGGGACGCCTTCCCAACGGACTGCACTATCTTATCCTGCACAATGCTTCTCCGGCATCCAGAGTAGAGTTCAGGCTGATCATGCGGGTAGGTTCCGTACAAGAAACAGAGCAAGAGAAAGGTTGTGCCCACTTCCTCGAACACATCACTTTCGGCGGTACCCGTCATTTTCCTAAACGCTCTTTAGTAGAGTACCTCGAGTCCTTAGGAATGAAGTACGGACAAGATATCAACGCTTTCACCGGTTTCGACCGTACAATCTATATGTTCGCAGTTCCCACCGATTTTGCCAAAGACGAAGCTCTCGATCGTTCATTACTAATCCTGCACGATTGGTTGGACGGTGTCACTATAGATCCGGAAAAAGTAGAGAATGAAAAAGGAATCATTCTTGAAGAACTACGCGGATTCGACCCGGAAGACGATTTCTATCCGCTCAAAATCGGACAAGGCATATTCAGTCACCGTATGCCTTTGGGCACAACAGACGATATCCGCAAGGTCACCCCGCAGGTGCTCAAAAATTATTACCATAAATGGTATGTGCCCTCTTTGGCAACATTGGTCATTGTAGGCGACATATCTCCCCTGGAGATCGAATCTAAAATCAAAGAACGTTTCAAATCCTTGCCCGGACATCCGGTCAAGGACTTCCGGAACTACCCGTTAGAGTACACCCGGGGAATTCATCTGGCCTCCATACGAGACTCTCTGCAACCCCGTACAAAGGTCGAACTAATGATTCCACACCCTTGCACAGTAGAGCGTACCATGGAAGACGCCATAGCAAAGGAGAAAGGGCGCCTGCTCGTCAGTGCCATTTCTTCACGATTCCGTGCACGAAAACTAAAGACCGATGTTACAGACCAATGGTATTTAAGTGACAAGAACCATTTTGTTCTGACAGTGGAAGGAGAAAACAGAAAAGAAATACTTACATCTATTTCTACAACCGTATCTCTGTTGAATGATCTGATACGCAACGGATGGCAAGAGGACGAATTACAAGATATTAAAAACAATTTTTGCCGCCGGATGAAATTGTCCACCGATGCCCCGTCACGTCCTTCCTCCATGTGGTGTGACGATTTTGCCGATTACGTTATATCGGGAGACCGCTATCTGACCGATCCATCCCAACAGCAGCAACTCAAAGAAGCCATGTCCCGTGTCTCCGGCCAATCTTTGCAAACATTGCTCAAGGAGTGGATGTCCTACCGTGAAGAAACTCTATTAGTAGCCTGTTCAACCCATCCGGAACTGGGAGCCCCGTTATCGGAAACCGAAATAGCGTCGGCATGGGCCCAAGGCGAGCAAGTCGAATGCACTCCCTTTCTTTATTTCCGTCCTGAAAAACAAGAAGAGATCGACATTGAGACTCCTCCATGTCTGGCAGCCCGTTTTCCTTTCGATCCTGCATCCGTATTACGACAAACAGAATATCCGCAAAACAGGATTCGTGAAGTAGAACTGAAGAACGGCATACGGTTAGTCCTCAAACCTACCCTCGAAGCAGATTCCACCCTGCTGATCACTTCTTTTGCCCCTTTCGGCACTTCTTCCCTATCCGATGAAGAATATCCTTTATTAGAGGGATTTGCCGGATACATAGATATGGGAGATATCGCAAAAGTAGATGGACAAGTTTTGTCCGATTACCTCTTCCGGAAAGAAATCTCACTTTCCATGGCAGTCGAAAATCACTGGCATGGCTTCATAGGCATGTCTCCCACTGCAAATGCTCCCGAGCTATTCAATCTGATTTATGAAAAGATATTCGATCCCGAATTAAAATATGACGAATTTGAGGAAATACGCCAGGACCTTTTAGAAAATCAAGACAAAGAAACGATATTGGAGAAAATGCTTCAACGAAGTCCTGACCGGTTATTATCTGCCCGCATAAACGAGTTGACCGGAACCGGTTTCGCCCGCTCTTCCCAAAAGCTTTCGTCCGAACAAATCAAAAATCTGAATCTGGATTCCATCGCAGCTTTTTATAAAAAGCTCTATACGAATCCCCAAGGAACCACCTATGTCATTTGCGGCAATTTCAATGCGGACACTCTCATGCAGCAGTTTGTCTCCGTTTTCGGACGTATTCCTGTTTCGTCACATTTGTCCCGATTTTCTTATCCGCATTTCAATTTTCCAGTCAGAAAGCATATAGAAGGCTTTCCCAATGATAATGACACTCAGACACTGTTCGACTATCTTCTCCCCGGCCACTATCAACCGGGATTAAAAAACACACTCACTTTAAAATTGATGCGTGACCTTATTCGCAACCGTTTGATCTCCGTCCTCAGAGAACAAAAATCCCTTGTCTACTCTCCTTACATTTCATTAATGTATGAAGGCATCCCACAAGGAATTTTCTACTTTGACATCAATGCATCCGCCGATAACGATAACATGCCTCAAATAGAACAGTTGCTGAAAGAGATTCTCCACCAATTAAAACAGCAAGAAGTGGATAATGAAGAACTGAATACCCTTAAACGTTCATTTCTGATAGCCAAACGCGAAGCGTTAAACGAAGAATCACCTTCTGCCTGGCGAACCGCCCTGGTCGGTTTACTAAAAAACGGTGAAACCATCAGCGACTTCGATCACTACGAACAATGTCTCGACAGCATCACTCCCGCCATGCTCCGCGAAGCATTCCGTCGCTATCTGGATACCGAGAATTATATCCTTTTATATTTAAGCAAAAACAAACTGAAAAATGATACTTCAAACCATTAAACAGATTTCATGCCTGCTTTGCCTGTGCTGTTTCCTTCAGCAGTCAGCCTTCTCTCAGGATAATAAGGACAAACCGGCCTATACCCTGTTCGACAACACAGGAAAACAAATCAGCTACGGAGAATTAATCAAACGACTCTCCGGCTATGATGTTATCTTCCTCGGGGAACTGCATAACTGCCCCATCACCCATTGGCTGGAATTCGAAATAACCCGTTCCATCTATAACATTCATAAAGATCAACTGATGCTGGGAGCCGAAATGTTCGAAAGTGACAATCAACTGATTTTTGACGAATACATGCAGCAAAAGATCTCTTACGACCGCTTTGAGGCCGAAGCCCGTCTATGGGATAATTACCGGACTGACTATTATCCGGTTGTTTTCTTTGCCAAAGAACATCACATTCCGTTCATTGCAACCAATATCCCGAGACGCTACGCCAACATTGTAAAAAATAAAGGGTTCGAAGCACTCGACTCGTTATCCGAGGAAGCCAAACGATATATAGCTCCTTTACCGATCGATTTCGAATATGATGAAGCCCAAAGCGCAGCAGCTTTCAGTATGATGAACATGATGGGAGGACGCCGGGCCGGCGACAATCGGAAGTTGGCACAGGCACAAGCCATAAAAGATGCTACAATGGGATGGTTCATAGCCCGTAATATCAAAAATAAATTCCTGCATATCAACGGTAGTTATCATTCCAACCGACAGGGAGGCATCATCCCTTATCTGCTCCGTTACCGCCCCAATACGAGTATAGTGACGGTAACCTCGGTACGTCAAGAGTACATCCGGAAACTGGATGACGACCATAAAGGCTTGGCAGACTTTTACATCTGCGTACCCGAAGACATGGTAAACAGTTACTAACTACCGAAGCCTTCGTCCCCCCTTGGATAAAATATCTGCCTCTTCTTCGGCATCAATATCGTTTTTTTAAATCACTATATCGATACCGGAGAAGAGGATCATCGCTTTGGTATTTCATTTTTTGTATAACCTAAGTTCAAACAAAATTCTTATAAAGCGTTCATTTCAAGCAAAATTCAATATCAAGGTACGATTAGGGCCTGGAAATAAAGCTACGGAAAGTTCCTGCTATTCAGTCACTATTGATATTCGTACAGCGTTCATTCCACGCATACCGCGCTCTATTTCAAATGTCACTCTATCACCTTCCGCAATTGTCGCAGGGGCAGAAGAGATATGGAAGAAATACTTTTCGCCACAATCCGCATCCTTCACAAAGCCATAGCCTTTCGCGGCATTAAAATACTCGATACGTCCCATAAGGGGAGCCACTTCCACATCCTCTTGTTTGGGTACAGAAACCTCGATATGAGAGGCATCCACTTCTTCCTCAAGCCTTTCCTGCGGCACTGAATGCAAAACACCGAACTGGTCGACATATGCAATCATATCCTCAAAAGAACTCGGACCGTTACTTTGGCGTTCCTCTTTACGTTGTTGCTTCTCCTTACGTTTCTGCTCCTTTAGCTTCTCCCGGTCACGTTTACTTATTGTTATCTTTTTTACCATTCAATAATTTTATGTCAGAATCAATACTGCCTGTTTTCCTTCATGTTGATTGTCAATAGACAGTTTTATGTCACGCACACCAATAAATAAACGATTTCATTATTATATCCAGACTACACACCACGCTGAATGCTTGTAACACATAGGCGCAATTACTATTATCCTGAACAAAACAGCAAATAATGATGTCGACTGGAGAATGCCATAGTCCGCAGAATAAAGCGGAAAACAATCATGCACAAAGAAGATTTCAGTATAAACTCAATGTTAGTAACGGCAAATATACACATTTTATTCGGTTATTCCTAATTCTCCGGCCCCAATCGTGATGGAACCGGAATTGCCAGATAGCGCAATCACTTAACGGCACTATCCAAATCGACCTTCTCTATCAGTTCCTGATCCTGCCAATAAGATATTACCTTTAGATGTTGCAGCCTTCCTACTATTATGACAGAGTGAGTACAGAACTTCTCAGCAAAGTAACGGATATTTCCCGTGATAATTACTTATTTGCACAATTTCAATTCCTTTAATTTATACTGAGCATATCAGTAGATATTGATTCCTCAAGAGGCTCAAAGATATTATATAAAAACAGCCGGAATCACCTGTTACGGTAATCCCGGCTGCCGCCTAAAACACGAATAACCGCCGTTACCCGTTTTCCGTAGCAGACCACAACAGCCTGCTGTTTCTTTCTATCTCCTGCAATTTCATCGCCAAATCATCATCATCCTCTATCGAAAAAGATTCACCATAGCGCATCACTTTCGTATCCTCCCTACCCGAACAGAGATATGTATACCACTCCTTTCTCAACAACATACGGCTGTAATTCAATGCTCCGTCACCATTGTACCCGAACAAGGAATATAGATTCAGCATCAGCCTGCATCCCGATTCCCGCAAGTGCAGATAGTCTTCCGTTCCCCAATAAAGCGAACGTTCCGGTTGCATCAGGACAGGAATATAACCCGACCGGCAGATGGCATGAATCATCTCACTGAATCCTTCCGGCTGTTGTAAAGGAGACACATCTACCAGTAACTCCTTCCCCCCTCCTATCGTCAACAAATCTCCCTTCTCCAACAAAGCCGGAAATCCTTCATCCAAACGATATCTTGCCGACAAACGCAGAGAGATATTACCGGAGTATTGCTGCTGTAAATATTGAAAGGCATCTTTCAGAAAAGAAAAAACATTCCCTTCATTTTCCACCTTTACCGGAGGTACACAGTAGATCTGCCTGACACCTTGCTGTTCAAGATAAACCAACAATTCCAACGCCTTATCCCCAGGTAAAGCCCATGCATCCGTATTAGGAAGTAAATAAGGCTGAAAATCGGTATGTACCAAAGAAGAGAGAATCATTGACTAGAATCCTAAATAATAATGTAAAGTATTAATATATCTCTCAGTTACTAATTTTATATCGAACTCACACTGCATTTTTACACGCCCAGCTTCTCCCATGATAACTCTTTGTTCCATACTCATTAAAATAATCTTCTCCATTGCGGAAACTAATGTCTCAACATCCTTGACTTCACATAAATAGCCATTTACAGTATCTTCTACAGCTTCCTTACATCCCGCAGCATCCGTAGTTATCAAGGGGCGCCCCATAGCAGCTCCTTCAAGTAGGGATACTGGAACTCCTTCCCGATATGAAGGCAATACGACACAAGAACAGTTCTCTATAAAAGGTCTAACATCTGAAGTTACCCCCAAGTATTCAACAAGTCCCATAGAGCACCATTCTTCTATCCGTTCTTTAGGAATTGCAGTTGGATTATCAACTCCAATAAACCCCAATAAGCAGAACCTTGTATCAGGATATCTTTGCTTTATAAATTTGGCAGCTTCTACAAACTCTCCGATGCCTTTATCCCACAACATACGAGCCATCAATAAAAAAGAAACATCCGGTACCATAGGTTTCTTACTAAAACGTTTTAAATCAATACCTTCTCCTGGCAACAGCTGCACTTTAGTTCCTTTTACAATCTTTTTTGAAACAAAAGTCTCTTTATCATCTTTATTTAGAAACCATACTTCCTTAGCCTTAACCAAAGCTATTTTATATAAACATTTAGCAATATACGATATTAGATTATGATTAATAAAAGTATAACCTAATCCCGTAATAATTGCAATATGTGGGATGTGCAACATTGAAGCTGCAATACTCCCATAAATATTAGGTTTTATAGTGTAAAAAAAACAAAAATCAGGTTGAACCTTTTCTAAAATCTTTTTTATCTGAAAAATTAAAATAAAATCCCTAAAAGGATTAGTTCCTTTAGCTTTTATATCTAAAGAGATAAACTTACACCCTAACTTCTCCAATTCTTTTTGGAATTTTACATCCAAAGGAGCTACAATGTAAATAATGTAACCAAGAGAGATCAAATCAGAAAATACCACGCGTCTAAAATTATACATACTCCAAGCGGTATTTCCCATAAAAAGAATTTTCTTCATATATTCATATACGTGTATTGATTATATAGTTTATACTACATTGACAGTTAAATCTACCCTCAAAAGCAAACAAATCTATTAGCACCCGAATAATGTATCTACTTTATCATTTTTTTTCCTATAATAGGAAAAAAGATACATCAATAATATAATAAATAAGAAAAGATAATTAGTACGATATCTTGTTGCCGATCCTGCATTAAACACCCCAAAAGGATAGTGCACTAATAAAATTCCAAGAAATAATATACTATAACTAACAATCAATCGTAAATTAACTATGCCATTTACAATCAATTTTTTAAGTGGAGTTTTTAAGAAATAGATAAAAACACAAAGGACAACAAAGCTTTCAATATAAACAGCCATTTGAAATGGTTTTTGTAAAGCTTCAGTCAATGTAGGGCCCCAAAAGGCAATAAAAATCCCCATAGGGGCTTTAGAGAAATAATCATATTTGTTCACGAAAAACAATGTATCTCTAGTAGAATTTGAAAATTGACTGTCAAACTCAAAAGCTTTCTGTACTCCCAACGAATATAAATCAATCAAATCACGAGAAAGATACAAAACAAATATAATGGCAGATACATAAAAGACAGATAAGATAATCAACCTTCTTCGTGAATGTAATCCAAACGCAAACCTCAAGTAAAATAAAGTAGAAACTATAAATGGTAAATATTGAGGTTTAAAAAATAAGCACAAAGAAAATGCCACATAATCTCTGAAATGAATTTTAAAGTTTCCATTAAGATAATGTACAATAAGAATTCCCAAAATTGCAGAAAAGAACAATCCAATGCACTCTTTTGAACAAACAGAAGTCCAAATACAAAATGTAGGTAAACTCAAAATAATAAGAAGAATTTTATCATCTATCAAATTTCTTATATCTAAAATATCAACAGCCCATTTTATCAATCCGAAAGAGAGTAACATAAAAGGAAAATTAGATACAACATTAAATCCTCCTAAAACACTTCCCAGTATTCCGCCTAAAAACCTCATTAAATCTGTAGAAGAAGTAAATGGGAATGGAATTCCAGAAGTCATATAATGGATCGGATCGCCAAAAGTCGTTAACGTTGGAAACACCAGCACTGAAAATAAAAGATAAAAAAGACGAACAACAAAATAAATAAACCAAAAACGGCTTACCTTAAAACCAGATATTTGAAATTTCATTCTTTTAGTACATTATACTAAATTCTTCATATACCTATATAACAAAAGAAGAGTTAAACGTTTGCCCAAAAAACGCATACAAAAAGATACTTTCTTTACTTTAGGATTTAGCTTATATTTAAGTAACCAATTATATTGAAACAACTTGCCCTCCAACTCTTTTCTCAACGCAAATGGAAAATAATACAAGAAAGCGAGTAGCGTACAATATTCATAAGCCATAAATGACAACAATGCATTTTTAGTCTGTATATCCCATTTATATGCCTCTATTCTTTGAATCCCATTTTCTAAAACAGAAAACAAGTCATTATATTTTTTAGGTGTGAATGAAGATGTTATCGAATTTTCCACTTCACGTCTATAAGCATATATGTATTGATTTAAGAATGCTATGGAATGTGCTTTCTCCAACAATTCCATAAACCAAAGTATATCCTCTGATTGAATCCCTTTTTGAAAAGTAATATTATTCTCTAGCAAAAAATTTCTTCGAATAATTTTTAGACAAGCACTCATTGGAAATGTTCCAGAGCTCACCAAAGATATAATACTTTTAGATTTATCCACACTCAATAATAATTCATCTGCAAAAGGAGTCCATCTTTTGAATAAATGTTTTGACGGATAATAATAGCAACAATTGAAGCACATGAAGTCACAATTTATAAGAGAATCCAGTCGATGAACTAATAACTGTAAATCGTTTTGTGATATCCAAAAATCATCGCTATCTAGGAAAATTATATATTCACCTTTAGCCAAAGTCAAACCAACGTTCCTTGCATCAGAAAGCCCACCATTTTTCTTATGCACAGTTTTTACTCTCTCATCCTTAGATTGATATATATCACACAAATACGGACTATTGTCGATAGAACCGTCATTTACAAGAATAATTTCAAAGTTCCGATAACTCTGTACCAGTATGCTTTCAATACATTGACTCAAATACTTCTCAACATTATACACCGGAATTATAAAGCTAACTGTCGGAGTTGTCATAGCATTAACATATTATATATATCAGGAAATAAGAAGAGGCATCAATAAGTAACTCAATTATCAAATCCAGAAAAAGGATAATTATTTTCCATTAAAAGTTCAGGATTCATAAACCATAGTACGAAACCAACGATAAAATTCAGAAACATTCATTCCTTGCGCTTTAGACACTGACTTTAATTGCATTCGTTTTACCATATCTCTATCAGCCTCTAAGCGGGATAAAGCAATTATAAAATCTTTTGATGTTAGACAGAAAAGGCCATTAGACTCATCCACATAATCTCTTATTGATCCAACATCACTTACAACCATAGCAAGTCCCATTGCCATAGAAGTAACAATGACATTACTCCCTATAGTATCTTTCATTATATTAAGTGAAACATCAGCTTTATTCATTATCCCTCTAAGCGTATCTTCCGACATATAGGAATGTAAAGTCACATTTTTTAAAGAAGTTAAGTTCTCTGTTGCCTTAGAAACGCCTGCACACACATCAAAATCAATTAATGGTAGTGCCGAAATAACCTCAAATAACAAATCATAGTCACGCTGCATATTCCCCATTACAACAACTCTCAATCTAAAATTAGGAACTTTACAGACTTCTCCTTTATAATATTCAGTATCAACATAATGAAAAATCACTCTAATTTTATCATTGGGTACACCTAATGAACATAAAAATGTTTTCAAACTACTGCCTAATACCCATACTGAATCTACCTTTGATATACGATCTACTATTTCTTTTTCTGAAAAATGTTTTTTAATAAGCTTACTTACTAAATGTGGTAAAGCAATAATACGAACATTTGGTTTTGTTCTTTTCAAAAATGAAGCGATCAGGCTTTGATCTAATGATTTAGATAAAAGATACTCCATTAATATAACGCAATCGCCATCTTTAGTTGACAAGTATAAATAAAATGCATAATATAAATGCCAAATATGATACAAAAAAAATCTTCCAATAGATTTAAACTCAGGCATAGCAATCACCTATATATCTGGATTTATAGCGGCTAACTGATTACACAAATACAAAATCCCTGCATGATTGTTTTTAGTATTTGACCATGTTTGACAAACTAAGTATATTTTCATAACTATTTTATAAATTTATTTCTGTATTAATTTATCCAAAGAAGATAATATATGATTTCGCTTTTGAACAAATGTCATCCCATTTACATTAAAACTTTTATCAGAGATTTTATCTTTATACTCATCTATTGTCGATATTATTTTAGCTGGATTTCCTCCAATAACAACATTATTACCTAAACTCTTTGTTACAATACTTCCAGCTGCAACAATACAATTATCCCCAATTGTAACTCCTGGAAGTATTATTGAACCAGCACCAATAAAACTATTATTCCCAATGACTATTCTACCAAAAGCATCTGTTCTATTTGGCAAGACTTTACAAACACTATTATCATGTGTTATTAACTGAACTCCGACAGATATAGTGACATTGTTTTTTATTATTATCAAATACGGTTCAGGAGTACATATAGCAGAATAAATAAAACAGTTTTCACCTATACAGATTCCCTTTTTCCTGAAAAAAGAAATCAATACATCCATATCTTTAAGTAATAGATATTTAAAATATGCATAAGCATACGTACCAAATATATTCATATCAGTATTTTAACATAAAAAGTGACAATCTGATTTTATTAAAAGTTTCCTTTAATCCTAATGCTAAAAATGAAGAAAATGATATCTTAAAATCACGACAAACGACATAGATCCATCTCCAATTAACATAAGCTGATTGACATATCAATTGAACCATAATCAATCCACTAAGAGCAAATGAAGTATACTGTAATATTAAGAAATCACCCATAATAATAAATACTCCAGTACATAAGGAAGGCCACATAAAGGGAATTTTATTATCAAGAAGTATAAATGTTGAAAAATTACAATTATTATTTTCTAAAAATATAACAAAACAATAAAGAGTAAGAATATAAGTTGATGGCAATTTAGTATTAGATCCTATAAATTCTAATAACAGAGGCGCTAAAATAATAAGAAAAAGACTACCTATAATGAATAAACAATAGTACACATTCATTGTGAATGAAAACCGTTTCAATAATTCACTCCGTTTATCTTCTATTCTTAAAGAAATTAAATAAGGCTCAGATATTGTAAATAATGTAACAGAAGAAACTGTTAAAACTGTCACCAACTGAATCATCAAACCATATGATGCTATTTCTTGTAATGACAAATATAGTCCAGCCAAAAATAAACTCAATTTACTAATCGCATAATTACCAATAAAAACCATTCCCAGTTTTTTAGCATTATACCAAATTATACTAAAGATTTCCCATTTTTCTTTTCTATTCACATAGTAATTCTCAATCTTATTTCGTAATTCTGGCACAAAAAAATAACGATATGAAAAATAACGATTCACAAAAGGAGCAAGTAAGTTAGCAACCGCTATACCTAAAAGTCCCCACCCCATGAATAAAAATATAAAAGTCAGTAAAATACATGTGATCCTCGAAGCTAACATAGCTTTCTTCGACTCCATTATCAACCCTTTCCCCATCAACAAAGACGTATAATAAGTATAGTATATCGCAAAAAATGCAGAAATAGAATAAATTACCCAAATTAACAACGCATACTTTACACTTGTAAATCCCATTGTTGCTTTGTAAATATAAACAGTGCCCAAAGTAAGCATTATAACTAAAACGACAACAGCCATAACTTTATAAATCAACTTTGCGGCTGAAATCATTGTAGCCAATAATTTATAATTTAAATCACCCTTTTCTGTGCTTATACCTTCCTTCTGCAGTTTTTGTGCCCCACTAAAAATATATGTAATATTCCTTCCAAACTGTGGAGCAAAACCAAAATCTAAAAGTGAAACTAAACTCCCTATAGTGAGCATCAAGTAGTTCATTCCAATTTCTTCAGCAGATAATATATTCAAAACTAAAGGTAATGTTATTAAACCAGATGCAACCAAGAAAAATTGAGCAAGGTACCCCCAAATAATATCTTTTTTAGTAACAGATATTTCAGACATATAAACAATTAAAAACGTAAAATATTATCAACATTTATTATCCCTGATTCTATCCCACCATAAATTCAGTCCCACCCACACAGTAATATCTCCTATTAACATTATTGTATTATTCACATAGGGCATAAACAGAATATTCACCGCACTAAACGCACAAGAAATCAGCAAGATCGTTATCATCGCCTTTCTTGGTGTGAAACCCATTGCCAGGAACTTATGATGAATATGGTTCTTGTCCGGTTCGAAAGGGCTCTTGCCACTGCGAACACGAACCATCACCACACGGATCACATCGAACGCAGGGACAATCAGCGTACTGAAAGCAATCACGAAAGCACCTTCGGTATACGGGGTGACATCCGGATTGTACTGGCTGTATTTGATGGCAAGGAAAGAGAGCACATAGCCCAAAGTCAGGCTGCCCGTATCACCCATAAAAATCTTACGGGCACGTTCCGCACTGCCGAAGACGTTATAGTAAAAGAAAGGGACCAGCACACCGAACGTGGCAAAGGCGAGCATGCTGTACGTCCAAAGTTCTTTCTGCATGAACAGGAAGCCGAAGACAAGCAGGGCAACGCTGCTCAGACCGGAGGCAAGACCGTCGATACCGTCAATCAGATTGATGGCATTGGTGACAAAGACAACCAGAAGAACCGTAAAAGGCATACCTATCCAGGCAGGAAGGGCATACAGGCCGAAAAGACCGTAGAAGTTATTGATCCAAAGGCCGGCCAGGGGAAAAAACGAAGCACAGATGATCTGGATCACAAATTTCTGACGGTAGCGCACTCCGACAAGGTCATCGGCAATACCCGTCAGGTAGAGCAAAGTCATCCCGCAGACCAGAAACAAGCACTCGGGCAACAAGTACACCGCACGGAGGGCGGGAACATCATAACCCATCAGGATGCGAAGGGCGAACACGCCACAGGAGGAAAGCAGGATGGTGGGAAAGAAAGAGACACCGCCCAAACGGGGAATGGCACGTTTATGAACCTTGCGCTCACTCGGCATATCGAAAAGCTTCTTCCGCAAAGAGATAAGCAGGATGCGGGGAATGATAAGCCGGGCAACCGAAGCAGAGATGACAAAAGCCAATATGATGAAAAGGATATTCAAGACAAAGGGGATTTAGGTTATATACAGTGTGTGTCGAAAAAGAAAAGAGTTTACTCCTCTACTTCCCAGTTGGGATAAGGATTCTCTTCAAGACTGCGGAGTTGTTCGGCAATCTCACATTCATCGCCGGAAAGGGCACGCTCTCCCCAGCTGTCGATGATGCTATGCGCCTCACGGGAGAGGTCGTCGTCAAAGACTTCACCATAGCAATAAGTCAGAAGGCGCACCTTCAGCAAGGAAGCGGGCAAGCGGTCGAGCACTTCCCAACAACGGTTCAGGATCTGCTGGATGCGGACTTCCTTGTCACCGTTATTGTAGATCGTCGCGTTATAACCCATCAGAAGCGAAAGGCACAAACGGGCTTCTTCCTCGTCGGTGGAGCCATGATGGGGATATAAAGTATTGGCACGACTGAGTACATCACCGTTCAACCGGCTGAAGTGGTCGCTGTAGATGGGGCTGCCATCGGAACCGAGATAAAGAAGTTCGTGCGCCAAGGTGTACAAAGCGGTAATTTGAGAATCTAAAGAGTTCATGGAAATATTTACAATTTACGATTTATTGTCTGCTATTTTACTGTTTAAAGATCGAGCGGCTCGATTAGAGAGGGATGGATGTAGGTGGTGGCAACGGCCATGACACCCTGGATGGAAACCATCACACGCCGATCGTTTTTCACACGGATAAACTCACCCTCGACGCCGGCAAAGATGCCTCCTGTCACACGCACACGCTGCCCTTTACGGAAAGCTACGGCTGAGGGTTCGAGATAGACCAGTTGCTGGTCGTAACTGCCGGCAACCGCCATGAAGCTGCGCATCTGAGAAGTGGGAACAACAATGGGCTGGCGGCTTTCACGATCCATGATATAACGGATCGGAAGGGTCATGCCCATCTCGTCTTTGATACGATCGATACGTTCACGGCTCGAACGGATAAACACCAAGTTGTGGACCGCAGGAACCAATTTACGCACGCGGCGCTCGTTCTTGACGATGTATTCGTAGTGCATGGGGATAAAATTCTCGATACATTCGCCATCGAGATACTCTTTTAAAGCAAGCTCACGGCTGTAAGTAACACGAACGGCATACCAAAACAGCTCTGGGGATTCCTTCACAAAAGGATGTTCTTTGGGGACACCGGAGTACGAAAGTACCTCCCGGTCAGGTGATGTAATGCGAATATCAGTCTTGCTTGCATTCATGTGATCTCAAAACCCTCCCCTATCACAGTAGAAGGATGCTGAAATGTTATGTGACCGCCTCAAAAAACAGCCGATTTCGTAAAAACGCTGATTTTAAAGACTAATTAGCTATGAACGAAGATATTAGATACGGTTTATGTTTCAAAAAACGTTCGTCTTTTGAAACATCATTTTTGATGAAATTCAGAACCGGACAAAAAGAAAAATTCAAAAAGAAAATCTATTTTTTTTAGATTCCAATAATTCATTGATTTACAGTATCATGAAGAAGATAAAAATAGAATAAATGAATTTATTTATAAAAATATTTTGCTATAGTAAAAATACTGTTTACCTTTGTTCCATTGAACGAACGTTTTTTGAAACACGCCTTCTTTTCTTTACAATTCGATTTTCCTGAAGCTTAATATATTATATATAATCGCGCGTACGCCCATGCGCATAATCTTTTCTTTTTTAATCTATTTCACCCCGTTAAGTAAATAGGTCAGGTATACCTTACCTATTTACTTGACGGAGCGAAACATCAATATAAAATAAACAATATACGCGTATATATAGAAATATCCATATAAGAACCACTAATTTTGCATTCGTAATAAAAAACTTATTAGACGAAATGAGCAAAAAAAACCGAATGAAGGAGTGGTATTAAACATGGGAAATACCCCTTACGTAGTAATCGTCAATGAAAAAAGTGACGAAGGACAGAAAGTGTTGGAAGCACTGGAAGAAAACATAGAAAAGATGGATATAGGCTCGCATAGGGAGCTTGTCATCTTCTTTTTCGTATGGCTGAACCATCAGCAGAAAGATCCCAAAAAGAGAAAAAACATACGGGAACTGGCAAAGATCATGCACCGGTCACTGTTCTTCGGACAAAAACACAACAGCAACGAGGAGATGAAGCCGGATTCCATTGAAACTGAGATATTTAAGATACTAAGGATATTAAAAAGCATGAAAAAAGCGGAAGATAAAGACTTGATTATAAATCTATTAGACGATATCAGCCTGTTTCTGGATGAAAACGTCTAACAGGGGTACAAAAAAGCCCCGTACTTTTGCAATCAAAGATTTATGTTAAACTTAAAAAATGAAAGATGAAAAGCATTAGTATTACCACTTACAGGGGTTTCAGCAAAGTGAAAGGGAAATGTTCACTGCAGGAATTGATCGGATGGGTACGGAGCAGACAATACGCCAACCTGATAGAGAAAATAGGAAGGCTGGTCAGTGAAGGAAAAACCAAGGAGGCGGAGAATGTGAAGCGGCAACTGGACTACTTCACCGTCACGGCAAACTATCATGAATGCAGGCTGGCGCACAGCATAGCCGCATACAACGACACCAGCACCATCGACATCGACAAGCTGCGGGAAGAGGAACTGGAACGCATACGGGCTCTGATAGAAGCCGACGAAGCGACGCTCGCCTGTTTCCTCACCGCCAAGCAGCACGGTTTCAAAATTCTGGCTTACCTGACAGACCTTGAGGCGGAGGCGTGGAGAAACTCGTTCTTCAAGACAGCAACCATCACCTACGACAGACTGGAACAGTATCACGCAGGCATCTACGAACTGACCCGGAAACACTACGAGAAACTGCTGCAAACAGAGGTGGACACCAGCGGAAAAGACTTGTCGAGAGGTGTCTTCGCCTCGTATGACCCGAAGGCATTTTACTCTGCCGAAAGGGTGGCACGCATCCCCGAACGGACACTCACCATCGAAGCTCCCGAACCTGCACAAAGGGGAAGGAAGAAAAAGAAAGAACCCGAAACGGGACAGACGGGAGATATCAGCGCCTATACGTGTATGGAATTCAACAAATGCCTCTGCTCCACGCAAAGGCTGATGAAATATACGGAAGGAAGCCGCAATTCGTTCCTCTTCACCTTGGAAAACAAATGTTTCCGAAAAGGGCTCGAAGAGTCGGAAGTGAAGCGCCTGGCGGCGGAAAGGCTGGGAGACGGAGGAGGGATGGACACGGACACACCCATCGGAAACGCCTACACATATACCGACAGGACGGAACGGGCAGAGGAGAAGAAAAAGATACCACTCGTGGAACAGGTGATAGATTATCTGAACAAGAATTATGCTTTCAGGCGAAACACGGTGCTCGACCGCCTCGAGATGTGCGACTTATCCCAAACGGAAGAGAAATCTTTCTATGCCATGCGGAACAAGGATTTCAACTCCATCTTCCTGAACATCAGCAGACAGGGCATAGCTTATCCGCTCAACAGCCTGAAATCGGTCATCGACTCGGACTATTCACCGGAGTTCAACCCCTTCACGCACTACTTCGAAGGAAATGCCCGGTGGGACAGGAAGACTGACCACATCAGAAAACTGGCGGACACCATACAGGCGGAAGATCAGGAGTTCTGGAGGGAGGGATTCCGGCGGTGGATCGTGGCCATGGTGGCCTCGGCCCTCCGACCGGGCAAAGCAAACCAAGAAGCACTGGTGTTGCACGGAGCACAAGGAAAAGGAAAAAGTACCTGGATAAGGCATCTGCTACCTCCGGAACTGGCAGAATATTACCGAAACGGAATGATAGATCCGGCAAACAAGGACGACCTCTTACTGCTGTCCACCCGCCTGCTGATCAACATGGAAGAGTTTGAGGGTGTGAAAACGGGGGACATCGCCGAACTAAAACGAATCATCGGGCAAGAAAACGTCACCATCCGGAAAGTGTATGACACCCAGGCACAACTGTATCCACGCAGGGCATCGTTCATCGGAAGCACCAACAACATGCAGTTCCTCAAGGATTACGGAGGAAACCGGCGCTTCCTGGTCATTCCTGTAAAGACCATCGACTACCGCACCCCGGTAGACCACAAAGGGGTGTACGCGCAGGCGGTGCAACTGATAGAGGACGGTTTCCGCTATTGGTTTGAAGGAAACGAGATAGACGACATCAACACCCGAAACGAACGCCACCGCATGAAAGACCCACTGGAAGAGAACCTGTATGTTTACTTCCGTCCGGCAGGAGAAAAGGACTTTGAGGTGAAATGGAAACCCGCCGCTGCAATACTGGCTACTCTATCTGTATACGGACGGACACAAGCCAACGCGCAAACGCAACAAGTGTTGGTACAGATTCTGGAAAGGGATGCCTTCGGCAAGCGTGTAAACATCCATGGCATCACGGAGTATGCCGTAGTGGAACTCACACAACAGGAGGTGAGCGAAAACTTCAGGAAAAGGGAGAAGGGAAAGGAAATGGATGAACTCCCGTTTTAAAAGTACCGGAGGGAAGGAAATAGAAGAGAAATGCCCCGTAAGAATATATGTTATTTCGATTACATATATTCTTACGGGGCAGGACATATATTGGCGTTTTATTGACAAGCGGAATGGGATACTTCCTTATGTTATTTAAATGCGTATGGTGAAGAGTATTGTAACTTACCAAAAAAGTCCTAATAAAGTTGCATCTTAATACAACCTTTATTATCTTTGCGTCATGAAGAAAATAATAACGTACAAGAATTACTTTGCAGAGTTTATGGATAAACTCTCTGAGCTTGAACGGAAGAAGATACAACGCGCTCTATCTCTTTTTAAGGCAGAAGACAAGATACCGAGCCATTACATTAAATTCATTCGTGATGGAGTATATGAATTTCGTGTGGCCTGTGGGAACAATGAATTACGCATCTTTTTTATCTACGACGGTGAGAACGTAGTGGTATTGTTCAATTGTTTTAGGAAGAAGACGCAGAAAACCCCTGATAACGAAATAAAGAAAGCTATAAACTTAAAAAAAGAATATTATGAAGCTAAAGGAAATAAGTAAAGACATCTACGATGTAGATGCGTGGCTGGACGAAGAACTTGGCAAGGAGGGAACTCCTGAACGCGAAGCGTCTATTGAAAAGGCATGGGAAGAATATAACGGGCAGATATTGCTGGATGCCCGCAAAAATGCACGTTTGACACAGGAAGAGCTTGCCAACAGAATTGGTGCGGACAAATCTTACATCTCAAAAATAGAAAGGGGATTGATTACTCCTACCGTTTCTACGCTTTACCGCATTGCGGCCGCTATGGGTTTGTCGGTAGAGTTGCGCCCACTTTAACCACGAGGAGCACGGTTCTTCACGAGTCGCGCTTCTCTTCATTTAAACTATCAATTATGGCCGGTAGTTTATCCTATTCGAAATCAGCACCTGTACTGCTATACGTACAGATTCAAGCATTTTGCCGGATAGTTTACGGGTTGCCTTTTCAAACTCCTTTGAAAATTCAACTCTCATTTCTCAACCACTCCCAACCAGTCTATAAACTCTTCACGTTCTTCCTTTCCCAGCATTACCTTTCCATCAGGGTAATTTTCAGACAGGTAGCGGTAGGATTCGTTCCCATCGTATTCATCCGCTGCCTTGTCGAGCATGGACTCTATTAACCGTTTCAGGTTCGTACCCTGCTTTGCTGCCATAACCGAAAGATCCCTGAAAGTATCTTCTTTCAGGGTGATAATCTTTTTTCTGTGCGGTACAGTTGCTTCCAGATTCCTTAACGGACTGTTCTCTTAGCAAGGTAGTGATCAAAGAAGATAGGGAGTAGAAGTAAAGGAGATGTGTCATAACTCTTTTCACCACGGAGTAACACGGAGTATCACAGAGTCTTTTATTAATAATCAATAACTTAAAATCGCCTCTGTGTTACTCTGTGTCCTCTGTGGTGAGTTTTGACAGCCTCTTCTCTCTAATTTTATGCTCCCGGTTCTCCCATATATCGAAAGATCAGACGAACTTCCTTGGGCGTAAATGAATGGCGGTATTTATAGTATCCCACCTCCTCGAGCGCAGCCATCAGGAGTTTGTTGTGCCGCATCCAACGGCTGAGATTATTGAGGGCGGCATTTTCAGACAAATGGGGTGCATAAAGCAGAGCCAACTCGACTTTTGTATATACACGGATAGGAAACTCTCTCTCGTCATCTTCTAAATCTTTCATGTTTTTCAATTTTAAATTAATAAATAATCGGAACTTTACAATAGCATAAAGATAACAAAAACAAACGACATATCATAGCAGAAGTCATACTATTTCACAAAACATTCATTGATTTTCAATCTTTTATCCATACCGCCTCAACCCACGTCAACAAGCACAAAGCAGAGGTTACAAAGCGGTATCTTTGACATACCGGAAGAAAGGAAAAGAGCTCGTCCGACCTTCCGGATGCATTCTTAATTATTAACCATAAAAAACTATCAGACAATGGCAGTTCCATACAAAAAAATCGCGAGAAAAGATCCGCGAAAAACGGATGCTATAGAGAAATTTTATCCGCAACTGGTCACTTTAGGCCAAAGCGCAAGCCTGGAAAGCATTGCGTACGAAATGAAGGAGAAAAGTTCGTTATCATCGGGAGATATTAAAAGCGTACTCACCAATTTTGTAGAAGCAATGCGCACCTCCCTCTATAACGGACAATCAGTCAATATCCGGGATTTTGGAGTATTCAGCCTTTCGGCACGCACCAAAGGGGTGGATACGGAAAAAGAATGTACGGCCAAAAACATAATGGCAGTGAAAATAAACTTTCGTCCGTCATCGAGTGTACGTCCGAACCTGACATCGACCCGGGCCGGTGATAAAATCGAATTCATCGATATCAAAGCCGCACTGGAGGGTAAAGAATCTGAAAAAGATGGAGACGGAGACATTGTGGATGACCCGACGGCATAAATCAGGATTACATAGAAAGGAGGTGTTGAAGAAATGAAAAAGTCAGGCTGGAGTACGGTTCTAAAGGTAATGATCGCAGTGGCATCTGCCATACTGGGAGTCCTTGGAGGTAATGCAATGAACTTGTAGGCAACGAAAACTAAATGGGAGAGGTGATATCCGCGTGGTATCACCTTTCCCATTTAGTTTTCATACTATCAACCGCTCCTGATCTTATTTTGCTACCATCACCTCGACATCATATCCCATAAACAATCCATTCTCGACAACTCCTGTGATTGATTTTATCTCTTTCTCGAGAGACGAATGAATATTGCCGAACCAGGCATCGAGAATCAGATTTCCATTTTCGGTAATTACAGGACCGTCTTTACCTTTAGCAAGCCTCAACTCCGTACGCAAAGCTCCCATAGTAAGCACTTCCCGCTCCACATAAGGCAGAGCCATCGGAAACACTTCGATAGGAACAGGAAAACGGCTTCCCAGAAAAGAAACCTGCTTGCTTTCGTCCACCAAAATAAAAGTACGATTGCTGCTGCATATCAAAAGTTTCTCCTTGAATAACGCTCCGCCTCTACCTTTGATCAGGTTATGATCGGGATCTACTTCATCGGCGCCGTCGAACGTCCAATCGGGGCGACACATCCATAAAGTAGTCTGCGGAATGCCCAAACGGACACACTCCATCGATATCTCCATCGAGGCAGGGATCACGGTGACATGCAGATTTTCCGTACGTATCCTTTCGGCAATAGCGAGCAATGCCAGATATACGGTCGATCCGGAACCTGCCCCAATAATCTCCCCTTCTTGCACACGCATGGCAATCATACGGGCTAACTGCTCCTTACTCTCCCGGTTGGTGATCGTGTCCGACCATTGGAGATGCTCCACCAAGCTACTTTCCCATTTCATACTAACACTTGTTTATAACAGGTAACAACTTATTTCACCCTACGGTTCAGTTGGTTATTGGCTTTTGAGGGCTTTGATTTTCCGATCCGTTTACCGGAAGGTTTCTTACCTCCCGAGGCTTTGGGCCGTCCGCTACCCGGACGGGCACTGCTATTTCCGCTCTTCTTCATAAAAATCTTCATTATAATATTTGCCTAAATATCTGCGGGCTATAAAATCCCAGTTCTCGTGCAACACCCTCCTGCCATCCTCAAAAGGAAAAGTGACCTCGGACAATAAATCATGCTGCATGGCATAGTGCAACAAGTCGATGGGACAAAGTCCGGGAACATAAAGCAACTCGGCCCCTTCTTGTTCGGCAATCCCGGGATTATATGTCGAGTTTCGTTCATCCCGGAAGCAAGCACCGATATTGGGAGCAAGCAAGATGCCTTTCGGATTGGCAAAAAATACAAAATTTTCTTCATCGGCCAATTCGGGCATTAACGAATCGTCTTCGTCGGCCCACTCCAACGCATCGACACAGAAACGGCGCAAGCCCGCATAATCCTCAAAATAGACAAGCTGCTTCCCTTGGGTGGCATTCAGGAACTTGGTCACATCATGGGGAAGCTCCATTTCCGGGAAAATATCCAAAACAGGTCCCGGAGGCGGCAACAGGGCACGAATCTCCGGAAGCCAGTCCATCGACTCGTCATCGGTAAGAGGGGCTTGTTCAAAATGGGCTTCAAGTAGCGCATAAATATCAGTCGCAAGTCGAAGCAGAGATTTATCCGTCGGATTCCAAGGAACCGGAGAATCGTCTGTGACAGGAGAAAGAAGCGACCATAGCAGGAACGACACATCCTCAAAATTTATTTCATCATCGGCATACGCCCCTGTCAGGGTATAAAAGGGCAGAAAACGCCCGTACAACCGCTTGTGCAACCGGATGAACTTATTCCATCCACCGGAATTATTCACACAATCTTCCAGATACCAGGTGAAATAAAGAACGGCCCGGTTTTTATGAATCATCTGTCCGGTAAGCTCCGACTTCTCAAATAGGGGCAGCAGCCTGTTGGCAAAATCGACATACCATTGATCGGTATCTGCCGATTGCGGACACGGATGGACTTCCATCCACAGTTGACGATATATTTTTTGCAGTTTCATGAATTGGAGTGTTGATTTACGGAAACAAATGTACTTCTTTTCTGATAAGATTGGCTACATTTGCACCAATTTATGAACTTTACGGCAATGGATATTACGCTCAGAACGCTCACGGAAAACGACTTGCCTTTTGTAAAAGACATCTACGACTATTATACCCTCCACACGACAGTGGTGTACTTTGTACACTGCGCCAGCATCGACGAACTAAAAAACTACATCCCCGTAGGCGATCCCGTCTACCGGTCGTTCATCATTGAAACTCCCGAAGGAGCACCCTGCGGATTCTGCTATTTCGCACGCTTCAAGCCCCGAGAAGCCTTCCGCATCTCGGTAGAGCTGACCCTCTACCTGAAACCGGAGTTTACAGGAAGAGGATATGGAAAACAAGCTATACTCCGACTGGAAGAGATCATCCGCCAAGAAGGCTTCAGCAACATAATGGCACTGATTTCGGGAGAGAACGAAGCCAGCATCCGCCTGTTCGAAAAATGCGGTTTCGAGTGTTGTGCAAACATCCGGCAGGTAGCGGAGAAGTTCGGCAAAAAACTGGATTTGAAGATGTATCAGAAAATTATTTCAGACAATTCACATCTCACTCCCTGAAAGCCGATGATAGAAACACATCCACACAAGAAGTTCTCTTCAAATCTGAAAGCACGATTAGATAAAGAACTATAAATGAGCAAACATTGTGTGGCAATATTTGTATATACAAGAAATTATCGGTACTTTTGCCACAGAAATCAGAAGAAGAGCAGTAATGAAAACGGTTAATCAAATTATTGGAGAGAATCTAAAAAAAATTAGAGAGTTATCCGGTTTTACGCAAGAACAAGTAGCCCAATCTATTAAGATAGAACGCTCTACTTACAGTAATTATGAAGGAGGAACCAGAGAGATTCCTTATACCATTTTGGAAGATATCTCAAATTTATTCGGTTGTGAACCTTTTATATTGTTTGAGGACAATATTCAGACGAATAATGAAATTATGGCTACAGCTTTCAGAATTTCAAATTTAGGAGAAAATGATTTGAAAGAAATAGCAGCTTTCAAAGATATCGTAAAGTCTTATCTCAAAATGGAACGCATTGCCCAAAATGAAGCCGAATAAGTTTATCATAGAGAAGCAAGTCTCAGAGTTTCGTATGGACAATGGACTTAGCGCTACGGAGCCTATCACTTTGAAAAGTTTACTTTTGAAACTAAACATACTCACTGTTTTCAGACCTTTATCCGACAACTTCTCAGGAATGTGTTTGAAAGATAATTCAGAGCACCGTTTCATGCTTATCAATTCTAATCAACCACGAGGAAGGCAACACTTTACGATAGCTCACGAATTATACCACCTTTATATAGAGAAAAAACCGACTCCTCACAAATGTAATCCGGGATGTGCCAGCAAAGATCCGATAGAACAATGTGCCGACATGTTTGCTTCCTCTCTATTAATGCCGGAGGGCGGTATATGCCAGTTAATACCCGAAATGGAATTAAAAACCAAAAACATTTCGATGGCAACAGTCCTAAAACTTGAACACTATTTTTCCGTTTCCCGTTCCGCTTTATTGTATAGATTACAAAATATCGGACTTATAACAGAAAGTACACGTTCCCAATTGGCAGAAATAAAAGTAAAATACTCTGCCAAATGTTTCGGATATGACACAGCTTTATACGAACCGGCCAACGAAGGACTGGTTATCGGTGATTTTGGTGAAAAAGCCCGCAAGCTATTCGAACAGGAAAAAATTTCAGAAGGTCACTATATAGAGCTACTCCATAAAATAAACATCAATGGAACACAAGAAAACGAAGATAGTACTCGATGCTGATGTAATTATCCATTTCATGGAGGCTAATTATTTCTCAATATTACCCGATATATTTCCTGAGTACGAATACTTGATATTGGATGTGGTATATAATGAAATTTCCCAAAATTCCGGTACAAAAGATTTTATAGATAAATATCTCCATTTCTTCCATAAATTGAAAAAAGAAGTTTTTTCCCCAAAGAGGGAATCAATGAAAGAGTTCTTTTTATTGCAACGCACTCTGGGAAAAGGAGAAAGTGCATGCATGATCTATTGCAGGGACAACCGAGACGTATTGGGAAGCAGTAACCTGAAAGACATAAAAGAATATTGCTCCAAGAATAATATTACCTATCTGACTACACTTGATTTTTTATATTATGCTTACTGCAGAAAGAAAATGACAGAGCAGGAGTGTAAGGAATTCATGCAGGAAGTAAATAATGCGGGAAGCAAACTTCCGATCATCGATATAACCCAATATACATGTACCGTACAAATTTAAACTCACACATTTCAAGAAAACAAGGCCAACACAACGACAAAGCCCTATCGCAGATTACATAAACAATCACATTCCCTTCCTCTGCGCTGTAACTCTATTATGCAATCTGCGACAGCAATGCCCCCTCCGTCCGTTCTCAAAGTCTTTTTAAAGCCAGCTTAATGACTTTCTCCACCAGAGCATCGGGTTCTTCTTTCAATATGGCAAGCACCGCCTTCTGTGAAGGTGCAGCGGCAAATCCGAGCATGGTCAATGCAGCGATGGCCTCTTCCTGTACTTCCGCATTCATTGCCGGCAACAAAGCACCGGCAGCACCTCCCACGGCAGTTGCAGCCATGGCACCGGTTTTAATTTTATCTTTCAAATCGACAATGACACGCTGTGCGGTCTTCAGTCCGATACCTTTCACCGTCTTCAGCATATTGGCATTTTCGGTACTGATCACATTCACCAGTTCGGCCGGTGAAAGAGCAGAAAGAATCATACGGGCCGTGTTTCCTCCAATACCCGAAACGGAAATCAGCAGCAGGAAAAGTTCCCGTTCCTGCTTGTCGGCAAAGCCATATAAAACGTAAGCATCTTCGCGGATGGCTTCGTAGATATAGAGTTTACAACTGCTCTTACCCTGAATGGCAGAATAAGTGTTGAGTGATATATTAACGGCATATCCTAATCCGTTACAATCGATAACTGCGGTTGCCGGACTCAGTTCGGCAATTTCGCCTTTGATGTATTCTATCATAATGGTTATAATCAGAACGCAAAGATAATAAATATTGTGCTTCACGAACCTTGAATAACAAAAACTAACTTTAACACCCTTAAGAGACCTGAAAACAAAGAAAATGACTAATTTTGCAACCGAAATAAAGAAATGTGTTAAACAAAACCAATAAAAAGATGAAAAAAGTAAGAGCAGCCATCGTAGGTTATGGCAATATTGGTCGTTATGTGCTGGAAGCCCTCCAAGCGGCTCCCGATTTTGAGATAGCAGGTGTGGTTCGTCGTGCAGGTGCCGAGAACAAACCGGCTGAACTGAATGATTACGCAGTAGTTAAAGATATAAAGGAACTTCAGGGAGTAGACGTGGCTATTCTTTGTACTCCGACCCGCAGCGTTGAGAAATACGCAAAAGAGATTCTCGCAATGGGCATCAACACAGTAGACAGCTTTGATATTCATACAGGCATCGTTGACTTGCGTCGTGAACTGGGTGCTTGCGCCAAAGAACACGGAGCTGTATCGATCATCTCGGCCGGATGGGATCCGGGAAGCGACTCGATCGTACGCACCATGCTCGAAGCAATTGCCCCCAAAGGAATCACTTACACCAACTTCGGTCCGGGTATGAGTATGGGCCATACGGTAGCCGTCAAAGCTATCGATGGAGTGAAAGCGGCTTTATCGATGACTATCCCTACCGGAACAGGCATTCATCGCCGTATGGTATACATCGAACTGAAAGACGGATATAAATTCGAGGAAGTGGCAGCAGCCATTAAATCGGACGCTTATTTCGTTAACGACGAGACACACGTAAAACAAGTGCCGAGCGTAGACGCACTGCTGGACATGGGACACGGTGTAAACCTGACCCGCAAAGGTGTATCCGGAAAAACCCAGAACCAACTGTTCGAATTCAATATGCGCATCAACAACCCCGCACTGACCGCACAGGTATTGGTATGCGTAGCACGTGCTTCGATGAAGCAGCAGCCGGGATGCTACACCATGGTGGAAGTTCCGGTTATCGATCTGCTTCCGGGCGACCGTGAAGAATGGATCGGCCACCTGGTATAAAAAAGCCAGGTGTCTGATACAAACTATTTCCAAAGACAAGGAAAGGACGACCGCAGATTCTCTTTTTAATTATCACCGATAATCGAAAAGATAAAAATCTGCGGTCATCTTTTATTAGATAAACACTCCGGCTTACACACAATGAAGAACAAACGGTACTCACACGGCGAAGAGCTGTCCAATACTTTAAGCCATGGCGCAGGCATCCTGCTGGGCATCACCGCAGGATATTTTCTTTTGGAAAAGGCGCTCGCCAACCCTCACCCCTATTGGGCAACAGGCTGTGTACTGGCTTATCTGGTGGGGATGCTGGCATCGTACATCAGTTCGACCTGGTATCACGGCTCCAGGCCCGGCAAGCGGAAAGAACTTCTGCGCAAATTTGACCACGGCGCCATTTACCTGCACATAGCAGGGACTTACACTCCGTTCACCCTGTTAGTGCTACGCCATGCCGGCGGATGGGGCTGGGGAATCTTCACTTTTGTATGGCTGTCGGCTATTGTAGGATTCATATTAGCCTTCAAAAAACTGAAAGAACACAGCAATCTCGAGACGATCTGTTTTGTAGGGATGGGCTCTGCCATCCTGGTGGCCCTCAAACCACTAATGGACTGCCTGTCCGCCATCGGGGCCTCTCCCGCCTTCTGGTGGCTTCTCGGAGGAGGAGCTTCGTATATCATGGGAGCCGTGTTTTACTCGTTGCGAAAACCTTATATGCACGCCGTTTTCCACCTGTTTTGTCTAGGCGGAAGCATAGGCCATATCATAGCCATCTGGTTGATTCTTTAGCAAACCCGATTCGCTTTTTCTCTCCAAAAGTTTCCCGTTTTGGAAAACTTTCTGTATCAGGAAGAAAGAAAAGTTCTCCAAAAATTCTTGTTAAAACAAGAACAACTTATTGCTTTAACTGTTACCTTTGTAGCAGATTTCAGTACTAAAAAGAGGTTTAGTCATAAGGGAACGCTGTGCAAATCGGCGACAGTACCCGCTGCTGTAATTCTCTGAGAATCCGCACACTATGCCACTGCGCCCAGCGTGGGAAGGCGTTGCGAGGGAGAGATAAGTCAGAAGACCTGCTGAAAAAGTAAACATATTAAAAAAAAATCTAAAGCTTTCGGGAGTTAAAGTTATGAACTACGCGGAAATTTGTATCATCAAACGAGATGGTAAAAGGGAGGACTTCTCCATCAGTAAAATCAAGAACGCTGTATCAAAAGCGTTTAGTGCCACAGGAATCAATGATGAACAGCAATTGATTGCTGACATCACGATGAATGTAATCGGACAATTTGCATCTCCTACCATTACGGTAGAAGAAATTCAGGACCTGGTAGAAAAAGAGCTGATGAAGGTTCGTCCGGAAGTGGCCAAAAAGTACATCATTTATCGGGAATGGAGAAATACCGAACGAGACAAAAAGACCCAGATGAAGCATGTGATGGACGGTATCGTAGCCATTGACAAAAACGATGTCAACCTGAGCAACGCCAATATGAGCAGTCATACTCCCGCCGGACAGATGATGACATTCGCCTCGGAAGTAACCAAAGACTATACATATAAATATCTGTTGCCGAAACGTTTTGCCGAAGCCCACCAACTGGGAGACATCCACATCCACGACCTGGATTACTATCCTACCAAAACGACGACTTGCATCCAATATGACATGGATGACCTCTTCGAACGTGGATTCCGCACCAAAAACGGCAGTATACGTACCCCGCAAAGCATTCAAAGCTATGCTACCCTGGCTACCATTATTTTCCAGACTAACCAGAATGAACAGCACGGAGGTCAGGCCATACCGGCATTCGACTTCTTTATGGCAAAAGGTGTGAGCAAATCATTCCGTAAACACCTGGCATCATTCATCAGCTTCTATGTGCAGATGAACAAGGGTGAAGAGATAGAAGAAAAGGCTATCCGTACAGTGATTGCCGAACATCTGTCGTCCATCAAAGCATCGGAACTGGAACGCGAAACGCTGCGCATGGCTCTGACTGCCCTACAGATCAATATCGACAAAGAACATCTGAACCAAATTATAGAGAAAGCATTTGTGCAGACTCAGAAAGATACGCACCAGGCCATGGAAGGCTTTATCCATAACCTGAACACAATGCACTCACGCGGCGGAAATCAGGTAGTGTTCAGTTCAATCAATTATGGAACAGACACTTCGGCCGAAGGACGCATGGTGATTGAAGAATTACTGAAAGCAACCGTAGAGGGACTGGGCACAAGGGGAGAAGTGCCGGTGTTCCCCATTCAGATATTCAAGATAAAAAATGGAGTATCGTACACAGAAGCCGATTATGAAAAGGCTATGGCTAATTTCGATGCTGCCATGGAAGGTAAATTAAAATTTGAAGCACCCAACTTCGACTTGTTCCTGAAAGCTTGCCACACTACGGCAAAAGCACTCTTCCCTAACTTTATGTTCCTGGATGCCCCGTTCAACCAAAACGAAAAATGGGACGCCAACGACCCGCAACGTTACCGTTACGAACTGGCCACCATGGGATGCCGCACGCGTGTGTTTGAGAATGTAGCCGGCGAGAAATCGTCTTTGGGACGCGGAAACCTTTCGTTCACCACGCTGAACATGCCTCGCCTGGCCATCGAAGCCCGTATCAAAGCAGAAAACATGACGGAGGACGGACACAATAAAGATGCCGTCGAGAGAAAGGCTAAAGAAATTTTCATCGAATCGATACATGAAACGGCTACCTTGATAGCCGAACAACTCTACGAGCGATATCAATATCAGCGTACAGCCCTGGCACGCCAATTCCCCTTCATGATGGGAAATGATGTATGGAAAGGAGGAGCTGCCCTGAACCCGAACGAACAAGTAGGCGACGTGCTGCGCAGTGGTACGCTGGGTATCGGCTTCCTGGGCGGACACAATGCCATGGTGGCTCTCTATGGAGAGGGACACGGACACAGCCAGAAGGCATGGGACACCCTTTATGAAGCCGTGCTGGAAATCAACAAGGTGGCTGATGAATACAAAGCCAAATACAACCTGAACTATTCGGTACTGGCTACACCGGCCGAAGGACTTTCGGGACGTTTCACCCGTATGGACCGCCGTAAATACGGAAAAATCAAAGGAGTGACAGACAACGATTACTATGTCAATTCTTTCCATGTGGATGTAAAAGAACCGATCAGCATTGTAGAGAAAATAAAAAGAGAGGCTCCGTTCCACGCCATCACCCGCGGAGGACACATCACCTATGTGGAACTGGACGGAGAAGCCCAGAAAAACGTACGCGCCATTGCCAAGATCGTAAAAGTTATGTTTGACGAAGGAATCGGCTACGGCTCAATCAATCATCCGGTGGATACCTGCCACAATTGCGGATACAAGGGCGTGATCTACGATAAATGTCCGGTATGCCAAAGTGAGAATATTTTGCGCATGCGCCGCATCACAGGCTACCTGACCGGAGACTTGAGTTCATGGAATTCGGCCAAACGTGCAGAAGAAAAAGACCGTGTAAAGCACGGATAAGGAATCATGAACATCTTGTACACGTATCCCGAAACAATCGTTGACGGAGAAGGTATCCGCTATTCGATCTATCTGGCAGGATGCAGGCACGGCTGTCCGGGTTGTCATAACCCGGAAAGCTGGAACCCACAAGCCGGTGAGGAACTATCCGAAGGACGGTTGGCTTCCATCATCCGCGAAATAAACTCGAACCCGTTGCTCGACGGAGTGACTTTCTCCGGGGGCGATCCTTTTTATGATCCGGAAGCATTTTTGCCTGTCATCCGGAGAGTAAAAACAGAAACGGGACAGAATATCTGGTGCTACACAGGATATACTTACGAGGAAATAGAATCGGATCCGAAACTGGCAGCCATATTGCCCTACATAGATGTACTGGTGGACGGGCGCTTCAAACAGGAACTTTATTCACCGCATCTGGAATTCAGAGGAAGCAGTAATCAGCGGATTATCAAACTGAAATAGATATAAATAAACAAGCGTCGAAAGCACCACAGATTGCACAAATATCAATGGTTTATCGGACGGACTATCAACAATAACATTGGAAGTCGATCTGTGAAATCTGTGGTGAAGACGACCTTCCACTCCCTCCCCATCAAGTTTCAATGTGTAAAAAAACTTATATATCACTACCTCCCCCAACCGAAGAAGTCCGATTTTGTTTATTTTTGTAGCACTTCCATAAAAAAGTTCTTTATGATTCTACATACACAAACTCCGGTAGTTGACGAAACAGACGGCCTTCCTCTCCCGCACCGTATATGGGCAGTTGTCGGTATTTCTTTTGCCTTATGCATGTCGGTACTCGATATCAACATTATCAACGTGGTACTCCCGACACTTTCTCACGACTTCGGAACTTCTCCGGCAGTCACGACCTGGATTATCAACGGCTACCAGCTTGCCATTGTCATCTCTTTGCTTTCATTCTCGTCACTGGGAGAAATTTATGGGTACCGCAAAATATTTCTTTCGGGAATAGCTATGTTCATCGTCACTTCCCTGATCTGCGCTTTGTCCCATTCATTTTGGACATTGACCATTGCCCGCATTTTCCAGGGATTCAGTGCTTCGGCCATTACCAGCGTCAACACGGCTCAGTTACGTACGATTTACCCCCGAAAACAAATCGGCCGGGGAATGGGGATCAATGCCATGGTAGTGGCCATATCGGCAGCAGCCGGCCCCTCGGTAGCCAGCGGAATTCTATCTGTCGCTTCCTGGCACTGGCTATTCGCTATCAACGTCCCTCTCGGATTAGTTGCCCTGACTTTGGGATTAAAGTACCTGCCCCGAAAAGAGGAACGTTCGAACAGAAAATTCGATAAGCTGAGTGCCATAGCCAATGCAATCACCTTCGGACTCCTGATTTATACTTTGGATGGATTTGCCCACCACGAAAACAATGATTATATAGTGATACAACTTGCTGTATTGGCAGTTGTCGGGACTTATTATGTGCGCAGACAGTTGAACCAACCGTCTCCTCTCCTTCCCCTCGACCTGTTGGGAATTCCCATTTTCAGGCTTTCCATTCTTACCAGTATCTGTTCGTTCACCGCTCAAATGCTGGCAATGGTCTCTTTACCCTTCTTCCTGCAAAACTCTTTGGGATACAGCGAGGTCATGACCGGGCTATTGTTAACTCCCTGGCCTATAGCCACACTGGTGACAGCACCGGCAGCCGGATATCTGGTGGAACGCATTCATCCCGGCATACTGGGCAGCATCGGGATGGCATTGTTCTGTATCGGACTTTACTCTCTGTCTACATTAACGGCGGATTCATCGGTCACCGGCATCATCCTGCGATTGATGCTTTGTGGTGCAGGTTTCGGTCTTTTCCAGACACCGAACAACAGTACAATCATCTCTTCCGCCCCTACCCGACGTTCGGGAGGAGCCAGCGGAATGTTGGGTATGGCACGGCTCTTGGGACAGACATTCGGTACGACACTGGTTGCTTTGCTCTTCAGTTTTGTAGTACACGAGAAGAGTACGGCGGTCTGCCTGATAGCCGGCAGCGGATTTGCGTTTGTCGCAGCAGTGGTAAGCAGCATGCGGCTTTCACAACCCTCCACATTAAAGACGAAGCCCCGATAACCATCTCAATCCACGTATATCGTCCCATCGGAAGCCAAAGTAACACAAAGTGACACAGAAAGAGCTTAAGCTATTCATAATATTGATCTGTGCAAATCCGTGTTATTTTGTGGTGAATATAAGTTTCTTGAAGCCACCTCCATGTCAATCAATGAATGAAAAATTTAGTACTCAGTCTCTCTAACCACCTCCACCAGACGGGCAAAGTCCTCCGGATGTACATCTCCGATATTACCGATACGGAAAGTATCCGCTTTTGAAATTTTTCCGGGATAGATTACAAAACCCTTGGATTTAAGGGCGGTATAGAAGGCCTTAAAGTCGAATCCGGTTTTCGGATACAAGAATGAAGTGATAATAGGTGACTGGATCGCGTCATCGAGCAAAGTTACAAAACCGAGTGAACGCATACCCTCTACCAGTACCCGGTGATTCTCACAATATCTCCGGTGACGGGCCTCCACTCCACCTTCTTCAATCAGTTCGGTAAGGGCCTGCTTGAAAGCACGCACCACATGGGTCGGTGAAGTAAAACGCCATTTACCATGCCCTTTTTCCATCGTTTCCCACTGGTCGTAAATATCCAGAGAAAGAGAACGGGCTACTCCCTTACAACGCACCAGTTCCGAACGGCGGGCTATGATAAATCCGAATCCCGGAACTCCCTGGATACATTTATTGGCACTGCTGATCAGGAAGTCGATTCCCAACTCACTAACATCCATCGGGATACCTCCAAAGCTACTCATAGCATCTACAATCAGTTTCTTGCCATGCATCTTCACTACATGTGCCAGCTCCTTCAACGGATTCAGGATACCGGTAGTCGTTTCGCAGTGAACGAAGGCCACATGAGTAACATCTGAATTATTGCTCAGATAGTCGTCCACATAGTCTACCGATACCTGTTCCGTTTCATCAAAAGCAAGGAGCTCGTAGTCGATATGATAATATTCGGCAATATTCCCCATCCGGTCACCATAAGCACCGTTACTGCAAATCAGAAGTTTATCATTCTTACCGATGGCAGCACCAATCACGGCTTCTACACAATAGGTTCCGCTTCCTTGCAAAAGAACAGATGTATACTCTTCCGTATTGCGGGTAGCAATGCCGACCAGCTCTTTACGCAATGCTTCGACAATGTGCAAATTATAGTCTTCATCCCATGTACACCAGTCGGTCATCATGGTTTCCTTTACAGTCTCTGAGGTAGTAAGTGGTCCGGGGGTCAATAACAAATAAGGTTTCATATCGATTAATGATTTAGTTTTGAGTTAATTAGTTGAATCAGTGCGGGAAGTTCTTCAATGCTTCGAATGACATACGAGGCTCCCGCAGCCAGCATACGTTGTTTCACTTCAGCAATACGGTTCTCGAGTTCGGCAGCCGGCAAGGCGTGCGTCTCTTCTTCGGTGAGTGCCATCTCGTTACTTCCGAGAACCACTCCCACACTCCATACTTTGGCATGTACACCTTCCTGAATATCGGCAATGGTGTCGCCTACCTTCACCACTGTATCCGGATCGGGAACCGCCAGTTTCGTGAGATTCTCAAAAATCATATAGGGAGCAGGACGACCGGCGGGCAGCAGATTCGGAGTGGCACAGTAATCCACCCGGTATCCTTTGGCCTGTGCCTCGGGCAGTACCACATCCATCATCTCGCGGGTATAGCCTGTAGTAGAACCTATTTTCAGTCCTTCGGCACGCAACTTCTCCAACGTAGGGATCACACCCGGAATAGGATCGGTATACTCTTTCAGTGAAGCAAAAAGATATTTCTCGAACAGGTGGTTCAGTTCTACGACATCCTCCTCTGTCCAGGCACGTCGATAACGGTTTATGAATTGTTCGTTTACTTCGGGCATAGTCAGCAATTCACGGATGTGCTGAATTTTCGGCAACCCCATAGGCTTACGAGTCTGCTCGACATCGATCGTGAGTCCCTTCCCGGCAAAAGCCTTGATGAAAGCAGCCACCGGAGCGAAACATCCGTAATCGACTGCCGTTCCTGCCCAGTCCATAATGATACATTCAATCTTTTTCATTTTATGTCTATAATTTCCTTGTTTTTGAATCTGATGCAAAAGTAGGGCATCCCGTACAGAGCAAAAATGAATTCCGCATGATTCATTTCATTCATATTCCGCACATTTCTTCCGAAATATTAATGTAACATTCATATCATGATTATATAATCCAAAAGTCATATATTTGCAATGTAAACAATGCGTCGATGTACTTATGAACGAACTGGAAGATATATACAAACGAATCGAATATCTCCGTAACAACGGAGTGAAAATGAAAGAAATAGCCGACTGGATACACATGGCTCCCAGTGTGCTGTCCGCACTCTACTCCAGTGTGCTGCCCACCTATCTGAACCTGCAAAAGACCAAGCCCCGGGAAGAGGCTCTGGACGAGGCACTGGCACTGGTAAACAATGTGTCGAAGAAACGGCTGCTCGGCAATCTGGGAGAAATGAAAGAACGGCTCTTCGATCTGGAACCCAATCAGGAAGCCAACATAACAGGAAATGCTTTTCTGAAATTACTGGAAAAGGAAATGCAGGAATCTGTGGGGGAAGTCTACAATTACAGTGGCACGTACCTGAGCTACAGCCTTTCTTCATCGACAGACAGCCTCAAGGCAGAACCCTATCTGATCTGTGCATCAGAAAACAATGATTATGTGAAAGTAGGCATGATCAATGCCTATAAATCAGTGCACTGGGGAAGTGGCATTATCAGTAATCATCAAAATTCATACCTGATGTTCAATGAACGGGAACTTCCGCAGTTTGCCCTGGTAACCATCTATCTGCAATTACCCCATTATGAGTTTCCGCATATGCTGAAAGGATTATATCTCTGTCTGGACTATAACCATAACCCGATAGCCCGGAGAATTGTCCTGGTGAAGCAATCGGACAGCACAGACATAGACGAGTTCCTGAAAATGGAAGGAAAGTTAATCTCCAGATCGGAACTGACCCCTGAAGAAGAGATCTATTATAATTATACATGCCAGGAAGGAGACTATATCAAGACTTGTACGGTACCCTCACCCAAACTGGATGAATCGGATCTGGAAAGAGAAAAAAAGATGCTGAAAATATAAAGCGACATACCCTAAAAACACCACAGGCTACTCAGATTTAGTTATTGAACAGGAGTTATCCGAATAGATCTCCCCCTGAAAACCTGAGTAGCCTATGGTAAAAAATACTTTTCCGAGAACTCTCCTATCAGAAGAAGAATCTCAATATATCATTGAAGTTAGCCCAAATCAAAAGGCCGAACAACAAAATCATACCCGCCATTTGTGCGTATTCCATAAATTTATCACTCGGTTTGCGACGGGCAATGATTTCATAGAACAGGAACAAGACGTGTCCGCCGTCCAACGCAGGAATAGGCAGAATATTCATAAAAGCAAGGATGATAGACAAGAATGCCGTCATATACCAGAACTGATGCCAATTCCAGGTTGCAGGGAAGATGCTTCCGATGGTTCCGAAACCGCCCAATTGTTTAGCTCCCTCTTTTGAGAAAAGATATTTCATGTTGCCTACATAGCCTTTCAAAGTCTTCACTCCTAATGCTACACCGGCCGGGAAGGATTCAAAGAAACCATACTCTTTCCTGATTACAGGAAGAAGTCGATCCGTATATGGATTGACCGCTACTCCTATTTTGAAAGCCGAATCCGTAGTCAAAGTCAATACATCGGTCTTTCCGTCACGCACATAAGTCAATGAGATCTGGTGCGGATTGATACTGTCATTTTGTAACGCTTTCGCATTTTGTCTTCTTTCAGCCATAGCTGCCAGGAAGTCTGTATAAGAAACCGGCTTTCCGTCGAGAGCAATGATACTGTCGCCCGGCTGGATACCGACCATGGCTGCAGGTGAATTGACCATCACGCTATCGACTACATAGGGGAAACGGAATTCGGCAAAGCGAACACTGTCACCCAACAGACGCTGCATCATATCTTCAGGGATATATACAGATGCCTTCTTACCCTCACGCAACACCGTTACCTCCCGGGCATCAGCTATCTGGCTGAGCATATCGGGATCGTAGCGTACAAAATCGACTCCGTCGGCAGACAACAAAATATCTCCGTCCTGAAATCCCACCGCTTTGGCTGTTTCATTAAAGTCCATACCCAATGGGGCTTTCTGTACGGGAATGTATTGATCACCCCACTTAAACAGAATCATTGAATAGATGAACAGAGCCAAAAGGAAGTTGAACAACACACCTCCCACCATAATCAACAGGCGCTGCCACGCAGGTTTAGAACGAAATTCCCACGGCTGTTCCGGTTGCTTCATTTGCTCGGTATCCATCGATTCGTCAATCATTCCGGCTATTTTGACATATCCCCCTAAAGGTAACCAACCGACAGCATATTCTGTCTCACTTTTCTTTGGCTTAAATTTAAATAGTGTGAACCAAGGATCAAAGAATAAACAAAACTTTTCTACCCGTACTTTGAACAGGCGGGCAAAGAGAAAGTGCCCTCCTTCGTGAATGATGACGAGCAAAGATAAGCTCATAATCAATTGCAGGGCACGGATTAAAAATGTTTCCATCAGATTATTTACAATTTATTTATTTACATATTAATTCACGGGCAATCCGGCGTGCTTCCGCATCGGTTGCCACATAGTCGTCGTAAGTAGGAGTCTGTACGAAAGACACCTGCCCCATGGTATGTTCTATCACATCACTCATGCCGAGAAAGCTGATTTCATCACGAAGAAAAGCCGCCACAACCACCTCGTTGGCCGCATTTACGATGCAAGGCATATTCCCTCCCCTATACATCGATTCATAGGCCAATGCCAGATTACGGAACCGCATGGTATCGGGTTGCTCAAAAGTAAGGTTCGTACATTTCGAAAAATCAAGCCGGTCGAAAGACGAATTGATGCGATCGGGATAAGAGAAAGCATACTGAATGGGCAGACGCATATCGGGCATTCCCAACTGGGCCTTTATTGCTCCATCCTCAAACTGCACCATCGAATGAATAACCGACTGCGGATGTACCACCACCTCAATCTGGCCGGGCTGTACGCCAAACAACCATTTGGCTTCGATCACTTCGAACCCCTTGTTCATCATCGAGGCAGAATCAATAGTGATCTTAGCTCCCATTTCCCAATTCGGATGTTTGAGAGCCTGTACTTTTGTCACAGTCTTCAACTGTTCCATAGTACATGTACGGAAAGGACCTCCGGAAGCAGTCAAGATAACTTTCTCTATCGGATTGCCTACCTCTCCGGCCAAACACTGAAATACTGCCGAATGTTCGGAATCGACAGGAAGAATCGGTGTACGGTATTGCCGGGCTAACTGATTAATCAACTCTCCGGCAACTACCAGTGTCTCTTTATTGGCAAGGGCAATGGCTTTTCCAGCACGAATGGCATTCATGGTCGGCTTCAATCCCGCATACCCCACCATAGCGGTCAGGACTACATCGATAGGGCCGGACTCTACAATCTGGCATAACGCAGCAGCACCTGCATACACCTTAACAGGCAGGTCGCTGAGAGCCTCTTTCAGTTGGGCATATTTCTCTTCATTGGCTATAACTACAGCCTCAGGCATAAACTTACGTGCCTGGGCTATCAGGAGATCTACCTTATTATTGGCAGTCAGTGCATACACCTCGTACAGTTCGGGATGCTCTTCGATAACCTGCAAGGCCTGGGTACCAATAGAACCCGTAGAGCCTAAGATAGCTATTTGTTTCTTCTTTATCTCGTTCATTATTAGAATACAATGTATTTTTCAGGATTAACCGGCCGTCCTCTGTGCCAAAGTTCAAAATGAAGATGCGGACCGGTAGTGAGCGTTCCGCTATTCCCAACCAAGGCAATAGCTTCACCTCCCTTCACAGTATCGCCTTCACGCTTCAGCAACGAACCGCAATGTTTATAGACTGATACAAAATCCTGGTTATGCTGTACCTCGATCAGGTAACCGGTTTCGGCCGTATAGGTACTCAATATGACTGTACCGTCCAAAGTGGCCAATACACTTTCGTTGGGATTGGCGGCAATATCGGTTCCAAAATGTTTCTTTTCGGCATCAAAATGATCGGAAATCATGCCACGGGTCGGACGATAAAAAATCAGTCCGTTGACATCGGGCTGTGCGGTAATAGAGGTCAGATTATATTTTTCGATCTCTTCATATTGACGACGGAAAGCTTCTTCACGTTCGGAACGGGCAATCAGCGAATCTTCACGCATGGTGGTCAATGAGTCCATTGACTGTACAGTATCCACCCGCACGGTGCCGCTGAAGATATCCTGTATATTCATGATATACATATTCTGACGGTCTACCAACTGTTGCAAAGAATCTACCCGCAAGGCATTTTCCACAACCTGAGCACGAATATCACTATTCATATATCCCGGCAAATAGTTGCGTAAAGGAGTAAAAGTGATAATGGCAGCGGCAAACAGGAAAAGCACGGTCAGAACCGAAAGTAACACGGAAAGACCATTCAGCTTGGATACATGAAGTCCCACCACCTCTTCGAGTGTATTCTCGTTGATGATAGTGAGTTTATACTTGAACTTGATATTGTTCCAAAAGGCTTTACTACGTTTCTTTTTCGGCATTATTATAGAATATCACGACAAATGTAAGCATTTCGCTTTACTTGCCGTCTGTTTCTTTATGCTATTTAACTTTCTTCATCATCGCACTCGTCCAAAGACAGCAGGCCTTCGGGCAAATCGACTGTAATGATTTTGTGCTTCTGATCGATACCGGCAATTAATTCCTCTTGTGCAGGAATCAGCAATTCATCGCCATCACGGTCCACAACAAACAGTGTATTAACGGTAGACGTATCCACATCCGTCACCTTTCCCAAAGCACCGTGACGGACATTTTCCACCCGGAATCCGACAAAGAAATCCCAGGACAACTCCCCGGGACCGGCTTCTTCGGCATGTTTCACCGGAAAATAAACTTCCACGTTGGTGAACATACGGGCACGTTCGGCAGTGTCTACACCTTCGAGTTTCACCAAAGCTGTGGAATCGGACCGGAAACGATACTCTTCTATAAAGAAAGGAACAAAAATATCATCTAACCGGCAAATCAGATAATCACAATCCGCCCGATCGAAAATATCGTCGGTAAAGGTGAACGACAATTCACCGTGTATGCCGTGTGGCTTATTGAACAAGCCTATCTTGTATACATCTTCTCTTTTTATCATATTCGTGTAATTCTTGCACCGATAGCGTTGAGTCGACCTTCGATATTTTGATATCCGCGGTCTATCTGCTCGATGTTATGAATCCGGCTGATACCTTCGGCGCTCATAGCCGCAATAAGCAAAGCGATACCGGCACGGATATCCGGAGAGGTCATATTGCCTCCCCGCAAAGTAAATCCATGATTATGTCCGATAACAACCGCACGGTGCGGATCGCAAAGAATAATCTGTGCGCCCATGTCAATCAGTTTATCGACAAAGAAAAGACGGCTCTCGAACATCTTCTGATGAATCAGTACACTACCTTTTGCCTGGGTAGCCACTACCAGCATGACGCTCAACAAGTCCGGAGTCAGTCCCGGCCAGGGAGCATCGGCAATGGTCATGATGGAACCGTCGATAAACGACTCGATCTGATAGCAATCCTGTGCCGGAACAAAAATATCATCTCCTCTCTGTTCGAGTTTAATACCCAGACGGCGGAAACTTTCGGGAATAATACCCAGATTTTCGTATGACACATTTTTGATTGTGATTTCGCTACGGGTCATGGCAGCCATACCAATGAAGCTACCCACCTCGATCATATCCGGCAACACTGTGTGATCGGTACCGTGAAGCTCCTCCACTCCCTCGATAGTCAATAAGTTCGAAGCAATTCCACTGATCTTCGCTCCCATCCGGTTCAGCATCTTACAAAGCTGCTGCAGATAGGGCTCACAGGCCGCATTATAAATCGTCGTTTTACCTTTGGCTAGTACAGCGGCCATCACGATATTGGCAGTTCCGGTCACAGAAGCTTCATCGAGCAACATAGATGTACCTTTCAATTCTTCGGCCGAAATTTCGTATATTTCCCGCTCTTCATTATAAGTAAAATCGGCTCCCAGATTCTGGATTCCTATAAAATGCGTATCCAGACGCCGACGCCCGATCTTGTCTCCTCCCGGCTTTGAAATCATGGCTTTACCGAAACGGGCGACCATAGGACCGATCAGCATCACAGATCCCCGCAGGCTGGAACACTTCTTCAGGAAGTTGTCACTTTCCAAATAGGCCAGATCGACATTCGCGGCCTTAAAACTATACGAATCGACACCTGTTTTTGCAACCGTCACGCCCATATCCCGCATTAACTGAATCAGGTTATTGACGTCCAGGATGTCCGGAATGTTATTCACTGTTACTTCTTCGGCAGTAAGCAATGTAGCGCAGATAATCTGCAACACTTCGTTTTTGGCACCTTGGGGATGAATTTCCCCACTAAGTCTGTGCCCTCCTTCGATTACAAATGAAGCCATGTTTCGAGGTGATTAGTGGTTAATGATAATGCTAATAATCACTTTGATCAGAATTTTCTTCTCTGATTATTATTTCTCTGGTTATTGTTGTTATTCGTACGTGGACGGTAGTTCTGAGCAATACGTTCAGACATCAGACGCAGAATCTCGTCATCCATCTGCAATTTGCCTCCCGAGAATTCGGCCAGGTCTTCGGCGATTTTCCGGTCGTCTACCGTATCTTTATTCCATGCCATATAGTCTTTCTTCATGTGATTGCAGATAAGGGCTACCAGATTCTTCTTTTCATCCCCTTCCTGAAATTCACACGCTTTTTTGATTAATATTTCCAATGTACGACCATAGTGGCGGTAGCGGATCTTAGTACTTGGATAAGGAATCGGATCCGGTTTCGTTACCAGATTGTCTTTACGGATAATCTCGTAAGGATAATCGATATCAAGCTTAAAGTCGGCCATAATAGCCAGATGATCCCATAATTTATGCTTGAAATCGGGTACATCTCTCAAATGGGGAAACATATTACCCATGATATTGATAATGGTATTGGCACAACGCTGACGTTCGGAACGATCCTGGATAGTCAACGCAAAGTCAACCATATTCTGGATACTGCGACCATATTCCGGCAGCGGCATTCTTTTCTGTTGAGTATTATACTGCATGTAGTTAAATTATATTTTAAAAATAGTAAATCAAATAAGGAGTGAAAAGCATTAAAGTAACTTCTTGGGTTGCGAAGCCACAAACTCTTTCAGATAGAAAGGCTCAAAATAGGCCACATCTTTATAGTCGTTGATTGCAACGGCCTTTTCTGCAAGCGGGAACATCATCTTTGCCAACGGATGAAGATCATCTATAAAATGCGCATTGGGGTGCGTAATCTTTTCACGGCACTTTGCGGCTCCATTTCCAAAGAAATAGACAGGATGCTGTTCCAGATATTCAAGATAAGAATTCTCGTCCACGATATCGGCGGAAATCTCACGCTTCACATTCAACGCACGGTCATAGATAGCCGCATATACCTCCATCCGCCGTGCATCAATCATCGGGCATAGCAATGCATCTTCCGGCAATTCATGATAAAGCAGCACAGGTACACTCAACACTTCCAATGTCGGGATACCGATCAACGGGACATTACGTCCGTAACAAATACCCTTTGCCATCGAAACGCCAATGCGAAGCCCGGTATACGATCCGGGACCACAACTGACGGCTACCGCATCCAAAGGAATGGCATGACTATCGATGAAAGACAACGCTTCATCCACAAATACTCCCAACGAAACGGCATGTGAAGGCCCCTTAAGGTCTTCTTTCACAAAAATATTCTGCCCGTCTTCACTTACTGCTACCGAACAAACGGCGGTAGAAGTCTCAATATGTAGGATACACGACATAAGAATCAGATTATTAAATTGACGCAAATTTACATGATTATTTTCAGATTACCGCACCGAGATATAAATAAAGCGCATTTCCCTTCAAAATCATTGCATTAAATTAAGTTTTTACATACTTTATCAGACTGTTTTATACAAGCAAAAGACAAATATAACAAGTTTTTAAACCTGCAATGAAACAGATACACTACTATATACTATTTCTATTTACTCGCAAGTCTGACGGGCCTCTCGATCACATTAACAAACAGACCCAACGGATAAGGATCACATCGCTTTCTCCCGTTCAAAAAGCAGAATGTTCGAAGCAGTTACTACTAACTAATGGAATATGCAAATTTCCCAAAAAACATTTTGCTTACTAAAACGCTAAATATCAGATCACTACATTAACAACAACAGGGGCGTTTGATACTGCGATTTTAGGAACGTAGAACTGGATACCCCAACCCATAACTCAAGTTTAGGAAGTGAATTTACGCCGTCTGAACCGGTATCTTCATCCTTATACCTTTCTTCAATTAACATTGTTAACGCCCTTTGCAGGTTGTCAGGTTCTTGTGCGCAAATAACAAGTCTTTTGCATTTAAAGAACTTGTTATTCACATCCAAAGAACAAGTTTTAACTCAGTGTTAAAACAAAGCTTTTGAGGACAGAAATCTTACTTTTTAAAGATGTTGATTTTCAGATGGTTTAGTCTAAGATTCGCTTCTTCACCTCACGGATGGACTCTTCGGGCGAAAGCCGGGATACTTGCTTTTTTGTCAACTATAAACGAGGGCTTACACTTCCGAAAACTGAATTAGATTCCATGAGTAAAAGAAAACTTGCCACCCAATTTGAAGAAGAACCTTTTTCGTATGTGTTCGGTTGCCGCACCTTCGTTATCGAAATACCGGATTCTAAGATTATTATGGCAGAAAATTCAAAACAGTTTCTTCTAACCAAGATGTCTTTTTTATCCATTTACAGCGATTATCTTAAAATTATCCCGTATTTTTGCACAAAACTTTTGGTAATATGATACAATCCATGACGGGATATGGCAAAGCAACTGCCGAACTTCCCGATAAGAAGATTAACGTAGAGATAAAATCGCTTAATAGCAAAGCGATGGATTTGTCGGCACGTATCGCACCGGCATACCGTGAAAAAGAGATGGAAATCCGCAATGAAATTGCACGTGTGCTGGAACGTGGAAAAGTTGACTTCAGCCTCTGGGTGGAAAAGAAAGAGTGTGCAGACGCTGCCACTCCCATCAACCAAGTATTGGTAGAAGGATATTACAACCAAATCAAAGCTATCTCCGAAAACCTCCACATTGCAGTACCTACTGACTGGTTTCAGACTTTACTCCGTATGCCGGATGTAATGACCCGTACCGAAACACAGGAGTTGAGTGAGGAAGAATGGGGAATAGTGTACGCAGCAGTCAAAGAGGCTGTTTCACATTTAGTCGATTTCCGGAAACAAGAGGGTGCTGCTCTGGAAAAGAAGTTCCGGGAAAAAATCGCGAATATCCATCGTCTGCTCGAATCAGTAACCCCTTATGAAAAAGAACGGGTAGATAAGGTTAAAGAACGTATCACCGATGCACTGGAGAAAACACTCAATGTGGACTATGATAAAAACCGTCTCGAACAGGAACTGATCTACTACATCGAGAAACTCGATATCAACGAGGAGAAACAACGTTTGGGCAATCATCTGAAATACTTCATCAGTACGCTTGAAAGTGGCAGCGGACAAGGTAAAAAGCTGGGATTCATCGCTCAGGAAATGGGACGGGAGATCAATACACTCGGCAGTAAATCGAACCACGCTGAAATGCAAAAAATCGTGGTACAGATGAAAGACGAACTGGAGCAGATCAAAGAACAGGTGCTGAATGTGATGTAATAACGATAGATTATGAACCCAACTGAAAGAATAACTACCCCACACCAAACGGGTGAAGCCAAAGTAATCATCTTTTCTGCTCCTTCCGGATCGGGTAAGTCAACAATCATAAATTATTTATTGGCTCAAAAGTTGAATCTTGCATTCTCGATCTCAGCCACCAGTCGTCCCCCCCGGGGAAACGAAAAGCATGGAGTAGAATATTTTTTCCTCTCTCCCGATGAATTCCGTCAACGCATTGCAAACAATGAATTCCTGGAATACGAGGAAGTATATACCGACCGGTTCTACGGCACTCTGAAAGCACAGGTAGAAAAACAGCTTGCTGCCGGACAAAATGTTGTATTCGATGTAGATGTCGTAGGTGGCTGTAACATCAAGAAATATTATGGTGAACGGGCGCTTTCGCTTTTTATCCAGCCTCCCTGCATTGATGAACTGCGCCGCCGTCTGATCGGACGCGGAACAGATACTCCCGAAGTGATCGAGAGTCGGATAGCCAAAGCCGAATATGAATTAAGCTTTGCTCCGAAATTTGATAAGGTTATCATTAATGACGACCTGGAAACAGCCAAGGCACACGCATTGAAAGTGATCAAAGAGTTTCTGGGCATCGATACTGAATAATCTCCTACTCTCTCTTATTCGTGATTATAGCATATGGCAAAGACTAAAACCGGAATCTTCAGCGGCTCTTTCAACCCGATCCACATCGGACATCTGGCACTGGCCAACTATCTGTGCGAGTTTGAAGGGCTGGATGAAGTCTGGTTTATGGTCACCCCGCACAATCCTTTCAAGAATCAGGCTGATTTATGGCCGGACGAACTGCGTCTGCAACTGGTACAGCTTGCTATTGAGGGATATCCGCGATTCCGGGTATCCGATTTCGAATTTCATCTGCCCCGTCCTTCTTATACGATCCATACGCTCAATCGCCTGAAACAAGAATATCCCGAAAGAGAATTCCAGTTGATTATAGGCTCTGACAATTGGATGGTATTTGACCGATGGTTCGAATCGGAACGTATCGTCTCAGAAAATAAGATACTCGTTTATCCCCGTCCGGGATTCTCTGTAGATAAGTCACAGTTACCCCCGAACGTACACGTAGCAGATTCTCCCATATTCGAAATCAGTTCTACCTTCATCAGAGAAGCCCTGGCTACCGGAAAAGATATACGTTATTTCCTTCATCCGGCTGTATATAAAAGAATTATACAACAGACCGACAGCATTGATTCTTCCCACTCCTGCCATACCTGAGAATTATTCATTCCGGAGACGATGCAGTGTAATTATCACAATCTCGGCAGGTGCACCGATACGGATATTCTTATTTGAGGTACCGATTCCATTGGTCACAATCATCGGAATCTTAGCCGAGTTATACTTCAATCCTGTCAGAAAACGGCTGCCATAGTGTGAAGGAATAATGGGAGCATATCCCAAAATCCGGACTTGCCCGCCATGTGTATGCCCTGCCAGCACCAAATCAGAATTAGCGACTGACACATCCTCGGCATAATCGGGTGTGTGTACCAATAGTATTACGAAATCAGACGGAGAAAGGGACAAAGTAGGCGAAACTCCGTTATTGGCAAGGTCAAACGGATTGCGTACACCGGCCAAGATAATTTGTGCTCCATCACGTCTCAACGTATCGATCTGATGTTCAAGAGGTCGCATGCCGTAACGTTGCATCTCACGGATAATTTCATCATGGCAACGTTCATAATCGTTATTTCCCATCACTCCATAAGTCCCCATTGGAGTTTTGACTTTAGCCAACGCCGCAAAGAGCTCGGGTACGTACTGACATCCTTCCTGGTAGTCACCTCCCATCAACAGTACATCGGCATGCTGGGCATTCAACAAACGCACCAGACTCTCCAGCCCTTTCTCCTTGAAAAGACTCTTATAATGTAAATCCGAAATAAAAGCAATACGGAAACCGTCAAAAGCGTCAGGCACATCACGATGGGTGAACTCGTACTTTTTCACCCGGTCGATACCCGGATAAACGGAAGATACGCTCACCGCAGAACTGGTAATACGAGTCCCCCGGGCTACAATGGAAGGAGCAGAGCGCGTTATAACAGGAGAGGCAACATGCGTTTTTTCTCTCTTCCGCTTGACTGAGAGTTTTTTGAGTTCGGAGGTATCCGGCGAGAACAGCCGGGCCACTACATCGGAGCTATCCGGACGGACAGAATCAACATTCAATACCGGACGAGGAATCGGAGAAACCAGATTCTTCTTCGATTTACAAGAGGAAAGCAGCAACAAAAGTGCCGCCAACAGGTATATTATCTTCTTCATATTCTCTAATATCAGGAGCGCAAAGATAGACAAAAAAGCAAAAATATACGTTTTTTGCCCTATCTTTGTTCTCTCAAAAACGGATGATAGAAAAAGAAAATGGAAGAAGTGAAACGTAACTCGTTGCAGGCATGGATACTTGCGGCCCGCCCCAAAACACTGGCAGGTGCCATTACTCCGGTAATGATAGGTTGTGCATTGGCTTTTGCCGACGGAAAATTCAATTGGATACCGGCATTGATCTGCTGTTTGTTCGCCGGACTGATGCAGGTTGCCGCCAATTTCATCAACGATTTATTTGACTTTCTAAAAGGGACCGACCGCGAAGATCGTCTCGGACCGGAACGTGCCTGTGCACAAGGCTGGATTTCGGCAGCCGCGATGAAACAAGGTATCTTCATCACGGTAGGCCTGGCCTGCCTGATCGGGTGTACTCTCCTGTTTTATGCAGGATGGGAGTTGATTCTTATAGGTGCGTTGTGTGTATTGTTCGCCTTCTTGTACACCACAGGACCTTATCCATTATCCTATAAAGGATGGGGAGACGTATTGGTCATTGTATTCTTCGGCTTCGTTCCGGTAGGGGGTACTTATTACGTACAGGCTCTCAATTGGACACCAAACGTCACGGTTGCATCACTGGTATGCGGACTGATTGTAGATACATTACTGGTAGTTAACAATTACCGGGATCGGGATGCCGACCGAAAAAGCGGAAAAAAGACCGTTGTAGTCCGTTTCGGTGAATCCTTCGGCAGATACTTTTATTTACTGCTCGGCATTACAGCTGCCTGGCTTTGTTTCTGGTTTCTATTCAACGGGCACCTATATGCAACTCTCTTACCCCAACTTTACCTGTTCTTCCACATTCGGACCTGGAAAAAAATGGTACAGATACATAGTGGCAAAAAATTAAACAGCATATTGGGCGAAACTTCACGCAATATGCTGTTAATGGGAATCCTATTGTCAATAGGACTTGTTATAAACGGTTAGCAAGTCAACGTTTGCTATACATCCGTTCGTAATATTTCTGATAATCACCACTGGTTACTTCTTCCACCCATTCCTGATTATTCAGATACCATTCGATTGTTTTCACAATGCCGACTTCAAATTTCGTTTCGGGATACCAACCCAAGGCATTAGTGATCTTTGTCGGATCGATGGCGTAGCGCTGGTCATGCCCCAGACGATCCTTGACAAACGTAATTAAATCTTCGTTTATCCAGTCGATTGAAATTTCACCATCGGCATTTTTCTCTTTTTTCTTCAACACCTCACGATATTCGGGATGTTCTGCCATCAGGCGATGAATCGTTGCGATTGTTAATTTTACAATCTCAAGATTAGTCTTCTCGTTATGTCCGCCCACATTGTATACTTCTCCTTCCACACCTTCACGAACTACCAGGTCGATAGCCTTGCAATGATCTTCCACGTACAGCCAGTCGCGCACATTGCTACCGTCTCCATACACAGGAAGTTTCTTACCTTCAAGAATATTCTTGATAATCAGCGGAATCAGTTTCTCCGGAAAATGATACGGACCGTAGTTGTTTGAACAGCGAGTGATAGTCACCGGCATCTTATAGGTATCGTGATAAGCCATTACCACCATATCGGCACTGGTTTTCGATGCACTGTACGGGCTATGAGGACAGAGTGGAGTCGTTTCATGGAAATAGCCTTCGGCACCAAGCGAACCGTAAACCTCGTCGGTAGATACCTGATGATAACGTACCCCTTTACGCCAGGTAGGATATCCGTATTCATCTTTACCGGTTACCCATGCGCGACGTGCGGCATCCAACAGGTTTTGTGTTCCCAGAATATTGGTCATCAAGAAAAGTTGCGGATTCTCAATGCTACGGTCTACATGGCTTTCAGCAGCAAAATTCACTACATAGTCAAACTTGTACTCACCAAAAAGGCGGTCGGCCAGTTCACGATCGCAAATGTCACCTTTCACAAAAAAGCAACGTTCGTTATCAATGTCGTTGGCAATCGTTCCAAGATTTCCGGCATAAGTCAGTGCATCGAGCACTACCACCTTGATATCACTGTGTTTAGCCAGAATATACTTCAGATAATTGGCACCGATAAATCCGGCAGCACCGGTTACAAGATAAGTTTTCATATTCTTTATGATTGATTTATTAATTTGCTAAGTCTATCAGATATTTACCGTATTCGGTCTTTTCCAATTTCTCGCCCAAAGCTTTTAACTGAGCAGAAGAAATCCATCCGTTACGCCAGGCTATCTCTTCAATACAACTGACATAAAATCCCTGACGATTCTGGATAGTAGCCACAAAATTAGAGGCTTCGAGCAAACTGTTGCAATTCCCCGTATCCAACCAGGCAAAGCCACGGCCAAAGAGTTCGACTTTCAGTGTTCCTTCATCGAGATATAGCTTGTTCAAATCAGTTATTTCATATTCACCCCGGGCAGAAGGCTCCAAAGCAAGCGCTTTTTCAGTCACCGTAGCATCATAGAAATAAAGTCCGGGGACGGCATAATTGCTCTTGGGGACAGCAGGCTTCTCTTCCAACGAAACAACCTTTCCACTTCCATCAAATTCCACGACGCCATAGGCGCGAGGGTCCTTCACATAATATCCAAAGATGCAAGCTCCCTTTTCAATGGTAGCCGCCCGGCGAAGCATAGCTGAGAAACCTTGTCCGTAAAACAAATTATCTCCTAATATCAAACAGCCCGGTTCACCATTCAGAAAATCGGCTCCCAGCACAAAAGCCTGGGCAAGTCCGTTAGGCTGCTCCTGCACCAGATATGAAAAGGACATTCCAAACTCTTCACCGCTCCCCAGAAGTTCACGGAACAACGGCAAATCACGAGGAGTAGAAATAACCAACACTTCCCGTATTCCGGCAAGCATCAATGTAGAAAGCGGATAGTATATCATCGGCTTGTCATACACCGGCATCATTTGCTTCGATATGGCCTTTGACAACGGATAGAGTCGGGTGGCACTACCGCCGGCAAGAATAATTCCTTTCATATTTTGAATGTTACAAGTTACGAGCTACAGATTACAAATCACAAGCTACAGTAAATTATATATAAACTCAATGCAAAATCCGCTTGTTCATAACGGGTTGCTTATAGCTTGTATCCCTAAACCTGTGACAAAGAACGGAAAGAATTCTGACGTGACAAAATAAAAATACAAATTTATTAGCCGGCCAGTTCAATCACTTCCAAATCCTTAAACACACCATTATCTATGGCAAAACGAACCATGGTACGTACTTTATGAAATCCGGACATCCCTGCAGCACCGGGATTGATGTGAAGCATATCCAGCGTCTTATCATACTTTACCTTTAATATATGCGAGTGTCCGCTGATAAACAACTTGGGTGGATGCACCAATAGGCTTCCCTTGATGGACGGATCATAATTTCCCGGATATCCCCCGATGTGCTTCATCAGAACTTCGGCACCGCCCACCGTAAAACGATTCACTTGAGGAAACATCCGGCGAATTTCCTGACCATCAATATTACCGTACACAGCACGGAAAGGACGGAAAGCTGCCAACTTCTGTGCCACCTCCACTGAACCAATATCTCCGGCATGCCAGATTTCATCACAAGTTTCGAAATATTGCAAATATTTTTCGTCCCACCAACTGTGTGTGTCGGACAATAAGCCAACTTTTGTCATACTTTCTTTGTTTATCTCTGCAAAGGTAACTATATTTGGGCAAACCTTACGTGCAAATGGAAAACAAATACCAATACTTCAAAAGAGATATTAGTTGGCTATCATTCAACTACCGGGTACTTCTGGAAGCTGACGACGACCGGCTCCCACTCTACGAACGTATCAATTTTATCTCTATTTATTCCTCCAACCTGGAAGAGTTCTACAAAATCAGAGTAGCCGACCACAAAGCTGTAGCCTCCGGCGTAACAGATGGAACGGAAGAATCCCTGCAATCGGCCAAGGACCTGCTGGAAGAAATCAACCGGGAAGTGAACCGACAATTGGAGGATCGTATCCACATCTATGAAAAAAAGATCATACCTGCATTACGCAAAAATCACGTTATCTTCTATCAAAGCCGCAATGTAGAGCCTTTCCACCAACAATTCGTAAAAGACTTTTTCCGGGAAGAGATATTCCCTTACCTGCAACCGGTACCGGTATCCAAAGACAAAGTAATCTCTTTTCTGCGCGACAACCGGCTCTACCTGGCAGTTCGCCTGTTCCTGAAAGGTACAAACAAAGAAGATGCTGATCATCTGCAATATTTTGTGATGAAACTACCCTACAGTAAAGTGCCCCGCTTTATCGAATTACCCAAGCATGGCAGAGATTATTATCTGATGTTTATCGAAGATATTATCAAAGCGAACATAGACGTCATTTTCCCCGGATACGAAGTAGATTGCAGTTATTGTATCAAAATATCGAGAGATGCCGATATTATGATAGACGACACGATCAACAGTGTCGACCTGGTGGAACAAGTAAAGAAAAAAATCAAAAAGCGCAAGATAGGTGCCGTATGCCGTTTCGTCTATGACCGCGCCATGCCCGATGATTTTCTGAACTTCCTGGTAGACGCTTTCCGAATCCGGCACGAAGAGTTGGTACCGGGAGACAAACACCTTAACCTGGAAGATCTGCGTCACTTGCCGAACCCCAATCATTCCATTCCCCGGATTGAGAGACCGATCCCAATGAAACTGAATCGACTGAACGACAAGGAATCCATTTTCAGTTATGTTGAAAAGAAAGATTTATTGTTATACTATCCTTACCATTCTTTCGACCACTTTATCCACTTCCTTTACGAAGCAGTGCACAATCCCGAAACCCGTGAAATCATGGTAACCCAATATCGCGTAGCAGAAAACTCGGCTGTCATCAACACCTTGATTGCTGCTGCACAAAACGGTAAAAAAGTCACGGTATTCGTGGAACTCAAAGCCCGTTTCGATGAAGAGAACAACCTCGCCACTGCCGAAATGATGAAAGCGGCCGGTATCAACATTATCTATAGTATACCGGGGCTGAAGGTACATGCCAAAGTAGCTCTGATACGCCGTCGCAGCTTCACCGGTGAAAAGATTCACAGTTACGCTTATATCAGTACCGGCAACTTCAACGAGAAGACGGCTACACTGTATGCAGACTGCGGACTGTTTACCAGCAATCCGGTCATCGTACATGACCTCACAAACCTGTTCCGTACCCTCAGAGGCAAAGAGAATCCCCGATTCACCCGGTTGCTTGTGGCACGTTTCAACCTGATTCCCGAACTGAACAGGCTGATCGACAAAGAAATAGAACTGGCCGAAAAAGGAAGAGGCGGAAGAATCATCTTGAAGATGAACGCCCTGCAAGACCCGATAATGATAGACCGGCTCTACGAGGCCTCACAAAAAGGTGTAAAAATAGATCTGATCGTACGAGGCATTTGTTGCCTGATACCCGGACAAGAATATAGTTGTAACATACGTGTCACCCGTATTGTGGACAGTTTTCTGGAACATGCCCGCATCTGGTATTTCGGTAATGCCGGACATCCCAAAGTATATATGGGTTCACCGGACTGGATGCGTCGTAACTTATATCGACGAATCGAAGCGGTGGTACCCATTCTCGATCATGAATTACGGGAAGAAATCGTCGATATGCTTCATATCCAGTTATCGGACAATCAAAAGGCTTGCTTCGTCGATGATAAACTGAATAATATATTTAAATTCAAAACAAATGCCGCGCCCGTCAGAGCGCAATATACCTTCTATAATTACCTAAAAGAGAAGAATGAAACATTTCTGTAACATGTATGACATTTCTCTGCAATACGAAAATCCGTCCTTTGCAGCCAGAAATAACATACACATTTATGGAGACAATTTATCTATGTATTATTATCTTCCTATTCGTACTTGCCGTATTCGACTTGATGGTCGGTGTAAGTAACGATGCGGTAAATTTCCTCAATTCGGCTGTCGGAGCAAAGGCGGCATCTTTTAAAACAATATTGTTCATTGCAGGTGCCGGTATCTTCATCGGAGCGTCCTTATCAAACGGTATGATGGACATCGCAAGACACGGCATCTACCAACCGGAACATTTCTATTTCGCCGAAATCATGTGCATCCTGCTTGCCGTAATGCTGACAGACGTCGTTCTGCTCGATGTATTCAACTCTATGGGAATGCCTACCTCGACCACTGTTTCAATGGTATTCGAACTTTTGGGAGGTACTTTTGCCCTGGCACTTATCAAAGTGCACAACAGTGATACACTGGGATTGGGTGATCTTATCAACACCGACAAAGCCTTGTCTGTCATCATGGCCATCTTTGTCTCCGTTGCCATTGCCTTCTTTTTCGGTATGCTTGTACAATGGCTGGCACGCATGGTGTTTACATTTAACTACAAGAGCAATATAAAATACAGCATTGCACTATTCGGTGGCATCGCTTCTACTGCCATCGTTTATTTCATGGTGATAAAAGGATTGAAAGACAGCTCTTTCATGACTCCTGAGAACAAGCAGTGGGTACAAGAAAACACGATGATGCTGGTAAGTTGTTTCTTTGTCATCTCTACCATCCTGATGCAGATATTACACTGGCTGAAAGTAAATGTATTCAAGGTAGTCGTTTTGCTGGGTACATTTGCATTGGCACTGGCATTTGCCGGTAATGACCTCGTCAACTTTATCGGTGTACCTTTAGCCGGTTATTCTTCGTTCATAGACTATACCGCCAACGGAACTTCTGTCGGACCGGACGGTTTCCTGATGACCTCTCTGATGGGTTCAGCCAAAACACCGTGGTATTTCCTGATAGGTGCCGGAGCCGTCATGGTATACGCCTTGTGTACTTCCAAAAAGGCACATGCCGTAATCAAGACCTCGGTAGACCTCTCCCGTCAGGATGAAGGTGAAGAAAACTTCGGAAGCACACCGATAGCCCGAACACTGGTGCGTTTCAGCCTCACACTGGCCAACGGTATTTCCCGCATTACTCCACCGAGTGCCAAACGCTGGATAGATACCCGCTTCCGTAAAGACGAAGCCATCATTGCCGACGGTGCGGCATTCGACTTGGTTCGCGCTTCTGTCAATCTGGTATTGGCAGGTCTGTTGATCGCCGTGGGTACTTCGTTAAAACTTCCTCTTTCTACAACCTACGTCACTTTCATGGTGGCCATGGGTACCTCACTTGCCGACCGTGCCTGGGGACGTGATTCAGCCGTTTACCGTATCACCGGTGTACTAAGTGTCATCGGCGGATGGTTCATCACTGCCGGAGCTGCCTTCACCATCTGTTTCTTTGTTGCCATGGTCATCCACTTCGGAGGAAGCATAGCTATCATAGCCCTGATCGGTCTGGCAGCATTCACTCTGATCCGCAGCCAGTTGATGTACAAAAAGAAAAAAGAGAAAGAGAAAGGAAACGAAACTTTGAAGCAATTGATGCAAGCCACAAGCAGCCACGAAGCTTTAGAGCTAATGCGTAAGCATACACGCGAAGAGTTGAGTAAAGTACTGGAATATGCAGAACAGAACTTTGAGCTCACCGTGACTTCATTCTTGCACGAAAACCTCCGCGGATTGCGCCGGGCAATGGGATCTACCAAGTTTGAAAAACAACTGATCAAGCAGATGAAGCGCACCGGAACCGTAGCAATGTGCAAATTGGATAATCACACCGTACTTGAAAAAGGACTTTATTATTATCAGGGAAATGACTTTGCAAGTGAACTGGTATACAGTATCAGCCGCCTGTGCGAACCCTGTCTGGAACACATTGACAACAATTTCAATCCGCTGGATGCTATCCAAAAAGGTGAATTTGGAGATGTAGCCGAAGATATCACCTATCTGATCCAGCAATGCCGCCAAAAACTGGAAGGCAACAATTACAGCAATCTTGAAGAAGACCTGCACCGGGCCAATGATCTGAACTCACAGCTATCACACCTGAAACGCCAGGAACTACAGCGTATCCAGAGCCAGACCGGAAGTATTAAAGTAAGTATGGTTTATCTGACCATGATCCAGGAAGCACAAAACGTAGTAACTTATACGATCAACCTGATGAAAGTAAGCCGTAAATTCCAGATAGAAACAGATATTTAATAATCCCCTTTAAAATAGGAAGGTATTTCATAACTCACCACAGATTACAGGGATTTACACAGATAAATATTATGGGTTACCAGCAGATTAAAAATCGTTTTTGTGTAAATCCCTGTAATCTGTGGTGAATATGAGTTTTGACATCTATTTTAATCAACGTCACCTCACCACTTGATCTCCGGAAAATAGCTGCTTAAACAGCCTCGAAGTGCACTTACCGTAATGGGCTTCACCAATACTTCGGATGCACCGGCTTGCATGGCATTCTCCCGGTCTGAGCTAAAAGCATAAGCAGTCTGCATAATAATAGGGAGGGAAGCTCCTTCTTCACGAATAATCCGGGTTGCTTCCAATCCGTTCATAATCGGCATTTTAATATCCATAAGGATAGCATGTGCATCTTGAGTGTGTTCACGGTATAAGTTCAACATTTCTTCACCGTTCTTCGCCCACAGAATGTCACATTTCTTACCGATAATAGCTTTAATCAATTTGAAATTGCTATCATCATCTTCGGCCACAAGAATAAGGGGACGAAAATCTTTAATTTCTTCAATATCCATTTTATATAATAGGTTTGCTTTTTATTTCATCTTATTCGATTCAGCCCGCAAGGTATAAAAAAAAATCATAGATTTGATTATCTTTGCGGCTAAAATTTAAAGAAGCGATATGATTTCAGTAGACGGACTGGCCGTGGAATTCGGCGGAACCACATTATTTAGCGATATTTCATTTGTTATTAACGAAAAAGACCGCATCGCGCTTATGGGAAAGAACGGTGCAGGTAAGAGTACCCTACTCAAGATTCTGGCAGGCGTACGTCAGCCTACCCGTGGCAGGATATCTGCTCCCAAAGAGTGCGTCATAGCCTATCTGCCCCAACATTTGATGACAGAAGACGGGCGAACGGTTTTTGAAGAGACTGCCCAGGCCTTTGCCCATCTGCACGAAATGGAAGCTGAGATAGAACGCATGAACAAAGAGCTGGAGACACGCACAGACTATGAGAGCGACAGCTACATGGAACTGATAGAGAACGTGTCGACTCTCAGCGAAAAGTTTTATGCCATCGACGCCACCAACTACGAAGAGGACGTAGAAAAGGCACTTCTCGGATTAGGCTTCATGCGCGAAGATTTCCACCGCCAGACCAGTGACTTCAGCGGTGGATGGCGGATGCGTATCGAGCTGGCTAAACTTTTATTGCAAAAGCCGGATGTGCTTTTATTGGATGAACCGACCAACCACCTGGACATCGAGTCTATTCAATGGTTGGAAGACTTCCTGATCAATAACGGAAAGGCAGTAATCGTCATCAGTCACGACCGCAAATTCGTAGATAACATCACTACCCGTACCATCGAGGTGACTATGGGACGCATTTACGATTACAAAGTGAACTACTCCAAATATCTGGAATTACGCAAAGAACGTCGTGAACAGCAACAGAAAGCCTACGAAGAACAGCAGAAATTCATTGCTGAAACCAAAGATTTCATCGAACGTTTCAAAGGTACCTATTCAAAAACACTCCAAGTGCAAAGCCGGGTAAAGATGCTCGAAAAACTGGAAATACTGGAAGTGGACGAAGAAGACACATCGGCATTGCGTCTGAAGTTCCCGCCTTCACCCCGTTCGGGCAACTATCCCGTCATTATGGATGGTGTAGGCAAGAGCTATGGTGATAAAGTTGTCTTCCGCAACGCCACTCTGACAGTAGAACGCGGTGATAAGGTGGCATTTGTCGGCAAAAACGGTGAAGGTAAATCGACACTGGTGAAATGCATCATGAACGAAATAGAGCATGATGGAACACTGACTTTAGGGCACAACGTACAGATAGGATACTTTGCCCAGAATCAGGCATCGCTTCTGGATGAAAACCTGACTGTATTCCAGACAATCGATGATGTAGCCAAAGGCGAAATACGTAATAAAATACGCGACCTGCTGGGAGCGTTCATGTTTGGCGGACCGGAAGAGTCGATGAAAAAAGTAAAAGTACTCTCGGGAGGTGAACGTACCCGCCTGGCCATGATCAAACTGTTGCTGGAACCTGTGAATCTGCTGATTCTTGACGAACCGACCAATCACCTTGACCTGAAAACCAAAGATATCCTGAAACAGGCATTGAAAGATTTCGACGGTACACTGATCGTAGTATCACACGACCGTGACTTCTTGGACGGACTGGTGACCAAGGTATACGAATTCGGAAACCAAAAGGTGACCGAACATTTATGCGGTATCTATGAATTCCTTGATAAAAAGAAAATGGATTCGTTACGTGAATTGGAGAAATGATATCTCCGGATCTTATTCCCGTAAATTTAATATTCGATAACTAACATACGGCAACTTTTACCTGTTAAGTAAAACAGAGAAGTACAAAACCCATTTAATCAATTAAAAAAGAAACCGTATGAAAAAATTAGTTTTCTGTGCTGCTTTTGTCGCAGCAATGTGCATGGCAGGCACTACTACTGCCCAAGCTCAGGACGTAAAAAAGAAAGAAGTCAAGAAAGAGCAATGTGACAAAAAAGACAGCAAAGCATGCTGTAAAAAGGAAAAAAAAGCATGTTGCAAGAAAGAAGCAGATAAGAAAACAACTGACGGATGTAAACACAAAGCTGATTGCAAGGCTAAAGCCGGAGGCAAAGACAGCAAATGTACCAAAGACAAAGGAGGCAAAAAATAACAAACGTTTCCGACATTTCATTTAAGACAGGTATGTCGAAACTCACCACAGAGGACACAGAGTAACATGGAGTCGATTTTCAGTCGTTGATCATTAACAAAAAAGGCTCTGTGATACTCCGTGGTAAAAAGTACGACGCATCTGTCTTTTTGTTTTTTAAGTAACACTGTTTGTTTTTTATCCAATGATAGACTATCTTTGCCTCGCAATAATCTAAATTAAGAATGAGGAATAAACGGTACATAGTCTCTTTTCTCCTTTTCATCAGCATGATCATGCTGGTCGTACCTGTTATCCCCCATCATCATCATGCCGATGGCGTGATTTGCATGAAGAACGACTTGACACCGGAACCCCAGTGTCCTAAACATCATCATCCGGGCAACGATTCGTGCTGCAATGACGGATGTATGACACGCCTCAACTCACCAACCCCTTCCGTACAGGCAGACAATAATCCTCATTACCTATTTACTGCCATCTTATTTACGGACTTTATCATAGAGAATTTATTCAGGCCCCAGGAGCGACGTATTAAGAATTATTACGCATACCGGGAGTCTCTCCACGGTACGGCTGTCAACCGTGCATTTGGCCTTCGTGCCCCTCCATACCCTGTTGTATAGGCTTCTAAGCCACATTTCGTAAGGTTAGGAATATCCGGACGGTTGGTTTAAAACCAACGGGAAGTTCCTTTAAAACCAACGACGCCTTGGTTTTAAGCCAAAGGTCTTTGGGTTTGAAACCTACAGAAACTCACTTTTCCGAATCATTAAAAGTAAAGAATTTATATCATCATGAAGAAACTTATCTTTATGGGAATCCTCGGATTGTTTATCCTGGGTTCCTGCAACAGTAAATCGGGTGGCAACCACGAAGGCCACGACCATGGAACAGAAGCACACGACCATGAACACGAAGGGCACGACCATGAACACGAAGGCGAAGACCATGAAGGACATGATCACGAAGGTGACGAACACAGCCGGAGCAGTGAACCGGCTACCGGTCACAGTGACGAAATCATTCTGCCGAAAGCCAAAGCAGAAGCAGCCGGAGTGAAAACAAGTATTATAGAACCGGAAGTATTTGAACAAGTGATAAAAACAAGCGGACAAGTACTGGCCGCACAAGGTGACGAATCCGTAGCAGTAGCCACCGTAGCAGGAGTAGTCAGCTTTCGCGGTAAAGTGACCGAAGGCATGAGTGTAGGCAAAGGTACTGCACTGGTGACCATTTCATCCAGTAACATTGCCGATGGTGATCCCGTACAACGCGCCCGTATCGCTTACGATATATCCAGAAAGGAATATGAACGTATGCAAGCGCTGGTAAAGAACAAAATCGTATCCGACAAGGAATTCGCACAAGCCGAACAGAATTACGAAAATGCCCGGATCAGCTATGAGGCCCTTGCCAAGAATCATTCGGCAGGAGGACAGGCCGTAACCTCTCCCATCTCAGGATTTGTAAAAAACATCCTGGTGAAAGAAGGTGATTACGTAACCATCGGCCAGCCATTGGTCAGCATCACTCAAAACCGTCGCCTCTTCTTGCGTGCCGAAGTTTCGGAAAAATACTATCCGTCTCTGCGCACCATCGGTTCGGCCAATTTCAAAACTCCTTATGACAATAAGGTATACGAACTGAAAGAACTGAACGGCCGTCTTTTGTCATTCGGTAAATCGGCAGGAGAAAATTCGTTCTATGTACCGGTCACTTTCGAATTTGATAATAAAGGAGACATTATCCCGGGCTCGTTCGTTGAAGTATATTTGTTGTCGTCTCCCATGGAGAACGTACTGTCGCTTCCCCGCACGGCGCTGACCGAAGAACAGGGGCTTTTCTTCGCATACCTGCAACTGGATGAAGAAGGGTATAAAAAGCAGGAAGTCACCCTCGGAGCCGACAACGGCAAGAGCGTACAGGTACTTTCGGGTATCAAGGCCGGTGACCGGGTAGTGACCCAAGGTGCCTACCAGGTGAAACTGGCTTCGGCAAGTAACGCAATACCTGCACACAGCCACGAACACTAACGACAAGGCGCCACAGCCCGGTTTCCATGTGGTGCATAACAACTAACGAAAAAAGAATATGCTAAATAAAATCATACATTTCTCACTTCAGAACCGTATCTTGGTACTTGTTGCCTCGGTACTGTTACTGATTGGCGGAACTTATACCGCCATGCATACCGAAGTAGACGTGTTCCCCGACCTGAATGCACCGACGGTGGTCATCATGACCGAAGCCAACGGAATGGCAGCCGAAGAGGTGGAACAACTCGTGACTTTCCCCGTTGAAACAGCCGTAAACGGTGCCACCGGTGTGCGCCGGGTACGTTCATCTTCCACGAACGGATTCTCTGTCGTATGGGTAGAATTCGACTGGGGAACCGATATATACCTCGCCCGCCAGATTGTAAGCGAAAAGCTGGCCATCGTAGGTGAAGAACTGCCTTCAAATGTAGGCAAACCGACACTGGGTCCCCAATCCTCCATTCTGGGCGAAGTCCTGATTATCGGATTAACCGCCGACTCGACCTCCATGCTCGACCTGCGTACCATTGCCGACTGGACCATACGTCCGCGCCTGCTCTCTACCGGAGGTGTAGCACAGGTAGCTGTATTGGGAGGAGAGTTAAAAGAATATCAGATTCAACTCGATCCGGAACGTATGCGTCATTATGGCGTATCTATGAATGAGGTGATGACCGTCACCCGCGGCATGAACCTGAATGCCAACGGAGGTGTACTTTATGAATATGGTAACGAATACATTGTGCGTGGTGTACTCTCCACCGCAAACATAGAACAACTGGGTAAAGCGGTAGTAAAGAGTATCGACAGCGTACCTGTACTGCTGGAGGATATCGCTGATGTCCGGATCGGACCGAAAGCCCCCAAACTGGGAACGGCTTCGGAAAGAGGAAAACCTGCCGTACTGATGACCGTCACCAAACAGCCCGCCACCAGTACTCTGGAGCTGACCGACAAACTGGAAACTTCGTTGCAAGACCTCCGGAAGAATCTTCCACCGGATGTAAAGGTATCTACCGATATCTTCCGTCAAAGCCGTTTCATCGACAGTTCCATCAGCAATGTAAAGAAGTCCCTTTTTGAAGGCGGTATCTTTGTAGTCATCGTCTTATTCCTGTTCCTTGCCAACGTGCGAACCACGATTATTTCGCTGGTGACCCTGCCGCTCTCACTGCTGGTATCCATCCTGACTCTACATTTCATGGGACTGACTATCAATACCATGAGTCTGGGAGGTATGGCCATCGCCATTGGTTCGCTGGTAGACGATGCCATTGTCGATGTAGAAAACGTATACAAGCGCCTGCGTGAAAACCGTCTCCTCCCGGAGAATGAACGTCTTTCGGTCATCCAGGTGGTATTCAACGCCTCCAAAGAGGTCCGTATGCCTATCCTGAACTCTACACTGATCATTGTGGTCAGTTTCGTACCTCTCTTTTTCCTTTCCGGTATGGAAGGACGCATGCTGGTTCCGCTAGGCATTGCCTTCATCGTAGCATTATTTGCCTCGACGATAGTGGCATTGACCCTAACCCCGGTACTTTGCTCCTACCTGCTGGGCAAAGAAAAAGGTGATAAGCTTCCGAAAGAAGCATTCGTAGCCCGCTGGATGAAAGGGGTATACGAAAAAGCACTGACTTGGGTGTTAATTCATAAACGCCTGACCTTGGGAAGCACCATCGGACTGTTCATCATTACCCTGGGATTCTTCTTCACGTTGGGACGCTCGTTCCTCCCCCCATTCAATGAAGGTTCATTCACCATCAACATCAGTTCGCTGCCGGGCATCTCACTCGAAGAGAGCGATAAGATGGGACACCGTGCCGAGGAACTTCTGCTCTCTATCCCCGAGATACAGACAGTGGCCCGCAAAACCGGACGTGCCGAACTGGACGAGCATGCTTTGGGAGTCAACGTCTCGGAAATAGAGGCACCGTTTGAACTGAAAGATCGTTCGCGAAACGAACTGATGGCAGACGTACGCGAAAAACTGGGTACTATCACCGGAGCAAACATCGAGATCGGACAACCGATCAGCCACCGTATCGATGCTATGCTCAGCGGTACCAAAGCCAATATCGCCATCAAACTGTTTGGTGACGACCTGAATAAAATGTTCTCACTGGGCAATCAGATAAAAGAAGCCATCGGCAATATCCCCGGCATTGCCGACCTGAATGTGGAACAACAGATTGAACGCCCGCAGCTCAAAATCACTCCCAAACGTGAAATGTTGGCTAAATACGGCATTACCCTGCCGGAATTTTCGGAATACATCAATGTGGCACTGGCCGGAGAGGTGATTTCGCAGGTTTACGAACAGGGTAAGAGTTTCGACCTGATTGTGAAAGTAAAGAATAACTTCCGTGACGAAGCCGAAAAGATACGCAACCTGATGGTCGACACCCAAGACGGTAAAAAAGTGCCCCTGAGTTATATTGCCGACGTAGCCTCGTCCATGGGGCCGAATACCATCAATCGCGAAAACGTAAAACGTAAGATCGTGATTTCCGCCAATGTAGCCGACCGCGACTTGCGGAGTGTGGTCAATGACATCCAAAAGCAAGTGGACGAACAAATCAAGCTCCCCGAAGGTTATCATATCGAATATGGCGGTCAGTTTGAAAGCGAACAGGCAGCCAGCCGTACATTGGCACTGACCTCCTTCATGTCCATCGTAGTGATCTTCCTGCTGCTGTATCATGAATTCCGCAGCGTGAAGGAATCGGCAGTTATCCTGATAAACCTGCCGCTGGCACTGATCGGCGGTGTGTTTGCCCTGCTGATCACAACCGGCGAAATCAGTATTCCGGCCATCATCGGTTTCATTTCGTTGTTTGGTATCGCTACCCGTAACGGTATGTTGCTTATCAGCCATTACAACCACCTGCAACAGGTAGAAGGTTTGGGAGTATACGAAAGCGTAATCCGCGGATCACTCGACCGTCTGAACCCGATTGTTATGACAGCCCTTTCGTCTGCCTTGGCACTGATACCGCTGGCATTGAGCGGAAGCCTGCCCGGTAACGAGATTCAGAGTCCGATGGCAAAAGTGATTCTGGGCGGTCTGCTCACATCGACTTTCCTGAACGGATTCATTATCCCGATTGTTTACCTGATGATGAACGGAAAAAGAAAATAATAAGAACTTCAATAATTATATGAAACGAATAACCATACTTGCCGCTACCCTCTTCGCGCTATCCGGACTGCAAGCGCAAACCGGTATAGACGGGGTGCTGCGCAACATTGAAACCAATAATAAAGAGTTGCAAGCCAATGCGCAATTGATTGCCTCTCAAAAACTGGAAACCCGGACAGACAACAATCTGCCTGATCCGACTCTTTCGTATGCCCATTTGTGGAATAATAAAGACAAGAATAATACGATCGGAGAACTTGTAGTCTCCCAGAGCTTTGATTTTCCGAGCCTGTATGCTACCCGCAATCAACTGAACCGGCTGAAAGCCGGTGCTTTTGACGGGCAGAAGAGTGTATTCCGTCAGGGCATCCTGCTACAGGCAAAAGATGTGTGCCTGGATATCATCATGCTGCGAAAGCAACAGCAGATACTGACCGAACGGCTGCGAAACGCCGAAGAGCTCTCAGCCATGTACGCCAAGCGTTTGCAAACAGGAGACGCCAATGTAATCGAAACCAATAAGATCAATCTGGAATTGCTGAACGTGAAGACAGAAGCGTCACTAAACGAAACCGCTTTACGCAATAAGATTCAGGAACTGACTGCACTGAACGGAAACATACCGGTCGTGTTTGAAGATGCTGACTATCCGGCTGTCATCTTCCCTTCCAACTACGAAGAACTGAAAACTGAAGTCCTGGCATCGGACTATACCCTCCAGGCACTCAACAGCGAAAGTGCCGCTGCCCGCAAACAGATTGCGGTCAACAAGTCGCAATGGCTACCCAAGCTGGAACTGGGTTACCGTCGTAACACAGAATCGGGCGAGCCGTTCAACGGAGTTGTAGTAGGGTTCTCGTTCCCGCTATTCGAGAATCGCAATAAAGTAAAGATAGCTAAAGCCCAGTCGCTCAATGTCGACCTGCAAAGGGCTAATACTTCGGTACAGGTAGAATCGGAACTGACCCAGCTCTATCGTGAAGCCCATACCTTGCGTACTTCAATGGAAGAATACGAGAAGACTTTTCAGGCACAACAGGACTTATCCCTGCTGAAACAAGCATTGACGGGCGGACAAATCAGTATGATAGAATACTTTGTAGAAGTATCGGTAGTCTATCAGAGCAAACAGAACTATCTGCAACTGGAGAATCAGTACCAGAAGGCAATGGCAAAGATATATAAGAATAAACTGTAGAGAAGGAGGAATGTGCCAAAAATTGTATTCACCACAGATTACACGGATTAACACAGATAAATATCTCTGATTATCTGTTGATTAATTTCATTCTGTGTTAATCTGGGTAATCTGTGGTGAATTATGGCACACCCGGTTATAGCTCCTGCCCGTTCATTGTTAGTTATTCCTCCATATCGGGCAAATAGAAATTAAACTCAGGCGAACGGTCTGCCACCAACTGCCCGTCCTTTATCAACAATTCTGCCACCTGTGCCGATGAACGGCGCAAATGATAAGGGATGTTACCGTCTTCATCTTTGGTCTCTTCGGAATGTGCCTTACGCCCGGGATGGGTAAAATAGATAACATAAGCCTTATCTCCTACCACAACCACATCACCATGCGCACCGCTCGGCGTATCTTCGGGACGGGTACCGGGTTTATCTAGAATCACTCCCTGCTTCTCCCATGTAGTGGCATCTTTTGAACGATACACACGCATGCCGTGCCATTCGTCGGTAAGCATCCAGTAATAACCTCCGAAACGGAATACCTTAGGCCCTTCCTGGCGACTCTGGTCAATCACCGGTGTATCATTCAGCGTCCAGTGGAACAGATCATCACTTTCTGCCGTCATGATAGCCGCATTACGGGTTTCATCTTTATACCAGGCACGCCATTTTCCATCGGGCATCCGGAAGAAAGTCGCATCGATCGTTTTATCGGATGACAGCTTCACAAAGCCTTCAAATTTCCAGTCCCACATGTTCTTACTTGTATAGTGAGCCATGCGCGCATGTCCGCCCCAATCGGTTCGTACCCCCTCGATATAAGATACGAACAAATGATATACCCCATTGAAGTTTACCACCTCCGGAGCCCAGAAAGTATTCTTTCCTCTCTCCATATTGAGGTCGAGTACTCCACGATAAACCCACGTCCTGCCATGGTCACGGCTGGAAGCGATACCGATATCATTTCCATAGCAATAAGCTACGTTCCCGGCATTCACATTGGCCCGGCGCTGTGTATACAGCATCCACCAACTGCGGTCTTCTTTATTCCAGACTACGACCGGATCGGCCACTCCGTCATAAACAGGATCTCTGTAAAGAGGAGCCGGAGCAGTTTGTTTCACCTCTTCGGGATTTCCACCCGTCATTTGTGCGGATACGAACCCGCTGCATGCCAACAGGCATGACGCAATCATTGTTCTAATCATTTGTGTTTTATTTTGAGAATTAAGTTTGTGTCTGTCAGCCGCTCCGTCACGGAGCGGGCACGAATTTAAAATATCCGGTATGATAACTGGAAGTTAAGCACAGGATAAGCTTTAAAGTTTTTCAGGAACTTATTGAAACGGCTCAGGTCCTGATCGATCGCCTCTTCCACAATCTTTCCGGTAGTGGCTTCAATCTTCGGATTACCATGGAACATAGCTCCCAATTCGAACTTGAACCCTACGCGTGAATGAGCTACCGAACGTCCGAATCCAAGACCTACATAAGGTTTCACGGCATTGGTCTTCAAAGCTGCTTCCACACGTCCGTCCGCTCCCGGCTCGATAATGATATCTCCCACCTCTATCCGTTCGTCTGTCTGTCCCGATACTTTCAGGATGGATGAAGTACCGAACAGCAGTCCGGCGGTCACATGAAAGACGGATCTCTTGAATGGAAAATAGTCGAGCAAAAGCATGCCGTTTGTCATATTTGCTTTTGCTTTCAGAGGAACGGTATAGTATTTATCCGGATTGTAACCGGTACGAGTACCGACATCCTGAATCAACTGATCATCACGAATTCCGTCATAATCGTAATTACACTTGAACTTCAGTAAAGAGAATCCGGCACGAAGTCCCAGATAGTCATTCAACGGAGCAGCAACCTGGAGTCCTCCCCCCAGTGTTCCGGCATTCAGCGAAACGGATAAATGGCTGAAAGGCTTCACCTTATCCGGTCCCGTCTGGGCCATAACCGGGATGCCGACAACAAAGGCAACCAACCCAATTAAAAAACGACAGAAGTTTGTTTTCATAAGTAAGTTTGTTTGTGTGAATAATAAATTAACTGTCACAGAGTTCGTATGTCATCAGGCAGATATCCGCTTCGGATACGCCACTCCTGCGGATAAAGATTGTTGGCGCGATTGCCGATGTTCTTCACAAATCCCAAAGGAATCTCTTTATAAGTGACCAGTACATAACCTTTGGGAACAGAAGGCGGAAGGACGATAGCCTTTTTCCGCAGATAGGCGATGGCTTGTTCGTAAGTCAATGCTTCGGTTGAAAAAACCGACGTTTTCAACAGACGACTCATAGCAAGTCCATGTGCGGGAATCAGATCTTTGCCTTTTACTTCAGCCACTTCCGTACCGGCCTGGACGATGCGGAGAGACTGACGAAGCAGTGCCAGATCATTTTGGTAGTACACCGGAAAAGCAGTAATCGCAGTGCCGTTCACCAATAGATTATATTCGTCGGAAGACGCCAACCAACTTTTGGCAATAGCCAGATTTTCTTTAGATACAGGTGAAGCAGCAGTGTCCCCCTTCGATTTCTTTTTCTTCGGAGAAAAAAGATCTGTATCCGCCTCCCTGTCTTCTTCCGGCTTACGAAGAGCGGCGAGAAAGAAACCTTCTCCCTGAGTCTTATGAGGCAAGAAACGATAGACAGGTGCATCGACCCCGACAAGCAAGCTACCGGTAATGTTCCACTCCGTGGGAACGGCAAGCGGTAACGGCTCAGCACCGAACTCCTGCCTGATCCAGGTAATATTCTCTTCGTCTTCGCGCGTATTATAGGTACAAGTACTGTATATCAGAATTCCTCCCGGCTTCAGGCAAGGCCAGATGTCAGTGATAATCCTGCGTTGGCGCTGCCAGCAAATCTCTACATTCTCGGGACTCCACTCTTCTATGGCACCGGGATCTTTACGGAACATTCCCTCGCCCGAACAAGGCACATCCGTCAGTATGACATCGAAAAAAGAACCGATCCGGGAAAAATCAGAAGGATCGTTATTGGTAACCACAACATCGGCATATCCCCATTTCGTCAGATTTTCCGCCAGTATCTGCGAACGGTTGCGAATCACCTCATTGGCTACCAGCAGACTGCCTTCGGGCAATACACTGCGGGCATGGGTCGACTTTCCACCGGGAGCGGCACAGAGATCGAGCATCTTGACAGGGGTTGTAACGTAACGGCGGAGCACCTGTTCCACAAACATCGACGAGGCTTCCTGCACGTAATAACATCCGGCATGAAAAAGGGGATCGAACGTAAACGTCAGGCGTTGGTTCAGATAATAGCCTTCTGCCGCCCAGGGGATACGTCCTGAGATGGATGAACAGGCAGCTAAACCGGGAAACTTACTGTTCAGCCGGACACTGGCAGGAGGTTCTTGCTCCAAGGCAACAGACAATTCTTGATACTCTTCATCTCCCATCAACGCACGGGTCGATTCGATAAATGATATAGGTAATTTCATTTTTCCTTATTATAAGATATAAAACCGATCGGATTACGAGTTTTTCCGCCTGCCTGTTTGTCTTTGGCCTGCAATTCAGCAATTGCCTGATTAATTAATTCAAGTTGCATCCTCGTATCTTCATTAATATCATTGTAATCGGCAAATGCCGCTTCTACATATTCTTTTAACTCTTTTATTTCATCTTGCAGCCTGGTGATGTCATTCACCGGAAGAGCCGAGACCAATTGGCGGACAGCTACAAAAGCTCGCATAATGGAAATATTCACTTCGATGGCGATCACTGTTTGACACTCCGGAGAGCATGGCCAGTCCTTGCTCGGTAAAGGCAAAGGGAAGTTTACGGGTACCTCCCCAACTTGATATCACAATTTGTGACTTCAAGATTTCCCATTCTTCCGTATTCAGCCGGAACATAAAATCCGTAGGAAATCGTTTGCTGTTCCTCTTTACAGCCTGATTCAGGACATGGGTTTCCACCTGATATAATCCGGCCAAATCAAAGTCCAACATCACTTTCTGTCCCCGTATCCCGTAAATCTTGCTCTGTATGATCTGCAGTTCCATCACTTTTGTGTATTAATACCTGCAAATATCAAAAATATTTCGTCTCTTTGCAACTTTCTGTGGCATGAACTACGTCTAACAGACAAATAAACAAAAACAATTAAAAAACAACAGTAATATGAAACGTATCATTATCGCTTTGATGGTAGCCGTAACTTTCTGTTCGCTGGCAATGGCACAGAACCCAACCATCACCCAAGACAACAAGAACTCTTCCGACTCCACCATCGTGACCGAATACACTGACATAGTGGACAGCAGTACGGTTGACACCGACTACCAAAGCAGCAGTTTCGACTTCGGCAATGAATTTCCGTTCAACATAGACAAAGGGGCCATTAACGGAGGCATACTGACAGGATTGGTAGTTATCATACTGATATTCGGATTCCCCTTCTTTATCGTATTCATCGCCTTCTACTTCCGGTATAAAAACCGGAAAGCAAAGTACAGACTGATGGAACAGGCACTGGCAACCGGACAACCTCTGCCGGAAGGTATCTTCAAAGACACTCTGCCGCAGGACTACCGGACGAAAGGTATCAAGAACATCTGTACCGGAATCGGACTGTTCATCTTCCTCTGGGCCATCACAGACGAATTCAGCATAGGATGCATCGGATTGCTGGTGATGTTCACCGGAATCGGACAGTGGATCATCTCACGCAATCAACAGCATGAACGGCCGGAAGACCCTTTCACACGCCCTACACACAAAGACGAAACTTTGAATGAACAAAAATAATGAGCCAGCTCAATGATATATCGTTAGTCGCACAGGTCGTGGTGTTCAGAAACACCAGGGCCTTCGACCAATTGGTACAGAAATATCAGTCGCCTGTACGGCGCTTCTTTCTGAACCTGACCTGCGGCGACAGCGAACTGAGCGACGACTTGGCACAAGATACGTTTATAAAAGCCTACACAAACATTGCAAACTTTAAAAATCTCTCAAGTTTCTCAACATGGCTTTACAGAATTGCTTATAACGTATTTTATGATTATATTCGCAGCCGAAAGGAAACAACAGACCTGGATGCCCGCGAGGTAGACGCTGCCAATAGTACCGAACAAGTAAACGTGGGTGAACAGATGGATGTTTACCAATCACTCAGAACGCTGAAAGAAATAGAACGCACCTGCATCACTCTGTTCTATATGGAAGACGTAAGTATAGACAAGATTGCGGGAATAACGGGGTGCCCGGTAGGAACGGTCAAATCGCACCTTTCAAGGGCTAAAGATAAATTAGCTATTTACTTAAAACAAAACGGTTATGACGGAAACAGATGATAAACTCCTGAAGCAATTCTTCGGCGAGCAAAAACAGGAAATAGAAGACAACGGATTCAGCCGCCGCGTCATGCGTAACCTCCCGGGACGGAACCACCGGCTGGTTCAGGCATGGGGAGCAGCCTGCGCAGTAGTATGCGTCATTTTGTTCTTCACTTTGGGAGGTCTGCAAGCCACCATCAGTACACTGCGCGAAGTATTTGTCTCGATGGTCCAGCAAAGTGCCACAACAGGATTCGACCCGAAATCCCTGTATATCGCCGCCCTGGTACTTGCCTTCTTCGGAGCGCGCAAGGCATGGTCGATGGCATAACACGCAGAAATCATACGAAAGCAATGCAGGATATTCAATATAACTGCCCGAAAAACAGACGAAAAACTTGCTTTCGGACTCGGGATGTACTATCTTTGTAAACAAGATACATACAATATATTCAATTTAATATGAGGTAAAAGGGAGAAGTTTCAGCTTCTCCCTTTTTTTTATGGTATCATCGGCAAGTCTTCCGGCAGACGGTGTGTCCGGAAAGAATAGACGGTATCTTGGGGGGCGGAAGACGTTGAGTTTTCGCTAAAAGCAGTAATCATTCACCTCCGAAGCCCGGTTCTTCGACCCGATATCATCAGGAGATAAATGATTATCTCCTGATGATATCGGAAGTTACTCCTATTCTTTTCCAAAGAAGTGCCAAATTGTTAATCTATACTAAATCTGCTCTTGACAAAAAGAAGGCAAGAACAGAGATGTTGTATCTTTGTTTCCTTGTAAACTAAATAAAGACTGAGGTTTTGAAATTATACGTTTTAATAATAGCGATCATTCTCTCTATAGGCACTGCCCGAACACAGAATATTGACAGCCTGTTGATGCAGCGGGAGGACACCACACAATTCATCCGAAGCGACTCCCTCGTGTTACAATTTCTGGAATACTCGAATATCCCCATAACCGATAATAATAAGGTGAAACTTATCAAAAGCGGACGGGAAAAATTTGAGGACTTGTTCGAAGCCATCCGTGGGGCAAAACACCACATTCATCTGGAATATTTTAATTTTCGCAATGACTCCATAGCCAATGCACTGTTCGACCTGCTGGGCGAAAAAGTGAAGGAAGGTGTCAAAGTAAGGGCGATGTTCGATGCATTCGGTAACTGGTCGAACAACAAACCACTCAAGAAAAGGCATCTGAAAGCAATCCGGGAGAAAGGAATCGAAATCGTAAAATTCGATCCGTTCAAGTTCCCGTATATCAATCATGCGGCTCACCGCGACCATCGGAAGATTGCAGTCATCGACGGCAAAATAGGATATACCGGCGGAATGAATATTGCCGACTATTATATCAACGGACTCCCCAAGATAGGCACCTGGCGCGATATGCATATCCGCATTGAAGGCGATGCGGTAAACATCCTTCAAGAAATCTTCCTCGACATCTGGAATAAAACCACCAAGCAAAACATCGTGGGCGAAGAATATTTTCCGAACCACCCGGAGCGGGCCGACAGCTGCAATACGGTCATTTCGATTGTAGACCGCACCCCGAAACGGAATTCCCGCATGTTGAGCCATACGTATGCCATGTCCATCTATGCAGCGCAACATGATGTACGCATCGTGAACCCGTATTTTGTACCGACTTCATCCATCCGCAAGGCACTCAAAAGGGCTTTGAACCGGGGGACGAAAGTGGAAATTATGATTTCTTCCAAATCCGACATCCCTTTCACACCGGATGCTTCGCTCTATGCCGTACAGAAACTGATGAAAAAAGGGGCAATGATCTATTTGTACAACGGCGGATTTCATCACTCGAAAATCATGATGGTGGACGACCTGTTCTGTACCGTGGGTACAGCCAACCTGAACAGCCGCAGCCTGCGATATGATTACGAAACGAATGCGTTCATCTTCGACAAGGACATTACGCAGCAACTGAATGACGTTTTCGAAGCCGACATGCTGCACTGCACCCGCCTGACCCCGGAAATGTGGAAACAAAAATCAGCCTGGAAGAAGTTTAAGTGCTGGTTTGCGAACTTATTCACACCATTCCTGTAAGTTATTCAGGCTGTTTTTGTAACTTTGGCAGGAATTTTTAGTAACCCAAGAAGTATACCATTCGTATGAAACAATATTTAGACCTGCTCGACCGAGTGTTGACGGAGGGAATAGAAAAAGGTGACCGCACCGGAACGGGAACCATCAGTGTCTTCGGACACCAGATGCGTTTCAACCTGGACGAGGGATTCCCTTGCCTGACTACCAAGAAACTTCATCTGAAATCAATCATTTACGAACTACTGTGGTTCCTCAAAGGAGACACGAATGTGAAATATCTGCAGGACCACGGCGTACGCATCTGGAACGAATGGGCGGACGAAACAGGAGATCTGGGACATATATATGGATACCAGTGGCGTTCGTGGCCAACCTACGACGGAGGATTTATCGACCAGATCAGCGAAGCTGTAGATGCCATCAAGCACAATCCCGATTCACGCCGCATCATTGTCAGTGCATGGAATGTAGGAGACCTGGATCACATGAACCTCCCTCCTTGCCACGCATTCTTCCAGTTTTACGTAGCAAACGGACGGCTGAGCCTGCAACTCTATCAACGCAGCGCCGATATCTTCCTGGGGGTACCTTTCAATATAGCATCTTATGCATTGCTGCTACAGATGATGGCGCAAGTCACCGGTCTGCAGGCAGGAGACTTTATCCACACACTGGGCGACGCACATATCTACCTGAACCACCTGGAACAGGTGAAACTCCAGCTCAGCCGGGAACCGCGCCCACTACCACAAATGAAGATCAATCCGGACGTGAAAAACATCTTCGACTTCCAATTCGAGGACTTTGAATTAGTAAATTATGATCCGCACCCGCACATCGCTGGAAAAGTTGCGGTATAATCCCCCATCGGACTATGAGTAGAATCAGCATTATCGCCGCCGTAGACAGCCGGATGGCTATCGGCTTTCAAAATAAACTTTTATTCTGGCTGCCCAATGACCTGAAACGTTTCAAGGCGTTGACCACAGGAAACACAATCATCATGGGACGCAAAACGTTCGAATCACTCCCGAAAGGGGCATTACCCAATCGCCGGAATGTAGTCCTTTCTTCCAATCCGGCAGCAGAATGTCCGGGAGCAGAAGTATTCACTTCGCTGGAAGCCGCTTTGGAAAGCTGCCAAGCCGAAGAAAAAGTATACATCATCGGAGGGGCAAGCGTCTATCGCCAGGCCATATCCCTGGCCGACGAGCTGTGCCTGACCGAAGTAAATGATACAGCGCCGGAAGCCGATGCCTTCTTCCCGGCTGTAGACACAACTATATGGCACGAAAAAAGCAGAGAAGTTCATCCTGCCGATGAAAAACATCTCTGCTCGTATGCTTTTGTAGATTACGTACGGGGGATCGATTAATCCTCGTCCGTATCTACCATAATCGGCATCTGCCGCTTGATGGCTTCATGGAATGAAATCAGCGTCTCGGTGCGAGCCAATCCCAACGGCTGGAGTTTATCATGAATCACACTCAAAAGATGGTGATTGTTCCTTGCGTATATCTTGATAAACATATCATATTTCCCGGTAGTGAAATGACATTCCACCACTTCCGGTATTGCTTCCAAAGCCTTGGTTACAGAATCGAACGACTCAGGATCTTTCAGATAAATCCCAATATAAGCACATGTCTCGTACCCGATCTTCTCCGGGTCGATGACATACTCCGAACCTTTCAATATACCCAGATTAGTCAACTTCTGTATGCGTTGATGAATAGCCGCACCCGAAACATTGCACGCTCTTGCCACTTCCAGGAACGGAATGCGGGCGTTGTCGGCAATCAACTTCAGAATCTGCTCGTCTAAAGTATCTAATTGATGATGTCCCATTTTAAATCAATTTGTTTTAATATATCAATGTCTTATGCAAAGTTAGCTATTTCCCCGGCAATAAATACTATGGTTTATTACTTTTATTTGTAGAAATAGAATAAATCGGCAATAGTTAGTACCTTTGTAAAAACAATAAATTCACACGATATGAAGCTGATATTAACCCTATTCACCTGTCTTTTCGTGACAGGATGTGCATACGCACAAAATTTCTCGGACTACTTCACGAACAAAACCCTACGTATCGATTATCTATTTACGGGGAATGCGGACAAGCAGTCGATCTGTCTTGACGAACTTTCGGAACTGCCCGTATGGGCAGGCAGACGCCATCATCTGTCGGAATTGCCTTTGGAAGGAAACGGACAGATTGTGATGCGCGATGTGGCAAGTGGAAAAGTAATTTATACGACTTCGTTTTCTTCGCTCTTCCAGGAATGGCTCGAGACAGATGAAGCCAAAGAGGTCACTAAAGGATTTGAGAATACTTATCTCCTCCCCTATCCCATAAAGCCGGCCGAGGTAGAAATCACATTACGCAATAACAAACGCGAAGTCAGTGCCAACCTGAAGCACGTCGTTAAGCCCGACGACATTCTGATACACAAAAAAGGGCTCACACACATCACTCCGCACAAGTATCTGCTGAAAAGTGGAAATGAAGAACAATGTATCGATGTAGCCATCCTGGCAGAAGGGTATACCACAAGTGAAATGGAAACTTTCTATAAAGATGCCGCCATCGCATGCGAAGCCCTGTTCTCACACGAACCGTTTCAGTCGATGAAGAATCGCTTCAACATCGTGGCTGTGGCCAGTCCTTCGGCAGACAGTGGGGTCAGCGCTCCCAAACAGGGAGCATGGAAGCACACGGCCTTCGGCTCCCACTTCGATACATTCTATTCCGACCGCTATCTGACTACCAGCCGGGTAAAAGCAATAAACGACGCATTGGCAGGCATCCCTTATGAACATATCATTATCTTAGCCAATACGGAACAATACGGTGGGGGCGGTATCTACAATGCTTTCACACTGACCACCGCACACCATCCCAATTTCCGTCCGGTAGTGGTACATGAGTTCGGTCATAGTTTTGGTGGCTTGGCCGACGAATATTTTTATGATGAAGACGTCATGAACGGACTCTATCCTCTCAACATTGAACCATGGGAGCAGAACATTACCACCCGCATCAACTTTGCCTCTAAATGGGAAGATATGCTCACCAAAGCTACTCCTGTTCCGACTCCGGTAGCAGATAAGGACAAATATCCCATAGGCGTATACGAAGGAGGAGGCTACTCAGCCAAAGGTATTTATCGCCCGGCATTCGACTGCCGCATGCGTACCAACGAATATCCTACCTTCTGTCCGGTTTGCCAAAGAGCTATCCAACGGATCATAGAGTTTTACACAGGTAAATAACCTGAACTTAATATAGGAGTAGTGATGGAACTATCGTCTTGCACGCCAGCCAAACAGAATTAGAGAACCAACTTCCAACCAGTCAACAGGCGTATTGAACTTTAGCCCCTAAGACCGTAAGTCTGATCACTACTCCTATATTATTTACTGTTCATTCGCCTCTACAATGCCTCCACTTTCCTTATTCCGGCTATCTCATTTCAATCCACACCTGGCAATAATCCTCCCCTGCGTAATCCAATCGCACCGAGAACAGTAAACCGCTCTTCCTCTGAATCTATACAGATATTGTATACACAACTCTGAATAAAGCCTACGAATGAGATGATTCTACAAATACATGGCTCTACGAATAACATAGTTTCTATAAATACATAGCTCTACGAATGGTATAGTCCCTACGAATAACACAGCACTACGAGAACCTCTGCAGCCCCCAAACAAACCCATAAAAAAAAGCCGTCTGATTATCCTCAGACGACTTTTTCTATGTATAGAGTCAACTTATTCGCGAGCTCTCGCAGAATAGTTAATTTTCAGTGCATAAGCTTGACGAAGAGCCTGTTTAATATCGGTAACGATACCCATCTTAGTATCCTGGTCAATTTTCAAAGACACAGTCATAAAGGGTTGGTCTTCCTCTTTCATACTTGAGCGCTCGTTAGTCACGTAAGCCTGAATCTCGTCAACTTCAGCATAAGCATCATTCAACTGGATACGGCTTTCAGACCCCAGTTTTTTACGAAATTCTGCTGTCGGTTTACCTACGTAGATAAACGTAACCAAAGATTTCTTTTCAAGCTTTTCCAACTCAGTACCTTGCGGAATCTTAAACTCAACCTTCAATGAAACTTCACGCATTGTTGTTACAATCATAAAGAAGAACAACAATGTAAAGATCAAGTCAGGCAGTGAAGAAGTATTCAGCGTAGGCATCCCGCGCTTACCTGTTTTATTAAATTTTCCCATTAATTATTCTTTTTTACTCCTTTAGGTTCAGCCTCAGATATCTTCTGAGGAAAAATATCACGAATAGCCTTCTGCTGATCTTCATTTAAATCAGCATAATTCTTCTGCCACTTTTCCTGAGCCAATTCATCTCTTAACTCGTTATAAGCAGCAACCAGCTCATTCTGAACATCAAAATAGGCCTGATAAGAAGATCCACGGTCACTCTGCAAAGAGATTACATGATTCTCCGTAACCATGACATTACCAAAGAAAGGCACATCTTTAGCGTGTTTTTCCGGTAATTTTTCATCGTTATATGGATTGGCAATGAACTCTTTGGCTTTTTCTCTCAATTGCTTCACATCAACAATTTCGCCACCGCACATCAGCTGATTCTGAAAGTTCAGAAAAATCTGCAAAACGTTACGGTCCTTAACAACTACGTCATTATCAACCTGATCCTTTTCAGGAGGTGGGGGCAACTGTCTTGCCAAACCACGGTCAGTATCCATAGATGTCGTAATCAAGAAGAAGATAAGCAATAAGAAAGCAATATCCGCTGTTGAACTTGAATTAATCTCAGGAACTTTTCTATTTCCTTTTGCCATTGTAGTTACTGTATTTTATTGAGTTTCCTCAATTAGTTATGATAATTTCTTTTTGATACTACTTCCGATGATAGCAAGAACTGTTACCAACATTAAGAAATAGATACTATAAAGGAACATATCAGTCAGTTTTAACCAGAAAGGAACATTATCCGTTCCCTCATATCCTTGAATGGTCAGTGTTTCACCACTACCCATAGACCATGCTACGACCAATACAAGAACCAGAAGAATAAGTCCGAGCAATGATCTGATAGCACCTTTAGGGTTATCTTTCAAAGCAGAACCGAACTGGAAGATAGCAGCAACCACAGTTGCAACTACAGCAATGCCAAACAGACCATACATCAAGTACAGCAAGGCATCTGTGTTTGCGGGATTATCCATGTCGTATACAATTGGAGTTTCCATTTGTCCACCGAAGTAGAACAAGCCCAATACGATCACGATAAGAGCAAACATCGCGTACAGTACGTAATACGATACTTTATATGTTAACTTACTCATCTCAGATTATTTTTTGTATTTCAAGTTATATTTGATTACCATGTCAAGCAAAGAGATAGAAGAATCTTCCATTTCGCTTGTAAGAGCTTCGATTTTAGCAAGGATGTAGTTATAGAATACCTGAAGGATCAAAGCTACAACCAAACCGAAGATAGTAGTAATCAAGGCAACCTTCATACCACCGGCAACAACTGTCGGAGAGATATCACCCTGCTGCTGAATCTTATCGAACGCCATAACCATACCTACTACAGTACCCAAGAATCCTAATGACGGAGCCATTGCGATAAACAGTGTGATCCAAGAACATCCTTTTTCAAGGTAACCGGCCTGAACACCACCATAAGATACTACTGATTTTTCAACAACATCGATACCCTGGTCGATTCTCATCAAACCCTGATAGTAGATAGAAGCAACAGGACCTCTTGTGTTACGAGCGATGTCTTTTGCAGCTTCAACATCACCTTTTTCCAGAGCTGCTTCGATAGAAGACATAAATTTCTTAGTGTTGATTTCAGCCAAGCTCAAGTAAATGATACGTTCAATACAGAAAGCCAAACCAATAACCAATGCGATAGCAACCAAACTCATGAAAGATGCAGTACCTTCGATGAATTTTACTTTAATTTCTTTGTGGATACCACCTTCTTCAGCGCCTGCAAGAGGAGCAGAAGCTTCAGCAGCCTCAGCTACAGCATCAGCAACCGGTTTGTCTGCTGCAGGAGCAGCTTGTTCGGTAGCAGCAGCATCCTGAGCCTGAACGAGTTGAGTTGAGCCAAATGTTAAGACTCCCATCACAGCAACAATTGCAAATAACTTTTTCATTGTGTGTCTAATTTTTAAGATTAATTAATTAAATTATTATTATTGTATTTACTTATCGTCTCTTGTTTATACTTCCTGCGGAGAGAGCGGGATTCGAACCCGCGATACACTTTTGGCGTATACACGCTTTCCAGGCGTGCCTCTTCAACCACTCGAGCATCTCTCCAATTGGCGCTTTCTTCAAATCGGGTGCAAATTACAAAAAAAATGCGAACCACAAGCGTTTTCAGCTACAAATGTATTCTTTTTTTTCTTCTTCTGCAGCATTATCCTTCTTTTATCTTTAATAAATCAACTAAATTAATAAAATTTAAAATCTTGTGGAGCTTATTTGAGCATTCCAAACACTTTTAATGCGCTAACAGCGGTCAATTCCGCAACTTTTTCCGGATCTTCGTTATATATTTCGGCAACTTTTATTAATGTATCTTTCACATTCGCACTCTCATTTCTCTTTCCACGATTAGGAACCGGAGTGAGGTAAGGCGAATCGGTTTCCAATACGATACGTTCCAACGGAACAGACTTCAATGTCTCCGGCAACGTTGACTTTTTGAAAGTCACCACACCGTTTATACCGATCTTAAATCCCGGAAACTCCATCATCCGGGCAGCTTCACCGGGAGTTCCCGTAAAACTATGAAAGATTCCGGTCAGTCCACTATTTTTATAAGGTTGCAATACCTTATATATATAATCGAAAGCTTCGCGGCAATGAATCACTATGGGCAATTGATAATGAAGGGCCCATTGCACTTGTTTTTCAAAAGCAATCAACTGTTCTTTCAGCCAGGTTTTATCCCAGTAAAGATCGATTCCAATCTCGCCCACAGCAACGAACCGGCCGGAAGTTTCCAGATTTGCGGCAACGATTTCAAGCTCTTTTTCATAGGACTCGTTCACGGAGGTAGGGTGCAATCCGATCATCGGAAAGCAAAAGTCCCGATAGGTATCACAAACCGACAGCATGGGTTCAATCGTCGTACTATCTATGTTAGGCATAAAGATATGCGTCACACCGGCAGCACGGGCACGTTCCATAACGAAAGGTAAATCTTCGGCAAACTCTTCCAGAAAAAGATGGGAATGTGAATCGACAAGCATATTTTAAAGAATCTCCTTATTCTGTTTTTCTCCGGTCCGATAATAATAAATCAGAACATAATCACGACATTTTTCCAAGCGTTTCTCATTGGGCGATACATCCTGGAATTTGGCTTCCACCTGATTCCAGATATCCAGAATCAGCCGGTCGGCTTGCACACGCATGGATGCAAGTTGCTCTAAACTACGATTGGTGAGAGACTGAAGGCTTTTCTGTTTTTCATATCCTTCCATGAATATATCATAATGCACTTTCACTTTAGCAATCGTAGGGTTATAAATCGGAATACCGCCTTGAGAGGTGCGTTTCCGCTCCCCTTCTATAATTTTTTGTCCCCACTCGGCCAGAGACGCTTCACTACTTAAATCGGGTACACTGAAATTATCTACGGGCAAGCCATACAAAGCCTTATGAGATTCTTTGATTTCCATACGAATCACAGCCAAATTCAAGACTTGTATGAAGTGAGAAATATAAAGCCGGGCCGTTTTTACATTCGCCTGGTGTTTCTTACTGTTCCTGCTTTGCTCTCCGTAACAGTGTACATAATAAGAATGCGCCGTTTCAAATTTAGACAGAAATATACGGGCTTCTCCCAATGTCTTGAGTGAAACAGGCAAATCATAGACATCACACATATCGCCCTTCACGACCGCTGTTTTCAGCGCCCGTATCCTGGCTTGATCTGTATTTGGCAAACGTCTATAGGGCATCTCGATATTACATCTCGCGGTACATTAAATGCTTCATCAACTTTTTCAGCTCACTCTTCTTATCCTCAATGACAGACACGGCGCCCAGGCTTGTCATCGCACGAGTGTAATATTCACGCATCTTGTTTTCGCAAACAGCCTTGATGCCAATCTGAGTGTACAATTCGGTCACAGCACTGATTTTTTCTTCGGGACAGAATGAAGTTGCACTTAACCAATGATTTAATCTCTCCAACTGATCCCGGTCGGCACGTTCCAGTGCTTTAATCAGCATATACGTCTTTTTATTGCATAGAATGTCTCCACCGATGTTTTTACCAAACACAGCAGGATCACCATATACATCCAGCAAATCATCCTGCAATTGGAAGGCTACTCCGATCTGCATGCCAAAATCATACAGATTTTCGGCATCCTCAGGAGAAGCTCCACCTAAAATAGCTCCGATTTTCAAACTGGCAGCCAACAAAACCGCCGTTTTCAAACGGATCATTTCCAGATACTCCTCTTCCTTTACATCCTCACGGGACTCAAAATTCATATCCATTTGCTGTCCCTCACAAATTTCAAGTGCTGTCAGGCTGAACAAATCCATCACTTCTTTGAGGTGTTCCGATGAACTGGCAGCCATATACTGATAGGCCAGCACCAGCATAGCGTCTCCTGACAAAATCGCAGTATTGTCATTCCATACTTTATGGACAGTTGTCTTGCCGCGGCGCATATCAGCCCGATCCATCAAATCGTCATGCAAAAGAGTATAGTTATGATAAACTTCAATAGCCGTAGCAGGGTCATAAATAGAGGACACATCCTCCTTGTAGAGGTTGTATGCCATTAGCATAAGAACCGGCCGAATACGTTTCCCTCCCATGGAAAGAACATATTTAATAGGGTCATACAAACCTGCCGGAGTACGTGTAAACTGGATATCTGAAATGTGAGAATTGATCTTATCGAGAAGCTGAAATGCTGTATACATAATAAATAAATTATAAAAAGAGAGATTGAATGAAAAGAGGCTGCTTGGACGGCAGCCTCTCTTCTTATACTATACAATGATTATTGCAGTCTGAATCGTACAGGTAATGTAAACCGACAACGAACCGGTTTACCTCTCTGCATACCCGGCTTCCACTTAGGCATGGTCTTAACCACACGAAGAGCTTCTTTATCAAGGTAGGGGTCAACGCTCTTTACAACTTTAATATCACCTATGCTACCGTCACGTTCAACAACGAACTGGAGGACAACCTGTCCCTGAGTACCGTTTTCCTGAGCGATCGGCGGATATTTGATATTCTTGTACAGGAACTGGAGACAAGCAGGCATACCACCCGGGAATTCAGGTGCATTTTCTACTACTTCAAAAATCTCTTGTTCCGAGGGTTCTTCTTCTTTTACCTCAACCGGTACATATTTTACTTCCACTTTCTGTCCGGTATCCTCTGTTGAAGCAATGGCTGTTTCTTGTACATCAGCCTCGTCATCAACAATCTTCAGGATTTCAGCCTGTTTGGGAACCTCGACAGGAGGTGGGGCCGGTTTTTCTTCCTGTTGTGTGATAGGAATCATTTCCTCTTCAAACTCAATCTGGGCTACCGCCTGGCTTGTATCGATCTTTATATCACGCTCCGTCCATTCGAACGCAACGAATATAAAGGCGAGCACCACCACGTAACCGATCAGCAGCCACTGGGTTTTCTTACCTTCGAGGTCTGCTTTGGGCGATTTTTTTACTTCCATAAAATTAGTATATAAAAATTGGTGTTCTTCTGGTTTTTAAGCTGTTATTGCTTTTGTGGCACAAATATAACGCAGATATTTTAAAAATACAGTATATTTGGCGAAAAAATTTAGATAATACGTTAAAAAAGGGAGTAAACCTGCTGCATAACATAATGAAAAAGATAACAATTGCAATTGATGGCTTTTCCTCGTGCGGGAAAAGCACCATGGCTAAAGATTTAGCCAAAGAAATAGGATACATCTACATCGACAGTGGAGCGATGTATCGTGCCGTTACATTATATAGTATAGAAAATGGCATCTTTCACGGTGATACAATCGATACGGATGAATTAAAACGACGTATCGGCGACATCCACATCTCTTTCCGGATCGATCCGGAGACAGGACGCCCCAACACTTACTTAAATGGAGTGAATGTAGAGAACAAAATCCGCACAATGGAGGTTTCTTCTAAAGTAAGCCCGATCAGTGCACTCGGTTTTGTCCGGGAAGCGATGGTGGCTCAGCAACAGGAAATGGGAAAAGCCAAGGGTATTGTTATGGATGGTCGTGACATCGGGACGACCGTATTCCCGGATGCAGAATTAAAAATATTCGTAACCGCCTCCGCCGAAATTCGTGCCCAACGCCGCTATGACGAACTGAAAGCCAAGGGTCAGGAAACCGGCTTCGAAGAGATACTGGAAAATGTGAAGCAACGTGACCACATCGATCAGACACGTGAAGTCAGCCCATTGAAGAAAGCCGACGATGCTTTGCTATTAGACAACAGCCATCTCACCATCGCCGAGCAAAAAGAGTGGCTGATGGCAGAATATCAGAAAGCGATAAAAGCATAAAAACAAAAGGGTGTAACCATCCGCCTGTTAGGGTGTAGCCATCCTAAAGAAAGGGTGTAGCCATCCGGTCAGTATGGCTACACCCTTTTTTAATCATACATTTGTAATCATTATGGTAAAAGTAGAAATAGATGAAGGTTCCGGTTTTTGCTTTGGAGTGGTCACAGCTATTCACAAAGCCGAAGAGGAACTCGCAAAAGGGGTAACACTCTATTGCCTGGGAGACATTGTACACAACAGCCGTGAAGTGGAACGCCTGAAAGAGATGGGGCTGATTACCATCAATCATGAAGAGTTCAAACAACTCCATAACGCCAAAGTGCTTTTGCGTGCCCATGGCGAACCACCCGAAACCTATATCATTGCCAAAGAAAATAATATTGAAATCATCGATGCCACGTGTCCGGTGGTACTCCGCCTGCAAAAACGGATCAAACAAGAGTATATGCAGGAGGACCTCGACGAAAAACAAATCGTAATTTACGGAAAGAACGGACATGCGGAAGTCTTAGGTTTGGTAGGGCAGACAACCGGCAAAGCTATTGTGATAGAAAAGCTCGACGAGGCTCGCCGGCTGGATTTCAGCAAAAGCATACGCCTGTACTCGCAGACAACCAAATCACTGGATGAATTCTGGGAAATCGTGGAATATATCAAGGAGCACATCTCTCCCGACGTAACTTTTGAGTACTACGATACCATTTGCCGCCAAGTGGCCAACCGTATGCCCAACCTACGAAAGTTTGCCGCATCACACGATTTGATCTTCTTCGTCAGTGGTAAAAAAAGTTCAAATGGCAAAATGTTATTCGAAGAATGCAAAAAAGTCAACCCGAACTCACATTTAATAGACAGTGCCGACGAAATTGACGACTCTTTACTACCCGGTGTCAATTCTATCGGTGTATGCGGAGCTACATCGACTCCTAAATGGCTGATGGAAGAAATCTCTGAAGCTATAAAGGCACAGATTAAAAGACAATGAATTAACGTTATTTAATCATACAGGGCACTCCTTTTTGTTATCTTTGCAACGTCAATTAAAAAACATGATTGTTATGGGAACAGTTAAGTGTGTTGGTATTTTAACTTCCGGTGGTGATGCACCGGGAATGAACGCTGCTATTCGTGCAGTAACGCGTGCAGCAATCTACAACGGACTGCAAGTAAAAGGTATATATAGAGGATACAGAGGCTTGGTGACAGGAGAGATCAAGGAGTTTAAGAGTCAGAATGTAAGTAACATCATTCAACTGGGAGGAACGATCCTGAAGACAGCACGTTGCAAAGAGTTTACAACTCCCGAAGGACGTAAAATGGCATACGACAATATGGTGAAAGAAGGAATCGATGCCCTTGTAGTGATCGGTGGCGACGGTTCGCTGACCGGAGCACGCATCTTTGCACAAGAGTATGACATTCCATGCATCGGACTTCCGGGAACCATCGACAATGACCTTTACGGCACCGATACGACCATCGGATACGATACGGCGCTGAACACTATTTTGGATGCTGTCGACAAAATCCGTGACACGGCCACTTCTCACGAACGTCTGTTCTTCGTTGAAGTGATGGGACGTGATGCCGGTTTCCTGGCATTGAACGGTGCGATTGCTTCCGGAGCAGAAGCTGCCATCATCCCCGAATTCAGTACAGAAGTCGACCAATTGGAAGAATTTATAAAGAGCGGTTTCCGTAAATCAAAGAACAGCAGTATCGTACTGGTGGCCGAAAGCGAACTCACCGGAGGAGCTATGCATTATGCCGAACGCGTGAAAAACGAATACCCTCAATACGACGTCCGTGTCACCATTTTAGGGCACTTGCAGCGCGGGGGTAGTCCGACGGCACACGACCGTATTTTGGCCAGCCGTCTAGGCGCAGCCGCTATCGACGCTATTATGGAAGATCAACGAAATGTCATGATTGGCATTGAACACGACGAGATTGTATACGTTCCGTTCAGTAAAGCCATCAAGAATGATAAACCTGTCAAGAGAGATCTCGTCAATGTATTGAGAGAACTGTCTATTTGATAGCAGTACAACAGTAATAAGATAAACGGTGGACGGTAAACATACATGTTTATGGTTCACCGTTTATCATTTATCGGCAAGAAGCCCTTTTCCGACAAGATCCGTTCCGTCTCTTCCCATAGCTGTGCCCTTCGGTCAGGACGGGTATATTTTTCCGGTAGAGGACGACAATGATTATTCAAATTAAACGTTGCCGTCCGTCCCTCCACTTCCGCATCGAGCAATAATCCGATTGCAGTAGCTGCGCCCTGGAGGGGAGTACGTATAAAAGGACGGAAAAAAATGTCTGTCAGCGGATCGAACCACTGGTCCATCCGTATGATATTGGTAGACACAATGCCCGGATCGGCCGCATTGACAGTAATCCCGCGTGCCCGAAGACGTTCAGCCAGTTCAATGGTAAAAAGCAACAAAGCAAGCTTGGTATTGCTATAGATGGGAATACGCCAGAAACTTCCCTTTCTCCCCCGAAGAAAAAAATCCGGGAAATCCAGTTTACCGATTGCATAGGTACAAGACACCATATTGACAATGCGGGTTCCCTCTCCCATCAAGGGAAGCAAAAGCCGCGTCAAGAGATAAGGACCTACATAATTTACACTGACCGTCCGCTCCAAGCCATCTTCGGTAATGTGCAATCCGGTTTCCATGGTCCCGGCATTATTCATCAACAAAGCGACAGGAGTCTTTTGCCGTAACATCCGGTCGGCAAAAGCCCTCACCGAAGCCAGTGAAGCAAGGTCGATCTGCCATACCTCTATCTTTTCATTTCCCGTTTCTTTCACCAACTCCCGGCATTTGGTTTCAGCTTTTGACGATGAATAGCAGGCCATAATTACATCATACCCCGCACAAGCCACGGCACGGGTAATCTCCGTTCCCATCCCGCCGTCGGCACCGGTAATAACAGCAAGTTTACGTTCCATCATTTATTCTCCAACTGTTCTATTTCTTTTTTCAGACAAAGAGGAAGTTCTTCTGTCAGATGCTGATGGCAAGCCATTTCGATCGTGTACATCCTCCCAATGCAATAATTACTATGACCGCAATTACAGCGTGCTTTCTCTTCCCGACGCATCCGATTGACAAACCCCGGTTCGTTGAGTAAAGCACGTGCCATCTGCACGGCTTCGAACCCTTCGTTCAGCACTTCATCTATTTTCTCACGGGAAACAAGTCCGCCGACATAGATCAAAGGAATTTTAATTTCCGAACGAAACTTCAGAGCATCTTCCAGAAAATAGGCTTCTTTGAAAGGAACAGTCGGTATCATCATCCTCCCCGCCAATTTGACGCCGAACTTCAACCACCAACAATCCATATAATGTGTCAGGGTCTTGATAGGCATGGCCCCACGCATGACGTACATAGGGGCTTTACTGACAAATCCTCCGCTCAAAACCAACGCATGAGCCCCCAAAGATTCGAGCTGCCTGGCTACCTCGAGCGTCTCTTCTATTTCCATTCCGCCCCGAAAGCCATCACGCATATTCATCTTCACAAATACTGCCAGATCCTTACCGGCCGCCTTCATCACCTCGTTCATCACCATCGTCATGAAACGCATCCTATTCTCCAACGATCCTCCGTATTCATCTTTCCGGTGATTGGTATAAGGCGACAGAAACTGACTGATCAGATAGCCGTGTCCCGCATGTACCTCGACGGCATCAAAACCGGCTTCGCGAGCCAGGCAGACAGCACGCCCGTAAGCTTTTGCCATCTCCGGCAACTCTTCGCGTTTCATCCCCCGCACCCAAGTAGGCGAATAAATATTGAAACCTGACGAAGCAGAAATTGGGGTAACTCCGCAAATACTCTTATGAGACATATTGCCGCAATGCCCTATCTGTATGCTGGCGGCGGCACCTTCGGCATGAATAGCGGCAGTCACTTCACGCAAACCGGGAATAATTTCCGGACGGAGCCACAATTGCCGTGGAAACGACAGTCCGCTGCGTGTTACCGAAGCATAGGCAATGGTAGTCATTCCCACGCCTCCGGCGGCCACAGAACGATGGTAATCGAGTAACATGGGGGAAGGAGCATTTCCCGGACACATGCCTTCAAAAGCCGCCGAACGGATGGTACGGTTACGCAAAGTGAGCGGTCCGATGGTAACCGGCGTGAAAAGCTTAGAAGCAGAATGTGTGTTCATAAGTACTGTGTATTTTAATATAAGAAAGGAAAAATTCGTTTCTTCAATCCGACCTGCGTCCCAAACTCTTCCCGATAGCGATGCCAGATAGCATCTGCTCTCGGAACAAGATTGGCAACAGTCCACCAGGCGAAAATACATCCGGACAAAGACCAAGTGAGAATAGCCCAACCTACCCACTCTACAATTTCACCCAAATAATTGGCAGAGGTCACATACCGATACATGCCTCTTTGAGGAAGGTAATGACGGGTATCTCCGGGAGCACGCAGATGACGGATGACTGAATCCGAATGCCAGTTGATCCCCATTCCGGCAAAAAATAAAAGAGTTCCTATCCAAAAGCAAGGAGTCAGCAACCATCCGGGTGTATAATAGTCCGAGGGAGCAAGATAGAATATCCATTCTCCCTGCATCAGTCCGTTGAGAATATTAAAGATCACTCCCATCAAAAGAATGAGTACCGGCATCTTGCTCTTTCCTTTCATCAGGAAAGGAAAAACAAAAGCCCTTTGGAAGTAATGTAGTTGGAAAAAAAGAAAGAAAGTGAGTTCGACAGGTAAAAAACGTCGGTCGGAATGCCACCACAACCATCCCATAACCAGAAAGACAGGAGCTTCCATCAGAATCCAGGCTATCTTATTATTCACCGAGATTCCCCAGGAACGGCTGCGAAACATGCCATATCCCGCCCTGACAAAATAAAGGGCTATGAATACGACCAAAGCCATCAGGCCCATTACTAAAAGAAGCAGATTAAAGCTTTCTATACTCATATCCAAGATTTTATACAAGGACAAAGTTAAAAGAAAAACTTTAAAGGGACAAATAGTTTACGAAAATAAAGCAAGCGTATCACAAAAGTCTGTTCTACCACAGATTGGCAGACGGTACAAACATAGAACTGACAGATAATCAATCAATGCCGGTGCCGGTCTGTACAATCTGTAAATCTGCGGTGAACTTCTGACTTCAAGCTTCTCTTTTACCGTTTCTTTAACGGTACATATTGTTCTTCTTCCAACACATTTTTATAAGCCGGACGAATGATACGTTTACCTTCAAAATTCAACTCTTCGTTGCGATGGGCACACCAACCCACGATACGCGCCATGGCAAACAAGGGGGTATAGATTTCCTGCGGCAGGCCAATCATCTCATAAACAAAACCGGAATAAAAATCAACGTTGCTGGATACTGTTTTCCCATTATTCTTAATCTTACCGAAAGTAGCGATAGCACGTTCTTCCAAAAGTTCAAGAAAAGCAAACTCCCGTTCACGACCTTTCTCGTGTGCCAAGTCACGTGCGAGTTCCTTCAGCAACACAGCTCGCGGATCGGAAATGGTATATACAGCATGCCCGATGCCATATATCAATCCGGTCTTATTGTAAACCTCCTTGTTCAACATACGGGTAAAGTAAGTATCGATTTCGTCTACATTGGTCCAGTCCTGAATATTTTCCTGTAAATGATGGAACATATCGGCTACCTGAATATTGGCTCCTCCGTGAAGCGGGCCTTTCAGCGACCCGATGCCTGCGGCAATGGCCGAGTATGTATCTGTACCGGTAGACGAAGTTACCCGGACAGTAAACGTAGAGTTGTTACCTCCTCCGTGCTCTGCCTGAAGCACCAACAAAAGGTCGAGTGTACGCGCATCCAGCTCGGTATAATCGCGTTTCAGCATATAGAGAAAGTTTTCGGCAATCGACAGATTCTCCTGCGGATGACGAATGTGTAACGAACGCCCGAAGGTGGCATGACGCAACATGTTAAAAGCATAAGCAATAATGGTCGGGAATTTCGAGATCAGATCGATGCTCTGACGCATCAGGTTGTCACGTGAAGTATCATCCGGATTAGGGTCGAAACGATACATCTCGAGTACGCTGCGCGCCAGAATATTCATAATATTGTTTCCTTCAAGTTCGATGATATTCATCTTGGTCTTCTGCTCCAAAGGCATATTATCATTGATCAGCTCGCGAAACGAAGCCAGTTCTTCCTTATCAGGCAAACTGCCGGATAACAGCAGGTAGGCCACCTCTTCAAATCCGAAACGTTTTTCTTTTAAAATGGCGTGGGCTAAATCTTCCAGGTCATATCCACGGTAAAACAACTTTCCCGGGATCGGCTTCAGACCACCTCCGGGGATTCGTTCGTATCCTACGACATTACCAATCTTAGTCAATCCGACCAATACACCTGTACCGTCTTCATTGCGAAGCCCCCGTTTAACGTCAAATTTTGGAAACAATTCGTTATCAATCCGGGTACAATCCTTCATTGCCTCGGAGAGTTTATAAATCAAATATTCTTTTTTCATGTCCTGAAGGTATTAATTTTTAATTCGGTTAATGATTTCCCGGGTAAATTCCGAAGTAGAGAGCGGCTGGCCTTTGTGCATGAAACGTGCCAGGTCATTAGTGGCTTTCCCCTCGGCAAAACTGGCTTCAAGCGCCTCGACGATAAGATCGGCGGGTTCTTGCCAGCCTATATATTCAAGCATCATAACGGCCGAAAGTATCAGTGAACAGGGATTCACCACATTCTTTCCGGCAATATTGGGGGCTGTCCCATGAGTGGCCTCAAAGATGGCGTGTCCGGAATCATAATTGATATTGGCTCCCGGTGCAATACCAATGCCACCTACCATCGCAGCCAGTTGGTCGGAAATATAGTCTCCGTTCAGATTCAGAGTGGCAATGACCGAATATTCTTCAGGAATCAAAAGAGTGTTCTGCAAAAAGGCATCGGCTATACAGTCTTTGATCACCAGTTTACCTGAGGCAAGAGCATCTGCAAACTCCCGCTCAGCCAATTCGTACCCCCACTTCTTAAAACCTCCTTCTGTGAATTTCATGATATTACCTTTGTGCACCAAGGTGACCGAGGGCAATTCATGCTGCAACGCATAACGGCAGGCAGCGCGTACCAGACGCTCCGTCCCCTCACGCGAAACCGGTTTCACACCAAAAGAAGAGGTTTCGGGGAAACGTACTTTACTGACTCCCATCTCTTCGTGCAAGAACCGGTAGAACTTCTTAGCTTCCGGAGTGCCTGCTTCCCATTCGATACCGGCATAGATATCTTCCGTATTCTCACGAAAGATGTACATATTCACCTTTTCGGGCTCTTTGACCGGAGACACCACTCCGCGGAACCAACGTACCGGACGCAGGCAGACATATAAATCGAGTGTCTGGCGCAAAGCCACGTTCAACGAACGTATTCCTCCTCCTACCGGAGTAGTCAACGGTCCTTTGATGCCTATCAGATACTCCTTGAAAACCTCCATCGTTTCGTCCGGCAACCACGAACCGGTAGCCCGGAAAGCACGTTCACCGGCCAGTACTTCTTTCCATTCGATGCGCCGGACACCACCATACGACATGTCTACCGCCGCATCTACTATCGCCTGCATGGCCGGAGTTATTTCCGCTCCTACTCCATCTCCCGTTATAAAAGGTATTGTCGGTACATCCGGCACTGACAATACTCCATTTTGCTGTTTGGTAATTTTACTCATCTATTTATCTTTTTATATACTCCTCCAATCGTGTTCCGAAGTAAAGGTTCGTTGGTTTAGAACCAACACTCCTTACCTTTTAAACTAAAGACCCGTTGGTTTTAAACTTAAGTCCTATTGATTTTCAAACCTAAAAGCGGGCCGCTGAAAGCCTCCTGAAGGCTATTTTGCATTCAAAGCAGAACCGGCACGGAACCAGCCGATCTGTTGTTCATTGTAAGTATGTTGTACAGCAAACCGTTCTTCCGTACCATCTTCGTGGTGCAATATCACCTCCAGATTGCGTCCGGGTGAAAACTCTTTCAATCCGACTACCGAGATCAAATCGTGCTCACGAATCCGGTCATAATCGGCCTTGTCTGCAAATGTAACAGCCAGCATACCTTGCTTTTTCAGATTAGTCTCATGGATACGAGCAAAACTCTTAGCCAGGATCACCTTTACATGAAGGAAACGCGGTTCCATAGCGGCATGCTCACGACTGGAACCTTCACCGTAATTTTCTTCGGCCACAACGATGGAAGAGATACCGTCCGCCTTATACTGTTTAGCCGTACCCGAAACAGTTTCATAGGTATTGGTCAAACGATTCCATACCTTATTCGTTTCGCCATTGAAAGCATTCACCGCTCCCATCAGCATATTATCAGATATATTCTCCAGATGCCCCCGGAACCGAAGCCAGGGACCCGCCATCGAAATATGGTCTGTCGTACACTTACCCTGTGCTTTGATAAGCAGTGGCATATTGAGAAAATCATTGCCATCCCACGCGGGGAAAGGAGTCAACAACTGCAACCGTTGAGAATCGGGAGCCACTCTGATCTCGTTTTTCTCACCGCCGGGAGCCTGATATCCCTGATTACCGGCTACAAATCCGGCTGATGGAAGTTCGTCACCTTGAGGTTCACTGAGTTTCACCTTTTCACCGTCATGATTCACCAAACGGTCTTTCAGCGGATTGAAACAAAGGTCTCCGGCAATAGTCAATGCCAAAACAATTTCAGGAGAAGCCACAAAAGCAAAAGTATTCGGATTACCGTCGGCACGTTTGGCAAAATTACGGTTAAAGGAAGTCACTATCGAGTTTTTACGGGTCGGATCGTCCGTATGGCGTTTCCACTGTCCGATACAGGGACCACAGGCATTAGCCATAATCGTAGCTCCCATCTTTTCGAACACATCCATCATGCCGTCACGCTCGGCCGTAGCACGAATCTGTTCGGATCCCGGATTCACAATCAGCGGTGCCGCCACTCCCAGATTCTTTTCATTCACCTGCCGGGCAACAGAAACGGCACGGCTGATATCCTGATAAGAAGAGTTGGTACAAGATCCTATCAACCCCACTTCCATCTTCCGGGGATAACCGTTTGTTACCACTTTCTCTGCAAACTCTGAAATAGGAGTAGCAGCGTCCGGAGTAAACGGACCATTAATATAAGGTTCCAGTTCGGAAAGGTTTATCTCAATAACCCGGTCATAAAAATCGTCCGGTCGTGCCATCACTTCGTCATCTGCACGCAAGTCGGCAGCTACACTGTCAGCCATCGCAGCTACTTCTTCACGTCCGGTTGCTTTCAGATAAACAGCCATCCGTTCATCATACGGGAATAATGAAGTGGTTGCCCCCACTTCGGCACCCATATTGCAGATGGTGGCCTTTCCTGTAGCCGATAGCGAAGCTGTACCCGGGCCAAAATATTCGATAATGGCATTCGTCCCACCCTTCACGGTCAAGATGCCCGCCAGTTTCAGTATCACGTCTTTCGGAGCTGTCCATCCGTTCAACTCGCCTATCAAACGGACTCCAATCAGTTTTGGCATCTTAAGTTCCCACTCCATACCTGTCATTACATCCACAGCATCGGCTCCGCCTACACCGATAGCTACCATTCCGAGACCTCCTGCATTGGGAGTATGTGAGTCTGTACCGACCATCATCCCACCCGGAAAAGCATAATTTTCAAGTACTACCTGGTGAATGATACCCGCTCCCGGTTTCCAGAAACCGATGCCATAACGGGAAGAGACATCACGCAGAAAATCGTACACCTCCCGATTGGTTTGTGTAGCAGTTTCAATATCGCGTTCAGCCCCCCGATAAGCTTGTATCAGGTGGTCGCAATGAACCGTGGAAGGTACTGCCACCGCTTCTTTACCCGCATTCATAAATTGCAACAGAGCCATCTGAGCAGTAGCATCCTGCATAGCAACGCGGTCCGGGCGAAAGTTGACATAGTCTTCACCCCTTTCATAATTTTTTAAATCCGCCACATTATACAAATGTGTATACAAAATCTTTTCAGCCAACGTCAAAGGACGTTTCAAGGCTGCACGAACATGCTCCATTTTCCCTTTATAGGAAGCATAGAAGCTCTTCAACATATTCAAATCATATACCATAACAATTTCGGTTTTATCTGTTCTTCTATTTATTATAACCAATAATATGAAAGAAAGGTTTAACAAATTGAAATGTTTATTCCAACCCGGAAACAGAATTGTTATCTTTGCGGGAAATTTTGTGAGAAGCTATAAGTATAGCTGCTACAAATCAGATGCTACAAGCTACAAGTGACTGTGACAGGTTCTGCATAATTTTCGTAATTTGTAGTCATTCCATAACTATAGTTCTTAGCATATAACTTACAGCCAATCAAGATGAATGATAATAAAATAAAGTCTTCTTCTCCACTCAGTGATCTTCAGCATCAGCAACTTTTGCTACGCATGGAATATGAATACGAGAAAGAAGAATTCCGCCGGCAGACAGAGACGATGGGCATTGCACGGAAAGTAAAACGAGGGCTCTGCTGGTATCCGGTCGGGACGGGACGGAGTTTCTACAATTCACTGAACCAATTGGTCATCGAAATAGAAAGGAAAGAAGATAAAGACATCGAACATGTATTCGAATTCGGACGTCCGGTTTGCTTTTTCGAACAGGGATATGACGGAAAAATACATTATTTCAATTCCATCTGTACAGTCAGTTATGCCGACGAGGAGCGTATGGTAGTAGCCGTACCCGGTGCCGGATCTCTACTTGAAATACAAGGAGCAGAACGTCTGGGAGTACAACTCTATTTTGATGAAACCTCCTATCGTACCATGTTCGAAGCGCTGGAAGATGTGATTCGCGCCAAAGGCAACCGCCTTGCCGAACTACGTGATATATTGCTAAGCAAGCAACCCTCCTGCTGGAGGGCAACCTATCCGGTCCGTTTCCCTTGGTTGAACAGCACTCAGGAAGCAGCAGTCAACAAAGTACTTTGCGCCAAAGACGTAGCCATCGTTCACGGTCCTCCGGGGACCGGAAAGACCACCACTCTTGTAGAAGCCATCTACGAGACCTTGCACCGCGAAAATCAAGTCCTGGTCTGTGCACAAAGCAACACGGCCGTCGACTGGATTGCCGAGAAGCTGGTGGACCGCGGAGTACCTGTATTGCGTATCGGCAATCCGAGCCGGGTAAATGACAAGATGCTTTCATTTACTTACGAACGCCGTTTCGAGGGGCATCCGGCCTATACCGAACTCTGGGGAATACGTAAATCGATCCGGGAAATGGGAAACCGGATGCGCAAAAGCAGTTACTCGGAACGGGAAGCTGCACGCAGCCGCATCAATCATCTGAGGGAGCGTGCCACGGAACTGGAAATACAAATCAATGAAGATCTGTTTTCGGGGGCACGGGTCATTGCTTCCACATTGGTCAGCAGTAACCACCGTATCCTGACCGGCTGGCGATTTACCACACTCTTTATCGACGAGGCAGCACAAGCCCTTGAGGCTGCCTGTTGGATAGCCATCCGAAAAGCAGACCGCGTCATCTTTGCCGGAGACCATTGTCAGTTGCCTCCCACAATAAAATGCATAGAAGCGGCCCGGAACGGGTTGGAACAAACATTAATGGAAAAAGTAGCAGCCAACAAGCAGGAAACGGTCTCACTCCTGAAAGTTCAGTACCGCATGCATCAGTCTATTATGCAATTCTCCTCCGAATGGTTCTACCAAGGCGAACTACAAGCCGCCCCCGAAGTGACCAACCGGGGGATACTCGATCTGGACCTGCCCATGAGTTGGATTGACACCTCCGAAATGGAGTTCCACGAAGAATTTGTAGGAGAAAGCTTCGGCCGCATCAATAAACCGGAAGCAAACTTATTGTTGCAAGAACTTGAAGCATACATCCGCAAAATCGGCGAGAAGCGTGTATTGGAAGAGCGTATAGACTTCGGCCTTATCTCCCCTTACAAAGCGCAGGTACAGTATCTGAGAGGAAAACTCAAAGGCTGTTTATTCTTCCGCCCCTTCCGTAGCCAGATCACCATCCATACAGTAGATGGTTTTCAGGGACAGGAGCGTGATGTCATTTTCATCAGCCTCGTCCGCGCTAACGAAGATGGACAAATCGGTTTTCTCAACGACTTGCGCCGAATGAACGTAGCCATCACCCGCGCCCGAATGAAACTGGTTATATTAGGAGATGCGGTCACAATGAGCAAGCATGCTTTCTATAAGAAATTGATCGGATATATCCGGCACATCAGCCAAGGACTCTGATGCCGATCTCCTTATTTCAGTCGTAACTTCTGTTTCCATTTAAAACCATAAAACAAGGGGCTGTCGGATTTTCGGACAGCCCCTTGTTCTATAGCATAAAAACGACATCAACTTATTTCTTCAAATACCAATCCTTATCTGTCGTTCCGCCGGATTGTGCCCATGAAGCAAAACGAGGATACGACTTATCAATAGCTTCCTTCTCCGTTGTACTGAATGACTCGACATCCGACAGATGAATGGCAAACGGATAATTCTGATCGGACACATAATAGATGCCTTTATCTTTATCTGACAAATCCTGCTGGGTATTGAACAGATCCATATTTTCTTTAGAGGTTGGTCCGTGATTTACCAAATGCACCTCTGTACGGTTCTTGTCCGTATTCTGATGCAAGAAGATAAAAGGATTGTAGGGTGCCACTCCGAAAGTTTCATGATCGACTGGCTGTTTAAATTTGTTCTGAATCTTAAAAGTAGAAGTCTTAGTGTTCTCTCCCGTCTCTTCAATCGCATTGGCAAATACCGAAATGGTGGCCTGCTCCAAGTCTTTGTCTAATCCTTGTTTGTCCCATCCCGACTTTCCTTCCAATATGCTGCATTCCACATTGCTTCTATCGGTATTCAACTGATAGGCAAAGCCATTCTTAAAGAGAGCTCCGGACCACATTGCCGTAAACGTATCTTCAGCGGAAAGCACCTGATTCTTGGTATTGAACTCTAATATAGAGCTATATTTCACAATTACATCGTTCAAATCGTAATCACCCTTAGAAGGCCAATTGTCTTCAAAAGCCAAAATACCTTTATAAGTCATGCGATAAGCAACCGACGCATCATCCGGATCTATCGGATCTACCGAAGGTACATCCGGAGCAATAGCTTCAATCGGATTAGACCAGATGTTAAACATCACATCATTGTAATCCTGACTGTTCCAATCTTCAAATGATAAAACTATAAAATCATTGATCTTGAATGCAGCCGTATGGGTACGACCATCCGAATTCAAGGCAGTGGTCGAATAAAACATTCCGAGTCCTTTACCAACACTACCGACCTTTTCACCCTGTTTCGTAAATGCATTATTACTGATAAACCAACCGATCTTGGTTCCTTTTGGAAAAGTAGTCCCTTGGTCTTCGCCATTTTCATCGATATAATGCAGCTTCACACACTCTCCGCCTTTTATGCCGACTCCGGTTTTCGTATTGGGAAAGACCACATATTTCTTAGCATTCTCTATCTGTTTTTTAGCCGCTCCTTCCGGATAACAATAATATCCGAAAGCACTGTACGCAGAACTTGTACCTCCGACAAAACGTACCTTTACTTCGGCTCCCAATTCGTCGTTAATAACAATGTCAGCCGATTGCCGATATTTCTGAGGACAATTTCCACCTTCCGGAATTGTTTGATTAATCGTCTGATAAAACGAAGGAGTCAATTCTATTACCCCTTCACTATCCAGATAATTAGGCCGTCCCTTCACGTTCCAACTGCCTAAAGTATAAAATCCCTGAGGCACTGTCTGATACTCGCCTTCGGCACGTGTCTGAACAGACTCCTCTGCCGCCGTATCCCAATTTATATCGGCTGTAATCGTATTCCCTACTACTTTAGTCTTATACAACATCGGCACTCCGATATAAGAAGTATAGATATAAACCTCCTCCCCATAGGCCGGTACCGTCTCCTTGGCACGATATTTTCCGGTTCCATCAGTCATTCTCACAACTTTAGGAGTGACATCAGTACGTTTCACCACCTGCCCATCGGCATCTGTCGTCAACGGGTTTTCAAAATAGAGTTCAAACAGAATCTGATAATCTTTCGCAGGAACATCATACTTTAGATCCAATTGGACATCCTGAGTAGTCGCAAAATCAAAAGAGTTAGGCACTCCTGATGTTTTATCGTCCGGTTTATAATGATCTTTTTCATCAATACAACCTGTTACTGCATACCCTAGTAAAAAAGCACTCAGTAATGTAGCCAGCATCCCTTTCATTGTATAAATACGATTTTTCATATGATATAATATTGTTTGTTGTTTGATCAGGGCACAAAGATATATATTAAACTTGATTTATCTATCCAAACAATCTATCTATTTTTCATATTCTACAACATACCATTCTAACAACTCAGACACAAAACACTAATTACAAGCAAAATAAAAGGAGGAAACAGCAGTTTCCTCCTTTTATCATAAGTTGTATAATCTATTCAGATCAATTATTCTCCGGACGAAGTTTACGAACAGTAACAGCTGTCTGCCACATTTCGCTTTCACGCAATGCCTTCAGTTCGGCCTCCAGTTTCTCGCGATAATCCGGTTTTGAATTAGAGTCGATAGAGATCTGTGCCTCGTTACCGGTCTTTACACTATTATATAATTTCTGAACAACGGGTTTAATAGCATCGTGGAACGGGCCCATCCAGTCAAGAGCACCACGCTGAGCCGTAGTCGAGCAGTTGGCATACATCCAATCCATACCATTCTTAGCAAACAGCGGCATCAATGACTGAGTTAACTCCTCAACCGTTTCGTTAAATGCCTCAGATGGAGTATGACCGTTCTCACGCAAAACCTCATACTGAGCCAACAGCAAACCTTGTATAGCTCCCATCAGCGAACCACGTTCACCTGTCAGGTCGGAAGTAGCTTCACGGACAAAAGTCGTTTCAAACAGATATCCGGAACCTACGCCGATACCCAATGCGATGGTTCTCTCCATAGCTCTGCCGGTAGCATCCTGATAGATGGCATACGAAGAGTTCAGTCCGCGACCTTCAAGGAACATCGTACGGAGTGAAGTACCCGAACCCTTCGGAGCGACCATAATGACATCGATATCTTTCTGTGGAACAACACCGGTGCGATCGCTCCATGTAATTGCGAAACCGTGAGAGAAATAGAGTGCTTTCCCGGCAGTCAGGTAAGGTTTGATAGTAGGCCATACAGACATTACGGCTGCATCTGACAACAGACACATAATAATAGTACCTTTCTCACATGCCTCTTCGATGCCGAACAGTGTTTCACCCGGAACCCAGCCGTCTGCCACTGCTTTTTCATATGTTTTTCCCGGACGCTGACCAACGATTACATTGAAGCCATTATCGCGCAGGTTCAGTGATTGACCCGGTCCCTGCACACCGTAACCGATAACAGCGATTGTTTCATTCTTCAATACCTCACGAGCTTTTTCCAAAGGAAATTCTTCACGGGTTACTACATTTTCCGTAACACCGCCAAAATTCAATTGTGCCATTTTTCTTTTTTGTTTTAAAAGTCTTGTTCCGTTCGGACGAAAACAAAACCGATTATTAATAATTAAACTTATATTCTTTATCTTACAGTGCAAAACGCCAACCGACATTTAGCTGGACCACACTATTGTTTGCTTTAGGATTAGAGTCGCTTGCCCAAGATTTGTTTACGTTAATCAGTCCGATGTTATAGTTTAGAGAGATCAGCAGACCACGTTCAAACTGATAACCGGCTCCAAGCCCCACTCCACAATCAAACTTGCGAATCACATTCATGCCTATGACTGTGGTACCATAGTCGGAGGATGATTTGTTCTCTGAGTTCACATTGAAACTGAACTGCGGCCCTCCAAACACATACAGCCCCTTATATATAAATTCTTTCGCATATACCGGAACATTGATATAATCCAGTTTATCCGTATAAGAGACTCCGCCCCCTTTATATTTGCTTCCCTGCATGGAGTAATACACTCCTGTTTCTATTCCAAAGCGTTCGGTCAGCATGACATCACCTCCCAGACCGATATTGAGTCCGGGACGCACTTTAGAATCCACCTCTCCGGTAGTATTTGCCAGATTCAAACCGACCTTCGGAATCAGATGAAACTCCTGTGCATTCATACAGCAAGCAACACAGAGCAGCAAAAGAAAAACAATCTTCTTCATTTTAATCACATTTTAAACTACACAAACTTCACTTTTGCCCGGCATACAACTTCACTGCCGTTTTTCTTAATCTCGACGTGATATTCATTCTCACTTACTTCCTCTTCAAAAAAAGAAAGCTCGTCGCCATAATAACTTTCTGCCACATAGGCCATTTCAAATCGCTGAATCCGTTTCGATTTATACAAATCGATCGGAAACAAATCGAGGATATGTTCTATATAACGAATGCTGTTCACATGACCATTGATGTCGATATCGCTGTATTTAGCTGTCAACTTAGCACAAGGTTGGTCAGTAGCCACTTTGATACGCGAAGGCTTTTCGATCGGACAAGGTTCGTCACATACATAGTCCACAATACTACCGCCATGCAACGTCAGCAAATCAGCCGGCTTGCGGGTATTTAAATTAATCATGGCCCATACCGAACGGGCATATCCAATCTTCTTGCCGTCCTTGTCTATAATGGCAAAATTACGATCAGTAAAAAGACGATATACATTCTCCACCCATGTCTGTACAGTAAACTCCTCATATTGATAAGGCATCTCTTCCAGATCGATGGCCAGACGAGACAATACCCATGTATAATTGTCCTCATTCAATGTAGCGATTCCAAAGCCGCGTTCACTGGCATGAAAGCCGGCACAGTTCAACAGATGGTTACCAAGCACCCCCATTGTCAAACGTCCGTTGAAGTCTACATGAAAAGGCTCCGCAATAAACTTATAACTCCCTATCTTCTTATCGTCACTCATTTACTTTTCCTCTTTCTTGCTTAAGTTATATTTGGTCTCACGATCTGCCAGAAACTCGTTCACACGTTCAAAGCAACTGGTAGTGATTGCCACACGTCCCGAACGTACAAATTGCAACACACAATTCAATGCACTCAACTCTTCGTAGAGAGAAGTTATTTCTTCACTGATTCCATTTTTCTCGACGATGGCAAATACCGGATTCACTTCCACAATCCGTGCATTATAGCGACGAATCACCTTCGAAGCCTCCGGCTGTGACTGAAATTCGGGCATAGACACCTTATAAAGAGCTATTTCATGAAAATAGATTTCATCTTCAGTGAAATAATGTGCCTGAAGCACATCGATCTTCTTCTCAATCTGTTTGACAACCTTCTCTATCGTATCTTTATCGGTCCAAGCCGTAATAGTATATTTATGCACCCCCTTGATAGATGAAGCCGAAACATTCAGGCTTTCTATATTAATCTGCCGACGGGTAAATACTGCCGTAACCTGATTCAACAATCCGGCAAAGTTCTCTGAATGAACAATTAATGTATATAATATCTTATCCATAATTCCTAACTTATTAGCATTCCAACAACATCTGGTTAACTGAACCTCCCGGAGGGGTCATCGGCAACACATTTCCCTCTTCAATCACACAAGCTTCCAACAGGAACGGACCGTCTGTCGCAATCATCTCGTCAATCGCATCAGCCAGTTCTTCACGGGTAAAGACTCTTTTGGCCGGTATATCATAAGCAGAAGCAATCTTAATATAATCGGGATTCAGCATGGGTGTGAACGAGTATTTACGGTTGAAGAACATTGCCTGCCATTGGCGTACATTGCCCAGGAAATTATTGTTTAATACGATAATTTTAACCGGTGCCTTCTGTTCCATAATGGTTCCCAACTCCTGAATGTTCATTTGCAGACCACCGTCACCCATAAATACACAAACCGTACGGTCCGGTCGGCCAAAGGTTGCACCGATAGCAGCCGGCAACCCGAATCCCATGGTACCAAGTCCTCCGGAAGTAATCATACTCCGGTCTTTTGAATATTTAAAGTATCGGGCAGACATCATCTGGTTTTGACCGACATCGGTCACCAATATCGCTTCATGATTGGTCGCATCGCTTACCGCACGCACCACTTCCCCCATCGAAAGCGTATCTCCCATCGGATGCAATTCCGGACGGATTACCTTTTCTTCTTCCACCTGTTCATAAGGCAGGAAACTGTCCAGCCATTCTTTATGCTCGTTGGGCTGCAGCAATGCCGTAACAGCAGAGAGCGTCTCTTTACAGTTACCCAGAACCGCTACATCCGCATGTACATTCTTATTAATTTCAGCCGGATCGATATCAAAATGAATCACTTTCGCCTGCTTGGCGTACGTAGCCAGGTTTCCGGTCACACGGTCGTCAAAACGCATGCCGACAGCAATCAGGACATCACATTTATTGGTGTTCATATTCGGTCCGAGATTACCGTGCATTCCCAGCATACCTTTGTTCAAAGGATGCTCGGTTGGCAAAGCCGACAGTCCCAACAACGTACATCCGGCGGGCATATCTGCCTTTTCGATGAAAGCACGCAATTCCTGTTGTGCGTTGCCCAGTTCCACACCTTGCCCCACCAATACCAACGGGCGCTCTGCACCGTTAATTAATTCGGCAGCCGCTTTCACGGCCTCCGGGTCAGTCTCGGGTACAGGCACGTAACTGCGTATGAAATCGAGTTTCGCAGGCATATATTCGGCTTTCTCCACCTGGGCATTTTTTGCAAAGTCGAGCACTACCGGTCCCGGGCGTCCGCTTTTCGCTATATAAAAGGCGCGGGCCACCGCCCATGGCACATCTTCGGCACGACGGATCTGATAACTCCATTTTGTAATTGGCTGCGTGATGCCTACCAAGTCGACCTCCTGAAAAGCATCTGTCCCCAAAAAAGCTGTTCCCACCTGTCCGGCAATGACTACAATCGGTGTACTGTCGATCATTGCATCCGCAATACCGGTTATGGTATTGGTAGCACCGGGGCCGCTCGTCACCAGGCAAACTCCGACCTCACCCGAAGCACGGGCAAATCCCTGAGCCGCATGTGCCGCCCCTTGTTCGTGGCGAACCAAAATATGATTCAAAGTCTCTCTATGATCGTATAAGGCATCGAATACGGGCATGATAGATCCTCCGGGATAACCAAAGATCGTCTTTACACCATGATATTCCAAAGAACGCATTAATGCTTCACCGCCTGAAATTATATCTTTACTCATGTACTAAAATTTACGATTTTACGATTTACAATTTACGATTGAAACAACTCTGTGGTTAATCAATCAGTCTCACCGCTCCTTTATCGGCAGAGCTTACCATGCTGGCATACGCTTTAAGACTTTTAGGCACATAGCGTTCACGAGTGACCGGAGTCATCGGACGTGCAGCCAGTTCTTCATCGGTCAGTCGCACGTTGATAGTCCGTTCGGGGATATTGATTTCGATGATATCACCATCCTTAATCTTTCCGATATTACCTCCGGCTGCTGCTTCGGGAGAGATATGCCCGATGCTGAGTCCCGATGTACCTCCGCTGAAACGACCGTCGGTTATCAGCGCACACTCCTTGCCCAAGTGGCGCGATTTGATATAAGAGGTAGGATAAAGCATTTCCTGCATACCGGGACCTCCCTTCGGACCCTCGTGCGTGATGACGACTACATCTCCGCTGACAACTTTTCCTCCGAGTATCCCATTGCAGGCTGCTTCCTGTGAATCGAACACCTTTGCCGGACCGGTAAACTTCCAGATGCTCTCGTCCACTCCGGCCGTTTTCACCACACAACCATCCTGGGCAATATTTCCTTTCAGTACGGCCAGTCCTCCGTCTTTGCTATATGCGTGCTCTATGTCGCGAATACACCCTTCGGCACGGTCCGTATCCAGCTCTTTATAATAGACGTCCTGAGAGCCGAGCACCAGATTGAACTTTCCGGCAGCCGCACTCTTATACTTTTTAATAGCCTCTTCACATACGTTCGGGCTAGTTATATCATATTTATCTATCGCCTCACCCAATGTCATCCCGTCGATACGCACTACAGACGTATCGATCAATCCGGCTTTGGCAAGTTGTCCCATAATCCCCATGATACCTCCGGCACGGTTTACATCCTGAATATGATACTTCTGTGTATTCGGCGCCACCTTACACAAGCATGGGCTCTTGCGTGAAAGCATATCGATATCGTCCATTTTAAAGTCCGCCTCCGCTTCATGGGCTATCGCCAGCAGGTGAAGTACCGTATTGGTAGATCCTCCCATCGCGATGTCCAGCGTCATGGCATTCAGGAATGCCTCACGGGTGGCAATGCTCCGGGGAAGTACGCTTTCATCACCGTCCCGATAATATTTATAGGTATTTTCTACAATCAGTTTCGCAGCATCTTTGAACAATTGGGTACGGTTGGCATGGGTCGCCACAATCGTTCCGTTTCCGGGAAGAGCCAGACCGATCGCTTCGTTCAGGCAGTTCATCGAATTGGCGGTAAACATTCCCGAACAACATCCGCAAGTGGGACAGGCCCGATTCTCGATCTTGGAGACTTCTTCATCACTCACACTTTCGTCTGCCGACTTAATCATCGCATCAATCAGGTCCAAATGCTGTCCATCCAGTTCACCGGCTTCCATCGGACCTCCGGATACAAATACAGTAGGAATATTCAGTCTCATAGCCGCCATCAACATCCCCGGAGTGATTTTGTCACAATTGCTGATACATACCATGGCATCCGCTTTATGGGCATTCACCATATATTCCACACTATCGGCAATGATATCCCGGGAAGGAAGCGAATAAAGCATTCCGTCATGTCCCATGGCAATACCATCATCAATGGCAATCGTATTGAATTCCGCAGCAAAGCATCCCAGCTTCTCAATTTCTTTTTTCACCAGCTGACCTATTTCATGCAGATGTACATGTCCCGGAACAAACTGAGTAAACGAATTGACGATGGCAATGATAGGTTTGCCTAATTGCTCTTTTTTCATACCATTGGCTGCCCAAAGTGCCCGGGCGCCTGCCATGCGGCGACCCTGTGTGCTGAACGAACTGCGTAACTGCTTTTTCATTTCAATATTCCTTTTAAGTAAAGAGCCTTCCCCACTGTAGTGAGAAAGGCTCTAAATCATATCTTCTATCTGTACGAATACATACATAACCTTTCTCACGCTCTTGATGGAATCACCACGACGCGAATAATATGCAGGACTGCCAGGTTAATTGATGTATGATTATTCATAACTTCTATTTTCTATTCTTTGATTGCTGCAAAGGTAAGTGCTTTTTTATAAACTCCAAACAAATTGAAGAAAAAAATCACCTAAAACAAAATAATTGTAAGCAAAGCCCATCTTTAAATATGTATTTATCATTCAAAATCCTATATTCCCAACTATTTCTTATTATAATGTACTAATTTAAAACGCCGGAATCTCAGTTTGTTTTCATCAAAAGACGGATTCTTGTAATGGCTGTCACTTAAATACAAGCCGTCTTTACCTATATAGTGCAAGGTAGATATATACGTAAAATCCGGAAAACGAGTCTCCCCGATAACATCAAAATCTTCATTCAGAATCATTATAGAGAAAGATTTACGCCCATATTGCCATATATTCAGATAATTTTTCTCCCCGTCCAAATCCGTTTTCAAGTATACAAAACGGTAATAGACTTTCCGATATTTATCATAAATCAGATTTCCGTAACAAGGAATTTCTGAGCTTGCTTTCATCGCCCCATCAAAATCCTGTGGAGGATTCTCCTTGATTGCAGGCTTATCGATATATCGACTCTTTACTTTGATTTTTTTCATTTCTCCATCTTGTAGAGAAACTACGTAAATATCTTCATCAAAAAAGAAAGAGAATACAAATTGATCCTTGTCATTTAAACAGCAACTATATGAGAGTTCATTACCTAAGGATGGTTTAGTAACATCATCCGAAGACATAATAGGAGGAAACTTAATTGGAAAAGGACTGAGCACATTTTTAACCGTATCAACCACGACGTAGACAGGAGATTTTTCCATCACTTTGTTCCCTAAACGCATATTGATGGTTTGGGGTATATACATTTTCCCGTTATTAAAGTAAATAGGGCGATATACAAAGGTTATGGCTCCGAAAGGCAATAGAGGTATCCCATCATCCGTTTTCTCAGTTATAATCTCACGTTTTTTCTTGCCCGACTCTTCCATCACAAACACTTTACTTTGTTGCAAACTGGGCAAATATATTTCATCAAAATCAATAATATGATATCCTCCGAACATACCAACACCATTAGCCCCCTCTCTATCAAAGAAGATGCTTTTCACAAACTCTCCCGACTGCAAATCATAAACACAAATCTCTGGTTCCAATTGATTCTGAAAAGTTAGGTATTCATGCCCATCTTTATCAATAAAAGGGAATAGAGCCCTTATTTCTAACGTCACATTATCGGCCAATAAATAAACAACAGAATCTTCTGTCAGTTCCAGACCGACATCCGCAGACTCCTTCTTACCGCCGGAACAGGATATTGCCAAAATAAAAACTCCCAGAATCCCAATTATATTTTTCATGTTTACTATTATTAATCATGTAATCACCTATACCAAAGCCATTATTATTTTCCCCTAAATTAAACAATTATTTAACTGAAAATAAAATCAACAGATAAAAAATGCCCTGAGACCATTAATTAATATTTCCAAGAGCAAGACACAATGCATCCTAAACAATTATTTTGCGATAGTTCTCTCAGGAAGAAAGCAGAGAAACATCAATCATAAACAGAGAAAGAAGAAAAGAGCGGAAAGAGCAGATTAAGACCGAACCAATAAAACATGGGGATGTTTTGCAGTAAAACATCCCTATGTTTTTGAAAAAAATAGCGTAGTTTTCTTTAACCTTTTGATTGTCAAAAGGTAATCGGAGCTTAGAAAATAGGCAGGTAACGATTAGGTGACGAAAATCCATCGCTCGCTTGCGTTTTTCTGCATAACCTCAAATAACTCTTCAGCTACAAAAGTAGTTAATTTACTTGACCTTAGCAAGTTTTTATGCGGGATTTTCAAGGGAGATCAGGTCCTATTTCGGACTTGGTCTCCTTTTTTATTGCCATCCGTAAGATATCCTCTTTTTACTGTATTACCTCTCCTCCGAATAGTTTATTCCCGGTAATAGGGTTTTACCCTCTCAAAAAACTTCAAAAAATACATCATTGATACATAATGGTTTACTGGCAAAATATGGGGCTGGCGGTATCCGTCAGCCCTATGTTCACCCTCCGATTTTCCCAAACTTTGCAAGCGAAGAAAGACAAAAACAGTATCGAACTAAAAACAACCGACAAATGGAAGAAGGCAAGAATGAAATCATGGAGCTCAGGCAGATGATCGAAGGATGCTTCGAGCGTCAGAACAAGCTCATCGCCCGTCTGGAAATGGAGTTGGAAGCACTTAGTAATTTCAACGGCAAGCAGATGCTGGACAGCCGCGACATGCGTCTCCAGCTGAAAGTCTGCGACCGGACGCTGATACGCTGGCGCATGTCGGGAAAGCTGCCGTCCTTTAAGATCAGCGGCAAGGTGTACTTCTGGGCATTCGACGTGTACAAGTTCCTCCGGGAGGAATATGGCACGGCCGTCCTGCCGGAAGCCCTCGAAGAACAGGAACCAATAACAATTAATAATAAGAAGAATGGAAAATCAAAGTAAGTACATCATGATCGAGCGGAACAAGTTTGCCGCCCTTGTCAAGGCACACCGTAAATGCCTGCAGATACTGAGTATCCTGACCTATGCGCATACCGTCAAGAAAGTGCAACTGACCTTCACGCTGGAGGAGATCTGCGAGCTTCTCCAGATGACCCGTGAGGAAGTGGAGACACAACGTCAGAAGGGGTATATCCGTTTCAGCGTGCAGAATGGTATAACCGTCTACGAGATTACGGACATCCTGCGGTTAAAGAACATGCTGGAGATGGGAAAGATATACCGCAAGATCGACGGAATGGCGATAACCGTTCCGGTGAAAAAAGAGACAGGAAATGTAACGGATTCATTAACCGATTAATAGGATTCAATATGAGACAGTTGGTACATGCCTCGCTGTTCAGCGGGTTTGGTGCGGCGGATCTTGCCGCCGAATGAATGGGATGGCGTAACGCCTTCCATTGTGAGATAGATGAGTTTTGTAACCGAATTTTAAATTACTGGTTCAGCCATGCAGAAAGTTATACGGATATTACAACTACGGATTTTCGGGGATGAAGGGGACGGATCGACATCCTCACAGGAGGTTTCCCATGCCAGCCCTTTTCCGTTGCCGGCCGGCGAAAGGGCGCGGAGGACAGCCGTTACCTCTGGCCTCACATGCTCCGTGCCATTCACGAGATCCGGCCCGGTTGGATTGTTGGTGAGAACGTTGGTGGCATCCTCACGATGGTACAGCCCGGCAAGGCGGCTCACGTGGGATGTCAGCCCTCTCTGTTCGGAGAGGATCAGCCTGTATACCGCAAGCGGGAGGAATACGTCGTCGAGACCATCTGCCGTGATCTTGAGCGTGAAGGATATACCGTCCAGCCGCTGCTTATTCCGGCTTGTGCCGTCGGTGCCCCGCACAGAAGGGACCGCATATGGTTTGTTGCCCACGCCGATGGCGAGGGATTACAGCCCGAGGGGACCGAACTGTCTCCAGAAGGGTCTTCCGGAAATCATCCGCGAGATGTTGCTGCCCACCCCGACAGCGACGGAGATACACCACCGGCAGCGGGTGGAACGCTGGAAACGTCAGGGGCGCGTGTCGATGCACGAGACGGAGGACGGGGAGAAGAACCCCAACGGCCTGACGGACTTCCTGGACTTCCACGGGCTGCTCCCGACACCGACTGCAAGGGACTGGAAGGGCGCGCCGACCTTGGAAAATTTCCAAAGGAAGGGGAAGAACCCGCATCAGGGCAGCCTTCCCGATTTCTTTGCCCGGTCTGGGAGGAGTTTCCAACTCAATCCCCTGTTTGTGGCCGAGATGATGGGGTTCCCCGTCAATTGGACGGTATTACCTTTTCTTCCTGGCGGCAGCAGTCCGTCAAGGGATATGGAAACGCCATCGTCCCCCAGGTAATCCATGAGATATTCAAAGCGATAGAATCAACTTATAAATAATAGACAGCATGCATACATTTGTTATAGCGGAACATCCTGAGTTCGGTAAAATCCGGACAGTCGAGAAGGACGGCAAAATATGGTTTTGCGCAAAGGATGTCGCCGCATCATTGGGATACGCCAATACAAGGGATGCCATAGACCGGCACTGTAAACAGAAGGGAGTCTGCGTTCACGACATCCCTACTAGGGGCGGACGTCAGAAAATCAAGTTCATAGATGAAGGGAACATGTACAGGCTTATAGCCGGAAGCCGTCTGCCCTCGGCTGAAAGGTTTGAAAGCTGGATCTTTGACGACCTCGTCCCACGAACATTAAAAGAAGGCGGATACCTGCTTGACATAAAGGGAGAAACCGACTCCGAACTGCTTTCACGGGCTTTGTTACTTGCGGAAAACAGGATAAAGGAACGCGACAGGCATATATCCGTACTGGAAGAGAAAAACGCGCAGAACGCCATCAAATTAAGCCGGCAGGCTCCTAAGGTAAGGTATTTTGAAGAGGTCCTGCATTCGGCAAGTACATATACAACCACGCAGATAGCCAAAGAACTTGGAATGAGCGGAAGGGAGCTGAATTACAGGTTGAAATTGCTTGGAGTCCAGTTCCGCCAGTCAGGAACATGGATGCTTACCGCCCGATACCACAAGGAAGGATATACCCGGACACATACGCATGTATGGCAAAACCGGAACGGAGAAACCGGAACGGCCATGCATACCGTATGGACGGAACGCGGCAGGCTTTTTATCCATCAGCTGCTGAATTTCAATATCGGGTATTAGGCATGACATACTCCCACATTATAAACAACCGGATTTATAATGCGGGAAGTATTGAAAATCCTATATGAATGAAGGGAGGGCACTACGAAACGTCGTATGCTCTCCCTCGTTCTTTTTATTTCTCATAAAGCAGTAAAAATTCCATTTTTCTGCGTCTTTCTATTGATTTGACCTTCCGTCCCCGGTAGTGGCAATAGGAAATGTATTCCCTGTATATATCACGGTCTCCAGCTTCCAGCTTTCGGAGCAGGCGGCTTTTGGGGCGTTTACCATAACCGAGCAATGCGGATGTCCCAACATTGTAGCTCAAGACCGTTAAAAGAAGTGCATCCTTGCCGTAACTGCGGAACAATGCGTAGCGTTTCATGAGATCCCTACGGAGCAGTGCCTCCGCTTCTGCCTCCGTCATGTCGTAGGACAGATTCTCGCCGGGCAATAGCCGGTGTCCAAATCCGTAGAAAGGAAATTTGTCTTTTCCATGAAGTCCTTCTCATTGTTTTACAAGACTGACCGCAAGTTCAAACTTTACCGGATCCGGTCCCTGTTGCATTTTTATCGGCTGTGCCGATAGACAGGCTGTTGACAGTATCATCGCAAGCAGGCATAGTATTGCCTTTCCTCTCCAAACTGATATTTTCTTTACCTTTTTCATTGTTTTTACTATAATCTTAATCCTTTTTTCTGCACCTTATCCCGGTTGACTTTTGAAGCGCGTTCTTCTTCCTGTCTCTGTCGTGGGGTTGCGGTAAGGAAACGGATAAACAGGTCATATTCACGGATAAGCTGCTGCGAACACTCGAGCCGGAGTGTATGGGCCAGATTGCTCATCGGGCTTGTACTTCCGGCAGAGATGTCCTGTTCCAGCAGTTTATCCAAACAGACATTCCTTCTTCGCTGTATGTATTCCTGAATCTGCTGCGGTGTCTCAAGTTTTCTTATATTGGAACGCAGGTCATTTAAGCATTTATACATATAATACAGCCTGTATAACTCCTCAGACTTGTCTTCAAAGAAAGAAAGGTAGTTTGCATTGGACCTTGCCATGCCTTCCTGGATCTTCCCGTCCAACACTTCCATTGTAGCGTCCAGACGTTCCATCAATCTTGTAACGTTGGGATTCTGTCGTACCATTTTATTATCTTTTTAATCCGTTCGACTTTTTCTTCACAGGCTGCCCGTTTGCCTCTTTCATTTCCCTTTTCGGTTCCTTGAGGGAAAGAGTATGCAAGAATCCCTGACAGTCCTGAATCAGCCTTTGCATGCATTCCAATGACAGGGTATGCGCCATGTTCGCCATCGGGCTGGTGCTGTTCCTTGCGGGCGGATTGGCAAGCAGCCTTTCCTGCTGGTATCTTACGATATCCTTAAAGTACCTTTGCAGTTCCTCCACATCATCCGTCCCGTTCACCTTGTTGCGGAACACGCCGTAGTAATCACGCAGGCGGCCTGCCTTGTACACATCGTCCGCCTGCCATTCAAAGAAACGGGAATAGTCCTTTTTCGCCTCTTCCAGCCCCTTGCGTATCCGTTCTTCCGTACCGGCAATTTTCCTGTCCAGCGACTGCCAGAGCTGTTCAATATTCCAATTGTCCTGTCTCATGCTTTACATTTTTAATCCGTTCGACTTCTTTTTCATCGTTTCCAGTTCCGTTTTTGCTTTCACTTCCTCGCGGGGAGCCTTCATCGAGAGAAGCCGTTCGAAGCCCGTATAATCCTTGACCAGTCTCTGCATGCATTCCAGCCGGTAGGTATGTGCCAGGTTGGAAATATCGTCCGTGCTACGCCTGCGGATACTCCCGCTGACCAGCTCCTTCAGGCATTCCTCCCGTTTATGCCGTATATATCCATGCACCTCCCCGGGAACTCCCACCTGCCGGATTACCTGGCGGAGTTCCCCGTATTGCTTTACCATGAAATGGGACTTGAACAATTCCTCCCCGGTCCACGCAAAATGATAAAGGTAATCCCGGTCCAGTTTATTCCGGATCTCCTTTATTGTTTTTTCCTCGTACCGTATTCGCATGTCCAGATATTCGGCAAGCTGCTCCATGCCGTATTTATCCTGTTCCGTCATAGCTTCCGTCTCCCGTTAGTCGATTGTATCCGTATTTGCCCTGTCCTCGATGGAGAACGGGATGTCCAGCGTCCGTTCCACTCTGAAGTTGTCTACCGCCACGAAGCGGATCCCGGGATTGTCCTCTCCCGTGTTCCGGAAAAAAAGGGTGAACACCTGGCGGCGGATGTCCGTCGTGTCCAGCCCCGCGATGCCGGAGAGTTCCGTCAGCTCGCGGTTCACCAGCCTGATTCCGTCCGCGGTGAACACCTCGCCGTCACCCTCCAGCTGTATGTATCCGATGCGGTAACGGGCCTCCCGGTAATCCCCCTCGCGGTCAAGTGTCAGGCGGATCTCCACCGTCTCGTCGGGCGCGATGCCTTCCTGCAGGTACCAGGAAGAGAGCGAGAAGTCGTATGCCTGCCGCACTTCCAGACGGTCGTCGCAGCCGGCAAAGGTGCACGCCAGCAGAGCCAGCGCGCATCCCATGATGAATGTTCCTGTTTTCATTGTTTCCAGTTCTTAAAAGATTAATCGATGATGTATTTCAGTCCGACGGCCACTACCGTATGGAAATGCCCTACGGACGAGCTGAAGAAGACACGCTGCCGTACATTGAAAAGAAAAGCCCAGCGGTCCGTAAGGAACGCCTCCATCTCGAATGCCGGGGCGAAGCCGTAGATGAAGGCCCCTTTGTGCAGCAGGGTCGCCCCGTCATAAAGGAGCCTGCCGTTCCGGTTTACCCTCTCATAGCCGGCCAGCGCGGACAGTCCGGCAGAGAGGAACACGTTCCTGCCCCTGTCCGAGAGGAACGGGAAGAGACAGCCCGCCTCCGCGGTGAACTGCTCCTTGGGAACGGCCACCTCCTTGTAGGCATAGTGTTTCTTCACATAGTCCGCACCGACCACCCAGCGCGAGCGGTTACGGTTGTAGCGGCTCAGGGCTATCCCGACCTGGAAATTCCCTCTCAGGTGCCTTACGTTCTTTCCGAAGTCATCCACGCCGCCCAGCCTCAGTTCAAGCCCCGTCTGCCCGGGCAGGTAGCGTTGGGCGGAAACCTTGCCCGCCCAAAGGGACAGGAAGGCGCACATTGTTATAAACAGATACTTTCTCATGGCATTACTCCTTTACCAGTTCGTCCACCAGTCCGGCATCCACCAGGTCGCTGTTCTCGATATGGAACCGCTGGTGGCGTCCGCCGCCTTTTTCGTAAATCTCCACCTCGATGAGCTTGTCATCGGGGATGACCACCTTGTGGAAAGCATAGACGATGCGTCCTTCCCCTTTGCCCCCTATACGCCTCAGTTCGTTGAGCGCACGCACCGGCTCGATGTAGGTTTCCTGCTGCGCCGTACGTTTGGTCACTTTCTTGTCCACCACCTTGAAACGCACGAAGTCGATGTCGAAGGGCACATGTGAGGAATTGGTCAGCGAGATATGGAGGAACAGCAGGTCCTTATGCACATAGATCCCCTTGAGCAGGGCCTGCATCCCGAACTGGCGGCAGCCGATATGCTTCACGTCCCTGCGGTCCAGGCGGTGGACGGTGTACATCAGGCTGGCGATGACCGAAGGGTCCTCCTCGCCGAGCTCGGTCACACGGACGGCACTCCCACCTGTGGAGGGTCCCGTCGGAAACCGGCTGTCCATGTTGATGTTCAACGCTTCCGGCTCCTCCTCGTAGGAGACGAGGAATGAATAGAACGAGCCGTCGCCCGTAATGACCGAGAAGTTCGTCTCGCCCGGGAAATTACGGACGGCCGCCTTTACGCGCACCACGTTCTCCACGCCGTCCGCCTTGCCCGCGATGATGTCCGTGCTGCCCAGGTCGACATAGCGGACTTCCGCAGGGAAAAGGACATGGACCGTCTTGCTGAACGGCACGCCGATCCTGTAGGGCGTGATATGCTGGCCGGCGGTCAGGGTTCTGACCCCGCCCTCCGGCTTGCACTCCTGTGCCCGGCAGGTCATTCCCGCCAGCGCAGCCATGATTAAAAGAATGAATGTTCTCATTTTGAATGATTGTTTAAAAATTACAGTTAAACCTTGTTATTGTTTTTTTGTGACCAGCAACACCCTGTATCCGGCCTTCAGCTTTACCTTGACCGCCTTGACCCGCTGCGAGATGAACCGTGTCCCGCCCTGCAGGACACCCCGCGTGAGGTCCATCGCCACCTGCTGCCCGGCGGAACCGGCGAAGGAGATGCTGCCTCCCATGCTCTGGCTCACGTCCCCCAATACCTCCTTGGCGGCCGTCCGGCTTTCCGATCCCGGCACGAAGATGCCCCGCTGCCCGTCAATGTCATATGTGGCCAGTTCCACCGGGATGATATTGCCGGCATATTCGATGCTGCTTACCAGGATGTCCAGGCGTTCCCCCCGGATGTCGGCCGTGCCGGTCACCGGGCTGTTGGCCGGTATGGTGACACTTCCGGCCTGCAGGGGCTCGAGCAGGCGCAGCTTCACCCGTCCTCCCTGCTCGAGGGTCTGGCTCTCGGAAATGCAGGCCGGGATGGTGTTCATCCCCATCCGGTAGCTGCTGCCCACCGCCGTGTTGAAACCGTAGTTCCTCTCCACGACAAGTGAGGCGACAAACGCGGAATCCGCCAGCGGCTGCTTCAGGGCGGAGGTCGTTCCGCTCTCCGCCCGGCTGACGGGGACAGGCTCCGGCTTTTCTTCCTCCTCCGCCTCGCCGGGCGTGGCTTCCGGTTTAGGGTTCAGATACCTGGCGGCCATCCGGTAGGACTGTTCCATCATCCGCTCGCGGGATTCCGCGCGCCGGTTTTCCGCTTCCGCCTCTTCCAACCGGCGGTTCAGCTCGTCCACCTTCTGTTCCAGGCCGCCGGCCGTTTCCTGCGGTGTCTCATAGAAGGTCTCCAACTGCTCGGTGATCCTTTCGTAGGTGTCCGCCGACTGCCGTATGCTTCCGTCCGGACCGGATACGCCGTCCGTCTGTCCTTTACCTTCCAACAACCTTCCGGCAAGGTCGGAAAGCGACTGCATCCGTCTGTCTTTCTCGCGCCGGTCCTGCTGCCTTTCATAAACGTCCGTTTTATTCCCTTCCAGTTGGACCGTCGTAGGTTCCGGCACGTTCACGTTGAATCCCGAACTGCCCGCCACCGTTTTCCCGCTGTCACCGGAAGGGGCGAATATTCAGTAGAGGACCGCAAGGAATACCAGTACGAAGACCGGTATGACGATGTATTTCCTGTGGCGCAGGATTTCCTCCCCGCTAAGCCGTTTTTCCGTTTTTGTCCCTTCGGAGGGGACGGAACCGGCTTCTGCCGGCCGTGTGCCTTCCGGGGCTTCCCCGACGGGCACGTGTTCTTCTTCCATGTTACTTTTCCTGTTTTCCATTCTGCTGGGGTTGTTTAATGGTCCGGTAAATGTTTGTTTCCTGTCCCCTCAGGGGATCAGGCAGCCTGCGCAGGGTATCCGAGAGGCTGCCTTCCCCGAAGGGAAGCTCCATGCGCTCCCTTGCCGGTGTCAGCCGTCCTGCTGCGCGCAGCAGGACGATGCCCGATGCGATGCAGGTGAAGACCAGCATGGCTATGAGGATGCCCCGTTTTTGTTTCTCTGAAAGACTTTCCAGATAAGCCTTCGCCTTTTCTTTGACTGTTGACTTTGTTCCCATTGTGAAAATGCTATCAAATGATTGACTACCATAGGGAGCGTTACCTTTCCACGGTACGCAGGTCCCTGTTTTCCAGAATCTCGAAATGCTCCGCAAGGAACCCTTGCGGGTTGTTGTCCGAGCGGACCGTGCTCTGCAGGCGGCAGCGTGTCACCAGGGAGCGTTCGGTGATGTTGCTTCCCCGGATGATCATCTGCCGGGCATAGGTGGTGACGCGGTAGGGATAGCTGTCGAAATCGCAGCCCATGCTGTCCACCACTATCGTCTGGTTGACGTTCCCGCTGATGAGCCGGTTGTAAAACCCTTTCTCGTTCCAGTCCCGGTAATACCCGTACAGGCTCTTGTCGGCCAGGTACATCGCCCGGTTTATGTTCGACTCGATGGCCGCTTTGTCGGGGGCCAGCGTGAAGAACAGCTCGTGCAGGCGGCGCACGTGCTCCCTCGCTTCCACCGGGCGGTTGCGTGCGGCATCCTGCGAGAGGGCCATGATGAGCGACTTCCCCTCGTCCAGCACGTAGATCTTCTCCCGCTGCGCCTCGGCGAACCGGTAGGACTTCCAGACGGAAAAACCGGTCAGGAGGGTGCAGGAGGCGAGGAAGACGATACTGAACAGGCGGATCTGCCTGAACGAGGACTCGATGTTTTTTAAGCTCTTGAATTCCATGTCTTGAAATGAATGAATGTTATTACCCGGTTCATCTTTATTTCTTCAGCAATACTCCCGCCACGTTGCCCGTGGATGCCCCTGCCACGGCCCCGCCCACGTTGGCGGCCTTGCCCGCCGTATTGTTCATGTTGCGGTTGTACGCACCCATACCGCCGGCCTGTACCACCCAGTTCGCCACGGTGGGGACACAGAAGTACCCGACCAGCCCTATGAGCATGAACACCAGATAGATGGCCGTCGATCCGTCCGGGGAGAAGACGCTCAGGGGATCCCGGATCATTTCCATCTCGCTTTGCAGCACCAGCGTCTGTATCCTGGCGAGCATCACCCCGAGCAGGTCGGAGATGGGCAGCCAGAGATATACGCTGATATAACGGGCCAGCCACTGGATGAGCGTGTTCTGGAAACCGTCGAAGACCGATACCGCGAAAGCGAAGGGGCCCAGCACGGAGAGGACGATGAGAAAGAAGGTGCGGATCGTGTCCACCACCAGCGAGGCGGCACGGAAAAAGAACTCCATCACCTTGCGCATGATGGTCTGCACGATGCCTTGCAGGGAGAACGAATAGCAGGTGTGGGACATCCGCTGCATCACCGCGTAGTCCTCCTCATTCCAGCCCATGTCGGCGATCTCCTTCTCCAACTCCTCGTCCGTGGGGTTGAACTCCCCGGTCACGGCCACCTTCAGGGGCATCTCGGCGAGCAGCCTGTCCTTTTCCTCCTGGAACTTCCTCACGTCGAAGGTCTGGTCGTGGAGCATGGCACCCGTTCCCTGCACGACGGGGCTCAGGATACCGTGCAGGCTTCCCAGCACGATCACGTCGAAGAACAGGATGCAGATGCCCAGGCAGAAGGGACGCAGCATGCCGAACACGTCCACCGGCTCGGCACGCGAGAGGGACTGCCATACGCGGTAGGCTATGTAGAAGAGCGCGCCCAGGGCGGCGATGGCCGTGGCCAGCGTCATCATCGGCTGACAGAGTTCGGTCATCTCGTCATACAGCCGGCGCAGGATACCGTGCAGGCTGTCGAAGGATAGGGATAGCAATACCATATAGTCTGTATCTTTTTAAAGGTTTACCAATAGCGTTCGTCCTCCCCGTAAAGCTTCAGGACCTGCTCGGTCTCGCCCTTCTCCCTGGCCCGCAGGTAGGAGACGCGCAGGTTCTTGCGGGTGTAGTAGTTCACCAGCGTCCTGTAATGCCTCATCTCGCGGTACACCCTTTCTATGAGGTCCAGCCGCTCCTTGTCGGTCATGGACATGCCGGTGGGGTTGATGATGTCCTTCAGCCCGGCCACGGACGCGCTGCTTTTCTTCATGATGTTATTGTAGCCGAAGGCGATGGCATCCAGTTCCCGCTGCGTGTAGTTCCCGTCGGTGAGCATCTTCCCGTAGTTCGTCACGTAGCTCTCCGAGATTTCCGAGAGCATCAGCACGGACTCCTTGACCTTCAGGCTCCCGCTCACCAGCGAGTTCACGCTCTTGAGCATGTCGTAGTATTTCCGGCTTTGCTCATAGATCTTCGAGGCCTCCTTGAAGGTGGACATGGCGTTCTGCGCCGTCTCGGAGGTCTCCACCATCTCGTTGACGCTGTTCACGATGCCCTGCGCCAGGTTGCCCGGGTCGGTCACCACCCATTGCGCGTGCATGGCCGGTACGGTAAGTAAAAAGGCGCACAATGCGCTGAAAATTTTTCGTCTCATTGAATCGTTCTTTTAATTGTTTTACAAAGATTATCTCCTGCCGCTGTTCTTTTCGGCGGCCAGTACCCGTATGGCCTGTTCCATGCTGCCGGTCTTTGCCGCCATCCGTTCCACTTCCAGCTTCTCGCTCTCCTCCGTCGTGTAGGTAAGGTACTCGGCCGTGGAGGTCTCCGTGGCATAGACGGCCGACTGTACGCCTCCCAGTCCGATCCATACCTCCCTGTACCGGCGTGAGGGGTCGTTGGCGCGGTTGATGGAGAGGATCTGCGAGCATTCCTTGTCGGTCAGCCCTAAAAGGGTCTGTATCCGTTCGAACTTGTTGAGGTACTTCCTCTGGTCCAGCAGGATCTTGCAGTCCGAGTTGTTGATGATGGCCTCCTTCACGATCGGGGACGAGATGATGTCGTCCACCTCCTGTGTCACCACCACCGCCTCACCGAAATACTTTCTGACCGTCTTGAAAAGGTACAAGACATAGGTGGCCATATTGGGGGACATCAGGGCTTTCCAGGCCTCTTCCAGTAATATCATCTTACGGACGCCTTTCAAACGGCGCATCTTGGAGATGAACGTCTCCATGATGATGAGCGTCACTACCGGAAGCAGCACCTTGTTCGATGATATGTTGTCCAGCTCGAAGACGATGAACCGTTTGTGGGTCAGGTCGATCTCCTTGTCCGAGTTCAGAAGGAAGTCATAGTCCCCTCCCTTGTAGAACGGCTCCAGCACGTTCAGGAACCCGTCGATGTCGAAGTCCTTCTCGCGCACCCTCTTTTTCTCCATCATCCGGCGGTAGTCGTCGCGGACGAACTCGTAGAACCCGTTGAAGTCGGGCCGGAGCTCCGGGTTTTCCGTAATCCTGCGGATATAGGCGTTCACCGCACCGGAGAGGGCGACTTCCTCGGATCGTTTCGGCACCTCGTCCTCCCGCTTCCAAAGTGTCAGGATCAGCGTCTTGATGCTCTCCCTCTTTTCCACGTCGAACTGTCGGTCCTCGCTGTAGAAGGGATTGAAGGTGATCGGGCGGTCCTCCTCATACGTTATGTAGATCCCGTCCTCCCCGCGGGTACGATCATGGATGAGCCGGCACAGCCCCTTGTAGCTGTTTCCCGTGTCCACCAGCAGGATGTGCGCGCCCTGCTCGTAATAGTTGCGCACGAGATGGTTGGTGAAGAAGGACTTGCCGCTGCCCGAAGGCCCCAGGATGAATTTGTTGCGGTTGGTCGTGATGCCCCGCTTCATCGGCTCGTCCGAGATATCCAGATGGATGGGCCTGCCGCTGAGCCGGTCCGCCATCTTGATGCCGAAGGGCGAGAGGGAGGAGGCATGGTTCGTCTCCCCGATGAAGAGGCATGCCGCCTGTTCGATGAACGTGTGGAAAGACTCCTCCGCCGGAAAATCACCCTCCCCGCCGGGGATGCCCGCCCAGTAAAGGGTCGGCGCGTCCACCGTGTTGTGCCGGGGCTTGCAGCCCATCTGTGCCAGGGCCGAGCCGGTGTCGTTCCGGATGTTCCTCAACCTCTCCCAGTCCTCCGACCAGGCCATGACGTTGCAGTGGCAGCGCACGGGAACCAGCCCGAAGGAATGCGCCTCGTTCAGGTATTCCTCCGTCCACTGCCGGTTGATCTCGTTGGCGCGGCTGTAACGTGAAAGGGAGCGCATATTCCTGGCCGCTTTCTCGAAATGCCGGAGGGTTTCCGCCGGATCATCTATGAACACGTACTGATTGCAGATATGGTTATAGGGCAGCATCAGCCCAACGGGGGCGGCAAAGGAAAGGCGGCAGTCGCTGCGGTCCGTGGAGTATTTCTCATAACGCCCGTCCGTCCGTACCGCGGAGGGCAGGTCGTCCGCATCGGAAAGCGTATGCACCGAGAGCCGTTTGTCGCCGATGCGCATTTCCGCGCCCCCGAGCCGGATGTCCTCCAGCGTGGTGGTGTCCTCCTGCGAAAGGGAGAAGTATTTCTCCACCAGGCCGGCCTCCTTTCCCTTTCCGGTGATCTCCTCCGTCGTGAGCCGTTCCAGACGGACCAGCCCGGAATCGCAGATAATACGCCCGAACTGCTCCACGGCTTCCAGGAAGCGGAGGATGCCGTCCTTGTCCCGGACCTCCCTGGGGAGGATATGCCCCCTGCAAAGGACAGAGAAGTTGCTCTGCTGCCGCATGCGTTCCTTCGTGGTACGGGTGATGAACAGGTACGAAAAATGGTTCAGGAAGGGCCGCTCGTTGAAATGAAGCTCGAAGCTGCGGTCCAGGAATCCCGGCTCCTCCCTGTCGGTGCGTGCCCTGTAGCTCTCCTCCAGGAACCAGTCCTGACGGTGGACGATGGTATGGCAGGGCAATACCCTGATGGCCTTCGCTCATGCGCCGTGCATGGCCTCGTAATCATCGGAGGTGAGGGTGAAGACCTCCGGCAGGCGGACCTTGAAGCCGACGGTCACGTCCGCGTCCTTGGAGAGGATGCACCCGTCCTCGACGGCAAGAAGGGGGAACTTACTTTCCAGGGTGGACGCTTTGAGTATGTTTCGCATATTTTCTTCGTTTAAAAAGTGAGGTGATACGTTTTCTGTTGATGATGTAATAGGGACGGTAACCTGCCGCCGCCAGCTTCATCAGCCCGTGGGGGCCGTATTTCCTGTTCAGGCGGAACACGCCCAGGGTGATTCCCGAGGCCGATATGACACAGAGGGCGATGCAGAACAGACGGTTCACGCCCGCCATGTAGAGGATGACGAACACGAGGAAGACGGCGAGCAGGCCGCCGGCAAAGAGATAGAGGTACTGCGCCTTCAGGCCGCAGAACTCCACGTCCTGCCCGACGCCCTTGTTCAGCTTGTATTCCATATGGCATGGAGGTTACAGGAAGAACGACCTCAGCACCGTGGCCGCCACGATCAGGAACACGCAGGCCCCGAACCAGCTGCCGGCGGTCTTGCCCGTGTCCGGATCGCCCGACGAGAACTTGGAGTACACGCGGATGGCCCCGATAAGGCCGCAGAGCGCGCCGGCCGCATAAATCAGTTTTACGGCGGGGTCAAAATAGCTGTTCACCATTTGCGTGGCTTGTACCAGCCCGGCGGACCCGTCACCGGCAGCGGATGCGGGGGCTGCTCATGTAGCCAGTCATGCCAGCAGGAAGGCTGTTCCGGCAGGTACGCGCCCGATAAGGGATGCCAATACGTCCATCACTTTGCCCATAGGGGAGAATCGTAAAAATGAATGGGTTCTTGAATGTCTCATTGTTTTTATACCAATTATTATAATAAATGTTTGTCAGACTTTCTTTTTTGACAGGCTGCATACCGGATGCCCACGGCCTGTCCTTGCAACCACATGTTTACTGCCGGCATCAGCCGGAATCATAATAACCGTACATCGTTACCTCCTTCGTTAATTGTTTGCTACTCGTGTCGCTCTCTCTTCGGGACGGGATGTCCGCAAGGATCATCCCGAGTCATGATACACTTTCATACCTATATATTATTATGTCGGATTTCCTTTTTTAGCGGTCTGCGGACCCGGATGCCCGCGGACCGTTCTTACAATCGTATGTTTACTGCCGGCATCAACCGGAATCATGATAACCGTACATCGTTACCTCCTTCGTTAATTGTTTGCTACTCGTGTCGCTCTCTCTTCGGGACGGGATGTCCGCAAGGATCATCCCGAGTCATGATACTTTTTCATGCCTGTATTCATATTATGCCGGATTTCCTTTTTTAGCGGTCTGCGGCCCCGGATGCCCGCGGACCGTTCTTGTAACCGCATGTTTACTGCCGGCATCAGCCGGAATCATGATAACTGTACATCGTTGCCTCCTTCTTTAATTGTTTGCTACTCGTGTTGCTCTCTTCAGGACGGGATGTCCGCCGGATCATCCCGAATCGTAATATCCGGTCATCGTTACCTCCTTCTTTAAAATTGGACCGTGCCGCCCGGCGGCTTTGGTTTTCTTGGGAAAATGTCCGCAAAGCGGATCAGCTTGAATCATGATACTTCTCCATATACATTATATTATTGGTTATCGGGGTATGAAATCCATGATATCGAAATCCCTGATTATGCTTTCCCTGTCCTTTCCCGCTAGCAGGGGCGGCTCCCTGCCACTGTCCACGTACAGTCTTATGTACCGTTTCAATGTCTCGTCACTGCCTAAGATGCCGGCCTGCAGAAGTCGTTCCACGTTGGTCCCCTCCAGCCGTTCCAATGTCTGGCGGGCATGGGATTGTTCCTGTTCTGAAAGGCGGTCCGTGGTCATGAACCTGGAGAGCAGGTCCATGTCGTCGAAGGTCACGCCTCTGGCACGATGCGGATCGGGGCGTTCCACATAACCGGTGATCTCGTAGCGTTCCGGCACTTCACCCTCCTCCGGTCTTCCGAAAGGATTGGGAAATTCGGGCACAGGTACCTTTTTCTCTTTCATGGCCGTATCCGTCCGCTTTTCGCTCATCGCGTATTCCTCGTCCATAGGCGGGGATTGCCATAACCGGTACCGGCTCCTGCCGATGACAGCTTCCTCAGACGCTTCTTCCTGTGCTTCCGCCGGTTTTTCCTTTATCGGGAAACTGGAGGCAGAACGCCGGTTTCCCCTCCATTTAAGGATGCTGCCCGTGTGGACATACTTCTCTATGCTTAGGTAGGAAGCATACAGGAACAGAAGAATGAATGCGTACTCCATACCGTTGTTATTGTCGTTTCGGATCCTGTTCCTCTATCTTCCGGATCAAGTCGGCATGTCTTTCCAGGTGCTCGAATATCACCCGGCTGACAAAGCTGCCTGTCATGACATCCTCGCGTCCGATTGCCTGCACAAGCCTGGTCATACGTTCATAAACTACCTCGTCGATATCCAGGATAGTGGTCTCTGACGGATAGGGAGCGCGTCGGTAGGATTCAATGAGCCGCGTCAGACTTTCTTCGGCCATCTCTTCGGGATGCTCTTTACGGATCGGTTTCATTGTTACGGTTTGCATTTTCAGTTTTTTCCCTTGTGGATCTGTTTTCTTTCATTTTCATATCCATTATTTTAATATAATTGCTTTTTATAGAATTCCTTTATCTTCTCAATCAGGCCGGCTTTTTCCTTGAAATGGTCTATGATGATCCGGCTGGCAACTCCCGCTATTGTAAAGTCCTTGCGACGGACGATCCAGACCAGGTCGGAAAGGAGCCTGTATGCTTCCTTATCGATATGCAAGGGATTACGTCCGGGGGAAGAGAAATCATTCAGGTGGGAATTGATATATTCCCCGATCTCCTGTTCCTCAGATATTCCCCCGGCTTCCGGAAGAGGGATGTCATCTTCCTTACGGACCGGCATTGCTTTGGACGAGCTGGAGCTGTATATACCTTGCGCACCCAAGGCAGCTACTTTCTCCAGGATAGCCTTCTCGTCAATCTGCCGGGGATTGATCTTTTTTCTTCCGGAACTTTCCATACTATGCGTCTGGTGAGGGTGAATACTTGCCCAGCCCGGTGATACCGCATATCTCGTCTACAAGCTCTACAAGCCCTGATCCTTTTATCTGGCGGTTGTCGGCCGGCAGCAAGGTAGAACGGAAGACACTCCCTTGCAGGGCACTCAGCTCCTTGTTATAACGCTTGGTGTCTGGGATGCATGTTTCCAGCAGGTGCAGCTTCGAGGCCCGCATGACCTTGTTCCATGATTCATAGGTTTCTTTGCGCTCACGTTTGTCGATCATGTTCCAAAACAGGTGGATTCCTCTCAAATCACAAATCCGGCGGGCAACCAGTTCTTCTTCGACTACGGCGGCGAACTGTAAGGAACTCTGCATCACGATATTGTCCGCCTTTAAAGGAATGAAAATGTGGTGCATGGAGGCCACGGTCTGAATTACGCCTATACTGCGGAGCGTGCCGGGAAGGTCGAACAGCACGATGTCAAACTCCATGCCACGTTCTTCCCGGTAGCGGTTGAAGTCAGCCACCGCATTTTCCGGATCGCTCTCTATAATCGGATAAGCAAGTTTCCGGAGCTGTTCATGTTGGCGGTAAAGGGCCACTTTCAGGGAGTCGTTCTCCCCGATACGTTCCATGTCACGGCTTCTCATCTGGGTGATGCTGTGCTGGGGGGCATCGCAATCCACCACGGCTACATTGTATCCCCGCTGGTAATGCAGGATACCGGCCGTGAGTACGGTGAAGGCGGTCTTGCCCACTCCTCCTTTCTGGCTGGCGAATGCGATAAATAAAGGTTCTTTTTCCATTGTCTTTTTATTCTGATGGTTTATACTTGCAGGGGATTCCTGCCGTTTCATGCCACAAAGGAAATAACAAGCGGAATGGTCTCAAATACCCTGTCATGTATTGTCATGGATAGTCAGTTTTTGTCATGGCGGAAGGGGCGGTGAAAAGAAAAAAGGCTTTCCCGAAGGGAGTCGTGGAGCCAGCCTCCCTTGGGGAAAACAGGATATGGCGGACATCCGGTACCGTGAAAAAAGAAAAATCCCCGCCGGCACACTTCAAGGCCGACGGGGATCGCAATAATAAAGGAGCGGGCTTCTCAACCCGTGATGTAACCGTACTTTTTCAGGTCGTCCATGAAATGCTCCGGCGTGTCGGTCCTCACCGTCACCCCATGCAGTTCCCTGTACCGCCCGGAGAAATTTACCATGTACTCCACGTCGGTGCACTCGCTGTCAAACCAGCTGCCCTCACGCAGGACGCGTACAAACTCGGAAGGGTCGGAGGCGACAATCCTGCCGCCATCCGCCAAAATATACATATGCTTGTTCATGCCGATAGTTTTTTCGTTCTTAATTTATAATATAGTTTCTGTTCACTGTCAAGGAAGGGGATGTCCTGAAGTGCGGTGGCTGCGGGTACCTGTCCCCTTGTGGCAAAGGTAACCAATTTGTGGAGAAACAGCACCCAGTTACGCATTTTTGTGAAGTTGGTCGTTCCCGAATGCTGGCGGAACTCGACTGTCTTATGCCGTGAGTAGGCCTCGAGGTTCACCTTATGGTAACGGTCGCCGATCCTTCCTTTCAGCTCGTCCACCGTCCGGGCGGAACGTATCATCCCGTCAGAGACATGGCCCAATCCACGGCAATAATAGTTGTCCCTGCGGGATGCCGGCATGAACCTGTCGATGACCGGTTCCAGGTGCTTGTAGCTCAAGGCCAGGTTACGCCAGGTTTCCATGCTGAAACCGGCGGCATCGATATGTACGTGAAGCCCGCAGCTCTCGTTCACCTTCACGTCACACAGGTCGAGCACCCAGCAGACCTTCTCCAGTTCCCGCAGGCCGGCTTCGCCGACCAGGATCGGACTGACCAGCTCGAAGGTGTTGTTACCGCTTATACTGCTGTCCGTCACGAGTTTCCAATGCGGACGGGTGGTATGGTTGTAGCTTTCCACCGTAACCTCGATACCGGCCTCCCTGAGCTCGCGTGCAAGCCGTTCACGGGAGCAGTTGTAAGCCTCGATCTCGATACCAAACTTGCGGTTGAAAGTGTAATCCAGTGCGGCTGTCGCCGGATGGATATTCAGACCCACCTCACGTTCCCTCATCCGGCGCAGGGCGTTCACTACAAAACCGTAATTGCCGTTGGTCACCATCCTCGCGATTTCCGCACGGGGAACCCCCAGAAGAAACAGCTGCCGGATCTTGCTCGTCTTCGTTGTCTCTTGTGCTAAAATGCTTCTAATTTGCTCGTTCATAACTTATTAACTCCTTTATTATTACACTACTAAGGTAATGCTTTTATAGGAGAAGTCGTAATTATAAGAGCCTTATTATCATGCTGTTAGCTTACTTTATCTTAGGCTAAAAGTCCTTATTTGAGGTTTCTGAATCTTATCAGCCGCAAGTTCAGGATGACAAAAGGCGACAATATATCGTAACAGCCGGATAGGAGTATATCATGATATGATAAGCCGCATAGGGCGTGATATCGGAATAGGAATAGATGGGGCTATGCTGATAGCGGTATAACGGGTTAACCGAATAGTGATATATCATGATATGACGAGTCGCATAGGACATGATATCGGAATAGGGATAGACCGGGTTATGCTGATAGCGGTATAACGGGTTAGCCGGATTGTAATATATCATGATATGGCGAGCCACATAGGACGTGATATTGGGATAGGCGAAGCTACGCCGATAGTGATATAGCGAATTAAAGACTATGGGGAAGACATTTCCCAAAAATAGGTGAATTATACTGCCAATCAATGATATTTCACCTCCGGTTCTTTCTTATATGGCTATATGGTTATAGTACTATCGCAAATAACCATATAGCCGATATGAAGTATTTGTCTTCAAAAGACCGAAAATACGGAAAAACTGGCAAAAAACATATGTGTTTTTCCCCTGACAAAAGGCTTTATAGCATTATCAGGATATAGCGTGATATTCAAAACGTGGTCCGCTCCTGCGGACAGCAAGTTGTGTTTTCGTTAAACGAAAACCAAACGGTTTAACGGCAATTATGCCGCCAAACCCCTCCAACATATAGAGCTCCGAAGTCGCTCCAAGATAATACAATTGCCCAGGAAAAAATCAAGAGGCATACGCGTTGCATTACAAATTATAAACAGCCCACAGGTTTGATGCAACAAGGACGATGATGACCTGTGGTACTGATTGGGAGAGAACTGCAACCATGACAGAGAGGGCACTTGTCATCTGGAAAGCCTGTTTTTGATGACAGGCTTTCCAGAAAATTGTACTCCTGATTATTGCCGTGACCAATCAGAGACACTCAATGAATAGCCTACCGTCTACTCCTTCCTAGCTTGTAACGGTAACATTTACTGCCATCAGCGTTAAGGACGAATGTCTCAGTGATTTCCTGTCTCGCTTTTATGAACGGGGCCATGATTGAATATTTACAAGTAACCTCCTGTGCCAGCACTTTCTGAGGATCTGTATCCGCATATGATGCAGGTAACACGGGCTTAAGCCTGGAAAGTGAATCAGCCATTTTCTGATACTTGTCAACGCGGTTCTGATAAAACTCCCGCATTGCCGAAAATCCCTCTTTCTGTAGAGAACTGCTGTAACGCTCAACATGGGTATTGGCAAAATCAAGCTCCTCCTCCCGTTTTTTTTCAAAGGTCTCTTTCAGAATACGGATACTGTCACCCACAGTGATCATAACCGGTTCCCCCATCTCGATAACCTCAAACTGTAGATCGGTCCATACACCTTGTTTGTCCGTTTGCACAAAATCGGCTATTGCTTTTTCACTGGTTGACCGACTTCCGCATCCGAATACCAAGCAAAAAACAAAAGGGGAAAATAACAATTTTAGCTTCATTGTTGTAATCATTTATTTTATAGTGCAACTTTTGAATCAATATGTTCATACGCTCAATTACTGGAAAAAACTGCTGACAGACTATTTCTCACCCAGGCCCTTCTCGCTTTAAAATATATCAAGCGCTTCCAAGTCTACATCGGACAGCAGTTTTACTTTTTAATCCTTTATAGTGATTCTCCCAGCAAATATTTTTAGTCTCTTTACTTTTGCTACGGCAAATGGGACACAGGACAATATCCTCTATGTAAAGTTTATACAAATGCCGGCGTCTTTTTCCGATACATAAATCATCTATCAATATATCCAATATTATCTTTTACAAAGGCGTACAAAAACTAAACGTCAGGACCACAACTGTCTTTGTGAGAGAAAAGAGGCCTTTTAATAAAGTTACCATAGCCTCATGTATGTAAAACGGGTCGATATTCCAATAAATGAAAATCCCCGTAAAGACGGTATGCGGTCTTGATGTGCATAAAGATAGTGTATTTTGCCGTATTGTGCAAGCTTACGGACAAATAAATCAACACAAATTCGGAATTTTACCTGACGGACCTATGACATTGCGCAATCTGATGCTATCAGAAGGAGGAGGGGGTACACGTAGGAGAGCTCCGGCATCCACAGTGTGCCAATCTGGCGGTCCACGAAAGGAACTACAAAACCCTGTCTTATCGACACTTATTTCATAAGGCAGCTTCCTAAAAAAACAACGAGATCAAGGATACAGAATAGACAGCCACTTCCTGATGAACAATCTGACGGGTTCAAGTCATGTTCCCGATGGAAGCTCCAAAGGTAGAGTCTGACCTATACATACAGCAGCAGAACATCCACCTCGGCAACCATTCTCCAGAACCGAGTCCAAGCGGTACCACCCGGCAGTCAAGCTAATTGCATGAGAACGGATATCCTTGTGGAAAAATTGTACAGGAGAACCGTCAACACACATAATAAGGAGATAAATAACAGTTTGATGAAACCGTTTTTTCTTCTGGTGTTTTTGCTTTGTTCGGCTGGTGCCTTCTCTCAAAAGGTTGCCTTGAAGAACAATCTGACCTACGATACCTTGAAAACGACCAACCTCTCCCTGGAGTTCTCCATGAGGCGTAAATGGACCCTTGGCACACAGGTGGGCATGAATTTCTTTTTCTACACGCGGGACCCCACGTCTTCCCTGTACAAAGAAAAGAAGTTCAGTCACTGGCTTGTCCAGCCGGAGCTCCGTTACTGGACCTATGCCCTCTTCAACGACTGGTTCTTCGGGTTGCACACCCATGGCGGCCAGATGAATATCGGAGATGTCGATGTCCCCTTTGTGCTTCAGAAAGGGGATGGAAACATGAAAGACCACCGTTACGAGGGTTATTTCTGGGGAGGCGGGTTGAGCGCCGGTTACCAGTCGGTGCTTTCCAACCGTCTCAATATCGAGGCCTCCCTAGATATCGGTTACGTGCACGCCCGTTATGACAAGTACAAGTGACCACTTGCGGCCAGAAGTTGGACAAGGGAGATGCAGCCTACATAGGCCCATCAGGACCGCCATTTCGATTATTTACATGTTGAAATCCCCCCTGAATCCGGGGACACATCTTTTTATTCTATCACACTAAAAATGTATATCAATGAAACTTTACCATATTTCCAAATAATCATCCTGGCCCGCTGTACATCCGGTCGGTCATGTAAAATGAAATTCCCAGGCCTGGCGGAGTAATACGGGGCATTTCTCCGCCTGATCTGGGAATAGAATGATGCGGATGAGATTCCCGCACTGTTTCAATCCATTTTCATCACTATCTGAACATTCGGGTCATTTGCTATCCAGGGCATTCCAATAATCCATGTTGGTAACCCGTTCCAGCAGGACTTTTCTGTCCCCTTCACGGATATTGTCCGCAGCAGTGGCGGAGATAATGGCCGCACGCTTACCCACGCCACGCCATTTAATCATCCGGGCAGGAACTCCACGCCCGATCAGGGCGGCATGTACCTTTTCAGCACGTCGTGCGGAAAGGGTCAAGTTATAGGAGTCGCTTCCTCTGGCGTCCGTGTAGCCCATGATAAGGAAACGGCTGTCCGGATAGCTTTTCAGTAGCTCTGCCAGCCTGTCAAGCGTTCTTTCCGAAGTGGCTGTTATGACATCCCTGTCAAATTCAAAATGGATATTCTCCAAGAGATCACACGCCATAGTGTCAATAATGGCCGGAACCTCCACCTTTTTCTCAACCACCCGCTCGACGATTCTTTCCACGGGTTTCTCTATCTCCACATATCGTACCACCGGAGCCGCATGTTTGCTCTTTCCGCCAATACGCCAGATGACACTGGCAGAAACCTGAACGAAGTGGGGAAGCCCCTTCTGCACGGGCAGAAGGTATTCACCTTGTAACCCCAGCCCGAACGAGTTGCTTAACCAGGCTTTCACGCCCGCCCCGAAAGACAGGGGAACAAACGAGTTCTTGTCAGATGAACGCCCGTCAGGATTCCAGATGTCGGAAGACTCCCAATATGCCTGTCCGGTTGGGTCATCCTCAAAGTTGCCGCCATATACGGAAGCAAAGTCTTTATGCAGATAGTTCACACCTACCCTGAGATAAGGTTCAACCCATTGGGACCTGAGCAGGGGAGTAAAGCGGAATTGCAGCCCCAATCCCCCCATGTACAGCAAATCACGTTTCCTGTCATCACCTGCGGTACGGTTGTTGTTTTTCGTCAAACCGACGCTTCCCTGCAAATCCAGATAGAACCACCGGTTCAATTCCCGTGCGATGTACAGGTTTGCCCCTCCCATCAGATGATTCGCTTTCAGGTTATAAAAGTAGTTGTCCGGCGTACTCCGGAAACCGGTGACTGACACCCGACTCCAGTTTATCAGCGAACCGCCGAGACCGATCTCCCAGGCTTTTGATTCCTTTTCTGACAGTCCGTCATGCGTCACCTCTGCCTGGAGAGGCACACGACGGGTCGTTTTCGTGTCCTGACCTCTCAACGCCAGAGAAACCAACAGCAAGGAGAGGCACACAAAGCATACCGTTATTTTTTTCTTCATATTCAATTATCCAATAAATAAATCAATTCATCCAGTCGGCAGGACAATCCTTGATTGGTAAGGGTATCCGCTTGGACCAGTCCGCAAAATCAACCAAATAATACTTATCTTCTTCTTTTAACATATAGTAGGTGTAACGCCCACGATACTCGTAAGACAGACTATATGTTATTTTATCAGTGCTTTCTGCCCGTGTCCTGATATCCAGACCAATCCAGTTATTGGGATAAGAGCTTGTCAGTTTAAAACGCTTGCCTCCCTTTGATAACGGTTTGGTTCCGGTATGTACAGTTCCTCCCGTTCCATTGATGAAAGTACGCATTTCTATAAATACAGCCCGATTAGCGTTTAACTCTGATGCCGATAACTTGCCTTCCGGATGTTTCCAGACATTGGTTCCTTCCTCTTTTATAAATTTATCTTGCCCTGTCGGGTAAGCGTATGTTTTATAAAAATCCAGTAAATTATCCGTGTCGATCTCTCCCCACATGGTGGTAATACCCTGCTTGATTTCAATAAACACACTGTTTTCTTTAAAAGATGGGGCCGGATACACTTCCGGGACATGTATCTTGTCCTGCAAATATATAGTCTGTCCATAGTCATTATAACTTCCCGTACCATCACCGAAATAAAATGCCGCATAATTGTCTGTTTGGTCCCATTCATATTTCGCCAACTTGCCGACAGTATCATTCTTCGCCACATTTGCCTTCTCCGTCCCTGTCAAAACCAACGGACGAATGATGTAGAGATATGAGTCTCCACCGGTATAGCGGACTAACTGACCTTTGTCCAAATTTCCTTCGTTGACAGGCAGGTTTATATCTTTAATCCTGGCCGATTTCATATTACTATAAGGAGTAGCAATGGACGTCGGATACTTATCCCATTCTCCATCCACTTGACGCTCGAAGCTGTAAGTTACACGTAGAATCCTATACGAATCTATCAACGTAGTACTAGAATAAGACAGATATGCACTTGTAATGATAGCTCTAACATTGATCCTATTCGGCACCAACGTGTTGCCCGCACTCGTTTCCTGCGTTCCATCAACCGTTACAGTCACACTTCCTTTCCTTTCTGATAAACCCTTATTGTCTGGCAATTTATCCCATGTGACCTTGAACTGCCCTTCCTCGTTTGTGATAAATGCATCCGTAGAAGATACACCGGGTAAGTCGCTCACCTTTACTCCGGCTGTGACCTTTTTGCCGGTCTTGTCATACACGGTAAATAGAACCGAACCGTCCGAAGGTACAACATACTCTTTCAGGGAAGAGTTCCAGTATTCAGGAATAACATTGTATTTTCCAACTTCTATCTCGATAACAGAGGAATTTCCGGTCAGGAAATCCCAGAAATCAGTCTGCTTGTTCCGGTCCGCTGGCCATTTTTGGTCAGGATTATGCGGGTTGTCCACATCACCGGACGAGATATACTCTTTCCAAAGCTCGTAGGCACTTTTACCGTTGGCTCCGTTAGCTCCATCCTTTCCGTCCCTTCCATCTTTGCCATCCTTACCGAAAGCGGGCTTGCCTGTATCCGTTCCATTTATATACCAGTTGCCGTTATCGCCAATGGCAACCTCGGGAGATTTCCCGTCCTGCCCAACGGCCTTTTTCCCGGTATCCGTTCCGTCCACAAACCAGTTGCCGTTATCGCCGATGGTGACCGTAGGAGGCACGGCATCCTTTCCGTCCTTTCCATCTTTGCCATCCTTACCGAAAGCAGGCTTGCCTGTATCCGTTCCGTTAATATACCAGTTGCCGTTATCGCCAATGGTGACTGTCGGCGGTATAGCATCACGACCATTCGTTCCGTCTTTACCATCCTGACCGTCACGCCCACGTGCGCCGATACCGGTATCCTCTTTCCCAATGAACCAGTTGCCGTTATCACCTATATGCGGTGTCTGTCCGTCCTCTCCGCTGGCTCCGGTCAGGAAACGCCAGAAATCCTGTACCGTGTTGTTTTCGGAGGGCCATTTCTCGCCGGGATTATGCGGGTCGTCCACGCTACCGCTGGCAATCATGTCTTTCCACTGCTCGAAAGCACTCTGACCATCCTTCCCGTCTTTGCCATCTTTTCCCTTGAGAAACTTGAAGAAGTCAGCGACTTCTGTCTGATCCTTCGGCCAGTTGACGGTTCCATCCGCAACTTTTTCCTTCCAAAACTCGTAGGCTGAAAGCCCCGTATCACCTTTGGGCCCCTTGGGCATGGTGATATCCACGTCTGTACAGGATGTCATGAATGACACTATGACCATGCCGCACAGAACTGATGATTTGAATAAATTCATTAATTGTTTAAGTTTAAATATATAAAAATAATAAATGTATCAAGATTTAAAACATAAACCGCTCAGCATAAACCTAACGATTTAATGTAATCTTTACATTTTATGATAGTAAAATTATGACTTATATTACCTTTCAAATTAATATTTGAACTCATTCTTTGTATAAGAATCAAAAAGTAATTCATTTTACATATGCGGATGAATATCCAGGAATCCTATAGTAAAAAGACTTGCTAATCTGTCTACACACAAAACCTAAAAAACATTCCACCCCGAATATGCAGGTAAATCGAGTCTGTATTGGATCACTCCATATTGAATATTTCATGACTCATTCGCATAATATCATTGAATTATAATTCCCATTTAATTTTCCACTCTCTCCCGTAGAGAGTGGAAAATTTTTCAAAATCTGCTCTGGAAAGCGGTTATAGATACTAAAAAGAAATAAAAGATGAAACATGTACAGATTTTATCATATAACTAACTGAAAATAAGATTACTAACATTATCATTAGGCAACAAAAACAGAAACAATGGAACTTTTTTATTTGAACGAGCACACGTCTTGTTATAATTACTCAAAATCTATGCAGGAGGGATTCCGGTATTATAAATTTGACGAAGGATTGAACCACGAGGAGGAATTGGTAAAAGATTGTATCCTGTTCGTACTCAAGGGAAGTCTGCAATTCTCCTGCAACGGTTTTCAGTTCACTGTTTCATCAGGAGAGATGGTCTTTTTTTGCCGTGACAGCCTGTTTAACACCCAATCACTGGAAAAATGTGAAGTCGTGGCTGCCCTGTTCGAGGGGGGAGTATGGCCCTGTCAAAGGGCCTCCTTTTCAGAGTTATACCACCTGAGGGAAATTGTCGAATATCGTATGGAACCTCTTGAAATCAGGGATCGGTTATGCAAATTTCTTGAACTACTGGTGTGTTATCTGGAAGATGGAGCGAACTGTATCCATTTTCACGAAATAAAACTCAAGGAACTTTTCTGGAACATTCGCTTTTACTATTCCAGACAGGAACTTGCGAATTTTTTCTATATGATTATAGGCCGTTCGCAAAACTTCAAAAACAAGGTCTTGAACAATTACAAAAGTTGCAGGACCGTAAAAGAACTCGCATCGGCCTGTGATATCTCCCTTTCCGCCTTCAAAAGACAGTTTTCCGCGGAGTTTGGAGAGGCTCCAGCCGAATGGATGCAGAAACAGTTGTTGGGAGAAATCAAATACAAACTTTCAGTTACAGACCTGCCGTTGGGAACCATTGCCAATGAACTGGAGTTTTCCTCTCTTGCACACTTCTCCAGATTTTGCAAAAGATGTCTGGGATGTTCTCCCAGAGAGTTAAGACAGCAGATAAAAGGCGGTTAAACAATCTCTGAATGAGGGAGATAAGAAATTGATAAATAATAGAGCCAAAACGGAAACAGCCAACAAAATTATTGTCTTTAAATTTGCAGCGTAATCCAAATAAAAAAAAGATTATGCTATTTTTTAACACATGCTGTAAGTTTTTTTAATTTTCCACTCTCTACGGGAGAGAGTGAAGAAACAGGAACAAATATACGTATATTGTGATAATATACTATAATTAAAGTAAAAAAAAATATCTTAGATAATAGAATTTAACTAATGTAGAAAAATATTATTATTCCATTAAATCATCTGTTTACCCAACAGATGCCGGTCCAAAACGTAGATACCATAACATGTAAATCCCTCTCGTAGCCATCTTTCAATTGAAGACGGTATAAGATAAATTAGCTAAATAAGGTGTTCCTTTTTTTCCTGTATAATCCCGCCACGTGCACCAAGGCGGGATTTACAGAAACATCCGGGAATGGTAAAATTATCGGTGGTAAAAGCCTCTTTGGGAGTGGTTAACCGCCGTCCATCGTCCAGACGGGAACTGAAGAATTTGAGCTGATATCTTTCGCGGTCGGGCCCGGTCAATCATCCACCGCTAAAATGAAGTCAGCCACTTGATTATTAACCGCATCCAGTGCGGAATGATCCAGTTCTTTCAGATAGATTCGGGTCGTTTTTTCCGACGTATGCCCCAGACACTCACCAATAACATGAACCGAGGCACCGTTCACCTTGGCTATCGTGGCCCATGAATGGCGGGCCGCGTGAAGTCTCAGCGGGAATTCCAAACCAATGACCCGGGAAATCTTTCCCAGGGAGTAACGAATCCTATGGTAGGCACTTCTATAACCGGCGTACGGATCCCGTTCTGCCGGAAACAACGGGAAGATGTATTCTCCCGGTACATTCTTGTATCTTTCCAGGATACGACTGATCTCCTTGTTTATACCTACCCGCATCAATTGATCGGTCTTGTGACGCCTGTAACAGATTTCACCCGGGAAAACATGCCTCTTTTTTAGCAATGCAATATCGACGAATGACATTCCACGCGTGTAAAAGCTGAACATGAAAATGTCCCGGGCAAGAGATAATGGGCTGTCCTTTTCCAGTTCAATTGCGGATAGTGTTTTAATCACAACCGGATCAAGGGAGCGTTTGAGAGTTTTTTCCGTTTTAATGCTTATATCGCGAAATGGGCAAGGAAGTTCCAGGCCCATCTCCCGACATCCCTTCCTGAAAAGAGCCTTGATATTATGCAGATAAAAACCAATGGTGTTATCGCATATACCCGAAGCGAGTAGTTTCCCCTGGTAGTCGGAAATGATCCGGGAAGAGAGTTTTATGAAAGGAAAATCCTTTTTTCCCAGGTACTTCTGCATGGAACGCAGGCTGGAGGCGTATGCCCGGGCTGTTCCCTCATGACCGCTTTCACGAAGCTCTCGGATTTTCCGTGAAAAATAGAAATAAAAACCGGCTTCGCGGGTTAACACGCCGTAAGTCCTGAATACGTCCTCTATTTCGTATTCCCGGGATTTCTTCTCTATCATTGAAATACACTTTAACAGTACCCTTGAGATACTTTCGCACCTGTTGTTGATCCTCCGAATCGACTCCGGGGTGTTTTCCCCGCCGTCGATAACCCTCCCTTTTACGGGATCAAACAGGGTATCCGGGATGCTGAATCCTGTATAAACAACCTTTTTCCTTCGCTTGTGAAGAACCTGCACGACTAACGGGAATTTGCCGGACCGGTTGCTCCTTCCTTTTACCAATACTGTTTTAACTGTTGCCATAAGTTTTTTATTAGTTAGACATTTGACGCTTCCTTGTTTCCTGGAAAGGAAGCATAAACTTATATGCATCAAATCGGAAAAAGACCAAAAAAGTTCAGTAACCAAGCGGGAAAATTGCACGAAAGACGGGAAGTCGGTTCCAGACCCGTCGGTAAGGGAACGGTACGTCTTGTATGTATAGGATTTTTTTCAACTTGCCAAACATGAAAAATGGAACAGGGTGAGATGGTAAAGCATGTCCCAATACATCCCCAAGTAAACCACGGGGATTAAGCATGGCAGATGGGATTTTTTCGCTGCACAAGACAAAAAAGGCGGCCCCACCTGCCGCCTGTAGATTGATAAAGAGAGAATTCCATCCTACGCGAGATGATCAAAGCCATATGGATCCAGCTTCCACATCCCCCGCCTGGTAGGTATAGGAGATGAACTCCTCAAGCGCCTCCTTCCATGTAAGACTGAAGGTTTTCATGATGGAGTGTAGCGTGCGGTTGCTGTCTTCATCCAGGCTATCCTCCCCGATCAGGTTCACATCTGCCTCCGGGTCCACATCAACAAACTCCTCGCGGCTCCAAAACACCACTACCGGGATGCTCAGGTTAATATCCCATGTTCCACGCTGGATCAATACCCCGGAGGGCTTGTAGAACGGGTCAAAGCCGTTTGTCTGCGGGTTCTTTTTAGAATTGTAGCCGTGATACAGGCGGAGTTTCAGGTCAAACTCCTTGCGGTCCTTCAGGAACCGGATAACTCCTTTTAATCCTACCGGGTTAGTGCCTCCCGTAATTTCCGCCTCGTTGTCATGTTTGGTCTTGTCCCAAGGCGTGGTATCCACATAGAGATAATCCACCAGTGCCTCCGGATCATTGTCGTCAGTTTCCGGTTTCCCGTCAAAGGTAGGTCTCACGTTCTCCGGGGTGAAGAAATGCTGGTGGATATTCTCCTGCCCGTTCTCCACGAACTGGCCGTTCATTAACTCTCCTTTGGAATTGTAGTAATAGATAAACATCAGGTAAACCGGGGCCGGGGTAAAGTTGTTTCCATTTTTATATTCGCCGTTTTTCTGAACGTAAAACTTGCCCTGGCTTCCTTCAGCAAGGGTCCATCCACTGCCGGTCTTCAGTTCATAAGTGATCTCCTGGACACGTTTCATATACCTGGCTGGGGATTCCGGATTTTGGTGGGGACCTCCGGCCTTCTGTATCTCGTTCCAGTCAGCGTGCAGGTGGCATTCAACGAGGCGGACGGTCATTTTTGCCGGGTCCTCATGCAGTTTGTTCTTCGTCTCGTCTTCTGGTATTACAGGATCCTTGCTGCAAGAGTTCAGCGACAGGACAAGGGACACTCCTACCAGAAGTGCCCACACGGTTTTACATGCAATTGTTCTCATTTTTCTTTTTATTTATTTATTAGTGTTGATTATAATTGTTATAAATTAAAAAATCCAGTTTACACCGCAACGCACATCACGTCCCATATCATGCGCATAGTAACGCGAGCGGTTGGTGTATTCCTTGTACTCACGGTTCAGGAGGTTGTCTGCCGACAGCATGAACCGGACCTGGTGTCCCCGTTTCACGGGAAGTTCAAGAGCAGCGTCGAACCCGAGGAGATGGTACGCCGGGGGAGTATACGGGATAAGATCCGTGTCCGGATCAAACCGCCTCTGTTTTGCGGTGAAACGGTGCCTGATGTTCAGACGCAGCCTGAGATGCGATTTCGTCTCGTGGATCCACGCAAGTTCATGGCTGAAACGGAAGGAGGGAATATAAGGAAGATAATTACCCTTTGTCCGTTCGTTTGCCCGTATAAAGGAGACGACGGCATGGTAGTCCCATGAACCGTCCGGAGTGAAACGCAGGTCAAAGTCCATACCGCGGAAGAAAGCCGGGGTCTGCCTGTACTGGAAGACCGGGTATGCTCCCGAAATCACGGTGACTGTCTCTTTCTCCGGCCCCTCATAGATATAGCCGTCCACCCATTGCAGGTAACCGTCCAGACAGACGCTGAACATCCCGTCGCCGTAACGGAGGGAAGATATCCATTTGTAGCTTCTTTCCGAGTGCATCGCAGAGTCTCCCCTGACAAACATCCCAGACCCGAGCTCGTTCCCGTTGCTGTACAGTTCATACACGTGAGGGGCACGCCAAGCCAGACCGAAGTTGGAGGTGAGCCTCCAGCGTCTGGAAAGTTGATAGTGTCCTCCCAGGCTGTAGGACACGTTGTTAAACTTTCTTGTCCCGCCATAGGGGCTTCCCGTCCAGTCATAACCACTGGCACGGGTTTCCTGCATATCCAGGCGGAGGCCTGCTTCAACGCCTCCCCTGGCCAGGTGATATTTCCCGATTCCGTATATCCCTGCCTGTGTCTCCGTGTAGTTCGGGATAACGGGCACGAATCCGGTACCCGCGCGGCTGTGGTTCTCGATGAACATGACCTGACCTCCCGCCTCGACCTGCCAGGAGCGGTAATCCCGCTTCCAGCGCAGAAGATGCTGGAATGAATTCAGGTGCAGGGAAACCGCCGGAATGTTAGAATCCAGCCGCCGGACACGGTTTTCCTGCCTATCGTCCTTCTGCCAGGTACTCTGCCAGTGAATACTCCCCCCCTTCTTCATGCCGAGCCGCATCCTGCCGAATGCGATCTGATGGGTGACCTCCTGGCAGGGAGGCCTGATACCACGGGAGAAGGGATCCGTGTGCAGGGGGCGACCAAGCCGGATACGTTCCGCCAGCAGGTCCTCGCTACCCATCTGGGCGCTGAGCATCACCCCTGTCCGGCTGTAGAAGCGGCTGTAGAAACCTTCCACTCTCAGACGTCCGCGGTCATAGCCCAGAGAGGCGGAAGCGTGATACTCTCTGGTTCCCGTGTTGTTCAGAAGATAGTGCGCAGTGGAACGGTCCCCGGAATTTGACCAGGTTCCCTGCAGACGCCAGGCGAAATCACCGGGAAAAGCACCTTCGAGCTGTCCGGTAGCCACGTAGCGACGCCCGTTACTTCCGTAAAGTGCGGAGATTCCCCCTTGAAGGGAGCGTTTTCTGAAAGGAAGCGGAGACTGCTCCATGACGATAATCCCTCCAAGGGCATCCGAACCGTATCTTACCGCATCGGAGCCCTTGATTACCGAAACGGAGGAGCTGCCGTTCATGTCCACTTCGGGAGCGTGGTCGGCCCCCCATTGCTGCCCGGTCTGGCGGGCACCGTTATGGATGATCAGTATCCGGTTCCCGTACATTCCTTGGATAACGGGTTTGGATACAGTGGTTCCCGTGCTGATGGAACTTACCCCGCTGACACGTTCGAGCAGGGTGGCAAGCGAGGTTCCCAGCGCGTTCCTGATCTCGGGAGATGAAAGGCGCCGGCTCACCACGTTGGGTGACGCCCCGGCACGTTCACCGGTCACGACCACTTCCCCGAGTTTTTGTATGTCCGGGGAGAGACATACGGTATGTATGCTGCTTTCTTTGAATACCTCGTTCATAGGTACACGCCGGAAACCGTAACCCAGGCACTGCACGAGGACCGTATCCATGAAACACGTTCCATGACCGAAAACAATCATTCCACGGGGGGAGCTGACAAGTAACCGTTCCCCGGTCAGGATATAGGCCCCTTCAATGGGAAGCCCGCTTTCCTGGTCAATGACCAGCAGAGTATCGCGTGTACCCGTCGATTGCCGGTCAGCCTGTACCCGTGCTTCCATGGGAGAAGGGAGGGTACATAGGCAGACAACAAGCAGGCACACATACTGGAGATATGCATGAAATGTCATACTTGAAAAAATATAAACGGGTTATAATCTGTTAAGACAGGACATGAAAAGCCCCTGCACGCAATCACAGTGATGGCATGCGAATCCCTCAAGGGAGTTATGACAAACACACAGGGGGTGCACGGAGGAAATGCGGGAAAAGAATGACGATGACATCTGTTTTCCCGGAGATAAGATACCTTACAGGCCTGCCAGTCGGAATATAATCGTATATAAAAATCCCTGCCTCGACAAACGGGGAGAGCGTAAAGAGACAGATGGTACAATTTTCAGGAGAATCGTGACGGGAGTGTCCCTGTTCGTTATGGGATACGCACGAATGTTTCCCGTGAACATGAAAAGCTTTCACGAGGAAAAAGGGCATCAATGTCAGCAACAACATACATGCTATGACAGCCCGCTGTCTCTGTCTTTTTTTCGTACGATCCATTAGTTTGCAAAAATAGAAATTAAATTAATAACTAACAATACCTATAAATGGTGATTTACAAGAGTACAAGTAGAGTATAGACGTTGTCCGTACCACAAAGGTTCTCAAGTTGGAATCAATGATGTAGTCTTGTTCTTTACAAATACCGGTATATGCCTTTCACGCTTCTGGAAAAAGCACCTTCGGACCGGACAGCAATTATATCGTATATGGCTGCCATGCATGAATCAATTTTTCCTTCTAATATCGCATGGGTGATTTCCTCTCCGACTTTTACCCCGGCATTCATAATAAAGTAAAAATATTTCATCTTATCGTGAGTTGAATCTATTAACCCGTTTACCGATCAGAGACAGGGCCGGATATTTCACTACAAACCAGATTCCCTTTCCTGCGCATACGGATGCCCGTTATCTTCTCTTGCAAATCCACTCCGAGATTTGTTAAAAACGGTTCGTCGATCCATAACCCCGAACCGGACCAGCATCGAACATCCCTTTTTTATCGTGCGGCTTCTCTCGAATGGGGGTGGGGCAACCGATAAGATATGACCTTGTGCAAACATCTCTTTTCCAGCATCCTCTCCTTCCACGATCCGGATGATCTCACCCGGCCTCTTACCTATTGCCTCCAGCAGGTAAACCGCCTTTTCCCGTGCCGCTTTCAGTGCTTCTATCTTGCCCTTCCTGTGATAGGACAGGATATCCCTATGTTCCAGTTTATCTATATACATCGTATGAATTCCTTGTGTGTCCACCCGTTTTAAAATTTCATCAATCAGTGTGAAGTCACGTAACGTGACATCAAATGATTTGGAAACCAGAAAATCCTGTCCCGGCTTACGCCAATTATCGCCCACATCCTGTGTGCGGATTGCCTCCCGTGGCACTCCGACTATTTTCAAAACCAACTTCAATTCCTCCTCTATTCTGGTAAGAGGAACCTTCGTCCGATATTCTTCCGGTTTGGATACGCCATCAAACTCTTCTTCGAAGTACTCCCTTATTTCGATAACGTAATGAATCCTGTCAGGAACTACCTCTATCTCGGAAGTACCGGTTACCTCTATATAACGTTCGCCCACCTGAGCGGGCAGCGGAAAGGGGATGAACATGGAGATCAACAATAAAAGATTGAAAACACGCATAACAGTCTATTTACAGGTTTACCGGGAATCTACATGATCGTCCGGTCATCTATGATCCTGTAGTCCATATCTGAACGGGGCTGGAAAACAGGAGTAAAACATGATTGATAAATTTCCATAAAGCACATTAAAATCCACCCCTCCCTGACAATGGAAGGGGTAGATTCACTCCCGGTCTATTTTCGATTATCTTCTTTCCGGAGAACCAAGAAAGACTCCGAGGGTTTAAAATGAGGGACCTTGCGAGCCGGGATGCATATGGTTGTGTGCTGTTGGATATTCTGTGCCTTCTTTGCCGCCCTTTTCTTCAAAGAAAAGGTCCCGAATCCGCGCAGGAATACACTTCTCTCTCTGCCGAGTGCATCCTTCACGCATTTCATGAAACTCTCGATTACCAGGCCAACGGTCCTGCGATCGATTCCAAGCTCCTCAGAGACCCGGTTTATAATATCTGCTTTAGTCATATCTGAATTTTAATGTTCACACTATTTTTATCATTCAGGGGCAAAGGAAAATTTCCACCGCCAAGGAGTAGCCTGTCCCTCAGATATGTTCCTGCCCGATACCGTCCATACCGTTTGAATAAACGTCATTGTTTCTTCAGCAAGTCACGTATTTCTGAAAGTAACTTTTCCTCGTTGCTCGGGACAGGTGGGGGCAAGGGTGTCTCTTCTTTTTTGCGCCTGAGATTGGAGAGCAGGCGGATGAACAAGAAAATGGCAAAAGCGATGATCACAAAATCCAGCATGGTCTGTATGAAGTTTCCATAGTTTATCGTGACGGCCGCCTGTTCGACCCCATCAACTACCCTGACGGGTTCCAATTCCCATCTCAGTTCCGAGAAGTTGGTTCCGCCTACCAGCAACCCTATCGGTGGCATGATGATGTCTGCCACCACTGAAGATATTATTTTCCCGAAGGCACTGCCAATGATCACACCCACGGCCATGTCTACCACGTTTCCACGCATCACAAACGCCTTAAAATCCTGTAAAAAACTACTTTTTGACATTTTTTTTTATTTTAGTTGATAATAATGTATCAAACAAAGGTGGATAACAGAGAAACGTATCTCGGGGTCATCCACCTTCCCTTCATCGTTGTCTGTCGCTATGCTGAGAAATGGCTTTCCACACTATGGCACTGGCCAGAGCTCCTGTCAGTGGAGCGACGATAAATAGCCAAAGCTGTGAGATCGCGCCTCCTCCCTCGAAAAGTGCGGGTCCTATGCTGCGCGCGGGATTTACTGATGTTCCGGTGATGGGAATACATACGATATGCACCAGGACAAGCGTCAGCCCGATGACCAGGCCCGCCAGTTTACCGGCCCCTTTCTTTTTATCCGTGGCTCCCAGCGCCACAAGAACGAAAATAAACGTAAAGACGGCCTCAGCGATAAAGGCCTGCAACATTTCCCCCTCAACAAAGCCGTTGCTCCCTGTCATGGTAGGGCCGGAATGTGGCCCCGTAGATACCAGTATGAAAAGTACGGCTGATCCGAGAATCCCCCCGATTATCTGGAAAATAATGTATAACAGGGCATCCTTGCCCCCCATTCCTCCCGAGCAGTACATGCCCAGTGTGATCGCCGGATTTATATGGCATCCGGATATTCCGCCAATAGCGTATGCCATGGCGACCACCGACAGCCCGAAGGCTATGGCAACTCCCAGGGTACCCACCCCGGTGGTGACCGCACCGGGCATATCCCCGGCAAAAACAGCACTTCCGCATCCCATCAATACAAGGACCATTGTCCCGATCATTTCAGATACATACCTGTTCATAGCATTTCAAATTACGTGTAGAATAAAATAGTTAATACATTCTGTTCAAGTGAATGCATCTTCCCGGTATTTTCCGGACCACATTTAACGGCTACTGGATTCCGTTCCCGCGTTGATCGTACAGATGCTTACCCGGTTCCAGTCGGGCTCCTCGAACATGTTCCCTACTCCCTGGCCCTCGGCTACAATCCGTTCTTCTGCAATTCCATACTTGCCCACCAGCATTTTTTTCACGGCCTCCGCTCTTTGTCGGGCGATCCGCTCGTTAACTTCCACGCTTCCCTCAGGAGAGGCATAACCCTTAATGAGCACACTTGCTCCCTTATGGTTCTTTAAATAAGTAGCGATACGTTCGACATTCGGGAGTTGGGAGTTGTCAACTGTCGTCCTGCCCTGGCGGAAAGTTATGACGGATTCCAGCGTCTTTTTAGTGTTGTCAATGGTATCTTTCACAATTTTTGGTTCCTGGTTGCGGCATTTGTCCAGCGCGGCCTCCAGTTCCGTTACCTTTCGCACTGCCTCCTGCAAAGCCTCGGCATCTTTACCGGCCTGTGTATGAAGTTCATTAATTTTTGCGTTCAAGACATCCACCTCCTGCTGGTCGTAAGCTCTCACTTTTGTAAAGTGATGTTTCCCGTTACTGCATCCGAAATGATACTTCAGACCAACGGATATTTCCCATACGGCCCGTCCGGAATGGAAACGTACGGCTTCGGAACCCATAGCATTCATGTCATAGACCAGAGCAGGTTTCAGTGCCAATGTCCATGCCTTGCTCTCTCCCAGGTTGAAATTGAAGTTCAGGCCCAGTTTTGTTGACATGCTGTTCTGATCGGAACCCGTTTCACGGTTCATATAATAATGCAACCATCCGATTCCGCCCACCGCTTCGATTTCAAAAGGTCTGGGAACCCCGGTATAGGTCCCAAGGAGATTGTTCAGGTTCACCAACCCCAACAGGCTGACATTGGAGCGGTCGAAAATGGTCCTGCTTTGTGAGGTGTTAAAGCTTCCGACCGCCTCCAGACCGAAACCGAAAACCGGAGTCAATTGTTTATTCAGTCCTATCCCCGTGATCGGGCGCATGTTTCCAAAGAAAGAATGATGTGTTAACGGGGTTGTTCCTCCCGCACTGATCCCGATGGACCAGTTGTCCAGAAACTTGTTACCCTCTACTGCGGTCTGGGCATTTGTGTGATACATAAAAACACCAGACAAAAACAAACTGATAAAAATTTTCTTCATTATTTTAAAGTTTTATATTAATTTTCTTTGCAAAGAACGTTATTTTGAAAAAGAAATATATTTTCATTTTAGCTCTTTTATTTATCATTTAAGCTCTCAGAACAATCTTATAGATTAAAGATGTACATAATTGTATAAACGATAATCCACAGTTTATGAAATGAATTAAAACACCTCCAAGTAATAACAGGAAAAAACAAAATGACTGTTATTAACAGCAAGTCTGTAATCGAAAGTTTATATTTGATTTCTCACAACAACTGTTTCTGCATCCATTCGGCTGGAGCCTCTCCAAACTCCGCGGAAAACTGTCTTTTGAAGGCGGAAAGGGAGATATCACAGGCCGATGCAAGTTCTTTCACGGTCCTGCAACTTTTGTAATTGTTCAAGACCTTGTTTTTGAAGTCTTGCGAACGACCTATAATCATATAGAAGAAATTCGCAAGTTCCTGCCTGGACTGGAATAGTAAAAGCGAATGTTCCAGAAAAGTTCCTTGGATTTTATTTCGTGAAAATGGATGCGGTCCGCTCCACCTTTCAAGTAACATTCAAGAAGTTCAAAGAATCTACATAACTGATCCCTAATTTCAAGAGATTCCATACGATATTCGATAATATCCCTCAAATAGGACAATTCTGAAAAGGAGATTCTCTGGTAGGGGCAAACATCATTTTTGAAAGGGCAACCACAACCTTGCATTTCTCCAACAAACAAGTGCTAAACAGACTCTCACGGCAAACAAGGACCATTTTCCCCCGCTGAAATAGTAAATTGGAATTCGTTATACGAGAGACGAGGACCCTCCTTCAAAACAAACAGTATGCAGTTATTCTGCAACTCTTCCTCATGCTCCAGTCCCTTATTAAATGTATAGTACCAGTATTCTTCTTGCGCATATCTTTCATAATTGTAACAGGACGTGTGTTCGTTCAAACAAAAAAGTTTCATAACTATTCTCTTTTTATTGATTCAATAGCATATTAATTAACAAGTAGTTACGCCACAATAACATTTACATTTTTAAGTCGTATAATAATTCATACGTTTCTAACATTCTCTAACAGCATCCCATTTTATAGCAAATGCATAAAGAGAAAAACGAAAAATCATAATATTATAAATAATTCATCAAAAACAGCAATTTCATGCTATTTATCCGCCTCAAGACAACAAAGACATCTACATTCGAAAAGATTCAATCGACAATGAGAAAATTTCACTTCATTCCTCCAACCAGTCGTCTGAGAGTCCGAAACTCCTGTCACGAAACAATTCAGCCAGACCTGAGATTTGTTTGAAACGGAGTAACTCGTTCTTGTCCATGCCTATGTTGCGCATGATCCAGCTGTCGGACATACCCGATTTTGACAGTTCCGCCACAATACCTGTCATAAGTTCCAGCGAGTGCATTCCCCTGGCCCTGTTATGACGGATAGTCGAGGCCATCCTGTTCGAGATGTCTTTGTTTATGACCGTTACAGGCAGCAATCCGTTCTCGCGCTTGTAAATCCTGACGGATGTTTTCATAACCAGATAGCGGTGGTAACCGTCAACCAGCTCGTAGATATCCTCTTCTTCCCGGTAATAACACACGAGGGGCATCGTGTAACCGTCTTCCCAGATGGACAGTTCCAACAGCTTCATCTCCGGGGGAGCAACGACATTCGGGTTATAGCTGTTGGCCACGATTTTCTCGACTGGCACGGCCTTGACGTTATACGCCGGACTTTTAAAACTTGACATGACAATCACAATTTATATCTTTTCAAAACTCTCTCTTTCATCTCCCTCTCCCGTTTGGTCTGCGTGAAACCCATATACTTGCAGGTATGATCGTTTTTCAGGATGCAGACGCACATTCGTTTGTAAGTGGGTATTTCACGAAATTCAGGGATATCTATCTCGTCTATATACTCCATGCGGACGGGCCTCTTGTCAGTCCGGTATGTCGTGCATTCTTCCACCGTGAACGGTACACCGGCCGCACGCAGCTTCCCGATCGTTTCCTCTCCCAGGCAGCCTCCTTTTTCTCTCCAGAATTTCTGGCTCACCCTCAGTTTCTCCAGGTAGTTCTCCCTTGTCGCCCGGGGAAGCGTGTCAAGGAGGAAGTACATGTACTCTTTCCACGTGAACCCGTCCGGACAACTGATGGAGCGCCAGCCCATCGCAACCGTGTTCCCGTACATTCCGGCGAAACTGACGCCGTTGACCCGGCTGACCATGCGTCCCCAGGTATCCGGATCAATAACTTTATAAAGATGCAGGGTCGAAACGGCCTGTGAGATAAACGGGCTGGCCACCCTCTGGCGGGACAAGGGAATCCCGGCCTGGTAATACAAGTCATACAAACGGTTATAATCCCAACCATACCGGGCATACCCCGTCCACACGTCCGTTGTCTTCCAGTCGTATATCGGGTAGGCGTTATAAGTGTAATATCCTACACGGTGAGTCCACTTGTAGTTGGCCAGCTTACGGTAATTCTTGTCGGAATGAATCGCCCGCCACCGGTTGAAGCTCTCCTGCGTGCGGATCCCCACGAGGCAGCAAACACGCTTGCATCCCTTCTTACGACGTATCCAGGAAGGGAAAAGAGACTGGAAGTCGTAATCCCACAGGCTGTCGTTCCAGAAATCAAAATCTTTCACGGTAAGAGCGGTGCCCGGCATCTGGCGAACCCAGATATTCTGGTACCCCTCTTGCCAGGGACGCCAGTACTGCTGGTACATGGAAGTACATGTGGGTACCTTGAAGGGGACACAACAGTGGAACACTTCAAGGATATCCCGGTTGTTGGAAAACATCCTTTCCACGTACTCCGTGCTCTGGCGGTACTGCACCTCGTAATCCATGTGGAACACACCCAGTTTTCTACCGGGTGCATGCATGCGGATATAATCCATGCACAAATGGAGAAGGATACCGCTATCCTTGCCACCGGAAAAAGAGACATACACGTAATCAAAATAGTCAAAGATGATCTTCAATCTCCGGTTGGCGGCCTCGTGGACATCCATCCGGCGCATCATGCCCCACCTCCTTCATGATAACGCATCTTGACATACTTCTTCCACTCGACACAGGGGATAAAATTCTTCATTGAAAAGTCTTCCACGTGACGTTCGTGTACAACGGCCACAAGGGAACCATCAGAAGAAAAATCATGGATAATACGGTCCAATAACACCTCTATTACAGAGGAGTTATCCCCGCTAATATAGTAGTTATCTATGCAATTGTTTGTCAAGGTCATTTTCACGGGCATGAATCCCAACACCCTTTGCTCATCCATGGCAATGTACCAGACATGGTTACGCGTCGTTTTGAAAGGGTAATTATTATTTTGCCGCAATACGGCCGGGTTCATTACCAAAGGGGCGACAAGGTCAAAAAGCCGACCGTCCAATCCTTGTAACTTCAGAATGTTCATGATTCCAATCCGTTATTACTAAAAATCGAATGTGTACCTATTATGCGTTTGTCCATGATTTCCGACATTATCATGCCGCAAGCACGTTACAAATGACTATCCGCAAACATGGATATCAATGGGGACGGGAATGATACCTCCTGAGTTTCCAAAAGGGAGAAAAACATAAGAATGAACAATAATGCCACGGGAACGATCTCCACACCCCATTCCCCTATCAGCTCAAAAGTCACGTGCAGGTCACATACCCTTCTTTCCGAAAACATATGACCGGAAAGGCAGGAGCAGAGAACACGGAAAAAACAATTCAAAATTTAGTACATGATATTAAAAAATTATACATTGAAAATCAGAGGAGCTACCCGCCAATCAACTGGTGATTGGCGGGTGCCCTCTGGCTTAAAATAAAAAATCACTTTACCAGATTCGGGTTTTTCTGGGAATCCATATCAGGATATGGAAGATACATCAGATTGTCACTCCATGTCCTGTTCGTATATTCTACAGACTCCTTTACCAGGATCCCGTCGGCGACTTCAACAGCCGTGTTCTCCGCTCTTTCCTTAAAGGTGTCTTTCAGTCTGTTCATACGGAACTGGTCCGCACGGCGTGTGACAAGGGCCACCCAGTAGCCTGCCACCTCCCAACCATGCTCCTTATAAGCCGCTTCGGCAAGGTCATCTGCAGAAAGTCCGGTGAGCGGTTCCAGTCCGGCACGCTCGCGGACATCATTCAGACACTTGAATGCCAACTCGTCCGTCTGCCCCGTCCTGGCCTTGGCTTCCGCATACCACAACAAAACCTCCGAATAACGAATGATTCTATGCCGATGGTCATTACACATGTTCTGACTGGCCGGTTTTGTATAATCATACGGGGCACTGGTATTCACTTTTGACGCAGGATCCCAGTTGACGGAGAATATACTGAACATGGGGTGATGTTCCGGAACGACAGGGGTACCGTCCTCCTTCAACTCCCACCAGTCAACCAACGTTCCGTCTTTCAGACGAATCTTGGGATCATAAGTCGCATCTTTTCTCGGACCGTCAGGAAACTCCTTCCAGAAACGAATTTCACCCCAGGCGTCTCCCCAACCGCCCAGCGATTCAAACTGGTTACATGAAGTAAGCTCCGAATCCTGTGCCCAATCCACGAACGGTGAATAGTTTATGCCGAGCACCGTCTCATTATTATAGTTATTGCTCATAGCATACACATCTTTGTACTCCTTATCGAGCTTATACTCGTATTCACCTCTGTTCACCCCGTCAATAACCTCCTTCGCCTTTTCAGCAGCCTTTGCGTAATATTCCGTTTTGTTCATCGGCCAGCCGGCCATAGCCATATACACTGCTGCCAAAGTAGATTTGGCTGCCTGCCGGGTTACATACACATTCACTCCGTTCAGAAAGCGGGGGCTGCCACTGTAACCCGTAGGCAATACGGCCTCAGCTTCGGTCAGGTCCTGCACAATATGACCATACACTTCTTCCACTGGGGATAGAGGTTTGGTATAATCATCGTTGACATTGTCCAGATTCATCGGCAGCGGTCCCCAAAGTCGCACCAGAGTAAAATAAGCGTATGCCCTCCAGAATTTAGCCTGCCCGAGGGCGATATTTATCTCATCTTGAGTGGTAGGTGTTTTAGAGGCCCCCTGTATGATCAAATTGGCAGCCTTTACAATGGCATAATGCATGTTCCACGCATCTTTGACACCCTTGTTGTTGTTTGCTGCGGCAAACTTGTCCATTTCCGCGGCAGGCTGTTTGTTGCTCCCCGGATTAGTCGTTATATCATCCCCCTGCCACTGGGGCAGCTGCATGTTCGTATATACCTGTGAAAGATTGACTTTCTGGTAAAGGGCATATATGCTCATGTTCAATTCATCCTGGGTAGAGAAGAAGTTTTCCGGAGTGAGTTTTCCCCTGGGATCTTCCGTTAAGAAATCACTGCACGACATCAGTGAAAATGACAGGGCAACCATAGTGCCTGCTATTATTTTTATTTTCATAAGTTCTTCTATTTTAGATTTAAAAATTCATCCGGAGACCGAATGTGAATGTTCTTGGGGAAGGATAGGCTCCCATGTCAATACCCGCGTCAACGTCAACGCTGCTGTTCGAGAAGGTAGTACCGGCCGGATCCATCCCCTTGTACCCGGTTATTGTAAAAAGGTTCTGACAGCTGAAAGTAAGCCGCAAATCAGCGAATCCCGTTGTCTTTTTGGGGAAAGTGTATGAAAGACTGATATTCTCCAAACGAAAGAAGTCCGCGTTCTCCAGCCATTTGGTTGAAACCGGCTGCAGATTATTTCCACCTTCAGTCAGGCTCGGGTATGTTGCCGAAGAGCCAATCTTGTCGAATCCCTTCAGATAGGCGTCTGCCAGAGTTACAAAGCGGGAATTCCCTTCGGCCGAAGCCATCGTATATCTTACAAGATTCAAACGCTTGGCTCCGAAAGATCCGTTGAAGAACAGGTTCAGATCCCAGTTTTTATAAGACAGAGAGTTATTCCATCCCAGGGTGAAATCGGGATTGGCCTTGCCGATGACCTTGCGGTCGCCACCGTCTATCATCTGATTTCCATCTACATCCGTGTAAGTGTCATGTCCCTTTTCATCCAAGCCGGTCCATTCATATCCCCAAAAAGTACCGATGGCCTCACCCGGCTTGATAATGGTGGCATAATCAACCATACCGGCAGCCGGACTGGAGCCGTTGATAAAATCATTCTCACCACCGGAAAGGCGTTCCACGCGGTTCTTCAAATAAGTACCGTTCAAGGTGGAGGTCCATTGGAACCGGTCATTCTGCATAATCCGGGCGGTCACGCTCAAATCAATACCACGATTACTGATTTCGCCGTCATTCACCCAAAAAGAGTTACCGCCGACATATCCGGGGATACTTCTTTTAAGCAACGCATCTGTAGTACGCTTATAGAAATAGTCCACACTGAAATTCAGCCGCCTGTCGAACAGGGAGAACTCCAGGCCCAGGTCGAACTGCTTGGTCTTCTCCCACGTAAGCTCGGGAGTCGCTATGTCATTTGCCCAATAACCGGTAAAATTACTGTTGGTTCCAAAATTGTATGCAGTAGCACTCATAAGGCCCATGGTCGCGTAAGGACTGATGGCCTGGCTACCCACAATACCATAACTGGCGCGAAGTTTAATGTCCTGAACCGAGGAAACATCCTTCATGAAATCCTCATTGCTCAACGTCCAAGCTGCGGCAATAGAAGGAAAGTACCCCCATTTCTTTTTGGCAAAGCGAGAAGAACCGTCGGCACGAAATGTTCCGGTAAGCATATAACGATCCTTATAATTGTACATGACACGGGCCACTCCCGACATCAGCGCCCATTGCTCGTAACCATTGTTTGCATCACGAGAGGAAGCCATACCCACATTCCACCAGCCCACACCCTCGGTCAGCAGGTTGTTACCGGTTATACCCATTGTCCTGGTTTCGGAGGAGGTCGCCTCATATACGGCCGTGGCTGTCAGATGATGGTCGTTCCAGGAACCCGTATATGTCAGGTTGTTGGAACTCTGCAGCATCAGGCGGTAAGTGTCATTGTTGCCCATACCACTCTTGGTCCCCACTCGTTTGGAGCTGAAACTATAACTTTTCCCGTCATAATAGTCCACGCCATTGGTTGTGGTGAATGTCAGCCCCTTCATTATATCAAGGCGCAAATCAACACGTCCGTTGAAAACATTGGTCATTGTCTCTCCCGACTGCAACTTTAGGATACCGACCGGGTTGGAAGCTATGGAATTATAAGTATCGGTGTTATAGTTCCCGTTTTCGGCCATCATCGTCATGGTAGGCGAATAGTTCAAAGCAATCCAGATCGGATTATCCTTACCGGAGGCAAAAGATCCCCCGCGACGCACACCGTGGGAAGCATTGATGTCAGCCGTGATATGCAGCCAGTCGGTAAGCTGTGAGGAAAGATTCGCCTTCGCCTGATAACGCTCGTTCTTCGATTCAATGACCACACCTTCCTGGCTCATGTAGTTGGCGGAAATGTAATATTGGGTCTTCTCGCTACCATTGGAAAGAGCCAACTTGTAATTCTGGGTGATCCCCGTACGGAAAATCTCATCCTGCCAGTCGATGCCCCCCGTTCCGTTCTGATAGGATTGCATCTCTTCGTTTGAGAAATCAATACCTTTGACCTCCTTGAGCGCCAGAGCGTAATCGTATGCTCCAAGGATATCGTATCTCTTATATACATTGGAAACTCCCACTGATGCGTCGAACATAATTTCACGCACACCGGCCTTACCACTCTTGGTAGTGATCAGAACGACCCCGTTCGAACCCCTGGAACCGTATATGGCAGTGGACGATGCATCTTTGAGAACCTGCATCGAACGGATGTCCTCGGGATTGATACCGTCCAAACCGCTTTCGCGGACGATTCCGTCAACCACATACAAAGGGTCGTTGCTTTTGCTGATGGAGTTAGCACCGCGGATACGGATTTTCACGCTTCCCCCGGGGACGCCGCTGTTCTCAACATGAACGCCACTGACACGCCCCTGAAGAGCGTCTGCAACCTGGGTTATAGGCTGGTCCTTGAAATTTTTGTTGTCCAGCACGGCTACGGAACCGGCCATATCCGCTTTTCTTACAGCACCATAGCCAATAACAACCACCTCGTCAAGCACTTCGGCATCTTCCTTCAAAACGATGTTTAACGGGCCACCTGTCCAGGCTATTTCCTGGCTCTGATAGCCGACATAAGAAACAACAATTATATCCCCTTTTTTTACGTTCCTAAGGGAAAAATCACCGTCAAGTCCCGTAATGCTGCCGTTTGTCGTCCCTTTGACAAGTACGGATGCGCCGATAATGCTTTCGCCATTGGCATCTTTGACAACTCCTTGACAGATATCACTCTGTTCGATAATTTGTCCCCTCAGGGAAGGGTAGTCAGGGAACGCATAAACCTGCATCCCAGACAATAGCGAGAGCGACAGAATAGCTCCCGCTTGTTTTAAAATGTTATTCATAGATTGTTTATTAAAAGATAAAAAACTATTTCAGCGTTATACTTTATCAAAAAACTAAAATCCCCCCCTATTCGTATTTCTTTGATTGAACACACTAAAAACATCAAAATAAATTAATACAATTGGAAGAATCCACCAGCAGATTTTTCCAATCATCCATTTTCAACCTAGACACAAACAGCACAAATATCAGTGCTTATAAATACAACCATTATACCGATAATGCTATTTTAAATTCATTAACACGGGTTTTCGGACCGTATTGACGTTCTGTTGGGGAACCTCATTCAACTGTTCAAAAATTACAATCTTATTTTCACCTTTTCTTAACCATACACCCGGAATGTAAAGGGTCTGTTGTGGTCCCACTTTCCAATAACGGCCGATGTGTTTACCATTTATAAAAATAACCCCTTTTCCCCATGCACGCATATCGATAAAGGTATCTCCCGGTTGATCCAATGTGAATTCTCCCTCATAAATAACCGGGCGATCCTTGAATTGAACAGCCTGCAAAGGTGTGTTCCTGCAGACATTATCGCCAAATTCAGTCAATACAGGACATTTATCCATTGGTAACCGATACATATTCCAGCCACCCGTAATTTCTTTACCGGCAACAGTGACAGGACTGATAATCCCCTTTGTGTTATATACAATCTCACTTCCATAGTTGATACGTCCCATATTCTCCACCAAAATCTGTAAAGTGGCATTGAACGGGATATCTATCTCCATAGAATATGTTCTGGTATTGCGATTTAAAACACCTATTTTCTCACCATCTACATAAACCACGGCATAATCACGTAATCCTGGGATTTCAAGGATTCCACTGATAGGTTGATTGAAATGACGGGTGTACAAAACGTAACCATACCCCTGATTAAGTTGCTCGAACGTCAGAGGAGTAGAGGCGTTCACTGGTTGTATACTTTGTGCAAGAAGCAGGGCATCAACTACCCTCTCCAGTTTTATAGAAGAGATTTCTATAACCGGTATAGGGGCAGGAGGAGCAGGTATGGGATATTTCACATATTTCTGGATGACAGAACGTATAGAATCATATTTTGGAGTGATCCAACCGGCCTCGCTGATAGGAGCATCATAGTCATAACTGGTCAAATCAGGCTGTATATCCCTTTTCTTGTCATAATTGGCACCGCTGGTAAAACCAAAGTTCGTTCCTCCATGCACCATATAAAAATTAAATGAAACATCATTTTGCAGATAAGCCTCAGTCTGGCGGGCGATTTCCGAGGCAGAGACCTGAGGAAACGGTTCTCCCCAATGCGACAGCCAGCCCGGATAAAACTCTGCAACCATATACGGTCCTTTGCCACCATGATACTGGTTCACCACCTTTTTAAGATTAGCGATATCACTCTCCCCATTGGCCGTAGGTAGGGCACCTGCCACACACCCGCCCTCAAACAACCAACTTCCATCGGAGGTGAACAACGGAACGGTAAATCCGGCATCAGCCAGCTGCCCTTTGATCTTTGCATTATAGGAACGGTGCTCTTCAAACGATATATCTTTACGCTGGGAAACGTATGAGCCAAACTCATTTTCACACTGCACCATAATGATAGGACCACCTTTGGTACATTGCAGGGGGCCCACTTCCTGATACAGACGATCAATATATTTTTTCGTATATTTCAGAAACTCCGTATTATCCCTCCTTATTTCCATACCTGGTATATTCTGCAGCCACCAAGGATACCCGCCGAATTCCCACTCGGCACAAACATAAGGTCCGGGACGAAGGATGACCATCATCCCTTCTTCCCCGGCAATCCTTATATATTCTGCCAGATTCTTATCTCCGGAAAAATCCCATTTTCCAGGTTCAACCTCATGAAGATTCCAAAAAACATACGTTGCCACGGTATTAAGTCCCATTCCTTTCATCATCTGCAAGCGGTGGCGCCAATATTGGTGTGGTATACGGGCATAATGCATCTCTCCAGAAAGAATAGGGGTTGTCTCCCCATACCGATAAAAATGTCCATCCCTGATCTCAAAAGGAATTTTTTCCTGAGACATGGAATTCATTGAGCAAAGTAACAATAGTAGAAGGCAAAAAATCTTCATATGAAATCTTATAGAATTAAATTATACACATATTATTTATACTTTTACTTTTCAGTCCTACGTAACAAATGATATTTATTTATCGCCCGTATCAGACTCATTCCCATTTTTTCACTTTTATATTTTCGTACTCCTTCACATCCTTGGAATATTATGGCTAGACATTAGCGTACCTATAAAGTTCCTCCCCCTTATCTGTTATGACGAAAAACTCATCATAACTACCTGACAGTAAAACACTATCCGATTTGCAGTGGTCAAACGCATTAAAAATAGCATATTTCCTTAGCGCACTATCCCATACGAACCAAGATGATATCTTAAGAAACAAAAATATAAGATAATATATTATTTATTTTTTTGCAAAATTAAATTAGAACACACAAAGAAAGATCAAAAATCATGTAAAATAACTCATGTATTGTCCAATGTTACTATCTTTTTTACTAATAGACATATGTTTAGCAACATTTTATACACATATATTGTTTATTGATAAAAATATCCCTACGCTAGGAAACGTATGAGCCAAACTCATTTTCACACTGTACCATAATGATAGGGCCACCCTTGATATATTACAAGAGAGTAGTTCCTGAAACAGACAATCAATATATTTTTTCGTATATTTCAGAAACTCCGTATTATCCCTTTTTATTTCCATACCTGGTATATTCTGCAGCCACCAAGGATACCCGCCGAATTCCCACTCGGCACAAACATAAGGTCCGGGACGAAGGATAACCATCATCACTTCCTCCCCGACAATCCTTATATATTCCGCCAGATTCTCATCTTCGGAAAAATTGGTTCAACCTCGTGGAGATTCCCAAAAACATACGTTGCCACGGTATTAGGCCCATTACTTTCATCATCTGCAAGCGGTGGCGCCAATATTAGTGTGGTATACGGACATAATGCATCTCTCTAGAAAGAATAGGGGTTTCTCCCCATACCGATAAAAATGTCCATCCCTGATCTCGAAAGGAATTTTTTCCTGAGACATGGAATTCATTGAGCAAACAATAGCAGAAGGCAAAAAATCTTCATATGAAATCTTATAGAATTAAATTATACACATATATTGTTTACACTTATTACCTTTCAGTTTTAATACAGCCCGTAACAAATAATATCTATTTATCGCCCGTATTGGAGTGATTTTCATTGTTTAACAACACAACACGCACCCAGTCAACCCACATCTCTCCCGGCAAATCTTCATCAAAAATTTCTCCCGGCCATGTCATCCTAGCATTCAATTTGCCTCCCAACGAGAAGTTCAGAATTATATTGAAGGGATATTCACAAAACGGATACTGTAATTTCCCCTCATCCAAGTATTGATTCCTGTATTTCCAGGTCTCTTTGCCGTCTACATAGAATATAAGTTCCTTTTCAGTACGCTCCACTGCATATACATGATCCTTAGTCACATCAAAGTTTTTATCAGGATTCTTGTTAGTTACGCCCGCAGAACCGTTTGCTCCGTTTATATAATAAGTATGTACTGTCTGATAGATCTGCAAGGGGGTACCTTGAACCCATTCCATGAGATCTATTTCTCCCCCTCTGGGCCATTCCGGTGCTCCTATGGGCATTTGCCAGATAGCAGGAAAACCTCCACGAACCAATTTGGTTAATCTGGCTTTAACTTCCAAACGTGTACCACAGGGAAAACCGATTTTGGAGAATACCCCGCCATTTTTATAAGTCCCATTATCCTTACAGGCCCTCAACTTCAAATAACCATCCTCCACTTTTACGTTTTCATAACCATTCACATCCCTAAACCACTGTGACCAGGCATTGTTAGCATACGTACAAAGTTTCCAGACTGCTGTATCGGGCACGACGGAGCTACCGTCAAAACTGTCAACAAATAAAACACTATCCGGTTTAATCCGATCCTCTGTCCCTACTCTTTCTTCTCTGGCAGATGCATGGATAATCCCCCCGCCTGCAATAAACAGAAAACAATATAAAATTCGTTTCATATGATTATATTTTTAAAAAGATTATAAGCTCTACTTTTTTCTCCAAAGCATGTCACTTGTTATTTTTCGGAATTTTTTCTCATCAGACTTTCGCAGCATGACAACTCCGTTATTCCAGTTCGAAGGCCATCCTCCGATGATGTGCCCCAAGAAAACGAGTTTCAACTCATGCATCCCCTTCTCCAAAGCAATGGAGCGGTCATTTCGGGAATGACGTTTCACCTCTCCACCATTGTTTACAAGTAATTTTCCGCCGACCCAAACCTCTTCCAGATCAGAGGAGAAAAAGTAAACACCATTTTCAGGAATATCAATAAATCCAGTGGCCACAGCAGCATATTGTCTTACGTCTCGCATAGAATTCGTAGAAGGCACGAATGACGTTAATTCCCCCGTTTCTCTGATATCCGTACTGACATCCACACTCTTGCCCGTTTTCATAAACTCCTGCATATTAAGAAACATACCGTATGTCACTTCCATATTTAACCCATGAAAACTCCCTTCTACATCCACAGCAGGCAAAAGTACCTGCTTCTCTATCTGGATTGTACGCACTTTGCTCAGTTTTCCAGAGGATAGCAACGAAGCGATCTTAAGGATACCGTTCTGATAAAAAGAAAGAGGAGAAGTATAAATTTCCGAGGATACTCCAGGTTCAGTACCGTCAAGCGTATAAACTAAGCTAATAGGACGACTCGTGGTAAATTCCAGAGACACACTGTCTGTAAAAGCGATATGGTCACAAGAACCGCCCGGCTGCTCCGGCAATGGAATGTGGTAATTGACGCCATGTCCGTCCAGACGGACATACGCGTTGTTGATACGCCGTTCAAAATCCACGTAATTCTTGCGTTTGGCATCAGTCCAGGCGACTTCCGCCAAAGCCAAGGAACGGGGATACATGTGATACTCACGGATATCATTATTATAAAAATATTCACTCCAATTATTAGCCTGAACCCCTATTATATGATGGTCCTTCCCAATAAGCACCAATGTGTCGGGTACGGGATTGTAATTATACACTTTTTCCAAAGTCGAACAACCGCCGATAGCTACAGGCTCAATCTTGCTGTCCCCCTGATAATAATCCAGATAGAGCCCGTTCGGACCGGGAGACATTATCGCATCATGTCCCGATAAAGCGGCCGATATACCGCCGGCATCACCCCGCCATGACATAATGGTCGCCGTGGAGTCAGGCTTGCCTTCCAGAATCTCATCCCAACCGATTATTTTTTTATCATATCGGGCTAAATATTTCCCTATGCGCTCCACAACGTAAGTATGCAGCAACTGCTCTGAAGTATGCTTGCCATCAGGCTTTATTCCCTCCTCTAGAATACGCTTCTGACAAAGGGGACAGGACTTCCAACTCTCTTTGGGGCATTCATCACCGCCAATATGGAAATAGGTGCCCGGAAAAAGGGCAACCATCTCATCAATGACATTTTCCAGGAATGTAAAAACACTCTCCTTACCCGGACACATTACGATATCCTCCACTCCCCAAATATTCCGAGGGGTAACGGGGTCTCCCTTACAGGACAGCCCGGGATAGGCGGATATAGCCGCAAGTTCATGTCCCGGAATTTCTAATTCCGGAATAATGGTGATAAAACGCTCGGCCGCATACGAGACAATGTCCTTGATCTCTTCCTGAGTATAATAAAAGGGGCCGTATTCCACGCCTTCCCCTTCAATACGCCTGCCGCCGATCTCCGCCAATCCTGGATATTGTTTTATTTCAATACGCCATCCCTGGTCGTCCGTCAGATGCCAGTGAATCGTATTTATTTTGAACATGGATAAAACATCTATCTGCTTCTTCACTTCTTCAACCGTCATAAAATGGCGGCAAGGATCCATATGTATTCCGCGGTATGCAAAACGTGGCGAGTCGATAATATTGGCGGCAGGAGCCTCCCAGTCAACATCCCGCACGATCCCGGCACTTTCTATTTCTGCCGGAAGCAACTGCAGAAAACTCTGCATCCCGTAAAATAATCCCCGGGGAGAACACGCTGTTACCTGCACACGGGATGATTCCACATCCAATGCATAGCCTTCCGGAGAGAACGTTGCACAAGAATCCAGTACTAGGGTAATTTCTCCTTTATCCTCCACCTTGACATCGTACCCGGTTGCCAGACTGATTTTAGCGGCAAAATACGTTGCAATCTTTTTTGCCTCAGGGGTAATGGCTCCTATAGAAACACCATCGGACAATTTGAAACTTCCCTCACGCTTTTCTAAAGAGCGGGGCGTGGGAATGATATTAATGCCGGCATTATATGATTTCGCAACATGTCCGCCCTCTCTACACGAGAGTGACGAAATCAAGAATATGCCTGCGCATAAAAACAAGATACTTTTTTTTATATTCATCAAGATACAATTATTGCATTAAACTTTTTCTCTTTGAAGGACAAGAACACATTATGGGAGAGTGGAGAAATATTATTATCCGTCTTTCCCAAGAATACCGAAGAGGACTTGTCGACACAACAATGCCGACAAATCCTTTCAATAGAGATCACCCCTAAAACAAACTTTTACGTCAAAAAATAAAAAATATAAATTACCTATCATATCACATCATAGAATATATCTTGTCAACCTCTACCAGCGTTCTTTACAAAATCTATTTCCACTGATATACCCGCACATAATCAACTTGCATGGTAAAAGGTAAATGTTTCTCATTTATAGGACCAGCCATCCCCTTTCCACCTGCAACATTCAATATCAAGAAGAAAGGAATATCAAAGGGCCATTGTACTGCGCCCAAACCTTTGTTATAATAGGTTGCGCAAACTTCTCCATTTACCATAAAATCAATTTTCTTATCGTTCCATTCTATTCCCCATATATTCCATTCACCCCGCTTGAATTTAGACCCTGAATGACCAAAAGGATATGTCTTTTGCTCCGTACCAGTAGTATGTACCGTTTGTACAGCAACATCTAAATCTTTTATATGCTCCATTATATCTATTTCACCACTTGCAGGCCATCCCCCATATTTTGAGCTGGCGGGCATCATCCATATAGCCGGCCATGAACCGTCCCCTGATGAAAACTTGGCCTTGACCTCTACCTTACCATAAGTAAAATCAAATTTTCCCCCATCAGTGCGTATACTTCCGGATTTATATCCGCGGGGATCTGTTTCATCCTTCATAAACTTGAGATTCAACATGCCATCTTCACACCAAACAACGGATGTATCATTCGGCTTATAATAATAGGCATGAGCAACATCTCCCCTGGGAGTATAATTCCACTTCTTGGAGTCAACGGCCCCATCGATATTAAATTCATCTGCAAAAATTAAAACCCACGAATTATCATCCTCATTATCAATGGTATCCCTAGCCTGTTGGTTTTGATTGTTAACAAAAGAGGTAGAGGTTTCATCTGAACATCCGACAAATAAACTACAAAAAAACAATAAAGTAAAATATTTCATTTTCATACAATCTCTATTTATATAATTAAATACACGGAAAAGTACATCCGGTTGGAATAAGACATACCTTCCCCTCCAACCGGATACCCTCATTTATTCTTCTTGCTTTTCGTAACCGGGGGTCTGTTCCAAGGCCGAATCATTATTAAGTATCTCATTATCCAACGGCCACAAAACTTTATATGCCTCAGTTTCTTGATTAAGCACCGCTCGTTTACCTTCAATATCCCCTTCTTTGCAGAACACTAATGGAATTCCGTCCTTTGCATTTTTCATACGGCACAAATCCCACCAACGCTGTCCTTCCTGTACAAACTCCTTATCCTTTTCATGTAAAATAGCTAATTCATTAGTTAGAAAATCAGATGCCTTATATATATGTGAACCTATCTCAGACTTATACGCCCTATTTCTGACTAAATTTATATATCTCTCAACATTTACATTATCACTCTCCATATTAGCAATCTCGGCTAATGCCAGATATACCCAGGATAAACGATAAAGAATAAAATCACCATCATAAACTCTGTTCCCCTGAGCATTGAGAGAACCCAAATTCTTACATACATGGGTACCATATATGTATAATTCTTCACTTTCCTTTTTCCGATATGAAGGCATAAATGTAGCTTCACGACGAGAATCACTATCCTCAAACTTCTCATAAAGGGCGAACTTATACTCATACTGCTGCTGCCCGTTATTCTGTATATCAAGCGCATCATTCCAAACACTTCCATCCGCCCTGTAACTATCTTTATTGGTCGTCCCGGAAACAAGGGAATAAGTATATGCGCGAGGAAGTGAATTTTCAGCTTCACCCTCCATATAGGAAACGGCCAATATCACTTCACTATTACCTTCGTTATCGGTGCTGAATATACGCTTAAAATCCTGTTGCAACTGGAGTCCATAATTACCCTCTACATTTTTTAAGAAATGCTTGGCCTTTGACAAATCTGATATATCGGCCTTGTTATCACCAATGGTCACTTTAGAATTCCATAAATAGACCTCGCCGGCCAGACATTCCGTAGCGGCCTTTGACCAGCATACCTTATTGCCGTGTCCATATGGGTCGAAACCTGATTGTTCTCCAAAATACTGAAGTGAAGTGTCCAGATCCTTTTTAATCTGTGCCATGACTTCACTGGGTTTAGCCCTCCCCAAAGAAAGTTTGAGCGGGTCAAGCTCTCCTTCGACAACTTCCACACCCAAACGAATGGGCACCCCACCATAGACCCTATAAAGATCAAAATAGTAAAAGGCGCGAAGACCATATGCCTGTCCCAAATAATAATTCTTTTTATTCTCCGGCATAAAAGCGGCATCTGTTACATGGGCAATAAAAAGATTGATATTAGTTATACAACCATAAATATCTCCAAATTTACTAACTCCAGGAGTCTCTCTGGATAAATTCTGTAAAATAATTGCACCATTGGAAATAGTCAGTCCATCTGCACTTACAGCATCCTTGTAATGCCCTCCCCTCAATTCTCCAAAAGTGATGACGTGCTGCCCAGCCTTAGCTCTTAAGGCGTCATGAAGCCCATCCACATATGCGCTGACCTGGGCCTCCGTCTTCCAGAAATTGCCGCTTCCATAATTGTCTATCGGGGCGAGATCGAGCAGGTTCCCGCATGAAGTTGTAACAATAGCAGCTACACACAACACCATATGATTTATAAATTTTATCTTTCTCATCTTATTCCAATTTTTTAAAATGTAACATTAACGCCAAAAATGACGGTCCGTGGCAAGGGGTATCCCGAGGAGATTTCCGGACTCACTGTCCTAGCAGATGTCAAATAACCCAAATTTTGTCCTGTAATTGAGAATTGTAACTTCTGCATATACAGTTTTTTAGACAATTCTTGAGGAAGAGTATATGACAGAGACAACTCCCTGACACCTAAATAGTTGCCCTTGGATGCAAACAAGGTAGAGGTGCGGTTGTAGTTGGCGGTTCCTAGCTGATCACCATATACATAACGGGGATATTTTGCATTTGGATTGCTTTCACTCCAGGTGTTGAAGACATCCTTTGTCGTATTGTAAGTCCCCTGCATACATCCTAAAAACCATGGGGTTTGATTATCGTAAACCCAATAATCAAGCGCGAAATCAAAACGGGCATACAGGCTAAGTCCCTTCCAAGACATTGTGGTATTAAAACCACCAAACCAGCGAGGAGTGGTGTTTCCTATTACCACCTGATCATACTGGTCAATCATGCCATCTCCATTCACATCCTTCCATTTCATATCTCCCGGCTTAATCTCTACACCTTTTGCCTGCTCGGCAGCAGAAAGTCTCTTCCAGGCATCAGGACCATACTGATATTTACCTTGAGCATTACCAGACTTTACAACCAAATCTCCGGGAATGTCATCCATACTTTGGTAAATACCTTCTGCCTGATAACCGACAAGCACGCCATATTCCATTCCTTCCTGAAAACCTCCGACCCACACCTTCTCATCTTCCAATACACCTGTTTCCGGATTTGCAATCTTCCGTCCTGTGTACACCTGCTGTCCTTCCTGTCTGTTGCGCGGCTCTTTGTTATAGGGCAGGGCTATGATCTTATTCTTGTTATAAGTTATATTAAGGGAAGCGTCCCAAGTAAAATCCCTGATTTCCATAATTTTACCGGAAAGTTGTAGCTCAATTCCACGATTACGCAGTTTCCCGTTATTGTTCCTTATAGAAGAGAATCCCGTGGTTGAGGGAAGTGTGAGGTCCGCATATTTGTCAGAGGTCAGACGGTTGTAATAATCGATATCCAGATTCAACCGTCCATCCAACAGCCCTACATTCAAGCCTATGTCAAAGCTGGCCGTCTTTTCCCAACGAAGGGAAGGATTGGGTAAGTCTCCTATCAGGAAACCGTTATTACCATGATATTTGTTTGAATTATATGAACCTTGAAGGGTATATGGACCGATTCCGCTGGCATTACCGTTCAAACCGTAACTAGCCCTCAGCTTTCCATAATAAAGGAAAGGAAGTGACTCCTTCACAAAATCCTCTTTCGTGAAAACCCAGCCACCGGAAACTCCCGGGAAAAAACCCCACCGGTTCTTACCCAACAAAGAAGAATAACCGTCATAACGGAATACTCCGGAGAATAAATATTTACCCTCATAGTCATAGTTCAAACGACCAAAATAAGACAGGATACGGTAACGGCTATGATTCGAATCTATAGAACGTTTTCCCTCACCCGCATCGGTCAAGCCTAATTTTTTAAAATCATCGGTAGAGGCACCAGAACCGGATGCTGAGAAACCGTTATTATACTGATCATAAAACTCACTACCAAGCATGACATTCAAATTATGTGAAGCGGCAAATGTTGTTGTATAGTCCAAAACGGCATTATAAGTCTGAGAGAACTGGCGGGAATAGCTCGCACTGGTTGAACGGGTTCGATTCCATTGTCCCGGAACCGTCTCATAATCCTTGCGCATATTTTCTTCTACAGTATGAAAATAATACCAGCTGGCAGAGGCCCTCAAAACCAACCCTTTGAATAAATTAGCTTCCACTGACTGCACAAAGGTTAATTTTGTGCGTTCATTATCCTGATCGTAACTTTTTGCAACATAAGTCTGGTTACCGTCCCCGGGACTAGGACCCAATGTAGGATTACCGTCCTCGTCTTCAAAACGGACGGTGGGGGGGAGGCTCATCACGCGACCAAAATAATCCGCCTCCGTCCCCCAATCGTTGTTTAACCATACATAATTAGCACGGCTGAAAGTTGCATTGGAAGTCGTTTTCAACCAATCCGCAATTTTGTATGAACCATTAAATGTGAAATTATAACGTTTATACTCAGTAGTGATAGGAGCTCCTGGGGAATCATTATAGCCCAAACTGGCATAATAAGTACCCCTATCATTACCACCGGACATACTGACTGTATAATCCTGCGTAACTACCGGGTTACGAAGATTATACTCCTCCGGGGTTGTCTCTTTGTATATGATTGTTTTGGAAGGATCCAAGGGGTCCGGCATTTCACGCCATCCCTTATCCAGAAGGTAAGCGTTTGCATCTGTTTTTCCCATAATGTTCCATACCATTTTCGGCCCAATCTGATTTCCCGTACCCAAGGCAGTGGAACCTGTCAAACTCGCCGAAGGTGCCCACGGGGTATTTTTATAGGCGGTACGAAGGGCTATAATATAGTCTTCCGCGCCCAGAAAATCATAGGGATTATTAACGTAACCAAGCCCCACATTGGCCCTAAAGTTTATTTCCCGATGTCCTGCCTTGCCTGACTTTGTCGTAATCAAAATGACACCATTACTTGCACGGGCGCCGTAGATGGCTGTAGCCCCGGCATCCTTCAGCACATCCATAGATGCAATATCCTGAGGATTGATATCATCAAAATTATCACGAAGCTGCCCGTCCACTACCACCAAGGGCCCCCCGGAACCATCGAAATTTGTACCACCACGTAATATAATTTTAGGAGACGAGGTTGGATTCCCCGAGGTGAGAGAAACCTTCAAACCGGGAACAGAGCCTGACAAGGCCTGAGAGGGATTGGTGTATATACCCTTGTCCAACATCTGGGGATTGACTGTCGAAATGGAATTCGTAAGTTTGGCTCGTGATACTTTACCGCCATAACCTGTAACAACAACTTCCTGCAAAAGTTCACTGTCCTCTTTCAATACAATCTTAAAATTTGTTTTTCCCTTCACACTCAAGGTTTGGGAAGAGAAGCCGATGAATGATACCTGAATACTGGCATTCTCAGAAACAGAAAGTGTAAAATTACCATCAACGTCAGAGACCGTACCATTCGTTGTCCCGACTTCCACAATACTGGCACCAATAACGGCCTCTCCCGCAGCATCCGTTATTATGCCCGTAATACTCTTCTTCTGTGCTACAGCTACAATGGAGCACAAAAGGAAAATAAATAAAATAAAATTCTTTTTCATGCAATTTGATGTTTTTCATTAAAAATTAATTTTGTAATAATTATAAAAGGGGGATTCAGATCCCCAAAAGTCACAGTTCATGAAGATACAAACAAACACATATCAATTAAATTTGTAGGTTAATTTATGGATGCAAAGAAAATCTGCATAAAATAAAAAAGAGTCAGAAATCATTTAAAAAAACTCATCTAACATCCAGAACATGAAAATTCCATCAAAAAAAGAACCACAAAACAAAATGAAAGGGCCCAAGCTTACATCTTCAATTCCGCTGTTATTTTTGAAGAGATATACGGCAGATACCAGGAGTTCTCACGCCGGGCTTAAGCTCTCCCCCAATATAGAACAAAATATCTCCAAATACAACCAATGAGGAACCGGCCCGAGCCAGCATCGGAGAAGGGACACCAATCCGTATCCACTCACCCGACCGTACGTTATACGCCAGCAGCTGATCATTAAAACGATACCATTCTATAGGCTGTAGGAGATACTCTGATTCACGAACCATCTGATAACGGGCACTGATGGCATCCTCAAAAATATCCCGATTAACCCCGCCTGCACATATAAGCAGAACATCCCCATAGGAGACCGAGGCACCGCCCGTCAATGTGAGAGGTTCACCTTTTGTGGTGAGAGGTGCCTTAACCACCTGCCATTGTCCAGATTCAGGATGGTAACATAATCCATCTGTTGAAACAGACGCATCCCCTCCGGAGGTAAATCCACCGAAAACATACAATTTGCCAAGCAGAGAGGAACACACAGGCTGCACACGTGGCCTCCCGGGAAAAGGAACCTCTGTCCATCCTGCAGAATAATTGTCCAAGCAAAGAGAGAACATGGAACTGGAAGGAATCCCGTTCCTATTCCCACCCAGGACATACAATGTATCGCCCAATAGGGTTGCCGACATATTATCAACCGCATGAGGAAGCGGAGGCAAAGTCTCACATATCAAGCCTGAATCCTTCATGCAATCAAAAGAAAAGGAAAGTACGGAAGAAAACCGGTCGGAAGAGTTGCTTCCTCCAATAAAAATAAGCCTATCCGGCAAGGATACCGTAGCTCCATAGGCCGCCTCCATAGGAAGTTCTCCAGCCTTCACCCAACGCAAGGAAGAAGAGCCATCCACCCGGGCTATATAAATGCCCTTATAATAATGCTTGATCCCCCCTTCCGAAACCGGTTTATCCGGGAAATTGCATCCGCCGGCCATTAACAAGAAATCTCCTAACTTTCCGGCATAGCAACCGGATACTCCCAAAGCATATCCGGATTCTCCATCGGGAAAACCGTTCATGACATCAATTGTCGCACCCCCGGGAATACTAACATCTGACGGGGTACAAGTTGACAAACCTAAACCTGCAATCATACAAACAAGTATATTTTTCTGATAATTCCACATAAACACTTTATTAAACGGAGCGACAAAGATCTTTCCTGGCCAATTCGTAAAATCATGATATATTTCCGAGCAGAGACAGACTCCGCAAAACTCATACTACTCCATGTTATCCGTTTGGGGCCTTAGGAAATAAAGCTGCAGGACAAGGGCACATAAAACACCGACACCAAGTATGGCGAACCCAAATCCCAGATTCCCCTGGTCAGTCCACCGCCCCAACACATGGGTCACGGCCGCTCCGGCGAAGACGCCTGTCATATTCATGATTCCATAGGCTGTAGCACGGTATCCGGAAGGAACAAACTGGCAAAGAATAGGCATATTGTTTGCATCAAAGATGCCGAACCCCAGACCGAACAGCAGACCTGCCCCGACCACACCGAAAACACTATGAGCGAATCCCAACAATAGCAAGGCAGGGATCGTCAACCCCAATCCAATAGCCCCTGTATACACACGACCACGAATATTTTTTAGGACCCAACGGTCAGACAGTATCCCTCCGGCAATTACTCCGAGAAAAGAGGAGAGCGCTATTGTGATCGTGGACAACGGACCGGCTTCGGACATAGGCATATCCAAACTGTCAGAGAACAGGGTCGGAAGCCAATTTTTAGTAGCCCAGCCAGGCAGGGAGGGCACCGCAAAATAGAACAGAATCACCCAAAAGGCGATATTGCTGAATAACAGCGACATTCCTTTGAAGATAGACGGGGAAGGTGCTTTCACCCCTTCGCGACACACCTGCTCTGCCGTGCCTGTCCCCTTGTTCTCACGAAGAAAAAGGATCAGAACGACTGCGTATATGATCCCAATAATTCCGAAGCCATGAAAAGTGGCATGCCAGGAATAGGCGGCAGACACGGTGGCCCCGAATCCCCCGATAGCCTGACCGGTATAAAGGCCCGTCATATGAATACCCACGGCTAGCGAACGTGACTTTCCCTGATGCCAATCCGCTATTAGGGAAAGGCCGGCCGGTATATACAAAGCCTCACTGATCCCCATTACAGCACGCAACCAATAAAGCTGTGTGAACGTTTCAGCGTATCCCATTCCATAAGTAACCGCTGACCAGACAAACAAACTGCCTACAATCAACCATTTGCGATTAAGACGATCAGCGATCATGCCCGCAACAGGACTCATGAATCCGTAAATCCAAAGAAAGACCGCCATCAGACGACCAAAGTTCTCCGCAGATTCAAGAGCCGAGATATCCACTTGCATGGCTTCTTTCATGGTGGAAAGCATCTGGCGGTCCATATAATTGAGAAGGGCCACTCCCCAAAGCAAACCAACCAATATCCAGGGATATATTCTATTGTTTTTCATTATGTCCAATTACAATTTTATATTTTCCGTACCGGACAGACCGGATAAGATCTCGTTACACAGAACATGGCCCTTAATCATCATTCTGGGAATATGAAAAGGCCCTTTGAAGATATTCCCCTTGGCGGGCTGGGCCACACTGCCGTCGCGATGCAGATACCCGTACCATTCTCCGTATTCCCGGTCCGGGAAATGTGCATATGTCCAATCACTAACCTGATCGTGCATTTTCAAGTATTTTTCATCTCCTGTAGCTTCATAGGCATACAAAGTGGCAATGATTGCTTCCGTCTGCGGCCACCAGAATTTCATATCCTGTGAATAATCCTGTACGGGGAGATTCCTACAATCACGAAAATTGATGATACCGCCGAAATCCTTATCCCAGCCCCACTCCCAAGACCAGTCCAGAATGGTCAGGGCTGTTTCAAGCATCTCCTTGTCCCAGCCACGGTATCTGGATTCTTCAAGTATGAACCATGCCGTTTCAATACAATGCCCGGGATTGATGATACGTCCGTTAATGGTATCTATAAACTCACCGTTTTCCCCCACAGTCTCAAGCAGGGCATTAAACTCAGGATGCATAAAAAAAGTCTTCAAATCGGAAAGCGAATCATCGATTCTGGCTGTTAATACGGGATTGTCAATAGCCTCACGTATACGGGAAGCTGTATTGATCAGAATCATCGTAATGGAATGCCCCCGCAAGGAAAGGGTATCACAATATTTCGGAGACAATATTCCTGGGGTCGTAATGAAACGAAGCACCCGGATGAAAAGCTCAAGAGCTTTTTCAGCATACACCCTATCGCCCGAAGCCAACGCATACTCCGACATGGCAATGGCAGCAAAACATTCGGAGAAGACATATCTGCGTTTGCGCAGGGGCCGACCATCTCCCGTCACTTCAAAATACATACGGCCGTCCGTATCGAAGCAGTGCCGTTCAATAAAGTCGATACAACTTTTTGAAGCCGACAGCCATTCAGAATTTTTATCCATATGATTATAGGCAAAAGCGGCAATGAAACCGAAACGCCCCTGAAACCAGACGGATTTAGTCGTATCCATCAAGCTGCCATCCCGGTTTACACATGTATACACACCTCCGTTTACCTGATCAAGGCCATATTTCATCCAGAAAGGCATAATATTGTTTATAAGATCATTCTTATAGGAAGCGGCCCAACAAGTCAAATATTCCGTAACATTCATCTTTACATTGTTTTTAATGATTGGTTATTTATCTTTTTCTTTAAAATTTATTGCAACGGTCAAAAAAGTGAATCTCCTCCAGTTCCGCTCTCATAGTCGATTCCTCCTCTTCCGTCATATTTCTAAAAGGAATGCGATTTTTACCCAGATCCAAACCGAGCAGCTTCATGATTCTTTTTCCAGCCACGATATTACCCCGGTAATGACAAATCACATTGATTACCTGCTGAGCAAAATTCTGTAAATCCCTGGCGCGTTCAAGGTCACCAGACTTCCAAGCGTCCAAAATCCCAACGAGGGTACGCCCATTATAATTTGTCGTACCACCGATACCACCGCGGGCTCCTCCCATAGCCAAACACGGTAAAAGCGTTTCATCCTGCCCATGAAGCATATCAAACTTTCCGTCCTTATACAAACGACATTGGTTGTATTCATACAGGTTCTCGTATGTATATTTTATACCAGCAAAGTTGGAAATACGTCCGTCCACAGCTTCCAAAAACTCCGTCATGGAAAGATAAACCCCATTGAAAGCAGGAATATGATAGAAATAAAAGGGAAGTCGGGGAGCCCCGCAGGCTATCTCCTGGCAATATGCGACCAGTTCCTCCACACGGCCGATTCTAGGAAAGGGAGGAGCCATCGCACCAATGGCATAGGCACCGACAGACTGCGCATGTGCAGCCAGGCGTCGACTGGAACGGGCGCAGGTACTACCCACATGAACCATGACCTTAAAATCCGCGGGAGAAACTTCCAACCAGCGTTCAGCCAATTTCATGCGTTCCTCATCCGTCAACATATAGCCTTCACCGGAAGAACCGTTAACAAACACTCCCTTCAGGCCATTCTTTACCAAAAATTCAGCATACGTTCCAAGCGGTTCATAATTGACATCACCATTTTCATAAAACGGGGTGAAAGGGGCGTTTATAAGCCCTGTAATCTTTTCCATCATATCTTATATTTGTAAATAAAAAAAATAAATCTACATCACACGCAGTATGTGTTCCTCACAAACAGCTTTATCGAAAGTCCCCTTTTGTTACGGGATACCAACCCGAAAGGTGGATGCCGGCAAATTTTCCCTGTTTACAAGATTCCCATTACTATACGGACGCCAGCCATACCGTACATAGCGTGGACTTTTCACAAATTCACAGGAAACTCTCATCAGCCCGTCTTCCAACACCTCAGCTGTAGCAGGATAATACAGTCCTTCAACCTCAGCCACCTCAAAAGCGCGTATAGGACCATTATCCGAACTCCTCATGCCCTCTCCATAGTCAAAAGTGATTAAAACCTCCCAATCACGAAATTCGGCTTTACGGAATAAAGGGCCACTAGGAACAAGGAATGTATATCCATAAGTTTTATTCAATGCCCAGCGGCCCAGGCGTTCTCCAACCGGTTTTTTATTTCTAGGATGTACATCCAACGAATCACCATAATCACTTGATACTGCCATACCGGTATTCGGAATTTCAGCCATCATTCTACGCTGGCTGTCACGGAACCACGGCCACGAAGGACGGGCTATACTGGAAAGCTGTACATAATAGAATGGCAAATCCTCATTCTTCCAGTTCTTACGCCAACTACCGACTAAGAGTTTAAAGAGCTTCTCATGAGCTTCGCAATTATGAGCGTTTGATTCCCCCTGATACCAGATCACACCTCTGACGGGATATTGCTCCAACGGCCGAATACCGGACTCGTATAAATAACAAGGTTCATAAGGGTGGCGCTGAAACTTCTCCTTCGAGAGTTTAACATTCAATGCAGCTCTTCCACGTACCCAGTCCTGTATAAAGTCATTACGCGTCCAATCTTTTAATATAGCCGGGAATTGATATTCCAACGTATTCCGGTCAATCCATGATTCGGTGGGTGAACCGCCGATAGCATTACAGATCAACCCCACCGGAACCTTCAAGCTATCCCGCAACATCTGACCGAAATAATAAGCGATTGCAGAGAAATGGGCAGCATTGGCAGGAGTACAAATTTCCCATTCGGTCTCCTTATAATATTGAAGATGATTCAAAGAATCGAGAACGGAAGCGTCCCATTGCACTGCGTCCGTGCGCCAGCGCGCTTTCATGTCATACAAACGTAACTGTTCGTCGGCAGCTTGAGGAATGTCTTTTTTGCCGGTAATAGTCTGCCGTAACATAAATTCCATATTCGACTGACCGGAGCATAACCAAACCTCTCCTATCAAGACATTTGTATATTTCAAGATTCTATGAGGGGTAGAAATTGTTAGCGTATAAGGTCCTCCCGCTTTCAACGGTGATAATTCCACGGACCATTTACCGTCCGGTGCAGCCTTTGTAATCCACTGCTGGCGGTCTATGCAAACTGTTACTTGCTCTCCTGCATTGGCTATCCCATGAACCTTCAAAGGAGTATCGCGCTGAAGAATCATATTATCCGTATAAAGCGGAGATAATTTCAAGCCTCCATAATCTCCGGTGATAGCCGAGTAAACTGTTCTCGCCATTATCGCAGCCCCTTCAGCAACAGGATGAACAGCGTCCGGCAAAAGATAAGGATATGGATAAAGCGGTTCGTGGAAATCGATTAACTGTACCCCGGCATAGCGTGCCACCGTTTCAATAGCCGTTTGTATCTCTCCATGCCAATCACGGGTTCCCGACAAAAAACGGGTATGGCGGTCGGTAATCGGAGTCATTCGTGCAATGATAATCCGTACAGCGGGATTGGCCTCACGGAATGTATCAATCAGCTTCAAATAATCTTTCACAAAAAAATCACGGTAGTTAGGCCAATTGCGAGGGTCGGTATCATTGATACCCAAATGAATGACAACAATATCTCCTGCAAAATCCAATGCTTTCCGATATTCTTCCTGTCGGGTATAAGGGCGATGTCCCTGATTAAGCAGGGTAGCGCCAGGTTTCCCGAAGTTCTCGACTTCATAACGTTCTCCCAGCAGCTTTTGCAACTTCACAGGATAAGATTGTGTTGCACGGTCAGATAATCCTGTACCATAAGTAATACTGTTTCCTACACATGCAACCTTTATCCGTTGCTGGGCAGACAACACCCAACAAACGAACAGACAGACGAATAATAGTAAAATCTTTTTCATTTATTTCTTCCCAATGTAAGGTTTCACAATCTCTACCCATTTCAAGTAGCCTTTCCCCATAAGATGCAAACCATCATTTGTATAGGTAGTGTTCATCTTTCCGGTTTGTTTGTCTATAAAATGGGAGTACAAATCTATATAGGTCGCTCCTTCTTTTTCTGCCAAGCCGACTAACCCTTTATTGATTTCAGGGATAACCTGCCAATGGGAAGTATGTCCCTTGAACATATTGTAATGGTCGGTGACCGGAAGAACACTTTGCAGATGTAGCTTTGTTTTAGGCGAATCTGCCTTTATCTTCCTGACAATCATCTCAATACGGGATACAATAGTATCGGCGGGAGTTCCCCTACTCACATCATTAATACCAATCAAAAGAAATATTTTAGCGGGCTTTCCCTTCAGGATAGCATCAAGACGGTCATATACTCCCATACAAATATCGCCGCTGATTCCACGGTTTTTGACATGTTTGTTCTTGAACAGTTCCGCCCATTCGGCACCGTTTGTGATACTGTTTCCCAGAAAAATAATGTCACTGGATGTAACAGGCAGTTCTTCAAACAATGTAGCACGCTGGTAGTAAAACGTAGAATATTTGCGTTCTTGTGCGCGGCATAACAAAGACAGGGTCAATATGACCACTAAAAAAAAGATCTTTTTCATGACTATTCTTTTTATTTACTCATTAGCATATCCGTTTTTCATTATAGCATATTCAAATCTGCTCATAGCATATTTATAAGTAGTTCTCCCTCTATAATCGATATGTCTCACTCTAGTGTTTTATTTGGTGAGTAAATGAGTCCTTCTACCGCTTTCTGTCCGTCAAGAGTAACAAAGACAGTAGTAAACATCCATTTTACTAGCCGGACTTCCGGGCTAACAAACTTCCCCACCGGTAATTTCAAAAGTACTTTATTCCAGCCTTTTTGCAGATGAACTTCCAAAGGCGGGCGGGCCACACAATTTTCGTTGCCCAAAGCTATTTCATTGCTTTTGGTGCGGTGAGTAGCTGTCCAGACAGGCGGTAATATTTCCTGTTCATTTATCCAGATACGGCTTTCCTTATAATCCCATTTTCCCGGCAGAGGAGGAAGATCGGCTTCGGAGCGTCCGTAATTCTGAAATTCAGCCCACAAACCAACGTTTTGTTCTTTCGGCGAATAAACATAGGTGTAGGCGTAGGTCGTATGGTTTTCTTTCGGTTCTTTATAAAATCCGGGAATAAGCGTCCCCCACACGTGGCGTAAATAGATTCCGGCACCAATAGCAGGACGCACATTGTATGTTTTTCCTCCATAGCTGTAACTATCCTGCAAAGTTTCTTCCGGAGGAAAAGCCTTTGCCAGATTTCCTTCGTTCGGGAAAGCATCTGTAATATTCCATTTCACATTTGTCTGGCGGACATACGCAAACGGATAACCGTCAAAAGTATGTTCTTTATGCCACAACAAACGACGTTCAAAATCGGCAAAACTTCTGAATAGTTCCGAATGCTCGTCGGTTGGAAGTATTGTTCCGTTCTTATCGAAATATTCCGTCCCACCACCTTTCCAGGCACGTTCCGCCATAGCCAGCATATTAGGATAGAAATTATTTTCGATAATCATACCCCACTCGGTACTGACTAACCTGTCATTCCAGAGAGCCAGGATTGTCCCTGCCAAATCTTCGCTTCCTTGTTCCTTATTATAAATACGACTGTGGTACAATGCTATGATATCACCAAAGGTGTCAAAATGATTCAGATAATGAAAACGTGAGTCAATGGCGGGAATCCCTTTCTGCGCCTTTCCACGATAACTCCAAAGTTGAGTCATGTCAATCTCCCCGGGTTTGTAGTGCCAACCCGGATTCCATGAAATTACTTTCTTACCTTTGGAACGTACATAGGACACCATTTCTGGCACAAAACGGGGATTGGTAAACTGCACTTCATCCGTACCGATATGCAAATAAGGCACATCAAACGTTTCACAGACTTCATCCATCAGCAATTTCAAAATTTTCATCCCATCAGGACTTTGCATATCATGGCGGAAAGTACGTATAAATGCAGCGCTATGTCCGGGCATATCTATTTCGGGAATCAGCGTCATGTGATGTGCTTTACAGAATGCAACCAACTCCTTGGCTTCTTCCAGCGTATAATATTTGCCGGGCATGCGGGCGGTATTCGCACTATCGTTCAGCATCGGAAAAATCTTACTTTCCAGACGCCAGGATTGATTCTCGGTCAAATGCCAGTGAAAAACATTGATTTTGAATTTGGCAAGCGCGGCGATTTCACGCTTAAGTTCATCCAGTGAAATGTAGCTTCTTCCGACATCCTGCATAAATCCGCGAACCCGGAAAGCAGGCCAGTCGATGATCTCAGCTCCTTGAATATGCGTTTTTGAATTCCTTTTTTCTGCTAGCTGCCTTAAAGTTTGCATAGCCCAATAAACACCGCGTTCGGTTACAGCCTCAACAATTATCCGCTTCTTTGTAATGCTCAGTCGGTAGGCTTCATCCTGGTTCATCGGTATTTCGGGGAGGGTCGGCAGTAATTTAACTTCAATAGTACCGGTTGCCTTGGGGGAGACGGTTCCTCCCATTTCGGAGATAAGAGTTTCCCACTCCTGTTGAAGCACAGGAGTGGAAAGGTGTACCTTATTCACCTGAAAGTTTAAATGAGAGGGGGTAAACTTTTGTGGCTGGGGGAGCAGGTGATAATCACCAGCTTTTGCCACTGAAATTGTGCATAAGTTAATTATAATATATATAAATAATATGAGTCTGTTTTTCATGATTACAGGTCGTATGATAATTCCTATTGTATTATATCTCTCAGCCGGATTGCCTGAAAAGTCATATGAGCGACACTGCTTTCATATAATATGCCGACTGTCTCTTTATCAATCATTGTCAAACAAGAATATCCCCAACCGTCACCTTCATCCAGCATCACTTGATGTTCGGGTAGCCAGGTGATACCTCCATCCAGACTGGCCTTGATCGTGATATGATGACGACCTTTTACCGTATTCGGATTGGAGAACAAAAGAATATCCTTATTTAATGTGTTGTCTGCCGCTTTCACGCTGATTAAACTTGCCATACACACCGGTTCCTGTAAAGCTTTACGGGAAGAAGGATGTTCTGTCCAAGTCTTACCGAGATCCTTGGTAGTAGCGACAGCACGACTGCCTCCACGGTTATCTCTCATATTTAACATCAGTACGCCAGGCTCCACTTCCGCTACCTGGGCTTCTGTTGTATTGGTGCGCGCATAGTTATGGATTTTCCATGTTTCGCCACGGTCTTTGCTATACATAATTCCCGCATTCGGAACACGCGTAGAATCGATAAACTGAATCGGGAATACCAATGTGCCGTCTTGCATGGTGATACCTCGTCCCGGTCCTTGCAAAAGGAAATACCAGGATGGATCTTTCACCTGATCTGTTATATTAATAGGCTCCGACCACGTTTTACCATCATCCGTACTCTTTGACAATACCAACTGGGCCGTATGATTCATATGCATTCCCGGATAAGAACTCCACCAAGCACGCTGATTACCCATTCCATGTGTCCAGGCTGCTACCACCCATGCTGTGTTGGTCTTGGTATCCACCAAGATCGAAGGATCTCCAACGCCGTTCTGCGCAGCAGGCAAACCGCCAGTTTCACCAAAAGCTAAAGGTAAACGCATCTTCTCCCATGTTTTACCACCGTCTACACTACGGCTCAAACCGACGTCCACATGTTCCTGCAAATCAACACTGCTGTTATAACGTACATCATAAACTCCCAGCAATGTTCCTTTATTAGTAGTTGCCAACCCCGGAATACGGAAGGCAGCCGAACCATCATCACCGGCATGGCGTACCCCCACTCCTACCCTATGAGTTATATTCTCCGATGAAACCGTATGTATAAGTGCTTCTTTATTATCAACCTTAATAGTAACAATCTTAGCTGACACTTTATCTAGCAAAGAAGCACTCGGCTTCATTTGCAGACTGATCCAAAAATAGTTGACCCCAGGAAACAGCTTTTGACCGGCATTTAACAACACTTTCCGCCCGGGATTATCCACCTGTGTTTTTTTTATCGAATAAGAACGGTTTGCAGCCAATGTCTTTCCCGGGTCATTGCGGGGAATATAAACAACGGGGGCGAAAAGATCCTTGCCATAATTCTGACGCGCTTCTGTACCCCCATAATATAGTTTGACGGATTGGATATTGACAAATTCACATTCTGAATCAAATTGCAAAGCTACTTCGTTTAGTTTTTTATCGCTTTCATCTGTGGTCAAACGCATTAAAAAAAACACGTTATCCTTACGCTCTATCAAGATTGGCAGTTGCGTTTCATGCACATAAACAGTATCTGTAGCCTGCGTAAATACGGGGTATAAACTCAGTAAAACAAAAAGTAAATAAAGTCTCATATTATTAAATTTGTTATTTTTGCAGCAAAAATAGGATAGAGGATAAAAAGAAAACTCAAAAATCATGTAAAAAGAATCAGATATTATCCAACGTTGTGTTTTTTCGTTTAAGAATATGAATTGACAAACATTTTATGTGCCAATATTGTTTATTAAATAAATGCAAACTTAGAATAATACGAAAAGATAAAATGCCCAGAATATTTATACTATTTACGTCATTAATATTACTCTATGCCTCATCAGCTTCAGGAGATGAAATAAATTATCAATTTACGTCCATTTCTGTTGAGGAGGGGCTATCCCAATCGACCGTCCAATCCATTTTGTTGGATAAAAAAGGGAAGCTATGGATAGGAACAAGAAACGGACTAAATTTTTATACGGGACAAGACCTAAAAATATTCAAGAGCAACTCCAAAGACAGGTATTCTTTACCCGACAATGAGATTCTACATCTAACTCAAGACTCTCTAAACAATATATGGATATCCACCCGTAAGGGACTGGTAATATATGATGAGAAACACGGGAATTTCATTCCTGTTAATCAGGATATAATGTACTCCTCTTTATGTATATCAGATGGTATACTTTTCGGAAGCGAGAACCGGATATATAAATACGACTACAAACAATGCTCCTTTAAATCCATCAGTATTAAAAATCAAGAAGATACAGGCAACGATATAACTAAGTACAGGGTACAAAAAATTATAGCATTTTCTGAAAGAGAGGCACTAGTCGCCACCAGAAGAGATGGGGTATACGTATTGGACTATCAGGCCATGCGACTGAAAAGGCTTTTCTCTGGTTCAAACAATATTTTACAAGGGGCGTATCTATCGTCAAACGGATATATATACTTATCCTTCTGGGGACAAGGTTTGTTTTGTTATGAAAAAACAGGTAAGTTTATAAAACGGTATACAAAAGAAAACTCCGACCTAACAAACAATTATGTATTGGATATCGTAGAGAAGGAAGGGTGCCTATGGCTGGCGACTGACGGAGGAGGAATCAACCGTCTGGAACTGTCTAATGAGAATTTCTCCAACCTCTGCCATATTGCCGGAGATGAAAATTCGTTGCCCGTAAACTCCGTCACTCTATTATATCAGGACAGAAATAAAGGTCTATGGGCGGGAAGTGTCAGAGGAGGAGTTTTCAATATCAAAGAAAGTCATATACGTACTTACAAGGACTGCCCCTTGGGAGATATAAACGGGATGAGCGAGAAATCGGTATCCTGTTTATATGAAGAATCCGATGGAAAACTATGGATAGGCACGGACGGAGGTGGAATAAACCTGTATGATTCCCAAACGGGATTTTTCAAGCATTTTCAGTCCAGCTATGGAGACAAGGTGATTTCCATTGCTCCAGTATCAGAAAAGGAACTGCTCGTATCGGTTTATACGAAGGGGCTCTTTTTATTCGAAAAGAACACGGGAGTTTATCGACCATTTACGATAGTAAACGACAGTATCAATTTCAGGCAGTGCTTTTATGGATATCTTCCACGAGCTCACCGGGTGTCCGAAAACAAAATATACATACTTAGTAAGGATGCATGGGTATATGACATAAGCAATAAAAAATTCTCTGCATTCAAGGCTTGCAAAAATTACCAATTGCCGCCTTCTCTCATGGGGTATTCCGATGCGGAGATATCTCTGGCTATGAGCGCAAACAAGATATTCCAGATCACTAATAGGAATGATAGTATCGGGCTGCTTTTCCAGATAGACGAAAAAGAAGTCATCACCGCGATCGATTGTGACGGACGAGGTAAGATATGGGTGGGAACGACAGAAGGAATGGGATGTTATGACATAAAAGCAAAAAGATATTATAAAATCGTATCACAGTTATTCAGCGATATTGACGCACTCCGCTATGACCCATCTTCGGAGAGGGTATGGATTTGCGCGCAAAACCAGCTGTTCTCTTATTGTACAAAAGATGAAAAGTTTATCCAATGGAACAGAAGCGACGGGTTTCATCCCAATGAAATAATATTCACTTACCAACAACGGCCTAAGAAAAACAACCCTTATCTTTATTTCGGCGGCACAGAGGGGCTGGTGCAAATTAACACAGATATTCCGGACCCTAATGAGCCATATCTCGAAATAGTACTTGATGGTATAGAGCTTAACGGACGCCCGCAAACATCGGATATAGATGTACGGAACATAAAGATTCCATGGAAATATAACACACTCGTACTGCGGGTATATATTAAAAATAAAGAAATTTTCCAGCGGGTTCCATTCCGATACATTATTAAAGGAGATGTTGATAAAAGTATTGAATCTTATAATCCGATGCTGGAGCTCCCCAACCTTCTCCCAGGCAAATACCACATTGAAGTATCATGTCTGACAAAAGACGGAGATTATACCATTCCCGTCCATCTGACTGATATTCATGTCACCCCGCCATGGTATAAAACGGACTGGTTTATAATCCTATGTTGCATTTTTCTTGCAGGAGGAATTATTGCGGTTATATATATTCTCAACAAAAGAAAAGAAATCAAAATACAAAAGAGATTAAAAGAATACAGACAATATCTTAATGAAAAGAAGATAGATTTCCTTATTCACATCAATCATGAATTACGTACTCCCTTGACTTTGATTTATGCTCCACTAAAACGCCTGATAGACAAAAAAGAGTACAAAGAGTCCCCTCAATATCTGATGTCACAATTGCAATTGATATCCAACCAAGCGCAGCATATGAGGGAAATTGTGGACATGGTGCTGGACTGGAACAGTATGGAAGCAGGCTACAGTAAATTAAAAGTACAAAGATGTAAATTAGACGGGTGGATAGCTGATATTGTCAAAGATTTTACAGATGAAGCCAAGGAAAAGGGAATATCCATAAAATTACAAATGGACACCGATATAGAAGAGATATGGCTGGACAGGCAAAAATGCCACACTGTACTGTCAAACCTGCTGATGAATGCGCTAAAATTCAGCATGCCTGAAAGTTGTATAACGATAAACACACGGAGGCTTGAAAACAAGGTCAGAATATCAGTCGTGGATGAAGGGGCCGGCATACAGGATTCGGATATGGCAAACCTTTTCACACGGTTTTATAAAGGCAACCACAAGGGAAAAGGGAGCGGGTTCGGATTATATTATGCCAAAACAATCATGGAAATGCATGGAGGGGGGATTGGGGCCTATAATAATACCGGCAGAGGGGCGACATTCTATTTAGAGCTGCCGTTTCTTGATATCAATGAAAAAGAAGAAGCCACGAGATTGCCACAAAAAGAATCTCCCATTGCGGGCACAATCCAAGATTCGCCCTTCGATTGTTCCGGGAAGACCGTGCTTGTCGTAGAGGATGAAAAAGAGCTAAGGGAGTTTCTTGTAGAATCCTTAACAGGGACCTTTAAAAAAGTTTATGCTGCAGACAATGCAATCTCGGCACTGGAGACATGCAGAAAGAAACAGCCGTCTGTCATTGTCAGTGATGTTATGATGCCCCAAATGGATGGTTTCGAATTATGCCGCCAAATAAAAAATGACATCCGGATAAGCCATATCCCTGTAATACTGCTGACAGCGCGGTATGACCAAACAGGAATAACAACCGGATATAAATCCGGGGCTGACTCGTACATCCCCAAACCTTTTGATTTGGAATCTCTAAAGACTGTTATCGGCAATATTTTAAAAAACAGAGAAAAAATATATAATCAGTACGCAACTGCAAACTGTTCAACTTCCTTGCAGGATTCGACAAACAGTAAAGCCGATGAGGATTTCATGAAAAAGATAAATGCAGTCATATATGAAAATCTGTCTGACGAAGGCTTCTCCGTCCAGCAACTGGCAGATGCCATGGCTGTCAGCCGGTCTTCACTATACAACAAGATAAAAATAATAACAGGGCTGGGAGTCAATGACTATATAAACAGATTACGCATAGAGCAGGCAATGTCACTACTTGTTAATACTAATTTAAATATAAACGAAATAAGTTGCGAAGTGGGCTTTACTTACCCCCGATATTTCAGCTCAGCGTTTAAAAACATGACAGGAATGACTCCAAAACAATTTAGAAATGAAAATAGAACTAGACAGACAACAGATGGTTAAGGGCAAAATATACATAATAAACCATACATAAACATATAAAATCAAAAACAACGTAAATCAACAAGCACTGGCATTTGGATTAATATTGAAATCAATAGGCAGGATTATTTGGGCACAAGGAGATAAAATCGCTTGGTTTTAGGGAGAGCATCTTGCTGTGAATTTTCCAAGGCATCAATATGATGCAAAACCTTCTCTTTTTAGTACAATTCGTTTCCGAAGTTCCACTTATATTTTGGTTCATTTCAAACTACTCATAGTTATAATACAAAACATATTTATATTATTAACATATTAAACATTAACAAAATAGTGTTTAATTGTACAAATATACCCGTTGGCGGAATTAAATTAGCACATCTTTAAAACTCTGCCAATGGATATTATTATTCACAATTCTATTGATACCTAACATATGTTATATACAATAATATATGCCGGATTCTTGCCTGAAACTTATTGTATCTTATGTTTATATAAACGAAAAATCTGTCCGCTACATTCACTTTGGAGTTGAAAAGGACGCATGGTATTCAATAGGAATATGAAAATGTGGATTTTTTCTACACTTGTGGTCGTATTTCCACATACAGCAAATGTCTATCACAAATACATACCATTGATTTTCATTGTTTTATGAGTGTTTATGCTTTTGGTATGTGTTTTGCTGACAAATAAAAAAATTAACAGTAAACAAAAAACAACAAAAATTGCATGAAACTCACATTCATCTGTAAACGAACGGGCGGTATCCTGATGCTGATACTACTTCTGCCACTACCCCTATTCGCCAAAAAAATGACCGCTCCGCAGGGAGAGACACTCCTCATCTACACACAGGAGAAAGAGGCTGAACAAGAAAACCGAAGGATTGAAGGCACGGTGACCGATGAGAACGGGGAGACCGTTATCGGAGCCACTGTAATGGTAAAAGGGAGTCCTGAAAATGGAACCGTGACCGGCATTGACGGAAAGTTCTCACTGGAAATACCCCCCAAAAGTATTCTGGTTGTCTCGTATGTAGGATACAACACGCAGGAAATCCGTGTGAGCCGCCGTGTCAACATGTACAACATTGTACTGAAAGAGGACACCCAAATTTTGGAGGAGGTGGTGGTGATAGGTTACGGTACGGTGAAGAAAAGCGACCTTACCGGATCGGTATCCACGGTAGGCAAACGCAGCTTTGAAAGCCAGCCGGTAAAGAGCGTGTCGCAAATCCTGCAAGGACGTACCCCGGGAGTCGAGGTGACGACAACCAGCGGCATGCCGGGAGCCGGAGCTCGTGTACGCGTACGCGGTACCACTTCCATCAACAAAAGCAGCGATCCGTTGTATGTCATTGACGGCATAATCTCCACCAGTGGTCTTGACGGACTCAACCCGCAGGATATCCAGTCTATGGAGATTCTGAAGGATGCCTCCTCTACCGCCATCTATGGCTCACGGGGGGCCAATGGCGTCATTCTGGTCACCACCCGTAATGGAGAGACAGGACGTGCCCGTATCAATTTCGACGCCAAAATTGGCCTTGCGAATGTACGCAAGGGATACGAGTTGCTTAATGCCTACGAATATGCCCAAGCCCTGAACGAAATCCGGGGTGCCGGTACTATCCCTTCCAGTGATCTGGAAGCCTACAGAAACGGGAGCAAAGGAATCAACTGGGTGGATATCATGACCCGTACCGCTATGAGCCAGGATTACAGCCTGGGAGTGTCAGGGGGGACAGAAAGTGTGAAATACCTGCTTTCGGGCAACCTGCTTGACCAGGAAGCGGTGACCATCAACTCAAAATACAAACGCTATGGTTTCCGGGCGAATGTGAATGCAGACGTACGCCCCTGGCTGTCCGTATCGGCCAAGATCGGAACCGCAATCATCCATCAGAAAAACGGAGCTCCGAACTGGTTCAATGTCATTAACTATTCCCCCACCATGGAACTTAAAGATCCCGATACGGGAATATACAACACCGACCCCTACAATATTGGAGGTGCCAATCCCTATGCATTGCTGGCTGAAAACCGTAGTGACAGCTACAGTTACAATGTCAATGCGAACCTCACACTGGCATTCAAACTAGCCAAGGAACTCACTTTCACCGTGCAGGGAGGTTATGATTATGACCACAGCCCGTCCTATTCATTCAGTTCAAAACTGACCGCCCCAGGAACCATCAACAGCATGAGCAACAGCAGCAGCCTGCACCGTTATTGGCAGAATACCAACAGTCTCGTTTACCAAAGGGCTACAGAAGCACATACGTTGACCGCCACCGGCGTATGGGAAATCAGCCGGAGCTATGACACGGGACTGCAGGCAGGCGGCTCCAACCTGAACAATGAAAGCGTCGGTTACTGGAATGTGGCTAATGCGGCCGTACGTAACGAAAGCAACTCTTATACCGAATCCTCACTGGCGTCCGGTATCGTCCGCGTGGGCTATGATTACAAGAAGCGTTACTTTTTTACGGCCGCACTACGTGCTGACGGCTCCTCCAAGTTTCGGAAAGGACACCGCTGGGGATGGTTTCCTTCGGCCGCGCTGGCCTGGGACATAGCCAAGGAATCGTTCATGCGGAGCCAGCATGTCTTGAAGCAGCTGAAGTTACGCGGCAGCTATGGTGTAACCGGGAACCAGGCCATCGGCGCGTACAGTACGCTGGGGGCACTGACCAATACACTATATGGCTGGGGGACCGCCACAGGATTTTCCGGATATTGGGCAAACCAGTTTGCGACACCCGATCTGACCTGGGAGAAAACCTCACAGGTAGATGTTGGCGTCGACCTGAGCCTCTACGGGATCGACATTTCATTCGACTGGTTCCGGAAGCGTACCACCGACCTGCTGTTCCAAAAACAAATTCCTCGCTATAACGCAGGAGGTACCTATTGGGTCAATGAGGGCAAACTGAACAACGTTGGATTCGAATTCTCGCTCGGTACCTTCCCGGTAAAAGGTACTGTCGTCTGGGAAACCAATCTGAACGCGGCTTATGTGAAGAACGAGGTGACGGACCTTGCCGGCAATGATTTTGTACTGACAGCCACATACAGCGACTTGGGAGGCTCCATGCAAATCATGAAACCCGGACATCCGCTCGGTTCATTTTACGTGTACAGGTGGAAAGGTTTCGACGACAAGGGAGCCAATCTTTACCAGAGAGCTGACGGTTCGTTGACCACTGCTCCCACCTCGGAAGACCTGGTCATCAAAGGGCAGGCCAATCCCAAATGGACTTTTGGGTGGAACAATACCGTCAGTTGGAAAAATTGGACATTGAACCTCTTTTTCAATGCGGCAGCCGGAGTGGAAAGACTGAATATCAGCCATTACGCCACGGCCTCCATGACAGGGGGGACGCGTTTCATCACCCTGCGGGACTCCTATTACCAAGGATGGGATAAGGTGAAGGACAAGGCGCAGGCCCGTTATCCCAGCCTGACCAATACGGACAATAAAAACTATGCAAACTCGGATCGCTGGCTGGAAGATGCCTCTTTCATCAAACTGAAGAACATCAGTTTATCATACAACATTCCGCGCAGAATCGCCAAATTTGCCAACATACAGCTGTCCGTCAGCGCTCAGGACCTTTTCACCATCACTGGATATAAGGGAATGGATCCCGAAGTGTACAATGCCTATGACGGACTGGATTATGGGGCATACCCCATTCCAAGGACTGTGACATTTGGAGCTAAATTTAATTTTTAAAATTTCATTAAACAAAAAAATGAATACAATACAAATAAAAATGAGTACCGTCGTATTGCTCGCGACCCTCATGAGCGGACTCACCTCATGCAGCGATTTCCTTGATGAAAAACCCTACGGACAACTCACCTCTGAAAATTTTTTCAGTAACAAGGAGGATCTGGACGCATCCCTCAATTCGCTATACTCGGTCATTGCAGCTTCACAGGCCAGCAACAATCACATCGGTACCAATTTTCTAGCGGGCGATGATATCTCCACCCATCCGTCCAGCAACAAGCAGTCATTGCGGGAGTTTGACCAATTCAGTCCCACTGACAACAACACATGGATGGTAACCCTGTGGGAACAACGCTTCAAAGTGATCAAGGCGGCCAACTTTATCATAAACAATGCTGGCCGCACACCGGAAGTGCCACAGGAAACCATTGACAATGCCATAGCCCAGGCCCGTTACTGGAGGGCATATTCCTATTTTTACCTGGTAACTACTTGGGGAAAGGTCCCCATGATGCTGGAGGAAAAGATCGATTTCAACACTCCTCTGGAAACCGAGGAGAAAATCTACGAACAGATTCTGACCGACCTGAAATATGCCGAAGAAAAATTGCCGCCACTATACACGGAAGAACCGTACGGACGCAACGGCATAAATATCGCCGTCAGCCAGGGAGCGGTAAAAGCAACGCTTGCATATGTGTACATGTGCATGGCGGGATGGCCGCTCAACAAGGGGACAGAATATTACAAGATGGCCGCAGACAAGGCCGAAGAAGTTATTGACGCAGCAGATGAAGGTACCTACTACTATAAATTGCTTGATGAATACAGCCAGGTTCACTCTATAGCCTACAACCACAATAATCCTGAACTGCTGCTGGGCATATATTACAACCGGGACCGTACACCAAACTCAATCCCTGTGACCGACATACCCCTGGAGGTCATACAACATGGCTGGGGTGATACGAACGGGGAGATCAAGTTCTGGAAAGAGTTTCCGGAAGGTCCCCGCAAGGAGGCCACTTACTTCCCTAAAATCATACTGGCGGACGGACAGCCGCGTGACTGGTGGGAGGACCCCAGCAACCAGCGGGAGGTGGTGGCACCGGTCTTCATGAAAACGGTCGAGTCGGCTACCCGGGGAAAAGAATTCGATTACACGGATCCGACCTCCCTGCCAAGCAACGGGGAAAAGACCGTACAAATCATCCGCCTGTCACAGGTATATTGCTGGTTTGCCGAATCTACAGCACGTTCCGGACAGGTTACCCCAAAAGCGGTGGAGATGTTAAACCGCGTCCGCAACCGTGCTGACGGTAATCAAACGGATATGTACAACATTGCCATGCGTGCCGAGCAACTGGCTGAAGCTGCCTACAACGAACACGGGTGGGAAATGGCCGGATATTATTGGGGGGGACTTGCCTGCAGGGCAAGGGACATGTTCCGCATGTACCGTTTCAAGGAGCATTTCGAATACCGTAAACAGAATCCGGAAATAGAAGTGGCCCCAGGGGTATTCCGCAAAGAGAAGGTGCCTGTAACCGGCGCATGGGATGACAGCAGGATGTATGCGCCTTATCCATACGAAGACGCAATTTTGAATCCTAACCTGCAATAACACACATGTTCATCGACAGACTGGAAAAGACTGCGTGTGTCAATGAGGAGCTGATTCTCATTGATACACGTCTTGCCGTCTTAAAATATGGAGTCATGGTAAATCAGGCAATCATTAACTTGTATACACCAACTTCATACCGGGGTATCAGGGTGAAATGCATACGGTAGGGAAACAACCTGCCAATAACAGGTAACCTTGAAGACACGCAGATAATAGGGAGGGCATTCCACTGTATGGGAACGACAAAAAATGAAGAATTCGCTTTATAGTGGACTGGACTTCATGTGCAGAGGTAACAAAAGACCTCTGACCATAAAAGTAAAGCTGGCGAAAAGAAGAACGCTACTTTAATAGTGGAGAATATTTTACTATTTATAAAATAGGCTTAGTTTGTTTTGTATGGGTGAAGAAATGAACAAAACTTACAAATCTATTGGGAAATCTTTTCTTGAATATTAAAAGTTTATTTGTTTAAGCTTAACAAGAAAGGAATAGCTTAATAAGCTGTCCTATTATTCATTATAGTTTGAATGTTGTTTTTATAATTGATTGTTGGTGTTTACTATCGGTATTCTTTATGTTTTTCTCTCATTCTTGCCAGCCCACTTTTGAGGCAAGACAAGAATTGTGCAGATATGTCTGCCTTATTAGAGAATTAAACAATTGAAGTTGCGCCTGTCAGATGTACAATAGATAACAGCATTCAAAGAAAACGAAAGAACAAAAAATTTTTGGATAGTATTTCGTACAAAGAGGAAATATGGACACTGGTAACTACTCCCATTAATAAAACCTAAATGATAAATGACCTCCTCAATGGGTAATATAGTCATCAAGACTCAATTTAAATTTACTGTCCCATTCGAGAACGGCAAAGCAAAGATTGCCTTCTCCGGTGAAAACAAAGAAGTGCCCGATTTCAATGGTGAAAAGCATTACTGAGATAACCTTGATTAGTATTATATAAAATGGGATTAAAGTTTAAAATAATCTTTGGCTATGGTATTCTGATAGCCTTACTTATAGTTACAATTTATATATTCCGTAAAGAACAAATGAATCGTAACACCCTTCACCGAAACGAGAAGGAACTTGTCCATACTTGGCAATTGACAGAAGAAATCTGTATAGACCTTTTAGAACTTACCACAGAAGGCGAGATGGTGAGTGTTTGGAAAGAAAAAGACTATCTATCATATACAGAAAAACGGAAATGCATTTGTGATACACTACAAGTTCTGAAGAAAGACACTCATATACTTGGGCTTCAGAGCAGAATTGATACATTGTGTCTTCTTTTAGAGAAAAAGGAAAAGATACTTTATTGGATAATGAACACTTTTTATCAATTGAAGAATTCCACAGATATAATAGGTGAAAGAATACCGACAATCATCTCCCAAATCAAGAATATGCCAGCATCTTCCGATAGTGGGCAAGAAAAAACGTTTGAAAAGAAAAAAACTATCTGGTCCTTTTTTCGCAGAAAAGAGAAGCAATCGGCATATTTTAAACAAAAGGAAGAAAAAGAGACGAAAGAAACCCCTTCCAATATCACTACAGAAATGTTATATTCCTTAAACCGTGAAGTGGCAGAAAAACAGGATATGCAACGAAAGGCTTTATCGATTCAAATGGACAGCCTTTATACAAACAATCAGAACCTTAACCGGAAACTTAACAGTCTGGTCCGTGAACTTGAATCGGAAACTAACCATCGTATTTCCAACCGTTACAGAGAGTTGGCAGTGGAAAGAGAAAACTCTGATTCCATCATTGCCATATTTACAATATCTATTACATTGATAACCATTATATTGTATATCATAATACATAGAGAGTTAAATAGAAAATATAGGTATGAAAAAGAACTGGAAGCATCGGATGAAAGAAATAGGGAACTGTTGCAGTCAAGAAAAGACATGATGCTTTCCATCGCACACGATCTGCGTTCCCCACTAAGTACCATAAAGGGTGCTGCAGAACTCTTGCCGGAGGAGTCTGTACCGGAATGCCGGAGTGAATACCTGGAGAGTATATCACACGCATCCGACTATATGCTTACACTTGTTGAAACACTTATGAATTTTTACCTGCTGAATACGGAGCAGAACCGTTCCCAAATCTCGGTTTATAATCTGGAATCCCTGTTCAAGGAAGTCGCTGACAATTTTGTTCTGCAGGCGAGAAAGAAGGACCTTCGCTTTTCAAGCGAGTTCCTTGATATGAACATTGTTGTCAGCGGGGACCGGGGACAGCTGCAACAGATCATAAGCAATCTGATTGCCAATGCGCTCAAATTTACAGAAAAAGGGGGCATATGCCTAAGTGCCGAATATCACGGCGGTGAGCTGCGCTTTTCAGTACAGGATACAGGCTGTGGGATGGACAGCAAGGATACCGAACGGATATTCACAGCCTTTGAACGGCTTGAAAATGCCCGTAACGTACCGGGATTCGGACTTGGCCTGACCATATCATACCGTCTTGTTTCACGGATGGGCGGCAATATCCGTGTTGAAAGCCGCCCGGGGGAAGGCAGTACATTCATTGTCATTCTTCCCCTCCGGGAGGCGGACGAGAAATCTCCGATAGAGGAAAACGAGCCTGTATCCGTCATTTCAAGACTGAACGGCATTTCCGTGCTTCTGCTTGACGATGATATCAGACAGCTCCGCATAACGGGAGAAATGCTCAAGCGGCTCGGGGCGGACTGCACCCCATGTGCCACCAGCCGTGAACTCATAGCCCGGATAAGGGAGAAAAGCTATGATGTGTTGCTGACAGATATCCAGATGCCTGAAATGGACGGATTCTCCATTCTTGAGCTGCTCCGTTCCTCCAATATAGGCTGTGCAAACACTATTCCTGTAATAGCCCTGACCGCCCGTGTGGATGATGACATGAATTACCTCTCATGCGGATTTGCCGGCTGTATCCGCAAACCGTTCTCCATAGACAGGCTGTTTGCCGGCATATCCGGAATCATCGGAACGGTAAAGGAACGGGTATGGAAACCGGACTTGTCCCTGCTCCTTGCCGGAGAGGACAACCACAGGGAAATGCTGCGAATCTTTGTCGATGAAAGCCGTAAGGAACTCTCCCGGCTGCACGATGCGCTGCATGGAAATGACAGACAAGCCCTTCGGGATATCCTTCACAAGAACCTGCCGCTTTGGGAAACCGTGAACCTGGACTATCCGATGGAAACGCTTCATGAGATTGTCACAACAGATCCGGACAAATGGCAGGAAAAGCAACTCAAAGAAATATACAGGATTGAACAGGCTGCATCGAAACTGGTCATCCATGTTGAAAAAATGCAGGAGGAAGCACATGAAAAGAACAATACTGATAATTGAAGACGATATAATATTCAGCCGCAGCATCAGCAATTGGCTGAAGAAAAAAAATATGGAGACGGAATGCGTGGCACATCTTTCCTCTGCACGCAGGAAACTTTCATCCGGGGAGTATGACCTTGTCCTCGCAGACCTGCGTCTGCCTGACGGCAACAGTACGGAACTGTTAAGATGGATACATGAAAAGCATCTGAATATCCCATTCCTCATAATGACCAACTACGGCCAGGTTGAGAATGCGGTGGAAGCCATGCAGCTTGGTGCCGCAAACTACCTTTGCAAACCCATACAGCCGGACAGACTGCTGGAGTCCATTGGCAAGGTTTTCAGCCGTATAAAACATGATATAAATGAGTTCTACCACGGAGAGAGTGACAAGGCCCGGGAGATGTACCGCCAAATAAGCCTGGTTGCGGCTTCCGACATATCCGTCCTTCTTCGCGGGGCTTCCGGTACAGGCAAGGAGCACATAGCCAGGGAGATGCATGAACAGAGCCGCAGAAAGTACAAGCCGTATGTAACGGTCGATTGCGGGGCCATTCCCGAAGAGCTTGCCGCATCTGAATTCTTCGGCCATCGCAAGGGCTCGTTCACCGGCGCTGACAGTGACAAGCCCGGACTGTTTCAGGAGGCTGACGGCGGAACACTCTTTCTTGACGAGATAGGCAACCTTTCCTATAAGACACAAATGCTCCTGCTTCGTGCCCTGCAGGAAAAATGCTACAAGCAAGTCGGCTCCACGAAAGAACGCCGCTTTGACATCCGTCTGTTGGCCGCCACCAACGAGAATCTGGAGAAAGCCATAACGGAAGGGCGTTTCCGTGAGGATCTGTTCCACCGTCTCAACGAGTTCACCATCAGAGTCCCCCTACTGTCCGAATGCCCGGAGGACATACTTCCCATGGCAAAATTCTTCCTTGAGCGTTTTTCCAAGGAACACAGGGTCTCACTCCAGGGATTCGACAGCCTTGCCATAGCCGCCATACGGGAATACGGATGGCCGGGAAACATCAGGGAACTGAGGAACACCGTCCGCAGTGCCATGCTGCTTGCCACCAACGGCTGGATAACAGCCGGCAACCTGAAACTTGACCTGAGTGTAAGACCGGAAGAGAATGTGATTCTCTCGGAAGACGAGAAAGAACGGCAACTGCTCGTGAAAATGCTTGAGCAGACGGGAAACAACCGTTCCAGGACGGCCAGACTCCTGAACATGAGCCGTACGACCCTGTACGAAAAGCTGAAAAGATATGGAATCATCTGATGCGGGCAAGGGTGTCGGAAAATCCGACTCCCATAGGATTAACTCTTTTTGTCTTGCATTCCGACAGGTTTCCTTTTATGTTTGACATTGGAAAAACAAGCCATAAAAAACGATGAGTTATGAAGATACACTCTCTACGCGGCAGACTGCACATGCAGATCTGCGACTTTGAACACCGGGAAAGAATGTGGAAAACAGGACCGGCGCAGGCCATGGGGCTTCCCCCCAAAAAAGGCAGCGTTCACAGGATCATAGAAACCTTTCTCCTTGTCCCGATAACAGACGACCTTTACAGGGAAACCGGCAAGGTCATCCGTTACAGACAAACACTTACGGGCAGTTTCACATTATTATACAGGAACAGGCCTTTTGCGGTCATATTTCTGCCCAATCCGGGAACCGGAAGGGTATTCATAAAATATCTGAACTCCAACGGTGTACAGTGTACAGCTTTGAAAGAGCTGTGGGACACGGAAGAGATTGCCGGATTTATCCGCCAGAACCTTTCCTGAAAGCCTGTCCAATGCAAGGGGGCTTACAAAAAGTGTACATATTCCTTACATTATTGTAAGGCAGGTGTACATTGTAGGTTTACACCCGACAGACAGCGTGGAATTTATCTGTCTGTCCGCCTGATATTTATAAGATTTCATGCCGGTTCCCATATATGAGGCATGGCATTGGCCCATACATAAACCGGATGTAACACTTAAATCAGGAGCGTATGGAAACATTAATAAGCAGCCGTCTGTTCGGACATTTTGCAGAAACCTTCCGGGAAGGGAAAACAATCACAGAGAACAAGGTAACCGATGCCTATGGAGAGTTCATATCCCAACTCTCCCTGCTGGCAAACGGAGAACAGGCAGTGATGGACAAGTTAAGGCATCTCAGGATATTGGAACTGGAACTTGCTCTCTACAGAGACATACCGGGACACCGTCCTGAGCATATAATGGAAATATATCTTACAAAAACGACTTCCCTTGTCAAAATGGAAATCGAGCTCCTTCTCTTTTCAGTGGAGCATCCGGAGTGTCAGGTCTCCTCCGATATGCAGAAAAAGCGTTCAGGCGTCCCATCCATACACTGGAACGGTTCCACCACCAGCCTTATGGAGCTGATAGCCTCACTGGACTACTCCGGTCTTATCACCAATGACAACGGTGCCCGCCAATCCTTTGCCGGCCTGGTTGCCGCATTTGAGGAATTCTTCAACATCACCCTTCCCAAGCCATACGACCTTCGTGCCGACCTTGCCCGCAGAAAGAAGAACCTCTCCGTCCTGCTTCCAAAACTCAAGGAGAATTATGAGAAAAACATAGTAAAATGCGGTCTCGGACAGCGTTGATACCGGGCAAAAAGCACCGTGTCCTTCAAAGTCATCTTTTGTCAGGGATAGTCACCCCGCTCCGTTTGGTACATAGCGGAATTCTCACTTATTTTGCCCCCATGAAAAGAAACCAAGAAAACATATGTCCTATGGCTAAAATCAAACAGACCGGCAAGCCGGCACAGGCTGCCGCCGGACAACCATGAAAGGGCGGGCGCAAGCCGAAGGATGAATCCGAACTTCATTCCTATTATTACGGGTTCCGCCTGGATGAGATGCAGAACATCGAATTCGAGAGGCTCTACGCGAATTCCGGCGCGAAGACCAGGTCGCAGTTCATCCTCTCGGCCATTTTCGGCAGGCCGCTGAAGGTGGTGAAGATCGACAAGGCCGCCACGGACTTCTACATCCGGCTGACGAACCTGCAGAGCGACTACCGCCGCGTGGGAGTGAACTACAACCAGGTGGCCAAGGCCGTCCACAGCGGGGAGCTGACCGAAAAGAAAGCCCTCGCCCTGCTTTACAAGCTGGAACAGCTGACCGTGGAGTACATCTCGCTGAACAAGGAGATCATCCGTCTCACCAAGGAATTCGAGCGATGGTTGCAAAGATAACGTCCGGGGTGTCCGTCTACGGGGCGCTTTATTACAACCAGGAGAAAGTGGACAAGGGCAAGGCCCGGACCCTGGCATGGAACCGTATCATGGAGCGTCCCGACGGCACGGCCGGCATTCCGGAATGCATGCGCAGCTTCGAGGCATACCTTGCCGCCAACCTCCGGACGGAAAAGCCGGTGATCCACCTCTCGCTCAACCCCCATCCCGACGACAGGCTCTCCGACGGACAGCTGGAGGCCATCGGGCGGGAATACATGGAGAAGCTGGGATACGGCGACCAGCCCTACATCATTTTCCGGCACGAGGACAACGCGCGCCCCCATATCCACATCGTTTCCCTGCGCATAGACGAACAGGGCAGGAAGATCCGGGATTACAAGGAGTGGGAACGTTCCATGAAAATCTGCCGGGAGCTGGAACAGAAATACGGACTGGTCCCGTCAACGAAAGAGGAACGCAAGGCCTCCGGTGCCATGACAGCGGTGGAATACCGCAAAGGCGATCTGAAACACCAGATCGCAAACGTGGTCAGACCGGCCCTGCAGGATTACCGTTTCCGCTCATTCAGGGAATTCAAGGCCCTGCTCGGACTCTTCAACGTGACGGTGGAAGAAGTACGCAAGAGTGTCGACGGAAGGACATGCCACGGGCTGGTCTATGCGGCACTCGATGAGAAGGGCAGACGCTGTGGCGTGGGCATCAAGTCCAGCGACATCGGCAGGAGCGTCGGTTACGAGGCCCTGAAAAGGAAATGCGCCCGGAGCAAGACGTGGATGAAGGCACATCCCGTACAGGAAAGCACAAAGGAGGCCATCCGGGAAGCCCTGCGTCAGGACACCCGTCAGGGATTCCTCCGGCTCCTGGCCGAAAAAGGTGTCGTCCCCATACTCTGGGAAAACGAACAAGGCGTGATTTACGGGGTGACCTACATCGACCACGGATCGAGAACGGTATTCAAGGGCTCGGCCCTTGGCAGGGAGTTCTCCGCCTCCGTCCTGAACAGGCTGTACGGTACGCCGCTTCCCATGGCGATCCCCCATGGGGATGCCTCCTTGAAAGAGGAAAGGGCAAGAGGGGAAACCGGACTTGCGGAAGGGCTGCTGGATATCCTCACGACGGAATCCCGTCCTTATCCGGGCGAGGAAACCGTGGAAGGCCCCTACGGAAAGAGAAAAAAGAAACGGAAACGCCGCGGCCCGCATATCGGCTAAAAGGGTTTCCCAAAAGATAAGACATAAGCAAAGTATCACCTGTAAAACAAGTAAAACATGTCACAAGAAGATGCCAGGGGACTCGGCAAGACCACCGACTTCATGCGGGCGGTCAGCATCCTGTTCCTCGTGATGAACGTCTATTATTTCTGCTATCCGTTTTTCCACCGCCTGGGATGTACCAACGGCATGGCGGACAGGATCCTTCTGAACCTGCAACGGGACACGGGGCTGTTCACCCATTCGCTGGTGACCAAGTCCTTCTGCCTGATGTTCCTCCTCTTCTCCGCAATGGGGGCCAGGGGGCGCAGGGAGATGGAGATGTCCCGCCTGCGCATCGGCTGTGTCCTCATTTGCGGGCTGTCGTTCTATTTCTCAAGCGAGCTGCTGCTCACTTCCCCGTGGGACATCCGGCTTGTCACGCTGCTGTACGTCTCCGCCGTCACCGCGGGTTACATCTGCCTCCTGACCGCAGGCATGTGGGCCGGCCGCCTTCTGGGAAGCCGGCTGATGGATGACGTGTTCAACGAGGAGAACGAGTCCTTCATGCAGGAGACAAGGCTGATGACGAACAAGTATTCGGTGAACCTTCCGACCCGTTTCCATTACAACAGGAAATGGCATGACGGCTGAATAAACGTGGTGAACCCGTTCCGGGCAACCCTCGTGCTGGGCACGCCGGGCAGCGGGAAATCGTACTGCGTCATCAACCAGTTCATCAAGCAGCAGATAGCGAAGGGCTACGCGCTCTATTGTTATGATTTCAAATATCCGGACCTGAGCACCATCGTCTACAACCATCTGCTCCAAAACAGGGACAAGTACGCGGGCGACGTCCGGTTCTACGTGATCAACTTCGACGACCCGCGCCGCAGCCACCGCTGCAACCCGATCAACCCGGCCTTCATGTCGGACATCGCGGACGCCTACGAGTCGGCATACGTGATCTTATTGAACCTGAACAAGACCTGGATACAGAAACAGGGCGACTTTTTCGTGGAATCCCCGATCATCCTGCTGGCCGCCATCATATGGTACCTCAAGATTTTCGATGGAGGGAGATACTGCACCTTCCCCCATGCCATCGAGCTGCTGAACAAGCCCTACTCGGACGTGTTCACCATCCTGACCTCGTACCGTGAGCTTGAGAACTACCTCTCACCCTTCATGGACGCCTGGAAAGGCGGGGCGATGGAGCAGCTCCAGGGCCAGATAGCGAGCGCGAAGATACCGCTCTCGCGCATGATCAGCCCTTCGCTCTACTGGATCATGAGCGGGGACGACTTCACGCTGGACATCAACAACCCTGAGCAGCCCAAGGTATTGTGCGTGGGCAACAACCCCGACCGGCAGAACATCTATTCGGCGGCCCTGGGACTTTACAACGCCCGCATCGTCAAGCTGGTCAACCGGAAGGGAAAGCTGAAGAGCTCCATCCTGGTGGACGAGGTGCCGACCATCTATTTCCGGGGGCTCGACACGCTGATCGCCACGGCGCGGAGCAACAAGGTGGCGGTCTGTTTGGGAGCGCAGGACTTCAGCCAGCTGGTACGCGACTACGGTGAAAAGGAGGCGCGCGTGATCCAGAACACCATCGGCAACATCTTTTCCGGACAGGTCGTGGGAGAAACCGCGAAGAACCTCTCGGAACGCTTCGGCAAGGTGCTCCAGCAGCGCAAGTCCGTCAATATGACGAAAGAGGACACTTCCACCAACATCAGCACCCAGCTGGACTCCCTGATACCCGCCTCCAAGATATCCAACCTCTCACAGGGGATGTTCGTGGGAAGCGTATCGGACAATTTCGGAGAGACCATCAGGCAGAAAATATTCCACGCCCGGATCATGGTGGACAATGCCGGGGTGGAGGCCGAGACGAGGGCGTACAGACCGATACCCGTCATCACGGACTTCACGGGAGAGGACGGCCGGGACCATATGCAGGAGGAAATAGAGCGTAACTACTACCGTATCAAGGAAGAGGTGGGCGACATCATCCGCCGGGAGCTCCTGCGCATAGAAAACGATCCGAATCTGAGCCACCTGCTGGAGACGGACGGGGAATAACAGACTGATATAAAAACAGGATTGCCGGAGGGCAATCCGCCATTCAATAACCGTTTAATTTTAGTTTTATGACCGAGAAAAAGAAAAACATCGCCCTTCAGGGAAAACCCTGTTTCCCGTGGGTGGGCGGAAAGAGAAGACTGCTGCCGGTACTCACCGAATCCCTGCCGGCAGATTTCGGAAAGATGGAAACCTATGTGGAACCCTTCGTGGGCGGCGGCGCGCTGTTCTTCTGACTAAGACAGGCCCATCCCGATATCCGCTGCGTGATCAACGATTCCAACGAGAGCCTGGTGAACGTGTACCGTGTCATCCAAAACTCCCCGGAGGAACTGATCAAGGCATTGGATGGTATCCAAAGAGAATACCATGCCTTGGCGGAGCACGCGGACAGAAGGGCGTACTTCATGGAGAGACGCACATTCTTCAACGAGGGTGGTCCTGACGATGTCACCCGCGCGGCGCTGTTCATCTTCTTCATGCGCACCTGCTACAACGGCATCTATTCGGTAAACCGCAGCGGCAAGCTCTCCGTGACGTTCGGTGCGGGCAACCGCGCGAAAATACTGGAAGAGGACCTGCTCCGCCTGAACCATAAACTGCTGCAGGGAGTCGTCATCCTGGATGGAGACTACCGCCGGACAGCGAAGTATGCCGGAGAGAAAACCTTCTTCTACTTTGATCCACCCTACAAGCCGGTCAACGAGTCGGGCGGCTGCACCTCCTACATGCCGGACGACTTCGACGACAACGACCAGATCCGCCTGGCCGAGTTCTGCAGGGACTTGGGGAATGTCGGCAGCAAATGAATGCTCTCCAACTCGGACCCGCGCGAAAAGGACCCGACCAATACCTTCTTCGACGACCTGTACGACGGCTTCCATATCCAACGGCTGAGCATCTTCCGCTCGGTCTGCTCCATCGCCGAGAAACGGAAATCGGTCAACGAACTGCTGATAAGAAACTATTAATAAGAATTGGAGTATGGGATAAACGTCGAAAACATATCCGATATCTGTACTGTAAATAAAGGACTACCCAAAATCGGGTAGTCCTTTGTTGTTACTTGCAGTTTAAAATTATCAAGGCTTGATGTGAATACCGGTACGGACTGCCGCCGGAAGCGGTTTCATTCCGGATAGCGGAGGGTGATCGCGGCATGCCCCTCTTTATAGCTCACCCTGAGCCCGAGCTTGTCCAGCTCCTCCCGGACAAGGGATTCCTCGAACCCTTCGGCCATGAATTTTTCCCTGAGCAGGCCGGCGACATTTCCCGTTCCGGTACTTCCGAAAAGAAAATCCTCCGTCCATTGCAGGAAACTTCCGCCCGTACGTATCAGGTTGTAGCGCCTCAGACAGAAGTTCTCCATGCTCTTCAGGTTGAATCCTTTGAAAGACAGCAGGTCGCAGAGAAGCGGCCCGTTGGCATCGTCCACCCTGATTTCCGCCGTCAGTACGCAGGCCGGCGTGCCTTTTTCTCCGGGAGCATTATAATAAAGCCGGATGTTGTTCCCTATATACAGCCCCATGGCATACACCATCTCTCCAGGGGATTCCGTCATGACGGGAAATGCCTGCAATCCGGCATCCTCCCCCCGCTTCAAAAGCACGATGTTCGGTTTTCCGGAACTCCTGTCTTCCGGCGGGCATGACACCATCGTTCCGTTGGTCTTTCTCCATCCGAGAAACCGCAGGCAGTTCCCTATATCTTTCAGATACCTTTCTTTCTCCCTACTTCCATCGAGGTACGGGTGGAGCGTATCCACGATTTCGGCCCAGTTCTCATTCGCCTTCATATATTATTGTTTACAAATTTCTATAAATCAAGCCGTTTTGCAGTGGAAATATAGCTATTTTATCCCGACCGGTCAAATGAATTCCCTAAAAAGTCATGGGAGAACCGCTCATGTAACCTTCCCGTGATTTGTCAGAAACCGGGTACGGTCCATATCTCCTTCGGTCCGGCATGAAGCCTTGTCGGACTCTTTCCACGTCCTTCCGTACGGGGTCCGCCGGATGATTTTAATTGTACGGATTTTTTAATAGCACATGAGTCTCCTCCGCCATATCCCTTTCCAGCTTTTTTATCAATTTTAATGAGAAACCGAATCTGGAAGAATATGAATGACAGGCAGGTCAGGATATTGTTTGAAAACAATAAAACCAATGGGTGTGATAAGCGCGGATAACAAAGGAAATCCTTCTTTTTTGCAGATGTGAATGATAATCGGGCCTTTCATTCCGGCTGCAAAATAGGCAGTGCATCGGTAAAATGAAAGGGAGGGCCGGACTTTTGGCTCTCCCTTGTTGCATGTCAGTCCCATCGTAGGACCGGTTACCGTTTTATCTTTCACCCGCTTCCCTGTTTCAGTTCCGCACATGGCTCCTCCGCCTTTTTCAGGCGGTGCTGCAGGAACTCGTTCAAATCCTTGTGAGGCAGGTAGTGCACCGCCTTGTCCGTCACGCTCCCGCACTGCCTTCTGATCTCCTCCGTGGTTTTCCGGCCCGCATCATCATTGTCCAGGAAACAACAGACATGCCCGTAGCCTTTCAGCACGTCCAACGCCCCCGGCAGATTACCGACCGAATTGAGCACCACGCAGTCCGGCACCGGCTTTCCCTGTTTGAGCGTAAGGTACGAGAGATAGTCCATGAAGCCCTCAAACACCAGGGCCGTCGCCTTTCCGTTCCCCCCGGCTCCATGCCTGAGATGCGTGATGTCCTTTGGGGAGGTCGAACCCTTGAAATAAGGGTTGCGTATCTCCAGGCCGCCCTTCCGGTTCCTGAACCCGATCCCGAAATACCATTTGCCGCGCGTGCGGTAATGGACCTCCACGCACTCCCCCAAGGCAATGCCGGAAGGAATCCCCCTCTTTGCCAGATAGTCCAGCAGTACCGTATTACGGAGCGGCGAGACGCGCATCTCCTCGAATGCCGGAGGCGTGGCGGCCGCCTTCCGGGGTGCCTGGGCGGGCGTGGACACGGGGAAGTGTCCCTCTATGCCCTTCAATACGGAGGATATGTCGCGCGTCCCGTACAGCCTTTGCGCCAGGTCGATGATGCTTCCTCCCGTCCCCTCGCCGAAGTCGATTCACAGGTTTCTGGAAAGGCTGACCTTGAATGAGGGGGTACGCTCCTGTCTGAAAGGCGAGCGGTACCACAAACTGTCCCCCTGTTCCCTTACGGGGGAGAATCCCATCCGCCGGAGGTAATCCTCCAGCGGAATCCTTTTCGCTTCTTCAATGTTCATGACTCGTCGTATGATTGATAAATAGTAAGAATTTAGAACCGCCTGCCGAACCATTCCACCGGGTCCAGCAGCCGGCCGTTTTTTTGCAGTTCGAAATGCAGGTGGTTGCCGGTGGACATCCCCGTGCTTCCGACCTTCCCGATGCGCTGCCCGATACGGACCGTTTCACCTTTCCTTACAAGGCTCCGGCTCATGTGCGCGTACAGGGTGGAGTATCCACCCCCATGGCGGATAAGGACGGTCCGGCCGTAACCCGGACTGTAGCCGGCGGAGATCACCCGGCCGTTTCCGGCCGAATATACCGGCTCGCCATACGGGGCCGCCAGGTCCACCCCCTTATGGAATATTCTCCGGCCCTTAAGGGGATGGATCCTGTATCCGAATCCGGAGGACACCCGGTAGCGGGTACGCCTGCCGTCAAGGGGAAACAGGACCGGATAGTCCGTCAGGACGGCGACCGTCCGCCGCAGCCCTCATTCCTCCGCTCATTTCCCCGGTTCCCGGACATGCCCGTTTAACATTTCCCCGCCGCTTTCCGCCGTTTTTCCCCCATCTTCCAGGCAGGCGGAAAGTGACAAAAGGTGACAAAACATGACTATTAATGACAACTTCCTCATAATCAATTTATTTAATGGCGAAGATACTAATTTTACCCCCCGAAATGATTCATTCACCTTTAAATTTAACAGTCATGCAAGAAGTAAATCCCGCTGCTCAAGGCAGCGAAAACGCCACTCAGGAACAGGGTTACCTGATGGCTTACGACAAGAAGGAACAGAAGGCGAAAGGCGTCAAGGGCATCGCGGCAAACGGTGAGCTGGAGACGCTCGAGGCCAGCGAACGGAACAAGGGGCAGTTCGTCCGCGTGGACCGCTTCGGGAATTTCTTCACCAACTTCGGGAAGAACTTCCTTTACCAGTACAACAACCCCACACGTTTCTCCCTTTACCGGATGGAGGAAAACACCCCGGTGGAACAGGCCGCCAGGAAAATCGAGGAGGCCCAACGCCCCGAGAACGAGGCCGTCCGCCGCGAGCTTTCCAAGAACAACCGCATCTACAACAACCATTTCTTCAACGAACGGGAGATCAACTGGCAGCAGGCGGAGCGTTACGGCCTTACCCCGGAGGTGCTCAAACAGACGGGCGATATGGAAAAGCTGCTGCAGGGCAGGCAGTCCGGCATAGCCTATGACATCTCCATGAACACCGAGCTGGGACGTCAGAAAGGGGATGCCAAGCTCTCGCTCTTCCGCGACGAGAACGGGGCGGTCAAGTTCGACCTGCACTTCATCCGCCAGGCACCGAAAGTCGGACAGGAATACCGGGGATACAAACTGGAGGAGGATGTGCTGGAGGCATTGAACCGTACCGGCAACGCGGGCCGGCTCGTCAACCTGGTCACGGACTACCGTACCAGGGAAACGAAGCCCTGCTACCTGTCCAAGGACCCGGTGACCAACGAGATGTTCTTCCTTCCGGCAGACCAGGCACGCTGTCCGCGCAAGATAAAGGACTATGCGCTGAGCGACAAGGAATACGCCGACTATGCCGCAGGAAAAGAGGTACCCATCGAGTTCAAGTCCTCGAACGGGAAGGTGTACCGGACCTCCATCCAGATGAGTGCTGCCGAACGCGGTACGGAATTCCTGTGGGAACGCAGTACCCTCAAGCCGGAGAAAAAACAGGGGCAGGAACAGACGGCCGGCCTTAAGGAGACTGCCGGGAAACCGGCCAGACGGACCAGACAGACCATAACCCCCAAAATGTAATCGGCCATGACATCCGCAAATGAGAACATCAGGCAACTGGAAGGGCTGTTCCGAGAGGACGGCGCAGGCGGTCTCCTTGTCTGCTACGAGACGGGCAGGGAGAAGCCCCATGCCGACTCCTCCTACCAGCTTTATCCTGTCGACCCGGACCGGAAGGGCATGACCTGCCAGTTCCTCAGCCTCCTGCATGTCGGGGTGGAAACCGCCCGGATATCGGCATTCATACCTGACACCCGTATGGAGGTCTACCGCTTCCCCCGCATGTCCGGCCTTCCTCCCTTTTTTCGGGATACCCCCGTCAAAGAGTATATCACCGGCATGCTGCTGCCCCATATCAAAAGGAACAGGCTGAAGCCGGTGGTAAGTGTCAACCTGCGCGACATGGTCTTCATACGCTCCGAAGGGCTGTCTGTGGAACCGGGCGGCATTCTCCGTCTCGATGCCGGGCAGATCGACCGGCTCGTGGAGTTCCGCCGACGGCAGGACGGGCTGGCCGCAAGGTACAAATACATCCCCGGGTACAAGCTGCCCCTGCGCGTCATCGAGACTCCCAAAGGTGTACTGGTGTTCAGCGGCGGCGACATCGGAAGGGAAGGGACCGAAAACTTCTATAAGTTCCTGCTGGGGAACTATTTCTCGATGCACGCGCCTTCCGGTCCCGTCAGGCAATACTGCGTGGATTCCCCTTCCGGAAGGCTGTACGGGCTCACCGACACCGCCTTCCGGAAAGAGGCGGAAACAGGCAGGTACATATTCGACCTTTTCGACGCGTACGCCGATATCGGGGCGTCGGAAAAGAAAGGATGGGTGTTGGAATTCGCCACGGACATGGCCCCTTCCGATACGGAATACCGCCGCCTGGAGGACTTCTCCGGCTGCCGGCCGGAAGGGAACAACAGGGATATCTGCCGGCTGCTCACCCTGCAGAAGCACTTCGACAGGGACATCATCCTCGATCCAGCTTTCGCCTACCATTTCCGGTTCAAGGAATTCGTCAGGAGGATGGATGATTGCGTGAACGGCCTTTCCAAGGGGGACAACATGGAAAAAATACTGGAGGAGATGCGGGAAAAGTCGGACCGTATCTTAAGGAGGGATTTCCTGGTACGGGGATACGGCACTCCGGAGAGAGTAAAAAGGAACAGGGTCGAAAAAACCGAAAGGAACAACAGGATAAAACGATAATACGATGGACAGCAACAGACTATCTTCCGAACCTTATTTCAATCCGCAGCAGCCCAGCACGGTCTGTATCGCCATAGACAGGTACGGCCATTACCGGCCGTCTTCGGAAAACGCCCTGCGTTTCCTGCAGCAGGATGACGTGGAAACCGGGATAAGGCATTTTCTGGACGACAACGTGAAGGCTGCAACCCTCTGCACATATGTGCCGGACGTGACACTGCTCGCCTTCCGTTTCCAAAGCATGAAAGACGTGCCGCCACCCGGGTCGGGACAGACGGCCGACCGCTACATACGTGACACGTTCCTTCCTTTTCTGGCCTCGGAAAGCCGGTTGCCGGAAAAGAAAATCACCCTTGCAGACGCGGTATATTCCACCCTGACCAGGGGAACGCCGGACTGCTCCGTGCTGAAAAAACACTTCATGCAGGAGACCGGCTACATCGAATTCCTCGGGAGGCAGCGCGAAAGGAAGAATATCTACCGCCTGCAGCCGGAATACGTGCTACCCCTTACAGTGGTGAAAAATGATTTCGGTTACCTGCTTTTCTCCGGCAACGAGACCGGCAGGGAGGGGTTCAGGGCCTGCATCCAGCATGTGGCGGACCACTATTTCGACCCGCACTGCGACATGGGCCGGCTGGACATCTATGAATGCCCCGTCCTGGAGGGAAAGCTGCCTTCCTTTATTGACACGGTATACGCCCCTTTCCGATACTTTCCGGTAAACCGGTTCGATTTTTCCCCTCACCGCCATGTCGCCCCGTCCGCGCTGCCGGAGGGATTCACGGAAGGGCTGGTTCCCCTATACAGCCATCCGCTGCGTCCCGACGCGGATAGTTTCGCCGGTTTCATCTCACGCTTCAAGGACGATGAGAGGACACAAACGACCGTCAGCCGGGAGAACTACGACATCTACCGGATGCTGACCGTCATGCGTAACGGCTATATGAATGTCCATGAGAAACCGTTTACGTACTTCGACACCCTGCTGCCGGTGGCAAGGAAGCTGGAACAGGTCACGCAGGTGAAAAACGCCGCCGCATTCAACGCGGACGATTTCAGGATCTATTCCTCGGTTCTCAGCCGACAGGCGGAAGCCATCCTGCAAAGGAATTTCGATGTGAGGGGGCACCGTTCCATCGTAAACGAGCTGGATGACGGGAACCTTGCCTTCACGGTAGGCCGCGTCAAGCTGAACTCCGTCCAAAGGGCGGTGCTTCACGACGGGCACGCGGTGCATCTTCCGGAGAATGACTCTCCGGAAAACCGTCGGCAGGCGTACTGCATGGCCGACAGGTTCGAAAACCGGCTGGTAACATCGGCAAGGCCGTTCCCCGGCGTGCGGACATACCGGATGACAAGCGACGGGCTGATCCGACCGGTTGATCCGGAACCTGACGGGAAAGCGAAAAAAAGAGAAACGAAGTCCAAGAGTAACAAACCTAAAATATAGCCATGATCAGAAAAGAGCAAGTCAGAATCGGGATGCGGATTGTCGGGGACGATCCCGAATCCCCTGAAAGCTATCCGTACAAGGGAACCGTCACCGCCCTTTGCGAGACAGGCCGGAATGAGACGGACTTTTACATTGTCATCAAACTGGACGGGGAATCCATGAGACAGCCGGAAATATCAAGGTGCTGTCCCGAAGGCATCATGAGGTGCTTCCCCTGGACTGTCAGTCCCGAGGAAAAACCGGAAAAACGAAACAATATCCCTTCCACGGCTTATACGGCCGTGGAGACATCCCGGGGTTTCCTCTTCTTCACCCATACGGAAGAAGGCAGGAGGAGCCTCCGGGAATTCCTTCAGGAAATGGTCGACAGCTATTTCGAGCCGTCATTCGACCTGGGACCGGTATGCGTCTATGAGGCGGAAGGCGTACTTCCTGATCTCTCTCCGGTCAATCCGGAGAAAATGCCCCTTGCGGCATATCCCTACGCGCGAAGGCCGGAGGATTTCCGGCTGGATGCCCGTTACCGGAACAGGATGAGACCGACGGCAGAGGATTTCCGCAGCTTCTGTCACAATGCCGGTTGTACGGTCAGCCATCGTAACGGAAATATCGCCGACACCCTGGAGGCCCTGAAGCGTTACGACAGGCATTTGGAAACGCTCCGGCACATGCCGGAAGCGGCTCCCCACGAAGAGGATGAAACCCGCAAAACCAGGCAGCAGCTGCAAAGGCTGCCGGACTCCGCCTATGATATCCGCGGACACCGCACGGCAGGAAGGATTCCGGATGATCCCGCCCCCGAGATCAGCGTGGAGGGAGTCAGCCTGTCCGCTTCCCGGCGGGGCATTCTTAAAGCCGGCCTCGGGTTGTACCTATCCCGTGAAATCCGGGCCGCCCCCGCTCACACGTATGCATGGGTAGATAGGAATACGGAGCGCATCGTCTTTGGCAGCCGCCCGCCCGGAGACCGGGAAACCGCCGGGTTCAAACGGGATACGGGAAAGAGGTCCTCCGCTTCTCCGAGAAGTACAAAAAAGAAGACCGGACCCCAGCATAAAATGTAAAATTGTAAAATCAAGAAAGACAGTATGGAAAAGAAAAACAAGACAACACCTTTGAAAGTGGTGCGGCGGGAGTCCGGTTATCTGCTGTTTTCCGACAGCAATACCGGCAAGGAAGGCCTTGAAAGCTATCTCCAGCATACCGCCGACCATTTCTTCGATCCCCATGCCCATGACGGGGCCCTGGAAATTTATGAGTATTCCGGTTTACGGAAGGAGCTGGCCTCCCATATCAACAGCAGCTGCCGCAGGGGACTTTTACCGGGCGGGGACAGAAAGGGCGGGCATGTTTCCTCCGGTCTCCTCCCGGCAGAATTCATCAACCGCCTCGAACCGAAACTTTACGTTCCCATGAATCCGACATCCGAGGGGTATTCCGGGCTGTTCTCCCAAGTGAGGGGATATATGGGGCTCGAACTATCCCGAAAGCCGGAGAACGAGGATATCTACCGCCTGCTCTCCATCAGGGAACACGGTTATATGAACATCCATGACAAGCCGTTCACCTATTACCGGGAGCTGCTGCCCCTGGCCGAGCAGCTTGAAAAGGTGACCCAGGTCAAATCCGCCGGCCTGTTCGACGTGCAAGCCTTCAAGGAACTTTCCCTTAAAATAAGAAAAGCGGCGGAGGATATACTTCACCGGGACTTCGACGCAAGGGGCCACCGGCCGCTGGAGAAATACCTCAATGCCCCCGATACCTCCCTTCTTGTGGGAAACAGGGTACTGGACAAGGCGCAACTCGGGATACTGGCCAAAGGGAACGCCCTGTACCTGCCGGAGAATGACCGCCCCTCCTCCCGGCACCTGCTGTACTGCATGGCGGACTTTACACGGAACAGACTGCTGGTATCCGGTGAACCGTTCCCGGTCAGGACCTACCGGGTAAAGGACGGCGTCCCGCATCCCGTCAGTCCGCGGGAAAAGGTACCGGAGAAGAAAAAGACCACCCGTAAATCCGCAGGCAGGAAAATATCATAACCTGCCGGGATATAAAGAAATTTAAAATATCACGATATGGAAAAAGAAACCGATTTGAAACAGAACGGGCCGGTCGTCCTTTTCAATGTGGACAGAAAAGGCAGGCTGGCGGACTATGCCGCATGCCACAGCGACCGTGAATGCGGCGATTATCTGCTCCGGCAGGCGGAGCTGGCCCTGGGCGGGGCGTATGTCCCCGATGAATCCGTATTCTGCCTGGCGGGGGCGGAACGGACGGACGACGGCCTTCCGGAACTGCTGGACAACTATATCCGAGAAGGCGACATCCGCGACCTGCCCTCGATTGACCTGCGCAGCCTCACGTTCATCCATGAGACCACGGGGGGCGGCCTTCCGGAAGGGATGTGGGCCGTACTGGAAAAGACGGAACGGCTGGCGGACAACCCCGATAATAGAAAAATGCAGGAAGCGTACCATGCCTACCACGAAAAAAGGGAGAATGCCCTGCCCGGGCGCACCCTCTCCGCCGTCCGCACGGACAAGGGCGTGCTCCTGTTCGACGACTCGGGCCGGGGACTGCAATGTCTGGAAGGTTACCTGCAGTACCACGCGGACCGGTATTTCTCCCCCGAACTCCACGGGCTGGAGAAACTGGAGGTATACCACTTCAGTACATCCGATAAAGGCATATCGGACGCGGCCAAAAGGTGCGCCTTTATGTTCACCCTGCAAGGCCGGCGTGAGTTCGTCCCCAAAAAGGCGTGTTATCTGCCGGACTCCCTTGTGGCCGGACTCCATCCGTCAGCCGGCTGTCCCATGCATGCGGACGGTGAGGCGTTCCGGCGGTTTGTCAAGACCTTCGGCCTGAATGCCACGGACGAGGCGAATGAAATCGCCGCCCTGACCGGAATCCGTGCCGGAGGGCTGTCGGATCCCGGACAGCTGGAGAAGGTATCCGTCCACCGGGCCGGATTCCGCAGCCTGTATGAACGCCGGCAGGCCTGCCTGAAAAGGAATGACATTGTGATGTACCGGGCACTCGGACAGGCCTCCAGGGACATGGCGGAGAGAATTCTCAGAACAGAATATAAGGTACGGGGATACGCGCCTTCCATAGCGGAAAAGGAAACCGGGCACAGAGCCGGTCCGCCTGCCGGTAAAAAGAAGACAAACCGATGGAGGAAAACAGATGGAACCCCTAAAAGACGGATATAGCATGGCATGGTGGCTGGAACGGCTGAAAAGGTCTTGGAAACACCCCCGGAAGGAAACGTCCGGAAACCTCTATCTGGAGCTGTGTCCGGACAACCGGATAAAATCCTTCATGGTGGTCCGGCACAGGCCGAAAGGCACGGATCCCTTCATGGAATTCATCGGGCATACCGCCGACAAAGCCATAAGGGAGGGAAACGGGCAGGTTCCGGATAACCTGCTGCTGGCCCTGGAAGAAGTGCCGGAAAGAATGCTTCCGACAAGGGAGGAGCTCCGGGAGGAACGCCCCGGAAACATATGGAAGCTCATCTCCGGATATGGCGAAATAACCGGAGGAAAACCGGTACCGCTCAGACGGGCCGTCTACCTGAGGGCGCACGGAAGGGAGATAGACCGTACCGCACTCGAAGAGATGGGGCTTTCACCCGGCTGCCGGAACTACGAGGCCTATGAGACCGCCATGGAAAGGGCCTCGGAAGGGAAGAAAGCCCTGTTCCGCCTTACCCTCGTGAAGACGGAACGGGGTGTCGGGGTGTTCAATGACGGACTGCAGGGCCCGGAGCGTATGCGCGGGATGCTGCAGGAGATGGCGGACCGTTTCTATTCCGCCGCATGGGAAGGAATGAAAACGCTTTCCATATACCGGATCGAGACAGCCTCCCGGAGGCTGCTGGAAATGTCACGGGAGAACAGACGGGATTTTCCCGCCTCCCGGCCCCCGCTGGAAATCCTTGCCCGCTATCTCCCGACAGCATCTTTCGACATGTCGCCCACGGCGGAGAACCTGGAGCGTTTCGTGAGGGCCAACTCCCTGGCGCTCTCCGCAAACAACCGGGAGATCATGACCCTGCAGGATATCGCCCGGAAGGGATACGCCCACCTGTATATGGACGGTCCGTTCCGTTACAGGAAGGAGTTCGCCGGTATCGAGAAGGAACTCCGCATGCTCGCAAGGGAAAGGGAACTGTACCGCAACTTCCCTTATAAGGAGAGGATGCACGACCTTCGGGAAAGGTCCATGGCGGCCGCCGAACTCCTCCTGAAAAGGGAAGGGATCCGCAGGGATACGCCATCCGTTCCCCAAAAGACGGACAAGTATGCGGAAAGGATACAGGCCATGGCGGAATGCCCGGAAAAGGGCATGATCCCCCCATCCTCCGGTGAAAAGAAAAAGGAACCGGCCCGCAAGCAAAAGGGACCGGCCTCCCAAAAAGTGAAACCCCAATTATAAACCGCAATGGAAACAACAGGAACACCCACACCCGAAGAGCTGCTCGACGCCGGCAGACGCACCATCGACCGCAAGGCACTGCAAAAGACCATAAAGGATATTTTCTCATACCGGAACCCGCTCCGGCAGTTCATGGAAAGCTACCGTTTCAATGTCATCCGCTGGAGTGCCACCAACCTGAGGAAACCATCCTTATGGAAGCGCGCCGGCCTGTTCTTCAATACCGGAGGAATTCCGGGGATTCTCCGTGAGAATTTCCGGCAGAACCGCGCGGACCTGCTCGCCCGGTGGGAAAGGGGCGTCATAGGCGACATCAACCGCTCGCTCATCCGCCTGGGGAGCATACCGCTTTCCTCCAAGCCCCGCGACCTTTCCCGGCAGCTGAAGGACATATCCAGGAAAATATACCGGATGACCACTTATGACCGCTGCCCGAGCCTGCTTCAGGAGAGTCTGCTGCTGTCCACCTACGAGTATATATTCGCCTCTCCGCATGACAGGAAGTTCGGGAAACTGTGCCCCGACGAGATCTGCGGGATGCTCCGACAGAACGGTGTCCCGCAGGAAAGCCTCTGCTACCAGAACTACGAGAGCATCCTCGCCGGAAGGGAGACGGTCCTTTACGAGTTTACCTCCGACGGGAAAGCCACCCTGTATCTCAAGCCGATGGACCATGTGAGACTGGAGATGACCTCCAAAGGGTATGACATGGTCCCTATGGGGATTCCTCCCGCCCGGACACTCCCCTCCCCTGCGGAAAGCATGGGGAATATGCCGCAGCTTTCCGAGAAGATCGGGAAAACAAAGAAAGCCCGGAGCGGAGAGAAACCCGCCAAAGGAGCCGGGAAGTCGAAGAAACGTCCCCAAATAGGATAATCCATAAACAACAAATAATAACCTGACAATAAAAATGTAAGAAAATGAAAGTCGTGATTTGTGAAAAGCCCCTCGTGGCTAAAAGACTGGCCCGCATATTGGGCGCGGACAAAATGGAAGACGGGTATCTCATCGGAAACGGATACGCCGTCACATGAACGTTCGGCCACCTGCTGGCCCCGGTTTCCCCATTTTCCTGTATGGAAGGACCTTTTACAAGGGAGATGCTTCCCCTTGCAGTCCCCTCCGGACTCGCCGTCCGCCGGACAAGGACGGAAGACGGTTTCCGGGATGCCCCCGTGGCCGTCAGGCAGCTGGAGGTCATCCGCAGGCTGCTGCGGGAAGCGGACGGGGCGGTTACGGCCACGGACACCTCCCGTGAGGGGCAGATGGTCGCCCGCAACCTTTATGATTATCTGGGCTTCAAAGGAAAAACCGAACGTCTGTGGCTTTCCTCACTGACGGACAAGGCGATCCGCGAGGCGTTCCTTGACCTTAGACCGGACAGTCTCTATGAAGGTCTGTACCTGGCAGGCAGGGCACGGCGGGAAGCCGACCGGATCATCGGGTACAATGCAAGCCTCGCGCTCGGCATGGCAGCCGGAAAAAAGAACCACTCGCTCGGACGGGTACAGACACCGGTGCTCGCGCTTGTCTCGCGCCGTTACCTGGAGAACAGGGATTTCAACGCCGTACCTTATTACCGGCTGGAGCTGTCGGTCCTCAAGGACGGTAAAGAGCTTATTTTCACCTGCCCGGAAAAATACATGCAACAGCTGGGGGCCGTCGCCGCCCGGAACCGGATCGCGGCATCGCGTGTGGCCACGGTAATACATGCGGAGAGAAAGGAAACGGTGGAGGAACCGCCGCTTTTGCATGACCTGGCCTCCTTGCAGAAGGAGGCAAATCTCCGGATGGGGCTGACGGCAGGACAGACGGCATCCGCCCTGCAGAGGCTGTATGAGGGAGGATACATCTCATACCCGCGTACCTCCTGCCGCTACATCCGGCAGGACATGCCGGAGGATATGCCGGCACTGCTTTCCCTTCTGAAAGACGACCCGTGTTTCGCACATCATGCGGAGACACCGGAAGGCAGGGTGCTGTCCGCCCGTGCCGCCGATGACGACAAGGTGACCGGACACCATGCCATCATCATAACGGAAAACATACCCGGCAAACTGCCGCTTGATGAGCAGAACCTCTACCGGATGGTCGCAGGCAGGATGCTGGAAGCCTTTTCGGGTGACTACACCAAAGAAGAGGCGGATGTCCGTATCGAATGCGGGGGAATCCTGTTCGAGGCCGGATACCGCCGGACGGTGCATGCCGGATGGAAAAACGTTCATAACGGGACCGGGAAAGAAGAAGACACCATGTTCCCCTCCTGGGGGCAGGACGAGGTGCTGCCGGTAACGGACATATCCGTCCGAAGCGTGGAAACATGTCCCGTACCGCTCTTTACGGAAGCCTCGCTGCTGTCCGAAATGGAACGGTGCGGACTCGGCACCCCCTCCACAAGGGCCGGTGTCATCGAACTGCTCATCGCACGCCGATATGTCGAAAGACAGGGATGCGGCCTGCTGCCTACCCCGAAAGGGCTGGAGGTGTATAAGGCCGTCAGGGACAAGCTGATCGCCGATCCGGAAATGACCGCCCGGTGGGAAAAGGACCTGCAGGAGATCGAGCGGGGAGAACTGGACGCGGACGTGTTCATCCAAAAGGTTGGAAAATACGCGCGGCAGATCGTGGAGGAACTCTCGGCGGTCCGGTTCGAACATCCCGGACCGCCCCGACACCGCTGTCCCAAATGCGGCATGGAGACACTGACCCTTCACCGGAAGGTGGCCCGGTGCGGTGACCCGGACTGCGCGTTCCTGCTTTTCAGGACATTCAACGCAAGGGAGTTGACCGACGGAGAGATGCTTTGCCTGCTGGAAGGAAAGAAAACGGATTTCCTGCCTTTTGTCAGCAGGAAGGGAAAGCCCTATGAGGCATCCCTTAAAATGGACGAGAACTACAGGATAGAGATGACATTCAGGGACATCCCGATAGAGAGACAGCCGTTACCCGCCGGCGACCCGTCTGTAATGCAGGCGGCAGACATCCCTGTCGAAACTCCGCATCCCGGCCAGCTCCCATAAGGAAAATCCGGGGCATCCTTCGAACAGGCGGAAGCCTTCCCCCTGGAAGCGGGGCAGGACATACAAGACCAGCTCGTCGGCCATGTCAAAGCGGAGCAGGCTGTCCGTAAAAGGAAGCGTCTCCAAAGCCGCTTCCGCAAGGTATACACCGGAATGCCCCTGTTTCCATTCCGTCAGGGACATGAAGGATACATCAGGGCCAAGGCAGGACAAGGCGGTCTCCCGGATACGGGTGATGCCATATTTCTCGGGGTGTTCCCACAAATCGGGAAATGTACTCCTGCGGGCAAGGTAGCCGTCAAGGGTGATGAAAGCCAGGATCTGAACCGTCGCCATATGAATAGGATATTTTTTATTTCGTAATGGTTCCGGTAGGGTCATGAAAAAAGCGTGACCCTACGTGGCTCCAAAACGGAGGTTCTGGCAAAACCTTTGAATAGTTGCCGCGTAGAAGCCACGCTATGACAATGCATAGCATAGCCTTACGCAGAAGCCTCTATTCCGATTGAAATTTTGCCAGATTTCCGTTTTAAGAGCGTTCCGCGAACGTTATGTCTATATATCAACAGGACCGGATTAATCCCCGTTCCTGAATGAATTCATATTTCCGGGGTAAAGATAGGAAATTAATCCGATATTCCGGGCAAACAGGTTCGATTGATTCATTACGCCCCCCAAAAGAAGGAGGGCGTGTTTTCCGACTCCCTGACTATTGCCGACTTTTCATGACTATGGCTGACGCGTTCCGTACACGCATGGAAAATTGCGTTATCTTGCACCCGAAATCATAAAAAAAGATTATGGAACTGACACTTATTGAAACGAACGCGTATCTGGAGCTAAAAAGAAAGCTCAGCACGCTGTCGGTACAGATGGCCGACTTCCAAAAGAAAATCGCTCCGTCCTCACCGGAAAAGTGACTTGACGCACAGGAGGTATGCCTGGCCCTCGGCATCTCCAAAAGAAGCCTGCAGAACCATCGGGACAGGGGACTGGTTCCTTATTCGAACATCGGAGGAAAATGCTTTTACAAGGAAGCGGATATCCGGCAAATATTGGAAGAAGGCCTCATTAAAAAAAGAAGGAAATAATGGCGGAAATCATTACAAAAGATTCGGAGGAGTTCAAGGAACTGACCGGATGGATGAAAAAGATCGGAAAATCGGTGGAGGCGGCGACGGCAAGGATACGTCCCGCCATCGCGGACGAACATTACCTGCAGGGGGAAGACGTGTGCGAAATGCTGCACATCTCAAAAAGGACCCTGCAGACGCTGCGTGACGAAGGAGCTATACCCTATACCACCATCGGAGGGAAAATACTGTATCCAGAGAGTGCCCTGTACGAGACCTTGCGGAAAAACTACCGGAACTACAGGCAATACGCCGGATAACCGGTCGTAAAGAAAAAGAAGAAGGGATGCTTATCCGGCGAGTCCGGTGAAGCATCCCTTCTTCTTAGTTGGCCAGGCGGAACATCCCGCCGATCTTCTCACGCATCCTGTCCGTGTCCTCACCGATTTTTGGATTGATCAGCTCGGCGTAAACCTGCGTGGAAATGATGGTCTTGTGCCCGAGGACTTTCTGCAGGGTTTCAAGCGGCATGCCCTTGCTCAGGGCCAGGGTCGCAAAGGTATGACGTCCGACATGCGGGCTGACGCGGACACTGCAGCCGGCCTTCTCGCCGATACGTTTCAGACTGTCCTCCATACTCCCTATTTCCCCCACGGGGAACACCCTGTCCGGAGAAACCTTGAATTCGTTCACCCCCCTGTATTTCTCGATCAGCTCGACGGCTATCGGGAGCAGCTTGACAACATAGGGCGCCTTGGTCTTCACGCGGTTTCCAACCAGCCAGGTGTTCCCGTCCGAATCCGTGTGGACATTCCGGTAAGAAAGTTCCTTCAGGTCGACATGGGCCAGGCCGCTGAAGCACATGAAAACAAACATGTCCCGGATGGCCTGCTGCCGCCTGTAGCTCAGCTTGACGCTGATAACGCGTTGCAGGTCCTCCTCCGAGAGGAAAGGACGTTTCTTGTATTCCGGCTTGCACACGAACTTCTTGAACGGGTGCTTGTGGATCCATCCCTCGTCCATTGCCAGATACATCAGCCATTTCAGTGTGTTGACGCGCTCGAAGGCCGTTGACTTGGCCAGCCCGCGCACGGAAAGCATCCAGTTGTAATAGTTCTTGATGAAATCCATGTCCAGCGACATCAGGGGGATATCCTCCGTACCCAACTTGTCCTTCAGGTAACAGGACAGACACTTGTATTCGTCCACCAACCCCCGGTAGGTGCTTTGGGCTTTCGTCTTGCCGATCTGCCGTTTGTAATCCCGGATCTGGATATTGAAGATCTCCATCAACGAATGGATCTCCTCGCCAAAGCCGTTATAGCGGTCATAGACATTCTTGGCTGTCAGGAACGAATCGTGGTCCGAGAGATATTGATAGTGCTTGCCGATCTGTGCCTTGATGTTCTCCAGCTCCCGGTTCAGCCGTCTTGCCTCCTCGGATTTGCCTTTGGCACAGTTGCCTTTGGCATCCCAAAGGGCAAGGGGAACATCACGCTTGCAGCTGAAACTCACCGTCGTTCCGTTGACGGTAATACGCCCCATGACAGGGACACGGCCATTTTTTATGGCCTGGTTCTTGGTGTAGAACAGAACTCGAAAGGTACTCCTCATAACTCGATTATTTTTGTTACAAAATTACTATTTATCGAGTTGTTTTAAGCTATGAAGAATAATGCAAACAATTGAAAAATAACCGCTTATATTGTCTGTTTTATAGACTTGGACAAGGTAACGATTAGGTAACGTAACTCATGCTCAAATGTGCTTTTTGTAGCGTCGTTTTTCAAATGGAAGTGAAATACAATCCCATTAATTCGCTGAATTCAAGCGGTGTGTCGCCATTATGCAACTATTTCTAAAAATCTCCGACTTTATAATACAAAACATCCGGATGTTTTATGCAACAACATCCGGATGTTTTTACGCAAAGAGTCTAAAGTTTCAAAGTAAACAATGGCATATTACTGACGAATAAAACGTATGCTAAACCCGTAACCACGACTATATGTATTCGTAGATTGTGGTACGGATACATTCGAAGGATTGATGGAGAGCGCCCAGCAATTATGCCCATCGACACTGCTAAACCACCAATACCCGACTTCATCTTTTTCCTGGAAAGCAAAAGGTTCATCAGCATTACGCCGTCCACCGGGTTTTCCCACAAACCCGGCAATACTCAATGCCTCGGCCACTTTAGAATCCCCACCCAGGAAATTCCGCAATTTATCCCAATCGCCCAAATGATTCGGTATTTTCCAGCCTTCAGTAACTAAAGACGTAGAACCGGAAAACACACCTGCATTGTACAACAGTCCATATTGATTGCGAATGGTCCGGCTATCTTCCGTAATGCCGGCGGGAAAACCATATACAGCATATCTCGGGTTAGCATCTTTTCTCCATTCCGAAGAAATGACTCCTGCACTGTTTGTTATCGTCCGCAGATTGTCCGCCATCCAATATTGGGTACCGATTTTCATCACCCGATATGAGTTGCCTTCATTATCAGTAGTCAGATAAGGACGGAGTCCGTTTGCCTGACTATCCGAGTAGCCGATATAATCGCCGGTTATAAAACTCACTCCGTCTTCTGTAAACAGGGAGGTGAATGGTTGCGTATTGGTACCCGGCGTATAAACGGTAGTCAGATAGTCTACTTTCCCTCCGTTATCCAATACCATTCCTTCGCCAAACGCTTTGTTATAAACATTATAAGGATAAAAGACCGAGGCACTTTTACCCGATCCAAATGAATAATCGGGAATAAACTCATGACATAGTTCTCCTACTTTCACTCCCTCAACATAAAGTTCATAAACAAACGAACGGGAAGAATCGGGCACTTTAAATTCAAGCAATAAAGTGACTCCGAGCGTTGCCGACAACTTCTTGCCGTCCTTGGCTGTCAGTTCAAGAATAGCAGTACCGGACAAGGCTCCATCGGCCGAGCTTTTATCAGGAGCAATCACCGTCATCTCCCCGGTGGTGTCCGACGTATATTGGGCCGTAACTGTCCAACCGACCGGAGCCGTACATACCGGAGCAATACTTTTATTTACGCCACTGCAAGTAAACGTAAAGGTCAGAGACTCACTCCGATGAAAATACGTCACTCCCGAAGCCGCCAATTCTACCTGTGCCCCTCCCCACTCCGGCACTTTAAATATGGTTCCATCAGTCAGATAAAATACAATATAACCGTCTTCACTGACCACCTTCCGGAACATAGGATCACCGGACGCACCTTTCGCTTTCATCGGATTGCCCGCAGCATCTTTCAATTCGACAGGACCGCTCCCATAATCAAGCGTCCAGTATCCTGCCGCATTGACCCCAATGACCGGAACAATACCATCGGTTCCCGAAGCTCTGACCTTTTGCCCGTTGTTGTCCAAAAGAAAAGAAGATGTTCCATCGGCATTCTTGATAGCCCAATACAGATGTCCGTCCGTATCCATTTTCATAGTGACGACGGGAGCTGTCCCATTCTGTCCTTTGTCCCCTTCCGGACCGTCCGTACCGTCTGTTCCATCCTGGCCATCTTTACCGTCGGTACCGTCCTGGCCATCTTTGCCATCGGTACCGTCCTGACCGTCTTTACCGTCAGTACCATCCTGTCCGTCTTGCCCATCGATACCGTCTTGACCGTTTTTACCGTCGGTACCATCCTGACCGTCTTTGCCATCGGTACCGTTCTGACCATTCTGACCATCCTGACCATCTTCTCCTTTTTTACCATCTTCTCCTTTCTCGCCATTCTTGATGACAATCGTACCACTTTTGAAAAAACTGATGGTATAGCCGCTTCCGTCTGCAAGTTCCTTGAAACCGGTAATATAATCACCTGATTCAGAAGAATTAATGATCAGCTTCAAAGCAACGATATCCCTATTCATATTTTTGCACAACTCCTCGATAGAGTTTGCCTGCCCCTCCATTTCCGCGTGATTCTTCAACACCTCGTTCATCTCCTCCTGGCTACAGGCGGTTGCGAAGAACAGACAGAGAAACAATAGTTTGATTATATGATTCATATTCATTAGAGTTAAATTAATAATTTGCATCCCGGACACAACGAATGCTGTTACCTTCACCCGCCAACGCATTGCCAGAAGTCAACAGTTCTACAGAATTAGATTTGTAGGACATCCGGATGCGATAACTCGTTTCCGTCGACCACCACTGCCCTGTTGTTTCCTGGGCTCCGGTACTGCCATTACCGCCATTAACCGTATTAGCAGGCAAAGCCGTAAAACCGGTCAGATTGTTCGCCTCTATTCCCGTATCCTCCAACCAATTTCCAATTCCTTTCCCAACAGCTGTCGACTTCAGTTTACGTGCATCTGCCCCCACAAAGTCTACCAATGCTTGCAGTTCTGCTTTAGAAGGAACATGCCATCCTTGGGGAGCTATATTTCCTTTCATTGCAAACTGATTGTAAAGTACACCGTACAGGTTACGATATTGCATAGCTCCCGGAGCATTGGCATTAACCGCCCGGTCGACTTGACAGGCCGGAAGACCTTTCCCGCACTGAATTCCCCAATCCATAGATGTGGCAAAACCGGTAGGAATAGGAGTACCATCATTAAATTGGGTTGTCTTCAGATTTTCTCCCATCCAGTAGAGGCTACCTATTTTTACAACCCTGTAAGCATATCCCTGCACATCGACAGCCAAGGAAGCTTTCAGCCCGCAAACAGTCCCGTTCACCAGTCCGTCTGCCCCATCTGCCGCCATCACATACCGGCTACCGTCTTCCGTAAGTATGGCAGTGGACGACGGATTGCCGGCGACCGGCGTATATCCTGTTCCGTCATGCTGTATCGATGCTCCGTTTTCCAAGATCAGTCCGGAACCAAAAGTACGCGAAGCAGCATTATAAGAATAGACTACTGTAGCCCGGTCCGTCGTGGAATACGCCGGCACATACTCCCGGCATATTTCTCCTACTTTAACTCCCTCCATCAATACGTCATAAACCAGAGAACTATTGAACTTCGGAAGTTCAATACGATAATACAACGTTACCAAGATGTCTGCCCGGACAGTATTTCCCAAAGCATCTGTGCCTTCTATCGTTATTCTTTCCGAAGCCGGCAGAGTCGAACCGGCAGCAGGTGCTTTCACAGTCAGCCTCCCTTGCAAAGCTTTCGGCTGATAATTAATCGTAGCATCCCATGTTCCTGCCACCTTTACTATCTGTCGGAAACTGCTGCAATCAAACGTAACGTCCTGCGTTACTCCACGACGGAAGAAAAGTGGCCCCGTTTCATTGAATATCAATTTACTGTCTCCGGTTTTAGCCACTTTATAGATGCTCCCGTCAGTCATGGTAAACACGACATATTCAGGATTTCCGGTATTCACAGAAGCAAAGATGGACGGGCTGCCATCTGTCACCGTAGCCACTATCTTCTCTCCGCTTCCTCCTGTGATCCATTTCGTTACACCTCCGACAGTAACCTGCCAATAGTATTCACCATCGGTATCTTTAGCTATGCCGACAGATGGAGTGACACCATTCACAGGAGTCATGATCACCTTGTTACCTTCTCCATCCGTCAGCCACTCTACCGCTCCGCCACCTATTTGTACAGTCCAATAATAATTGCCATCCGTATCCCGTTTGGCACCCAGCAACGGAGTATCTCCTGCAGGACCTTTCACGCCGTCTTTACCGTCGTTACCGTCAACTCCGTCTTTGCCATCCTCACCATTGGCACCGTCCTGTCCGTCACTGCCATTATGCCCATCGGTACCATCAGTTCCGTTCGATCCGTTTTGACCGTCGGTTCCGTTCTGACCGTCAACGCCGTCTTTACCGTCCGTACCATCCGTGCCATTTGCTCCATCACTGCCATTCTCACCATTGGCACCGTCATTGCCATTTTCTCCTTTATTCCCCGTCAGGCCATTCTTTATAAGAATATCTCCTCCTTTATGAAAAACAATCAGTGTACCGCTTCCATCGGGCAATTCGGTCACACTCTCAATGTAATCATGAGTCGGTATCGTATTCACTATCGTGGCAAGCAGCCTCACTTCATTATTGGTATCGGATATCCATTCCCGGAGTTTTCCCATCCGTACATTCAGTTCGGCTTCCCGGCGCAGGGCCTCGTTAATGTCCTCCTGAACACAGCCTCCCGCCAACAGAACCGACAAAATGATAAACATATATTTTTTATATCTCTTCATGATTTCCTGTTTTAAAGATTAATCTTCTTTCAAAAGCCGTACACTGTAGCCTGTCGAATTATTGTCTCCGCTGTTAAACTCGAGTACGGATGAGTTTGCGGACAATCTGAACACAGCACCGACACTCTCCAGACTGGCACTGCTCCACCAGATACCGACTTGCTGAAAATCGTTGAACGAAAGACCGTCAGCACCTCTGTATCCTCCTCCGACACCGGAAAAACCTGTGAGATCGGTTCCACCCCCTGTCAGCCAATGCTCTGTTCCGGACTCTTTCAATAATGTACCGGCATTAGAACCCAGAAAAGCCCGTAATGTGGATACGATATCCGATTCCGTTGGAAGCTTCCATCCGGCAGGCACCACTTTTCTGGCAGCAACTCTATTGTACAAAACTCCATAAGATACCTTATTGGCAAATGCCCCTGCTGCTGCAGCATTCTCATAATCGTACACGGCACAGGCACCCGAACCGCTATCATCAAATCCACTCTCTCTCCAGGCACGCCCCGACAAGCCGGTGGCAACAGGAGTTCCGTCAGGATAAGTAAGTGTCCGTAAATTCTCCGCTGTCCAGTACTGTTTACCTATTTTCACAATGCGGTAGGCATTGCCATCCGCATCAGTCAGCCTTTCCGCCTGCAGGCCGTCTCCGAAATCCGGTTCACGTCCTTTCAACGAACTGTCGGTATAGAATTCCGATCCATTTTCAGTATAGATATACATAACTGCCGGCCTGTCAGAAACTGAAGCATGATAACCCGTACCGTCGTGCTTCACCGAAGCACCGGTATTCGTGATAAGTCCCGATCCATAAACTCCTCCTGTCAAATAAGGATAGACAACCGTTGCAGACAATCCCAGTTCCCGCTGGTATTCACGACAAAGTTCTCCTACCTTTTTACCCCAAAGACGGATGTTGTACACATAAGAACCTCTAAAATCCGGAAGCATTATCTTATAAAGCATACTCACGGTGAAAGAAGTCCGCGCCGTTTCTTCTGCGGTATTCGTACTTCGCAGTACCACATCTCCTGATAATGCTACGTCCGCTGTTCCCGCCAAAGGGGCCTCAAGAGTCAAAGCTCCCGCTTCAAAATCGACTGTCGCTTTCCACCCCTTCGGAACATCTACCGACAATTGCTCTTTTGAGATACCCTTACAACTGAAAGCAATCGCCTGAGACCCGCCCCGGTTGAAAAAAAACAGTTTACGTCCCTCCGGAACCTCAATAACCGGTCTTCCTATAGGTAGTCTGAACCGGGTTGCCCCACCGCTTAAGGTAAATTCCACATAATCCGGCTCCTTCAAGTCCACCTTCTCAAACACGGACACAGCATTTTTTGCATTGGCAACTATTTTCTTTCCATCCGCTTCAATCCATGTCTCGGGACCGGTTCCAATCTTTTGCGTCCAGTAATAGTTATCGTCGCCCCCGTCGGACGTTTCCCATTGCTTCACTCCCAGTTGAGGGGTTTGTCCATCGTGTACCGTAGAGGTTGCCTTTATTCTGTTTCCATCATTGTCGGCCAGATAATAAGGTTCACTGGAACCTATTTTTATAGTCCAGTAATATTCCGAATCAGCGGGATCCTGCATAATGCCAACCACCGGATTCTGTCCGGGGTCACCTTGCTCCCCCTTATTCCCGTTGGTACCGTCGACACCATCTTTGCCATCGGTACCATCCACGCCATCCTTACCGTCCGTACCATTCGTACCATTTGCACCATCTTTACCATCGGTACCGTTCTCACCATCTTTTCCGTCCGTACCGTCGGTACCGTCCACACCGTCTTTACCATCCGTACCATCTACGCCATCCTTACCGTCTGTACCGTCTATGCCGTCTTTCCCGACATCTCCATCCGGACCGGTATCTCCTTTCTTCCCGTTACGGATAGTAATCGGAGCACTTTTGGAGAAGGAGATAGTATACCCCGCACCATCCGCCAGTTCCTCGATATGAGTAATGTTATCTCCTATCCTGTCGGTATTGACAATCACCTGAAGATTATAAATATCCTCATTCAGTTTCTTACATAGATCTGTCAACTCCTGCAATTCTTTCCTCTGATCACCCTGTCTGTCAAGTAAATCGTTGAAATCGGACTCTTTACAGCCATGCAGCAAAGGTATCAATAACAACAACAGATATATTTTCTTTCTAATCATAGTTTTCATTTTTGGATTTCAACAATAACTCGCCTGGCAAGTACGCTGTAATTATTCGGATCGGAAGTAAGCATATCTATGCACTCTCCTTTCACGGCGATACGTTTGCCATCTATTCCCTTCTTTTCAAGATAGGCTGCCAGTGCTTCGGCACGCTGTAAAGAGATTTTTTGATTAATATCCGGATTCCCGGTATGGTCGGCATGCCCTGAAAGAATAACTTTCAGCTCAGGATACTTTTTCAGGGTTTGCACGATGCGGCATAATTCATTTTTGTACAAGGCTACATTCAGATAAGCCGATCCTCTCTTAAAATAGACCGGAGGCAATTCGTTGAATCCCAGTATCGGATCAGAACCGGTCTTCTCCTTCACTACCGTGTGCGCCTGTTGCAACTGCATATTTAAAGAAGCAATCTCCCGTTTCATCCGCTCCTTCTCTATCGAATCTTCAACGCAACAAGCAGGGGTAGGCAAGCTGACCGCACGCTCCTCTATATATCTGATCTCCACATCCGCCGCTCGTCTTGAGGCATAGAGAACATTGTCTTCTTTCTTTTTACCCACCTTCCATATCAAAGAGAGTCCGGCACTGGTCATAAAGTGGTCTTTCGACTTAATCAGCGTAGATATACCATCCATCTTATTGTTATTGACCCATATAATTCCCGTACGCAACTGTACATCAAAAGCCCGGGAAATCTTATAACGCAAAGACACATCTCCCCCTATCCCGATGTTCCACTTATCCGTCTTTTTTCCCGATAATGGGCTTTTATCTGCCTTATTTATTAACTCTGTAGAGAAATGTTGTGCATAGACGGCAGGACTCAGTAATACCGTCCAGCGACGATTTCCCCGGTTAGGGCCAAAGAAATTATTCACATTCAGATTCATCTGCAAACCAATATTCGTAAAGTGTACTTTCGAAAACACATCCTTGTACTTCCAGGTATTAAAATCCTGATTCGTATAATAAGTCATCCCGTCGGCATTCATAAGGTAATCACCCGCGTAAGATTTCGCTCCCATTCTGGTATATCCGGTTCGCGCAGATGCCTCTATGCCTATCCACGAATTGACCTGATAACCGGCAAACCCTCCAAACTGAGATCCGACATAGGTTTTATCCGCCGAGAATGAAGTAAAATCGCCAAACAGGAAAGGGACACCATATTCTGCTCCAAAATACCAATGTGAATACGATTTAAGAGGTTTATCGACCTTAACCGGCGTTTCCGTCTGGGCAAACCCGGTACCAAATAGCGGAGAAAAAAGAAGGAAAAGGATGGCTCTTCTGCATCCTGTCTCCATACAACAATGATTTTTTAACATAAGCTTCAATTTAAGAATTATTGTTTGTTTTCAATTTCTTGCGAAGTTCGCAAGGTGTCAGTCCATATTGTGACCTGCAAAATTTATTAAAGTGTGAAGGAGATGAAAATCCGAAGTCATCGATAATCTGGCTAAACTCATCACCATATACGGTAATACGGTAAATGATATGTTGTGATTTTCGATTGAGAAGCCAACGGTAGACCGACACTCCGAACTGTTCTTTAAACTTTGCCCGAAAATTAGTGACGCCATAGCCTAACAGGCTGGCCAACTCACCCACATTTTTTGCACTGAGATAGTTCTCCAGTATCTGTTCTTTAAACTTGGACGACTGTTCCGTCAAAGAACTGAACAAAATGGCAAGTTCCTGCTCATTATAAACAGAATTCAGGATATAGAACAGTTCCCGCTGCTTCGCTATATACAAGGAGAGATCATATAAATTCATCTCCATGTACTGTGCAAGAAGCTGTAAAAAAGAATTCAAAGGCTCGGCAAATTTAAGTCCCACATCTTTTGAAACAGAGCTATCCGAAATGGCTCCGAAAGGACGGAATGTCAATAAATCATGTACTATTAAATCACCAAATGCAAATAAGATGACTTGTGAGTCCGAAAGCATCTCGCAGGTATAGTCATCTTCTTTATCCCAGAAAAAGATATGCCGCTCTCTGACGGTAGCCAACTCTTGCTGAGCAGAGGAAACTTTCATAGTACCACTCATAATAAAAATCAAAACATTGCTATCCAACTTCAATAAGGAGTTCCCTTTTAAGATGATTAAAAAGCTAAATCCGGTTTGAAAAATCTGATTGGGTAGCAAATCAGAAGTCAAATTTTCAATTAAGGTTTTCATAGGTTGATGTATATTATAAAAAAACAAAAATGTACCAATATCTTACATTTAGAAGTACAAAGGAAGGCTTTTAACAGGTCAGTTCGTTTATACATTTTATTTAATTTGTTATATATAATAACAAATGGAAAAACTTTTTTTTCAGTTTAACGACATATAGATATACTACTTCTTTCATTTTCGTTATTCATCGCCTATCAGCCAACAGGTATTAATTTCTACTACGAAAGAATAAACTCCCCACCAGTCCATAAATCTCTGACGATTAATTCGTATATTTGTCCCCACGGAAAATCCGAATTTTATTAATAACATTATAAAGAACAGATGGAAACAGCAGAAAACAAGTACATCACTGTAGCTTACAAACTGTATACAACAGAAGATGGTAAAAGAGACTTAGTAGAAGAAACAGCAGCCGAACATCCTTTCCAATTCATTTCAGGTTTGGGCACTACGCTCGAAGCTTTTGAATCACAGATAGTAAACCTTCATAAAGGAGACAAATTTGAATTTACTATTCCTTTTGCCGAAGCTTATGGTGAATATGACGAAGAACATGTAATCGATCTTCCCAAAAACATCTTTGAGATTGACGGAAAATTCGATAACGAACATATCTATCCGGGAAACATCATTCCTTTGATGAACTCAGAAGGCCAGCGCCTGAATGGTAGTGTAGTTGAAGTAAAAGCCGATACGGTAGTGATGGATATGAACCATCCGTTGGCCGGTGAAGATTTGACTTTCGTGGGCGAGGTTACCGAGAGCCGTCCGGCTACAAACGAAGAAATTCAGGAAATGATTAAAATGATGACCGGCGAAGGCGGATGCAGTTGCGGAAGCTGTGGCGACGGTTGCGGTGACGACTGCGGAGACAGTTGTGGAGACAGCTGCGGTTGTGGACATTGCCATTAATCCCGAGCGGTAATTTATAAAACGAAAAACGGTGAACATACTGCAACTGCATCGTATGTTCACCGTTTTATTATACCTAAGGACAGACAATCTATTTCACGATCTTTATCAGGAAAGAATCCTTACTGTATTCTTTGTCATTCAAGTAAAGCCTTTTATGTATTGTAGGGTTCTGTTTCTTCCAGGTGATATATAAGTCGAATTTTACCACATCTTTCGTTCCATCTCCCCAATGAATCGTAAAGGTCTCTCCCTTATATTGATGTTCCGGAGAAAACTCACCAAAAGAAAGCACACGCTCTTTCGCTTCACCCAGCACTTCTTTTCTCAATCCCAACGGGCGGGGCATATTAAAGCGGGTATCCACAGAATTTTCCAATGGAAAGGATTTATCCCCATATTCCACAGTAATCTCATTACCCAATATATTCGACGCAACCTGTGGGTCCAGCAAGTTATTGCCGGCGGCATCCTTCACAGAAAAATAAATATTATAGTTTATGAAATCCCAAATATAATCTCCCTGGTCCTTCTCTTTATCTTCTTCTCCATAACATCCGGCCAGCAGAAGCGGAAATAATAAAAGCAACCATACAAAATGTTTTTTCATATATACAGCATTAATAGTTCGTCACTCCAACAAGATTCTTTATATCAAGAAAATGAAAGAATTAGTCTTTTACTGCTTGTCTTCTATTTTTTAACATATAGTTTAACATTAGCACCCTTTATGTGTCATGATGTCGAGCACCACCCTGTCTGTTTCATTCATACCCTGCGATCCAATCCGCGTCAGATTTCGGATGCTTTGATCGACATCCTCGTCAATAATTCCCTCGACCGAAGTAACACAACGATTCTCCATTGCCATTACCGCCGACAACACAGCTGTCGACACTCCTGTCGTCACCTTCAGAGCACAACTGGGTTTAGCCCCGTCACAAATCATTCCGGTCAGATTGGCTATCATGTTTTGAACGGCAAAAGCCACCTGCTTATAAGAGCCTCCCATCAACCAAGTAATGCCACAACTCGACCCGGTTGCCGCCACTACACAGCCACAGAGGGCGGATAGGCGTCCCAGACTCTGCTTAATATAAATCACAGTCAAATGACTCATCATCAAAGCACGAATTAATTCTTCTTCCGACTTTCCGTTTTCTTCGGCATATACCACTACGGGCAAAGTCGCAGAAATCCCTTGGTTACCACTGCCCGAATTACTCATAACAGGAATCATGGCTCCCGCCATACGGGCATCACATGCTGCCGACGTATACGAAAGAATATGTGAGAAAACGCTATCCCCCATAATTTTATGTTCATAAGTGCCCCGAAGCATCTTACCCAACGCATGTCCGTAATCACCCTGAAAAGACTGTTCTGCCGCTTTTTTATTAAGCCGTGCCGTCTCAAGAATAAAGCGGATTTCATCCAACGGAGCAGTCAACGCAAAATCATACACCTTCCGTAAAGTAAGTTCCAGAGTCTCTTCTTCCTCTTCCTCCCCGGAAGTCTGCTGTTTATTCAACAGTACTTCATCTCCCTTTGCCACGTAAACAAAGGTGGTATGCCCACCGGAAATGATAGCCGTCGCCTGTTCACCACCGGCTTCGCACGTCACTTCTATATAAAGTTTCTCCGTAATGTCTTCCTTCAACGAAATACAGATACGCTTTTCATCAATCAGTTTCTTTCCCTCTTCTACAGCTTCCGGAGTACTGTCTTTCAGCACCTCGAGCTGATAATCGGACTTCCCGATCAACGCACCCAAAGCCACAGCGATGGGCAGCCCGATCATTCCCGTACCGGGGATTCCTACTCCCATTGCATTTTTCAAGATATTAGCACTCAACAATACCTTTATTTTCTCCGGTTTGGCCCCCAAAGTCTCTGTAGCTTTTGCTACACACAATGCAACTGCAATCGGCTCTGTACATCCGATAGCAGGAATCACCTCCCGCTGTATTAAAGCGATTATCTGTTTTCTTTCTGATTCAGTCATCTGTCCAAGGTTTATATTTTGCACAAAAGTAGGAAATATACTCTTATAAACCATCCATTTAACCAAAGAATATCCTATCCGGATGAGTGAATGGTTTTACACTCTATCCTCTGGTTATTTAATAATTATCATGTATCTTTGCCTCTCAATTACAAATACTTAATAAAAAAGAGTAATGAATAAAGGATTTATACTAAAAGCCCTGTTTCTGTTATGCTTTCTTTTCTCACAAACAGCCCAAGGACAATCTTTCACTCCCGGAGAGATATGGCCCGATAATCACCAGGTACATATCAATGCGCATGGCGGAGGCATTTTATATGAAAACGGAACCTATTATTGGTTTGGCGAACACAAAACAGAAGGTGAAGCCGGAAATTTAGCCAATGTAGGGGTGCATTGCTACTCGTCCGATGACTTATATCATTGGAAAGACTGTGGCATTGCACTATCAGTGATAGAAAATGATCCCGGACATCCCATTTCTAAAGGGTGTATTCTCGAACGTCCTAAAGTTATATACAACCCTCTCACTAAGAAATATGTCATGTGGTTTCATCTTGAACCCAAAGGCGCAGGATATTCGGGAGCACTAAGCGGAATTGCCCTTAGCGACCGGGTTACAGGCCCTTACACCTTTCTAAAAGCTGTCCGTCCCAATGCCGGTTCATGGCCCATCAACGTACTGCCCATTCATAAAACCACCCGCAGACCTTCTGCAGAAGAAGAACGTCAATGCACCGGAGGTAGTCTTCCTGCCCATCCGGACAGCCTCAACATATTGGGCCGCGACATGGAGCAGGGGCAAATGGCGCGTGATATGAATCTGTTTGTCGATGATGACGGTAAAGCTTACCATATCTACTCCTCCGAAGAGAATAGTACGTTGCACATTGCCGAACTGGATCCGACCTATACAGGCTATACAGGCAAATATATCCGGGCCTTTATTAACCGGTTCATGGAAGCTCCGGCCATGTTCAAGAAAGATGGTAACTATTACCTTATTATGTCCGGCTGTAGCGGATGGAATCCCAATGCCGCACGCTCTGCCATAGCTTCTTCCATTTGGGGAGAATGGAAAGAGTTAGGAAATCCTTGTATAGGTCAGGATGCAGACCTTACTTTTCATTCTCAAAGCACTTATATCCTACCGGTACAAGGTAAGAAAAATCAGTTTATATACATGGGTGACCGCTGGACTCCACAAAACGCTATTGACGGACGCTACATCTGGCTTCCCATTCATTTTGAAGGTCCCAAACCGATTATCGAATGGAAAGATTCATGGACTTTAGACTAAAAACATACCATTCTGAACATTATGACCGTTATAAAATGTTGTATTGTAGGTATTCAAATGTATCTTTTCAAAAAAGAAACTTAACTTTGCAGCCAAGTTTACAAAAAATCAACTAAACTAAAAGGATTATTAATCAAAAACAGAATCGAATGAAATTAAAGAATCTGATAGCCTGTTTCTTTCTGGGCTTTATAATGGTTTCTTGCATACAAGACGAAGCACCTAATGCAGAAGCTGCAATTGACGCATGCAAAGGATCCGATGATGTCGTCTTGACAGATATTAATGCAGAAGCAAAGAGAATAAGTATATATGTATACAAAACTGCTGACATCACAAAACAAAAATTAAATTTTGTATTACCACAAGGAGCAACAATAAATCCCCCTAGTGGAATAGAAAATGATTTTACCACCCCACAAAAGTATACTGTTACATCAGAAGATGGGAAATGGTCTGCTGTCTATACTGTAGAATTCGTAAAATCAGAACTCCCTACAAATTATCATTTCGAAACTCTCACAGAATCATCTGCAAACAAATATGATATATTTTACGAATTTCAGGAGGGTACTTCCACAGAACCATCTAAAATAGTACAATGGGCTAGTGGCAACATTGGATACGATTTGACAGGAATGGCTAAAGAATCCAATGATTATCCAACAGTACAAGTAAATGATGGAAAAATTGGGAAATGTCTGAAATTAGAGACAAAAAACACTGGAAGTTTTGGGGCAGGAGTAAATATGCCAATAGCTGCTGGTAACCTTTTTATTGGGAAATTTGATGTATCTAACGCACTTGCTGATGCACTAAGAGCTACTCAATTTGGTTTGCCTTTTTATAAAGTTCCTCAATCCTTAAAAGGATATTATAAATTCAAAGCAGGAGATATATTCACAGAAAATGGTAAACCTGTTGAAGGCAAAAAAGACCAATGTGACATTTATGCTATTTTCTACGAAACAGATAATAACCATGAAATGTTAGATGGCTATAATGCACTGACCTCTCCCAAATTGATATCTGTTGCACGTATTGAAGATCCTAAAGAAACAGATCAATGGACCGAATTTAATTTGCCTTTCATAATGAGGCCAGGAAAAACTATAGATCAGGCTAAGCTTAAAGCTGGCAAATATAAACTAAGTATCGTATTCTCCTCTAGCATTGAAGGAGATCATTTTCGTGGTGCAGTTGGAAGCACCCTTTATATCGATGAAGTAGAACTTATTTTCAAAGAAAACTAATTATTGAAGAAACAAATGAAAAAATATAAATTCTTTATAGCTATATTGACTTTCTCAATTCTACACAGCATCTCAGTAAAGGCACAAGAAGAGAGAAATAAAGGTATCATATGGTCTTCTCTTAGAGGATTAGAATATGAAGTAAAAGCAGGATTTAGTATTGGCGGCACTTCCCCATTACCATTGCCCAAAGAAATACGTTCTATAGATAGCTACAATCCTAATATGGCCATAGCCATTGAAGGGAATGCAACCAAGTGGTTTGGTTCTGATAAAAAATGGGGAATGCTATTAGGGCTCCGTTTGGAAAATAAAAGCATGACAACTAAAGCTACAGTGAAAAACTATAATATGGAAATCATCGGGGATGGAGGGGAAAAAGTTAGTGGTGTATGGACTGGAGGTGTGAAAACGAAAGTCAAAAATTCCTACCTTACAATACCCATTCTTGCAAAGTATAAATTAACTAAGCGATGGAATCTAACAGTAGGTCCTTATTTTTCATATATGCTTGAAGGAGATTTTTCTGGTAATGTATATGAAGGTTATCTACGTAAAACAGATCCAACGGGACCTAAAGTGGAATTCACAGATGGTAAAGTCGCAACTTACGATTTCTCCAATGACCTTCGTAAATTTCAATGGGGTATGCAACTAGGAGGAGAATGGAAAGCTTTTAAACACTTAAATGTATATGCAGATCTCTCATGGGGATTAAATGACATCTTTAAAAAAGACTTCAAAACAATTACATTTGCTATGTATCCAATCTATCTTAATTTAGGATTTGGATATGCATTTTAATTTAAGATGACTTCAGAGTAATATCTTCTGAAGTCATCTTTAACATATCTCTCATTTCAAGCTATTTCAAAGGCAATCTATCTCTTTAGCTTTTTGCCTTCCTCCATTAAACTCCAATTCATATGGATATTTAGAAAATAAAACAAATTAAACCAACTAATCCATTGCAAGCTAGTTGAACTTTTATACCTTAAGCACTAAGTCTGAAGTAAAGTTTAGCGACTAAAAACGAGGTATATATATCCCTAAAATATGACTGAGAATGACAATTCATCTTTGTGGAAACTTAGGTATGTAACAGTCCACTAATACCCATTTTATCAGCATCTCACGCAATCCCATTTCGTACAACTTAAAATAGACTCTGTTTAGGTTGCCTTTATAATAAATTGTATATGTTTGGTTGTACTTTCACAAGTTTCTCGTATACAATCTACACAAAATTTCATGTTCTATTAAACTGTTCAGATACTAACTTGTTACTTTGAAACAACCGAAGTTATCTGTTTTTTCATACAGTTTCTTTCATATGACAATATGGAACAACACTTCCTTTGTTAAAATTTAACTCTTTACTAATTCTCATTCTTTCCTATCCCAATATTATAACTTCTACTGACCTCTTACAACTGATTGGCATTGCGTTATCTACGATGCCCTCTAAAGAAACATATTCTTTCTATCTTATACTTACTTGATTTAATCCAAATATTCCGAACTGTTATAGGGTATAGGACCTTCTTATTTAGTAAACTCATTCAAATTTGCAAGTCCGAACTATCCGTTTTTATACATTAGATCAAATATTTTTTTTAAACCTCTTAGAGATTTCACCTCACAATGCCCTCCCTACCGTATAGATACCTTCTGTTATTTAAGCATATTGGAAAGTTACACCTGCTGGAATATGTTCATACCGAAAAAAATGTAAATGTGTCAAAACTCAATTTCAACAAAGATAAACTTTTAATTTGAAACTTGAGTATCCCCAAAAGGTAAGAGAAAGAGCCGTATCAAACTCTGTTTCGAGTAATGATACGGCTCTTTTAGATTTAGCAGTTACAATCTGCAACTTTTCGGAGTGTCATTTTAGTTTTGCCCCCATTGCATAGTAAGTCTTTAATTTTATTTATTTTGAAAGGATAGAAAAATCATCTACAATTAAAGTACTTCCCGGAGCACCTTTATAGTAATCTCCTTCGAAGCTAGATGAGCATATCACAGCAACATAATACTTTTTATTTGCATCATATTTATTATCTCCAACAGGTTTAAAAGGAACAGAGAATTGCGTCCATTCAGCTTTTGCCGACCCATCAGACAATTCAGCTTTCATCACAACTCGGCTTGAAGACCCGATATATACTTCTTTATTTTTATAATCTCCAGTCAATGGAATATTATTACCTTTGCTATCCAAAGATTCTTCATATAAAACCGCATAAATAGAACATTTATCAGTCTGTCCCTCTACAATTTTATTAGTATTATCATAATAAATCTCACCCGGAGCATATTTATACCATCCTGTAAATGTTACAGGTTCTCCAACGAATGGTACCCCAAATTTTGTACTATTCAACGGATTAAACATATCTGTTTTAAACGTACCAGTAAATAAAGAACCAGCAGTAATATAAGGGATTAGGCCTCCAAAAGCTGCATTATAATCTATCCCATTAGCGACAATCGCAGTATGCAATGTTTTTAATTGAGCAGCTTTTCCCACCCTGCCATCAACAGGAGCAACACAATACTCAAAAGAAGGAATACCAACTTGCCCAAACATTTCATTAATAGTCATCACCCCCGGATTACTTGTACCATAAGTACCTTTCGGGTTCTGATATTGTTCCAAAGAACCACTCGTGGAAGATTTAATTGTTTCCCATTCATTAAAGCTTAAATATTTTTCTTTTCCTGAAACAGAAACAGTATAAACCATTTTAACAATACCATCCTCAGATGTTACAGTATATGTTACAGGCTGCGAGAAATCTTGAGCTACACCACTCTTCTTGTCAACAGAAGCTCCTTCCGAGATAGTAAATTCTGGAACTAACGCTTTCAATTGCTCTTCAGGCATCTGATCTGATACAACAAAAGTTATTGTTTTATTTTCAGAATCAATAACAGGTTGAGAAGTAACAAATTCATTTGCAAAAGTAAAAGTTAAGATCTTAGCTTCTGAACTTTTATCTGCAGCTAATTTAGTTCCCTCAAAATCAACTGCAACATTTAATGTACCAGCAGCAACCACTGCAATGTCCATATCCAATTTATTATCCTCAATAGTACCCGATACAGTAACATCGCATGCTCCAACTGCTAAAGTTAAATTCGCTTTACCACTAAAAGTACAACTATTACCCTTTTTAATAACTGCGATGTTATCAACTGAGATATTTCCTAACTCCATTGTTTGAAAACTAAAGTTCTTCAGTTCCATCTTAAACTGATTCTCGCCTGTTTTTGTTATGTAAACTTTTTGAGGAATATCATCAACTTTTATAACTCCTGCAGCATCTACATCCAAGGTACCTAAATAGACACCATCAAATTCACCATCCTGAATATATTCTGGATCATCATCGTTACATGCAACCAATAAACTCACCGAACAGATCAGTGCGAATAAATACAATAAATTTTTCTTCATAAATTAATCACGTTTAGTTAGTAATTTTTAATTTTCATTCTAAAACGGAGCAAAGTAACAGCTTTATTTCCATCCAAACAAGGTCTATCTTACGTATTTTATGTTCTAAATTTAAGATTAAGTTGGTTATCGAGCGAAATCGTATTAAAAAAAAATTAATCTATGATTCGAATCGAGCAAATATAATATATCTCCATCATCATCTTTAATAAGATAATGATAGAATTGTTTTCTCCTGCTAATTACTTATATTACACTGATTATACGAAAACAAGGGTAAGAGATCCTATCTATCAAAAAAGATCTCTTACCCTTCATCTGCTTTCACACATAATAATATAATTGTATATATGCGTTTTTAATTACTGCTACCGATTATCCTATTTTTTAAGAATCAGTATATTTCGTCCAATACTTTCACCCGAAATGCGGGGTATACCGGGACCGTATGCTCTTGTCTCATAATCTCACCAATCTTTTTGACAATCTCAGGATACTTAGGACTGTGAATGAATTTACACCGGCCAGCTCATGAAGGTCTGCCGTTGCACAAGTAATGCAGAACATACATATCTAATATTCATACAAACTCAATATGAAACAGTCCGGCACTATTTTTCTAATGGTGATATCTTAAAAGTAGTCATCACAAAGCCGTGATCGGAAGGATAAAAGAACTCCTCTCCCATAAATTTCAAAGGCTTGGTCAACTCCTGATTATAAGATTCGGAGGTAATTGCACGAATGGTCTTACCTTGGTAATAGATAAAATCAATACGGTCGGATCGGAGTGGTTTATCTTCATTATCATAGATCCATGTAGTCCCTATATTTTTTTCCGGTTCGGGATGTATTTCGCGGAAGCTGTCTTTGAAACCTGCATTTTGCATCTCTTTAGATACAGTCCACTCCACAACTGCACCACCATGATGATACATGTCTTTCGTTGCATCAGTCCAATCAAGATGGGAATGCACATTGAAATCTCCACCCATAATCATGGGAATACTGTCAGTCTGACGAATCATCGGCTGCAAGACAGAGAGTATACGGCGTATTTCATTATCCCGGGTACCGGCATCATCCCATGCGAGAATATCTGTTTCCGATTGTTCGGTAGGTACCAAGCGCATATCAGGTAAATAATGCAACCAGGTATCGAATAAACGGACCGGTGTGCCATCCATGTCTATTTCGACTCCTCCAAAATTGAATGTAGAAATGGAGTCAGGGAAAAGATATGTTTTTTTAATCGGATAGCGGCTATAAATACACAGATTGTCCGATAACAATACATAATCATATCCCAAAGAGTCTGCAACCATTGGAGCCGCACCATAAGTCTCAATCATCAAAATAACATCGGCCTGACTCTTTCTCAGAATCCCGATAGTACCTTCACATCCTTTTTCAGGATAATTTTTAGCATGTCCCGCATGCCATACATTCCATGACAAAACTTTTAATTCTTTCTCTTTTGCACGTTCTTGCGTACAGGAAGCAAAGCTTATTGCAACAATTGCAACAAAAATATATATAAACTTATTCATACCTATTCTATTATTGAAAATAATACATGGAGATATGACAGAAGTTACCTCCTGTCACACCTCCACAAAAAGAATTAATTATTTAGTAAAAAATGCAGTTGTTACCGGATTGCCCAACCAAGCTTCGTGAGGCTCTACACCCAACAACCAGGCTTCTGTGGCAGGTACGTCAATAACCATCGTGCTTTCAGTAATCTTATAATTCTTTTTCACCCCCTTTCCATAAAAGACAAGTGGAGTCTCCATTTCATTGAGCGTTTTTCCTCCATGATTGGTACCGATACCCCCATGGTCTGCAGTCAAAATAATCACTGTTTCGTCCATCATACCGGCTTCTTCAATAGCTGCTACTATTTCACCTAAATACCCATCCAATTCATCTAACTTTTCATAATACTCTTTAGATTCCCATTTATAGGTATGTCCGGTATGATCAGGATATTCAAATATAACAGCACAATACATCGGCTTTTTCTCTTTCAGATAATTGACGGCGAATTGTGTCGCTCCCTTGGGATGATCTTTTGTCTGTGGAGCATGTACGAAATGATTGATGGCAAGCGAATCGACCAGATACTTCATTCCATCCCATTCGTAAATATAACCGAGTTCCGCTTTAGGATGTGTATCGCGCAGCAATCCGTACAGTCCCGGAAAACGGCCATATTGGTTGGTGATAAAAGGAGGAATTTCCGGTGTTTTGCTTCCCCAAGTAGTGTAACCGTGAAGTTCCGGTCCTACTCCGGTAAACATGGAAGCCCAGTTAGGAGCACTCGATGAAGGGAGGATAGAACGGTTATTCAATGTAGAAGCTCCTTCTTTCATCAACCGATTGAAATTGGGCATGGGATGATTACGGATAGCAACAGCACTCAATCCGTCAAAAGCAACCAATACCACATGCTTGGGACGTTTCTTCAAACGTGGGCCGGCCGCGCTTACTTCACTGACAAATAAACCAAGAATCAAGGAAAATATAAATAGTATAGATATCTTTTTCATTTTGTATATACATTTAATTGTGTAACTTAAAATTATAAATATTGCCGCCAAAATCGGCAACAAACAGACAGTTACCACTAACTGCCACGCTTGAGAATACAGGTGCTCCCAAGGCCCGCTTACCGCGATAAGCCCCCGTATTCAGGTCAACGGCATGCAAATATCCATCGCTGGCGCCAAAGAGAACAGTCGAACCTACAAGGACAGGCGAAACCTCGACCGTACATTCCTGATTATGTGAATACGGAACGGTATAGAAAAGACTTGTCCCGGTACGATAATTCCAGACTTCCTTAAAAGTGAGGCGGTCAAAAGCGACCACACCTTTATTGGAAGTAGAAACAATCAGATATTTATCCGTCACAAGCGGAGCGCAAGCCGAATTAAATTCATAAGAAGTTTCTGCCATTTTCAGAATATCTCCCGAACGGGGATTGATTACATACAGATTCTCACATGAAGCTAAATAGAAATTACCATCATAGAAAGTAGCTGATCCGTCTCGAAAACGAATCTTACTATCACGCTTCTTCCACAACAAAGTACCATTACTGATGTCATGTCCGAAAAGCCCGTTCCAATGGGCCGATGCAACTAACACTCCCGCACCCACGGTAAAAGTGGAAGTGGTTCCCTCGCCTCCGTCCCAGGCTTTATTCTGCCATAAAATTTTTCCGTCGACAGCCTGCACAGCACAAGTACCTTTTGCATGTCCGGCATATACCACACCATCGGCTACGGCCAATCCTTCGTCGAGAAGCGGCAGCAAAGAAACCGGCAATTGCGTTTGCCAGCAAGCTGTTCCTTTTTCAGCATCTATGGCATAAAGCATTCCCGAAGCATCCGAAGCGAATATACGGCCATCTTCATAGGCAATGGTATTCTTTATCGAATTGGAAGTGACAAAGGTCCAGCAAAGATGTCCTGTGGTCGCATCATAGGCTTTTACATAGCATTTCTTCGCTTTGTCATCATCAATGGTTCCGATAAAGACTTTGTTCTGCGCAACAATCGGCGAGCACATGTAAATGTTGCTGCCGACATTCTGAATCCAGTTGGTTTGCAAGGGTAAAGATACACTGTCATTCACCAGTTGGTTGTGTGCGGCATTTCCACGAAGCCCTGCCCAGACATCAGATGTCGCAATGACCGATAGCGGCTGCTTAGTTACAGTATAGTCTACTCTCTTCGTCAAACGAGTTCCATCTTCAAACTCAGCAGTCACCAACAGGCGTTGCTTACCGCCGGATACCCGGACCGCCCCGCTCCATCCCCAGTCTGTTTCAGGCATAAGCGTCACAGTCGATACAAGCCTTCCGTTTCGTTCAACAGAAGCTGTCACCTTCTTCGCATCCGATATAGTACGGTAAGCATTGATCCGGACCGTCATTTTTCCGTCAGGAACTGAAACGGTTTCACCTTCCGCCGGATAGGCAGAAGTCAATATTCCGTCTATATAAGTATAACGAGTTGCTGAACTTAATTTACCTTTGGTATCAGCATTGTAAATTCTGAAACAAGAAGTTCCATGGTCTATTCCTCCTTTGTCCGGAGTGGATGAGCAGTAAGTATGAAGTCCTGACTTCAACTGCTTATAATAATGATTGTGCCAGTGTCCGTAAATCATGGCATCCAGATTGTAATCAGCAAAGTCTATCTGTTCGCCATTTTTATCTTTGAAGAGCAAATCGTCTCCCCAAAACCATAAGTCGTGATTAAATAAAACAATTCTTTTCCCTTTATCCGTTTGTGCAAGATCATTCTTCAGCCAACGGATGATGTCGGAACGCCTGTACGAAGGTGCATGATCACCACCCAGCATCGGAGTTACTACATAATGTACATTACCGACATCAAACGAATACCATGAAGGACCAAAATGACTTTGTCACAACTCTTCACCGTATTTTCCGGCACGCAGATCATGATTCCCCACACAATAGTAGGTCGGAACTCCCAAATCTACGGAACGAAGATAACGTCCATGAAAATCCTGATGAGCTTCATAACAAATATCACCGGTATGGATAATAAAAGCAGTCGGATTGGTTTTCACGTACTCTTTCAAGTTATCGATCCAATCACCGTATAGAGAAGTTTCCGTATCTGTAATTTGTACAAACGAATATCCATTCCCGGTATCTACCGAGGTCTTGCAGATACCCAATTCATACTTTTTTCCGGTTCCGTCAAAAGATAGGTAATGAGAGGTTGATGCCTGATACCCATCGGGAACAGTCAAAGTTACAAAACGTGTATCTTTATGTCCCGGAAGTATGAAATGACCATCATCTGTGGTTTTCACCACATTGAGACCATCTTGTACGCAGACTCCTTTTAGCCCCCTCTCTCCCGCATCACAAATGCCATTACCGTTCGCATCGATATAAACTTTTCCTTCTATTTGTGCGAACACAGAGCTACCGACTCCCAAGAATAAAGCAGCCATGCTTATAAATAATTTCAACATATTTATTAATTTATCATATTAATTGCCCTTGTCACTTAACGAAAACAAGAGGGCCCCTTCATTACTGCCGAAGCAGCCCTTCCTGTTTTCTGATTAAGATAAACCTATTCCCAGAATGGATTCTGATAGAGGTTCTCGTTAACAGTTATATCTTTGGTAGCTACCGGATAGTAATAATATTTTGGAGATACAAAAGTATACTTATTATGTTGGGCAACCAAATAGATATAGCCTTTTGTTCCTTCGGTAAGTCCGATGGTATTACCTTCCAAAGCATAAACTGTCAGTTTATACTTTTGCTTGTCTTCTTCGGGAATTTTATCTATATCTGCTTTCTTTTCTACTATAGCGACATCCGGTTGACCGTCACCTGTCACATCATAGTATCCCATCCCCGGAATATAAGCTCCTTCGGGAGCTGCTTCAAACAACTTTCCACATCCCCAACGCATCAAATCGCCATATCTGAACCCTTCGCATGCCAACTCGATTCTCCGTTCACGGCGCACTTCCAAAACAGCACCTTTCTGTGCTGACTGTACATTGGAGTAACGTTCATCCTGTACCGGATCAATATTAGCCAGCCAATCATCCAACGAAGCATCCGGCATGCCTGCACGCTGCCTGATCAGGTTAATTGTCTGGTTGACATCATCTTGTGTGAGTATACCCAGCTCGGCTTTTGCCTCTGCATACATCAACAAAACCTCGGCATAACGGATAATAGGCAAATCTGTATACGATTTTCCCCAGTCAATCTGATCGAATGTCAGCGGACGGAACTTAATCTGAGGATATCCTCCCAAGTTCAATTTCGTACGATGAGGTTCAGTGGTTCCCACATTCAAAACACCCGGTTTCATAAATGTTTGTTCCAGGCGGGGATCTCTGTTTTCAAAGACTTCAAGTACTGTCTTCGTTTTATAGCCTTCCACTTGATGAAAATACTCGGTATGTCCATCCTTAACAACTAAATAATCTTCCATCAGGCTACGGGAAAGACCGGTGTTGTAGTCAAACTGAGCCTGAGCATTGTGCAGACGTCCTAACGCCTTGTCGTAGTCAGCTACCAGAATCATTTCCGGATTCTGTGTAAGATCCGTACTGCAAAAAAGTGACTGATAGGCCGGTAAACCACTCTCTTTGGTTGTAGACAAACTGTAACTTTTTGTGTCCATAATCTTCTGGCATGCCTCTACCGCTATTTTCAAGAATCGGTCGCCGTCATTCAGCTTCAGTTCCGGATGATATTTACGGAACGTTCCTTCATGCAAAGCAATCCGTGCCTGTACAGCCAAAGCCGCATCACGATAAATACGAGTCGTGCTTTTAGTCGTTTTCATATGAGTTACGGCAAAGTCAAGATCTGCCATAATAGAGTCTACCACCAATGCTCGAGGGTCCTGCGGCTTATACAATAAATCAATGTCCGTCGTTTGCAGGTCATGGCTATACCAAGGTACATCCGAATAATCTTTCACCTTTGAATAATAGACCAGTGCACGAAACATACGTGCCAACCCAATATAATGATCAATCTCACCGCAATCTCCTTCTACACGACCTGTCCGAGCCAACATAAAATTGACTGTACGAATGTTGCTCCAGCTCCATTTACCTATATTATCCGCCCGATATTCGCCGCGCATCATTTTATAAATATCGGTATCTTCTGGGTAAAGCATATTGTCGGAAGGAGTATCCGAATAGCTTGCACCGATATAGCCGTACATGCCATTGGTATAAGTCTCCAAATCAGCAGGAGAAGAAAAAAAGACTTTCTCTGTAATACTCGTTTCCGGAAAGCGATCCATAAACCCGTCATTACAACTTGTCATCAGTCCTGCGCCTGTGAAACAGCACGCAGTCAGTAATATATGTTTTATTTTTGAACACATAGTTTATCTAAATTAGAATGTAACATTTAAACCGAATGAATAAGAACGCTGAAGAGGATAGACAATGTTACCTAAGCTCTCCGGATCTACTTTGTAATGCTTGTATAAACCCGAAAATTCACACAAATTATCACCGGAGAAGAAAATGCGCAAGCGCTCAATTCCTATCTTATTCAACAATACCTTAGGAAGTGTATAACCTACTGTGAGGTTTTTCAGACGCATATAAGCTGCATTCTGTAAATATCTGGTCTGTACCACTCCACATTCTCTATCCGTATTTTCCGCCACATAAGCTTTCATACGGGGGAAGTACGCATCCGGATTTTCCTCCGTCCAATGGTCATACATATTACCTTTGGTGATATTGGTCCAAGGCTGTGCATAGATACCCCAGAAATAGAGGTCACCGGTACCCGGATAATAATCCTTCTTACCTACTCCCTGGGCAAACAAGCTGAGATCGAATCCATTCCACTGTGCATTGGCCGATAAACCAAATGTATAACGAGCACGGCTATTACCTATAATTTTATAATCGCCATGGTCTTCCAAAGTCCATGCTCCGTCAGTAATTTTACCATCCTTGTTTTCATCTTTAAACTTCAGATCACCCGGTGCCAAAGGACGGGTACCCGGATAAGAAGTACACCATGACTGATCGGCATGATTCTTAATGTCTTCTTCGGAAGTAAAGAACCCTAAAGTTTCTACACCCCATATCTCACCAATCTCTTTTCCTACATAATAATCGCCCAGCAATCCCTTGGGATTTTCGTACTTTGTAATATAAGCACGGCTATCCGCCAGATTGAAGTTTACATCATAATAGAACGGTTTTCCGGCCAACTTGAACTGATCTTTCCAACCCACAGTCAATTCCCATCCTTCCGTCTTTAAATCGGCTGCATTCTGTTTGGGCACGTCGGTTCCCAAAACACTTGGAAGCGTAACTCCGGGGGTTAACATATCTTTTGTACGACGTACATATACCTCACCTGTTATGCTTAAACGGTTATCAAAGAAATTGGCATCCAAGGCAAGATTGGTAGTAGTTACCTTTTCCCAGGTTAAGTTACCGGCAACCAATCCGGGAGCTCCCACATATACCGGTTGCTGCTTATCCAGTATCTGACTGATTTTTCCTGATCCCATCGTGGCAAGATATGCATAAGCATCCACATCCTGGTTTCCTAAACTACCATAGGAACCTCTCAACTTCAGAAAACTGACCACTCCGGTCAAAGGCTCAAAGAACTTTTCACGTGAGATGACCCATCCTAAAGAAACAGAAGGATTAAATACAAAACGGTCATTCTTAGGGAAACGTGAAGTACCGTCATAGCGTCCGTTGAATTCAAAAATATATTTGTCGTTATAAATATATCCCAAACGCGCAAAAGCACCTCTCAGAGCCCAGGTCGTTATACTCTGGGACATATTCATATCACCTGTAGCCAGATTAATAGTAGGCAGTGAACTTGAAATCAGTTCTTTACGATTTGCTTTTACGTAATCATATTTATACTCTTCCTGATTGAAACCCACAACAGCAGTGACAGCATGCTTCTTCGCAAATGTTTTTTGGAAGGTACCATATACATCAAATAGAATATGTTTCGTATCGGAGTTACTGCTTGAAGCATCGGATACGGTCGAAATCGGATTAAATGTCAAAACAGGTAATTCCGGTCCGTTACGGTAAGTCACAGGCAAATTATACCAATTACTTCTGGTTTTTGTATTTGAAAAGGCAAATGTTCCTTGTACAAAAAAGACATCTTTGATCACATCTATCTTAGTCGACAAGTTGATATTTGTATTTGTTTTCCAGTCGGTAGCACGACCACCTTCGGCCAATGCTCCCAATGTACCGACACTGGCATCTGTCCAAGTTCCATCAGGATTCTTAACCATATCCATCGGATTCTTACGATACATCTGTTTATAAGTGTTGGTCATGGCATTTGCATAATCATAATCGGAAGTCGTCAGGCTGACATTACTGTTCAAGCTCCACCAGTCTGTCAGTTTAAACTGTAATTTGGTACGCAGGTTATATCGGTTATAAATGTCATTACCATACTTAAACATACCGTTCTGCCGATTGTATCCTCCCGAAAAGTAATAGGAAATACGATCTGTTTTTCCGGAAATATCAATGTTGTGGATAGTTGAAAAACCTACATCGTTGTAAGCCTCGTCAACCCAGTTTGTCCGACCAAAGTAAGTATAAGATCCATCCGGATTCAAGAAATAAGGAGAAGTAGAAGGATCCTCAGAACATTTCTTCGCATAGGCCAGTTGCTCCTCGTTATAAAGATTATACCATGGATATGCCATCGTATTTCGAGTGGTTGCCACCAGATAAGGATCTGTTATAATTTCCGGCATGCGGGTATTGGTACGTAATACAAAATTATTGTTATAATTGACGGTAAGTTTTTCATTGCTACCATCCTTGGTTGTCACCAGGATGACACCAAACGCAGCACGTGAACCATATATAGCAGATGACGCAGCATCCTTCAATACAGAAATATTTGCTATATCAACAGGATTCATACGATTCAGTTGATCACTGGTAGAGACCACACCGTCGATGACAACCAACGGAGAACCTCCATTCAATGAGGTGGTACCACGAATATTATAAGAAGGAGAATCATCTGCTTCACCATCACCGACCGATACATTGAGGTTGGCAACAGCACCTTGCAGCGCTTGTCCCATATTCAATACCGGACGGTCCTCGATCGCTTTGGTAGAAACAGTTGCTACCGAACCCGAAAGATTAACTTTCTTCTGAACAGCATAGCCAACTACCACGACTTCATCCAGCGCTTTACTGTTTTCTTCCAATACAATGTCTATCACTGATTTATCACCTACTTTTACAGTCTGGGCGATATAGCCGACGTATGAAAACTTAAGTGACTTACCTGCCGGAACCTTCAACGAATATTTCCCATCGATATTAGTGATAACACCGGTAGTAGTTCCCAATACCGTTACATTTACACCTATCAACGTTTCGCCTCGTGTGTCTGTAACCGTACCGGTTATCTCTTTCGTTTTCGCAGTATTATCATTTGGGGTATTTTGTTTCTCCGCACCGGGAACCAAAATAATCTTTCTATTCTCCACTACACATTTGCAGTCCGGAAGAATTTTGGATAAAATCACATCAATACGTTCGTTATTGGCTTGTACCGTAACTTTACGGTTCATGTCAATTTCGGCATCATTGTAGAAGAAAGTGTATTCACTCTTCGATTCGATCGATTTAAGCACTTGCTTTAGGGGAACTTGTTTCACATGAAGATTGATGCGGGTTTGCTGAGCATAAACTCCCTGAAAAACAAATAGAAACAAAATAAAAGACATTAGTCTAACTAAACGAATGTTTCTTTCTGTTAAGAAAAAGCTTAAAAAGCTTCTCCATTTAAATTTATTCATATCTTTGTAAAAGATTTAAAGTAAATAATTGCGCCTCCTGCAAGAGACGTGATTAAAAAAACTCAGAGATAGGTAAGTGCTGCAACATTTACCTATTTTTTTGCTTGGATGTGTGTTTCTACATATTTTCAATTCATTTTAAGATTAATACTTGTGTTGCCTATCACTTTCTGGGAAGAATATGTAAGATACCATTCTCCCAGTAATATCTTATTGGAGCAACCAAAGTCATCGCTTTCAGAATTTCATCCAGATTCTCTCCATTCCTGACAGAGAACGACATAAATACTTTTTCAGCAAACTCTGACGGACATTCAATATCCACCCCATACCACTTATTTAAATTAATAATAATATCAGCCAACTTATCATTATCAAAAGTCAGTTCATTTTGAATCCAACTGATATAATCATCCGTATTCACCATTTGTACTTTCGTACGTTCACTCTTCTTATCATAATTAATCAACTGCCCGGGAGTCAATACTACCGAATGATTCATCTTACAACCGGCAATCTTCACACTACCTTCTACCAATACTGCTTCGACCCCGGATTTCCGTCGATAGTTGTCAACAATAAAACGAGTCCCCAATACCTCTACTTTCATCTCTCCGGCTTGCACACGGAAAGGAAGCTTCTCATTCCTCCGTACCTCAAAATAGGCTTCACCGGACAAACTGACTTCACGGGCTGATGAACTAAACGTTTCAGGATATTCCAATAAACTATTGGAATTAAGCCATACAACCGTACTATCCGGCAAAACAAATCGTCCCTTACTTCCATTGGCAGTCAACAAACGATTCATGACATCCGGCTGTTTCGGGACCGAACTGCTACCCCAATAATAAAAGACAGACCCTACAGTAAATAACATCAAAAAGACAGCTGCCACACGCAAGAACGGAACGAAGTGTTTCCTGAAAACGAATCTGTTTTTACGTAAACCGGATTCTGTTGACTGTATCCGATTTTTAAATCGCTCTAGCGCTATCTCTGTTTCCAGATCGTCGGTAGCTATCGTGTTGCCTAAAAGCCATAAATCACGGACTTCGGAAAATTCATTCCGGTTCTTTTCTGATTGTTTCAGCCAGTTGAACAGAAAAACTTTCTCTTCACCGGTAGCCGTACCATCCAGAAAACGTATGATAACTTCATTTATGTCTTTAATTTCATTCTTCATTTTTAGCTCCTCTATTAGTAATACAAGTGAAATTTAAAAAACCCTCCTCCAAAAACATACTTTTTTTTAAATATTATTTAGAGCAGAGATAAAGCAAGAATAAAAGACTCATTAAATCCTTGTTTTTAAGATGAGTACGTAGTTCCAACAAAGCACGGGTCAAATACTTTTCTACGGTTTTTGGAGAAAGATCGAGCTGAACGGAGATTTCCTTTATTTTCAGACCATAGCTTCTACTTAATATAAATACCTTTTTTACTTGCGTAGGAAGTGTTTCGATAAAAGTTTCAATTTCACCCTGGAGTTCTTTCATGAACAACGAGTTTTCCTGATTATTCTCCAGAATTTGCAGTGCTTCGATTTGATCGGAAAATTGTTCTACGGATTCTTCTTCGGTATATTTCTTACTGGAAAGGATATTAAGCGATTTATTATAGACAGCCTTAAAAAGATAGGCTTTTACCGCGCCATCAAATTCAATATCTGTACGTTTATTCCATAAAGCAACAAAAACATCCTGCACTACGTCTTCTGCAATATCCCAATCATTCACAAAACGGAACGCATATACCCGCAACACCTTATAATATTGCCGAAATAATTGTTCTACCGATTCAAGATTCGAATACATTGTATTTTCCTTCATTTTAAAGTATTAGTTAATAAAAAGGCATTGACAAAGTAACAAATAATAATAATAATCTCAAAATTTTAAGAAACGGTTTTAGTAATTGCAATAAATAAGTTGTGACAGTTTTCAAACAAACCGTTTCTCTCATCTCTATAAAAGCAGGTATCTGCATAAGGGCTTAGATAGCCATAGCCATTGAAAGCACTGTCCGTACTCATACTTACCGATTGACATTATAAAAGCAATATTCCGAAATCCGTATTAAAAAATTGCAAAAAGCCATTTTATACTAACTATTCATTTTACCAAAAACGGCGAAACAGGAGCGAATCGGCAAACAAAATGTGAATATCGGGTCTGTTTATACCCTGAAATCCGAAAGCAGGAAACAGGAAGTTAACATCGTAAAGATAAAAAACAAACTTCTTACCAAGAGAAAGTTAACATCGTGAGAGCAGGAAGTTAACTTCCTGCTTCCACGATATCTGTCTTCCAGAAAGAAAAGCAAGGCCACGTCGTAGAAAACAGAATAAATGGCCCTCGAATAAGAGTATTTTCTTCTAGAATCCAATCACAAACGAGTATCACACAAATAGCATTTTGAAATCTTTCTAATATTTCTGCCTTTCATTTTATTACCTTACAAAACCAAAAACTCTTCTTTATAATCAAGATATCACCCAATCACAAGACGCGTGAATTACACTATCGCAAAATCCACACATTTTTATTCAGCCCATCTCCTTCGGACCGTAAAAAAGAGTTTCTACACATTTTCAAAATACAAAATGACAGGATTGTAAGTGATCATGAAAAAACAAGTTGTGATACCCATTGTGTGCGTTTTCTCTTACCATCCGGGATTCTGTACCAGTTTTTTTGACTTTTGTATCTCTGCCAACGGAATGGGATACAGATACATACGTTTTTCAAAAATACGAGTTTCAAAAGCAGTACGTTTCATGAAACCTTCAAGATCGGTAGCATTCATATCCATACCATGAACCGGACCACCTTGTTTATAACCCTCCTCTTCAGCACACATCCAACGGCGCACATCAAAATAGCGTTGTCCTTCGGCAAACAATTCGATACGACGCTCGTGACGGATCGCTTTTTCCTGCAACTCCCGGTTACCGATAATTTCCGGCTTAATATCTTTCAGTAAAGGAATACCGGCTCTATAACGAACACTGTCCACATACTGAATGATGCGTGCATCACCCGGATTTACATGATTCAAAGCTTCTGCATATAACAAATAGAAATCGGCCAAACGGAACAACATACCTGCTCGATATTTGGATTTCGGATTGTTTCCCTGATTCAACAAGTCACGGTTCATGCCTTTATAAAGCAAGTATCCCGAATAACTCATATCTGCTTTAGAATTATCGTCAGGCATTCCTTTATAAAAATAAATTTTCTTATCTGTTTTTTGCCATACTTTGCCGGAATAAGTTATATCCTGGTAAAAACGAGGTTCACGGTTCTTATACATATTCGGTATACCGTCTTCACCAATGCCCTCTTCTTTATACAAACCCGATTCTTCAATGCTCTTGCCATCACTCATCAAAAAGTCATCGATGGCTTCCTGGAGGACTCCGACACAACTGAATCCGCTAAAAATTGCACGCGGTGTACATCTACGCTCACGACCCTCACCATTTACGCCTCCCCAGGAGTTCTTACTACTTTGCCAAACAGCTTCGGAATTGTTAACGCTTACCTGAAACAACTGATAAAGTGACTCAGCCGGATCGATTTCACCATTTTTCATTACTTGATATAAAGAGTAGCGTCCCTTTGAATAATCGATAAAACGTTGTAAAGCATCCAATGCAGTCTTCCATTTCGCGTCATCTTTTGCCGGGAAAAGTTGCTTGCCTTGATTATCCTTCAAAGCAATAGCTTCGGGATAACCACCATTGAACAACGGACTTGCCGCATATACATGCAATTTAGCCAAGATAGCCAATGCCGCCCCTTTGGTTGGCGCTGCCGCACGCTCATTATTGATGGTGCCATCCGGATTCAGTTCTTTCTCCGGAAGTAGGTCATAGCATTCATTAAGTTCTTTATCGATAAAAGCGACTACTTCATCTACCGAATTTCTGTAATAGTCCAAATCAGCGGCCGAGGGATCAGCAATTTCGGTCATAATAGGAATTGGGCCATATAACTCAAACAACAGGTAATGATAATAGGCACGTAAGAAACGTGCTTCATTTTTCAAAAGAGCCAGTTCTTTTTCATCAATAAAGTCAGCCACATCGCCATTCTGCGGAATAACGTGGGCATAGGCAATGAACTCATTCGCCTGTCGTATCTGCTTATAAAGACTCCAGCGTGACAAAGTTGCCGATCCGGCATGATAACCGATTGTCGGAATCGTCTTCACATTGTTCTGTGCAGATTTCAATTCATCAGAAACAGCCGGCCAGGGATTGTCCAAACCGGTCAGATCGGCATAAGCACTCGTTATAATGATGTTTGACACATCGGGAATACCCGTATAGATGTAGCGATGAAACCGACGTGCATAACTTGTGTTATTAAAAACTTCTTCCATAGTCATCTCCGCAGCCAGATCATCAGAAACATTCAGATAATCTTCACAACCGGAAAAGAGAGTCGCACTAAATCCAAGTGCCAGTATATAGGTGGATAAATTCTTAAATACTTTCATATAAATACTATTATTAATTTAGTTAGAATGTAAAGTCAAGACCAAAAGTAAATGTACGGTTCAAAGGATAAGGGAATCCTCCATTGCTGTTTCCTTGTTCGGGATCCCACATTTTAATATGATCCCATACACACAGATTGTTTCCTTGCACATAGAAACGTAATGCCTCTATATTCAACTTTTTCAGCAACTTTTTATCAAAATTATAACCTAATTCGATGTTCTTCAGTCTCAGGAAACTTGCGTCACGCAACCACCACGTACTGGCTACCGTATTATTCTGGAAGTTGTTACTATGCATACGGGGAAACATTACATTCTGACTCGGATTCTGTTCTGTCCAGCGATCGGCTACCACCGAACGCACAGCAGATTCTTCAACTCCCCACTGGAAAGGGAAAAAAGTTGCGTCAGCTCCGGTTCCCAATACTGTCGAAGTGTTACCGGCTCCCTGAAAAAAGATACCTGCATAAAAACCTTTCCATTCAGCATTAAATCCAAAACCATAGACCACTTCGGGAACAGTAGGATTTCCTACATCTTCCTTCTGGTCATTACTGTCAATCTTACCATCACCGTTCAGGTCTTTGTATTTGATATCACCCGGACGCACACCGCTTGAAAGGCCGGAAACGACTCCGGGTTTTAATTCATAAGTACGGTTGAGCCCCTCACCATTGATGATAAAGTCATCATATGTATAAAGCCCCTCGGCAATATATAGTTTATTTGAGTTGAGTCGGGTGCCTCTTTTCTCCAACCAAGGATATACCTGTGGCACTTGATCGTATTCGATAATTTCATTACGGGCAAACGTAAAGTTTCCACGTGCACTCAGATTGACCCGCCCTATTTTCTGGTTAAGGGTCAGACTGGCATCCACTCCATGATTCTTCACAATACCGAAATTCTGCCAAGGCATCTGCTGGAAGCCGGTTACATTGGACACTGTATTACGCTGCAACAAAATGCTTTTACGCTTATTATTGAAATAGTCAACTTGCAAATCAATACGGTTGTCGAATAACCCGAGATCAATACCGTAATTCTTCTTTTCCTCAATTTCCCATGAAAGGTAAGGAGCTTCAAACCGGGCTTCGGTTATTCCACTACCAATACCTCCCATACCTCCCGTATCGCTGAAACCGAGATCATATCCTCCATTATCCTGTTTCATCGTACCACGATACAAGAAACGGTCGCCACCGGTATCATCATTTCCCGTACGGCCGATAGAAAATCTAAATTTCAACTTATTGACCACCTTCTTCAATACCTCCGGATAAAAGGGTTCGTTACTGACATACCATGCCAATCCCATTGCTGGGAAAAAGCCGAAACGATATCCTTTGGCAAAGGTTTCGGAACCTGTATAACCGAAGTTTCCTTCTATAAAATAACGCCCGTCATAGCCATATGTAGCACGTCCCACAAGTCCCTGCTTTCTGTAAGGTAGAGCATTATTATGATATTGAGTCTCTTTTTGCATGTAAAGAACCATGGCAGTCACATCGTGTTTCTGCGCAAAAGTCCGGTTATAGTTGAACGAAGTCTCAAAATAAATCTTTTTATTCGAAGAGTTTTCCAGTTTCTCGGTCAATACGTCGCTGCCTTCCACTACTTTCTTAAATTGCAATCCACCGTTTTCATCACGTCCGGTCGCCAGATATTGAGTAGGTGTCTTTGTACGTTTTGCTATATATTTCATGTCTGCATCGAAACTGATCAGACCTTTCCAGTTCAGTCCTTTGGTGATAAAGTCTAATTTTTGGTCTACTTCCAGTTTCGACTGGATAGATGTTCTCCATTCTCTGGCATATCCGGAATTCATAAGCAAGTTATATGGATTCACCCGATTACCCGAAGGACGCGGATGTCCGGCAATTGTCCCGTCTGAGTATTCAGCAGGCATCAGGTAAGACGGGGTGCGGCACATCGAATTAAAAATAGTATTTGTACTTGTCCCCGGATAGTTTGTCTGCAAATATTGCCCACTTATATCTACTTTTACTAAAGTCGTTTTCGTTGCATCAAAATCGATATTACTACGTAAATTATAACGTTTTAGCCCGATATTATTGTCATACTCGTTTTTCTTACCTTCTTTAAAGATACCGTTCTCCTGATAAAACGCTCCGGAAACAAAATAACGCGCACGTTCGGAACCTCCTCTTACATTAAGAGTATAACGCATATTGTAAGTATGCTCTCTCAACATCTCCTTCAACCAGTCTGTATCGGGATAAAGATCACGATCGGCTCCCGGACCATACATGGCAATTTCTTCCGCTGTGCGTATACTGGCTGTTCCTTCATTATTTAAAGCTTCATTATACAGATCGAGTGTCTCCACCGAATTCATGAATTTAGGTAGACGAGTCGGAGTAAGCAAAGTGGACTCGGCACGAAGAGATATTTTGGGCTTCTGTGAATTTCCACGCTTAGAAGTGATCAAAATAACTCCGTTGGCACCCTCTGCCCCATATACAGCCGTCGCAGCAGCATCTTTCAGCAAAGTAAACGATTCAATCTCGTCGGGTTCGATATCTTGCATATTACGAGGCACACCGTCAACTAAAACCAACGGATTCGTACCTCCCTTAAAAGAACTTACACCTCTAATCCAAAACTCAGAGTTATCATATCCCGGCTCACCCGAACGTTGAACGGCAATCAGGCCCGGCACCTGTCCGGCCAAGGAATTAGTCAGATTTCTGTTAGATGATACTGCCAGTTCTTTAGGCCCGATGGCATTAATAGAACTTACTACACTATTTTTTTTCTGTTTGCCGTAACCAATTACCACTACTTCATCCAACAATTCGGTGTTTGGAAGCATTTTTATAGCCAAAATCTTTTCACCTTTATAGGTTATCCGCTGTGGCTCGTAGCCCACATACGAAAAAAGAAGTATGTCCCCTTTTTTGGCATTTATCGAAAAATTGCCATCTACATCGGTAATAACTCCTGTAGTAGTTCCTTCCAATTTAATTTGTACTCCAATCAAGGGCTGGCCATTCTCATCCACCACAAGTCCGGCGGCATTACGGACTTGGGCAAAGACTGAATTGAGTCCGATAGATAATAAAAACAGAACAAAGCAAATTGATCTTAATACTTTATTCTTAAACGCATATTTTTCTGGTATCCCACCGATACGATTACTGCCAGTATCGGTATCATGACTAATATGAACAGTTATCGGTAAAACTGATATTAGCATAAAAGGTTTTCTCATAAGCTTAAATCTTTTTTGTTGTGTAGGTTTTAAAATTAATTTTCAAGAAAAGAGATACTATCCATCTATCGATGCATAGTTCTGTCTGGGATCGGGTCTTTCTTATGTTTTCATAGGCGTAATAAATATGGTTTATACTTCATCTATACTGAACCATGCTGATATTAATTTGCACAAAACGGCTGATTTTATCAGAGTTCCTGTAGAACTTAAGAAAAGAAAAAACCTATGAAATAAACAGGTAAACGATATAAACGAAAAGGAGAAATTGTAAAGTGTAGTTCAAAATCCTAAAGAAATATACCTATTTTCCACCCCTGGATATTTTCTATGAAAAAGTATATAATCAAAAGCTAGATGGTCAAATCATTGATAGTAAATAGTATAGAAAGCCATCTTATAGAAAGGAACTTTTAGAGTCATAATTACGATATTTTAAAAAAAGATATGCTTAAATAATTGTTTTATTAAAGTTATTAGTATATTTGCCACGAAAAAGAACCATTTATTACGAACTTTTAAAACTGTTAACTTCACAATCTAAAAGGTAACATCTGTATGTATAATGCATAAAACTTTCCAAGTTCTACAGGAACTTTTCTCAAGTACTTTTGAATTTATTTATTTCCCAACAGAAGTGCATATTAATAACATTTTTATAGAAGATCATTGTAAAATAATTACTAAGTCAAAAGTTGTATACGGTATATCTTTGGTAGCATGAAAACAATCTGATGACATTACACTAAAATATAAATGCGAGATAATAATTGAATTTACAACTATTAACTCGCATTATTAATTTATTTATATCAGTTGACGACTGTACCCCTTACATCCAATTCACGAATCGCAGCTACTGTACCATTACCCACCCCATCCGGAATGACCAATTTGATATAGCGTGCCGTGGATGATTTTACATAATATTTTAGTGCGGCATCCTGATTCGTAAAACCAAACTGACCGATCGATTCCCAATTCGTCCCGTCTTCACTGGCTTCAAAACGTACCACCTTTATCGGATTATTACTTCCTCGCCCACGTGGCAATAACTCTATCTGAGCTATTTTGACCCGATGATTCATATCGATAATTATTTCATAAGGTAAAGGATCAGATCCTCCCTGCCAACGCGAATGCCAGAAAGTCTCGACATTTCCGTCAATTAAATGTTTGGCATGTCCATTATTGCTGCCTTCACCCGAAGCCTCTTCGGTAGTGAACGATACAATTTTCCAATCTGTTTTAGAAAGTTTATCCCCTTCTTTAATAATGCTATAAGCTGCATAAACATCCTTATCAGCCCGTATAGTAGCATCAGAAGTTACCTCTGCTATTTGCACGGGTAACATATAATTTCCCGGCAGGATATCGTCTTTCAGTTTATAAGTTGCTGTAACCTGATTTACTCCACTATGAAGAATCGGAGTTTCGGGAGCCACATAGGCATCGGACGGAAGCATGCTGAAATAAGTACCATGAGCCGTATTATAGGCATCAATCACCGACTGGCGGCTTTCCAAGCGACAGCTGATTTCCCATTTATTGGTGAATGGGACCCCGATCTGTACAGGTAACTCCTTTACTTCTGCCAGGTTGATCTCTTCTACTCCGGCATTCATAATAGTTACAATCGGCTCTGAAACTTTAAAGCCCAACAACACAACAGAACGTCCTGAAACAAAAGGCATTCCACTGGATGTAGCACGTAAAGGCAACACATATTTCAAATGATCATATCCGGAGAGTTCTTGTATCTTAGCCGGGTCGTAAGTGAGCTCACCTTTCAACAGCCTTTCGTTTGCGGGAATATCGACAGAACTTTTTGTTAATTGATAACAGTCAGCAGGAAGAAGTTCATATGAGGTTCCATCGGCAATATTCATTGAATCGAGCAAAGCTTTGTCCACAGAAAAACTTACTACACTGGCAGTTGACTTCAAGCCCCCCTGCTGTATCCATAAATCTGCTGTATACTTTTCGCCTACATTATAAGATTGCAATGTATTAAACCCTTCCTGAGAAACAGCCAAAACCCCATCGGCTTTGGAACTTACATCAAAACTATCATCACAACTGCTCATAGACAGTGCGACGTAAGCTAACATTCCTATGTAATTAAATCTATTCATAAGTACATCTTTTTTATTTATTCAAAAATCACCATCCCGGATTCTGTACCAGATTCTTGGTCTTTCTCATTTCGGAATCAGGCATGGGATACAGATACATTTTCCGGTTAAATACAATCTGGCTTGCTTCCACTATGCGATTGAAATCTTCTTTATCATTCGACTCACCGCGTACATTCATTCCGTGCACATAGCCATTCTGACGACCTTCCCCGTTTTTATCAGCAATCATCCATCTTCTCACATCAAAATAGCGCTGCCCCTCTGTGGCCAGTTCAATCTGGCGTTCACGTTGAATGGCAGCCCGTTGCAATTCCTGATTACCACGAATAGCCGGATTCAAAGTCTCTATATCGGGTAATCCTGCACGCTCACGCACCAGATTGAGGTATTTCAAAACTCTCGCGTCATTAGGATTGACTTCATTGGCTGCCTCAGCATACATCAAATAGAAATCTGCCAAACGGAAAATAATAGAGGGACGGAACTGGGAGGCTACTCCCGGATTAGTTAAACTGACCGAACGATTGAAACGTTTGAAAAGCATATAACCGGTCAGGGTAGCCTGTCCTTCCTGTACGCCGGAGTTACCACCATTGTAAAATAATACCTGATTACAGCTTACTGGCCATTGACGTCCATTGAAAAAGACTGTATTATAAAAACGAGGTTCACGATTGAGATAGCGATTGCTGACAGTCACATTGGTATACTTCTTAGAAAAGTTATCATTCTGATCTTTGTAAGTCCCATACCCTTCTTCCTGATAAAGTGTAGACTGCGGCAAATAGGCTGTAGCCGAAACAGGGAAACCGTCTTTCATATAAAAAGCATCGACCAGTTCCTGAGTAACTCCAGTGGAACCTAAGCCATTTTTTTCGCAACGGGGAGCAATACGACGGTCGAAAGCATCACCATTCATTCCCCCCCAATCATTATTTGCCGTAGCCCAGATAATCTCATGTGTATATTTCTGAAACAGATTATACACAGACTTATCCGGATCAATGACAGCACCGTTATCGTCTTTATACTCTTTGTATAATTCATATCTTCCGGCCTCAGCATAGTCAATAAAGTCTTTACAAGCAGCAAGAGCTTTCTCCCACTTACCGGCGTCATAATCAGGAAACAAACGGGTACCATCCGGATTTGTCACCGACAGAGCTTCGCGGTATCCACCGTTTAAAAGAGGACTTGCAGCATACAACCACAATTTTGCCCGAACAGCCAAAGCAACTCCTTTAGTCGGCCAGGCACGATAGTCCTTATCTTCAAAAATAGGCTCCTGAGTCAATTCAGAAGCAACAGCTGTGAGCTCGGAATCAATATACTCTATTACTTCATCTACTGTATTCCGGGGTACATCCTGATCCTCAGTCGCATTGTATATTTTGTCCTTTACCAAGATGATCGGACCGTATTGTTCAAACAACAAATAGTGATAAAATGCCCGCATAAAACGCACATTGGCTTTCATCTGTGTCAGCTCGTCTTCCAACAACTGGTCTCCTTGGGTTCCCGTAGTCATTATCGGATGTGCTTTCTGCAAAAAAATATTAGCCTGACGAATGTATTTGTAACAGTCACCATAACGATGAAAACCCATGTTGGCAGCATTTCTATCCGAATTATTGTATTTGGAAGAGTTTCCATACCCAACGACCAGCTCATCACACATACCCGTCCAGGGATTTTTGAAAGCTCCCACATTCACGCTGTTAATCCCTGAATAATCGGGGATACCGGCAAAAACATTGGCATACCATCTCTTTGTATACGATACATTATCAAACACCTGTTCGGTATTCTGCAAACCTCCTGCAAGTTGATCGGAAACTCCCAAATAGTCGCAAGAACTAACAAAGCACAATAGCGCTATCAACAAAGTGTATATAGAATTTTGCTTTTTCATCTTTCTATTTATTAATCAATTTTGTCTTTTTAGAATGTAAAGTCTAAACCGAGAGTGAAAGTACGGGGCAAAGGATAATTCAAACCCGCATTGGCATTACCGGCTTCCGGATCGAAATATTTAATGTCATCCCACACAGCAAGGTTATATCCCATAATATAAATACGGGCAGCCTCAAAACCAATCTTATCCATAAATTTCTTAGGAAGCTGATAACCGAACTCTATATTTTTCAGTCGTAAGAAGGAACCATTACGCAACCACCAAGTGCTTGCCACCCGATTATTGGCATTATTGGCATTGTTCTTATGCAAACGCGGAATAATAACATCCTGACTGGGATTGTTTTCAGTCCAGCGGTCTAAAGCAAACGTGCGATAATTGGACTGGTCGACGCCCCAAGAGAACGGATACCACCCTTCGGAAGTGGCTCCTCCCAGAAGAACAGATGTATTGCCTGCTCCTTGAAAAAAGATACTCGCATAGAAGCCTTTGTACTCAGCGTTAAGACCAAATCCATAAATAATTTCAGGAGTACTCGGATTACCCACTCCTCTTACCTGATCATAAGAGTCAATCACGCCATCACCATTTACATCGACATATTTGATATCACCCGGGCCAATCAGTCCTCCTAAAGTAGGACGTGGAAGTTCCGAACGGAGTTTATAGGTTTTCAATCCGTTAGCATTGGTACTGACTATAAAATCGTCTTCTGTATAAAGGCGGTCGGCTATATAAAGAGTATTCTCACTAACTCTTGTACCGGTAACAGCTTGATATCCATACTTCTGAGGTAGTTCATCATATTCAAGAATTTTATTCCGGGTAAAAGTAAAGGTTCCCCGAGCACTAAGTTTCAGTTTACCTATCTGTTGATTGAGATTCATCGACATATCTATCCCCTGATTACGTACTTTACCAAAATTCTGCCACGGGTCTTGACGAAGCCCGCCCAATTGTGGAACAGTACGACGCTGTAACAAAATATCCCTACGTTCAGAACGGAAATAATCGAAGATAATATCGATGCGGTTATCAAACAGTCCCAGATCGAAACCGTAATTCTGCTTGTCCTCAATTTCCCAAGCCAGATAAGGAGCGGCGAAACGTCCTTCAACAATTCCGTTACCAATTCCGTTAGTTCCGCCCGTATCACCGATACCCTGCGTAAATCCGCCGGCATTGGTAGTAAAAGTGGGACGATACAAAAAACGTTCCTGTCCGGTTTTATCGTTACCAGTCCGCCCGACAGACGCTCTTAGCTTTAGTTTATTTACCACTTTTTTTATTGCTTCCGGATAAAATGATTCATTGGAAAGGTAATAAGCAGCACCTATTGCCGGAAAAAAGCCAAAACGATTGCCTTCAGCAAATGCCTCAGAACCGGTATAACCAAAATTACCTTCAATAAAGTAACGCCCATCATAGCCATATGTAGCACGTCCTACGAATCCTTGCTTACGGAATGGAAGGGGAACATTATGCTGTTGCGTTTCTTTTTGCATATATAGTAACATTGCTCCCACATCATGCTTTCCAAATGTACGCTTATAGTTGATAGATGCATCGATATAAATTTTCTTGGTAGCAGATGTCGCACTGTTTTTGGGATCTTGAATATCCGGATTACCCGATACTACTGTGGAAAAAATCAGCTGCCCTAATTCATCACGGCCTGTGGCATGGTATCGTGTCGGATTATACTCGCGACGAATAATCATCTCACTATCGTAGTCATAACTTACATTTAAGTTTGCAGACAAACCTTTAGTAATAAAATCAAGTTTCTGGTTGACATTTACTTTCGATTGTATACCTGTCCTATATTCTTTGGCATACCCGGAATTCATTAATAAGTTATAAGGGTTACGCATGTTCGCATCTCTTTCCTGGGCATACGTGGCTACGGTACCATCACTGTACACTGCGGGGAAAGCATAAGGAGGCGTGATTAACATAGAACGGAAAATGGTGGAAGTACCCGTTCCCGGATAATTATTAATAAGGTATTGCATAGCGAGATCTACCCCTACAGTAGTGGTGGAAGATACAGCCATATCGATATTCGAACGCAAGTTAAAACGGTCTATACCAATATTGGTATCATAAATCCCATTCGGCCTGTTCTTGAATAATCCGCTTTCGTTATAATAGGCTCCCGACACAAAATACTTGGCTTTCTCAGTACCGCCGCGTACATTGAGTGTATAGCGATGACTAAAGGTGTTCTTCCGGAGAAGTTCGTCAATCCAATTGGTATTGGGATACAAATCCGGATCGTCGTTGTTACGGTAATGGGCTATCAGTTCATCTGAAAACTGTGGTCCTTCACCATCATTACGCAATGCCTCATTATATAAACTAAGATAATCGGCAGAACCTACAAACTCAGGAAGGCGCGTAGGTGATGAAATGGTGTGTTCGGTCTTAAAAGATATTTTAGCTTTTTCAACACGGCCACGTTTAGTAGTCACCAATACTACACCGTTAGCTCCTTCTGCGCCGTAAATAGCAGTAGCAGCTGCATCTTTCAGAACAGAAAATGTTTCTATTTCATCCGGTTCAATATCGCTCATATTTCTCGGCACTCCATCGACAAGTACGAGCGGAGAAGTTCCCCCGGCAAAAGTACTGACTCCACGAATCCAGAATTCAGCATTGTCATAACCGGGTTCTCCAGAACGTTGTACGGCGATCAGACCTGCTACCTGACCGGCAAGACTATTATTAAGGCTGCGGGAAGGAACAACAATATCTTTGGGCTTGATAGAACTCATGGAGACCACCACACTTTCCTTCTTCTGCTTACCGTAACCAACTATCACTACTTCATCGAGTGCTTTTGAGTCCTCATGCAAAACAACGTTGATATTACGACGTCCCTTTACTTTGATTTCTTCGGTATTATATCCCAAATATGAAACCAATAAAATGACATCGTCCGAGGGAAGCATCACTTCATAACGTCCTTCCATATTGGTAATGGCACCTATGGTAGGATTCCCTTTTACGACAACGTTAGCACCGATGATAGACTCACCTTTTGCATCAGTAACAACCCCGGTTACTTTAATTTTGTTTTTTTGCTGTGAAACCGAAGGTGTCGCAGAAGTCTCTTTTTTATAAATGATTATTTGACGGTCTTTAATGGTGAAACCATTATCGGTATGTGCCAGTAACTGCTCCAGTATTTTATCAACAGACTGGTTAACCACATTTACACTAACCTTCCGGTTTAAGTCAATAACACCGTCTCTATAAAAGATTATAAACTCACTATTCTTCTCTATTTCTTTAAAAACCTGTAATACGGTTTTCTCGGCAGATTGCATAGTAAAGACTTTGGTTTGAGAGTAAACACTTGAAGCATAAGCCATTTCGAATGCAAAAGTGAATAACAAAAACAAAAAAATACTTTTTATTGATAATAAAGTTCTTACTTTAGTCCTATCGGGACTAAAAATTCCATGATTATTCATACATTTGTACGATTTGATTAACAAATTTGTTTTTACGTAGTTTAATCTAATCAGGGGTTGGATGATATGAGGGTATTATCCAACCCTTTCTTTTAAAATTTAAGGTCCTTGTTTCATAGTATTAAAAATCACTTGGTTAATAAAAAATAATTATCTCTGGTCTCTATTTGTGCAGGTATAGTTTTACTTAATACTTCCAGAACATCCCGTAAATCGTCTCGTAAATCGAGCTTACCACTACAAGTCAATCCTATCAATCCGGAATCAGGTATGACACGCTTTCCATAATATCGAGATAGCTTTTCGGTTATGATTTCAATCTTCTCATGGTTGAAACAATAATAACCATCCACCCAACTTATATATTCAGACACATCTACTGTATTTACCCGTAGCCCGTCGTCTTGTCCGTCATAAGTCAACATATCATTGGGCTTCAGAACTTTTTTAGGATATTTATATGTATCCACTTCTACTTTACCTGATACTAGAACCACCGATTGATTTTTTGTAAAATCGTAAGCACTTACATTAAATTCCGTACCCAACACTTCTACTTCCATGCGATTGGTTTTCACAACGAAAGGATGCTTTTTATCAGGAGATACTTGAAGATAGACTTCTCCATTCACATAAATTTCCCGCTTATGTCCCGAAAACTCTGACGGGTATACTATACGGGTATTGGCATTTACGGCTACTCGGGTACCATCGGAGAAAGTTATGAAAGAACGTTTCCCCGAAGGAACAATTAATTGATTGTAACCGGTTTCATTTTCTTCGTCCAATTGGGTCTTTCCGGAACTAATAGCTATCTTACCACCTTCCTTATAGTGCAACCTGCTTTCTTTCCCATCCATAACCAACTTACGTCCTTCCGATAAAATCAGCTGTATGTCATTACTGCTATCCGGCTCGGAAATACCAGCCAAACTGTAACAAGAACTTTCTTCATAAAATGAAATAAGTGAAAAAACAAAGTAACTGCTCAATGCCAACACTGATATGCAAGCAGCAATCCCGGCCACACGTAAGAAAAGCAACTGTTTTTTTCTTTTCACTCTTTTCTCCATCGCTACCTGCCGGCTAATTCGCTCCCAAAGTGTCCCCACTTCATCGTCTGTCATCCGTTTTTGAGGGCTTTCCGCCACAGCCATTAAAAAGCTTCGGGCCATACGTAATTCTCCGGCAAAAGTTTCATTTTCCTTTTCCAGTTGTGACCAGAACTTCTCACTTTGCTCCGTAGGGTGTTGCATCGAATCCAGGAAAGTCCCGTCATTCAACAAATCGGCAGCAGTATAATGTATATAGTGATTTTTCTCCATTTTCTTCTTTTCATAAAAAGACAAACAGAGTTTCGAAATCTACTCAGTGTAAATGGATTTTTTTATTACTTTTTTATTATCTACTGATAAACAGAATATTAAAATAGAAAAAAGAATGGTAATATACCATACATTTCACGTAATCTGGAGAGAGAACGCTGAAGTAAATTATAGGCTGACTGATAATTAAGCCCCATCAATTCACAAATGGCACTGTAATCTAATCCTTCAAAAAAACGATAGTAAATAATCTCTCGCTGTCTGGGAGAGAGTGTATTTAGCAAATGAGCAACAGTATGCTTCTGAGAGGTTTCATCTTCTGTCTCAATCAGTTTTTCTTCAACCGACAAATCGAATTCATAATTGATATTGGAGATATAAGTGTCATGCAAATTCCCTTTATTGAAAACATTAAAAATAGAATTTCTTAATGAAGACATTAAGTAGATTTTAACATTATCCGGAGGAGAAGAGTACCTATCCTTCTGCCTATAAACATTCACAAAAACATCTTGAACACAATCTTTCACCATCTCTGTATCCGTCGTAAAACGGCATCCGTACTGATAGAGTTGCTGAACATACCGGGAATATAGCCATGCATAGGCATCGTCATCTCCTTTCAGAAACGACTGCCATTTTATCTTACTACTTTCAATAAGTTCATCATTATACATATTGCACGGCTTCTAACAATATCAGTTGCGCAAAATAAATAAAAAATCATCAAATGTAGTTAATGCAGCTCTCTTTTTAATTATAAAGTTCCTTTATAGTTGCTAATTTCCTCTATCGGAATAATTAGAGAGAGGACTATGTTTGATGCCAATTACAATAAGATTCATCTTCCACGGATAAAGGAAAACTCGAGAGAACAACTCTTTCCTGAATTTTATTGTTATATTTGCATATACTAAATTTTAAAGCCTTATTCAATATGTTCAATTCATTTGGCAATATTTTCAGACTAACCAGCTTTGGCGAATCCCATGGTAAAGGAATCGGAGGAGTGATCGATGGATTTCCAGCAGGTATCGTCATCGATGAGGAGTTTGTTCAGCAAGAACTAAGCCGTCGTCGTCCGGGACAATCGGTAATTACTACCTCCCGAAAAGAAGCTGATAAAGTAGAATTCCTTTCAGGCATTTTCGAAGGAAAGTCTACCGGATGCCCTATCGGGTTTATCGTATGGAACGAAAACCAACATTCTAATGACTACAATAACCTGGAGAAAGTATACCGTCCGTCACACGCCGACTACACATACACCGTAAAGTATGGAATCCGCGATCACCGTGGCGGTGGTCGTTCTTCGGCACGTGAAACCATTTCAAGGGTAGTAGGCGGTGCATTGGCCAAATTAGCATTACGCCAATTGGGTATTCACATCACGGCATATACTTCACAGGTAGGTCCTATAAAACTGGAAGGTAATTACACGGATTACGATCTGGACTTGATCGAAACCAACCCGGTGCGCTGTCCCGATCCGGAGAAAGCAAAAGAAATGCAAGACCTGATTTACAAAATCAAAGGAGAAGGAGATACCATTGGCGGTGTACTGACTTGTGTCATCAAAGGTTGTCCTATCGGACTTGGGCAACCCGTATACGGCAAGCTCCATGCTGCATTGGGCAATGCTATGCTAAGCATCAATGCCGCAAAGGCTTTTGAATATGGAGACGGATTCAAGGGGCTCAAACAAAAGGGATCGGAACAAAATGACGTATTCTACAACAATAATGGCCGGATTGAAACACGTACCAACCACTCCGGAGGTATACAGGGAGGCATCAGCAACGGACAGGACATCTTTTTCAGGGTAGCGTTTAAACCGGTGGCTACTGTTTTGATGGAGCAGGAAACTGTAAACATAGACGGTATTGATACAACACTAAAGGCCCGGGGACGCCATGACCCGTGTGTATTGCCACGTGCAGTGCCTATTGTGGAAGCTATGGCAGCAATGACCATACTCGACTATTATTTATTAGATAGAATGACACAACTTTAACAACTATTGAACGTGAACGAAATTCAGAAATACATTGCAGAGAATGAATCGACGATGATGGAAGACTTGTTCAGCCTCATCCGTATTCCCAGTATCAGTGCATTGCCGGAACACCATGATGATATGCTGGCATGCGCACAACGCTGGACACAATTGCTACTCAAGGCCGGAGCAGACGAAGCCATCGTTATGCCTTCGAAAGGTAATCCGATTGTATTTGGGCAAAAGATAGTGGATCCGAATGCTAAAACAGTGTTGATATACGCTCATTATGACGTGATGCCTGCCGAGCCCCTCGACCTGTGGAAGAGCCAACCGTTCGAACCGGAAATACGTGACGGACATATTTGGGCGCGCGGAGCCGACGATGATAAGGGACAAGCATTTATCCAGGTGAAAGCATTTGAATATCTCGTAAAATATAACCTGCTGGAGAATAACGTAAAGTTTATCTTTGAGGGAGAAGAAGAGATTGGTTCACCAAGCCTGGAAGCTTTCTGTGAAGAGCATAAAGAATTACTAAAAGCCGATGTTATCTTGGTATCAGATACCAGTATGTTGGGGGCCGACCTTCCTTCACTAACCACCGGACTGCGTGGTCTGGCTTACTGGGAAATCGAAATAACAGGTCCTAACCGTGACCTCCATTCGGGACACTTTGGTGGAGCGGTAGCCAATCCGATCAACGTACTTTGTGGTATGTTAAGTAAGGTAATTGATACTGACGGACGTATCACAATACCCGGATTCTATGATGCTGTAGAAGAAGTTCCACAAGCAGAACGAGAAATGATTGCCCACATCCCTTTTAATGAAGAAAAATATAAGGAAGCCATCGGAGTAAAAGAACTTTTCGGTGAGAAAGGATACAGCACTCTCGAAAGAAACAGTTGCAGGCCTTCATTCGACATTTGTGGTATTTGGGGAGGTTACACCGGGGAAGGTTCTAAAACTGTACTCCCTTCCAAAGCCTATGCCAAAGTATCATGCCGCCTGGTTCCCCATCAAGATCATCATGTGATCTCAAAACTTTTTGCTGACTACATCCGGCAGATCGCTCCTGCTACGGTAGAAGTAAAAGTGACTGCCATGCATGGAGGCCAGGGATATGTATGTCCCATATCACTGCCTGCTTATCAGGCAGCGGAAAAAGGATTTGAAATTGCTTTCGGGAAAAAGCCATTGGCAGTACGCCGAGGAGGAAGTATACCTATTATATCAACTTTCGAACAGGTGTTAGGTATAAAAACTGTATTAATGGGATTTGGCCTAGAATCGGATGCTATCCATTCTCCTAACGAAAACTTCTCTTTGGATATATTCAGAAAAGGAATTGAAGCTGTAGTAGAATTCCATCTGATATATGGAAAGAAATAATATATCCACTGCGGATAACACAGATTAATACAGAATTTTTTAGTTGAATTCTGTATTAATCTGTATCTGCCTCGGTAGACATTTTTATTTGGGTAATTCAAACATAAATGTAAACGATCTACTGTCTTTGAAATCTTTCACTACATCTCCTGCATAAACCTCTCCGTGAGTCAAAGACAATTTCTTAATACTTGCATTCGGACTAAAATCGACTTTATGTAAATCTATCCAGAAAAGGTTAGGAGTTAAAGTAGACTCAAAATAGTATACCCGATTTTTTTGATCGGAAACCGAACGCCAACGAGTGGAAGAAATGTAAGGCTTATCCGGAGTCGTAATTCCAAAAGGAACAGAAACATTACGCATGACGCTCAACACACTCGGTACGGCAATTTTTGCATCTGAGGTCTGCGGAATAGCATGAATATAGAAAGAAGCGCGTACAAAACGATCACTTGAACGATTAGTGCCCGGCAGCATATTTAAACCACCTACTTCCTTCCAATAATCATTCACAGCCAACTGTAGATCATAACGGGGTGAATTAGTCATCACCTGATACTCCTTACCTTCATGAATAATCAGATTTCCATCGATATATTCCAAAACAGCGGAATTACCCGTTTCATCAGTGATAGCCATGTGCAATGTAGATGCCGAACCATTAGGCATATCCGGAGCATCAATACGGAAAGTCTGTTTCTTCAACTCTGCTACAGCCTCACTTACCGTAGCAAAATTATCCAGCACATACTGTGTCCAAATGCTGATACCCATAACAGGACGAGTATCATTAGGACGGACATAAATAGATTCCGGCAAGAATAACAAGCTGGCAACCAGTCCTTTTTCGTTCATGCCGTCACAAGTACCGATATCATATCCGGTTGCTACAATGCTACCGTACTTCGAAATCCACTCTACCGTATTTCCTTTATTATATCCGGCCCGTTTGATACCGCGAGGGAAAAGATACAGGTTAGACTGAATATCCTCTTTCCAATCCATTGTACGCCCGGTGATTACCATATTGTCCGGACCAATATATACTGCACGCGTACATGCTTTTACTGGTTGTCCACTCCAGATAAAATTTACAGCTATGACAATCAATGTTGCCATCATTATTTTTCTTCTCATATTCTTTATATTAAAATGGTTTTGTTATCTGCATTTAGATAACAAAACCATAGAGTATTAGTTTTATTCAAAGGCGGGTACTTCCGAAATACTTCCGTATCTATGATATTCAAAGGCAATACTTTGCTCCTTAATATAATTATCAGCTCTACCCTTCCGTTTTTCACCGGAGGCGCCGCTGCAATATGTTTGTCAGCTTGTGCAGCCGCCTTATATATTTTCATCGGTATCTCAAGGGAACAAGTACGGTACTAACCATGATTCTCCCGGTTCCAATGTCAATGCCCGCAGTAATTTTTCATTTTTTATTCGTTATCATTGGCCCCACTACATTACCCGGATTCCAAACACTCCCCGCTTTCATGCTGGTAGCCACATCAATCAGTTTCTTTTGGAAGTTCTTATCTTCATATACCGAACGCTCAACCAACAACAACGAACAAGCAGAACACTTCTGTCCCGCATTACCAAAAACTGATGTGACAATATTCATAATAGTATGATCACGATCCCCCGAGGCAGTCAGAATAATGACATTCTTCCCTCCGGTTTCTGCCGAAAGCGGAGTAGCCGGAATAGCTTTTGCTATGCTACGGACCGTATCCGTTCCACCAGTCAAGATAATATGTTTCACCTTACAATCACAAAAACATCGTAGGGCTGAACATAACGGCACGATAGCTATGCAAAGTCTGCAATGCCTGCTGTGAAAACCGATCCAAAAGAAGATGTCGGTTCATAATAACATATTTAAGGAGATGTGTATCTGCAAATGCATAGATATTTCACCAATAATCAATCATCTTTTTGATGTTTTTCCAGTAGTCGGAAATTACATTCCTTTTTTGATACCCGATTTAATCAACCATGCATTCACCGGATAGGACACCATGAATCCCAAAAGCATGGCAATCTGCATCATAAACCAGAATGTCCAGGATGTTTTTTCCAGAGATTCATCTTTAAAAAGTATAAAAGTAGCAACAGCCATCCAGCTATACATCCCTACCTGCCAAGCTAATAATGAAAAAAAATCGGCCTTAAAGGCACGAGAAACAGCTTCACGAAAAGAGATAGCTTCCATTTCGCGAATTGCAATAAATTGAAAGAAAACACCGAGAATCAATGCCAATACAAAATCGAGTGCCCAGCTACCTGCTATTAAACTTCCTCCTATCTGCAAAGGTACCCAGTATGTAAACCATTCTCCGATAATATCCGCCAAAGTGCAACCGGCTCCACAATGAAGTGCCGACAAAGTGATAGACTGCCATTGTGGACGTACTTCAGACATATCCATCTCCATCGATATCTTCATATCCATTTTCATATTCTCCATAGGTACTGTTGCCACCATATTATCTTTTCGGACACCAAAAGTATAATAAGCAAACAAAGCGAAATAATGGCCCCATAATCCGGTAAGTACCCACACTATATTCATTATTTTCATGGATTGCCTGTGAAATATTACATTAATTGCCAGAATAAGGGCTATGATAAGACCGGCGCATACAAAAAAACAAGATACCGCGTTGAAAAACATTGTATTCATAAGGCTCGTTATTAATTGATAAGTGGTATTAATAACGAGCTTTTTATAAAATAGTTCAGTTAAAATTATGTATTAACAAAACAGAAGCCCTATTCGAACGCTTTCCGATAAGTGCATCCATTTTTCCATTCGGAACAGCCATAAGCAGTTTTACCCTTGATTATCATTCCCTTTCCGCAAACCGGACAAAGTTTCCCTACCAAAGAATCTGTTTCTTTTAAGGCATCCGCCCGAACAGATTGACCGGTAGAAGACACATCGACTGTTGCAGGCTCCGATTTACCTTTCTTTCCCTTCGGAGTAGCAGATTTCCGTTCCCGTCTTTTCGGTTCTTTCTTTTTCTTTTCTTCTTCTACCGCTGTAGCCTCCTGAATGGTGATACGACGGTTCGTATTATCAGATAGCACACTATTTACTATCTCAGACACCATTTGCTTCAATTCTTCCAGGAATTGACGAGCATCGTAAGTCTTCTTTTCTATCTCACGCAATTTCTTTTCCCAGATACCCGTCAGTTCAGCCGACTTCAGCAACTCTTCATGAATCAACTGAATCAATTCCACTCCGGTAGGGGTAGCTATCAGATTCTTCTTTTCCTTACGGATATAGTTACGTTTAAAGAGAGTTTCGATAATAGCTGCACGAGTAGAAGGACGGCCGATACCATTTTCTTTCAATGCATCCCGAAGTTCATCATTATCCACCAGCTTACCGGCTGTTTCCATCGCACGAAGCAGGGTAGCTTCCGTATAGGGTTTAGGCGGCTGAGTCCATTTTTCATTCAAATCCGGTATATGCGGACCACTTTCCCCTTTCACGAAAGCAGGAAGCACGTTTTCATCTTCACCTTCTTTTTCTTCATTCAGATCTTTTACGTCTTTGGCAAATACTACCCGCCATCCCGGTTCCAGAATCTGCTTACCGGTTACCTTGAACTCGATACTATCAACCTCTCCCATCACTGTTGTAGTAGAAACTTTGCAATCAGGATAAAAAACCGCTATAAACCGGCGAGCTATCAAATCAAATACCCTACGCTCCATATCCGTCAGGTTTTGCGGATGAACTCCTGTAGGAATAATGGCATGGTGATCGGTTACTTTCGAACTATCAAAAACCTTTTTCGACTTAGGCAATGAAGCTCCTGCCAACGGCGTAGTAAGTACTTCATAATCTTTCAGTCCTTTCAGGATATTCGGACACTTAGGATAAATATCGTCACTCAGGAAAGTAGTATCTACACGTGGATAGGTAGTCACTTTCTTTTCATAAAGAGATTGGATAAGTTTCAGAGTTTCATCGGCAGAATAGGCAAACTTCTTATTGCATTCCACTTGAAGAGAAGTCAAGTCGAACAGACGGGGAGCATACTCCTTTCCGTCTTTTTTAGCCACAGAAGTCACGACAAAAGGCAGATCTTTAATGCGTTCCACCAATGCCATCCCCTCTTCACGATTAGCTATCGGATCAATGCCCCGGTTCTCTGTTTTCTTAGCCTTACCACCGGACTTTTCTTCTTCAGCCGCCAGCTCTTCATCACTTTTACGAATAAGGGCCGAGAAAGTTGTATCACGATATATGGTTTTCAGTTCCCAATATTGTTTAGGCTGAAAATTTTCAATATCCAGTTGCCTGTTGACGATCAGTGCGAGTGTAGGGGTCTGTACTCGTCCGATCGAAAGCACTTGCCGATTCTGCCCATATTTTACAGTATAGAGCCTCGTGGCATTCATCCCCAGCAACCAGTCACCAATAGCCCGGGACATCCCCGCCTCATAAAGTGGTTGAAAATCCTTCTGATCTTTTAGTTTCGCAAATCCTTCTTTAATAGCTTCTTCTGTCAGTGAAGAGATCCACAAACGTTTTACCGGACACCGCGCTCCGGCTTTCTGCATCACCCACCGCTGAATCAGTTCCCCCTCTTGACCGGCATCACCGCAGTTTATTATCTCATCAGCCTTTTGCATCAATCCCTCAATAATATGGAATTGTTTCTCGTAAGTAGGATTCTCTATCAGTTTGATGCCAAAACGTGGAGGAATCATAGGCAGGCTGCCCAGACTCCATGACTTCCAGCCGGGAGTATATTCGTGAGGTTCTTTCAGGGTACAAAGATGACCGAATGTCCAGGTAACCTGGTATCCGTTTCCTTCAATATACCCTTCTTTCCTTTCGCGGGCTCCTAAAATATCAGCAATATCACGTGCCACAGAGGGCTTTTCGGCTATGCAAACTATCATTTGTTTTTCTTATTATAATGAGAATTGAGCAGACAAAGGTACAAAAAAATAGGAAGGGAGAAGTAGTAATCCGTCTCCATTTATTTTGTAGCTTTGCTTCGTATAATCTTTAAAATCCGAAAAAACATGAAAAGCTACAAATTATTATTGGCATTTACCTTATTCCTTGCATTTGCTTTCAATATGAAAGCACAATACGTTCACGAACGTTCCGACCAATATACGCCTCCTGAAGATAGTCTGGTAATACAAAAACTACATCACTGGCAGGACCAGAAATTTGGAATGCTGATTCACTGGGGTTTATATTCTGTTGCAGGAATCGTAGAATCATGGTCTATCTGTTCGGAAGAGGCAGATTGGATTCCACGCGACAGCACTATGGCCTATGAAGACTACAAAAAATGGTATTGGGGGCTGAAAGATTCATTCAATCCTACCCGTTTCGATCCGGAGCAATGGGCACAAGCGGCGAAGTCAGCAGGTATGCGCTATGCAATATTTACAACTAAGCACCACGACGGATTCAATATGTTCAATACGGCTTTCTCCGATTTTTCAATAGCCAAAGGCCCCTTCCAAACAGATCCCCGGGCAGACGTTGCCAAATACGTGTTTGAGGCTTTCCGTAACAATGATTTAATGGTAGGAGCCTATTTTTCTAAACCGGACTGGCATTCGGAATATTATTGGTGGCCGCGCTACGCCACTCCCCGACGTACACAAAATTACAACATTGACAAGAATCCCTGGCGTTGGAATCAGTTCAAAGAGTTCACTTACAATCAAATCGGAGAGTTAATGCATAACTACGGTCCGATCGACATTTTATGGTTAGACGGCGGATGGGTAAACAATCCCGGAACGAAGTCAGTTTTAGACATGGACCGTATTTCACAAATGGCACGACAGGCACAACCGGGTATTTTATTCGTAGACCGTACCATCCATGGCAAATATGAAAACTATCAGACCCCGGAACAGCAAATTCCGGACAAACAACTCCCCTACCCGTGGGAAACTTGTATGACACTGGGAGTAGACTGGGGATATACTCCGCATGCAGTATTCAAATCACCAGTTACAGTAATAGCAAAACTAATGGAAATCGTAGCAAAAGGAGGAAGTTTATTACTTGGTGTAGGTCCTACCCCCGAAGGGATATTACAGGATGAGATTGTCAGCCGTCTGCAAACCATAGGAGGATGGATGAAGAAGAATGGTACGGCTATCTACAACACTGTTACAACACCCCAATATTATAGTGAAGGTATCTGGTTTACCATGAATAAAGATGGAAAAACGATGTATGCATTATATAGTAATCCGGAAACTGAAAAGTTTCCCGACTATATAGAATGGGAAAACAATATCCCTGCAAAAAGAAGTGCCATCTATTGTTTACAGAACGGGAAAAAAGTAAAATGGGAAATAAAGAATAACCGAGTACGTGTCTACCTGCCTCAAAACCTAAAGACAGAAGTTAATGCACTCGCATTCTCTTTTACCAGACAAGCTATTCAATAAAGCGCAAAGGACAAACATCCGATAATAAGCCAACGGATAGAACCCAAAAGAGGCGAAGTATTTTTCATACTTCGCCTCTTTATTGTCATTCTTTAAAGATGGTCTTTAATCCTCATCCATCAGGATTTCCAGAATCTGACAAGCAGCCTTGGCCACCGGAGTACCCGGACCAAAAATAGCAGCCACACCAGCTTTATACAAGAAATCGTAATCCTGAGCAGGTATTACACCACCGGCAATTACTACGATATCTTCACGTCCCAGTTTTTTCAGTTCTTCAATAATCTGCGGAACCAAGGTCTTGTGTCCGGCAGCTAACGAAGAAACTCCCACTACATGAACATCATTCTCTACCGCCTCACGAGCTGCTTCGGCAGGAGTCTGGAACAACGGTCCCATATCCACGTCGAAGCCACAATCGGCATATCCGGTAGCTACTACTTTGGCACCACGATCGTGACCGTCCTGGCCCATCTTTGCAACCATAATACGGGGTTGACGTCCCTCTTTCTTTGCAAACTTCTCAGTGAGTTCGCAAGCGCGCTTAAAGTCAGCGTCGCCTTTGCTTTCTGATGAATACACGCCTGATATAGTTCTGATTATTGCTTTATAACGTCCTACTATTTGTTCGCAAGCATACGAGATTTCACCCAATGTAGCACGAACACGGGCAGCTTCTACCGCCAACTCGAGCAAATTGCCCTTACCGGTTTTCACACATTCAGTGATAGCGGCCAGTGCCTTGTCCACTTCGGCCTGATTACGACCTTCTTTCAAACGTTTCAGGTTCTCGATCTGCTCTTTACGAACAGCAGTATTGTCTACTTCAAGAATATCAATCGGATCTTCTTTTTCAAGACGATACTTATTTACACCGACAATGGTCTGCGATCCGCTGTCGATACGTGCTTGTGCACGGGCAGCCGCTTCTTCGATACGCATTTTCGGAATACCGGTCTCGATAGCCTTTGCCATACCTCCCAACTTCTCGATTTCCTGAATATGCTCCCAAGCACTGTGAGCCAATTCATTGGTCAGAGATTCCACATAATAAGATCCACCCCACGGGTCTACGTTCTTGCAGATATAAGTCTCTTCCTGAATATAGATCTGAGTATTACGGGCAATACGTGCAGAAAAGTCTGTCGGCAAAGCAATAGCTTCATCGAGAGCATTGGTATGCAACGACTGGGTATGTCCCAGTGCAGCAGCCATGGCTTCGATACAAGTACGTCCCACATTGTTGAACGGATCTTGTTCTGTCAATGACCAACCGGAAGTCTGAGAGTGCGTACGCAGTGCTAGAGATTTCGGGTTCTTCGGATTGAATTGCTTCACAATCTTCGCCCATAACATACGTGCTGCACGCATTTTGGCAATTTCCATAAAGTGATTCGTTCCAATGGCCCAGAAGAAAGAGAGACGCGGAGCAAAAGCATCAATATCGATACCTGCGGCAACACCTGCACGGAGATATTCCAAACCGTCAGCCAATGTGTAAGCCAATTCGATATCGGCTGTCGCACCAGCCTCCTGCATATGATAACCGGAGATAGAGATAGAGTTGAACTTCGGCATCTTCTGTGAGGTATATTCAAAAATATCAGAGATGATTTTCATTGAGAATGCAGGTGGATAAATATAAGTATTACGCACCATAAATTCTTTCAAAATATCATTCTGGATCGTACCGGCCATCTCCTCGAGTTTAGCTCCTTGTTCCAGTCCGGCATTGATATAGAATGCCATGATCGGGAGTACAGCACCGTTCATAGTCATAGATACGGACATCTTGTTCAAAGGGATACCATCAAACAAGACTTTCATATTCTCGAGTGAACAGATGGATACACCGGCCTTACCCACATCACCTACCACACGTTCGTGGTCGGGGTCATAGCCGCGGTGTGTAGCCAAGTCGAACGCAACCGACAGACCTTTCTGTCCGGAAGCCAAGTTACGGCGATAGAAAGCATTTGACTCTTCAGCTGTAGAGAATCCGGCATACTGGCGGATAGTCCAGGGACGAAGAGTATACATCACTGAATACGGACCACGCAAATAGGGAGGAAGACCGGCAGCATAGTCCAGGTGTTCCATTCCTTCAAGGTCTTCTTTGGTATAAACAGGCTTTACGCAGATGTGTTCCGGAGTCTTCCAGTTGGCTTCGATTCCGTTAGCCTTTTGCCATTCCGCACCGTTAGCGGGCTGGAATGCTGCGTAGATATCTAAGTTTTTAAAATCTTTTCTCATCTTACTTCAATAATTTAGCGTTGAACTCTTTAAGTGTTTCCAGTACATTGACACGTACATGGATGAAGTTCTCGATACCGGCAGCTTTCAGCTCTTCGGCACATTCCGGATTTCCGGCAATGATGAACATGGCACGACCGTTCAAGGCCCGGAAGGCCGGAATAGCGTACTCTGCATATTCGTCATCGCTTGAGCAAAGCACCACAATATCAGCTTTGGCAGCCATCGCTGCTTCCACGCCTGCTTCAACCGTTTCAAAACCAAGATTATCAATCACCTCATATCCGGCACAAGCCAGGAAGTTACAGGAGTATTGTGCACGTGCCTGACGCATAGCCAGATTACCGATTGTCAGCATAAAGGCCTTCGGACGTTTGCCGCTGGCTTCCGTTTCCAGGCGTAATGCCTCAAATTGACTTGCAGCACGATCGAAGTTCAATGTAGCAACATCTTTTTCGCAAGTATCGTGCCCGCCACAACAACAGGTCGCTTCTACCGGTTTCTTATCACCGGCTTTTTCATTGAAATTAGGGAACTGGTTAGTACCCAACAGGACTTCACGACGCTGAGCCACCGCTTTATGGCGCGCTTTGTTACTTTCGTTTACAGCCGCCTGAACAGTACCGGCTTTCAAAGCAGCATAGAAGCCGCCTTCTTCTTCAACGGCAAGGAAGATTTCCCATGCCTGCTTAGCGATAGATACCGTAAGGTTTTCAATATAGTAAGAACCGGCTGCCGGGTCAATCACTTTATCGAAGTGTGATTCTTCTTTCAACAGCAACTGCTGGTTGCGGGCCAGACGTTCGGAGAATTCATCGGGAGTTTCATAGGTTTTATCGAAAGGAACTACCGTCATTGAATCTACGCCTCCCAATGCAGCAGACATTGCTTCTGTTTGTGTACGAAGCAGATTCACGTGAGCATCAAACAATGTCAGATTGAAAGTAGATGTTTCGGCATGTACCTTCATCTTGGCAGCACAACGGCACTCACCGTTAGGTCCCTTGTTTTCGCAATCACGCAGACATTCGGGATTGTAAGAAGCCACAATGTTCGCCCACAACATACGGGCAGCACGGAATTTTGCAATTTCAAGGAAATAATTAGAACTGATACCAAAATTAAACTTAATTTTCTTAGCCACGATGGCAGCGGGAATCTCGGCTTCAGTCAACTGATTCATATATTCATTACCCCATGCCAATGCATATCCCAGTTCCTGAGAAATATAAGCACCCGCATTATTCAGGGTCAGTGCATTCACATTCAGCACACGATATTTGGGTAATTGTGCAGTAGCCTCGATCAGGGCTTTGGCTGTTTGCACCATGTTTCCCTTTTCTTTGCCTTTGGCCAGCATCTTATTGAAGAAGTCATAATTGATAGAGCCTTGCAACTTCGTCAAATCATAATCCTTTTTCTGGAAATAAGCTACCAACAAATCGGCAAGTTCCACTACATGTCCCTGACAGGTAGAAAAATTCAGTTCAACACATTCTGCACAAATGTCGTTCAACAATGTCTCAATGTATTCCGCATTGAGTTCTTTTGCTTTTACATGGAAAGAAAGAGAATCGATGCCTTTGTTCAGAATATCCAGAGCTTTCGCATTGGCTTCTTTCGGAGATTCCACCTTAATCTCCTGACGAACCAACCACTCATTACTATTCTTCTTCGTGCCTCTTAAATAAGGGAATTCTCCGGGAAGCGCATCGGTTGTTTTAAGTCCTTCCAGGTCTTCCATCCGGTAGAAAGGTTTTACCTTGAATCCTTCGTTTGTCTTCCAAACGAGTTTCTTCTCAAAATCAGCTCCTTTCAGGTCAGCTGTGACCTTCTCCATCCACTTCTCGGTGGAAACTGGAGAAAAATCTGAGAAGAGTTTTTCTTTACTGTCTGCCATAGTTTATTTATTTTAAATTAAAATAAGATTGTTATCTCAATTTATGTCTCTAATTCTTTAATCAAAATGTAAGATTGCGACTTGCAAATATACTGAAATACTCTAAACCTCACGCTTTTTTTAGGGAAAATTCGCACTACCTGCTACCCCTGTGACTTCCCCAAATAAAAGGCAGGCAAATATTTGATTACCTCCGAGGTTATAGCTAATTTTGCACCCGTTTACATAAAATTATAAACTACTATATTATGGATTGGTTACAAGATTTATTATGGAACCCCAACTCCGTAGCCCACATCGTCTTCCTCTACGCTTTCGTAGTGGCGGCAGGTGTCTATTTGGGAAAGATCAAGATCTTCGGAGTCTCTTTAGGGGTTACCTTTGTTTTGTTTGCCGGCATCCTAATGGGACATTTTGGCTTCACAGGCGATACCCATATCCTACATTTCATCCGCGAATTCGGATTGATATTGTTCGTATTCTGTATCGGTCTTCAGGTGGGGCCTTCTTTCTTCTCTTCATTTAAGAAAGGCGGAATGACCCTAAACATGCTGGCCGTAGGAATTGTGGTATTGAACATTGCCGTAGCAATGGCGCTCTATTTCATTCTGGGAGGCAGAATCGAGCTCCCCATGATGGTAGGTATCCTGTACGGCGCAGTCACAAACACCCCGGGACTCGGTGCCGCACAAGAAGCACTGAATCAATTGAGTTACTCCGGCCCGCAGATTGCATTAGGTTATGCCTGTGCTTATCCGTTGGGAGTAGTAGGTATTATAGGCTCTATCATCGCAGTGCGTTACATCTTCCGCATCAACTTCGCCAAAGAAGAAGAGAACTGGAATCAAGAGACTGACGGCACACACCACAAGCCACACCTTATGAGTCTGGAAGTACACAACGAAGCCATCTACGGAAAAACCCTGGGCACAATCAGCAGCTTCCTCGGACGTCCGTTTGTTTGTTCGCGCATCCGTAAAAACGGGCACGTCAGCATTCCAAACCACGGCACTATCCTAGAACAGAATGACCAGTTATTTGTGGTATGTTCAGAAGAGGATTCAGATGCCATTGTAGCCTTTATCGGACGCGAAGTGCAAGTAGACTGGGAGAAACAGGATATGCCGATGGTATCACGTCGTATCTTGGTAACCAAACCGGAAATAAACGGAAAGAAGCTCGGTATGCTGAACTTCCGCAGCATGTATAATGTCAACATTACCCGTGTCAACCGTTCGGGTGTCGACCTGTTTGCTAACCCCAACCTGATACTGCAAGTGGGTGACCGTGTCATGGTAGTAGGCTCCGAAGACGCTGTAGAACGGGTAGCCAGCGTACTTGGTAACTCTTTGAAACGCCTCAACGAACCGAACATTATCACATTGTTTGTGGGCATCTTCCTGGGTATCCTGTGCGGTAGTCTTCCCATTGCATTTCCGGGTATGCCGACTCCTGTCAAGCTCGGCCTTGCCGGCGGACCGCTGGTGGTAGCCATTCTGATAGGACGTTTCGGACACAAACTGCATCTGGTAACTTATACAACTCAAAGCGCCAACCTGATGATACGTGAAATCGGTATCGTTCTCTTCCTTGCCAGTGTAGGTATCGAAGCCGGAGCAAATTTCGTGGATACGGTAATCCATGGAGATGGTCTGCTTTATGTAGGTTGCGGTTTCCTGATCACGATTATTCCTTTGCTGATAATCGGGGTCATAGCACGTTCGTATTATAAAATCAATTACTTCATGCTGATGGGATTGATTGCGGGTAGCAATACCGACCCTCCCGCATTGGCCTATTCCAATCAGGCAACCGGTAGCGACGCACCGGCAGTAGGTTATTCTACCGTATATCCGCTATCGATGTTTCTCCGTATCCTTGCGGGACAAATGATATTGTTGCTAATGATGTGATAACGATACACCCTGATACAGCAATGGCCAGTTACCATGTTTTTATTTACATAGTAATTGGCCATTTCTATATGGTAACAGCTTCTATTACAAAGCCAGTTTCTTCACCACAAATTCTTCTATAAACCTTACCGTTTCATCAATTCCCAATACCGAAGAATCGATGCAAAGATGATAGGTCGCAGCTGCTCCCCAGGTTTTATAGCTATAGTAATTATAATATTCTGAACGCTTCTTATCCGCCTTATTCATTTTTTCGGCGGCTGCTTCTTCAGAAATTCCGTGGATGCGGCACAGACGGGCTATACGATCCTCTTGCGAAGCAGAAATGAAAATATTGGCACAACGGGGATGTTCACGCAAGATGTAATCGGCACACCGCCCCACAAACACACAGGATTTATTTGCCGCAAGATGCCGGATGACATCACTCTGGATTTTAAAAAGAGCATCATTGCTCAGGCAATTGGTGCAAGGCATGGCACCATCACTAATAAAAGGGAAACGCATCCCAAACAACCCGCCGATAATACCCTGAGAGGCTTTCTCGTCGGCTTTCTCGAAAAACTCCCGACAGAGTCCGCTTTCCTCCGAAGCCAGATTAATCAGCTCTTTATCATAGAAATCGATGCCTAACCTGGCTGCCAATTTTTCTCCGATCTCTTTTCCGCCACTGCCCAACTGACGGCCGATATTGATGACATAATTACCATTCATAGTACTTTTGTATATTGGTTCAATAGCAAACATACACATTATTTCCGAAAGAAGAAAATAAATAATGTACCAATATACAGAGTGCCGCATTTCTTATCAATTGGTAACTTTTATCCATTTTCAGAGTCGTATCTTTGCAGCCGCTAAAAAAATAAACATTGTTTTTATGAAGGACAGCATTGACTTCGGAAATATGGAAATTCCGAGACTATTCAGGAAATTATTGATTCCAACAGTACTTGGAATGGTCTTTTCCGCCGTGTTTGTAATCACCGACGGTATATTTGTCGGTAAAGGTATAGGCAGTGATGCCCTGGCAGCGGTCAACATCACGGCTCCGCTATTTATGATAACCACCGGCATCGGACTGATGTTTGGAGTGGGCGCATCTGTTGTAGCTTCCATTCACCTGTCACAAGGTAAACGAAAAGTTGCGAGTATCAACATCACACAGGCACTTGCCTTTTCGGCCTTACTTATTCTAGTGCTATCGGCACTCTGCTGCTATTTCGCAGAGCCTATCGGCCGATTACTCGGCAGCTCGGAACGGTTGTTGCCTCTGGTGGTGGAGTATATGAATTGGTACGTACCTTTCCTCGTATTCTACCTGCTCCTAAGCGCCGGCATGTTTTACATCCGCCTGGACGGATCGCCCAACTATGCCATGATGTGCAACGCCGTATCGGCCATTATCAATATCATACTCGATTATGTCTTTATTTTCCAATTGGGCTGGGGAATGATGGGAGCTGCTTTTGCCACCAGCCTGGGCACTATGGTCGGCGGATTGATGACACTCATTTATCTCCTCCGTTTTTCCCGTAACGTAGGTATTTACCGTATCAAGCTGAGCTGGAAAAGCATGCGGCTTACCTGCCGTAACATCGGCTACATGATCAGGCTGGGATCTTCCGCCTTTATCAGCGAGGCATCCATTGCCAGCATGATGTTCCTGGGGAATTATGTATTTATCAGCCATTTGGGAGAAAGCGGTGTAGCCGCATTCAGCATTGTATGTTACTTCTTTCCTATCATTTTTATGGTATACAATGCCATCGCCCAATCGGCACAACCCATCATCAGCTATAATTTCGGACAACAGAACCCGGGACGGGTCGCACGTACCATCCGGTTGGCATTGAAGACAGCTTTAGGCTGCGGCATTTTTTTCTTTGCTGCCACTCTGGTATTCAATCACCAAATAGTCGGGCTGTTTATCGATAAAAGCTACCAAGCCTATGATATTGCGGTAAACGGTATTCCTTACTTTGCAGTCGGCTATCTGTTTTTTGCGCTCAACATAGTGGGCATCGGCTATTATCAAAGTATCGAACGTGCCCGGCGCGCCACTGTCATCACCCTTTTCCGGGGAACATTGTTCATGCTGGCAGGTTTCCTGCTCTTGCCTCCGGTGCTGGGAGTAAGGGGCATTTGGCTGGCCGTTCCTTTGGCCGAACTGCTGACCTTATTGCTTATTATCGGAATTTACCTGAAGGACTCTTTCGCCGTTCGCCGATGATACGTATCTTTGCATCATTCAAACAGATGCAAAGAGTCTTATGGAAACATTTATTGAAAAGTTCAGAAACAGCTATCATCTTTCAGAAAACGACACGCAAACCCTGCTCAGCTATATGGAGGAGATCCGTTTCAAAAAGAAAGAAGTCATCGTCCATGAAGGCTCCAAAAACGGAAATCTGTATCTGATAAAGCAGGGCATCTGGCGTGCCCATTATCTGAAAGATGGAGTGGACACTACCATTTGGTTTGCCGGTGCAGGCGAAGCTGCCTTTTCGGTATGGGGATATGTGGAAAATACTGCATCGCACATCACGATTGAAGTCATGTGCGATAGCATAGCCTACTGTATTCCGGGATCAACCCTGAACAATCTTTATGCTTCATCGCTCGGACTCGCCAACCTGGGACGGCAACTGATGGAACGGCAACTGCTCAGCCTCGAAAACTGGCTGATCAGCGCCGGAAGCCCCAAAGCTAAAGAACGTTATCTGACCCTTATCAAAGAACATCCCGAACTATTACAAAATGTGCCTTTAAAGCATATAGCCTCTTATTTGTGGATTACACCACAGTCGCTGAGCAGAATCCGGAGAGAAATGAAAATGTAATTTCGGAGCTTGACACAGCGACAGAGCGGGTGAAGACCTCAACAGAGGCTTTGCCATACTCCTCTTTCCATATTTCTCTCGTTATACCAATCATTCGCTCCATTTAGTCCTCAATCTCTTTCCTTTCTATCTCTTTTTAGTTACCTTTGTAAGGAACCGAATACGAGTTGTACAACTGGTACATGACGAGTTACACAACTGGTATACGACGAGTTGTACAACTGGTAACGTACAAGTTGTGTAACCGGTACATCGAATCATATTAACCTTTCATACAAAGCACTATGGGACTCATTTATTTAGTCAGAAAGAAAAAGTTCAGAACAGCCGAAGGGATCAGAGAACTCTATTTTGCCATCCAGCGGAAACTTCAGAAAAGAGGTGGCAAGAACGAAGAAGACCTTGCCGAAATCCTTTCGGCAAACAGTTCACGAAGCAAAGGGGAAGTATTGAGCATCCTCACCGATCTGCCGGACGTGATAGAAGAGATATTGAAAAATGGAGAATCCGTATCCATCAGAGGGTTGGGATCGTTTCATGCCTCCATTACAAGCAATGGCTTCGAGCATCCGGAAGATGTATTGCCTCACGAGGTACGGGTATCCAAAGTATATTTCATTGCCGACCGCAAGTTTACCCAACGTGTCAGCCGGATGAAATTCTTTCGCTACCCACTATCCAAATATTTCCCAAAGGACTTGTTACGACCCGAAACAATCAGGGAAGAAGAGACTCGGGAAGAGGAACCGGAGTTCATTCCTGACGATAACGAATGAAACGGATACTGCATAAAAAACATGGAGCTTGTCCGGCATCTCTGCCCGATCAAAAGAGGAATCTGATACATCCCATTACAGACAGATGACAGCAGCCCTCCGGATTCATGAGTAAACTGACGAACCGACTTGAACTTCAGGCCTGCGTCATCCGGTGGTCTGCGGCAAAGGAGACCGGTCCGGGACAAGCTCTCTGTCTCGTTCCCGAACCGGTTTATCAAAAGACATATCCCAGATTTACATAAAATCCCACCTTATGAGATCTGTTGGAGTATCCCAAAGAAGCCTCGAGCGGACCGAACAGACTATCGTAACCATATCCCACACTACCGCCCCAAACTGGTTTTGCTCCCCAGATATCAAAAAAGTTATCATTCCGGAAAGCCACGTTTCCGGTAAAGGTGACATAGTTCTTGCTACCGATACGCTGCCGCAACTTCAGGCTTGTCACCAGAACAGAGTTGTCCACAATCTCCAGATTCGTGATGCCGGCAAAAGGAAGTTGTTGAGGCAGATAGTGCCCGAAATTCTCGCCTCCCATGGCATTCAGATACGGATAAGGTATATTTTTACCGATAAGCACCCGCCCATACAAAGAGGGAATCAGGGCAAAACGATCGGTCAGTGAAAAGACACCGGCCCATGATGCCGCAAGGGCAGAGAAGGGAGCATGGCCTTTATAATGTGTCAGATTATCGGTATAGAGCGAGTAGCGTCCCTGCACATCGGTCCCCTTGGAAGGGAAATATCCCTTGTTGTACGTATTGTAATGCAACTGTGCAAAATAGCTGAAGAAGTGTTGGGGCTTCACCTCCAGACGCTGCCCGCCGGTGTTGTAAAGAAAGTCTTTATACTTAAAGAACTCAAAATTCAGCCCAGCGCCAAAGCGCAGGTTGCGAAACCATACATCCGAGAATCCAAACTCACCCGAATGATACTTATAAGTAGTGTTATAGGAACGCCTTCCGTGATCGTAGATATTGATATCGTTGTACTCAAACTGATAAGCAAAATTGAAATTGCGCATCTGCATCGGTGCCAATGTATATTCGACCCGGGCGAGATAACGTTTTCCCAGCCTTCCCGTCACCGAAACCCACGAAGGAATACGCGTATCGAGCCGGCTCCTGACGTTCAACAGAAGCGAGGCAATCTCTTCCGAATCAAAACGGATACCCAGATTAAGATTACGTTCATACTTCTCTTCCAGGATGAAGTGCAACTGATATCCCTGAGGGGTGTCGGTCAGTTTATAGCTGACATTGGAGTAAGCCTGACTGCCGCGCAAGGTGGTCAGAGCTTCATAAAGCTGTTCCATACGTATCTTGCTGTTTTCCTTCAGGTGACAGCGATGCATGATCCATTTCTTGTCACTATCCTCGATGCCGTCAAAAGTGATCTCCTTAACAAAAATGTCTTTCGAAGCCCACAATGAACTGAACGGACCATGACGCGGGGCAACATAGTTCTCAGGCAGTCCTATTTCCTTCTTCAGCTTTTGCAAAGCGGTCCACTGTTCACGGGCAGCCTCTTCGCCCCGGTTCACCAAAGTATCGAGCGCGGGAATATTGAAACTTGCAGCAGAATACCCTTTCACATCCACCTTGATATAGACAGTGGCCAGTTTGATATTCTCTTCGTATCGGGTCTGCCCGGTCAGATTGATAATCTGATTGAAGATTTCACTGAGGTTGTTCAGTTCATCGGCAGTCCGGAGATCATTCTGCACATCGACACCGATAATGACATCAGCTCCCATGGCACGGGCTATGTTGGTCGGGAAATTATTTTTCATGCCACCGTCCACAAGAATCTTATCACCCAGGCGCACCGGAGTGAATACGCCGGGAATAGCCATACTGGCGCGCATGGCGGTAGCCAACACTCCGTTATGAAATACGACTTCGTCTCCGTTTACTATATTCTCCGAGACACAGGCAAACGGGATAGGCAGTTTATTGAAGTTGATGGAGTCGTGATAACCGACTGTCAGTTCCGAAAAAAGATTGGCCAGATTCTGGCCTTTGATAACGCCTCCGAACACATTGGCCTTCAGATTCTTCTTTAAAGGAACAGAGAGGACGTAGGTTTCCGAGTTCTGACGTTCGGTCATGGTCTGGTCTTCCCAACTGATACGGTCGCTGAGCAAGAGAGGCCAATTCTGATGATTGACCATGCTATCGAGCTGATGGGGAGTATAACCGATGGAATAAAGCCCGCCGATGATGGACCCCATACTGGTTCCGACAATATAATCGATAGGGATACCTGCTTCTTCAATCACTTTCAGAGCGCCGATGTGGGCCACTCCCTTGGCACCTCCACCACTCAAGACCACAGCAACACTCTTACGCTGCTGGGCATGTACAGGTGAGAAAACAAACAGACTGATACACAGGATAAGGACAAAACAGATTCGCTTTTTCATGACTACTACATTGGTTTCTGATCATTACAGATAAAAGACAAATGCCGGCTGCAATTTGTTTAGCCCACCGGCATGAAAGTAGTCAATCCTTATTTTTGCTTCAACCGAAAGAATAGAATAAGGTGTGCATGAAGGAAGACGGTCCGCATGGTATACGCCGCAACGTTTTCCGGCAGTTGCCACCGAAGTCAGGCAGCCTGTCTGCCATGGATACGGAACAAGCGGAACTGCCACCACAACATCCCCGCCGAGATCAGACTGGCTATCAAGTCGGAAACAGGCATACTTACCCATACGCCTGTCTGACCGAAATACCGGGGCAGGATCAACAGACAGGGAATCAGTATCAGCACCTGACGGGTGATAGACAGAAAGATAGCTTTACTCGCCATCCCGATGCTTTGAAAGAAGTTCGACGTCACCATCTGGAACCCGACTATCGGGAAAAACAGCACCACAATCCGAAGTCCTTCGGCCGACTGACGGATCAATTCTTCGTGGGAAGTAAAGATAGATACGGCCAAGCCGGGGATCAACATTCCCATCAGGAAACCCGTAGTTGTTACAATGGTGGCTCCGTAAATGGTAAGCTTCAACACACGGGTCACCCGGGGATAGAGCCGGGCGCCGAAATTATATCCGGCTATGGGCTGCATCCCTTGGTTCAGCCCCATCACAATCATCACAAACAAGAAAACAAGACGATTGACAATACCAAACGCACCGATAGCAAGATCTCCGCCATATTTTTTCAACCCCTGGTTAATCAGGATTACGATAAAACACGACGCAAGGTTCATCAGGAAAGGAGCCATACCGATGGCGAGCGAGTCGAATACGATTTTCCGTTTCAACCGGAAAATGCCCCGATGAAAATGGAGCAACTCTTCCTTATTGCTGAATAGCCTGAACTGCCACATCAGAGAAATGACCTGTGCCAGGATAGTGGCTATGGCTGCTCCTTGAATGCCCCAGCCGAAGCCGTAAATAAACAGAGGATCGAGAATCGTATTGATAACCACTGTAGCAATAGTGGCATACATTGCCTTTTGCGGATGACCGGCCGAACGAAGCACGGCATTCAGTCCCAGGTAAAGATGGGTAATGACATTACCATAAAGGATCACCTTCATATAATCGCGGGCATACCCCACAGTTTCGTCGCTGCCTCCGAAAAAATAAAGGATAGGATCGAGAAAAATAAGGGTAAGTATCGTAAAAGCAAGCCCGATGATGATATTCAGCACCAATACATTTCCTAGCACACGTTGCGCCGTATCGTAATCTTTTTGTCCCAGCTTTACCGAAACCAGCGTGGCAGCCCCCACTCCGACCAGCGAACCGAAAGCCGCCGCAAGATTCATCAGCGGAAATGTCAGAGCAAGCCCCGAAATAGCCATCGGACCAACCCCGTGACCAATAAAAATGCTGTCTACCATGTTGTAAAGTGAAGATGCGGTCATAGCGATAATAGCCGGAATGGCATACTGCATCAAGAGTTTTCCAATCTTTTCGGTGCCCAGCGCAGTGGGCGTCTTTTGTCCTGTCATACCTATTATTTTGAGGGTGCAAAGATACAAATCTATTTAGAATTAAAGGTGAAGAATAAAGAATAAGAGTTACAATGCCGTATTTCTAAGAAAAGTTTCGTATTTTTGCCTCCAAAATTGAGTTAATATCTAACGAAATGAACATATTAGAACTAAGTGAACAGGAAATCATCCGACGTAACAGTCTGAATGAACTTCGCGCGATGGGCATCGAACCCTATCCCGCAGCAGAGTATGTAACCAATGCTTTCTCAACTGATATTAAAGCCGAATTCAAAGATGACGAGACACCCCGCCAGGTATCCGTAGCCGGTCGCATGATGAGCCGCCGCATAATGGGTAAAGCCTCTTTCATTGAATTGCAGGACTCTAAAGGCCGCATCCAGGTATATATCACCCGTGATGACATCTGCCCGGGAGAAGACAAGGAAATGTACAACACTGTGTTCAAACGCCTGCTCGACTTAGGCGACTTCATCGGAATCGAAGGCTTCGTATTCCGCACACAGATGGGCGAAATCAGTATCCATGCACAAAAGCTGACGGTGCTCGCCAAATCGATCAAACCACTGCCTATTGTTAAATACAAAGACGGCGTAACTTACGACTCTTTTGAAGATCCTGAATTGCGTTACCGCCAGCGCTATGTCGACCTGGCTGTCAACGAAGGTGTTAAAGATATTTTCATCAAACGCAGCAAAGTATACAGTTCCATGCGCGAATACTTCAACTCAAAGGGATACATGGAAGTGGAAACTCCGATCCTGCAGGCCATTGCCGGAGGAGCAGCCGCGCGTCCGTTCATGACTCACCACAATGCTTTGGATATTCCTTTATACATGCGAATCGCCAGTGAGCTTTACCTGAAACGCCTTATTGTCGGCGGTTTTGAAGGTGTATACGAGATCGGTAAAAACTTCCGTAACGAAGGTATGGACCGTACACACAATCCAGAATTCACCTGTATGGAGATATATGTAGCCTACAAAGACTACAATTGGATGATGGAATTTACTGAAAAAATGATCGAAAAGATCTGTCTGGACGTAAACGGTACTACCGAAGTAAAAGTAGGCGACAACATCATCAATTTCAAAGCGCCCTATAAGCGTGTCACTATGCTGGGAGCCATCAAAGAGCACACCGGTTACGATCTGACAGGAATGAATGAAGAGCAGATTCGCGAAGTTTGCAAGAAACTGAACATGGAAATCGATGACACGATGGGTAAAGGTAAACTGATCGATGAGATCTTCGGTGAGTTCTGCGAAGGCACTTATATACAGCCTACATTCATCACGGATTACCCGATCGAGATGTCTCCTCTTACCAAGAAGCATCGTGACAATCCTGAACTGACAGAACGTTTCGAGTTGATGGTAAACGGTAAAGAGTTGTGTAACGCATATTCTGAGTTGAACGATCCGATCGACCAGTTGGAACGTTTCGAAGACCAGATGAAACTGAGCGAAAAGGGAGATGATGAAGCGATGATCATCGATAAGGACTTCGTCCGTGCATTGGAATATGGTATGCCTCCTACTTCGGGTATGGGTATCGGTATGGACCGTCTGACTATGCTGATGACCGGTCAGTCGACCATTCAGGAAGTATTGTTCTTCCCGCAGATGCGTCCGGAGAAAGTCGTACCGAAAGACAGTGCTTCCAAATTTATGGAACTGGGCATTGCCGAAGAGTGGGTACCTGTCATCCAGAAAGCAGGATACAATCAGGTGGCCGACATGAAAGAGGTTAATCCGCAGAAATTCCACCAGGATATTTGTGGCATCAACAAGAAATACAAATTGGAACTGACCAATCCGTCAGTTAACGATGTAGCCGAGTGGATACAGAAAATTAAATAAATTAAGAATGAAGAATGGCGATGAGGAGCCGGAGCATTTGACCTCCGGCCTTCCCTGCACCATTCTTCATTCTTCATTTTTAATTCTTAATTTATAGAAATGAAATTACCCGGTAAGATAGCGATAATGGGCGGAGGAAGCTGGGCTACAGCCATCGCAAAGATGTGTCTGGCTCAGGAAGAGTCTATCAATTGGTATATGCGGCGCGACGACCGCATCGCCGATTTCAAACGGCTCGGGCATAATCCAGCCTATCTGACAGGCGTAAAGTTCGACATGAAGCGCATCAATTTCAGCTCCAACATCAACGATGTGGTGAAAGAGTCTGATACGCTAATCTTCGTCACCCCTTCTCCATATCTGAAAGCTCACCTGAAAAAGCTGAAAACACGGATCAGAGACAAGTTCATTATTACCGCTATCAAAGGTATTGTCCCCGATGACAATCTGATTGTTTCGGAATACTTTAACAAGGAATATGGCGTTCCTCCCGAAAATATTGCCGTACTGGCCGGTCCATGTCATGCCGAAGAAGTGGCTCTGGAACGTCTCTCTTATCTCACCATCGCTTGTCCGGACAAGGATAAAGCACGCGTTTTTGCCCGTCGACTGGGCAGCAGTTTCATCAAGACTTCTGTTAGCGATGACGTGATAGGAATTGAATACAGTTCCGTACTGAAAAATGTATATGCCATAGCAGCAGGCATCTGTAGCGGTTTGAAATATGGAGACAACTTCCAGGCCGTACTGATATCAAACGCTATCCAAGAGATGAATCGATTCTTAAATACGGTACATCCGATAAACAGAAACGTAGATGAATCTGTTTATCTGGGTGATTTGTTGGTGACCGGCTACTCTAACTTCAGCCGTAACCGTACGTTTGGTACCATGATCGGTAAGGGATACTCTGTAAAAAGTGCCCAAATTGAAATGGAGATGATAGCGGAAGGATATTATGGAACAAAGTGTATTAAGGAAATCAATAAACATCATCACGTAAATATGCCGATACTGGATGCTGTATACAACATCTTATATGAGCGCATATCTCCGATGATTGAAATAAAATTGCTGACTGACTCGTTTAGATAAACAAGAAAGCAGACAAATAACTCTTTAACTCCTAAATAAAGAAAGATATGATTAGTTTGAACATTGAAAAAACTTTTGGATTCATTTCCAAGGAATCGGTTTCTGCCTACGAAGCTCAGGTAAAAGCCGCACAGGAAGCGCTGGAAAACGGCACTGGTAAAGGTAACGACTTTCTGGGGTGGTTGCATCTGCCCTCTTCTATCAGTAAAGAGCACCTGGCCGACCTGAAAGCTACCGCACAAGTATTGAGAGACAATTGTGAGGTAGTGATCGTAGCCGGTATCGGAGGAAGTTACCTGGGTGCCCGTGCGGTGATCGAGGCATTGTCAAACAGCTTCACTTGGTTACAGGAAAAGAAAACAGCACCGGTCATGATTTATGCCGGCCACAATATTGGTGAAGATTATCTGTACGAACTGACTGAGTTTCTGAAAGATAAAAAATTCGGTGTAATCAATATCTCTAAATCCGGTACAACTACAGAGACCGCTCTGGCATTCCGCCTGCTGAAGAAACAGTGTGAAGATCAACGCGGCAAAGAGATGGCAAAGAAAGTAATCGTAGCCGTTACAGATGCCAAGAAAGGTGCGGCACGCGTTACTGCAGATAAAGAAGGATACAAATCTTTCATTATCCCTGACAATGTAGGAGGACGTTTTTCCGTGTTGACTCCGGTAGGTTTATTGCCCATTGCAGTAGCCGGATTCGATATCGAGCAACTGGTAAACGGTGCTGCCGACATGGAGAAAGCTTGTGGAGCCGATGTTCCTTTCGCAGAAAACCCTGCAGCGATTTATGCCGCTACTCGTAACGAGTTATACAAGAACGGCAAGAAGATAGAGATTCTTGTTAATTTCTGCCCGAAGCTTCACTACGTAAGCGAATGGTGGAAACAACTTTATGGAGAATCTGAAGGAAAAGATAATAAAGGTATCTTCCCGGCAGCAGTCGATTTCTCTACAGACCTGCACTCGATGGGTCAGTGGATTCAGGAAGGTGAACGCACAATCTTCGAAACAGTGATCTCTGTAGACAAAGTGAACCATAAGTTAGAAGTACCTTCGGATGAAGCTAACCTGGATGGCTTAAACTTCCTGGCCGGCAAGCGCGTAGACGAAGTAAACAAAATGGCCGAATTGGGAACCCAATTGGCTCACGTAGACGGAGGAGTTCCCAATATGCGTATCGTGATTCCGGAACTGAGCGAATTCAGCATCGGACAATTACTCTATTTCTTCGAAAAAGCTTGCGGTATCAGCGGCTATCTGCTGGGCGTAAATCCGTTCAACCAGCCGGGTGTAGAAGCATACAAAAAGAACATGTTTGCTTTACTGAACAAACCCGGATACGAAGAAGAATCAAAAGCTATTCAGGCAAGACTGTAAGAGCCCAATAAAACAGGTATATAATAGAAAAGAGCGGTACTATCGGAAGTATCGCTCTTTTCTATTATATACCGATCCGTCAGATCAATCGTCTTGTTTATCGGAAGTTTTGATTTCCAATTCATACTTGGCCCCTTCACAATTAACAGGTTTGGAGAAAAGGTAGAATTTAAGTTTCACTCCATCTTCGGTCACTTGCTGCACCTTTGCCCTGATACCTATTTGAGTCTGAGAAACTCCATCCTTAAACCCTAACTTGCCATTATCCTTATCCGTAAACTCTTTATCATCACTGAGCGTCTCTTCCGGCAAATCATTAAAATCAATCTCCACAGCAGTCTCTTTACTACCCGGAGTTTCCTCTTTTACCAGAAACGTATTCAACTCCTCTCCATTGCCGTCCAGTTTCAATGAAATTTCGAGTTCATCATCTACTTTGAGAGGAGGTAAGGCCTCCATTTGCCGGGTATAATCCATCTCTCCGTCATTGACGTACAGTCCCTGCATTTCGATCGTAGGACTTGGAACAGAATCTTTGCAAGCGGTAGTCAGCAAGCATAACGACAGTAAAGGGAAAAATAGTTTTTTCATGCAATCATATCACTTAATAGATTTTGCAAAAATACATATTCTGTTCGATTCACCAAAATAATCGTATCTTTGCACTCCAAATCAATAGGTATATATCATGTTTCAGGAAGCAATTGCGCAATATCTCAAGCAAAATCATTATGAATCTATCCAACTGAAATCCGTGCTTTTCGATATGGACGGCGTACTTTTCGACTCCATGCCTTATCATGCCGAAGCATGGCACAAGACCATGAAGGCCCATGGGCTGAATTTAAGTCGGGAAGAAGCTTACATGCACGAAGGCCGTACGGGGGCCGGAACTATCAACATCGTATGTCAACGTCAATTGGGACGTGACGCCACTCAAGAAGAAATAGAGAGTATTTATCTCGAAAAGAGCATCGAATTCAACAAGCATCCCCAAGCCGAACGCATGCCGGGTGCATGGGAATTACTACAAAAAATCAAAGCGGAAGGTATCATCCCGACCGTGGTTACCGGTTCCGGACAAGCCTCACTGCTGGATAGACTCGAGCATAACTTTCCGGGAATGTTTCGTCAGGAATTGATGGTGACTGCCTTCGATGTCAAATACGGAAAGCCGAATCCGGAACCCTATCTGATGGCATTGGAAAAAGGAGGATTGAAACCTAATGAAGCTATTGTCATCGAAAATGCCCCTTTAGGTGTAGAAGCCGGACATAAAGCCGGAATATTCACCATTGCTGTCAACACCGGACCTCTGAACGGGGAAATACTACTGAATGCCGGTGCCGATTTATTATTCCCTTCAATGCAAGCCTTATGTGAATCCTGGGAGAAATTAGTCCGGCTCCTACATTAATTGGCCAATAAAACTAAAATGGCTGATAATTGTTTAATTATCAGCCATTTCTTTGTACTCCCGAAGGGAATCAAACCCTTATCTTAGGTACCGGAAACCTACATTCTATTCGTTGAACTACAGGAGCATTGTTTTTATGCGACGACAAAAGTATAAAAAATATTCGCATTTTCCTAATGATTCACCTTTTTTTGTAGTATTCATCTACCGAACGCTATATTATCAAATATTATTTTGCAACTCTTATGCTATATAAAACGATCAATTTGATAACATTTTAGCCTATTATTCATACAGATATAGATATTATTCATATCTTTGCCGACAAATAACAATCAATAAACCTATGAGTTACCTAATAAAACCTCAGAATTATAAACCTTTGCTTGACCTGAAACAGACAGAACTGGGCATCAAACAAATTAAAGAGTTCTTCCAGTTGAATCTTTCTTCGGAGCTGCGTCTGCGCCGTGTCACAGCCCCACTCTTCGTACTCAAAGGAATGGGTATCAATGATGACCTGAACGGTATAGAACGTCCTGTCTCATTTCCCATCAAGGACCTAGGCGATGCACAAGCGGAAGTAGTACACTCACTCGCTAAATGGAAGCGCCTGACCTTGGCAGATTATCACATTGAACCGGGTTATGGTATTTATACGGACATGAATGCCATCCGCTCGGACGAAGAACTGGGCAATCTGCATTCACTTTATGTAGACCAGTGGGACTGGGAACGGGTAATTACTGCCGAAGACCGTAATGCCGACTTCTTAAAAGAGATCGTAAACCGCATTTATGCCGCTATGATCCGTACGGAATATATGGTGTACGAAATGTACCCGCAAATCAAACCTTGCCTGCCACAGAAGTTGCACTTTATCCATTCGGAAGAATTACGCCAGTTGTATCCCGATATGGAACCTAAATGCCGCGAACATGCCATCTGTAAAAAGTATGGAGCCGTATTTATCATCGGCATCGGTTGCAAGCTGAGTGATGGCAAGAAACATGACGGACGCGCCCCGGACTATGACGACTATACCAGCAAAGGGTTGAACGACCTACCCGGACTGAACGGTGACCTGTTGCTCTGGGACGATGTGCTGCAACGCTCCATTGAGTTGTCTTCAATGGGTATCCGTGTAGACAAAGAGGCTCTTTTACGCCAGGTGAAGCAAGAGAATCAGGAACAAAGACTGGAACTCTATTTCCATAAAAGATTATTGAATGATACGCTTCCACTCTCTATCGGCGGCGGTATCGGACAATCGCGTTTGTGCATGTTCTACTTACGCAAAGCTCATATCGGCGAGATTCAGGCAAGTATCTGGCCGGAAGAAATGCGTCGTGAATGTACAGCCCTTAATATACACCTTATTTAATAGCCTATGAACGTACAAATAGAAGAGAGCTGGAAAACTCATTTAGAACCAGAATTTGAGAAGGATTATTTTCGCACACTGACTGAATTTGTCAGAAGTGAATATAGCCAGTATCAGATCTTTCCTCCGGGAAAGTTGATATTCAATGCATTCAATTTATGTCCGTTTGATAAAGTAAAAGTAGTCATTATCGGTCAGGACCCCTACCATGGTCCCGGTCAGGCACACGGCCTTTGTTTCTCGGTGAATGACGGAGTAGCCTTTCCGCCTTCTCTGGTGAACATTTTCAAAGAAATAAAAGAAGATATCGGCACGCCAGCCCCGTCCACCGGTAACCTGACAAGATGGGCTGAACAGGGTGTCCTGTTGCTGAACGCCACCCTGACAGTACGCGCCCACCAGGCCGGTTCACACCAACGTCGCGGTTGGGAAGAGTTTACAGATGCTGCCATCCGTGTCCTGGCCGAAGAAAGAGAAAATCTGGTATTCATCCTTTGGGGAAGTTATGCACAAAAGAAAGGTGCCTTCATTGACCGTAACAAGCATTTGGTACTCAGTTCGGCACATCCTTCTCCCCTCTCTGCCTACAATGGCTTCTTTGGGAATAAGCATTTCAGTAAAACAAACGAATACCTGAAAGCCCATGGAAAAACAGAAATAAACTGGTAAACAGAGCAAACTATCAAACGATAGTCGATAAACGATCAACAGCCGGCAATTTATGCTATAGAAATTTTAAGCATAAATTGCCGGCTGTTGATCGTTCGTCCATCAGATATTTAATACCACTGAATATTACTTTGAGTCTGACTTCTCTTATCCCACTTCAAGTCACGCAGGATACTTGCCGTAGCCCGAATCGTAAAATTATAATAGCGATAGCGGCCGAAAGGCGAAATACTGGCAGACATATTGAAGCAATGCAAATCACGTGTAATCGTGCAAGAAGTCTGAGTGATCTCCTTTGCCTCGAAATCATATCCGGAATTGAATGTAAACGACCAATTATTGGAAATCTTCAGGTTACCCGACATGTTGATATTTTGCGTATACTTAAACGGATAACGCATCGTATTACGATTGATCGGCTTACTACGATCCTCGGAAATACGGAACGAATAGTTCACATTCAGCGACCATGGCATCTTAAATACCTGATAACCGTCACGATCCGCCTGTGCTTTTTCTACCCTCTTCTCAGTAACCGCTTCGTCACCGGTAGAATTTCCTTTTTCTTCGTCGACACCGTCCTTTTTCTTCTTTTGATCGTTATCCTTATCTTTCCCGAACAACTTCTTCCAGGTATCATTATTGAATGTATAGTTGATGGAAGATCCCCATCCCTGGAAACGCCCGAAGCGGCCATAAGACCATTCGGTGCGGTCACCCACTATTACATTACCCGACTTATCGAATGTATAGGCATAGGTTGCGAATACCGCGTTCATATTCAGCGTATAGTTATTAAACTTCTTGAACTTCATACGCAAACGCATATTCAGGTTACTCCATGGTTGCTTCTTTGCAGCCATATTATAAGAAAGATTGAAACCGATTTCATCAATCAAACTGACTTTCACAAGAGAGTCTTTCTTGTTACGGTATTTCATCTCCAAGTTGTTCGACACATCAAAACTAACCGTTCCGGACTTTTCACGCGGAGCTGTACCAAACTGCTGACTGGAATAAGGCGAGTAATACTGATCATTACCGTCTGCATCACGATAATATTCCCAGAATTGCCCGAAACTTGGAGAGCCATTCAATGAAATCTGCGGGGTAAAGACATGGCGAATCTGTATCTCTTTTTTCTTCATAAACAGCGGCTGGTACATACCATACATCTTGGTACTTAAAGCCAGGCTGGCCGAATAGTTGAACACCCGATAGAATCCATGAATCGTATCACCGGGGTGTGTATCCCATTTCCGGGTAGTTTCGTCATAGCTCTTCATCACCTTACGGGTATACCAACGTTCAGTGTAATTAAATGAAGGTACCACCTGCAAATACTTGAAAAGAGTGAAAGTTGCCTGTACCGGGATGTTATGCTGCATTGCATTCTCCCATTCCCTGAAACCGGCTTTAAACAAACGGTCGTCTTTTGTCTTCAGGCTGTTGGTCAAACGTCCCGAATAACGCAATGAGATCTTTTCGTACCAACGCTCCTCACCTACCGCACGTTTACGCTTAAAAGGGAAAATAGTACTCAGAGTAATATTCAAGTCAGGCAGGGTGACAGCAATAGAAGAGTCACGCATGGTTTGCGCTATGTTGAAAGTACCCGCGAGTGTCAGCTTCTGATCCGGGAAACTACGAGAGTAGCTTACACTCGAAGTTTTTGTATTCTGGGTCATCAACTGAGAATTATAGAGGTTGTTGATATTGGTACGTTCGTAACTACTGGTAGCGAAGTTTACACTTGCCGAGAAAGTGCTGTTGGGACTCGCCTTCTGGTCTTGCCGGTGATTCCACACAATCTTGAAGTCTTTAGCAACCGAATAGTCCGGCATACCTTTATCCCCAAGTTTGGTTACCTGATAGCCGGCCTGTAACGAGCCGGAATATTTATAACGCTTGTTATAATTGGTTTCCATATTGGCGGCCCATGAACCTTTGGTAAAAATATCGGCAGTCAGCTTGAGGTCCATCAGATCACTGACAGCAAAATAGTAACCACCACCGGTCAAACCGAAACCACGGCTGGAGTCATCCATATAACTCGGCATGACAAAGCCCGAAGAATAGCTGCTGGAAAACGGAAAGAAGAAAAACGGTACGGCCAAAGGCAACGGTACATCTTCCACTACCAGATAAGCAGGCCCCGTTACCACATTTTTCTTAGGACGGACCTTGGCTTTGGTCAACTGCATATAGAAGTGCGGATGATCGTGGTGGTCGCAGGTCGTATATCGTCCATTCTCCATGAACAGTTCATCGTTTGCGCCTTTCTTCGCATTGTTACCTACCACGTAGCCTTCCCCCTGCTGGGTAACGACGTTATTGATAAATCCTTTTTTACTCTTGAAGTTATACCGGATAGCCTTCGTTTCATAAGGAGTCTCTCCATCCTTAAACACCGGTTTCCCCTTCTCCACTCCCACAGAGTCGATCACTCCACGGGCATAGACCGTACTGCTGTCCATGTTCATGGTGATAATTTCGGCTCCCAGTTCGATGTTCTCGTAGTTCACCTTTCCATCTCCATACAAATGGGCAAATCCTCCTTGTGTAAAGACAATAGAGTCATTGGCAGAATATACAACGGGAGCGTCCAGGGGTTGTTTCTTTTTCTTCACCGATTCCGCCGACAATGTATCGGCCTTCAATACATTGGCTTTCAATGTATCGTTTTTCAGTGTGTCGACTCTCAGTGAATCGTTCTTTGGGGGTGAATAGACCACCGGCCCTTTCAACTCCCTGACACGGCGACGCTGAGCCATAGCTTCGTACGGAAGCATCAGGAGGATCAACAGTAGTATGGATGATATTATCGTATTTGCTTTCAATGGCGTCATTAACTAATAGAGTTTACGCTTGAAGGGGCAAAAGTACACAATCTTCACCAAATATACTTGAGAATCTTCATTTTTAATTCTTTTTTAGGCACTAAAGAAATAGCTTACACCAATTGTTAAAACGTTGCAAACCTTCATCTCCATACTTGGCGATGCTCTTACGAGCCCCCTCCACAGTTTTCTCACGGTCGAGATGGGTTTTCGAAAAAAACTTGTCGGCAAAGCAAATCACTTGTTCTTCCATACTCACCGGCAACATTTCGCGATGGGGGACAGGAAGTTTTTGATCCATAATATCTTTCAGTGAAAGTCCCGCCCCGGTATGCCGTTCACAGACTAATGCGTGTCGAGGGAAACCTTCCTTACGGACAAGCCCGGCTCCGAGATATCCATGACAAATGTAAGGTTCCGTCCCAAAACATTGAATACCCGGAGCATGTGTCAGGAAGATACCAATATCATGCAGCATGGCGGCTTCTTCCAGAAAGACAGTATCCAGATTCAGTTCCGGATGTTTTCCGGCGATCCATAGAGCTTTATCAGCCACCGACCGGCTATGCACGTTCAAAATATGTTTCAGTTCATTATCCTGAGGATAATATTTGTCTATCAAATCAAGCACTTTCATATTCTATTATTCATTAATTCAAAAACCACTTGCCATTGGTTTCCGGAATGGAACCCCTTCATAAGCCAAGTGTGTTCGATTGGTTTCTTAAGCACATTTCTTTCCTTCTTTACCCCTCTTTCCCGGCCTTGTTTAGTGGGCCCGGGTTCATGTACCCATCAGCTCGGATACCCGAACCCGCTGATGAACAAGTCAAAAGTCGTTAATACTCCCATTCAGGCTTATCCAAGAGGGCAAACCGGCTAAACAAATTAACTTCTCCCACATAGAAAACAAGTCATGAATGAGGAAGGTTCCTGCCAAAGGCAAAGATAACAACTGTTTTTTAATACGGAATGAAGATAATCAAAAGAATTGATTGTATATTTGTGCATTTCATAGTAACCCGGAAAACGGATCTGATATCATATTAAAAACAATCCAATATTTATTCCTATGACAAAACCTTCTTACAAACAGTGGATAGCAGCCTGTACTCTCACGAGTACATTGCTATTGGGAGCTTGCGGTTCCGCTCCCGTTACCAGAGACGCATCAATCGTACCGTTGCCTAACCAAATTCAACAATCCGGCAACGCTTTTGTACTAACCCCGAACACTACAATCGGTACCACCGACCCGGAATTACAGCCAGCCGCCCAATACCTGAAAGAAATTCTTTCGGCCGCCACGGGCTACGACCTTCAGGTTAAAGAGGGCAAGGGGACAATCACTCTTGCGAAAGCCAACATCGAAGGAAAAGAAGGTGCCTATACACTTTCGGCAAAATCAGACCGGATAGACATCACAGGCAACTCTTATGGAGGGGTGATAGCCGGTATCGAATCGCTTCGCCAGTTATTCCCACCGCAAATCGAATCCAAACAAATCGTAGACAGTGTGGCATGGGCCATTCCCACGGCAGAGATTCAAGACGCCCCCCGATTCGAGTGGCGCGGGATTATGCTCGATGTATCCCGTCACTTCTACACCAAAGAGGAGGTAAAAGAATTACTCGACCTGATGGCACTCTACAAAATGAATAAGTTCCACTGGCATCTGACAGACGATCAAGGTTGGCGCATCGAAATAAAAAAATATCCGTTACTGACGGAGAAAGGCGCATGGCGTACCTTTAATTCACACGACAGATCGTGTATGAAGTCCGCTAAATCAGAAGACAATCCGGATTTTCTGATTCCGGAAAACAAACTCCGCATCGTCGAAGGCGACACATTATATGGCGGATACTATACGCAGGAGGATATCAAAGAAGTGATTGAATATGCCAAAGTACGCGGGATAGATATCATTCCCGAAATTGACATGCCGGGACATATGTTGGCTGCTGTCAGCAACTATTCCGGAGTAGCCTGTACCGATAAAGTAGGCTGGGGAACCACTTTCTCCTCACCCGTCTGCCCCGGAAAAGAATCGGCAATGGAATTCTGTAAGAATGTATATAGTGAACTGATCGACCTGTTTCCCTACAAATATGTACACATCGGAGGAGATGAAGTTGAAAAAGCAAACTGGAAAAAATGTCCCAATTGCCAGAAACGTATGCGGGATAATCATCTGAAAACCGAAGAAGAGCTGCAATCCTGGTTTATCCACGATATGGAGAAATTTTTCAATGCAAAGGGGAAAGAGATGATCGGCTGGGACGAAATCATCGAAGGCGGACTGAGCCCGACGGCTACCGTAATGTGGTGGAGAAGCTGGGCAAAAGATGCTCCCGCAAAGACAACTCAACAGGGGAACTCCATCATTTTCACTCCAAACGGACAGTTCTATCTGGATTATCAGGAAGACAAAAACTCTGTACGCAATATTTATAACTTCAATCCGGCAATCGAAGGATTGACTTCCGAACAACAGGCATTAGTCAAAGGCGTACAAGGAAACATCTGGTGTGAATGGATTCCTTCACGCGAACGCATGCAGTATATGGCTGTTCCACGCTTGCTGGCTATTGCCGAACTGGGTTGGAGCCAACCCTCACAAAAGAACTGGAATGACTTTGCACAACGCATGGCAAACCAATTCGAACGCCTCAACATCATGGGTATCAATTATCGCATCCCCGACTTGGAAGGCTTCCATCGCAACAATGCTTTTATCGGTGAAGGAACCGTAAAGGTAACCTGCCTCGATCCCAATGCCGAAATTCATTATACGACGGACGGCAGCACTCCTACTCTGCAATCGCCTAAATACGAAGGGCCTATTCAAGTAAAAGAAACAACGGACTTTACGTTCCGCACCTTCCGTCCCAACGGAAAAGCCGGTGACATCTCCCGGACACGCTTCATCAAGAGCGAATATGCTCCGGCTACGACTGTCACTCCCTCTGCCAAAGGATTGCAGGCTGAATGGTATGAGTTTAAAGGCAACAAGTGTGCAGACATCACTAAAGCACCGCTGAACGGAACTTACCCGATAGAAAAAGTTATGATTCCCGAAAAGGCAAAAGGAAATATAGGACTGGTTATCAAAGGGTTTATTAATGTGCCGAAAGACGATATCTATACCTTTGCCCTTTTGTCGGATGACGGCAGTACGCTGGTAATAGACGGTGAACAGGTGATCGATAACGACGGACCGCACGGGCCGCGTGAAGTTATCGGCCAGAAAGCATTATCGAAAGGGTATCATCCGATAGAAGTACGCTATTTTGACCAAAACGGTGGCCAACTGAAAATGACGGTAACCGGCACTGAAGGAAACGAAATTCCGACAAGTGACTTATATGCAAACTAACATTATTGCTCAAAGGATAAATTGACATGACACACAAGGGTGTGTCATGATCCACCACAGAGTAGCACCGAATTCGACAGATCGAACTTAATCTATTATTGATAAATGATATTTATCTGTGTAAATCGGTGTACTCTGTGGTGAATACGAGTTTAGGTACACCCTCCGATACACGGATTATAATTCAGTTCCGCTCCATAACACAAAAAATCGATATCATGATAAAACTTAAACTAAGCATTCTTGTATGGGCGATCGGCCTATCGATGACCGCCTTTTCTCAAACAACTTCGTCTTTGCGGGCGAAAGTGTTAACCTTGAACGACTATCCGGATGCTCTCCGGTTGTGGGAGTTATATAACGATTCCGCTTCTGTAATGGATAAAGCGACACAGTTGCATGCCAAAGTGTCATTATATTATTATTTCAACCGTCCCGATGAAATGCTCCAATGTGTTGACTCCCTCCTCACATTGTACCCCAAAGAATGCACCACAGAACAAAAGCTGGCATATTGTTATGTAAAAGCCGAAAAGCTTTTGGAAAAAGGGCACTATAAGAAATTAAACACTTGGTGGAAGTCTTTACGAAAAGACAAAAAACTCTACAGAGAAATAGAAAAGCAGGAAAACTTCCCTTGTTCGGAAAAGGCCATTCAAGGATTGTCGGATAAGGACGACTTCCGAATGGACTTTCCGGAAAGTTCATCGACAGTTCCCACAAGCTATACTTACCCGTTGGTACTTTCAGTGACGATAAACGGAACTACCCTGCCGGCTACCATTTTTGACACAGGGGCCCCTTATACTTTTCTGACCAAGGAAACAGCAACGAAATGCAACGTACAATGCATGGGTGACACCATACCAGTGAAAAGTATGTTCGGAACCTCACAGGCAACAACCGGATTCGTCAAGACATTACAGTTGGGCAGCATTACGTTTCATAATGTGACAGTCCATGTTTCTCTGCTCGAGAAAGATCCGATCTTTTCCGGACACGATGCTTTATTAGGGCTAAAGGAACTTCGTGGAATATCCGCCTTAGAGTTTGAGTTTGGCAAATTAACTTTGAAGCAAAAATCACTAAGAAGTCCTCTCGATCCCAATATGTGTTTTGCGGAAACTGGTTGTGCATTTTTATTTGCCAACGGACAGAACTATCTGTTAGATACAGGTGGAGAAGGCAGTTTCAGCAATACGCCTGATAGCGTCTCTACCAAGGTGATAGACGTAAACGGTTATCCGGTACAATTCTTCAATACATATACAACAATCCCTGCCGCCCAAAAATCGGGTTTATTAGGATTTCCATTTTTCTCCGGATTTAAAATTTGTACACTCGACTTCGATCGTATGAACTTCTCCGGAGAAGGTTACCGACTCAGGAAAAGCTATTCGGAATTAATGAACAGTGGCGATATGATAGGACTCGACATTGAATACGAACGAATCAGCAAGACAACAGATGAAATGGGCAAATGGCTTACCAACGCATCACTCGAAATGATGAAAAACAAACCCGAAAGTTGCATTCAATACACAGACAGTCTTTTGGGGAAATATCAGCAGGAGCTTGGTGGCAGCATCATATATGTACTCAACCTCCGAGCTGCTTCACTAGCCTATCTCGGACTCTATAAAGAAGCAGGCGATCTGATGAAGATGTGCGCACAAGTCGTACCGGACATGATAAACGGCTACAATAAATGCATGGCATTAACCCCCTTTGGCGCCCAGCAACTCAGTTGGGAACAACCGGAAGTGACTCTAAACACCACTTTTAGCGAGAAAGGATTTTTGGCCTCGGCTGAGATAAACGGAAACAAGAATAAACTCTACTTTGCTCCTGATCAAATAAACTCAAGTATCTCGGAAGCGGATGCCGGAAAGTTAAACATGAAAATCATCGAATTCGAAGACCATACAACTGCAACGGGTAAAAAACGTATGGCTATAGCCAATGAATTGAAGCTGGGCAACCTACTGATAAAAAATGTACAATTCAATCTTACGGAAGGAAATGATATTATATTAGGCAACAGCCTTCTTCGTCTCATTCCTCAATTTAGTATAGAAAGCCAAAAGTTAGTACTGATGCAGCAAGTACAGAGTTTTACGAATGCCAAGCAATACCCTCTGCTCTTGATCAACTACACTTTCTGCTTTCGCGACCCGGATGACGATACCCAAAAATATTCGATAGGTAATCCAACTCCTTATACCCGAAAAATCACATTACAGGATTTATGTAAAAGCAGTGGTAAGATAGTGTTCGATATGAAAGATATGAAGCTACTGAAAATCAACTGAATCATAATAAAATTCTAATCTAACAGACACATACCAAATGATCATGAAAAAAATAATCACAGCAAGCATGTTGAGCCTCTTATTGGGAGGTACTGTACAGGCACAAAGTCTCCCTGTCTATCTGGACGATAGCAAACCGATTGAAGATAGAATTGAAGATGCACTTTCACGAATCACCGTTGAAGAAAAAGTAGCTTTGATCCATGCACAATCTAAGTTTTCCTCTCCGGGTGTAGCACGCCTTGGGATTCCGGAATTCTGGATGACGGACGGTCCGCACGGTATCCGTCCCGAAGTGTTATGGGATGAGTGGAACCAAGCCGGATGGACCAACGACTCTTGCGTTGCATTTCCGGCACTGACCTGCCTGGCGGCAACCTGGAATCCGGAAGCAGCACTGCTGTACGGACAAAGCATCGGAGAAGAAGCACGCTATCGTAACAAAACAGTATTGCTGGGTCCGGGCGTGAATATTTATCGGACACCACTGAATGGACGAAACTTCGAATACATGGGAGAAGATCCATATCTGGCTTCACAAATGGTAGTACCCTATGTAAAAGGTGTACAACAAAACGGAGTAGCAGCGTGTGTCAAACATTATGCACTGAATAACCAAGAAATCAACCGGCATACCACCAATGTTATTGTAGATGACCGGGCACTGTATGAAATTTATTTGCCGGCATTCAAAGCCGCAGTTCAAAAAGGGAAAGCATGGGCCATCATGGGATCTTATAACCTGTATAAGAATCAACATAACTGTCATAACCGGTATTTACTGAATGATATACTAAAAGGTGAGTGGGGATTTGATGGGGTCGTAGTTTCTGACTGGGGAGGTGTTCACAACACAGAAGAGGCCATCTATAATGGAATGGATATGGAATTCGGCAGTTGGACCAACGGACTTTCCAAAGGCATGGGAAATGCTTATGATAATTACTACTTAGCACATCCCTATCTGAAACAGATAAAAGAAGGTAAAATAGGGACAAAAGAATTAGATGACAAAGTAAGACGTATTCTTCGGCTGGCCTTCCGGACAACTATGAACCGTAACCGCCCGTATGGGGCAATGCTTTCGGAAGAACACATTGCCGCAGCCCGCAAAATCGGTGAAGAGGGAATCGTTTTATTACAAAACAAGAAGAACATATTGCCTATCGACCTGAACCGGACAAAGAAAATAGCCGTTATCGGAGAGAATGCATTGAAAATGATGACCGTAGGTGGTGGCAGTTCTTCACTCAAAGTACAGTATGAATGCTCTCCGTTGGATGGAATCAAACGAAGAATGGGCGATGGGATAGAGATCAGCTATGCCCGCGGATATGTAGGAGACACAGGAGGACAGTTTGATGGAGTCTCTTCCGGACAGAATCTGAAAGATGATCGTTCTGCCAGACAGTTGATCGAAGAAGCTGTACGCATAGCACAATCGGCCGATTATGTAATCTTCATCGGAGGATTGAACAAAAGCGGGCATCAGGATTGTGAAGACACCGACCGTAAAGGTCTTGAACTGCCTTATAAACAAGATAAAGTGATAGGAGCCCTGGCCAAAGTAAATAAGAACCTGATAGTAGTCAATATATCGGGAAATGCTGTAGCCATGCCTTGGATCAGTGAAGTCCCTGCCGTCATACAAGCTTGGTATCTGGGTACGGAAGCAGGCAATGCCATCGCATCAGTTTTAGTAGGAGATGTAAATCCGTCAGGTAAACTACCCTTTACTTTCCCGGAAAAGCTAGAAGACGTGGGCGCCCATCAATTAGGTGATTATCCGGGCAGGCAGAGAGAAGATGGCATATTCGACGAAAAATATAATGAAAGTATATTTGTCGGTTACCGCTGGACAGATAAACAAAAAATCCGTCCACTGTTTCCGTTCGGACACGGATTGAGTTATACCACCTTTGCTTACGGAAAGGCTACCGTAAACAAGAAAGTGATGAAAATAGACGAACAAATCGTTATCACTGTTCCCATAACCAATACGGGAAAGCGCATTGGGTCAGAAATCGTACAATTGTATATCAGTGACCTCAAATCGTCATTACCTCGTCCGGTTAAAGAACTGAAAGGATTTAGTAAAATACAACTTGCACCGGGAGAGACCCAAGAGGTCACTTTCTTAATTGATAAACAAGCGTTGAGCTTCTTTAATGATAGTCGTCATGAATGGGTAGCAGAACCGGGAAAGTTTGAAGCACAAATTGCGGCTTCGGCTACAGATATAAAGTCGAAAGTCACTTTTGAACTTGAGTAGACCCAATATTAGAAAAATACCATAGAGGCTATGTCAGAACTCTTTTTCCACAGCCCTTCATTGATCATCACAGAGTTTTAGATCAGAGAGTACGTGATAGGGCAATAATACACTGTGACACTTTTGACATAGCCTCTTATTTTTTATAAAGACCTTAAGTAGTCGCATCTTTCTAAAAAAGAGAAATTTTAAGGATATACTTACAAAATGGAAATCGTGATACGATCCGCTATGCGTCCATATAGCTCTATTTCATTTTAAATATATTGAATCACAGCAAACGAATCACAGCAAACTTATGTCAAACCTCAAATATCAAAAATCCGTCATAGAAGACAACCGGGAATTTATATTTCTTTTTGATAGACACGTGTATGTTCCCCCCAAGGGTGATAGCAATCTCCTATATATACAAAATTGAAATGCTCATAATAGCCTGTATGAGTTGTACACAAGTATAAATTCCCGAAGCCTAACCGCCGGGTATCCTCTTCTACTGCTTTGATTAGTAAGTTTCCGTAATTATGCCCTCTATACTGCTCTTCGATGAATAAAGCAACCAACCACGGGTATAAGTCCATACGTGAATTAAAATCATTTGTGGCAAGTCCGGCACAACCTATAATTTCTCCTTCTCCATTTATCAGAAGATACCATTGTGGCAGAGGAGATTCCGACTCCAAACAAGTTCTGAAACAGTTATCATAAACCATTCTACTATTTTCGTCAGCCCACTTCCTTTGGAAATAAGCAATTGCCTCCTCTAAATATTGAGGGCTTTTCCGTAATGAAATGATATCCATAATTATAATCTTATTTATTAGCCGCTTACATTATTACTGCATTTTTCACTCTCTTTCTTTCTCTTCTTCCAAAGTTGCCAGCTATTAATAATGTTTTGCCACAATACATAGCTTCCCGGCCCTACAGCAGAAAGTGGATTCAGATAAGTATGAGCCATCCAGATGGCAAGAATAGTATTCTTTTGCCCTAAAGCCTGTCCACCACTAATACGATCGTTGTATATACTGCCCAATGTTTTGCCCAGAAAAAATTGAAGACAACATGCTATCAGGGCGACAACCGCAATCATAATCTCCGTAAGTCCGTCTGCCGAATCATTAATCAAAGAATAAAGCGTTTGTGCAGTAACAATAGCAAGAGAAATTCCCCATAAATAAAAGGCCAGTTCATGATAACCCAACAGCACTTTATGCACTTTGGGAATAAACCTCTGCAAGAACCAGGCTGCTAAGAAAGGACAGATCAATAAAGGAAAAACCTTACTGAGAATCACCAGAAAAGCATCTATAAAACTAATACCGGGATTGGCCTCTATCAATGGAAACAGGATCGGAACAGCAATTGCAGCTCCAATATTGGCTATCAATGTATAAGTTGTCAGACTGGCGGCACTTCCCCCCAACTTCGATGTAATAACGGCAGCCGCAGTAGCCGTGGGGCAAATAACACAAACCATCGCTCCTTCTGCCACAATTTTATTAAAACGATAAAGTAGCAGATAAACAATCAAAGATCCGAATATCTGAATCAATAAAAGCCATAAGTGTAACGGCTTCGGTTTTAAGTCACGCGGAGATACCTTACAAAAAGTGAGAAGCAACATAGTGAAAATCAGTATCGGAGTAAGGAAAGAAAAGCTGATAAATACCGGATAACCAACAGCACCTACCAGCATAGCTATCGGAAGCGTCCAATTTTTCAAGAACTTCAGCATTGTTATATCGTTTAAATTTCAGGTGCAAAGTAACGTAAAAAACTCAAAACTTAACACTAAATAGTGAGTTTTCAACAAATTTCTGCTACATTTGCACATTATTTTATATGGAACTACGTAGACCACACATATTATATATATTGATTTGCCTTTGGCTACTCGTTTCTCCATCAAACGTCAGTAGCGTCTGGGCAAAAGATTTCGTTGTAGTTATTGACGCCGGACATGGCGGTCACGATCCCGGAGCCATCGGAAAGATATCCAAAGAAAAGAATATCAATCTGAAAGTAGCATTGAAATTGGGTAATCTGATCAAACAAAACTGCAATGATGTGAAGGTGGTCTATACCCGTAGCAAAGATGTATTTATACCACTTGACCGCCGTGCAGAGATTGCCAACAATGCAAAAGCCGACCTGTTTATTTCAATCCACACTAACGCTTTGGCCAATAACCGGACCGCAAAAGGTGCTTCTACATGGACATTAGGTCTAGCCAAATCAGACGCCAACCTAGAAGTGGCCAAACGGGAGAACTCTGTAATCTTATATGAAGATGATTACAAAACTCGTTACGCCGGATTTAATCCCAATTCCGCTGAATCGTATATTATCTTCGAATTTATGCAAGACAAATATATGGAGCAGAGTGTACACCTGGCTTCATTGGTTCAAAAACAATTCCGCCATCACTGTAAACGGGTGGACCGGGGAGTACATCAGGCCGGATTCCTTGTATTGAAGGCTAGTGCCATGCCAAGCATTCTGGTTGAACTCGGTTTTATCTCTACGCCTGAAGAAGAACGTTATCTTAATACAGAAGAAGGAAGTTCTACTTTGGCAAAAGGTATATATCGGGCATTTCTCTCTTATAAAAGAGAACACGAAATCCGTTTGACAGGCAGCAGCCGCACTGCACTTCCCAATGATGATGAAGTAACCGATACTGAGGTTGCACAGATAGACAGCACAGAAAGCGAAAACAAAAAGCCCCAAAATACTCCACGCACCGACAAGCTTGTAACAGAAGCAAAAACTCAACGCCCAATTGTTGTAGAAAGCACAACAAACGACTCTGAAATTACGTTTAAGATACAAATACTGACCTCTTCACGTCCACTATCTAAAAATGATAAACGACTGAAGGGATTGAAAGATGTAGATTATTACAAGGAAAATGGACTATACAAATACACTTACGGGGCATCGTCCGATTATAATAAGGTATTACGGACACGCCGTAATACAGTCACTCCATTATTTAAGGATGCCTTCATCATTGCATTCCGCAACGGAGAAAAGATGAATATCAACGAGGCTATAGCCAATTTTAAGAAAAGAAGAAATAAATAAAAAGATTAAATAACAAAACATGAAACTCATTACAAAAGAAGTCAGGATAGGAATAGCAGGTGTTGCGGCCTTGTGCTTACTCGTCTTCGGGATCAATTATCTGAAGGGCATCAACATGTTTAAGCCTGCCAGCTATTTTTATGTAAAATTCCATAATGTAAACGGTCTGGCACAATCGAGTCCGGTATTCGCCGATGGTGTCCGTGTAGGTATCGTCCGTGATATTGCTTACGATTACAATCAACCGGAAAATGTAATAGTGGAAGTAGAAGTAGATACTGATTTACGCATACCGAAAGGAAGCTCAGCCGAACTGGTACCCGAACTGATGGGAGGAGTAAGAATGAATATTTTATTGGCCAACAATCCTCGCGAACGCTATACAGTAGGCGATACGATTCCGGGAACGCTGAACAACGGCATGATGGAAAAAGTTGCAGCAATGATGCCCGCTGTCGAAAAGATGTTGCCCAAATTAGACTCTATCCTTACTTCACTGAACACAATCATGGCAGATCAAAGCATTCCGGCAACTCTGCATTCTATTGAAAAGACAACAGCCAATCTTGAAGTTACCAGCCGTCAATTGAAAGTATTGATGAACAATGATATCCCACAATTAACAGGAAAGCTCAATACTATCGGTGATAACTTTGTTGTAATCAGCGGCAATCTGAAAGAAATTGATTATGCTGCCACATTCAAAAAAATAGACGCCACTCTTAGCAACGTAAAAATGCTTACAGAAAAACTTAACAGCAAAGACAACACTGTCGGATTACTGTTAAACGATCCACAATTATACAATAACCTGAACCAAACAACCATTAATGCAGCAAATCTGCTTGAAGACCTGAAGGAACATCCGAAACGATATGTTCACTTCTCTTTGTTTGGTAAGAAAGATAAGTAGAGAATACGCCTTAAATAGAATTTATCTAAATAAGCGTGTACCAAACGAGGATAGGATGAAATCCTTTAAAAGTCTATTCATAGACAGAAAGGATACGTGCACCAACTATCAGGTTAAAGAATAACAGGTGGACCGTCACGTGATAAGCAATTAATTAACAAGTAGTTATAAAAAAGCAATAGCTTCCCATGAGGAGTATTTTATAGGGAAATGATAAGTCACTGAAAGTAAACACATTATTCTTTCAGTGAGAAATACAAGAAAAAGGAGATTTGTTTTTCTCGAATAAGATTCCCAATTTTGCAACCGTAGAAGTTTTGCTTAATTAATAAATGTATTACAGCCGCTATGAGTGAATCGAGTCATGTCGGCCTATGGAACCGCTGTCTTGAAATTATTAGAGACAATGTTCCTGAGTCGACATACAAAACATGGTTTGTTCCCATTGTTCCTTTAAAATATGAGGACAAAACGTTAATCGTACAAGTTCCCAGCCAGTTTTTCTATGAATTCCTGGAAGATAAATTTGTGGACTTGCTACGTAAGACGTTATATAAGGTTATAGGCGACGGCACGAAGTTGATGTACAACGTGCTGGTGGACAAAAGTTCAGGGGCAACCGTGAACCAGGAGTCTACTACCCGCTCTACGGCTATTCCCCAATCCGGACTTCCCCGTGTTGATGAAAGGAAAGCTCCGGGCTTGCTGCGTGCACCGGCCGTTCAGGATCTTGATCCCCATCTAAATCCGAACTATAACTTTGAGACCTTTATTGAAGGATACAGTAATAAGCTTTCAAGAAGTGTTGCCGAAGCTGTTGCCGAGAATCCGGCAAAAACAGTCTTCAATCCGCTGTTCCTCCATGGAGCATCGGGAGTAGGAAAGACCCATTTGGCCAATGCCATCGGTACCCGCATCAAAGAGTTGTATCCGGACAAAAGAGTGCTTTATGTTTCAGCACATTTATTTCAGGTACAATATACCGATTCCGTACGTAACAATACAACGAATGACTTCATCAACTTCTACCAAACAATCGATGTATTAATTATTGATGATATTCAAGAATTTGCAGGTGTCACCAAAACACAAAACACTTTCTTCCATATCTTTAATCACCTACATCAGAATGGCAAACAGCTGATATTGACTTCCGACCGTGCTCCTGTATTATTGCAGGGTATGGAAGAGCGCTTACTGACCCGGTTTAAATGGGGAATGGTAGCCGAATTGGAGAAGCCTACCGTAGAACTGAGAAAAAACATATTAAGAAATAAAATTCATCGGGATGGATTACAATTCCCTTCGGAAGTAATCGACTATATTGCTGAGAATGTTAATGAAAGCGTGCGTGACCTGGAAGGTATTGTCATTTCCATCATGGCCCACTCTACCATTTACAATAAAGAAATCGATCTGGACCTGGCACAACGCATTGTTCGTAAAGTCGTTCGTTGTGAGACAAAAGCTGTCACTATCGATGATATCATCAACGTAGTTTGCAAGCACTTCGATTTGGAGTCATCTGCTATCCATACCAAATCAAGAAAAAGGGAAGTCGTACAGGCACGCCAAGTAGCCATGTATTTAGCTAAAACACATACAGACTTCTCTACTTCCAAAATTGGAAAATTCATAGGCAATAAAGATCATGCCACCGTTTTGCATGCATGCAAAACAGTAAAAGGGCAATGTGAGGTTGACAAAGGATTCCGATCGGATCTGGAAAACATAGAAACTTTACTCAAGAAAAGAAACGTGAGTAACGGTGAACGGTAGACGATGAACGATGGACATACTGCAAAATAATGTAAGATGTTCATCGTCCATCGCTCGCCCCATTTATCGCTCACCGTTCATCGTTATTTAATCCATAAAGCCCTGCCGGCGAAGTACTTTCAACAGATTCTCAGACATAAATTCATTATCCTTCTTTGTATAGCGGACATCCGTGAATACTTGGGCCAGAGTCTCTTTCTGATTCTCTTCTATAAATAACTTGTTCTCAGGCAAAGATTCCTTATAAGCATATAACCGGTTTATATCTTCGGCGGTATAATCGTGATAGCTCTCTTCATGTATAATGCCCTCTATCGGCAGCCGGTCTACCTGTTTCGGAGATTCCGCCGGATATCCCACAGTCACTGTAGTAATGGGAAACACCAACTCGGGCAAGTGCAAAGCATCAATGATCATTTGAGGATTATAGGTAGTAGTACCCAAATAGCAAATACCCAATCCGGCTTCCTCGGCAAGCGTACAGAAAGTCTGTGCAACCAATAAAGTATCCATAGCGGCATTCAAAAAGGACATTAAATTACCATATCCCGGCACCGCATTCCTTTCCTGACAATATTTGCAAAAACGACGAAAATCCGCGCAAAATGTCAATACAACCGGAGCCTCCTTTACCATCGGCTGATTAAAATGAGCCGGAGAAAGTATTTCTTTTTTCTCGGCATCACGGGTGACAACCACACTATAAAGCTGCATTCCACCCATCGTAGAAGCGCGAAATGAAGTTTCAAGCAAATCATTTAACAAATCCGGCGTAATATCTTTTTGCTGGTATTTGCGGATTGTCCTTCTGTTCTTAACTGTATCCATCATATCTTTTTTCTGCAAAGATATAAAAAGAATAATCATTCTATCTCATTTATAAAATAGAATAATTTTCTTTTTGGAAAACTTCAAGCGTCGAACAAAAGCATCATTCATTTGTTTATCAATTGCTTATCGTTTATAAACGGATAACTTAGTACCGGTTAATAAATTATCTCGTTTTTATTTTGATATACCAAAAAACATTCATAGCTTTGCAGGCACGTTTGTTAATGATAAGTAAGCTTCTACATATTTACTTATTAATAAAGAAATCTAAGACACATTGCATCGTGGAAAAGCAAATTTACTCTTACGAGGAAGCCTTCGAAGAATCTTTACGATATTTTCAGGGCGATGAACTTGCTGCGCGAGTTTGGGTAAACAAATACGCAGTAAAAGACTCTTTCGGAAATATTTACGAGAAGTCACCGAAGGATATGCATTGGAGACTTGCCAACGAGGTGGCTCGCATTGAAGCAAAGTACCCCAACGCACTAAGTTCCGAACAGTTGTTTGAGCTGTTTGATCATTTTAAGTATATCGTACCGCAAGGTAGTCCGATGACAGGTATAGGTAACGATTATCAGGTTGCTTCACTTTCCAATTGCTTTGTGATTGGTATTGATGGTTCTGCCGATTCATACGGTGCCATCATCAAAATAGACGAAGAACAGGTGCAACTGATGAAAAGACGTGGTGGTGTAGGTCATGATCTCTCGCACATCCGTCCCAAAGGTTCTCCTGTGAAAAACTCCGCTCTGACTTCTACCGGTCTGGTTCCGTTCATGGAACGTTATTCCAATTCCACACGTGAGGTTGCTCAAGACGGACGTCGCGGTGCACTGATGCTCAGTGTATCGATCAAGCATCCGGACTCGGAAGCATTTATCGACGCCAAAATGACAGAAGGTAAGGTAACAGGAGCCAATGTTTCAGTTAAGCTGGACGATGCATTCATGTCAGCAGCCGTAGAAGGCCGAAAATATGCCCAACAATACCCCATTGACTCCGATCACCCGACTACGGTAAAAGAGATCGAAGCTTCCAACCTATGGAAAAAAATTGTGCATAACGCATGGAAATCAGCAGAACCGGGTGTATTGTTCTGGGATACCATTATTCGCGAATCAGTGCCCGACTGTTATGCGGACCTGGGATATAAAACGGTTTCGACAAACCCTTGTGGTGAAATTCCATTATGCCCCTACGATTCTTGCCGACTGTTGGCCATCAATCTATATTCATACGTAGTCAATCCGTTCACCAAAGATGCCTACTTCGACTTCGATCTCTTCCATAAACATGTAGCATTGGCTCAGCGCATCATGGATGATATCATCGATCTGGAATTGGAGAAGATAGAACGTATCATAGAGAAAATCGATCAGGATCCCGAAAACGAAGAAGTGAAACACACCGAACGCGGACTGTGGGAAAAGATCTATAAGAAGAGTGGTCAGGGACGACGTACCGGTGTCGGTATTACAGCCGAAGGCGATATGCTTGCCGCTCTCGGAATGCGTTATGGAACAGAAGAAGCGACAGAGTTTTCAGAGAAAGTGCACAAAGCAGTCGCTCTGGGCGCTTATCGTTCATCAGTGGATATGGCCAAAGAACGCGGAGCATTCGATGTATATGACTCGGAAAGAGAAAAGAACAATCCGTTTATCAACCGCTTGCGCGAAGCCGACCCGGCATTGTATGAGGATATGAAAAAATATGGTCGCCGTAACATTGCGTGCCTGACCATCGCTCCTACCGGCACAACCAGTCTGATGACCCAAACGACCTCGGGTATCGAACCGGTATTCCTTCCGGTATACAAACGCAGAAGAAAAGTAAACCCGAACGATACCAACGTACGAGTCGACTTTGTTGACGAAACCGGAGATGCCTTTGAAGAATACATCGTATTCCACCACAAGTTTGTGACTTGGATGGAAGCAAACGGCTATGATCCGGCTAAACGATACACTCAGGAAGAAATAGACGAACTGGTAGCAAAATCACCTTATTACAAAGCAACGTCCAACGATGTGGACTGGCTGATGAAGGTGCGTATGCAAGGTAAAATTCAGAAATGGGTAGACCACTCCATCAGTGTGACCATCAACCTGCCGAACGATGTAGACGAAGAATTGGTAAATCGCCTGTATGTGGAAGCCTGGAAGTCAGGCTGCAAGGGCTGTACGGTTTATCGTGACGGTTCCCGTTCAGGAGTGCTGATCTCTGCGAAGTCCGACAAAGATAAGAAAGAGGAACTCCCTCCTTGCAAACCACCAACGGTAGTCGAGGTACGCCCGACAGTGCTTGAAGCCGACGTCGTACGCTTCCAAAACAACAAAGAGAAATGGGTGGCCCTGGTCGGCTTGCTCGACGGCAGACCTTATGAGATATTCACCGGTCTGCAAGACGATGACGAAGGAATCATTATTCCGAAAAGCGTAAATACCGGACGCATCATCAAGAACGTCGATGAAAACGGAAACAAACGCTATGACTTCCAGTTCGAGAACAAACGCGGATACAAAATGACCATCGAAGGTCTGTCTGAGAAGTTCAATAAAGAATACTGGAACTATGCTAAACTGATTTCAGGTGTACTTCGCTGGAGAATGCCGATCGAACAGGTGATCAAACTGGTAGGTTCGCTGCAATTGGACAGCGAGAACATCAACACTTGGAAGAATGGTGTAGAGCGTGCGCTGAAAAAATATGTGCAGGACGGAACAGAAGCCAAAGGCAAGAAGTGCCCCAACTGCGGAAACGAGACATTAGTTTATCAAGAAGGTTGCCTCATCTGTACCACTTGCGGTGCATCCAGATGTGGATAAACTTAGCCAAGTAAATGATTAATATGTAAGCAAAAAGTGTTGAAAGGAGCCCATAGGCTCCTTTCAATGTTTAATCATACAAAGAGCACAAACGTTTGCATACTATTTTAAAGTAGTTCGACGAAAGTAAAGATACGACATATGTAGAATATTTCTATACTTGCAAAATCATTAGTCAATAATTAAATCTAATATATATGATAGTTACATTTCATATTGAATATCGCACAAGCTGGGGAGAAGAAGTCAGAATATTAGGTTCTGTCCCCGAACTTGGGAAAAATAATCCGGAGCAGGCTGTAGCCCTTACCACAGTAGACGGCATTCATTGGAGCAATGAAATATCCATTCAATTGCCGGCCGAAGGGGTTGTCGAATACAGTTATCACATATATCGTGACGGTAAGGCCATCCGTACCGAATGGAACTCCTTTCCGCGACGCATCTATCTGCCGGCCGACGTTAAGAAAAGCCTGCGCATCAACGACTGCTGGAAGAATCTTCCGGAGCAGCAATACTTCTACAGTTCGGCATTTACTGAAGCACTGCTGGCGCACCGCGAACGAAGCGCAATCCCCAAAAGCTACAAAAAAGGATTGATGATCAAGGCTTATGCTCCACGCATCAACAGCAAGTACTGCCTGGCCATCTGTGGTAACCAGAAAGCACTCGGCAACTGGGACCCGGACAAGGCATGGCCCATGAGTGATGCCAACTTTCCGGAATGGCAAGCCGAACTGGATGCTTCCAAACTGGAATTTCCACTAGAATACAAATTTGTATTGTACAATAAAGAAGAGAAGCGTGCCGAAGCTTGGGAGAATAACCCCAACCGCTATCTGGCTGCTCCCGAAATCAAAGCAAACGAGACATTGGTCATTGCCGACCGATATGCCTACTTTAATATTCCTTCTTGGAAAGGTGCAGGCGTAGCTGTCCCTGTATTCTCACTAAAGTCGGAAAAAAGTTTCGGTGTAGGAGACTTCGGAGACCTGAAGAGAATGGTGGACTGGGCGGTCAGTACCAACCAGAAGGTAGTACAGATCTTACCGATCAACGATACCACCATGACTCATACATGGACAGACTCTTATCCCTACAACAGCATTTCCATTTATGCCTTCCACCCGATGTATGCCGACCTTAAACAGATGGGCAACCTGAAGGATAAAGAAACTGCTGCTACCTTCAACCGAAAACAAAAAGAACTGAATGCACTTTCCGCCATCGACTACGAAGCTGTCAACCGGGTGAAATGGGAATATTTCCATCAGATATTCAAGCAAGAAGGAGAAAAGGTGCTGGCTTCGAAAGCCTTCCGCAGCTTCTTCGAAGCCAACAAAGATTGGCTGCAACCGTATGCTGCATTCAGCTACCTGCGCGATTTATACCATACACCGAACTTCCGCGAATGGCCCCAATACTCGGAGTACAATGCTCAAGAGATTGAAGAACTGTGCCGCCCCGACACGGCGGACTATGCCCATATCGCCATCTACTTCTATATCCAGTTCAATCTTCACCTGCAATTGCTCGAAGCCACCACTTATGCCCGCGAGCATGGAGTAGTGCTGAAGGGGGACATCCCCATCGGTATCAGTCGCAACAGTGTAGAAGCCTGGACAGAACCTTATTATTTCAACCTCAACGGACAGGCCGGTGCTCCACCCGATGATTTCTCTGTCAACGGGCAGAACTGGGGTTTCCCCACCTATAACTGGGATGTGATGGAGAACGACGGTTATAAATGGTGGATGAAACGTTTCCAAAAGATGGCTGAATACTTTGACGCCTACCGCATCGACCACATTCTGGGATTCTTCCGCATCTGGGAAATCCCGATGAATGCCGTGCATGGATTGCTGGGACAGTTTGTACCCGCCCTTCCCATGAGCCGTGAAGAGATAGAAAGTTACGGACTCTCTTTCCGTGAAGAGTTCCTGCGGCCGTATATCCATGAATATTTCCTCGGACAAGTGTTCGGACCACATACCGACTATGTAAAGCAGACGTTCATCGAACCGACTGAAACTTACGAGGTATACCGTATGCGTCCGGAATTTGATACCCAACGCAAGGTAGAAGCCTTCTTTGCCGGCAAGAACGACGAAGACAGTATATGGGTCAGAGACGGATTATATGCCCTGATCAGTGACGTATTATTTGTTCCCGACCGCAAAGACCCGAACCTGTACCATCCCCGCATCGGCGTGCAGCACGACTTTATCTACCGTGCCCTGAACGACTGGGAAAAAACAGCATTCAACCGCCTTTACGACCAGTACTACTATCATCGTCACAATGACTTCTGGCAACAGCAAGCCATGAAGAAATTGCCACAGCTTACCCAGTCTACCCGCATGCTGGTATGTGGCGAAGACTTAGGCATGATTCCCGACTGCGTGGCATGGGTGATGAATGACTTACGTATCCTGAGTCTCGAAATTCAGCGGATGCCCAAGAATCCGGCAGAAGAATTCGGAAGGCTGAACGAATATCCGTACCGTTCGGTCTGCACCTTCTCCACCCACGATATGTCGACCCTGCGGGGCTGGTGGGAAGAAGACTATCAGCAGACCCAACGCTACTACAATCAGATGCTGGGACATTATGGTACCGCTCCTGCCATAGCAACGCCGGAGCTGTGCGAAGAAGTAGTACGCAATCACCTTTACAGCAATTCCATCCTCTGCATCCTATCCCTGCAAGACTGGCTGTCGATGGATGGAAAATGGCGCAACCCGAATGTACAGGAAGAACGGATCAATATCCCCGCCAATCCGCGTCATTACTGGCGCTACCGGATGCACCTGACACTGGAACAACTGATGAAAGCAGAAAGCCTGAATGAAAAAATCAGGGAATTGGTGAAGCAGACAGGCAGAAATCCGGAAAAGTAACATCCGCCTGTCACTTTAAGAAGAAAAAGAACAAAGAGAGAAGAGTGAAACCAAGTGTTTTTCACTCTTCTCTCTTTGTTTTCAGTAATATTCAGTATCTTTGTCAGACCAACTACACAAACATCCGGAATGGGAGATGACAAAAACAAACGAATAGATTTTGTGGACTTAACGAAAGGAGTCTGCATCATTCTGGTAGTAATGGCACACATAGGTGGAGCCTTCGAAAAACTTGATTATCACTCGATGATTGCCAGTTTTCGCATGCCTCTTTATTTCTTTATCTCAGGCATTTTCTTCAAATCCTATGAAGGCCTTTTCGGCTTCTTCATCCGAAAGATAAACAAGCTGATCATCCCTTTCCTCTTTTTCTATCTCAGCGCGTTCTTTCTGAAATACATTGTATGGAAAATCGCTCCCGGAGTCTTCCAGCTTCCGGTCAGCTGGACGGAACTCCTAGTTGTGTTTCATGACCATGCACTGATCAAGTTCAACCCTCCCATCTGGTTCTTGCTGGCACTCTTCAATTGCAATATCTTGTTCTATCTGGTTCACAGTTTGCGCAACCGGCGGTTAGGTCTCATGTTTGCCCTCACTTTGCTGATCGGGACAGCCGGATTCTATATGGGCAAGCATCAGATAGAATTGCCCCTTTATATGGACGTAGCCATGAGCGCCCTGCCTTTCTACGTAGCCGGATTCTGGATTCGCCGTTACAATTTCTTCCTCTTTCCCCATCGTTTCGACAAGCTGATTCCCTTATGCATCCTGGCAGCCCTGGCAGTGATGTACTTCACCGCCACATTCGTGGGCATGCGCACCAACAATTATGCCGGCAACATTTTCCAATTTTGGGCCTCAGCTTTTGCCGGCATATTTATGATCATGCTTTTCTGCAAGAAGTTCAAGAAGCTGCCCGTCATCTCGTATATGGGGCGTTACTCGGTCATAACACTGGGCATACACGCACCTTTACTCCATTTTGAATATCCGGTTGTCAGCCGGTTTATCCACAACGAATGGGGACAGGCCATTGCCTTACTGCTGCTGACGCTGACCGTCTGCATCATTGCGACCCCCATATTCCTGAAACTGATTCCGCAAGCAGTGGCACAAAAAGACTTTATTAAAACCAAACAATCGACACAACAAGGATCATAATTGCATTAATTATCCTATTTTTGCCGGAAGATACATCAATTATAAAACTTATGACTACCCAGCATTATATCTTCCTGGAAAACGTACGTTTCTACAGTTATCACGGAGTGGCCCCCCAGGAGACCGCCATCGGCAATGAGTTTATCATCAACCTGAGACTGAAAACAGACTTCGGCAAAGCGACCGAAACCGATGAAGTGGAAGATACCGTGAGTTATGCCGACATATATGCCGCACTGAAAGAAGAGATGGAACTGCCTTCAAAACTGCTGGAACATGTATGCGGACGAATCGTAAAAAGGCTCTTCCGGGACTTTCGGAAAATCAGGGAGATAGAAATCAAACTGGCGAAAAGAAACCCGCCCATGGGAGCAGACATCGACTCTGCCGGAGTAGAGATACATTGCACGCGAGACTGAATCGACATTAAAACACGAATAAGATGAAAAAACTTTTATTAATCCTCCTACTGGTACTGGCAGGAGAAATCAGCGCACAACAAGCAGCAACGATTGTAGTCAAGACTACCCCGGACAACGAAATTGCTTATTGGCCTACAGGCAAAGAACACCTGTTCTGCATTGCTCTGGGAACCAAAGCACAAGCCGGCCCTCTGGGAGAATTTGTCCATCAATTCCGCACCGACCGCCCCGGCATGGTGCAGGTATGGACCCAAGGGAGTGATTCTTTTACACTCTACCTGACACCGGGAAGCAAAGACACCATTACCGTGACCAAAGATACCCTGATCATCAGCGGTACAAACTCGGCCTATAACCGATGCCTGAAAACAGTGAACGATTATCAGAAATACAGCGATAAACTGGTGTACATGCAGCCGCACGAACTGCGAGGAATCACTTCACTGGAGCAATATCACCGGCTGGCAGACGCCAGAATGCGGCAGGCACTCGACGCTGTAAATGCTTCCGGACTCAATGAAGAGTTTCTCGCGGAACAGCGTGCACACATCGATTACATCCGCCGGTCTATATTTATACATATTGCAAGGCAGCTGTCGAGAAAAGAAAAACTACCCGAAGATTGGCAAAGAGAACTGACAGAAGTCATCAATTCATCTGTCAACGGTGATTATCTGCGTTCCTACCGCGGAATCGGATTCTTTGTAAACGACCTGGTTATGATGCAGTTCACCAACCTCGAAAACGGTGACCTCAAAGAGATAAAGGATTACGCCTCCTTCCTCTTCGACCGGTATCGGAAGTTCTTCACAGGAGACAATCTGCAATACATGCAGGCCCAGCTTATCTACGAAGATGAATTTCAGGGTAGCAAAACTCCTTCGATCCCCCAACTATACGAAACTTATAGGGCAGAGTTCCCCAACAGTCCTTTTTTGAACGTACTCGAACCGGGCGTTAAAGAAAACCTGCGCTTTCAGAATAGCCGTATCACCGACAAAGACTATCATATTCTGACATGCGACTCCACCATCACCAGTCTGGAGGATGCGGTAAAACCCTTTAAAGGTAAAGTTGTCTATATCGATGTATGGGCTACCTGGTGCGGTCCCTGCCTCAAAGAGTTCCAATACCTGCCCGCCCTCAAGGAAAAAGCGCACAACATGGACGTTGTATACCTATACATTTCGATAGACCGTCCGGAGGAGCGGAAGAAATGGGAAAAGACCATCGCATACCATCAACTGAAAGGTTATCATTTATTAGTAAACGAAAAGTTAGGAAAATCGCTATACACCGAATTGGGAAACGAACGGCAAATACTGAGTATCCCCTGCTTTGTCATTATTGATAAGACGGGAAAGATAGTCATTCGCCATGCCGCAGCACCGAGTGAACCCGAAAAAGTGATCGAACAGTTGAGCACCTATTATAACAAGTAAAAACAGACTTCGGAATAAGCTGATCAAGAAAAGAAAAACGGGCAAAAGCTTGACTTCCGCAAAGAAAAAGAGTATCTTTGCCTATGTAATCATAAAGTATATTCCAATTAAAGTACGGTAATAGGGAGAAGCATTGGCTTCTCCCTATTTTTTATACTACTAACAGTGCGTTTCCGCAGAGCCGGTTTCCAAAGCTTGCAGAGCCGGTGTTCACCTACTTTAGAGCCGGTGTTTTCCTCATTTACACGGTTGCTTCCGCTACTTTTCCCGGTATGTCGGCTCCCATTTCCCGGCATGAAAATCGTTTTTCACCAGAAGATAATTTCTTATCTCCTATTGATAATGAACAACGGAAAGGATGAAGTCCCGAAAGTTAACAATACATAAATCTGCTATTGACAAAAATAGGCGGAAAGACAGCAGCCGGAACCGATACATCACAAAGTAAACGCGCCACAAAATACACAGAGAGCACAAAGTTATTATATAGTGATTCTACATAATTAAAACTCCGTGCTCTCTGTATACTCTGTAGTGAAATATATTTCGTAACCGAATAGGCTCTTATTTCTTTCTCTTTCTTTTCTTCACCGATTCTACCGCCTCGGTCACCACCGGTTTATTCTCGAAACGTTTCGTATAGCCCGAGTAGTCCGGATGTGTCCGTTCATAGTCCGGATCAAGGAAGAGCGGACTTGAAATAATATGATCGGCAGTGGAACGGTTGCAACAAAAGACGATGTTTTCCACACTTGCCAGACGGGTCAGTGCCTTCACATCCGTATCGTGCGGCTGAAGAGTCATCGGGTCGGTAAAGAAGAAAAGATAATCGATCTCTCCATCCACAATACGCGATCCCATCTGCTGGTCGCCGCCCAGAGGACCGGATTTCAGGATAGTAAAATCCCACTCCACATCGGGATGTTTCTCTTTCAATGCCTCCTGTATCAGGGTACCGGTGGTACCTGTACAATAAAACTTATGTCCCATCAATAACTCCGAGTTCCAAAGAACCCATTCAATCAGGTCTTTTTTCATAGCATCGTGCGCTACCAGCCCGATTCTTCGAATTAGTTTTTCCATAACGTCATCCTTTTAAATCTGATAATTGTGAAAAGAACTTCCGCCCTTTCACATAGAATTGCACTAAGATACTACTTTTTATCCGTTCGGGAATAAAGTGTGAGGAAGTTTTTCTGAGATTCTCCGCTCTTGCATCCCGGAAACTGTCACGTAACAACTTGAATTCGCGACGGGCACGAACCACCGCTTTCGCATTGGGCAACTGCCCTTTAAGCGCAAACGTAGCAGCCGCGATGTAATCGAGCCAGCAACGTACACGCATCACTCCGGCCAGTTCTCTGTCCGGAAGATTCTTGTAAAGCATGACAAGGTTATTACGAAAATTGAGGAAGGTTTTGTGCGGATTCTCCTTCTTCAACGTGGCTCCTCCTACATGATAGACCACACTTTGGGGGATGCAAACAATTCCACGTCCGCGGGCACGGAGTCTCCAACAAAGATCGATCTCTTCCATGTGGGCAAAGAAGCGTCCGTCCAGTCCTCCCGCTTCGCGATAGTCCGCCAGACGGATGAACATGGCGGCACCGGTAGCCCAGAATATCGGCAGTACGGTGTCATATTGCCCCCGGTCCGCTTCGACTACTCCCATCACCCTTCCCCGACAAAACGGATATCCGTAGCGGTCGATGAATCCGCCGGCAGCTCCGGCATATTCGAACCATTCTTTTTGTCGCCAACTGCGTATCTTCGGCTGGCAGGCAGCCACCTCAGGATGGGCGTCCAGATAGGCAGCCATCGGTTGCAACCACTGTCCGGTCACCTCGACATCGGAATTGAGCAGCACCACATACTCGGCCTCCACCTGCCGGAGGGCAAGATTGTACCCATCTGCAAAACCATGATTCCCATCCAGCAGAATCCGGCGTACCGAGGGAAACTCGCGGCGCAGCATCTCCACCGACTGATCCGTAGAACCGTTATCAGCCACACAGACTTCCACACCTTCAGCCTCCGAATATCGAAGCACGGAGGGAAGAAACGAACGGAGCATCTCGCAACCGTTCCAGTTCAATATAACGACAGATATCTTATTCATTTTTCTTTTCGGGGCGTTTCAGCTTCCAACGCTTATGCGACCATAGCCAATAGGCCGGTTCTTTCCGGATGGTCTGTTCCAGCCTGCGGGCAAATATTTCGGTAATCTCCCCGTCGGCTGTCTCCTTCGGACGGTCGGTTACCAGATCGAAGTCTACCCGGCAATATCCTCTCCGCTCCTTCCGCAGCTCGCAATAGAAAACCGGAAAATCCATCATCTTGGCGATACGTTCGGCACCATCCATAAATACCGTATCCTGATTCAAGAAAGTAGTCCAATAATGGGCTTCATGCATATTGGGCGATTGGTCGGTAATCAATCCAATGGCCATCTTCTTGCCAGCACGCTTCAGCTTAATCACTTCGCGGGCGGTAGAGTGTTTCGGAACATTATATCCTCCGAAACGGGCACGGATGTATTTAAAGAGTCCATCCAGATAGACATCTTTCAAGGGCTTGTATACCTGCACGGGCACATCGCCCGGACGCATAATCATTCCCATACCCGTAATCCACTCAAAATTAGCGTAATGGGGTATCAACAGGACAATCCCGCCCCGTTCGTCTATCATCCGGAGGTAGGTTTCCTTATTCTCGTAGGTCATCCGTTTGCAAAGTTCTTTCTCCGACATGCGCAGCATTTTCACATCTTCGAGCATATAGTCGCAAAGATAATGAAAAAACTTGCGTTCGATGGCCTTCAATTCTGCTGCCGACTTTTCCGGAAAAGAGTTCTTCAGGTTGGTACGTACCACCTTCCTCCGGTAACCGATCACATGATACAGCCAGAAATAGATAAAATCGGACAGTGCATACAATACCGGAAACGGAAGAACAGCCAAAAGCCACATTCCTACATAGGTCAACAAATAGAGGAGTTTCGATTTCATGTTTATTGTGTTATAGTTCCTTTCAGTGCGGTACCCTCTTCATTAAAATCTCCCAAAAGAACATTCACTACTTTATTATCCAACGCGGCGTCACTCTCCACTTCCACACGAATATAGTTTGCCGTAAATCCATGCATCAGCGCTCCCGCTTTGGGCTTTTCCATCAGAACGGGCATGGTCTGCCCGATGTGACGGGCATAAAAGGCTTTTGTTTTTTCATCCGACAGTGCAAGCAGACGCTGGCTTCGCTGGTGTTTCTCTTCAGGAGTCACCACATGGTCTATTTTCAGGGCCTGGGTTCCCGGACGTTCCGAATAGCTGAACACATGCAGCTGGGTGACGTCCAGTCCGTGAATAAATTCATAAGCTTTCTCAAAGTACCCGGCAGTTTCGCCCCGGGTACCTACAATCACATCCACACCGATAAACGCATCGGGCATCACCTCTTTTATCTTCGCAATCTTCGAAGCAAAAAGTTCTGTCCCATAGCGGCGACGCATCAGTTGGAGAACTTCGTCACTACCGGACTGCAAAGGGATATGGAAATGTGGCATGAAACTGCGTGAACGGGATACGTATTCTATAATTTCATCTGTCAGCAAATTGGGTTCGATGGAAGAAATACGATAACGTTCGATACCTTCCACCCGATCGAGGGCCTTTACCAGATCAAAGAAGGTCTCTCCGGTGGACTTTCCGAAATCGCCGATGTTGACTCCGGTCAGCACTATTTCCTTTCCGCCTTCGGCGGCAGCCTGCCGGGCCTGTTCCACCAAAGAAGCAATGGTACCGTTACGGCTTCGTCCGCGGGCAAAGGGAATAGTACAATAAGAGCAGAAGTAATCGCAACCATCCTGCACTTTAAGGAAAAACCGGGTACGGTCACCTCGCGAACAAGACGGTGCAAACGAACGGATATCTTTTGTAGCGGTCGTATAGGCTTCTCCTCCTTCGTGCTTATGCAGGTCGCCCAGATACTGAAGCAAATCTTTCTTCTGTTCCGCACCGAGTACAACGTCCACTCCCTCTATCTTTGCCACATCGCCGGGTTTTAACTGGGCATAGCAACCTGTCACCACCACAAAAGCGCCGGGATGTTGTTTCACCAGCCGATGAATGGCCTGACGGCATTTCTTGTCCGCCATCTCGGTCACCGAACACGTGTTGACAATACAAAGGTCAGCCTTTTCACCTTTCCGGGCTGTACGTACACCTGCCTCACGCAGGATTTTACCAATCGTCGAAGTCTCTGAGAAATTCAGTTTGCAGCCTAATGTATAATAAACGGCTGTCTTATCTTGAAATACAGTGGTATCTATCATAATCTGTAAAAACGCATATTCAGCGCAAAGTTACACATTATTATTAGGAGTAAAGAGGTGAAAGGAGTTAAAAGGAGTTAGAGGGGACCGAAGAAGAGGTACGGGACGTGAAGGACACCGGAAAGAAACATTCCACGTTTGTAAATCCTTCTGCCTGCATCAAAAGGCATCCCTCTTTGGTTTAAAACCAGGGAAGCATTGACTTTAAGCCAAAGACACCTGCCTTTTAAAGCAAGAGCCCGTTGCTTTAAAAGGTATTTCCGTGAAGGATAGAATGCTATATTTCAACCGATTAGAGAAGAGTACGGACAGTTATCGTTTCCTCTTCATGTAAAGATATAAATAAACAATAAGCCTAATTAACACCTAAAGGTTTCTTAATCCGGAAGTTTATACCTACTTTTGCACAAATCTTCAAAAAACGTGCAATGATAAAAGAAAACTTCATTAAACTCTACGAGAACAGTTTCCGTGAAAACTGGGATTTACCTTGCTACACCAACTATGGCGAACCGGAAAGTTATACCTACGGTGAAGTAGCCGAAGAAATAGCCAAACTTCATTTACTGTTCAAGCACTGTAGTTTGCGACGGGGAGATAAAATAGCCGTTATCGGAAAGAATAATGCCCGCTGGTGCATCGCTTACATGGCTACCATCACATACGGAGCCATCATAGTGCCCATCTTACAGGACTTCAATCCGAACGACGTACACCATATTGTCAATCATTCCGAATCCGTTTTCCTTTTCACCAGTGACACCATCTGGGAGAATCTGGAAGAAGAACGCCTGACGGGTATCCGTGCTGTCTTTTCACTGACCGACTTCCGTTGCCTGCACCAGAGGGACGGAGAAACAGTACAGAAATTCCTGAAGCATATCGATCAGTACATGACAGATACTTATCCGAAGGGATTCCGGAAAGAAGATGTGCTCTACACCACCCTGTCCAACGATAAGGTGATGCTGCTGAACTATACTTCCGGCACCACCGGATTCAGCAAAGGAGTGATGCTGACAGGCAACAACCTAGCCGGCAACGTGACTTTCGGTATCCGCACGGAACTGCTGAAAAAGGGTGATAAAGTGCTTTCTTTCCTTCCGCTGGCTCATGCTTATGGATGCGCCTTCGACTTTCTGACAGCCACGGCAGTCGGTACGCATGTAACCCTTCTCGGTAAAGTGCCCTCACCCAAAATCATCATGAAAGCATTCGAAGAGGTAAAACCGAATCTGATTATTACGGTACCGCTGGTCATCGAGAAAATCTATAAAAACGTGATCCAGCCCATCATCAGCAAAAAAGGAATGAAATGGGCCTTGAGCATTCCTCTACTGGATAATCAGATTTATGGCCAGATCCGCAAAAAGCTGATCGATGCGCTTGGCGGACGCTTCAAAGAAATCATTATCGGTGGAGCCGCCATGAACCCGGAAGTAGAAGAGTTTTTCCACAAAATCAAGTTTCCCTTCACCATTGGCTACGGCATGACGGAATGCGGTCCGCTTATCAGTTATGCTCCTTGGGACAAATTCGTCCCCTCTTCATCGGGCAAAATACTCGATATTATGGAAGCCCGCATCTATAAAGAGAATCCCGAAGCCGAGACCGGAGAGATTCAGGTACGGGGAGAGAACGTAATGACCGGATATTATAAGAACCCGGAAGCCACTCAGGAAGTGTTCACTAAAGACGGATGGTTGCGCACCGGTGACTTAGGCACCATGGATGACGAAGGCAATATCTTCATTCGCGGCCGACTGAAGACGATGATCCTCAGTTCAAGCGGACAGAACATCTTCCCCGAAGAAATCGAGGCTAAACTTAATAATCTTCCATTTATTCTTGAAAGTCTCGTGATCGAACGAAACAAAAAACTGGTTGCCCTGGTCTACGCCGATTATGAAGCTTTGGACTCTTTAGGACTCAACCACGAAGACAACTTAAAAACGATCATGGACGAGAATCTGAAGAATCTGAATAATAATGTAGCCGCCTACGAAAAAGTAAGCCAGATCCAACTCTACCCCACTGAGTTTGAGAAAACTCCGAAAAGAAGTATCAAACGCTATCTATATAACAGTATAGCAGAAGATTAGATATGTTTTAAAACATACAAAAAAACATAATGAAACATTCTTCTAAAAAAAAAATAAAAAAAAGTTGGGCTTAGGAGTACAACATATACAAAAAGTACATACCTTTGCAGCGTTTTAATAAGCAATTGATTGTATTACAGATTTAAAAAGCAAAGAAAATGAAAAAATTAGTTTTGATGTTCGTAGCTATCGCAGCAGTATCATTCGCATCTTGTGGTAACAAAGCAGCTGACGCTGAAAAAGCAACTGCAGATTCTATCCGTATCGCTGACTCTATCGCAGCAGTAGAAGCAGCTGCAGCTGAAGCAGCAGCTCAGGCAGCTGATACTATCGCAGCTGACACTACAGTAGTAACTGAAACTGTTGTAGCTGAATAATCTCGAACAACATTAGAGAGAATTGAAAGTCTGCCGTGCCAAAGCACGTACAGACTTTTTTTGTGTCCTTACCTCTCCCCTCTCCTCAAAACAAACTCTTCCGGACGGCAACAGACAGTGTCCCCATACCGTAATCGAAAGAAGTTAATATCGCAGCAACAGGATATTAACATCCTGACTACAGCAAGTTAACTTCCTGTCATCAGCAAATTAACTTCGTATCAGCAAAGAAGTTAATATCGTAACGTCACATAAGGATACTAAAAAAAGGGCATTCTCTTTCAAGAATACCCTTTCCTTATATCTCGGTATTGTATGCTACTTATTCAGCTACTACTTCGAAAGGAATTTCTACAGAAACTTCTTTGTGCAGTTTAACGATAGCTTTGTAAGCACCAACTTCTTTCACAGCGTCTTTTACAACGATGATCTTTCTGTCGATCTCGTGACCCAATTTAGCCAATTCCTCAGCGATCTGGATGTTACCAACAGAACCGAAGATAGTACCGGTTGAGCTAAC